>Ga0209935_1000082_pt1 | contig 412416 bp, 314 predicted proteins | sample ThiBio_1000_plan_2_FD_183958 | JGI IMG/M metagenome (GOLD analysis project Ga0209935, IMG submission 183958) | Wastewater bioreactor microbial communities from Cape Town, South Africa - Thiocy_cont_1000_plan (SPAdes) | ecosystem: Engineered > Bioreactor > Thiocyanate-remediating >... | reverse complement strand
CTTAAAAGTTTGACCAGCGGTTGGTTTGTATTTATCATTTGGTTGGAACTCCTTTGATAGTAAATAAAGTGTGGTAACTCTATTTTAATCTCTGGAGTTCCTTCCTGCTATTTATGTCCAACCTTCAAATAATTCTCGACCCTCACAACTACGCCCGCTACACCTTAAACGGCACTTCCTACCTGATCGGTTCGAGCCAGGTGCCGGTCGCGGCCTTCCAGGATTTCTGGACCAGGTTTGCGACCCACTACAAAGCCGAAACCGCCATTTATGCGTTCGGTCTGATGAACGAGCCGCACGATACCAATAATACCTGGGCCGGGACCGCCCAGGCCGGGCTCAATGCTATCCGTGCAGTGGATACGAATCACCTCGTCCTGGTGCCGGGGGATGGTTGGAGCGGCGCCTGGAGCTGGCAGCAAAATAATGCGAACCTGCTTCTTTCGGACCCGGCCAACAAACTTCTTTACGAAGCCCACCAGTATTTCGACAGGGACAATTCCGGCACTTACACCGAACCTTATGATGCAAGTGGCGCTTACCCGACAATCGGGGTGGATAGGGTCCAATCTTTTATTAACTGGCTCAAAGCCCACAACGTCAGGGGAATTATTACAGAGTATGGCGTTCCTAATAACGACCCTCGCTGGCAAACTGTTCTCGATAATTTCCTGGCGAAGTTGGATGCCGAGGGTATAGGTGGCACCTACTGGGCGGCGGGGCCGTGGTGGGGGTCATATCCCCTATCGGTGGAACCCCAGAACGGCCAGGATAAACCGTTAATGAGCATCCTGACCAGACACCCGGGCAAATAAAGAAGTTTTTTCTGACAGGCAAACTTACACTAAACCAGGGGTTTTACCGACTAAAAGATAAAATCCCTGGTTTTAGTTTTTCCCGGCAAATTCTTGAAAGCGTTCCCGCAGGGGGATTGGTTGGTAGCCGAACTCTCCCCGGAAGCGGCGGCTGTCAATGGCCTCGGGGTCATCGAGCCCGGCGGTTGAGCTAAAGGTTGTTCTAAGCCCAGGATTGAGAGTTTGGATATACCCGGCCAATTCGCGGGCAGTCCAGTTTTCGACCGGGGTGTTGTAAAGGGTGAATTTGGGCCGCTTTGCTTCATGGAGGTGCCGGATGATTTCGGCCACCTCGGTCAGATACACCAGGGGTAACCGGGCATTCTCCCCAAAGGAAAAGTTAATCGGGGCGGGTTGTTTTAACCCCAGTTGTTCAAAAATTTGACTGCGCCAGGGGGTCGAGGTATTGACCGCACCGGGTCCAACTACCATGCCAATCCGCAAGGATACGAATTGTAACAGGCCCTGGTCATTATAATTTTGTCCGGCCAATTCGACATACCGTTTTGAGACCCCATAAATTGTATTAGGAGCGGGAGGCTCCTCTTCGGAAACTTCACCGTATCTGGCTAAGGGTTTTGGTCCGTAAGCGGTGATAGAACTGCCGTAAATAAATTTCGACACGCCCGATTGCGCGGCCAGTTCCAACAGGTGAAGACTTCCACCAACGGATACCCGGAGGGCTTCCTGGGGATTCTTGCGGGAAGCGGTTTTGAGGATTGAGGCCAGGTGAACTACGGTTTCGAATTTTTGGCTTTCGAAAACCCTGGCTAAAAAAGCGGGGTCTCCTACATCCCCCATCACCTGGCGGTAGGGCGTACTGGTCGCAAACTGGCGGTCGAGCGCAACAACCTCGTAGCCAAGCTCAGAAAGCACCCGGCATACTTCTTTGCCTATAAATCCACCTGCACCGGTAACTAAAATCATTGTTTTTCTCCTGGTTGGGCTCCATTTATTCGGTTTTACCAAAAAATATTTTAGGAATTCAAAGCATATTTAAGCTTATCATTTTTGGTGTTATAGAGAAATCGTGAAGGCAAAAGAATTCTGTCAATGGCTAAGTCAGCCAATCAAACCCAGGAATGGAGTGAGGTTTATATTTTTTGAAAAGCCAGGTTATTTTAATTTTTAATAAATAAAGTATAATTACTTTTGCAAAACCAAATTTTAATAACGTTAGAGCAAGACCAAACAGTCCTTAAGACCAGCAAAGGGAACAGGAAAACCATGGAATTGGAAGGTAAAACGGCTCTTGTAACCGGGGCTACCTCCGGTATAGGGGAAGCAATAGCCCTGGCGTTTGCCCGTGAGGGTGCCAAAGTATTGATTATAGGCCGCAATTCCAAACGGGGCGTCGAGGCGGTCGAAAAGATTATCCAGGTTTATGGTCGATGGGCCGGTTTTTACGCCGCCGATTTAGCTTCAAACCGGGGTATTAACGGGTTGGTCTACCATGCCAAAAAAGTGTTAGGTAAAGTGGATATTCTGGTCAATAATGCCGCAATTTTTCCAATGGCTCCGACCGCCGAGGTTAGCCATACCACCCTGGACGAGGTGCTGGCGACCAATGTCAAAGCGCCTTTTCTTTTAACGGCAGCCTTCGCACCCGCGATGGTCGAAAGAGGCCAGGGTAAAATAATCAATATAACCTCGGTGGCAGCTCATAAAGGTTTTGCGGGAGGCGCCCTTTATGGTGCTTCAAAGGCGGCCCTGGCTCAATTAACACGCGCCTGGGCGGACGAATTCGGGCCAAAAGGGGTAAATGTCAATGCTATCGCCCCTCACCTGGTTGATACGCCCGGTATTCACGAGGCCCTGGTAGCTTCGAAACAACTTTTGCAGTCCTTACCGGCCCGGCGCTTTGCTACTCCCGAAGACGTAGCCGAGGCGGCGATTTACCTGGCCGGGGGTAAAAGTAACTACGTCCATGGGATAACCCTGCCGGTAGATGGAGGTTTCCTGGCAATATAACAATAGCCGGCCCGGTTGCCTTTGCTAAAAGGTTGGGTAACAAACCTGCCATGTTCAAAAACCGGGGAATTTCGTTAAGGCTAAATTATTGGGTATCAAAACACAGGGTAATTTTGAAGAAATTATAAAAACCACCTGCCGGATTCGCCAAATACCCAACAAAAAACATCCTACATCAAATTGCAGGTTTTCAAAATCATTTTTACCCGGTGGAAAAGGGTAAATTTTAGCCAATTTCGGCCAGAATATAACTTTATAACCGGCCTATCCCAAAACTTCCTCTTACCTGCATCCTGGATTTAAAACCACACAATCACCCGGCCAATCATGTTAACGGGTGATGCCGCTTCCCCCAATCCCTGGTTAAATTAGGGTGGCCTAAAACTGAAAGTAAGGTCAGCCATAAAAAGTAGCGCAAAATTGGTCTGGTTAATTTTCAGTTTAAAAAACTATGGAAAATAAATACAGGAAAGAAAAACAAAAATTTAACGATTGAGAAAAGGAATTTGTTTATGTCACCACTTGAAAGGCATCACTACCCGGCAATTGAAGCCACCGGCCTGGTAAAACATTTTGGGGATAATCGCGCCGTAGATGGGGTTGACCTTATGGTGCCGACCGGCAGCATCTATGGGGTGTTGGGACCAAACGGGGCAGGTAAAACTACCACTATTCGAATCCTGGCAACTTTATTAAAAGCCGACGCGGGTTCGGCTAGAGTATTTGGTCACGATGTACGCAAAGAAGCAAATATTGTTCGCCAGCTTGTAGGTGTGACGGGGCAATACGCTTCGGTAGACGAAATGCTGACCGCTACCGAAAACCTGGTTATTTTTGGGTTGTTGCTCGGTTTGAAAAAAGACCAGGCCAGGAAGAAAGCCGCCGAATTGCTGGAAGAATTCGGCCTAACCGAGGCGGCAAACCGCTCCCTGTCCAAATTTTCGGGTGGTATGCGCCGCCGCCTTGACCTGGCTGCCAGCTTAATCGCCCAACCTCCCCTTATCTTTTTAGATGAGCCGACCACCGGCCTCGACCCTATCACGCGCAACCAGATGTGGAATACCATTCAACGCCTGGTCCAGAACGGTTCAACCGTCTTACTGACGACCCAATACCTCGATGAGGCCGACCAGTTGGCCGACCGGATTGCCGTGATTGACCATGGCCGGGTCATCGCGGAAGGCACTCCCTCTGAGCTTAAGGCTTCAGTCGGTAACGCCTCGTTGGAGTTAAAACTTTCCGACCGGGAGACTGACGAGGAGGCTATCCGCATCGTGCGGGCGGTCCTGGGGGTGGAAGCCCACGTATCAAAACATGGTCTGATTACCGCGCCGATGTCGGCCCCTGACCAGGTGACGGATTTACTTTTGGCCTTAAGAAATGCCCGGATTCAACTGGCGGAAGTCAGCGTGAAGACCCCCACCCTGGATGAGGTCTTCCTGGCCTTGACCGGAAACGCCACCAACAATGTCCCAGCTATGGAAGGAGTAGCCTGATGCTTGCAGAAAATTACGTTTCAATAGAAAGAAAAATAACCCCGGCCCACGAACGGCAGTTAGTTAACCACACCACTTTTGCCCAGACCGTGCGCGATTCTTTGACGATGGCTTACCGGGGTATCTTAAAAATCCGGCATACCCCCGAACAATTGATTGATGTAACTTTACAACCGATTCTGTTTACCCTGATGTTCGCCTATCTTTTTGGCGGGGCGATTTCGGGAAGCGTAGCAAGTTATTTGCCGGTCCTAATCCCCGGTATCCTGGCCCAGACCATCCTGACCGGGTCGGTCGCTATCGGGGTGCTTTTGCGCGAGGATATGGATAAGGGTGTTTTTGACCGTTTCAAATCGCTGCCCATTGCCCGGATTGCACCTCTGGCCGGGGCTTTGATTGCCGATACCATCCGGTACGCCATCATCACAATCCTGACCTTTGCCATGGGTTACATAATGGGTTTTAACCCGGCGGGCGGTTTATTAAGTGTGGTTGGAGCCAGTGTCTTTGTCATCCTGTTTGCCTGGTGTTTTAGCTGGGTCTTCGCCTTCTTCGGGGTGATTTCGCGGACCGCTTCCAGCGTCCAGGGTATCTCGTTCCTGGTCCTGTTCCCGCTGACCTTTCTTTCCAACGCCTTCGTGCCTGTGAATACATTGCCCGACTGGCTCAAATGGTTTGTTAATGTCAACCCGGTGTCGCACCTGATAACCGCCATCCGGGATATTATCAACCAGGGCACGATTGGGGTGGATTTCTGGTTGACGGCCCTGGGTGCAATCGTGGTAGTTGCAATTTTCGCCCCGCTAACAGTAGCAACTTATATGCGCAAGGCTTAAAACAATTTCAATTTCAGCTTCAAACAAAAAGGACACCCGGTACTAAAAACGCCGGGTGTCCTTTTTAATCAAGGTAAGTTATTAGTTGGCTAGGCCGGGTTGGTCCTGGTTGACTTGACGCAGTTCAAGGTGTTTTTGCCAGTGCCACCGTAATTCACAATTTGCCTCCCATTAAACCCACTGACCCAGATGCCAATCAGCGAGGCTTTATTCAAGGTGATACCATCACCGGTCGAATTTAGCCCGGCCTGGATATAAGTGTCGGGACCACTTAACCCACAACCTCCATCCTGGCGTTGCAGGGTAATGCCCAACCCCAGCGTCACCCCGCCATTAGCACCGTCCAGTTTGACTACCCCGCCGACTGACGAGCTAATCTCAACGGTGGTGCCGGTGATTGAATGGGCGGAATTGTAATGAGCGACCGCGATAGCTTCCCGCAGACTATTACAACTGTTGTCATCACTGGTGGTGGTTACCGTCAGGTTGGTACAGCCGGTGGCCAGGATTTGTTGATTGACGGTGTTTGAGTCGCCAGGAGAGTTGTTGCTATCTCCTGAATAAGAAGCAGTAATCGTGTGATTGGTGGTGGAGAGCGCCGAAGTAGTATAAGTAGCGATACCGCCCGATAGGGCAACCGTATTCAGGGTATTGACACCATCTTTGAAAGTGACATTACCGGTAGGCGTGCCACCCCAGGGGTTAGTCACAATCGCCTTGAAGGTGACCGACTCCCCGTTAAAGACCGGGCTGGCTGAAGTAACAAGGGTTACGGTTGTAGGCGCGATAATGACCTGCTGGCTAACCATGCCGGAACTGCTTGAATTATTGTTAACGTCCCCGGAATAGCTGGCCGTTATCGGGTGGGTCGCGATAGAAAGCGAAGACGTGGTGTAAGTGGCTCTCCCGTTGGCACCGAGGCTAACCGCCGAACCGAGCGGGATGCTGTTATCGTAGAAGGTAACGGTGCCGGTTGGGGCTGCCCCGGGGCTTACAACTACCGCTGTAAATGTGACCGATTGACCCGCGTAAGATGGGTTTATCGAACTCAAAAGGGTAGTTGTGGTATTCGCCATATTGATTACCTGGGTAACCGTATTGGAAGTGCTCGTCAGGTTATTGCCATCTCCACTATATACAGCCGTTATCGAATGCGAACCGGAACTCAGGCTTGAAGTGGTGTAGCTGGCTTTTCCGCCACTTAGGGAAACGGTGGTCAGGGTGCTGGCGCCATCCTTAAAAGTAATGGTGCCGGTCGGGGTTGTGCCACCGGTCGGGGTAACGATTGCATTGAAAGTGACAGGCTTACCCAGGTAAGCCGGGTTTGCCGAGGAAGTAAGACTGGTGGTAGTTGGTGGCAGGCCACAGGTATAAATCCGCACGTCATCAATAAACCAACCGACATCCGAAACCGAGCTATCGGTGGCAATCCTGAACCTGAATTTAACCGAATTTCCAACCAATGAGCTCAAATTTAACCGGCTCGAATAATAGTTCCGGCTCAGGTTAACGAAAGCGTTCCTGCCATACTGGGTATTTGTAGTCCCCGTGTAATAGGAAATAGCCCCATTATAACCGTTGTAGTCGAACAGGCTGCCCGCGTCATTCCAGGTGCTGCCGCCATTAGTGCTATATTCGACCATACCTCCATCGTAGTTATAACCAACGCCATAATCGAACTGAAAATACTGCCGGAAATTGAGGTAAGCGTTGGCCGGTAGAATGACGCTGTTAGTCATATAGATATTGGAGTCGCTGGTTCCATAATAGTCATAACCATAAAGGCTTTTTGTTCCACTGGAAGGTTTATCGGTTGAATAAAGCCACAGGCTATTATTGGTAGTCAGCCAGTTCCCGCTGGAAGTGTTTTCCATGTTGTCAAAGAAAACGTTGTTTGGTTGCCCGGCTGTGCAGATTGGCGCATCAGTCCGGCTTCCAGGCGGGTTCATGTTCATTTCGGTAGCGGTAACTGCCTTGGTAACCTGCTGGCAATCTGTAGAGGTAATGCCGTGAGTGCCTATCAGGTTGGTACAGGCTCGGGGCAAATAGTTGTAGAGGTCGCGATAGTTTGCCCCGGAAGTCAGGACGTGAGTTTCTAATTCGTAATAAATCTGGGCGGCCTTCGGGATACCTAATGCGGTAATGGTCTGGCCGTTAAAGGTACCACCTGTTTCCCCGGAGGTTCCGGCGGCGATAAGATAGGCGGCTTTGTTACCGATACCGCTGTTGGTATGGACCCCGGCATGGTCGCTATAACCCGTATAATAATAGGGGCTGGAGGTTTTGTCCGGATTGCTAAAAGCTGGTGGATTCTTCATACTGCGAATCTGGCCGTTGCAATTCCCGGCCCCAAGGGGTAAATCTTCCCCTAAAAGCCAGTTTAAAGAAACTGAACTTCCGGCACAGCCGTCCACCCCGTCAGTCTGGTCGATAAATTCCCCAAAAATATCCGATAAAGATTCGTTAATTGCGCCCGAATCGAAGGAATAATAGAGACCGGAAGTATACTGGGTAAACCCGTGGGTCAGTTCGTGCCCGACCACGTCATCGGCAACCGCGAAACCCTGGCCGTAATACATCTGGGTGCCATTCCAGAAAGCGTTCTGGTAAGGACAGGTATAACCTGAATAGCAAAAATTTACGGTAGATTTCAGGGTCATCCCGGCCCCGTTCAGGCTGTCGCGGTTGAAGTTATTCTTATAAAAATCGTAAGTGGCCCCGGCGTAGTTATAAGCCAATTTAACATCAGCTATTTGGGCATTAACGTTTCCGCCTTCGACCAAAACCGGGGATGTACAATCCGACTCCGATACTACAGGCACGTTATTGTTGTTGCAGACCCAACGATTTTTGGCATCCTGAATCTGGTTAAAGTTCAAGGGGATAGCCCCGGAGTTGGCATCTACCAGCACAAATTCCTGGAATGGTTCGGTGGGAATGGTACCATCGCTTTCGACCGTCATTTTCCAGACCAACTCGCTAAATCCCTCGGTATCGGCCAGGAGGCGCGGGTCGTAGATTGCCAGTTCGGGGGTGGAAGCGGTCAGGTGGGCCGGGTCAACCTGGTAATTCCTGGCAACTTTCGCAAAAGCCTGGCTGCGGGCCTGGTCGGCGGTAAGTTTTGGGGTAACATTCAGGCTGAGGTCGGGTGACATTTCGCCCCCCGCCGAAACAACCTGCTGGTTCGGGTCAACCTGGATGATAATTTCACCCGCGATAACCGGGACACCCTGGTAAACCTGCTGGTAGCGCACATAGTTGTTACTCTGGTCACCGGTCATTTCCCGCATTACTTTTAACTCTTTGGACTGGTCAGCCAGGCCAAACAACGAGCCATAACTTGTCAGAAAATTGCGGGTGGCTTCTTCAGGGGAGGCTTTGGAGGCCAGGTTGGCCGCGCGGGTTAGCGGTTTGCCCGGTTCCGTGCTTAAAAAGCGAACTTTGCCGGTATAGTCGTGGCAGCTAATGGTCCCACCGGACCCGATGGCGTTTTGTAACTGGTTGAGTAAATTTTTATTAGCGGCGTTCAAGCCAAATCCTTTACTGCCCTGGCAATCGCTGGTAGGTACCTGGGCCTGGACGGAATTTGTTCCGGGATTAGTGGGAGCGGCAGATGGAGCCGCACTAACGGGGTCCATCACACCCAGCAACAATTCGGCAAAAAGGAGTATGACTAACAAAGCACTTCGGTAGAACCTTGATACAAACATTATTTACCTCATCATGTTGTAAATTGAGATGTTTTGCGCATCAACCAGGACAGGGTAGTTATCAATACGATTGATAACGGGTCAATTGGGAAAACCTTGTATTTTTAAATTATATAAACGGTGGGGCAATAAAAATTTTATCACGAAAAGACCGGTTTTATATAGCAAATTCCGGTTGTTTTGATTTTCGTTTTGCACAATAATAAAAAGATAAAATAAACTTTATAAGGGAATAACTTTATAAGTTGAGGTAAATCGGCTAACTTCTATTCGATTGCGCCAAGGTCTTTAAGGCTTTCGACCTGGGAGAGGGTCAATCCTTTAACCTGGTGGATATTCATACCTTCGTAGGGACGCCGGTTGCGCAAAATTTTGATACATTTACCTGCCGGAATGTCCCAGAGCCGTACCGTGCCATCCTCACTCCCGGTTGCCAGGAGCTCGTTAGCGGGATGAAAAGCGATGCCTCGGACGACTTCCTGGTGGCCGTGCAGTTGGGCCACGGGTTCACCACTCCGGCCATCCCACAAAAAGACGGTCTGGTCGTAACTTCCGCTCGCGAGATAGCGGCCATCCTGGCTGTAGGTGAGCGCCCGCAGCCGGTCTTTATGCCCTTCCAAAACCTTAAAACATTGCCGCGAATAAATATCCCAGAGCCGGATGGTGTGGTCATCACTGGCGCTGGCAAGACGCTGCCCGTCGGGACTGAAGACAACAGACCAGACCAATCTTTTATGCCCTTCGAAAATTGCCAGGCACTTGCCCGATTCAATATCCCATAGCCGGACCGTCTGGTCGTCGCTGGCACTGGCAAGTTTTTCCCCATCCGGGCTAAAAGCGACCGACCAGACCTGTTCTTTGTGGCCTTCCAGGGTGCGGATACACTCCCCGGTTGTCACATCCCAGAGGGTTATCGAATTGGTGTAATCGCTGCTTGCCAGCCAGCGATTATCCGGGCTGAAGGCCACTCCCCAAACGGTGCCCCCCTCCCCGCGCAAGGTGCGGGGATTATCCCACTGGGGGGTTTTCCAGAGTTTTACCGACCAATCGTAGCTCCCGGCAGCCAGCCATTGGCCGTCCGGGCTATATTGCAGCGAGAGAATAAAACTGGTCTGCCAGGGAATCGTGCGGGCCTGGCGATAGTCTTCCTCGGTGGCGCCCAGGTTATCCATTTCCCACAACCGGATTACCTGCTCGTCTCCGCCACTGGTCAAAATCCGGCCATCCGGGCTAAAAGTTACCGCTCCTATCCGGTGCGAATAACCTTGAAGGGTCCGGTAACTCTCGCCGAGGGTATTTCTCACGTCCCAGACCTTGACGTTTTGCTCCTCGCCGCAACTCGCCACCAATAAACCATCCGGGCTGAAAGCGACCGAGCGGACCCAACTATGGTGGCCCGGCCAGCTTTTAAGGTGGTTGCCGCTGCTTAAATCCCACAGGTAGAGGGTGCCATCTTTGCTGCCGCTAAAAAGGCTCTTACCGTCGGGGCTAAAGACAATCGAATAAACCACGCTGTCCGGGCTCTGGGTTTCCAACTCTTTTAGCTGGTGGCCGCTGGCAACCTCCCACAGGCCAATTGAGGGGCGATTGCCACAGCCGGCGACCATTTTACTATCGGGGCTAAAGGCCACCGACCAGAACATGTCGTGTTCGGACTGGATGGTACGAATGCAGCGCCGGGTGGCAACATCCCATAATTTGATAGTCTGGTCGTTGCTTCCACTTGCCAGGAGCGCTCCATCCGGGCTAAACGCCACCGAGTTGACCCAATTTGTGTGCCCGGCCAGGGTCGCCAGGCATTGGCCGCTGGCAACGTCCCAGATTTTTACCAGGTGGTCCTTACTGGCGCTGGCAAGCATTTTCCCATCAGGGCTCATGGCGATTGACCAGATCATGTCGTCGTGGGCGACAATCGTCCTGACACAGCGCCCGGTCTCAATATCCCAGAATTTCAGGGTGCGGTCATGGCTGCCGCTCACGAAAAGACAGCCGTCGGGGCTGAAAGCGACCGAAGCCACCCAATCTGTATGTCCGGTCAAAGTATGGACCTGTTGGCCTTCTTTTAACCGCCAAAACCGGACTTCCCCGTTAATTCCACCCGCCGCCAGGAATCTTCCATCCGGGCTAAAGGCGACTGACCAGATAACGTTAAAGGTTTCAGTAAAGACCGAGCCGGTCAGGTTGGAATAGCTGAAATTGACCCCTTGCAGGTCAACCCCCTGGAGATAAGCTTGCCAGATGTTAAGCCCGGAAAAATCATAACCACGCAAATCCCTGGTCAGGTGGTAGAGTAAATTGACCAGGTTCCCCCCGGCGTAGCCCTGCTCTGAAAGCCGTTTTTCGCGCAACAGCGCGACCATCCTCCGCAACAATTCCTGGACCGCTGCCTGGTCTTTGTTGTTTACCGTCAGTCTTGCCAGGACGGGCTTCAGGATAAAGTGAATCTGGTTTTTCCTGACATATTCCCTGGCCTGGGCTTTCATAACGGCGTGGGAAGCCAGCAGCCCGAAATGCCCGCTTTCAATCTCGTTACAGATTTCCCTGGTAAAACGGTCGGTCACGAATTCCATTACGACCGGCTGCAAGGTAAAGACATTCGTAATCTCGCCCGTTTCGGCCATCGAGCGGCGGCGCAAGCTACTGAGGGTTTCGAGTAAATCCTTGTCCGGCTCGGTCAGGAGTAAATCGGCGGCCAGGGTTTCGAGGGAAACCGGTTCCCTTTCGACTGCCAGCCAGTACATCACCTGTTTTTCGAGATCGTTAAGCCGGTCGAATTGTTCGCTCAGAAGATCGGTGATGTCGCCAAAGACCATGCGGCTGCTCTTAAGAAAGGCCCCAATCTGGCCGTTAAACACATCGAGGATAAACTCGGCCACAATTTTAAGGGCTAAAGGGTTGCCCGAATAGCGTCCAATCAGAGCGTTATAGACTTCCTGGTCCGAGTTTAACAACCCCTTATCGGCCAGGATTTCACAGGCCTCGGCATCTTCAAGTCCGGCCAGGTTGAGAACTCGAACAGGGGCTTTACTGCCGCCCAGGTAATTAAACTCGCGGGGCTTCTCGCGGGAGGTTATCACCAGGCAACTGGTGTGGTTGGTCTGGCCGAGTCTCTCAATCAGGCGGCCATAGCCTTCGTAACCCTTGCGGTAATGCCCGGCGCGGCTGCCCGTCCCCTCCTGCAAAATGCTTTCGGCGTTATCCAGCACAATCAGGCAGCGTTTTTTCCGCAGGTTATCAATTAAAAGCGAAATTTTGCTGTTGAGGTCTTCCGGTAAGGCTGTTTTGGGGGTCGTGCTTAGAAATTCGAGAGTATCGTCGAGGATGGTTTCGACCAGGGGGGCGTTTCTCAGGGAGCGCCAGATTATTACCTCGAACTGTTCTTTAACCTGCTGGGTTAGTTTCACCGAAAGCGAGGTCTTGCCGATACCGCCCATACCCAGAAGGGCTACCAGGCGACAACCATCGTCAACCAGCCATTTATTAAGCAGTTCCAGTTCTTTTTCCCGGCCATGAAAAGTTTCCAGGCCGGGCGCTTCGCCCCAGTCCTGAAAGTGGGATTCTGCCAGGTTACCTTCGATTCCAGGCTGGCCGATTATTTTTAAGAATTTGGCGGGGCGGGTCAGCTCGTAAAACCAGCCTTCATCAAAGCCGGGGTATTCGTTATAAGTGCGGGTGGTGGCGTCAAAAACCGCTTTGACCGAATTCCATAAATCGAGGGCTTCTTCCTGCTCGATACCGGCTACAAAGACCTGGCGCTGCCAGAAGATTTCGATAAGCTTTTTGAGGTTCCCGGCTTTTGGTAGATTGGTATCGGTCTCCCAGTTTCGAATCATTTTTTCGCTGATAGGAACGAGCGCACCTAATTCAGCCTGGGTCAGGCCGGTGCGTATCCGCAGTTTTTTTAATAGTTCCCCTGGCGAGGTTTTTATTGGTGGGTTAAACGATAACAAGTTGCCACCTTAAAACCGGAAGTTACCGGAAATCTATCTGAATTAAACCGGAAATGGAAGGACTGTGATTACCTATATTTTTTTGGTATAAGTCTTATTATACTTAAGGTTCAGAATCCTCAAACTTAGAGCAGTTCACAGATAGCTTCATTCTAAAATACTTATCTAGCTTTAGCAACTTAATAATTTTTTAGCTGCCTGCTACCTGTTAGCTTTTATTATACTTTTTCGCTACCCGGTTTTAGCTTAGTTATTAGAGAGAAAAGAGAGGACAGCCGTCTATGGCCGATAGCCTGTTAGATTTAAGCAAATTCACGGACGAAGACTTCAAACTCCTGGATGAAAAGGTCCGGTCTGCCATGGAATACTACGGCATACCGGGTGTCGCGCTCGGCATCGGCTATGGCGACAAAGAATACCTGGCCGGGTATGGCGTAACCAACGTCGAAAATCCCCTCCCGGTCACGCCCGACACTTTATTCCAGATTGGTTCGACCACCAAAACGATGACCACCACGGCCCTCATGCGGCTGGTCGAAATGGGTAAAGTTGACCTGGACGCGCCCCTGCGCCGGTATTTACCCGATCTCACTCTTAAAGACGCCGAGGCTGCCGAAAAAGTTACTGTCAAAAATGTTATCACCCATACCGCCGGGTGGGTAGGCGATTTCTTTGCCGATACCGGGATGGGGGATGACGCCCTGGAAAAATTCGTCCAGAAACTGGCCGGGGTCGAGCAGGTCACGCCTCCCGGTAAGTTCTGGTCCTATAACAACGCCGCTTTTAGCGTAGCCGGGCGAGTTATAGAAGTTGTAACGGGCAAACCCTACGAAACATCTCTCAAAGAACTGCTGCTCACGCCTCTTGGGATGGAAAATTCCTTCTTCTTTGCCAACGAAGTTATCTCATACCGGGTTGCTAGTGGTCACCGCCGGGGCGAGAACGGGCCGGAAGTCAATCGGAAATGGGAGTTGCCGCGCTCGTCTAATCCAGCGGGTGGCATCTGTACCACCGTCAAAGACCAGCTAAAATATGCCCGGTTCCACATGGGCGATGGTAAAGCCTCGGATGGCACCCAACTGCTTTCTCCCGAAACGTTAGCCCTGATGAAAACCCCGGTTGTGCCAGCCGGGTCCGATGAAAACATGGGCCTTAGCTGGTTTAGCGGCAAGGTCGGGAATGTCCTACGGGTCCGGCACGGTGGCGGCACCTTCGGCCAATTGTCGGCTTTTGAAATGGTGCCAGACCGCCAGTTCGCTTTTGCGCTGGTGACCAATTCTGATGTCAGCACCGGGGTGAGTGGTCAGTTATACGAGGATGTCACCGATTGGGTCTTCGAGCATTTCCTCGGCGCGAAAAATGCCCCGGCTGAAGTCCAACCAATCCCGGCGGACGCCTTGCCCGAATATGTCGGAAACTATAATGCCCTTATCAGCAGTATCAATATGGCGATTTCCGAGAGTGGCGAACTGGAAGGCGAGTTTGTATATCACACCAACGGCTTGTTCGAGGTAGACCCCCCGCCGATACCGGGTGTCAAGTTTGGCTTCCTCGGAAAAGATGTGGTTTTAACTCAAAGCGGCCCATTCAAAGACGTTAAAGGCCAGTTTATCCGCAACGAAGAAGGCAAGATAGGCTGGTTCAGGTTTGGTGGCCGGATGGCCGTGCGTCGCAACAGTTGAAATAAGGCAGAAAGAAATTTACTTTACTATGGAAAATGTTACCCAGGATACAAACCCGGACCCGGTTATAACAATACTCGGTTGCGGTGTAAACGGTCTATCGAGCGGAATTTTGCTCCTGGAAGAGGGGTACAAGGTAAAGATTTGGGCCAAAGACCTGCCCCCGCATACCACATCGAATATTGCTGCGGCAGTATGGTATCCTTATAAGGTAGCCCCGGAGGCAAAGGTCGCCGATTGGGGTGAACGCAGCTACGAAATTTTTTGTGAACTGGCCTCTATCCCTGAAACCGGAATTCGAATTTTGCCGGGTGTCGAGCTATTCAGAGAGCCGACCCCCGACCCGGTCTGGTCAAGCTACGTGCGGAACTACCGGCACGCTCAACCGGAAGAACTGCCCGCTGGCTACCATGACGGCTACTTTTTCGATTCACCGGTTATTGATACTGGCATTTACATGGGTTACCTGGTCAACCGGTTTCAACAACTGGGCGGCGAGATTATCCGGCGTGAAATAGGTTCTCTTTCGGAAGCTTTCGAGGAAAGTCACCTGGTTGTTAACTGCACCGGGCTGGGGGCCCGTTCGCTCCTGGGTGATAAAGAAGTCTATCCTATCCGGGGCCAGATTATCCGGGTATCGCGCACTGCCTTGAAAGATTTCTTTGTCAGCGCCGATAATTACGGAACTGCAAATTACATTATCCCTCGTTCCAACGATTGTATTCTGGGTGGTACGGCTGAAGCCGGAGAATGGTCGCTAGAGCCGGATGCGGCTACAGCCAAAAAAATCTGGGAGGTATGCAGCCAACTGGTGCCTGAGGTGGCTCAGACCCAGGTTCTCGAACACCTGGTGGGTCTGAGACCGGCTCGCAAAGAGGTCCGGTTGGAGGCAGAGGTGTTGCCTGATGCCAAAGTTGTCATCCATAACTATGGACACGGAGGCGCCGGGGTAACCATATCTTGGGGTTGCGCCGAGCAAGTTCTGAGTCTTGTCAAAGTGTTTAGTCCGAAAGAACTTACCCTCGGTCAGGGTAAAGTCTAAGCGTCCAGTTAAGATTATTTAGGAGAAGATGATGACTGAGTTTAGAGTTAGAGAGGATAGGCCGAAGGGCAGCTCAACCCCGGCCAGTAAAAGATTAACCGGTCTGCACAGCCGGGTAGCCCTGGTGGTCGCCCTGATTTTTATTACGAGCCTGGTGCTGGGCGCTTGCGGTGACAATACGGCCACTCCTGCCAGCAGCAACTTGCCGACTGCGACCCCGCTGGCTACAGCGGTCCAGGCCGGTAACGCTTTCGCCACGACTGCGGCTACTGCGACCACTGCCGCCGCCACAACCGCTGCGGCGACCACGGCTGCTGCCACCAGCGCCGCCGCCACGACTGCGGCTGCCACGACCGCTGCCGCCACGACTGCCGCTGCGACCACCGCGGCTGCTACTACCGCCGCTGCCGCCGGTAAACCAGGTGGCACTCTAAATTACGCCCTGCCCCAGGAACCTGACCAACTTGACCCGGCCAAAACAGTCCTTGGCGCTTCCAACGCGGTCAACTCCGCTATCTACGAACGGTTAGTCTATATCGGGACCGATGGTTTGCCGCACCCCTGGGTGGCTGAATCCTGGACGATTGCTGATGGCGGCAAAACCCTCACCTTCAAGATTCGCTCCGGTTTGAAATTTACCGATGGCACGCCCCTGGATGCTTCCGCTGTTAAAGCCAACTTTGACCGGATTCTTGATCCCAAAACTGCCTCTGCCACCAAGTCGTTCTTTGGCACTCTTAAGACGGTGGATGCCCCTGACGCGACCACGGCTATCTTCCACTTCGATTCACCTTACGCCGCTTTCTTCACGAACGCCAGCATCGGCTACGGTGGTATCGTATCCCCGGCGGCTGTCGCCAAGTACGGCGACCAGTACGGTCGCAACCCGGTTGGCTCCGGTCCCTTCATGTTCAAAAGCTGGACGACCGGCCAGAACATTACCCTTGTAAAGAACCCCGATTACAAGAACTACCGGGCGGACATTGACAATCCGGGCCCGGCTTACATTGATACTTTGAATTTCCAGATTATCCCTGAACCTGCTACCCAGTTAGCCTCGTTGCAGCGCGGTTCGACCGACATCGTAAACCCGGTGCAGACCGACAATGTGCCGACAATTACCGGGGATAGCAACTTGAACTTACTTCAGGTCAAGAGCAGCACCCAGCTTGTCTTCCTTAACTTTGCCGACAAAGCGCCGACTGATGACGTGGCTTTGCGTAAAGCCATCTCTTATGCCGTTGACCGCAAAACCATCATTGACAACGCATTGAACGGGTATGCCACGGCCACGACTGCGCCTTTACCGACCGGGGTAGCCGGTTATGACCCGAACCTCAATCCTTATCCTTTCGATGTCGATAAAGCCAAGCAAACTCTTAAGGATGGCGGCTGGGTCGCCGGGGCTGACGGTATTGTCGCTAAAGATGGCAAACCGGCCAGCTTTACCCTCCTGACTTATTCCGGTGATAGCGGTATCAAGCGGACCACCGAAATTTTACAGGCTAACCTCAAAGCCATCGGTATTGACCTTAAAATCAATATCCTGGAAATTAGCGCTGTGGTACCTCTGCTGAGCAAAGGTGATTACGATATTGCCCTGATTGGGGTCGGCTGGCCGGATATTTCCTTCCTGTCGCTCTCGTACCTGGGCAAAGGTGGCGCAATCTTCCTTCGCAAAGAAGACCCGACCGTAGACGACCTTATTACCAAGTCGGACCAGACCCTGGACCCGGCGGCCCGCATCGAGGTTGCCAAACAGGCTGAAAAAGCGCTGCTTGACAACGCCAAGGTGGTTCCGCTCTACACTCCTTATGTTCTCCTCGGAGTTCAGAAGAAGGTAAACGGGTTTAAGTTGGACGCGCTACAGAACCTGTTGTTCAACGATGTAACGCTGGGTTCCTAGGACGGCGTAAAGCGGTAACTGTTTTCCTGGGGAAATGAAGAATCCCCCTTGTGATATTTACTGCCAGGGTTTGCAATAACGCTGGCAGTAAACCGATTCTTCATTTCTTCCAGAATTACCTGGAGCGGTAAGGATTTTTCGGAATGCTCAAATTCATCTTTCGGCGATTACTCGCTTTGATCGTGGTTGTTTTTGGCATTATCACGCTTGTCTTTTTGATGCGGGTGATAATTCCGGGCGACCCGATAGATACAATGTTATTCGGACGGCCTAAAACACCGGAAGTTGTCGCAAATTTAAAGGCCGCCTATGGCCTGGACCAACCCCTGATTGTCCAATATTTTAATTACATCCTTGGAGTTGCTCACGGAGACCTGGGGAAATCGCTGACCAACCAGCGATATGTTATAGACGAAATTGGCGACCGGTATGTCAAGACAGTTACCCTGGCCGTTTCAAGCCTGCTCATCGGTCTGGTGCTGGGACTGCTTTTCGGCACAGTCGCGGCCCGCTACAAAAATACGGCTATAGATACCGGCATTACTGCTTTCAGCCTGATAGGTTTATCCCTGTCACCTATCTGGCTGGGGTTGGTTATGATTAACTTCTTCGGCGTCCAGTTACAGATTTTGCCGATTATCGGAAATGGTGATGCCGTTCAGCTAATCATGCCTGCTCTCACGCTGGGAATTATCCAGGCCGCCATCATTTCCCGTTTCGTCCGTTCCAGCCTGCTTGAAGTGTTAGGCCAGGACTATATCCGGACTGCATCATCCAAAGGGTTGGTGCAGAACCAGGTAATGGTCCGCCACGCTTATCGGAATGCGATGATACCGGTTGTAACTATCACGGGCTTACAGTTCGGCGCGTTACTCGGTGGGGCGGTTATTGTTGAAAATATTTTTGCCTGGCCGGGCCTGGGACAACTGGCGGTAAAAGCTATCGGCAACCGGGACTACCCGGTAATCCAGGGGATTGTGCTGGTAGCGGCAATTACCTATGTCCTGGTTAACCTGGTAGTGGATTTACTCTACTTCTGGATTGACCCGCGGTTAAAGGCTCATTAAAACCGCTAGTTAGGATTATGAGTGATGGAGGTATCCAACGAGCCTGTGACTCAATCAACCCAAGTTTCTACTGAAAATGTTGCCAACAAGGCTTTGAAATCGGTAAAAAAACCTTACGAGCGGAATTGGGCCGATTTTCTTCGCCGCCTCTTAAAAAACCGAAAGGCCCTATTCGGCCTGTTTTTGTTAGCTCTGGTAGTTATCTCGGCCATATTCGCACCCTGGATTGCGCCTTTTCCACCGGATAAACTCGGCACCGGGCCACGTTTGCAAGGTTCCAGCATTAACCATCTTTTCGGGACCGATGCCCTCGGTCGTGACCTGTTCAGCCGGGTAATCTATGGTTCCCAGACCGCGTTACAGGCAGGTATCATAACTATCGGGATCGCCACCGCTTTCGGAACCCTGATTGGCCTGGTAGCCGGTTTTTATGGCGGCTGGATTGATGTTCTCCTGATGCGGTTTATTGATTTGTTGCTGGCCTTCCCGGCCATCTTTCTGGCCCTGCTCGTCCTGGCGGTGCTGGGGACCGGCCTGACCAACGGTATTATCGCGATTGGTATCAGCACCATCCCTGGCTTTGCCCGAATTGTGCGTGGAACCGTCCTTTCCGTCAAAGCCCAGGATTATGTCCTGGCGGCACGGGCGACCGGGTCGTCCAACCCCCGGATATTGTTCAAGACCGTTTTTCCGAATACTGTCGCACCCCTTATCGTGCTGGCTACCCTGGTCTTTCCCTCGGCGGTCCTTGCCAGCGCCGGGCTTTCGTTTATTGGCCTTGGCGCGCAACCGCCATCGCCGGACTGGGGCGCGCAACTGGTAGATGGCCAGGTTTACCTGCGGACGGCCCCCTGGTTGTTTAACTTTCCGGGGTTTGCCATCTTTATTACGGTAATGGGTAGTAACCTGCTGGGAGATGCCTTGCGTGATCTGCTCGATCCTCAACAGCGCGGGCGTTAATCCTTTATAAAACCTGACTTTTGCCCGGCCAGGGAAACCTGCACGCCGGGTTATTCAGGGTCGAATGAATCCGACCGGGCAAAAGTTTAAATACTCAGAAGGAGATAAATATGTCAGATACTGTTATTTCCCCCACCGACACCCGACCGGCCTTTGAAAAAATAAACGAGGTAATTGCCGCTGAAATGGAGCGGTTAGGTGTGCCGGGCGTGGCGGTTGGTATCTACTACAAAGGCCAGGAATATACCGCCGGGTTTGGGGTAACAAATGTTGACTACCCCCTTCCGGTCGAAACTGATACCCTGTTCCAGGTCGGCTCGACCACCAAAACCTTTACCGCCACCACAGTCATGCGCCTGGTTGAGCAAGGCAAGCTCGATTTGTTCGCCCCCCTGGTTACATACCTGCCCGACCTCAAGCTTTCCTCCGATGAAATCACCGCCAATGTAACGCTGCGCGACCTCTTTACCCATACCGGCGGTTGGGTCGGTGATGTGTTTGACGATTTCGGGCCGGGTGATGACGCCGTGAAAAAGTACGTCGACCAGATGAACAAGCTGCAACAGTTGACGCCCCTTGGCAAAATCTGGTCTTACAATAACGCCGGGTTTACCCTGGCCGGGCGGGTTATCGAAGCGGTTACGGGCCAGACCTACGAGCAGGCTGTCAAAGAACTGGTCCTCGACCCGCTTGGTATGGACCACTCTTTCTTTTTTGCCAACGATGTAATGACCTATTCTTTCTCGGTCGGGCATGAAACCGTTAAGGGCGAATCGCCGAAAGTAGCCCGTCCCTGGGCTTTGCCGCGCTCGGTCAACCCGGCGGGTGCGCTCGTATCCACTGTAATTGACCAGCTTAAATATGCCCGTTTCCACATGAGTGATGGAAAACTGGCGGACGGCACCCAGTTATTAAAAGCGGAAACCATCGCCACGATGCAAAAACCCCTGGCAAAGGCCGGGAGCATCGCCGATGAAGTGGGTGTTAGTTGGCTTATTCGCCACTACGGCGATAAAAAGACGGTCGGGCATGGCGGCACCACCAACGGCCAGTTGTCAGCCTTCCAGATGGTTCCCGATGAAGATTTCGCCATAACGGTCCTGACAAACTCAAACTCTGGCGGCACTCTGCACGGCAATATCGTCAAATGGGCTTTGCAGAACATTCTCGGCTGGGATATTCCCGATAAAGAACATCTTACTCCCTCCCAGGAAGAGTTGGCCGCTTTCGCCGGGACTTATACCGGGTACGGCTCGGTGATTGAACTGGCGGTTAAAGGTGATGGGTTGAGCTTGCAGGCAATCCCGACCGACATTCCGGGCCTGGGCAAGCGCAGCACCCCGCCCCCGACTACCCTGGCTGTTGTTGACGGAGAACGTGTTGTCGGCCTGGAAGAACCCTATAAGGGGGCTATCGGGGAGTTCCTGCGGGACGAAGATGGGCAAATAAGCTGGTTCCGCTTTGGCGGACGGATTGCCCGCCGGGGTCAACTGACTGACCCGGCTAAATAAGGAGCCTTTATCATGTATGATTTGCTTTTAAGCAACGCTCGAATCGTTGACGGAACCGGTAGCCCCCGTTACCAGGGAGATGTGGCCGTGGAAGGGGGCAAAATCGCGGCGGTGGGTGAGGTTTCGGACCGCGAAGCACGCCGGGTGATTGACGTGGAGGGGGCGGTGGTCGCCCCCGGTTTTATCGACCTGCACTCCCACTCGGATATGCAACTGCCCGAATACCCGCGCGGCGAGTCGATGATAACCCAGGGGATTACGACCCAGTTGGTCGGGAACTGCGGTCTGTCTCCGTTCCCGGTGGTGCCGGAAAAAATCGAATTCCTTTACAACCTGCTCTTTTTCGGCAAACCTAAACAACTCGACTGGCACGATGCCGCTACCTTTATGACCTACCTGGAAAACCTGCCCCTGGCCGGGAATGTCGCTTTGATGGTCGGTCACAACGCTATCCGCGTCGGGGCGATGGGTTATGACGAGCGCGAACCGACCGACACCGAACTCGACAAGATGAAAAAGCTGGTCGCGGACTCGTTCGAGGCCGGGGTTTTTGGTTTTTCGACCGGGCTTATCTATGTGCCTGGAAGTTATAGCAAGACCTCCGAAATTATTGAACTTGCGGCTGTCGGCAAGAAGTACGGTGGATTTTATTCCAGCCATATCCGGGGTGAGGGTTTGACCTTGCTCGATGCCGTAGAAGAAGCCCTTACGGTCGGCAAAGAGGCGGGGGTCGGAGTCCAGTTGAGCCATCACAAGGCGGCAGGAAAGCAAAACTGGGGCAAAATCAAGACCTCGCTCAAAATGATTGATGACGCTCGCGCCGCCGGTCTGGATGTCCAGGCTGACCAGTACCCCTATACCGCCGGAAGTACCTCCCTGCCTGCTCTTTTACCACAATGGGCTATGGAAGGGGGCGTAGCGGCCATGAAACAACGCCTGCGCGACCCCGAAACCTACGCCAGGGTTAAACAGGCTATTTATGATGAAGCCGCTGATAGTGGAGCCAGCCAGTTTCCGATTGACACGATTGTAATCGCCAGGGTCGGGAACGACAGTATATTCAAGCCGTTTGAAGGGAAGTTTGTCACCGAGATTGCCCAGGCGCGGGGCGAGGACCCGGTTGACACCGCTCTGACTATGCTGCGGGACGAGACCTCCCCGATTCAAATCGTGGTCTTTATTATGTCGGAAGATGATGTCAAGGAGGTCATGCAGCACCCCCTGGTATCCATTGGCACCGACGGTTCCGGCATCAACCCCGGCGCGGGCGGCAAGCCGCACCCCCGCACCTACGGCACTTTCCCCCGCGTGCTCGAACACTACGTCCGCGAAGAAAGAATTTTGAGCCTGGAAGAAGCCATCCGCAAAATGACCTCGCTCCCGGCCCGGCGGTTAGGGCGTTCCGATATGGGATTGGTCCGGCCCGGTTGTGTGGCCGACCTTGTAGTCTTTAACCCGGACACGATTTCGGCGGGGGCCACTTACCAGGAACCTCACCAGTATGCAAAAGGCATCAGCCAGGTAATCGTGAACGGCCAGATTGTGATTGAGAATGGAGTGGACACCGGGGCCAAAGCCGGTAAAGTCTTGCGACACGGCGCATAAATATAACTACTGCTCAAGAAGATTTGGATAGAATTGGAAATAAAATGATAGAGACCGAAACTTATACACCAAAATCGAAGTTGTATTCCAACCGGCCCGGTTACTATACCCCGACGATTACCGCTGGGATGGTCGCGCAACTTCGGAATGTTACAGGGGGCGTCTGGTCGTCCGATAACCGGTATTTTTACTACGTGGTGGATTGGGACGCCCGTTCCGACATTTTCCGCCTGGACCTGGAGGACAACTCCGTAACCCAGGTTACCAGCGATTTCCCGGCCAACCCGGTAATGATGCTGGGCCAGTCGGTCGGGGCTTTCGACTTCAGCCTTTCGCCGGATGGCGCCCAGATTGTCTATATGAGCCAGAACGATGGGCGGGCACACTTAATCAGCACCGAAGGCGGCCTGACTCGGCCTCTTTCCCTCGGTGAGGGCAGCCAGACCCAGGTAACCTTCTCGCCGGATGGAAAACGGGTCGCTTTCGTTTCAGGGTTTGGTGAGACCCAGGCTATCGCGGTAGCCGATACGGAAGGGACAGGCTGGCCCCGGATTGTAAGCGACACGGCCTATTTCACCTTTGCCCCGCGCTGGTTCCCCGATAGCAAAAAGCTGGTCTATTTCGAATACGACAGCCACACCATGCCCCACTGGGAGAACCGGCTGGTTATAGCCGACCTAGAAACCGGCGAAAAGAAGATAATTTTCGAGGGTTTGGGCCGGGAAGCCGTGGCAAGTTACAGCGCCGGGGATTATGCACCCTCCCCGGACGGGAGCAAACTGGCCTTTGTCTCGGAGGAAAGCGGTTGGGGCAACCTTGTTTTGTACGACCTGGCGACCGGACAGACCACCCCGCTCGTCACCGAAGCGGCGGAACACCATTCCCCGGTCTGGTCACCCGATGCGACCAAAATCGCTTACCTCAAAAGCCAGAACTGCGCCATGACCGTGGAAGTGGTTTCGCTGGAAGGAGAAAAAACGACCATAGCGGGTGGCGAAATTGTCTGCTCGAATATTGCATGGTCGCCGGACGGCTCAAACCTCAGTTTTGGTCTCCAAAGTTCGAATATTACACCCAACATCTGGGTTTACAGTTTCAAAACCGGGCAGACGACCCCGCTCACCTCTTATACCCTGGCCGGATTTGAAGAAAAAGACCTTATCAAATCCGAGGTGGTCCACTGGACGGGGGCTAACGGACTGCCCATCGAGGGAATCCTGACCAAACCGGCCAACCTTCAACCGGGCAAGCATCCTTTCCTGCTTTATATCCACGGCGGACCTATTATGCAATACAACCTCCGGTTCGAGCCTTCAGTCCAATACTGGGTAAACCGGGGCTGGGTGGTCTTGCAGCCGAATTTCCGGGGCAGCACCGGCTATGGCCGCGACTTCCGGCGGGCGTTGCTCAACACCTGGGGCCAGGAAGATATGCAGGACAGCCTGGCCGGGATTGACTATGTAAACAGCCTGGGCCTGATTGACCCGACCAAAGTGGTTTCCTGGGGCCTGAGCGGGGGTGGTTACGCCACTTTGCGCCTCCTGACCGGTTGGCCCGACCGCTTCAAGGCCGGGGTTGACCTCGAGGGTGTCAGCAACCTGGTCAGTTTCCCGGAACAGGTGGACCGTTTCTGCCAGTATTTAATCCAGGATTTCCTGGGTTACCGCCACGAAAACCTGGCCCTTTACGAAGAACGCTCCCCGACCTATCACGCCGCCGACATCAAGGCGCCTCTAATGATTTTGATGGGGGATAAAGACCTGCGTGTCCCGGCCAAACAGGGTGAAGAAATGGTCGAAGCCCTTCAAAAAGCCGGTAAGACCGACTACGAATATCACCTCTATCCCGGTGAGGCGCACGGCTGGCGGCGTTCGATTACCATCTCCGATTATCACGAACGGATGGAAAAATTCCTGACCAAGTGGGTGCTGGAACGCTAAACCCTTAGTTTTATAAGGAGTTGAAGAAAATGATTGAGACACAAGGTTACACCCGGAAAGCGGCCCTCCGCGCCACCCGGCCCGGTTACTGGGAGACAAAAATCACTCCCGGTATGATTACCGAGGTCCGCGACGTGACCGGTGGCGAATGGTCGCCGGACGGGAAATATCTTTATTACACGGTCGGCTATAACGCCCGCTCGGATATTTATCGCCTGAGCCTGGAAGACGGCTCCGTTACCCAGGTAACCAGCGATTTCCCGGCCTCGCCTCTGCCGATGATAGGGCACGGCACCAGCACTCACGATTTCACCCTCTCGCCCGATGGTTCAACGATTGCCTATCCAAGCGAGAAGGGCGGGAAAATTCACCTGATAAGCAGCGAAGGCGGTATCTCCAAATTGCTGTCACTGGGTGAAACTGCCCAATCGGGTGCTACCTTTTCACCGGACGGCTCCAAAGTTGCTTTTACCACCCTGTCCAAGGACATCATGGGGATTGCCGTGGCGGAGGCGAAGGGCAACCAGTGGCCTCGCCTGGTCAGCGACCCGGATTATTTCGCTTTTATGCCGCGCTGGTTCCCGGATAGCAAACGGCTGGTTTATTTTGAATACGACAGCCACCAGCTATTTTGCTACGAAAACCGCCTGGTACAGGTTGACATCGAAACCGGCGAGAAGAAGGTCTTGTTTGATGGGTTGGGCCAGGGTCAAACCTTTGGGTACTTTTTCGGTAACTATGCCCCCTCGCCGGACGGCAAATACCTGGCTTATATTTCAGATGAAGACGGCTGGTCCAACATCCATCTTTTGAACCTGGTTACGGGTGACTCTAACTACCTGGTCCAGGAAGCCGCCGAGCATACCGACCTGGCCTGGTCGCCGGACGGTTCGCGCCTTGCCTACCTGCGTTCCAAGAACTCCCGCATGACCGTCCACGTGGTGACGCCAGGCGGCGAACAAACGGCGGTGGATGTGGGTGATTTTAGTTGCGCCGACCTGGCCTGGTCGCCAGATGGGAAAAAGCTTAGCTATACCAAACAGGGCTTTACCATGCCGCCCAATGTATGGGTTTACGATTTCGAGGAGAGCAAAGCGACCCAGGTAACCAAATACAACGTGGGTGGCCTGGCCCAGGCTGGTCTGGTCGAGGCCGAGGTGGTCCACTGGAACAGTCCCGACGGCCTGGAAGTCGAAGGTTTGCTGATTAAACCGGAGAAGATTCAACCGGGCAAACACCCCATGTTGCTCTATATTCACGGCGGGCCGATGGGCCAGTACGGTCTGCGCTGGGACCCTTACACCCAGTACTGGGTGAGCAAGGGCTGGGTCGTGGTCCAGCCGAACTTCCGGGGTAGCTCCGGTTATGGCCGGGATTTCTTCCGGGCGCTTCTCACCACCTGGGGTAAAGAAGATATGGAAGACAATATCGGCGGGATTGATTACGCCAACAGCCTTGGCCTGATTGACCCGACCAAAGTCGTAGCGACCGGTATCAGCGGCGGCGGTTATGCCACCTTGCGTCTTTTGTCGGGTTGGCCCGAACGCTTCAAAGCGGGTGTAGAGTTGTGCGGGTTGAGCAACCTGGTCAGTTTTCCCGACCAGACCGACCGTTTCGCCCTGTTCCTGATAGAAGAATTGCTGGGGAATCGCAGCGAAAACCTGGAAACTCACAAGGAACGTTCGGCGGTGCACCTGGCCCACCAGATAAAAGCGCCCCTGATGATATTAGAGGGTGAAGTTGACGCCCGTGTGCCAAAAGAGCAAGGCGAGGAAATGGTCGAAGCCCTCAAAAAGCTGGGCCGGACCGATTACGAGCGCCACGTCTACGAAGGCGAAGGTCACGGCTGGCGGAAAAATTCCAGCTATCTCGATTATATCGACCGGGTGGAGAAATTCCTGACCAAGTGGGTTTTGGAAAGGTAAGACTGGCGTCTGACCGGTTTGTCTGACCGGCGGGCCAAGGATAAACGGGCTGGCCCGCCGGTCAGACCCTAGTTCAAAGGAATCATAGAAATGACCACGATTGAAAAAAGTTATGTTCCAAAATCGAAAATCTTTGGGGAACGGCCCGGTTACTGGCCCTCGAAACTGACCCCCGGCATGATAACTCAGACGCGGGAAGTTACAGCAGGTGAATGGTCGCCGGACGGCAAGTATCTATATTACACGGTCGGCTATAATGCGCGCTCGGACATTTACCGCTTAAACCTGGAAGACGGCTCGACTATCCAGGTCACAGGTGACGTACCGGCCACACCCCTTCCGATGATGGGCCAGATGGCTACCTCGCACGACTTCAGCCTGTCGCCGGACGGTTCCCAGATTGCTTTCACCAGCGAGAAGGACGGGAAAATCCACCTTATCAGCAGCGAAGGCGGTGTTTCCAAACTGTTGGCCCTTGGTGATCCCGGCCAGGGCAGCCCGATTTTCTCGCCGGACGGGAGCAAAGTGGCTTTTACATATCTCTCAAAAGACCTGTTTGGGATTGCCGTGGCAGATGCGGCGGGTAACCAATGGCCCCGGCTGGTCAGCAGCCCCGACTTTTTCTCTTTTGCCCCGCGCTGGTTCCCCGATAGCAAAAAGCTGGTCTATCTCGAATATGATAGCCACCGCACTTTCTTCTACGAAAACCGGCTGGTTATGGCCGACCTTGAAACAGGCCAGACCAAAATCCTTTCGGAAGGGTTGGGCAAGGATTTAACCTTCAGCTATTTGCCAGGCAACTACGCCCCTTCACCCGATGGTAAATACCTGGCTTATATTTCAGAGGAAAGCGGCTGGGCTAACCTTTACCTTTTGAACGTAGAAACAGGCCAGAGCTTCCCGTTGGTGCAGGAAGCCGCCGAACATCACAACCTCCACTGGTCGCCGGACAGCACCCGCATAGCCTATCTTAAACACCAGGGAACCAGCGTCACCGTCAACATAACAGATTTAAATGGAGAGCATTTTGCCCTGGAAGAAGGCAATTTTGTCTGCTCCGACCAGGCCTGGTCGCCTGACGGCACGAAGCTGTCATTTACGAAGCAGAACTCTTACACTCCGCCCAATATCTGGTTGTACGACCTGACAAACCGGAAAGCGACCCAGTTAACCAAATACAACATTGGGGGCCTGGCCCAGGCTGGTCTGGTCGAGGCCGAAACTATCCACTGGCAGGGTTCGGACGGTCTCGAAATCGAAGGGCTTTTGCTCAAACCGGAAAAGGTTCAGCCGGGCAAGCACCCGATGCTCCTATACGTCCACGGTGGCCCGATGGGACAGTATAACCAGCGCTGGGACCCCCACCCGCAATACTGGGTGAGCAAGGGTTGGGTGGTGGTCCAGCCCAACTTCCGGGGCAGCACCGGCTATGGCCGTGCCTTCCGCAAAGCCCTCTTTGGCACCTGGGGCGACATGGATATGCAAGACAGCATGGGCGGCATCGACTACGCCAATAACCTGGGCCTTATTGACCCTTCAAGGGTAGTGGCCTGGGGTTTAAGTAATGGCGGTTACGCGACTATGCGCCTCGTTACCGGGTGGCCCGAAAGGTTCAAGGCCGGGGTAGCCCTGGCCGGGTTGAGCAACCTCGAAAGCATGCCCGACCAGACCGACCGGGCGGCTGCTTATATTATCGAGGAGTTGTTGGGTGTCCGCAGCGAGAACCTAGAAACCTACCGCCAGCGTTCCGGGGTAAACCTGGCCCACCAGCTAAAAGCGCCTTTGCTCATTCTGGAAGGGGACGTGGATGCGCGGGTGCCGAAGCAGCAGGGGGAAGAAATGGTTGCGGCTCTCCAGAAGGCCGGGAAGACCGATTTCGAACGGCACGTCTACGAAGGTGAGGGCCACGGCTGGCGGAAGATTTCCAGCACTCTTGATTATATCGAGCGTATGGAGAAATTCCTGACCAAGTGGGTGCTGGAACGTTAACCCGGTTAAAGAATAGTGGTAACACAAATGTCAGAAACCCAAACTTATATTTCCAAAGCGGTCCGGTCTGCCGAACGGCCCGGTTACTGGAAACCGACCCTTACGCCCGGTCTGATTGCCCAGATCCGAAACTATACCGGGGCGGCCTGGTCGCATGATAGTAAATATCTTTACTACACAGTAGAATGGGATAAACGGGCCGATATTTACAGGTTGGCGCTATCCGACCGCTCCATCACCCAGGTGACGAGCGATTTTCCGGCGGCGCCACTGCCCATGATAGGCCAACGCCCGGCCTCTTTCGACTTTAGCCTCTCGCCGGACGGTTCCGAACTGGTCTACCTGAGCGAAAAGGACGGAAAAGCTCACCTGATTAGCACCGAGGGTGGGCGGGCAAGGCGGCTTGCCCAGGGTGAAGGGAGCCAGTCCAACCTGGCATGGTCGCCGGATGGTAAACTGGTGGCTTTTATTGTCGCGTTTGGTGAAACCCAGGCCGTGGCGGTGGCTGAACCAGGCGGGAATGGCTGGCCTCGTCTTGTCAGCGATACGGACTATTTTGCGGCAGCCCCACGCTGGTTCCCGGATAGCAAACGGCTGGTCTATTTCGAATACGATAGCAACGCCATGCCGAGCTATGCCAACCGGCTGGTATTGGCCGACCTCGAAACCGGGCAGACTAAAATCCTGTTTGATGGGTTGGCCGAGGGAGAAGCTTACGACCACACGCCGGGAAATTACGCCCCCTCTCCGGACGGAAAATTGCTGGCTTACGTTTCGGAGGAAAGCGGGTGGAGTAACCTCCACCTCTTGAACCTCGAAACGGGCCTGAGCCGCCATCTTGTAAACGAAGCCGCCGAGCACCAGGACCCGGTCTGGTCGCCGGACGGAACCAGGCTAGCTTACCTGAAAAACCAGGGTTGTAATATAACGGTCCGTATGGTCACACTTGACGGGGAACAAACCGCCCTGGACGAAGGAGATTTTGTCTGCGCGGGGTTGGCCTGGTCGCCCGATGGCCGCTACCTGACCTACTCTAAACAGGACTCGCGGACACCACCTGCCCTCTGGCTCTACGACCTGAACAGGCGGGAGGGTAAAGCTTTGACCGGCCACCCCTTGGGCGGCATTGCCCAGGCCGGGTTGGTCAAGACGGAAATCGTGCGCTGGCAGGGGCCGCGTGGTCTCGAAATCGAGGGGGTCTTGCTCAAGCCGGAGAAAATCCAGCCAGGCAAGCATCCTCTTATGCTCTACATTCATGGCGGGCCTATCAACCAGTATCACCGCCGCTGGGACGCCTACGCCCAGTACTGGGTGAACCGGGGTTGGGTGGTACTCCAACCGAATTTCAGGGGCAGCACCGGCTATGGCAAAGATTTCCGGCGGGCTCTAATTAATACCTGGGGCCAGGAGGACATGGAGGACAACCTGGCCGGGGTCGACTACCTCGCCGGGCGCGGCCTAATTGACCCGACCAAAGTGGTTTCGTGGGGTATCAGCGGGGGCGGTTATGCCACCTTGCGCCTCCTGACCGGGTGGCCCGACCGCTTTAAGGCCGGGGTGGCCCTGGAAGGGTTGAGCAACCTGGTCAGTTTCCCGGACCAGGTGGACCGCCCGGCCCTATATCTTTTACAAGACATGTTCGGGGTCCGCAGCGAGAACATGGAGCTTTACAAAGAGCGTTCGCCCATTACCCTGGCCCACCAGATAAAAGCCCCTGTGCTGATTTTGATGGGTGAAAAGGACCGGCGCGTCCCGGCGGCCCAAGGTGAGGAAATGGTCGAAGCCCTAAAAAAGGCTGGCAAGACCGATTACGAATATCATGTCTACCCGGACGAAGGACACGGCTGGCGCAAGGTTGTGACCATTGAGGATTATATCGAGCGGACGGATAAATTCCTCACCAAGTGGGTCCTGGAACGCTAACATACCTCGTTTACCTAACAAAAAAGGAGTTACCGGACGGACAACCCGGTAACTCCTTTTATTTTATAACCTGTTAAATTTCTTCGACTGCCTCGGCTTTCGCCTCGGTTTCGGCGGCCTCGGCGGTAGGTTCGGGCGGTTCGGGAACCTTCTTGAAATCACCCAGCATTGTCAACCTGACTTCCTCGACCTTGGCGTCGGCGTTCAAGATGAAATTCGCCAGGATTTTAGCCGTATCCTCGGTGTCATCGGATAGGGTGAAATCACGCGGATTGAGGGCATAGGTATCGAGGTGCCAGTGTTCCAGGTCAGCCGTGATGGCTTCCCCGAACCGGAAAACCAACCCGTTTCCTTCCAGGGTTATGGTCGCTTTTCCGAAGGCTTTGTGTTCATACTCGCCCGCGTAACTTTCCGGTTTAAGCGAGGGTTGGGTGCCTACCAGGCGAGCTTTGCGCTGCTTCTCGGCGGCATCCTTACCCATACCCTCAACCTTATCTTTCAGGTCGTGGGCGTAGGCGCTCCAATCCCGGCTTTCACCACCCAAAAACACATCGTGCAGTTTGTAATGCAAGACAACGGGCAAAAGGGCCGAGTTAAGGTTGGTCAGGATAACCACGCCTAACTTCTCTGAGGGTATCATCGAAACCATGGCCGACATGCCATCAATATTCCCGCCGTGATGGCTAACTTTCTTACCTTTGTAATCCTGGATAAACCAGCCCAGGCCGTAGGTCAAAAAGTTCATATCAGGGCAGGACATCCAGAATAACTGGAACTCACCGACCGGCGGGATTACGAACTGGGAAGTATGTAATTCCTTGACCGAAGCCGGACTTATAAGTTGTTTGTCGCCGAACTTGCCATCATTCAGGTGCAATTTAACCCAGTTTAGCATCTGTTTGACGCTCGAATTTATGGAACCTGCCGGGGCAATGTTGTCAATATTGCGCCACTCAATGGCTTTCAGTTTTTTATTCTGAAGGGAGTGAGGGGTCGCCACGTTATCGAGTTTCGACAGGTCGTTGGTGCTGGTATTGCTGCGGGTCATTTCGAGCGGCTCGAAAAAGCGTTCCTGGATAAAATCGTCATAGCTCTGGCCGGTCACAGCCGGGATTAACTCCCCGGCAGCCAGGTACATGACGTTCTGGTAGCCAAAAGCGGTCCGAAAACTCGAAGCCGGTTCGATATGGCGGACCCGCTGCAAGATTTCCTTGCGGCTGTAGGGCTGGCCGTACCAGAGGAAATCGGTGCGGGCCAGGCCGGAGCGGTGGGTCAGCAGGTCGCGGACAGTCATCTGCTTATCCACGTAGGGCTCGGAAAAGCGCAGGTCGGGCAGGTACTTCGAGACCGGGTCATCCCATTTCAATTTGCCTTCGTCAACCAGCATGGCAACGGCGGCGGCGGTGAAAGCTTTCGAGGCCGACCCAATTGCGAAGATAGTATCCTCGTCAACAGGGGTATCTTCACCCAATTTGCGGACCCCATACCCCTTGGCAAAGACAATCTCGTCGTCCTTGACCACCGCGATAGCCAGGCCGGGAATGTCCCAGCCCTGGTAAACGGAATTTACATACTCATCGAACTCTTGCAATTTAGCGGCAAGCTCTTCACTCATTGTCATTCCTTCCTGTAAAATAAACTGGCCCAATTAGCCCTGGCGGGTAGCAATCCGGCTTCCCATCCGCAGCCAGGCAATACTACCGTCCTCTTTACGCCGGAAAACCACCTTTGCTCCTTTGAACGGCCCATCCTGGAGAATGCCGACATCTTTGGCCGTGAATTTTAGCTCAGAAGCAGGGGGCGGAGGCGCGTTAGTCTCCTCGCTGCCAAGCAGGTTAGCCGGAATCATCTGCAAATACAAACCGCCATCCTTCACGGAAAGCTCGCTATTCGAACCCATTGCGGTGTAAAGCCCGGCATATTCGGCCAGGTTTTCCGCCCCTAAATCAACGAATTCTGGTTCAGGTTCGGACAATCCCAGGAAATTCTTCAAAATCCATGTTTGCAGCTTGGCATTCAGCACTATACCTTTGTCGGCATTCGTGGTAATAATCAGGGCAAATTTCTTATCCGGGATAAACATGAAGGCCGAAATCTGGCCATTGGTGCCACCACCGTGCCGGAGAGCCGGAACCCCGCCTGCTTTAAAGAGCATCCAGCTCAGGCCCATGGCGTCGCCGCCTTCCTCAATCTGGAAAACGGTCGATTGCATAAAGGCCAACGACTCCGGTTTTAGCAGACGGGTGCCGTCTTCCGCGGTACCATCACCCATCTGAAAGCGCACATATTTGAACTGGTCGGGAATGGTCGTGCTGATACCACCCGCTGCGTTCGAACCGCGCGGAATCGGCCAGGGCCGTGCGACTTTGGCCCCATCGGGATGGACCTGATGCCCCGCAGCAAAACGGTAGGTCATAACTTCCTCCGGGAAAAAGAAAGAGTGTTTCATTCCCAGCGGTTCGAAAATCAACTCTTTTACGACCGATTCGTAGGTCTTGCCGGTGACGACCTCGATAACCCGCCCGGCTACCGTGAAAGCGGCGTTGTTGTAGGACCAGTTGGAGCCGAGGGGAGTTACCTGGGGCAGTTCGGCCATCCGGGCGACATATTTCGCGGCGGCATCATCGCCCCACCCGGTATCAATAAAAAAGTCACCGGCCCATCCTGCGGTATGGGTAAACAGGTCTTTTACTTTGACATTGGCCGAAGCTTCTTCATCCTGGACTTTGAAGTCGGGGATATACTGGCGGACAGGCGCTTCGAGGTCAACTTTTCCCTGCTCGGCCAGGCGCATCATGGTCGTGGCGGTCACGGTCTTGGTGGTCGAGCCGATTTGAAAAAGGGTATCCGGGGTCACGGGTAGGGGGTTATCCACGTTTGTAACGCCAAAGCCATTGGAATACTCCTGGTCGCCCAGCAGAATACCTATCGCGAGGCCGGGGACTTTGTATTCTTCCATTCCAAGGGTGATTTGTTCCTCTAACGCCTCAAAGTCGGCCTGGCCGGTCGTTTCTTTTATATCTTCTTGCATAGCCATCGTGGTTACTTTGCTCCTTTCTAATTAGAAATAGCTTTTCTGCGGGTATTGGTTTAAATGCAACCACACCGGTAACACTCCCGGCGGGGGCGTCCGGTAACTTCCGGGCAAATTCAGCTTAAAAAATTGCGGTTTGTTGAAGTTTGATAAGTAATTTTGAAGGGCTATATCTGCCTTGCCGGGCGTCTCGTTGTTGCCTGGGCAGTCCTGGTGACAAAGCAGTCCTAATTGTGCATCGGGATATAAGAGTAATTATAGCAAAGAATACGAAGACTCAAAGCCCTTCCATTTCCGGTTTATAGGAAGGGCATATCCGGTGATTTCCGGTTTTGGCTTAAAATTTCCGGTTGGCAGGCCAAATTCTAAAATCTGACAAAAAATAAAAATAGATAAGTAACATATCCCTAAAAAATAATACCAATAAATTTTAATTTATTAAAAAACCAGGAATCAAATTCAAATTTCATTCAACTCGTTAAGGACGGTACGCATTACAACGTTGGTTGCAGGGGATAGGGCCCGGAACCGGTGCTGGACTACGGCAAAGACGAAATCCTCTTTGAGGTCGGCAATCGGCAGAGCGACCACTTCCCGGCGCTGGCTGGCCCGTATCATAGAAGGCGGTACCAGGGTCACCCCTACTCCCGACCGGACGAACGCCAGCACTCCTTCCATCATATCCACTTCGGCGACCGGTTGGACCACCATTCCACGCTGGGCAAAGACCCGCTCGATAACCCGCCTTGCCACAAACCCCTCTCTTAAAAGGACCAGCGGCTCGCCCTCCAGTTGTTCCAGCCGCAAAGGTTCGCCCGGATTTTGGGCTAAAGGGTGTTCCGGGTGCACCAGTACATGCAGTTGGTCGCGAAAGACCGATTGGACCACCAGCGTTTCGGGTGGTTTGCCCTGGTCGAAGGTCATACCGACTACCGCGAAATCTAGTTCCTGCTGCTCGACCAGTTGCAACAATTCGTCGGTACCACGAATGGTCAATTGCAGGCGAATATCGGGGTGGTGTTTTCGAAATCCGGCGAAAAGGCGGGGCAGAGCCTCTGTGCCATAACCTTCAATACTGCCGACAAGGACCAGGCCCCGTTCCCCGCTTTTAAGTTCGCTCATTGCTTGCTGGCCTTGCTGCAATTTTTCGATGGCTTGCTGGGCGAAAACCACAAATTCCTGGCCTGCCTCGGTCAGCCTGACCCGTTTTTTTACTCGGCTAAACAGTTCCACCCCTAGTTCGGTTTCTAAAGTAGCAATCTGGCGGCTCAAGACAGGTTGGGCCACGTTGCACATTTCCGCTGCCCGCCGGAAATTCAAAGTCTGGGCGGCGGCGAGGAAATAATTTAATTTGGGGACTTCCACCAGTTTTCCCTTCGTTTTTTGGTGGTTGATACTTTCAAGGTATCAACTTTACCTGAAAAAAGTATTGGACGATATAACACGGTCTAACTATACTCAAAATAATAAAAAAATACCAATAAGGAAATTTATTATAAATACCGGTCAGACCTGGTAAAAAAGATTTGAGAGGAAGTGACAATGCGTTCGGATTTAATAAAACTTGGTTTCGAGAGAGCGCCCCACCGGGGACTGCTGCGAGCGACCGGCAACGTAGGTGAGAGTGATTTTCGCAAGCCGTTTATCGCGGTCTGCAATTCCTACGTCGATATTGTGCCGGGGCACGTCCATTTACAGGCCTTTGGGAAGATGGTGAATGAAGCTATCCGGGCCGCTGGGGGAGTACCCTTCGAATTCAATACTATCGGAGTGGATGACGGTATCGCTATGGGCCATGTCGGGATGAAATATTCTCTGCCAAGCCGGGAACTGATTGCCGATTGTATCGAGACGATGATAGAAGCCCACCGCTTTGATGGTATGGTTTGTATCCCCAACTGCGATAAAATTGTGCCCGGTATGCTCATGGCGGCGATGCGACTCGATATTCCGACCATTTTCGTCAGTGGCGGGCCGATGGCGGCGGGAAAATTGGCCGATGGTCGGAGTGTGGACCTTTCCAGTATTTTTGAAGGGGTCGGGGCTTTTCGGGCCGGGAAAATAAACGAGCAGGAGTTAAACGAACTCGAACTAAAGGGATGTCCTTCCTGCGGGTCGTGTTCAGGGATGTTCACAGCCAATTCGATGAACTGCCTGATGGAAGCGCTCGGGCTGGCCCTTCCCGGCAACGGTAGTTACCTGGCAACCTCCGAAAAGCGCAATGAATTGATCCAGGCCGCCGGGCGGCAAATCATGCGGCTGGTCAAAGCCAACCTGACCCCACGCCAGATTGTAAACCAGGAAAGTATTGATAACGCGTTTGCCCTGGATATGGCGATGGGCGGGTCGAGCAATACGGTCCTGCATACCCTGGCCCTGGCCTACGAAGGTGGGATTGATTACCCCATCTCGCGGATTAACACGGTGGCCGACCGCACGCCGCACTTGTGCAAGGTAAGTCCTGCCGGGAAGTGGCATATGGAGGATATTGACCGGGCCGGTGGTATCAGCGCCATCCTGCAAGAATTGACGCGGGTGCCTGGTCTGCTCAAACTCGACCGGCCCACTGTGACCCTGCAAACCCTCGGTGAAAATATTACCGGGGCGGCTATCCTCGACCGGGCGGTAATTCATAATCTAGAAGAAGCCTACAGCGAACGGGGCAGTCTTGCGGTCCTATCGGGGAATTTAGCTCCCGGTGGGGCGGTCGTCAAGGTCGGGGCAGTGGCCCCGGCGATGCTAAAACATACCGGCCCGGCCCGAATCTATAATTCAATGGAAGATGCCAGCGCCGGAATTCTTAATGGTGAGGTTTCGGCAGGGGATGTGGTGGTTATCCGTTACGAGGGACCGCGCGGTGGGCCGGGAATGCAGGAAATGCTGGCACCAACCGCGAACCTGATGGGAATGGGGTTAGGCGAAAAAGTAGCCCTTGTAACCGATGGCCGTTTTTCGGGGGCGACCAGGGGGGCCTGTATCGGGCATATCTCACCGGAAGCGGCAGCAAACGGCCCGATTGCAGCCCTGGTTGACGGCGATTTAATCTCGCTGGACCTGGTCGAGCGCACCTTATCGGTTGCCCTTACCGACGCACAAATCAAGGGACGGTTGGCGCAAGTGGTCCACCCGGAGCCGAGGGTCAAAAGCTCCTGGTTGCGCCGGTACGCCGCCTTTGTCACCTCGGCGGATAAAGGAGCCGTCCTCGGATTACCCGAACCTGGCCCCGTGCAGGCTCCGGCCCCGGAGACAGTAAGCTAGAAACCAGGCTTGCTCTATTAAACGTTAAAGAAATTGCTCGACAATTTCTTCCAGTTCGTTTATATCAAAAGGTTTTCTCAAAAATCCCTCGGCCCCGGCTTCCCTGGCGATAGCGGGGCCATTTTTATGAGCTGACATTATGATTACCGGGATGTGCTTCTTTGTGGAGTCCGCTTTAAGAGTACGGGTAATTTCTTCGCCGCTGGTCCCGGAAATCCACAGGTCCAAAATAAGCAAATCCGGCTTTTTCGCCTCGATAACGGAGTAGATGTTGTAAGAATTAACCAGGCAAATCACGGAGTAACCTTTGTCGCTAAGCACGATTTGGGCAATATCAATGATGCCTTCGTCATCCTCGCAAATAAGGACGGATTTATTGTTCATAATTAATCTTCCTGGTAAAACCTGGTTTAATCCGGCGAAATTGGAATGGTAAAGGAAAAGGTCGAGCCTTGTCCTTCCTCGCTCTCCACCGCCAATTCGCCCTGGTGTCGCTTAATTATTTCGGATGATATAAATAATCCGATGCCTAAGCCTGAAAATCCTTTTGCGCTACTTTCAACCCGGTAAAAACGGTCAAAAATCTTATTTTGTTTATCCCTGGCTATACCAATCCCGAAGTCCTGGACTTCCAACTCAACATTTGCGTCGTCGCGGGTTACCCTTATTAAAACCTCGCTGGCCTGGGGAGAATATTTAACAGCGTTGGTTAGCAGGTTGGTGATAACCTGTTCAAGGCGGTTGCGGTCGCCAGTTACCAGGGTTTCAGCCTTACCGTTTACTTTTAGCTCGTGATTGGTGGTCGGCTGGATACTCTCTACCGCTTCTTTCACCAGATCATCGAAATCAAACTCCCCGATATTAAAATCGAGCCGGCCGGCCTGGATTCTCGACACATCCAGCAAATCGGCAATCAAACTGTTGAGCCGCCCGATATAGACATTGGCCTTAGTCAGATAAAGTTTGGCCTTTTCATTACCTGAATCCCTGACAATACGTTCGAGAAGCTGGTTATAACCCTTAATACTGGTAAGAGGTGTTTTTAATTCGTGGCTGGCAATCCCGATAAACTCGTCCCGTCGTTTTTCGAGTTCTAGGCGCTCGGTTATATCGGTGTTGGTGCCAAACCAGCGGTAGATTTTACCGTTTTTATCCCGGATTGGGATGGCTCGTGAAAGAAACCAGCTATAGTTGCCATCCTTCCCGCAAATCTGGAAAGTATCTTCCCAGTCCTTGCCTGCCTGGATGTGGAAGGTAAATTTCTCCTTCACGCGCTCGGCCTGCTCAGGCTGAATCATCTGCTGCCAGCCTTGCCCCGCCATATCGGCCATGGTGGTGCCGGTAAAATCGTACCAGCGCTGGTTGAACCAGTAAATGTCACCATCCTCGTCCGCCATCCAGGTCAGTTGCGAGATATTATCGGCCAGAGTGCGGAAGCGTTCCTCGCTTTCCTCGATTATCTGGCGGGCCAGCACCTCGCTGGTTACATCCACCGAAACCGTGATTATCCCTTCCACCTGGTCAGTTTCCGAGCGCATCGGTTCGTAGGCCACGTTCCAGTACCGCTGGGTTAATTCCCCAGTATTATTCAAATCCAGGGGCGTCAGCAATTCCCTGGCCGAATAAGGCTGGCCGGTCCGGTAGACCCGGTAAAATATCTCCAGCGTTTCCGGCGGTATTTCGGGATAAGCTTCTTTTAACGGTTTTCCGATAATGGCGCGGTTCGCAACCATCCGTTGGTTTACCGGGTTTGATAAATCCACGACCAGGTCTTCCCCCCGCAAAACGCTAATTGCAACCGGGGCTTGCATAAAGGTCCGGTAAAGCTGCTGCCTTTGGCGTTCAGCCTCGTCCCGGCTGCGCTGGATAGCGGCCTCGGACTCCCGGCGGACCCTGGCTAATTCCAGGTGAGCGGCAACCCGCGCCAATAGTTCGCGGGCGCTAAAAGGTTTGGTCAGGTAATCGTCGGCCCCGGCGTTCAGACCCTCCACGCTGGCTTCTTCCCCGGCCCGCGCCGAGAGCATAATGACCGGGATGGTGCGGGTGTCGTCCCCGGTCCTCAACGCTTTTAAAAGCCCGAATCCATCCAGGCGCGGCATCATTACATCACTCAAAATAAGGTCGGGGCGGTTTCGCCGGGCTGCTTCGAGGGCGGCCTGTCCATCCGAAACCGCCTCAACAGTGTATTTCTCACTTAACAATCGCCGGACGTACTGGCGCATATCGGCATTGTCGTCCGCCAGAAGGATCCGGGGTAAGGTCGGTATTTCCTTTTCGGCGCCCACACCCTCAAAATTATCTTCAAGTTCTCCGCCAAACCCTACCGTATCCACCCATTCGGAGGCCAAAGAAGTTTCCGCTTCTTCTACCCATCCCAGGGCTTCCTGGGCGTATGAGTTGAGCCGGGATCGGATTGACGAAGTTGTTCCGGTTTCCGCGACCTGCTGAGGAGGTAAATGATTACTCCCAAGGGGTATGGTAACCGTAAAGGTGCTGCCCTGGCCCAGGACGCTAGAAACCTGGATACTCCCGCCGTGGAGTTTGACCAGTTCTTGCACCAGGGCCAACCCGATACCGGTACCTTCAATGGTGCGGCCCGCCACCCCTTCTACCCTGTGAAACCGCTCGAATAGATGCGGCATTTCGTTTTCGGGAATACCGACCCCGCTATCTGTAACAGATAATTCTACCGCGTTACCTTCCCCCGCCGGTGTCACCCTGACCTTAATCTGGCCTTGAAGGGTATATTTAAAAGCATTTGAAAGCAAGTTCAGGACAATCTTTTCCCACATTTCGTGGTCAACATATACCGGTCCTTCGATGATGGCCGTTTCAACGGTCAACTCCATCCCGGCTTTTTCGATGGCGGAGCGGAAACTGCTGGCAAGGTCGGCAGTAATGGTGGCAAGGTCAGTCGGTTCGAAACGGGCCTGGACTCGCCCGGCTTCGATACGGGAAAATTCCAGGAGAGCGTTTACCAACCGGAGAAGCCTTAACGCATTGCGGTGTAAAATCTCGGCCCGTTGGAATTGCTCAGAGGTAAGTTTGTCTTTCTCGGCCAGGGTATCTTCGATAGGGCCAAGCATCAGGGTCAGGGGAGTGCGGAATTCGTGCGAGACGTTACTAAAGAAAAGGGTCTTGGCCCGGTCAATTTCAGCCAGGGCTTCGGCCCGTCTGCGTTCTTCCTCGTAGGCCAGGGCATTACTGATACTCGAACCGATTTGTCCGGCCACCAAATTGATAAAACCCTGGTAACCCTCATCAAACTTGCGATATGGGTTTAATCCGATAACCAGGACACCGGGTTTGCCGGTCTCACCGGAATGGGGGATAGGGACGGCGACAGCCTGTGAGGGCGGACGCTGCCACGCCCCGGTCGGTAACCCTTCGAAATGTTTATCGACATTTTCGATTATAACCGGGCGACCAGTTTGAGAGACTTCCAGGAAAGGCCAGACCGAATCGGCTTCCAGGCTTACCCGCTCCGGGACCGCCGGGTGATTTTTTTCGATGTTCGAGGTACCGGCCAGGTAGACCTCATTCCGGGCCGTATCCAGGAGGTAAAGCAAGGCAAAGGGTAGGTCATGTCGATTATAGGTCAGGCTGCGGGCGGCCAGAAAACAGGCATCCTCTATCGTCCTGGCATCCACCGTTTCGGCGGTCAGAGAGCGCAAGAGGGCCAACTGGCGTTCCCCGATAACTCGCCTGGTGTCGTCGGTATTGGTGCAAATCATCCCGGCGACCCCGCCCTGGGGGGAGGGCACCGGGTTATATGAGAAGGTGTAATAGGTTTCTTCGGCGTACCCGTATCGTTCCATTATCAAAAGCTGGGATTCAACGTAGGTCCCTTCATCTTTCTCCATAACCTGCTGGAGCATCGGCTCAATATCGTGCCAGATGTCTTGCCAGACCACGGAGGCCGGTTGGCCCAGGGCTTCGGGGTGTTTCCCACCAACAATTGATATATAGGGGTCATTATAAAGCTTGATAAGTTCCGGTCCCCAGCCAATCCAGATGGGCTGGCGCGAGGTCAGCATTATCCTCACGATGGTCTGTAAATTTTGGGGCCATTCTTCAACCGGGCCAAGAGGGGTTTTAGACCAATCTTTTGACCGGATTCGTTCGCCCATTACACCGCCACCGGCCAGAAAATTATAAGCGCCGGTATCCCCAGGCTGGTCTTTAACTGGCTCCTTTTTATTGTCATCATAAATAGTAGATGGGATACCCTTATTTTCCATCCTACACACTTTTCCCCTGATTATTGAGGTTCAAATTTAATATAGAGTATTTAGTTAAAAACATGGTTGGCACTGGCTTGCAACCGGCAGTAACGGGCGAATCACTGTGACAAAAGTTCAATCACAATTAGACATAATTTTAACACAAAAAAATAAGTTTAGAAATATATATAATTTTGTGATGGAAAGAAGAAACCCAGGGTGAAAAAGGCGGGTCAAATCTGCCAAAATGACCCGCATCAATCGCATTTTTAAGAGGTGAGTTCTGTTAAACGGAAGAGGAAATAAAAATTTAACCTTGCACCTTAAGCGTTAACAGTCTCCCGGTTTTTTACCCGGATTTTGATGCCATCAGGTAAAAAGGCGGTCCAGTGTCCGGCGTGGCGCAGGTTCTGATTTTCGACCGGCTCGATTTCGAAAGAACGTAGGACTTTTGCAACCAGGGCTTTAACTTCGACCTGGGCAAAATACATTCCGATACAGATGCGTGGGCCTCCCCCAAAGGTGATGAGCGAGTAAGGGGTCCGTTTTTCCTCGTCACGCGGGGGCAAGAACCTGGTCGGGTCAAAATCTTCCGGGTTATCAAAGACGCTGCCCAGGTGATGGCCGCCGCCAATCGCCAGCCGTACCTGCATCCCTGCCGGGACATGATAACCGGCGAACTCAAAATCCTGGAGGACGCCCCGTGGCACGTTTATGACCGGCGGGTATAACCGCCCGGCTTCCTTGATAAAAACGTCTAAAAAGCGGGCATCTCGCAAGGCTTCCAGGGTAACCGAGCCGTCCGGGTTGGCCGGAAGGCTGTCCAGTTCGGCCAGGATTTTCTCGCGATAATCCGGGTTAGCGGCTAAAAGATAAAGCACCCAGGCGCTTAAAGAGGTGGTGGTTTCGTGCCCGGCTACCAGCAAGATATTTGTATGGGCCAGCACCTGGATGTCGTCCAGGGTGTTTCCCTGGTCATCTCTGGCGTGAACAATCATTTCCAGCACATCGCGAGGTTTGTCGGTCGGTTTTAACTTACGTCGTTCGGCAATCAGGCCCAGCAAAATCCTGGTTAACTCTCCTGTTATTCGTTTTTCTTCAACGAGATAATCCTCGTAACTGCCCATTGAAGAGTCGTAGCCGTGGAGCAGACGATAGAACAAGTCGCGTAGATGGTCCACTTCCTCACCCCGTTCGATACCACCCAGGGCGGCGGCGGCCACATCGAAGGTAATCTCGCGGGCTTCGTGGAAAAGGTCAATTTCGTGTTCGTCAGCCCAGGTAGCTGTCCGGTGGTCTATCACTTTCTTGATAATCGGGTAATAAGCCGTCATATAGGCGCTGGCAAAAGCCGGGTTCCACAGGCGGCGGTGAATAGTGTGTTGCGGCTCGTCCATATTCAAAAGGCCGTGCCCGAGAGTATCCCCGATTAAAGGAGTCCAGCCCTGGTCGTGGCTAAAATGCTGGCGGTGGGTATGCAGGACAAACCGGTTAGCCTCCGGGCCTACCATAAAGAGGATATAATTCTCGCCGGGTTGCCATTTATCTTTTAGTTTAAGGAGTGGGCCTTTTGCCTCCGCCTCACGGGCCAATAAAGCCGGTAAGCCCCCGGATAAAATATCATCCCAGGTAAAAAAGATTTCCGGTATATCATCAATTCCTTTAGGTATCGTCATATAATTCTTATTCCTTTTACGTACTGCTAAAGAAAACTACACAGAAGGTATCCCTGTTTGGATGTAATAATTAACTATACTTTACAGTTGGGTCGCCCGGCCAACTCTTGCCGCGTTGCAAGAAAAACCTCATCATTCCCTGACAGGGGACCAAAAGTTGGTTGATTAAAATCCTATACGCTTTTGAAGGGGAATTTGTTCTTAAAAACCAGGGCGAATGTTTAAAATAAAAAATCGCCTAACTATAGGCGATTTCTTCTTCGGGCAAGGTGGACATTGTCGGGCTGATTACCACCCGGTTGCGGCCCTGTTCCTTGGCCTGGTAAAGGGCGGCATCGGCGGCGGCAATAAGGATTTTTGGTTCTTCCCTGGTCGTGGCCGAATTATCGTGAGTCGGGGTGATAGTGGCTACTCCGATACTGAGCGTGACCAGGTCGTCCGTATCTGAAAAACCGTGCCGAATATTTAGCCTTTTAAGCTCTAATTGAATAGTCCGGGCTACCTGCCATGCCCCCGAAGTACCTGTTTCCGGCAAAATGACCGCGAATTCTTCCCCGCCGAACCTCGCGGCCAGGTCTTTTGTGTAGCCAACCGAGCGAATGATAGCCTGGGCCACCTGGTAGAGACAGTTATCCCCGGCCTGGTGGCCGTGATTGTCGTTAAACCTTTTGAAGAAATCGACGTCACACAACAACAGGCTAACCGGGGCTTGTTTCCCGTATTCCCACTGGGCCAGCAAATACTGGTCAAAACGGCGGCGGTTGGCAATCTGCGTCAATTCATCCAGGACTGCCAGGCGTTGCAATTCCAGATTGGCGGCCTCGGCCCGCTCTTTGGCCTCGGCTAACTCTTTGGTCCTTTCCTCAATCAGGGCTTCGAGCATCCGGTTGCGTCGTTCAATCCGGTGGGACCACCACCGCAACCAAAACACCAATATTCCCAATACGAAAAGGGCAGCCAGGACCCTAAACCACCAGCTATCCCACCAGGGTGGGTTGATTACAATTTTGAGGGCCACTTCCTGATCGCTCCAGACCCCGGTGGCGTTTGAGCCCTGGACTCGGAAAATATATTCGCCCGGTTGCAAGCTGGCGTAGTTGACCGAACGGGTACTGCTATCCGCCTCCTTCCAGTCGTTTTCGAGTCCTTCCAACCGGTAACGGAACCGGTTGTTCTGGGGAGCGGCATAACTCAGGACGGAGATTTCAAAGGATACGAAATTCTGGCTATGGTCCAGGGTGATGCTATTTGTATTCCAGATTGGCTCTTTTAGAACGGAGTCTGGGCCTGGAACCACCGGGCGATTGAAAAGCTCCATCCCGGTCAGTACAACCGGTGGGTTGTAGGGATTTTCCGCGATTTGAGAGGGGTAAAAGGCGGTCAGGCCGTTCTCCCCACCAAAAAACATCTCGCCCTGGCTGTTTTTGAAATAGGAAAAGCTGTTGAACTGGTTGCCTTGCAAACCGTCGCTGGTATCGTAGTTTCGAATAACCCCGGTTGTAGGGTTAAATTTTGAAAGTCCCCTGGTGCTGCTTATCCAGAAATTGCCGTTTTCGTCTTCCAGCAGCCCCAGTAGGGTATTGGACGGAAACCCTTCCTTTTCGGTATAAAGTTTGAAATATTCCGTGGAAGAGTTGAACTGAATCAAACCCCCCGATGAAGCTATCCAGATATTCCCCCGGCTGTCCGTGTGAAGCTGATTGGGGGTAAGATTCGGCATTGATTTAGGATTGTTAGGGTCGGAAAAATAACCCTTAAACTGGCCGGTCCGCCGGTCGAGCCGCCCCAGAAAACCGATCCCCCCGACCCAGACCTCACCCTGCTTATCCAGGTTAACAATCCGGGCAATTACGGGCTTTAAGGTCCCGTTAGCATCCGGGGCGGTGACCGGAATTCTCCTGGTAAATTGAAGACTGGCCGTTTCGAAGTAATAGAGGGCGTTTTTGCTCAAAACCCAGAAGTTTTTCTGGTTGTCCTGGGCAATAGAGTCTATTTCAATCCCCTGGCCGACATTTTGGAGCATTTCAGGCGCCCTGAAGACCTGGGTTTGATGGGTCTTCCGGTCAAAGCGGTACAGGCCATCTACTCCATCAAACCAGAGTCCGTCCTGTTCATCAGGAAAGAAAGCTGAAATAGCCACGGCTTCGGGCCTGGTAGTTGGGAGAGGCCTGGAATAAGTAAGAAAATGCTGGAAAGTACCGTCCTGCGGGTTAAAGCTGGCAATTTCGGAATTCGATCCCATCCAGATTTTCCCACCCGGTTCCTGGTAAAGGGCCTGGATAGGGGTCTTGGGAAAATTATTATCCGAAAGAGGGTCGCGGCGGTAAAAAGTAAACTGGGTCTGCCGGCGGTCCAGGACATTTATTCCGGTCAAAACCGAGCCGAACCAGAGCAAGCCTGAACCGTCTTCCATTATAGCCCAGGTCGGTCCGGTAGCGTAACTATCCGGGTTTGCGGGGTCGTTGCTGTAATGGGCGGTTATCTTTTGCGTCTTGAGGTCGAACTTATAAATCCCGTCCGTGCCATCGGCTCCAAGCCACAACACTCCTTCTTTATCAAGGTACAGACTTACAACATTCAAAGCGGTGGTTTCACCGGGATTAGGTTGGTCCTTATTAGGTGAGTTTTTTTCCAACCGGAAGACTGTAAAGGTTTCGTTAGTTTTATCGAATTTATACAATCCTAAATTTCCGGTCAGCCACAAAGCACCAGGTTGGCCCGTCGAAACATCTGTAAATCTCATTCCTGACGTTGCGGTTGCCGGGTCATTTTCAGTTACCGGCACTGCGTTTATAAGGTCGTCCGATTTGGGAGCAGGATTTGGCGCAGGTTTGGGAGGCATCGGGGCGCTATAACAATTCGATTGGCCCGTAACAGGGTCAAAGCGGTATAAAGCTGTCCCAACCATCCAGAGCGCCCCGGTTTCAGGGTCAATCTCCATTTTGCGGATCATGGTTTGAGGACCGGAATTAGGACAATTAGTGAGGGGTTGGGGTTGAAAAACCCCGGTCTGCGAGTCCAAACGGCCAAATTGTCCTGCCGCAGTCCCGACCCATAAAGTTCCCTGGCGGTCCTGGATAAGGGATGACGCGTTAATTTTAAACCGGGTAAACTGCTGAGTGGTAGGGTCAAAACGGTTTAAAGTGCCGCTGCGGGTGGCAACCCAGATTTTCCCGTCAGAAGTTAGTACCAGTTCGCTGATATTGTCATTGCTCAAGGAATTGGGGTCATCTGGGTTATTCTTAAAAACCAGGAAATGATAACCGTCGTACCGGACCAGCCCACTCCAGGTGCCAATCCAGATAAAACCGGAGTGGTCTTGCAGGATTGATTCAACGTGATTATCGGGTAAACCGGTGCTGGTATCAATATGGCGGAATCGCAACGAAGTCAGGGACTGGCCGGGTTGGTCCTGCGGTTGGTTGAGGGCTGATGAACTTACCCTGGCGTAGACCGGTAAAGCAGGGGAAACAAGGGCGACCACTAAAAAAAATATAAACACCAAACCACCCCATACTCGGAGGAAAAGCGAGGGTTTGGCGGGTAGGGCCGAATTGATTATTAACAGGCCAACCTTTAGTTTGAATTGCATTGAAGACTGCTCCAGCGCAACATAGACGGATTCAGGAATTAATTTTTAAGGTTTGGATTAATTGACCCGGTTTTTGGCAGTTAGAAACTTTTGATAAGGAGAATAGGAACCCCTTGATTTCCAGAAAAAATTATCCAGGTTCTTGAACAACAAAGGATTTTAAGGTATCTATTTTCCCCTGAAGTAGTCGGAAGAGCCATTTCTACTATTTATTTTAGGCTAAAAGTTACGGCTGACTAGAGTACTTTTATCCTGTTATGCAGTTAAACTTTTGTATAATATTTATACAGGTATTATAGAGAATCCAACTTCCTTTCCGGGATTTTCTTTAGATTTTTGGAGCGGTCTTTGACTATTTGCCACCAGACCGGAATAAAGAATATAAGATAAAGAAAGAAGACGACCAGGCTGGATTTACAAAGGGGGCGCCGCAGAACCCTCCCTGCTACTCGCGCTATCCCTACCACCAGTGCCATCCTGACGGTCCGGGATAGCATCAAGAGTGGTAATTTCCACCAATCCAGGAGCGATTTTTCGGCCCCGACCGCCACAACAATCTTGGCCGGGACGCCGCTCCAGGGCTGCATTAACAGGGTTTTAGACCAGTCTTTTGTCAGTTTGTGTTCTATTTGTTCGAAGTGGTAAGCATGGACCAGGGGTAGTTTTTTTAAAAGAGCCCTGGTTTTAGCCGGGTTCCGCCTGGTAAAAGCGAAAAGAAGCAGACTGCCCAGGGCCGACCCGCAGGCAGAGGCTGCCAGTAACCGGAGAGATTTTTGCTGGTTGACCGCTGCCAGGGGAGCAAGCACGAAATCAGGGATTACCGGCCAGAAGGTTGCTTCAGCCACCGCCCAGCCAAAGACCAGGGCTACTCCGCCCTTACCGGAAGCTAACTCTGTCCAATTTTTGAAAAAGTTCTGGTTTTGCCTATCCCACCAATCCTTATTGTCAGATCTGGCAAAATCGCCTGCTTTTTGTCCCTTTGTTATAGCCTGTTCTACTATTTTTTCAGCCATCTTTACTCCTATACCGTTTACCTTATAAAAATTGCTGGACTACATATTACCCCAGGCCGGGCTTTTCTAAAACCGTTATACAACGTCGAAATCGACCGAATCTGCCAAACCACCAGATTATTAGGCCATTTGAGTCTGTTTAAGTGTCAAGCTCTTTGCTAAAATCGAGTTAAAATGAAGAAAAGGAGATGCTAAAAGATGAAAATATTTCTGGCAGGTGCGGGTGGGGCCATCGGGCGGCGGTTGGTGCCGCTGCTGGTTAGAGCGGGGCACGATGTTATTGGGACGAGCCGGAGCGAGAAAGGGGCCGGAGTTGTAGAAAACCTGGGCGCAAAGGCGGTTATTGTTGACGTCTACGACCGGGAGAAAATATTCGCGGTCCTGGCCGACGCCCGACCTGACGTTTTGTTGCACCAGCTTACCGACCTGAACGACTTTGATTACGCCGCTAACGCCCGCCTGCGTGTCGAAGGCACCACAAACCTGGTGGACGCGGCCCTGGCGGCAGGTGTCCGGCGGGGGATAGCCCAGAGCATAACGATGGCCTATGCTGGAGGCTCTGCTGTGGCCTCTGAAGAAGACCCACTTGACCCTCAAAACATTGGGGTCATAGCCCTGGAGAAAATGTTAGCAGAAATGCCGGAAAGCGTAATCCTGCGTTACGGCCTGTTTTATGGTCCGGGCACCTGGTACGCCCCGGACGGCGAAATGGCCCAACAGGCCCGCCGGGGCGAACTGGTCGCCACAGATGGGATTTCCTCGTTTGTGCATATAGATGACGCAGCCAGGGCGGCCCTGCTGGCCCTAAATTGGCCTCCCGGCGCCTACAATATCGTTGACGACGAACCGGCCCCAGGTACGGAATGGGTTCCCGCCTTCGCGGAAGCGGTTGGTGCCCCACCGCCCCCGGTCCAGCCCGGTGCGAAACCTTCCGAACGCGGCGCTTCCAACAGGAAAGCCCACCAGTTGGGCTGGGAACCGCTTTACCCGACCTGGCGGACCGGGTTCCGGGTTGGAATGAAGGTTTAAGAGTTTGCTTTTATTGAACAGGAGCAACCTTGACAGGACCTGCAACCTCTGTTAGACTTTTTATACTGAAACCAGCTAAGTAACCTTTAAATCTTCGGGTTGGCAGCGGTTTCAGTGATTATTAAACGGCAAATTTCAGAAGGAAATTCATCTCTATGTGTTGTGGTATGACGCATTTCATGTCTTCTCGGCTTCGCGGGCAGCTTGCCTCGCACGCTGTTTAAGGCCCGGCTGGCAAATTTGGTCCGGTTGTTTCCCAATAAAAAAGGTACATCCGCCAATATTGGAATTTGCCCCGGTGAAATGTGTCTTTCCATTGACACGCTCTCAATAACTACTTTTCTCCAAAATAGGTAGTTAAAAAGAGTTGGCCCTTCGACAGCAGCGCAGGCTCTGTCAGGAGGGTTTTTTTATTACCCAAAATTTCTAATTCTGGAAAAATCCCCCTCCTGGCAGCCTGTCCTTTTTATTGGACGCTTATTAACCAGGGAGGGAAAATTTTGGAAAAAGGCAATAAAAAAGGGGCGAAACGTGCTCCACCTTCTACCAGCACTTCAAATGGTGGTTCGACCAGTTGGGAGCACCTGGCTCAATGGTATGACGGTTGGGTCGGGGAGGAAGGAAGCAAACACCACCGCCGCCTGGCTATCCCGACCGTCCTCGAACTGCTTGACCTGCAACCGGGCGAAAAAGTAATTGACCTGGGGGCCGGTTCGGGGGTGCTGGCTCCTTTCGTCCACGCCACGAGGGCCATCTATACCGGGGTAGACCTCAGTCCCAGTCTGCTTGGCTACGCCCGGCGCTATCACGGCAGCCAGGGCCGTTTCCTGGCCGGAGATAGCCGCTACCTTGACCGGGTTATTGGCCCTGAAGGTGGTTCTTTTGATGCGGGGGTCTTTCTGCTTTCCATCCAGGACATGAATCCCCTCGAAGAAGTCCTAAAATCGGCGGCCTGGGCGCTCAGAACTGGCGGTCGGCTGGTAATCCTCATGACCCATCCCTGCTTTCGGGTGCCCAGGCAGAGCGGTTGGGGTTGGGACGAGGGGCGTAAATTACGCTTCCGCCGGGTGGACCGCTACCTGACAGCCCTGGCCGTCCCGCTAAAGCCCTATCAGGGAGGGAAGGCCGGGGTTAGCCGCAGTTTTCACCGGCCCCTGGAAGACTATATCAACGGCCTGGGAAATTGCGGTCTGCTGGTAGACTGCTTTCGGGAGGTTCCAGGCTACAGCCTGCCCCAGGCCAAACTCGACTCAAAAGCCGACCAGACCGCCCGTGAAGAAATCCCCTTATTTTTAGGGATACGCGCCCGTAAACTTTAATCGCTATGGAGGGTAAAGAGGTGTTTCGTTACTGGGTTTAGAAGTAATAAAGACGCCCGGACCCTGGCAATTAATAGTCCGGGCGTCCTCTTTTCAAGGCAAAATTTAACTAATCGGGTTGGTTTAGAAATTCGTGAAACCAGTGATAACGCATTGCTCTTTCCCGTCTCATCCCATCTAGTAAATGGTTAATTAGCTGTTTATATTTATGAAGTTGCTCAAGAGGGCATTCCACCTCAAAAGAGAGGCAAATGTGCTAAAATTAGGGAATACAACCAGTTGCGATTTATCTTGTACTTTAACCGGAGAAGTTTTTAATAAGTTTGGACGAGAAAATAGAGCAAAGGAAATTATTACATGTCAGCCGAAAAAAACGATTTTAACGTTAACCTGGATTGGGAGTTTACCAAGCGCCAGGACGAATTAATCCGCCTTCGCCGCGACTTCCATGCCCACCCCGAACTCTCCTTCCAGGAAGACCGCACCGCCAGGATTGTCAGCGACCTCATGGAAAAAAAGGGTTTTAAAGTAACCCGTAAAGTCGGCCAGACCGGGGTCGTAGCGGTCCTGGAAGGCGGGCAACCCGGTAACACCGTGATGTGGCGGGCTGATATGGACGCCCTGCCCTTGCAAGAGGACCATTCCAAGTTCGAATTCCACTCCGAAACCGATGGTGTTATGCACGCATGCGGTCATGACGGTCACACCGCGATTGCCCTGACCGTGGCCGACATCCTGGCCGAACGCAAAAACGACCTGCCGGGCCGGGTGGTCTTTGCCTTCCAGCCCGCCGAGGAAATCGGGAGCGGCGCGAAAGCCATGCTCAATGACGGCCTTTATGCCCCGAATGGACCGATTGGCGGCAAACCGGATTATGCCCTCGGCTTGCACCTGGGCGCGTTTTCGCCGACTGGCACCGTTACCCTGAAACCCGGCCCGCTCATGGCCGCCGCCGATGCCTTCAAGTTCGTGGTGCGGGGTGTGGGTGGGCACGCCTCGATGCCGCAACTCTCGGTAGACCCGATTATGGTGGGCAGCCAGCTTGTGGTGGCCTTGCAAACCCTTATCAGCCGGGAAATTGATACGATGAATCCGGCAGTCCTTTCTTTTGGCACTTTCCAGGCCGGGACCAAGAGCAATATTATCCCCGTAGAAGCCATCCTGACCGGTTCGCTGCGGACCCTCGACCCTAAACTCCGCTCTTACCTGATCGAACGGATGGAAGCTATGGGCCGCGACCTCGGCAAGCTTTTCCGGGCTGAGATTTCTTTCAAATTGATGGAACACGCCCCGGCCGTAATTAACCCAGACGACCTGACCAGTTTTGCCCAGAAAAGCGCCGCTAGCGTAATCGGGAGCGAAGCCGTCCTCGACCGCCCCGCCATTATGGGTAGCGAGGATATGTCCGAGTTTATGGTGGACGTGCCTGGTTGCTTCATGTTTGTGGGGGCGCAGCGTTCGGACGGCCCGACTCCCCACCACAGCCCGCTCTTTGCCATTGACGAAAAGAGCCTGGAAATCGGGGTCAAGGTCACCACCCGGACCCTTATCGACTTCTTGCAGAAATAGTTTTTACTGGCTAATGCTAACCGGGTTTTCCTCAGCCTCACCCGGTTAGCATTAATTAAGATAGATTGGAAAAACGAACTATATGCCCTACCGGGAAGAATATCCCCGTCCCCAGTTTGTCCGCGATAACTGGCTTAGTCTGAACGGAACCTGGGACTTTGATTTCGACGACGAGCAAGTAGGCGATACCGCGAAATGGTATCAAAATCCCACTCTTTCCCAAAAAATTGAAGTACCTTTTTGCTTCCAGAGCGAATTGAGCGGCATCGGCACCAACGATTTCCACGATACTGTCTGGTATAAACGCACTTTCACCATCCCGGCATCTTTCGAGGGCCAGCGGGTCCACCTCCATTTTGGCGCAGTGGATTACGAAGCCTGGGTCTGGGTCAACGGCGTATTTGTTAAACATCACCAGGGCGGCCACACCCCTTTCTCCGCCGAAATTACCGGGCAACTCAAGGCCGGTGAGAATGAAATTGTGGTCAAAGCCCAGGACTACAGCCTGGACCTCAGCCTGCCGCGTGGAAAACAGTTCTGGAAACAAAAAAGCGCCGCCATTTTCTATACCCGCACCACCGGCATCTGGCAAACGGTCTGGTTGGAAGCGACCCCGCCAGTTTACCTGGAAAGGGTCGTCTTTACCCCTGACGTGGACCGGGGCGAAATCGGTATCCGGGCGTTTATTGGCGGTTTTAAGCCGGGCCAGAACCTGCGTCTGCGCACCAGAATCACTTTTGAGGGTGAACTTGTCAGCGAAGATGAATACTCGGTCGTGAGGGACGAGGAAAGCCGCTCTATCAGGCTCTATACCACTGCTTCAGAGGCGCACGAACGCTGGTGGTTCCCGGAACATCCCCACCTTTTCGAGGTCGAATTTAACCTGACCGGTGAGGGTGGGATTAACGACAAAGTGGAAAGCTATTTCGGGTTACGTAAGGTTTCGGTCGAAAACGGAAAGGTCTGCCTTAACAACCGACCTTATTACATGCGACTGGTCCTCGACCAGGGCTATTTCCCGGAAGGCGTTCTGACGGCTCCCAGCGATGAGGCCCTCAAAAAAGACGTTGAACTGACCAAGGCGATGGGATTCAACGGGGCCAGGAAACACCAGAAGATGGAAGACCCCCGTTATCTCTACTGGTGCGACCGTTTGGGACTGCTACTCTGGGGCGAGGCTGCTAACGCCTACACCTATTCGGTTGAGTATGCCCGGCGTTTTGTGCCGGAATGGATGGACGCCGTCGCCAGGGATATCAACCACCCCTGCGTGGTCGCCTGGGTGCCTCTCAACGAAAGCTGGGGTGTGCCGAATGTCCTGGTTGATAAACAGCAGCAGGACCATGCCTTATCCCTCTATTACCTGACCAAATCACTCGATCCCTCCCGCCCGGTAATCTCCAACGATGGCTGGGAGCATGTAAAGTCCGATTTCACCACTATCCACGACTACGAAGGACGCGGCGAGGTCTTGCTCAAACGCTATTCCAACCTTGAATCGGCCCTCGATGCTCCCCAGAAAAAAGAGGTCTACGCCGAGGGTTACAGTTACAACGGCGAACCGATTCTCATCACCGAGTTTGGTGGGATTTTCTTTAGCACGACGGGTGGAGAAGGTTGGGGTTACACCGGGGCGGATAGCGAGGGAGATTTTATTAAACGGCTGACCGCTGTTTTCCAGGCTCTCAGGGATGCACCCCTGGTCCAGGGTTTTTGCTACACCCAGTTTACCGATGTCGAGCAGGAGATGAATGGTCTCCTGACGCCTGACCGGGAACCTAAAATACCGCTGGATGTTATCAAGAAAATCGTCACGGGAAGATAAAGGTTTCAGGGTAAGGGTTCCGGGATTTCCTGGGAGTCAAGCAAATTTCGTGGAAATCCCGGCCCAAAACCCAGGGAAAGGTTCTTATTTTTTCAAACTTCAAACATAAAGAAACATTTTTTGAAACTGTCTTTTTAGCTTTTCTTGCTTTTTGAAAGCCCAAATGTTTTAATAGGGGCCAGGACTAAATCTTTCACTTAAAAAGTGAAATTTCCCGGTAGCAAGATTGTATTTTTGCTAAATTTTAAAGATTTGAACTTATTTTAACCGCGCTTACGGCTAACTTCCTAACTTGTTAACGAAAAGTTATGACTAACTCTTTTCAAAGCCCGGAAATAAAACCCGATAGTATAGTTGCCCGTTTACAGACCACTGCGGACGCCTTTGTTTCGATTACCCAGGAACTTGAACTTAACGCGGTCTTTCAACTGATTGCCGATACCGCCCGCCTGGTAGCAAACTGTAAATACGCCGCGCTTGGTATTGTGGATGAGCAGGGCGTGATTACCTCTTTTATAACCAGCGGAATTTCCCAGCAACAGCGCGAGTTAATCGGCGACTTACCCAGGGGTCACGGCTTACTAGGTATCCTGATTAAGGAAGGCCGCCCTTTACGGGTCCAGGATATAAATAAAGACCCCCGCCGCTCCGGGTTTCCACCTAACCACCCCCCGATGACCAGCCTCCTGGGAATGCCCGTGTCTATCCAGGGTAAAGTGGTTGGCGACCTCTACCTGACCGATAAAATTGGAGAGACCGACTTTAATGACGAAGATGAATGGTGGTTAGACCTTTTCGCCCGCCAGGCTGCTATCGCCATTGTAAACGCCAAGGCTTATGAGAAGACCCGGCAAGCCCAGCACCAGGCCCAGGCCCTGGCCGAGGTAATCGGTTCGCTCAATGAGTTTACCCAACCGCTCCCACTTTTCAGGCAAATTTCAATGGCAACTCGCCAGTTGCTCAACCTCCCTTCGGCGGCGGTTTTCCTGCTGGACGAGCGGGCCGGGCGTTTCGTCCTTCAAACCGGCTTTGGTCTTCAAAATAATTCCCCTGACGAATCCTTTTTACCGGTCGAGGGGTCTATCGCCGGGCGCGTCCTGAACTTGAATGAAACGATAGGGGTTGAAGACGTCAGCAAACTTTCGGAAATTTTTGTACCAACCCTGACCTCCGGCCAACTGCCTCGCTCTGCCCTCGTCGTACCTATCCGGCAATACGGGCGCATAAACGGGGTCATTGAGGCTTACTCGGAAGTAGCCCGCCAGTTCACCCCGGAGGAAAAAGCCCTTCTGGAAGCCTTCGCCATAAAAGCCAGCCTGGCGCTGGAGAAAGCCCAACTTTACCAGCAAAAGGAAGAATTTCTTTCGATGACCGCCCATGACCTGCGGGCTCCTTTGACGGCGATTAAAATGAGTGCGGGATTGCTTTCGGCTAATTTACCGGAAAACTTCCCGCCGCTCCTTTTGCAATTGATTGATAATATTACCCGTAATTCTGAACGCCTAAACAACCTGCTGGAGGATTTGCTTGACCTCAACCGCCTTGAAAATGGCAATATTCAACTGAACATTGCAACCGTTGACATTGGCGAGTTAATTGCGTCGGTAGTTTCGACCCTGAACCCCCTTTTCAAGGAAAAATCGCAAACCCTGACTTTCGTACCCAGCCGGGGAAATATAGATATGCATGCGGACCGCCGCCGGATGGAGCAAATCCTTACCAATCTGCTGGTCAATGGCAACAAATATACCCAGCCTGGTGGTAAAGTTGAGGTAAGCCTGGAAGAACACGAAGGCCAGGTTATTATAAAAATTGGCGACAACGGTCCCGGCATCCCCCACGATGAACAGGCCATGATTTTCGACCGGTATTACCGGCGACCGGTCCACGAACAGGGTAGCAAGATTTCGGGGACGGGCCTGGGCTTGCCTATTACCCGTAACCTGGTCGAACTCCACGGCGGGAAAATCTGGGTTGAAAGTCAGCCCGGTCATGGCACGACCTTTTTTATTCGTTTACCTCTAAATCCACCCAATTTTTAAGGCCGGTTTCGGGTTTCCGGGCTCAAAACTAACTCACCTATAATTTTTCAACCTGTATAAAAGTGTTATGATTTGACCACAAGGGTTAAATCAGTATTTTGGTATTTCTCAAATTGGTTATACTGGCAGCGGATTTTGCAATTGAATAGAGGTAATCTTGTTAAAATCTAAGAAAATTTATCCGGGGCTGGCCCTGCTTATAATGCTGGCCGTCCTCCTTCAGGCTTGTGGGAATGATACGATCCTGACCTTGCCATCTCCAACCCCTGGCTCCGCCACGTCCCAGACCCCTTCTACGACAGCGGTCCAGACCACCAACCCCGCGACAGCCGCCCCACCTTCGACCACGGATTCCGCAGTTTCAACTACCGTCCCGCCTCAAACCACGGTGGCAGTCACCACGGCTTCGGCGGCGACCACGGCGGTAGCAACCACCGCCCCGGCGACAACTGCGGCATTAAATGAAGGTAGCCCCACCGCTGCCAGTTCCGGTACCGGCGTACCTCGTTTTGAAGCTGCCACAAAATGTCCCTTTAATTTACCGGCAGGCCAGACCCTAAACCAGACGGTCCGCTGTGGCTATGTCATCGTGCCGGAAACCCATGCCCAACCAAACAATGGGAAAACTCTCAAAATCGCGGTCCTGGTCTTCAAAAGCAAGGCCACTAACCCAGCCGAACCGGTAATTTACCTGGAAGGCGGGCCGGGCGGTCATATCCAATCCATCATTGATTTAATGACCGGCGATTTTTATAACGGGTTTACACAGCGGGGCGATGCCATCTTTTTCGACCAACGGGGTGTAGGCAACTCCCAACCCGAACTATACTGTCCCGAAATCGAAACTCAGTCCGAGCAGGACGCCCCGGTAATCCTCAATCCCACCGACGATGCCCAGCACAGTGTGGATTCAGCCCTGGCCTGTCACGACCGGTTAGCCAAGCAGGGGGTAAACCTGGCGGCCTTTAACAGCGTGGAGAGCGCCGGGGATGTAAACGACATTCGGCAGGCCCTGGGTTACGATAAAATCAATGTCTACGGCGCATCTTACGGTACCATCCTGGCTCAAACGGTTATGCGCCTTTACCCGCAAATCGTCCGCAGCACCGTGATTGACTCGGTTGTGCCGCCCAATGTAAACCCCGATATTACCGCAATCGCTTCGGGCAGCCGCACCATGAATTTGATTTTTCAGACCTGCGCGGCGGATGCAGCCTGTAACCGAGCTTATCCCAACCTGAAAGACTTATTCACCAAGACTTATAACTTGCTGAATACGACCCAACCGACCGTCAAGGTAACCATTCCCGAAACCAACACGACCCTGAACGTAAAAGTGGATGGCAGCAAGTTTGTCTCGGTGCTGTTCCAGTTGCTTTACGACAAACAGACTATCCAGCTTTTACCGCGCATCATAAGCCTGGTCAATTCCGGTAACAACGCTATACTCGCACCCTTGATGGCGGTCCCTTTCGAGGTCAACCTGGAAACAGACCTCGGTATGTATTTCTCGGTCGAATGCGCCGAGGAATGGCCCTTTAGCAAGTTGTCGGATAACCAGGCGGCGGAAAGCCAGGCTTTGCCGGAGTTTGCCCAGGATAGCGATATTGGGGTGCAATCTTCGATAACGCTTTGCCAGAAATGGAACGTCCCAGCCGCTTCTCAGGCCCAGGTAACTCTCTTAAAAAGCGATATTCCGACCCTGGTTATGGAAGGGCAATTCGACCCGATAACCCCGCCCGAATTCGGCCAGAAAGTTGCCCAGGGTTTGAGCAAAAGCTTTTACGTGGAGTTTCCCTATAACGGGCACGGAGAAGTGGTGCCGGACAATGTCTGCGGCATCAACGTGATGAAGGCTTTTCTCGATAACCCTTCGTCCAAACCGGATAGCAGTTGCACTTCCAGCCTGACCATCAAGTTTTCCTGATATTGGCAGGTAAGTCTGTTGTTATAAAAATAAAAATCCACCATCTGTTTCGCGCCAGGCGGTGGATTTTTATTAAAGGAGGAAAGACGGCTCGTTGGTATAGTCCTGCAAACCACTCGAAACGAAGGATTAGCTTTGTTTGCCGAGCCGAATGACGTTCCAGGAGAGCGCCGGTAAACTGGCCGTCAGTTTGCCGCTATCCAGCCCGGCGTTACCGCCACTGTGCGGCACCACTTTATCCGGCTGTGCAAGGGAATTCTTCGCCACCGGATCGGTATTTTCAAGCACGATATGCTCGATGACCCGGTAGCCTTCGACTCCGCGCAAATCGCCTTCGAGGGGCAGGGCTTCCGAGATGTTTCGATTGACCGCGAAAATAGTCAGTTCCTCGGCTTCCTCGTTTTGGACCGCCACTGCGTCGAGATAGTCAATAGCGTCAAACTGTTTGTTGCTATATTTCGGTGATTTCACCTGTAAATTCAGCACCGTTCCCTTGCCGTAGGTGGCCGCGTGCATGAAGGGGTAAAAAATTGACTGCCGGAAAGATCCACCCCCGTTAACGGTAGTGATTGGCGCAATCGTGTTGACGAGTTGGGCCAGACAGGCGATCTTGACCCGGTCGGCGTGGCGAAGGAGGGTGATTAAAAGCAGCCCCACCACAACGGCGTCTTCATGGGAGTATGGAGCTTCAAAAAGGGGCGGCCCAACCTGCCAGGGCTCCTGTTTCATAATTTTGTCGTCATCCTCGGTGGTGTACCAGACATTCCACTCGTCAAACGAGAGATTGAGCTTCTTTTTGAGCTTCTTCTTGGCCCCGATAAAATCGCAGGTGGCAACAACGGATTGGATGAAAGCGTCCATGTCCATGGACTGGCCCAGGAAGGTTTCCAGGTCGTTATTTTGTTTGCGGTAATAACTGTGAAGCGATAGGAAATCGACCTGTTCGTAAGTGTGGTCTAAAACGGTGGCCTCCCAGGCCCCAAAAGTAGGCATGGCGGCATTCGAACTCCCGCAAACTACCAGTTCGATAGAAGGGTCAACCCACTTCATAACCCTGGCGGTCTCAACGGCCACCCGGCCATATTCGTCGGCAGGTTTATGACCCATTTGCCAGGGACCGTCCATCTCGTTGCCAAGACACCAGGTTTTAATCCGGTGCGGTTCGGCATAGCCGTTGGCGATACGCATATCGCTAAACTGGCTGCCGGAAGGATGGTTGCAATACTCGACAAGGTTGCGGGCTTCCTCGATACCCCTGGTGCCGAGGTTTACGGCCATATTAACCTCGACCCCGGCCCGCCTGGCCCATTCGCAAAATTCATCTGTCCCGACCTGGTTCGTTTCGAGGGACATCCAGGCAAGTTCAAGCCGCTTAGGGCGGTTTTCTTTGGGGCCAACCCCGTCCAGCCAGTTATAACCGGAAACGAAGTTGCCGCCCGGATACCGCACGAGCGTAACCTTCAACTCTTTGATAAGTTCGATTACATCCTGCCGAAAACCCATCTCGTCGGCGGTAGGGTGGCCCGGCTCGTAGATGCCGCCGTAGACCGCCCGGCCCAGGTGCTCGATAAAAGAGCCGAACAGGCGCGGGTCTACCTCGCCAATCTTAAAATCGGGGTCAGCTATAATTTTTGCTGGTTCCATTGAGAAAAATTGTATCCCTTCTAAAAACGTTAATTTTGTCCGGTAAAATACTGCTGACCTGATTTTACAACCTTCCCCGGTTTACGTCCGGCAAATCGAATTCCAGATGCCAATTTAATTCCAACCTTATTTTTCCCCAGGGGTAGGGGGCTGGGTCAAAATTGCCACACCATACCCTTCCAGGATGAAACTTTCGATGTAAAGGGTGTTGGTTAAAACATCACGGGCCGGGGTGTCCAGTTTGATTTCAATCGAATGTGAGTTATGGTTCAGGAAGAACCGGTAGGCGGCGTCCTCGTTCCGACGGGTGGTCACTTCGACACCACCAGGCACGTTTGGCGCCGGAGTAACCCCGGCCTCGCGGGTAACCTTTGCCAGGAGCCAATCCATAAAGGCCGGTTCAGCGTGCGTCCCCAGGTAATACGCGACCCCTTTACCGAAATGGTGGCGGGTCAGGGCCGGTTGGGTCTTATAAAAGTCCTGTTCGTAGCGGGCCAGGGTTTCGGCCCCTTCCAGGTGGATCAAATCGCTCCAGAGGTTGCAGTCAAACAGCCAACCTTCCGCCTCCGGGTTATCGGTGTCCTGGTCCAGGCAAAGGCGGTTGGTCTGGCCCGGCCTGTAGGGGTCAAACTCTTGCACCTGCAACCCCAGCATTTTGCGGAAAGGCGCGCCGTATCCACCCAGGTAAATGTGTTCGTTCTCGTTTACGATACCGCTAAAAAAGGACATGACCACGTGCCCGCCCCCGGCTACGTAGCTTTCGATATTGCGGGCATTTTCTTCGCTCACCATGTAAAGGTTGGGCAGTAAGACCACTTTATAGGGGGTCAGGTCAGAGTCGGGCCGGACAAAGTCAATATTCACATTTTGCTTAAAGAGGGTTTCGTAATAACTCTTTAACTGGTCCATCATCTTAATATCAGCGGAAGGTTTCGAGTCGAGTTCGAGCGCCCACCAACTTTCCCAGTCAAAGACAATCGCCACTTCGTTTTTGTGGCTGCTGTCCTTAATTTTGCTTAGGCTGTTTAGCTCGGCCCCCAGGGCTGTCACCTCCCGCCAAACCCGCGAATTGGTCGTGCCGATATGCGGAACCATAGCGCCGTGATATTTCTCGGCCCCGGCCCTGGATTGCCGCCACTGGAAAAACATGATACCGTTCGCGCCACGCCCGACCGCCTGGTAGCTCAAAAGGCGCATCTGGCCGGGCCGTTTCAATACATTCTGAGGCCGCCAGTTCACCTGGCTGGTCACCTGTTCCATAATCACCCAGGGTTTCCCGGCGGCCATGGAGCGGTTCAGGTCGTAAGTCATTGCCGCCTCCATAATCGAGTGTTCGTCGGTAGGGTCCGGGTAGGAGTCAAGGGCGATAACATCCTCATTTTTAGACCATTGCCAGTAGTTGACCGGCTTGAGAAATCCTAAAAAGTTGGTCGTTACCGGCACGTCCGGGGTGATTTCTTTTAAAATCTGCCGTTCCATCAGAAAACATTCCAGGAGAGCATCCGAGGAAAAGCGTTTAAAATCGAGTTGCTGGGTCGGGTTGGCATAGGTCGGGGCAGAACGGGGCGGGTTAATTTCGTCCCACTCGCTGTAGTGCTGGCTCCAGAAGGCTGTCGCCCATGCTCCATTGAGAGCTTCTATAGAACCGTACCGCCTTTTGAGCCACTCCCGAAAGGAGCGGGCCGATTGGTCGCAGAAACATTCGGCCACGTGACAGCCGTACTCGTTATTGATATGCCACATCGCCAGGGCCGGGTGATTCTGGTAGCGTTCGGCAATCAAACGGACCAGGTTGGCGGCCCCATCGCGGTAAGCCGGGCTGCTGGGACAGTATTGCTGCCGTCCACCCGGCCACCAGATGACACCTTCTTTGGTAACCGGTAAGCTTTCGGGATGGAGTTTAGCCAGCCAGGGAGGGGGGGAAGCGGTCGCTGTCGCCAGGTTTACCTTGATGCCGTGTTTGTTAAGCAGGTCCAAAATAGTATCGAGCCAGCCAAAATCGTACTGGCCGGGTTTGGGTTCCAGTAAAGCCCAGGAGAAAATAGCCAGGGATACCATGTTAACCCCGGCTTCTTGCATCAACCGGGCATCTTCTTCCCAGGTTTCGGGCGACCATTGTTCGGGGTTATAATCTCCGCCGTAGATAATATCGGGTAAAAAAGGCCGTTTGGTTTCCGATTGAGGTTTTTCCGAAACATTTAAATCAGGGTAAATCATAAATAATAAATCCTTTCGAATCAATTTCGCCCTGGAAATTCCCCCTGACAAAATCTAATATTGCGAACGGGTCGCATCCACTTCTAATGAATTCAACCGGGAAAGCTGTACCAACAATCGGAGAATGGTTCAACTTGCGAGGCTAATCCCGGTTCCAGGTATAGGAAAGCCTGCCGGTTACTGAAAAAGTAACCGGTTTTAATAATTATAAAGACAGGCGTTAAAACTGGACGATTTGACCACTCGCGGCGGAATTGATGGCTTGCGTAATGATTTCAAAGTCGTGGTAGGTTTCTTCGACCGTAGAAATGACTGCCGCACCCTGGCGAATAGCCTCGTAGAAGTTTTTAAATTCGCTTAAATATCCACTATCCTCCCTGGTTAAGGTCACTTCCTCGACCAGGGTAGGTTTGTCGTTTTCGCCGGAACTGGCGTTCAGGACAGCTTGCCCATAGCTAATCTTTATTTCGCCCCTGGTGCCGTAAACGGCGACTTCCATGTACCTGGGCTGGGCCGTCTTAATAGCCCCTGAGAATAAGAGACTGCCAATGACACCATTCCGGAATTGTAAGCTCAAATTCAAGGTATCGGGCCCGGCCATAAACGGGTGAGCGGAAGTTATAAAAGCCTGTAGCCGGGCGATATCTCCGCCTAACTCGCGCAAGCCGGCGATGTGGTGTATAGCAGCATCCACCAGGATGCCTCCACCGTATTCGTCAGTTTGCCGCCAGGGTGTCGTGCCAAAACCCCGGTCTTTATCTACCCAGTGATGCGAACTCATTTCAATCAGAATCGGTTCGCCGATACGGCCCGCCGCAATCCACTCTTTAGCTTTTTGTAAATCGGTCCGGTAGTGGTAATTTTCCGCAATTTCCACCACCAGGTTTTTATACTCACCCAGGGTTTCGACAAGGTTCCGGGCCTGTTCCAGGTTGGAAGCCAGTGGCTTTTCAGCCAGGACATGCTTACCGGCCCGGACCGCTTCCAGGATAACCCGGGCGGTTAGCTGGATTGGTAGGGCGATTAACACCGCCTCTACCGCCGGATTTGACAGCACATCATGGTAATCCGTGGTCCAGGTGCAACCTGGGCTACCCAGTTCCTCGGCTGCTTTCTGGGCGGTGGCCTCCGCCGCCGCCGGGTCAATATCACAAACAGTTACTACCGTATACATCCCGGCCAGTTTTTGCAGGACCGGCCAGTGAATCCACTTCACCGCCAGGCCGGTCCCGATTATTCCCAGCCGTACCGCTTCGTCCGAAGGAGCCAACTTTAAATCTACCGTTTCCATTTTTAGTAAATGCTTACCTGCCCAATTGGGGTAGACCCGTTTAGCCGGTAATACCGGAACGAGATACACCCTGGACAATATAGCGTTGCATCACTAAAAATACAATTAGTAACGGTAAGATACCTACGGCAGCTCCCATGAACAGGGCCGGTAGATTTATCGTCTGGGCAGTCAGGAAGGTCGAAAGGACAATCTGGACAGTCCAGGTCGAAGAATCGTGCCCGATAACGAGCGGCCACAGGAAGGAGTTCCAGCTATTGATAAAGGTCAGTACCCCCAGCGAAATCAGGATAGCCCGCGAGTTCGGTAGCAGGAGCCGCCAGTAGATACCCCAGTAATTCAAACCGTCCACCCGGCCCGCTTCTTCCAGTTCACGGGGGAAGTTCAGGTAGAACTGCCGGAAAAGGAAGGCCGCGAAAACGTTGAAAAGGTCGGGGATGATGATACCCTGGAGGGTGTTTACAAGGCCCAGGTAGGAAACGATGACGTATTTGGGAACGAAAGTTACGGCCCCCGGTATCATTAGCGTTACCAGGAAGATATAAAAGACGACGTTCCGCCAGCGATAAGGTATCCGGGCTAACCCGTACCCCGCCATCGAAGCGAACAGCATCTGGCCGAAAACCTGGACTATCGCAATAATAAACGAGTTGCGTAATCCGACTGCCATCGAGGCCAGTGGGTCGTTGAACAGTTTATCCAGGTTCTCAAAATGCAATGAGGATGGTAACCAGACCCAGTCCGGGGCCGTAATTTCCGCCGAACTCATCAGACCATTTCGGACGATGACATAGAACGGAATCAGGAAAAGGATACTCAGAAAAATCAGAACGAGGTAAATCCCGCTTTGCCCCAGGTATCTACCCCAGGGAACCCTTTTTGCCACGGAGTAATCCCTGGACGCGGTCTCCTGGCCGGTATTTGAAGAAACTGCTGACATTTGCTTACGTTCTCCTCCCTTTTGAGGGTACGCCTTCTCAGACGGTTAATAATTCCTCTGCTAGTTTTCCGACCGGCCAAAGCCCAAAAGTCTACCCTGGATTAACGTTATGATGATGATGATACCGACCAGGATAAAGCCACCGGCAGCCCCGGCACCGTAGTTCTGGTTGGTAAAGGCGATGTTGTACAGGTAGACCAACGGAGGACGAGCCAGCAAAGCCAGGCCGGATTTGGCACCCAGGATGTTATAAAATTCGTCGAAAGCCTGGAAAGCCGCAATCAGGTTGAGGAGCAAAACTGCAATAGTAGTATTGCGCAGCAAGGGGAAGGTAATCCGGCTAAAAGTTGCCCAACCACCGGGTTTAGCCCCGTCCACGTAAGCCGCTTCGTAAAGTTCTTTGGGGATTTCCTGGAGCCCGGCAAGATAGAGAATCATATAGAAACCGACCTGCAACCAGAGGCGCACCGTAACCAGCACCACCCAGTAGTAAGGAGGATTAGCCGTACCAATCCAGATAATCGGGTCGAGCCCAAAGATATAGAGAATATTGTTGGCAAAACCGTAAGGCAGACCGTTGAAAAGGGTAATACGCCAGACCAGCGAAGCGACCACATAGGAACAGGCCGTGGGCAGGAAGAAGACCGAGCGGAAAAAGCCCTTGGCGAACTTTATCGTGTTGACCATAATTGCCAGCCAAAGCGAGAAAAGGAGTGTAATCGGCACGATAAACACGGCAAAAATCAGGATGGTGACAATGGAGTTCTGGAACTGGTTGTCCCCAATAATCGAAGTATAGTTATCGAGCCCGACAAAATCGGTGGGCGTAATGGTATTGCGAGCTTCAAAGAAACTGAGAATAAACCCCCAGATAATAGGGATATAGGCGAAAATTATCAGACCTAGCATCATCGGTCCAACAAAACCCCAGAAAGCCAGGGTAGTTTGCAACTGCCGTTTGCGCCTTCCCTTCCGGTCGATTTCTGAATCGCCGTATACTTCCGGGGAAGTTGCTACATTCTTGGAAGTAGCCATGTACTTGTGTCCTCACTGACGGTTTAAGCTAACTTTCCAACCAGGACTCCCAAAAGGACCTTGCTGGAAAGCCTGGACCAAAATCACAATTCAGGTCTATTATAGTGGATAATTTGCTCTAAAGGTTTGATAAACCTGACCTCTCTATACAATGTATAAAGATGCCAGGTTTATCTTGTTTAGGCAGCCGTTTTGTAAGTGGTGAAGATGGAACCGCTTATTTCTTCAGAACTTTATCCAGTTCGGCCTGAACTTTGGTTTGGGCGGCGGCCAATTCGGCTTTGGGATCGGCGTTCTTCTGGACGACGTTGGTGAAAGCGTCGCTCAGAGCCTGGCCCATCGCGGAGTTCCAGATGGTCAGGTCGCCATAGCCCAGTTTGCCGGTCAGGCTAACAACCTCAGCGGCAGGTCCGCTCTTCAGTTTGTCAGCCGAAGCAGCGGTGCTGATGCGCGGCGGGATGTGGAAGCCGTAAGAAAGCGACCAGTCCTGCTGCTTGTCAGCGCTCTTGAGCCACAGCCAGTTGACGTAGTCTTTGGCAGCCTGGAGGTTTTTGGTCTTGGGGTTGACGAACTCAGCCCAACCACCGCTATAGACTACCTGTTTGCCGCTCGGACCGGCAGACGGGAAGGGGAAGACGCCAAAGTCGTCGGCCAGGGCCTTGGTAATACCGGGCATAGCCCACAGGCCGTTCCAGGTCATCGCAGAAAGGTTCTGGTTGAAGGCGGAGGGGTCCCACCAGTCGGTCGGCGCGCCTACCAGCAAGGTGCCGGAGTTAGCCAGGGTCTTGCCCTGCGCCCAGGCAGCGGCGACAGCGTCGGTGTTGAAGGCAGGTTTGTTGCTGCTGTCGAGGTAGGAAGCCCCGGCGGCATAGACCAGGTTACCGGCCAGGATGCCCAGACCACCGTCATTGCCCATGAACAGACCCTTGACTTTGCCGCTGTTGAGGGCTTTGGAGGCGTTGATCAATTCGTCCATCGTGGTCGGCACTTTGAGCCCGGCTTTGTCGAGCATGCTCTTGCGGTAGTAGAACAACTGCGGGTCGATAATCATCTGAACGCCGTAAACTTTGCCGTCAACGGTGTTGCGGGCCAACGCCACCTTGTCAAAATCTTTCTTGATGTCGTCGGTGAAAAGGTCATCCAGGGGAGCGACCTGGCCGGCCTGGACCATCGAGTTGGTCAGGTGGCCTTCGTAGATGTCCGGGCCTTCCGGGGTCAAGAGGGCCGCATTGAGTTTGCTGTCATAGTCGCCTGGGATCCACTCTACCTTGACGGTAACATTCGGATTGACCTTGGAGTAATCGGAGGCGTACTTGAGGGCGGCGTTCTGGGTGCCGTCTTCACCGTACTGGTGGTACCAGTGGCTCAGGGTAATTTTATCACCGGAAGCAGCGGCGGCGGTAGTAGCGGTACCCGAAGCGGCGGTAGTAGCGGCACCGGCGGCGGTAGTGGCTGCGCCGGAAGCAGCGGTGGTAGCGGCGGGAGCGGAAGTGTTGGTAGCATCGCCGCAAGCGGCCAGGATGCCACTGGCAACTATTGCACCACCCGTAAGGGCAACGAATTTACGGCGGGAAAAACCTTTCTTACTTAAAGCATCACTGCTCATTAGAAATCCTCCTTATGTTTGGCTAACATAGCTTACTTGGTAATGGCAACCCTTGCCAGTCACGAAATTAAGGAAAGTGCTTTTCTTATTTTTATCAATTCCAGGCTTAATAAAGTATACTCAAGCAACCGGACAAACTCTTATGACAAAAACCTCCTCTTATTTAAGCCGTTTTTGGGCAAAACAAATAATTAATCTGGCTAAAATTATGTAAGATTGCCCAGGTACAGCCCTTGGTTATGGTTTATTGGTCCTTTAACCTTAAAAACTCAGAGAGATTTGAAACCAGATACTTGTGAAAGCGCTTTTATGGTTTTTATTATATTTGCCCCTTTTTAAGTTGTCAATACCTTCTAAAAAATTAATTTGCCGCTCGCAAACCCCTTGACTTTCCGGGCAAACTGCCATTTAATAGGGTGTAAAGTGCTTCACGGAAAGGCTTTATAAAGATTCAAAAAAATATACTCATTCAAACCTGGCAAAATAATAAAACCTGGCAAAATTGGTAGATTTTTTGCTGCAAAAAATAGCTATCTGTCTAATTTAAAGGTATTTCCCGATGATAGAAACGCCCAAAGTAACAATCTACGATGTCGCGTCGAAGGCGGGGGTCTCGATAAGCACGGTCTCGAAAGTGCTTTCCGGTAGCACCAGGGTTAATGAAGTTACTCGTGAGAAAGTATTGTCCGCCGTCAGTCAACTAAATTATGTCCCTAGCCTGGCGGCCAGGGGCATCGCCAGCGGGCGTACCTCCATTATTGGGCTGGTCATACCTTATACCCCCTTGCAGTTACTCTATGACCCCCACCTTCAAGGAAACCTTTGCGGTATCGAAGAAGTCTTGAATGACCACGATTATGCTTTGTTAATAGCGACGGCCAACCGGGAACACGAGTCGTCCTCCTCCTACAAGCGGCTTTTGCGTTCGAACTATATTGATGGGGCGGTGGTGATGGAGACCCAGGAGAGTAAATCGCCCGACCTCCACCGCCAACTCTCCCAGCAGCGTTACCCCTGGGTAATCCTGGGTTACCCGGTGGGTATGGTCCCTTCCTATTGCGTCCATGCTGACGATTTGCAAGGCGCCCAGCGCATGACCGAGTATTTAATTTCCCTGGGACATCGCCGAATTGGAATGCTCCAGGTCAAAGATAGCGCCTATGCTTCCGAGGAGCGTGTGCGCGGCTACCGGCAGATGCTGGCCCATAAAGGGTTGCCCTATGACGAAAACCTGGTAGTGGATAGCGGGGATTGGACCGAGGAAGCGGCCTATTCGTCGGTTTCTCAACTACTCGAACGGCCCGACCGGCCAACAGCCGTCTTTGCCCTGAACGACCGGATGGCCCTGGGGGTGCTTCAATGGGCCCGCGAACACAAACTGCGGGTCCCGGAAGACCTGACGGTTGTGGGTTTTGACGATATTCCGGCCGCCGCCGCCGGGTTCCCGCCTCTGACCACTATCCGTCAACCTTCAGTCGAGATGGGCCGCCAATCGGTAAAACTCCTTTTCAAGTTACTCGAAGGGGGCAGTGTATCCAGCCGGGTGGTGGTCGGCACCGAATTGGTGGTGCGGGCTTCCAGTGGGCCGCCACCAAAAAAGGTATAAACCTGGATGAGCATAAATAATGGTTTGGCTCCAACCCCTCCTTTAGGCTGGAATAGCTGGGATTGCTATGGAACCAGCGTTCGCGAGGACGAGGTTAAGGCCAACGCGCTCTACATGGCTGAAAACCTGGCAAAATTCGGCTGGCAATATATCGTGGTAGACATCCAGTGGTACGAGCCGGAAGCCAGGGCCGGGGGTTACCGGCCCAATGCTTTTCTCATAATGGACGAATACAGCCGCCTGCTCCCGGCCTCAAACCGCTTTCCTTCGGCAGCAAGCGGGCAGGGTTTTAAGCCCCTGGCTGATTTCGTGCATTGCCTGGGCCTGAAGTTTGGAATCCACATTATGCGAGGGATTCCCCGCCAGGCTGTACGGCAAAACTCGGCTATTTTCGATACACCTTACCGGGAGGCGGATATTGCCGACCAATCCAGCACCTGCCCCTGGAACGATGATATGTTTGGCCTGGATATGAGCCACCCCGGTGCCCAGGCTTATTACAATTCGATTATCGCGCTTTACGCCTCCTGGGGCGTGGACTATATCAAGACCGACGACATCAACTGGCCCTACCGCGCCGCCGAGATTGAAGGCATTGCCGCCGCGATAAAAAAATCCGGTCGGCCAATTGTCCTCAGCCTGTCACCGGGTAACGCCGGGGCCGGGCCGGACCAGTTAGCTCATCTCAAATCTCACTGCGAACTTTCCCGCATTTCGGACGACTTATGGGACCGCTGGGTTGATATAAAAGCTCAGTTTGAATTGTGCCGGCGTTGGGCGGCGGCAGGTGGGCCGGGCTACTGGCCGGACGCCGATATGCTGCCGCTTGGTCGCATCAGCATCCGGGGTGAACGCGGACCCGACCGCCAATCTCTCCTTACCCACGACGAACAAACCACCTTAATGACCCTCTGGTCAATTTTCCGGTCGCCTTTGATGATGGGCGGCGACCTTCCCAGCAATGATGCCTTTACGCTTGGCTTGCTTACCAATGCGGAGGTTTTGCGTGTGAATCAGCACAGTCAGGGCAACCGGGAACTTTTCCACAAAAATAACCAGATTGCCTGGGTGGCTGACGGCCCGGACGGTTGCAAATACCTGGCTTTCTTTAACCTCGAAGATAACGCAACTGCTTCTATCAATGTCGATTTGTTCGAAACTTTTGGAGCGGCAGGTTGGAGGGTTCGAGACCTCTGGCAAGAGACAGACCTGGGTCTTTTAGAAGGAAAATTCGGGCAAAATATTCCCTCGCATGGAGCCGGTTTATACGCTCTTTATCCGGTTTAGCCCTATGGCTAATTAGCCCGGATTAGGGTAAAATTACAGTGAATTGAAGCTGTATTTCCCTGATAAAGACAAAGGCGTCCATGAATAAAAGTCTTCCCCGGCGTTTGACCAGCCATAGTTTTATGCAGACCGGGCAGTTGCAAATCTTCCACCAGTTCGAAGCTGGACCTATAGAGGTCCACTGGCACGAGTTTTACGAACTGAGCTTGATTCTGGCCGGAGAAGGTTCGCACGTATTTAACGGGGTAAATTACGAGCTTAAACCGGGCAGTATCTTTTTGCTCACCCCGGCGGATTTTCACGGCCTGGCTCCTCTGCCTGGCGAGGTTTTTGAAATCTATAATGTTATCTTCTCGGAAGAATTTCTGGAAGAAGAGCTGCGCCGCCTCCTTTTCGATAATAACCGCTCTTACCTTACCACCTTCACCGGAAGCCTTTTTGAGCAAGCGGTAGAAAGCTACCGCCGGATTGAAACCGAACTTTCCCACCAGCAACCGGGGTATCACCTGGTTATCCGGGGCGAATTAACAAACCTCCTGGTCGCGTTAGCCCGCCATGGAGCCACCACCATGCAGATGCCGGAGCGAGGCGGAATTAGCGATTTCTCCCACCCGGCCATCCGCAAAGCCATCACCCTGATTCAACACCATTTCCGAGAAGATATTTCACTACCCCAAATAGCCGGGCAGGTCCGCCTCAACCCGAACTATTTCAGCGAACGTTTCAAAGCTTTTACAGGGAGTTCCTTCCAGCGTTACCTGATAAATTTAAGGCTCGAATTTGCAGCCTCGCTCTTACGGGTGTCTCAGGTGCCCGTTACCGAGATTTGTTACGCTTCCGGTTTCAAAACGTTATCCCATTTTGAGCGAGTCTTCAAGTCAAAATTTCACCAGACCCCCTATGCTTATCGCCGCTACACTTTTCCGGTTGACCTGGAAGAAGGGAGGCAACTCGCCGCGATTTAAAGCTGAAAAAAAGCCGGGTTTTTCCGAAAAAACGCGAAGTAATTTTTTCACCTTTCGCCTATATTGGTAAAACAACTGCTTTTTTCAACCTTTATCAACTTCCAAAGACGGTGAGTCATAGAGAGGATTTTTAATGAAGACGCTGGACAAAATTGATGTGGAGTTTTATCAAAAAAACGGGTATATCCTGCCGCAACGACAACTCTTTTCTCCGGCCCGGTTTGCCGAGCTAAAAGCTATTTTCGAGGAACATCTTACCAATAAAGGCTCTAAACGTTCGGACGAACTGGACGTACCCCATTTCACCGACCCGCGCCTGCTCAACTTTTTGCTGAGTGACGAAGCCCTCGATATGGTCGAACCTATCCTGGGGCCAAATATCGGCTTATGGTCGAGCCATTTTATTAGCAAAGACCCTTATTCGGGCCGTCCTACCCCCTGGCACGAGGATTCGGCTTACTGGGAAGGCCGGGTAAGCTTCTATTCTAAAATCGTGACAATCTGGCTGGCCCTCGACCCTGCGACCCGTGAGAATGGTTGTATGCGGGTCATTCCAGGTACCCACGACAACGGTTTTTCGGCCTATGAAGACCTTGCCAACCCGACCGCTTACACTTTTGGAACCCAGATTAAAAACGTAGACGAGTCAAAGGCGGTTTATTTTGAACTGAAACCGGGAGAGTTTTCCATGCACGACGCCCGGCTGATTCACGGAGCCGAAGCTAACACCAGCCCTAACCGGCGGTGCGGCTACACCATGCGTTATTTTTCGACTGAAATCAAGGTTTACCCGGAGAAAAATCCCGGTTTCAAAATCTGGCTGGCTCGTGGTAAAGACCTGGCCGGAAATTTTTATGAAAACGCTTAAAATCAGAGATTGAGAGAGGGAGTTGAAATGCTTGATACCCAGGTTGCGCCAGAGTCGGCGCAGGTAATACCCGGCCCTGCCGAGGTGGAATTCTTCGAAAAGAACGGTTTCTGGATTTCTCCCAAGATTGTGGACGATAACCGGCTGGAAACCCTTCGCCGTCACATGATGTTTATTTACAACGAAAATTATGAGACAGGCCGGGCTCCTTTCAGCTTCTGGAAGCCGGGTTCCGGCAGTTTACGCAAGACCGACAATGTTCACTGGTCGGACTTTACCTTCCGCGACCTGGTGCAAGACCCGGTAATCGGGGAAATCGCGGCGGCTTTGCTCCGCACCCCGATTATCCGGTTGTGGCACGACCAGTTGTTGTTCAAACCGGGCCTCGCTCCTGGTGTTACCCCGGTCCCGGCGAATGTAGGCTGGCACCAGGACTATCACTACTGGCAGTGTGCCCAGGAACCCACCCTGGTGACCGCCTGGGTCGCCTTTGACGACGTGGACCTCTCTAACGGCTGCATGCACGTGGTCCGCGGCAGCAACCACTGGGGCCTGGTGGACGTGAACAACTTCTTCGAGCAAGACCTTCAAAAGCAAGAAGAAACCATGACCATTCCGACAGGCGCCAAATTTGAGCCGGTCCCCCTGATTATGAAGGCCGGGCAGGTCAGTTTCCATCATGCAATGTCGTTACACGGTAGCGGGCCAAACAATACCACCCGGCCTCGCCGTTCGATTGCCATCCACCTGATGGCCGGGGATACCCGCTATAAGGCCGGTACTCCCGCCGACGAACATATGAACGTCCAACTGTTCAAGCCGAAAGATGGCGATATATTCGCCGGTAGCATGTTCCCGGTCCTCTATAACAAGCTTACGGCCTAACCGAATTTTTATAAAAACCTCTTAAAAAAACCTTACCAACTTTGAATGGATTGGTAAGGTTTTTTTTCTTTTGCTGGTTTGTAATTATTTGCCCCATGTATACAAGAAGGGCGTTTCCGGTCTGTTAGCCAAAATAGGTCAAGGATGCCTTAAATTGAGATTCCTGGTTTTTGATGTGATGTCAGGTACTTAACCGGGACTGCCAGAAAGCAGATTAATATTGACGGCAGCGGCCATTTGCTCGTAGCCCCGGTCGTTCGGGTGGACTCCGTCACCGGAGTCATAGGTCGGGTCGACCAGGGCTTCGTCATTCTCTGAACGTAAAGCCGTTGCGAAATCAAAGGGCGCGTCGTACCAGGGCGAGCTTTCTTCGAGCAGCCAGTGGTTTACCCTGTGCCGTTCGAGGTTCTGCTCGGTGGTATAGCCACCCGGTAAGATTGTCGCGCCAAAGACTTTTTTATATTTTTGCCTGGTGCGGTCGGCCACTTCTTTCAGGGCGGTAATAATAGTTTCGGATGAAACTCCCATTCGCAAATCGTTCGAGGCGATATGGACTATTAAATCGGTCGCGCCGGGAATCGCGAGTAAATCCCACTCCAACCGTTTTAACCCGGCCTCTCCGGCCATAAAAGAAGGAAAACCAAAAGCGGCCAGTTCGGAAATATTGTCGTTGGTTAGCTGGTTGCCCGAAACCCCGGCATTGATGACGGACATTAATCGTGTCCCCCCGGCTTTTGCCAACCGCTGGGCCAGATAACCGGGCCAACTCCGATGGGCGTCAAGGGTTGAGCCAACTCCATCCGTAACCGATGAGCCGAACGCTACTACCGCATTTAAGGGCGAGTCAGGCAGCACATCCACCCGGCTAATCAACCAGCGTGCGGTGGTAATAAGCGGATAAAAAGCCGGGGCAATTTCTTCTGGAAGTTTTGTAAAATCACCCAGTTTACTGATGTAGGAGGTCTGGAGGCCAACCGGGTGGCCGGTGTGGCAATCGCCTTTCTTGACATAAAAAGTTATGGCAATATCGCTTCCGACGGTCACCTGCAATTCTAGCGGGTCGCTGGTAATTTCCTGGCCCGGATGCAGGGTTAGAGTATTTTCTCCCTTAAATAAAACCGCCTTCGCGCCTGGGTGCAGGTTTGGGCCGTTGAGAACATGCGCGGCGGAAATTGAACTGATGGTTACAGGGGCCTGGCCGTAACGGTTGGAAAGCCCGACCCTTATTTGAGAGCCACCTCCCTGCATACGAATGATTTGCCGCAGGGTTCGCCCGGTCAAATCGGCGGCGATAACCGCCAGGGGTGGGGCGTACCAGGCCGCGACCCAGTTATTTTTAGGTTCTGCTTTATTTTCCGGTTCAATGGAAGCCATTATTAACTAATCCTCTGGTTATTTTCTGGTTTAAGTTTACCTACAAATTTTTTTAGCCTAACAGATTATAGCGCTTATCCTAAATTTGCTCATTCCAACAAAGAAAAGGTAACAGCTAGATAATTAAAATTGCAAAACCTAAAAAGAACCAAATTTGCCATTTCTCATTTTTCCTGTATAGTTGCATATTGTATACAAAATCCTTTTCTATTACAGTGTTAAAAATTTCCGGTCATAGTTTTTAATAATCCTCTTTTGGGGGGGTTAAAAACTTACGGGCAGGTGAAAATATCGGGCAGTAAATTTGAAAAATTTTCCGTGAATCAGGGTCGAGAATGGAGAAAATTCAATGAAGGATGTTCCTAACAAATTTATCCGGTACAACCAGCCAGGCACCCGCTTTTTTGAAGGTCTACCGGTTGGTAATGGCCGGCTAGGGGGTTTACTCTTTGGTGGGGTGACCGAAGAAACCATACAACTGGACGAATCAACCTGTCTTTCCGGCGAAGCTTCCCTGGAAAACGTCCAACCGGGAGCGGTCGAGCTCATACCAAAGATACGCGAAGCCTTGTTCCAGCACGACTTTGAGGAAGCCCACCGGTTAGCCGAAGGCATCAAGGGGCTAAAAAAGAACTACGGCACCAACCTGCCATTTGGCAAGTTAACCCTTCGCTTTGATCACCCTGCCAATGCCGAAAACTACCGGCGGGAGCTTTGTCTTAACAACGGTATTGCCAGGGTTGAATATACGGTTGGCAACACCAAATTTGAGCGTGAGTTTTTCGCCAGTAACCCGGCGCAGGTCCTGGTCCTCAAAGTGTCATCAAGTGAGGCAAACACTCTTGGTTTTACAATCTGCCTGGATGCCGGGGATAAACCTTTCGAGGTTCAAACAGACGAAGGGAACGACCTGATCCTGTCCGGCAATGCCTTTGAAAGTATCCACAGCGACGGCAAAACCGGGGTAGCCATTCACGCCCGGTTGCGTGTTGTCCTGGCTGGTGGGGAACTTGTTACCTCTGAAAAAAGCCTGGAAATCCGGCAGGCCAACAGCGCAGTCATTTACGTGGCGCTCGGCACTACCTTTGGCGGCAATGACCCAAAACCGGATTGTCAGGCCCAACTAGACGCCGCCGTTGCTAAAGGCTTTGAAACGCTTCGCCAGGAACACGAGGCCGATTTTAGAGGTTTGTTTGACCGGGTTAGCCTTCAGTTGGGTGATGAGTCAAGTCTGGAAGGGCCGACCGACGAACGGCTTAAAAGGGTCCAGGCGGGCGAGTACGACCCGGCTTTCTCGGCCCTGATGTTTCAATATGGCCGCTACCTTCTTATTTCCAGTTCCCGGCAGGATTCGCCATTACCGGCCCACCTGCAAGGGGCCTGGAACGATAACGAAGCCTGCCGCATGGGTTGGACTTGTGATTTGCATCTCGACATCAATACTGAAATGAATTACTGGCCCGCCGATGTGACTAACCTTGCGGAATGTAACCCGCCCCTGGCAAAGTGGATAGAAACAATCCTGGTCCCTTCCGGTCGTCACACCGCCAAAAATTTGTACGGCCTGGGTGGTTGGGTCGCCCATACCGTCTCGAACGCGTGGGGATTTTCAGCGCCGGGTTGGGATGTTCGGTGGGGGATTGACCCATTCTGTGGGGTCTGGATTGCCTCACATCTCTGGGAAACTTATCGTTTTTCCCTTGGCCAGGCTTTCCTGGCCGAAAAGGTTTATCCGGTCATAAAAGAGGCGGCAGAATTTGTGGTCGGTTTCCTGGTGGAACACCCTTCCGGTGGTTACCTGGTGCCCGGCCCTTCCTACTCCCCGGAAAATTCTTTTAGTTATGATGGAGGGGTCTATCAGCTTGATATGGGCGTTACCTATGCCGTTGTCGAGACACGCAACCTGTTGCAAACCTGCCTCGAAGCCGCGACCATCTTGGGGTTGGACGAGGATTTGCGGGCCGCCTGGCAGGAAACCCTGGCTAAATTACCACCGTTTAAGATAGGTAAACACGGACAACTCCAGGAGTGGTTTGAAGATTTCGCGGAACCCGACACTACCCACCGCCATATTTCTCACACCCTGGCCCTTTATCCTTACGGCCAGATTGACCCGGCGACCTCACCATCTTTAGCGGAAGCAGCCCATACCACCCTGATGCGCCGCCTGTACGCCCCGAACGGCTACGAGGAAATGGGCTGGGCCAGGAGTGTGGTGATGGTCGGTTCGGCCCGGCTATGGGAAGCGGAAGACGCCTTGCGGCAGGTCCAGGCCATAGAGAAACGCTTGACCGAAGAAAACCTGATGACCTTCGACCCGCCGGGCGCCGGGGCTACCTTAAATATTCTCGAACTGGACGGCAACACCGGGCTAACCGCAGGTATCGCAGAGATGCTGGTGCAAAGTCACCGGGATAACACCATTCACCTGCTACCGGCCCTACCTCGCGCCTGGAAAGATGGCAGGGTAAGCGGCCTGTGCGCCCGTGGTGGGTTCGAGGTAGATTTGGAGTGGGAGAACGGGGAACTGCTAAAGGGAAGGATTTTGTCGAAGTTGGGGCAAAATTGTCAGGTCCAGTATAGAAACCGGGTTATTTCACTGCCTACAAAAGCCGGGAAAGCTTATTCTTTTGATGGAAACCTTGCTTTAGCCTAAAGACTCGTTATTGGTTGGACAATGGCTTAATTGAGGTCATTGTCCAATTTTTTATATTCTTTAAATTTTACCAATTCTTGGTCAGCGTTTTCCGGTTTAGCAGGTGCCAGGTTCGCCTCAATTGCTGCTTTCAAATCTTTAAGTCCTTGTTGCATACCAAAGTTTAAAATTCTCTTAGAGAATAATCGGAAAATTAACCAGAAGATTCTGGGAGGACGGTAATCGCTATTCGAAATCTGAAAATTAAAAGAATCTAAATTAAACTTTATTGTCCAAATGACTCTTGTAGAACCATTTTCATCAGAAAAATTATACCTAATTAACCCTTTTTGATTTTCCTCAGCAAGTATTATCGTTTCAAATAGTTTGTTCCTTTTGAAAGCCGTAACTTCTACAAATTCCTCGGTGATTTCCTTTCTCAACTCCGGTTCCAGAGTGTCAAGGTCAATATTTTTCAGGATTTCACTTTTCGAAGGGTCTTGTTCGCCCCCAGCTTTTGCCTTGATAACGCGAAATTGCGTCCCTTCACCTACCGCGCCTTCAGTCAGTTTTTCTACCATTAATGTATTAAAATCAAGCTTTGGCTGGCTTTCTTCAAAGTTTACCGCCAGGAAGTCAAAAACCTGTTCGAGTGGCCTTTCTATAATTATACTGTTCGAAAATTCAGCCATATTTGTAATAATTCAAGTTGAATATTTGTTACTCCAGGCGGTGGTGAGGAGTCTAGTTACCACAAACAAACGGCTGTGATATTCGCCAACGGCGTGGAGATCCTTCGCTTCGCTCAGGATGACTTATACATTCGTTGGGCCAGGTTTTAGTTCAGCTTCGATGATAGCCTTCATGGTTTTGAGGCCATTTTTTACGCCCGATTTCAGTATGGGGTTCGCAAATAATTTAAGCGCAAAGTTAGTGATTTTTGAATTGCCCAGTTCCCGATTCTTTTTTTCGAGGTCGCCTCGCACCATACTAGAATCGAAATTTATCTTATAAAAAACTTTCGTGCCCTTATTTTCAGGAGAGAAGCTGTAATTTTCCAAAATTTTTTTATTTTCTTCACCGACCCGGACTATTTCGAAAAGCCTGTCCTTTTCAAAGGCGGTCACTTCCAAAAAGATTTCTTCGAGTTCGCTTCGCAGTTCCGGGTCCAGGGTATTGAGGTCTAAATCCTTAAAAAAATCGCGATTGGAAGAGTCCTGTTCGCCATCTTTTTTGGCTCGGATAGCCCGAAACAGGGTGCCCTTGCCCACCTCACCTTCGGTCAATTGCTCGACATATAAAAAATTAGTTTCAACTTTTGGTAAATTAGCCTCAAAATTTGTCGCCAGGAAGTTAAATACCTGTGCGACCGGCCTGTCTATCACGATTTCGGTTTTAAAGTCAGCCATAATTGCCCATGTTTTCCATTTTTAAAGAAAATTCTGGACTTATTTTAAGCCCATTTTCATTATAAAAGCAAAGGAGCCTGACCTTTATAAAGACCAGGCTCCCGCACTTTTTATTTTGGGACAAAGGCCGGGGTTACCCGGAAGTAGCCGTTACTCGGCAGTTGCCGCCGGGGCCGAACCACCATCCTGGACGGGCGGGGTGGGGCGCGGTGGGCGGGGTGCCTTTGGTTCGGACGACGATTTGGAGGCGGCCTTGGAAAGCATCATGCTCATATTGCGGCCTTCGACGCGGGGGGCCTGTTCAATCTGGGCCACGTCTTTGAGCATGTCAATCATTTCGTTCAAAACTTCTCGGCCAATATCCTGGTGTGCCATTTCTCGGCCTCGAAATAGAACGGTCATCTTTACTTTGTGGCCTTCTTCCAAAAAGCCACGGGCCTGGTTGCCTTTGGTCTTTAAATCGTGGTCGTCGATTTTCGGACGCAACCTTACCTCTTTAATCGTTATAACTTTCTGGCTCTTGCGGGCTTCTTTTTCTTTCTTATCCTGCTCATACCGATATTTGCCATAATCCATAATCCGGCAGACAGGCGGCTGGGCGTTGGGGGCAACTTCGACCAGGTCATTGTTCTGGCTACGGGCCAGCGCCAGGGCCTCCCGGGTCTTCATGATGCCAAGCTGCTCGCCATTTTCGTCAATTACCCGAATTTCCGGGACACGGATGCGTTCATTAACGCGAAGGTTCCTGCTGATAGTAGAACTCCTTTCGAAAAATCAATAAAAGATAGTGGTATAGCCCCGTTCTATTCTGAGCGGAGCTGTGACCTGGGATTTATTCAATTTAAGATTATTTGAGTGTCAAAAAAGTCTAATTGCTTTACTTACTACACTGGCGATGCCGGGCCAGGCGCCCTTACCACTTGCTTGCGGGGCAGGAAGGAAACCGGTGCGGCAGGATTGCGGGTCCAATCGTTTGAAGTAAGATAGTGATTCCGGTGGATTACCCAAACAAAACCTATTAAATTACCATAATCCCATCATAATTTTAACATGTTTGTTCAAGTACGTCAACGTGATTCAAGCTCAAACCCGCTCTTTTTAACATGCCTTTGCTTGAAATGCCGGTAGAGGAATGCCGCTATTGTTCCTGAAAAAAAGGCCCCGGACGGGGTGTAGAAATCGTGCCAGTTATACCATTTCATCAGGACTACAATCACCAAGACAAGGGCAGCGGTAATTCTCGCCAGTTTTGTCCTGGTGCTAAAAAGGGCAAATGTTAGAAAAATGGCATGACCGGAAATAAGAGGTATTTCTACAAAGTTTCGCAGGATTGCCAGCGCTAGAATAAAAATATCCAGGATATGTTGGGCCAGGGTGGTCTGGTTAAAAAATTCGAGGCGGTCCAGCAGGAAAGCGACAAATGGGACCGCTATGGGAACCATGTAATAAAGATAAAAGAAGCGCGTTTCCCCGTGAAAACGTACCAGGATAAACAACGCAAAAAGCAAAGCCAACCCCACCGCAATAGCCAGGCTGGCAGGAAACCGGTAAATTCTAGAGATTAGCCGGGTTTCCAGGTTCGCAATTCCCCTTTTTTACCTAGTAGTCCCGTTCGACCAGGAAAGTAGAGAGTTCGTGCAATTTGCGAAGGGGTGGATTATTAGCCAGAGCCTTTTCGCCACCTGCTGCCTGGGTCAGGGCTTCGAGGGCCGCAAACTTGAACCGGTCAGCCTGCGCCTGGGCAAACTCGCGGGCACCCGTTTCTTCTAGGGCGTCCATAACAAACTGCTCCTGCTCAGGTGTGACAGGGTCGTTGCTGCGGTAAAGGTGCAACAATTTCTCTCGCAGGGCCGGGGCAGCATTTGTGAGCGTGTAGAGGACCGGGAGGCTTTTCTTGCGCCGCCGGATGTCGCTGCCACTCGGTTTACCGGTCTTGGCAGTCAGGCCCCAGATGCCGAGGATGTCGTCGCGGATTTGAAAGCCAAGGCCGATTTGCTCCCCAAACCGGGCGAAATCTTCCAGCCTGGCGGCGTTGTCGGGGGCGGCGGGGTCGAGAGCAACCAAAGCCCCACCTTTGACCGAGCAACTGATAAGGGCCGCGCTTTTACCGCTTATCATTTTGAGGTACATCTCCGGTGTCACCTCCAGGTTATCCTCAAAACTCATGTCGGCGTGCTGGCCGAGGGTTAACCTGACCGAGGTATCGGTGATAAGGCGGGTCAGTTCGAGTACGCGTTCGGCGGGCAGTCCCTTTTCCTGGCCCCTGTAGAGCGCCCGGTAAGCCAGCATGTCGAGGCAGTCCCCGGCGTTTATCGCTTTCGGCTTGCCCCAGAGTGCCCAGAGGGTCGGGCGGCCATGCCGGGCTCGATCGTCATCTTCGATGTCGTCGTGAATCAGGCTATAGTTGTGAATCATTTCGAGCGAAGCCGCCAGGGGCAGGGCCGGGGCAAGGTCGGCGTTTTCGCCAGCGCCGGGTTGAAGAATTTCGAGCGCGCCCTGGTAGGCCAGCAGAGCCATCACAGGGCGCAATTTCTTGCCGCTATTGCCGTTTGTAATCGGCTGGAAAGTATCGTCAACCCAGCCAAAGTGGTAGCTGAGCGCGCCTTGCATCCAGGGGTCCAGGCCAGTCGCCAGTTCAGCCCGGATTGTCTGTTCAATTAGCCCGGCGTAACGTCCCAGGGTCGCGGTTATTTCGGCAGTTTGCGTCATCTGAATTCTAAAAATCCCTATTTTTGTTTTAGTGTTTGAAATGGCGGCGTCCCGTAAAAACCATCGCCAGGTTGTACTTGATAGCAGTCTCGACCGTATCGGTGTCGCTGATGGAGCCGCCCGGCTGAATTATGGCTGTCACCCCGCCCATAGCCGCCGTCTCGACACCATCAATCTTCGGGAAGAAAGCGTCCGAGGCCAGGACAGAACCTTTGGCCTTTACCCCGGCTTTGTTGAGGGCAATCTTGACCGAGTCAACCCGGCTTGGTTGGCCCGCGCCCATCCCGACGATAGCGTGATTCTTGACGAGCACAATCGCGTTTGACTTGATATGCTTGACAGCCCGCCAGGCGAATTGTAAGTTGGTTACTTCTTCTAGGGTAGGTTCCCGTTCGGTCATGACCTGCATTTGAAGGTCGCGTTCCGGCAAAATATCGGGGGTCTGGACCAGGAAACCGCCCGTAACCTGACGCAAAGCCGGGGTCATCGCCAGTTGGTCCGCACCCAGGTTCAGGTCACCGGTCGCCAGTACCCGCAGCGATTTTTTCTTTCGCAACACACCAAGCGCACCCTCGGTGAAATCGGGCGCGATTAAAACCTCGAAGAAAGTCGAAACAATCTTCTGAGCCAGGGCCATATCTACCACCCGGTTAACAGCCACGATGCCGCCATAGGCCGAAAGGGGGTCACCGGCCAGGGCGTTATCGTAAGCAACCAGCAGGTCGGGGTGGGAAGCCAGGCCGCAAGGATTGGTGTGCTTGATAATGGCGACAGTTGGGGCCGAGAAATCACGCACCACTGCCAGGGCACCGTCGGCATCGAGAATATTATTGTAGGAAAGCTCTTTCCCCTGAAGCTGTTTGAGGGAGGCCATGCTGCTGTATTTCTGGTCAAGCGGGGCTTTCCACCCGTAGAAGGCGGCCAGTTGGTGTGGGTTCTCGCCGTAACGTAAGTCCTGGATTTTGTGAAGGCTCAGGGTCATGTCTTCGGGGAAGTGTTCGCCGGGACCACGCAGGTATGTGGCGATAGCCGTATCGTAGGTAGCGGTGTGCTGGAAGGCTTTAGCGGCCAGTTTATGCCGGGCTTCTTCCGAAATAGTCCCGCCAGCCTGAAGTTCGAGAACCTGGGTGTAATCCTGGGGGTCCACCACCACGAGGACGTGCTTGAAGTTTTTAGCTGCCGCCCGGATCATGGTCGGCCCACCAATATCAATGTTTTCGATGGCGGTTTCGAGAGAGACACCGGTTTTGCTGATGGTCTGGACGAACGGGTAGAGGTTAACGGCAACCAGGTCAATCAGGCCGATACCCTGGGCGGCCAGTTCGGCCATGTGGCTGGCTTCATCGCGCTTTGCCAGGATGCCACCGTGGACCGCAGGATGGAGGGTTTTAACCCGCCCCTCCAGGATTTCAGGGAAACCGGTCAGGTCGGAAACCGAATGGACCGGCACCCCGGCATCGACCAGGGTTTGTTTTGTCCCGCCTGTTGAAAAAATCTCGTATCCCTGTTGCACCAGGCCATTCGCAAAATCCACCACGCCGGATTTATCCGAAACACTGATAATCGCACGTTTTTTGCCGGTGCTGTTCTCAACCGTCATTCCAGGCTACCCCCTCTAAACTATCTACGACAATTCATAACTTAAAACGTTTTTTATTGTAATTCGAGAGCCGAACAGGCTAACTTTAGCATCATGCCTGCCTAAACGCAAATTAGTTCTTACGTGGTAATTGTGATAAAATCGAGGGTAGAAGATTCAATACCGGTTTACTCATCAGTACAAGCAAACCTTATAAGGATAATATATGACGGGGAAAAAGTGGCCGGCGCTGGCCGCCCTGACCTTACTTCTGGTACTTTTTTTATCGGCTTGTGGCTCCGATACCAATGTTGACCCGCCGGGAAACCTGCCGGATACGCGTTTGAACCTGGAAGATTGTAGCAAATCCGCCGCCTCAACTTTTACCACCGCGGCCTCAACCACTACCAGCCAGGCTACCGTTTCGGCCAGCGGAGCGCGGATTGACCCACCTCCCGGCACCCACATCTATATTTCCAGCACCTTTCCTTATGCGTTGGCGCTCCCCGATGGATGGGAAGTCAAAGAGGGGCAAAGCCAGGGTAATATCAAAGGTGACCTCTTTATTGTGAAAAAGGGGGATAACAGCGGGGCTTACGTGACCGTTATCGCGGAGGACCAGACCGGCCAGGAGAACAGCCAGGCTTTCTTCGAACGCAAATATAAGGAAGCTACCGCCGCTTCTAAGCTGGTCTTTGATAGACAGCCTGAAAGAACCGTGGGTGGTGTTACGGCATACGTTCTGGCTTTTAACACACCCTCGGGACAGAATTTTTCTTACCCGGTCCAGAGTATCCAGCTTCTTTTTGTAGGACAAAACCGGGGTTGGGGTGTGACATTCACGGCCAGTCCTAACCAGGCAGTCCAATATTGCCCGCTATTTGCCCGGATGCTAGATAGTTTCACTTTCACGGGAAAGTAGCAAATGTGGAAATGGGCGCAAAGGGATAGACGGTTGGCCCTGGTAATGGCGATTGACCTGGGCCTGGCGGTTTTGGTGGCAATTATAATCCTGGTACAGGTGCTGACTTCCGGCCAGCCTCCTTCGGCAGCCGCTGATAAACCTTCGACTGTCACAGTTCAACCGGCTACAATCGCCACCGGACCCATTCCGAGCCTGACTTTCCCGGCCCTGCCGACGGTCAACCCGACGCCCCTCGTGGCCCTCCCAAACCAGGGACAGAGCGATGCCCCACCCTTACCGCCCGGACTGCAAAGCCAGCCCACTCTTACCCCAGGCACTACAAAGTAAACTTCAAGGAAGATAAAATAATGATTGGCCTTAAACGTGAATTCAAGGGCTGGGTGGATTGCCTGGCAATGCAACGGCTGGTTGAGGAAAACCCCTCCACCAGCGTCCATGTCCTAGATTTGCCTTACCGCCTGAGTGGACCCGCCCTGGATGATCCTCGCAGCGTTGGCTTGTGGCAAAATGAGGTGGGCGAACTGATTGCCTTTGCCGTTATTCAATGGCCCTGGCAAACCCTTGACTATGCTTATTCAACAATTTATGCCGGGTCCAGTCTCGAACGACAAATCCTCAATTGGGCTATCGAAATTTTCCCTAAAATAAGCAAGGATTACCTCAGTTACGAACACCCTTTGCTTTTTATTGACGTGCCTCAAAATGATGCTGCCAAAGTGGATTTATTAAGCCGGAACGGTTTTTACAAACACGACTGGCAGACCACCCACTTTGAAAAATCTCTGGATGTGGCAGTACCACACCCGGTGTTCCCCCCTGGGTTTTCTATTCGCAACGTTTCAACCTCTGATGAATATGTAGAAATACACCGGGCCGCATTCGACTCGACAACCATGAGTACACGCTGGCGAGAACAGGTTGAGCGATGGAGTCTTTACCAACCTGACCTGAATGTCGTGGCCGTTGCGCCGGATGGGAATGTTGCTGCCTTTTGCAGCGGGTGGATAGGCCAAGAAAGCCGGGACAAACTTTACCAAAAGCACCCCTGGGGTTTTACCGGCCAAATCGAACCCATGGGCGTCCATCCTGACTACCGGAAGCAGGGGTTGGGCCGGGTAGTCCTGGAAGAAACTTTTAGGCGGATGAGAGCTTATGGTATAGAAAAAGTTATCGTGGAAACGGATAATTTCCGGGATTCGGCCCAGGGGCTTTACCGGGCCGTCGGCTTTGAAGAAAAATACCTTATCTATAAATACTGCCGCGAGTTTTAATTTCCTTATATTCTCCAGGTATTGCAAACGGTTATCCTATCCTTTATTAAATCTTATCCAAAAATATACCAATAAATATTGATTTGAGAGGGATATTGAATTATACTTATTTTGTTAATAGTACGAAAACTTGGATTATATTGATAAGCTGGTATATTAAAAATGTCGAATAAAGTAAGCTCTCCCCTCCAATCCACGCCAACCGAAAAATTAAAAAACTCCGTCCTGGACCTGGACCAACTCGTCCAGCGGTTAATTCGCTCCGGTTGGCCGGAAGCCTGGCAGCAGACTAATCTTCCTCTGGGAGCCAGTCGGGCCCTGTTACTCCTTGCCGCCGGGCGGGTGACCAGTCCCCGTGAAGTCGCCGATGCCATGGGGGTCAGTCGCACCACCGTCACCGGACTGATTGACCGTCTCGAACTGGATGGAATGATAACCCGTGCCATCGCCCCGGACGATAAGCGCAGTTTTTTGCTTACCTTAACCGATAAAGGGCGCCAAACCGTTGAGCAGGTGGAGAATATTCGACGCAAACAACTGGCCGAAGCCCTGGACCGGATGGACGACACCGCTCTACACCATCTCGAAGCGGGCCTGGAAGCCCTGGCCGCCGCCATGCAACCCAATGTACCGGGTGAAAACAACGAAGTTTTTAATATTAGAAAATTACAGGTAAATTAAGAAAATGGAGTCAGATCCTAAAGCCCAAAATCAAGACCAACTCCTGGTTAATCCCCCGGCTCCCCTGGCTGGACCCGACCCGGTTCCTGCCCAGGAAAGCTATCTTTCTCGCCTGAAGAATTATATTTTCAAGGGTGGTAAAGCCCTTCGCCACCGCAACTACCGCCTCTTCTGGACCGGCCAGCTTGTCTCCCTTATTGGCACCTGGATGCAAAACCTGGCCCAATCCTGGCTGGTGCTGACCCTTAGTAATAATGACCCTTTCGCGCTGGGCCTGGTGGCCGGGTTGCAATTTCTGCCAACCCTGCTCTTTTCGCTCTTCACCGGGGTAATTGCGGACCGCTATTCCAAGCACCGCATCTTGCTTATTACCCAGAGTTCTTCGATGGCGGTCGCTGCCCTGCTCGGTGTTTTGACCGTAGGCGGGTGGGTCCAACTATGGCACGTCTACCTTTGCGCCCTGGCCCTCGGTATGGTAAACGCTCTCGATATGCCGACCCGCCAGTCATTTGTCTCGGAGATGGTCGGCAAAGACGACCTGATGAACGCCGTAGCCCTGAACTCCACTATCTTTAACGCGGCCCGCGTAGTTGGACCGGCGGTAGCCGGCCTTTTGATTGGCCTGGGCGAGGCTATTTTCCGAAGCACCGAGGCCGGGGTGGCCCTGGCAATCTGGTTGAACGCTTTTAGCTATATCGCCGTGATCATTGGCCTGTTAAAGATGGATACCTCGAAATTATTCCAGAATTCCCGAAAACGGCTTGAGGGTTCGGTCTTTAAGAATTTGGGCGAGGGGCTCTCTTTTATCTGGCATACTCCCTCGATAGCAACCTTGATTATAGTGGTCGGGATGGTTGGCACTTTTGGGTTTAACTTTAACGTCTGGATACCGGTAATAGCCCGTGAGATTTTGAAAGTTGGGGCGGATGGCTATGGAATCCTGATGGCCGGTTTAGGGTTAGGGGCTTTGTTCTCCTCCCTTTACATCGCGGTCAACGCCAAAAATCCCAACCACCGGAATATCTTAATAGCCACAGCCTGGTTTGCTTTCTTTGAGGCGGGAGTAGCCCTTTCCGGCAACTTTTTCCTGACCCTGTTCTTTATGGTTGGCACCGGGTTGGCTATGATCCAGGTCAGCGCCGCAACCAACACTTACGTCCAGATGAATACACCTGACCACCTGCGAGGCCGCGTGATGAGCGTGTACATGCTGGTTTTCGCCGGGACAACCCCATTCGGGAGCGTCTTTGTTGGTTGGTTGAGTAGCGCAGGCGGAACGCCTTTCTCGATGTTTACCTCGGCGGTTTTGAGTGGACTGGCCGTGCCGATTGCTCTCCTTTATTACCGGCGCAACCACAATTACAAAAGGGCAGGCAGAGCGGTCCTTACGCCCACTCCTGAAGCTGCCCCTTCTACGGAACAGTAAAAACCATCCCGCTAAAGGTAATTCCTTCTCCTCCTTGCTAAAATTACCGGCTTACCCGTGTGGTGGGCCGGTAATTTTAGTTTTTGGAATTGGTCAAATGCGACATTAAAAGTTAAAGGTTTTGGTGCATATCGCCTATAGATAATACCCCACCCTTTTGTTAAGATTTTGGCGTCCAGCTATTTATGGCAAATTTAGCCTGCTCGTAATATTTTTTGTTGTACTATTTATACCCAGCCAGGAATTACAACTCAATGACCAATAACCTAAATTTTGATAGTAGCAAGCAGTCTGAAGGCAGTTTTATCCGGCAAAACCTGGAAACGAATATCCAACCCCTGGTAAAAAGCATCGTTCAACGCCTTAAAATTGAAGCAACCCCGGCTTACTCTCGCCTCAATGATTACGAATTGCGAAAAATTGTGGAAGGTGCCCTCCAACAGACTTGCCGTTGGGTCGAAGATGGCCCGGCGGCTCGAATTGAACTCGATTTGCAGGACGGTTTAAGCGAGCGCCTTAAACTGGGCTTTACCGTAAAAGATTTCGTCAGCACTACCGGCATTATCGAGGACGAATGCAAAAAATTTTGCCGGAAGTTATTCCAATCCGACCCGGCCCTGACTGACCGGGCCGTCCACAAAATTGGGTTTATCTATGTAAATGTTAACCTGATTGAAACGCGCCTGGCCATGAAGTACCGCCAGGACACTTCCAAAAACACCATCTCCAAAAAATAAACTTCAATGTCACGGGTTAATTGGAAACGTATTTATCCTGGGTTACTGGTAAAATTCTTTTGCAAGAGGACGGGTATTCTTCGGAATTATCCCGGTAAATCCCCCGCCAAAAAAGGCGGGGTTTTCGTTTTTGCAAGGCTGTATGCTTGATAAAATGGTAGGGTTGTAATATTATTTCTTTAATATCTATTGTTGATATTCGTTGGTGAATGATGGTGGCTGCGGCTGGAGGCTGGCCCGGCCAAAACTTTTAAATTCCAGTTTTTTGAACCAAAAATATGACAGATAAAGACGAGTTTTCCGCTGAAAATCTTACCAGGGATGCTTTGCGCTTGCTTGGAGCCAGGATCTGCATGCGGCGGACGATTTTAGGTCTCCACCAGCGGGACCTGGTCAATGAACTGTATTACGAGCGTTTGATTAATGACGTGGAAAACGGCCTGGTGGCCCCTACCAACGAATTCCTGGCTTACCTGGCAGCAGCCCTGGATACCACTCCCCAATCCTTTTTAGAAGATAACCCTGCCGAACCAATTTCTTCGGGTAGCCTGGTAGACCTCAAAGTTGCCGAACAAGAATTAGCCCTTATGAATGCCCATACAAAGGTTGAGGTTGAAATGCCGGAAGTGGCCCTCAGTTTTCTGGAACCTTTTAACGCTAAACCCGAGGAGTTAGCCTCCGAATTAAAGCCGGTATTTTTCAGGTTGCGCGGCAATGCCCATCTTCAAATGAAAAATTACCATTTAGCCGAGGAAGCCCTGGCAGAAGCCCTGCAACTTTTAGAGAGCCAGCCAGCGGTTAATCCTTTGCAAGTTGAAGTCGTTCGGAACCTGATTGGGTTGAGTCTGTACCGGGAGGGCCGGACCAAGGAAGCATTAAAGGTGCACCAGAAAAGCCTGGAAGCGGTTTTGAAAAACAACATTACCAACCGCCGCTTTCGCCTGATCCTTTATACAAACATTGCGAATGAACATTACATGCTTGGGAGAAGTGACCTGGCAATAAAAATTTACAGGAATGACGCTCTGCCGCTGGCCGAACAGGGCGAAGATGATAAACAGGTAGGTCTGATATTCTGGGGTTTAGGAATAACCTATAAGGGTATGGGTGATTATGCCCGCGCGGCTTTATCTTTCGACCGGAGCGTTAAACTTTTCGAAAAATGTAATGAACCTAAAATGGCGGTGCAAATGCTCGACCAACTTGGCCTGACCTTTATTGAGCGAAGTGATTTCAAGTTGGCCGAGGAAACTCTTTTGAAAGCCTTAAGCAAGGTGGATAAGCTCGTTGACCCCAGAACCCAGGCCCTTATTAATAATAATCTGGCTTATCTCTATAAACAAAAAGGGGAACCGGAGCGGGCTTTAGGTCACATTGAAGCTTCAGTTGAAATCAACCGGGAGATTGGAGATACTTTACAATTAGGTCAAAGTTTATCAACTCTGGCGGATGTAAAACTGGCCCTAGGAAACCTGGATGGCGCATTTAAGGATTACGAGGAAGCCATTAGATGGTTGGACCCTCAAAACCAGTCTTATCTCTATGATAAGGTAATGGAAAACTATGCTGACGCCCTTAAAAAACATGGGTTTTTGGAAAAAGCCCTGGAAGTCCGCTTCTCCATGTCAAGGTCAGCCTGATTCTCGAAAATGTTTGCCAGGCCAACCAAGGTTGGCCTGGCAATGAAGTGCTGAGACTAACCGGAACCGGGAGGAGGATTGGTGCCACCTCCATCAGCGACGACAATCACGCTTGACGCCCCGGAAACGTTGGCGTTAGCCTGGTGCCCGGTCGGGCCACCGACCAAGACCGCCCAGGCCAGGGCAGCGCCCAGGCCCAAAGCCAGGGCAGCTTTTCCAACCCGGCCTTTTAATTGAGATAGATACATTGGAACCTCCGAAAAGTAACCTCTTGAGGGAAAAACCCTGCCGACGAGCCATTTCTCGCTGCGGCAAAAGGAAAGAGGCCGGAGGTTCTCAAATATCCGAAAAATTTTGTCGAATTTCTATATTTTGTAGGGTTTTGAGAATTGATAGACGAACCGGGTTCTGAGGGGGTAATACCGGCAATTGAAGAAGCCTCCCGGCAGGTTTTAGAACACCTTGGGTTAACCGGGGAGGATTGGGCCGGGTTAATTACACAGGGACAACTGGCCTTTGCGGCAGGGTCCAAAGAGACAACTCTGCCCGGCCAGCGACCCTGGGATTATGCCTACGGGGCAGCCTCGGAAATTATCTATGCCGGGTGTCAGGAACGGGACCAGTTGGCCTACCACTGGTTGCGCGGCTATTTTTTCGGGATCTTTAAAAATCACCACAAACTGGATGAAATATCTGCCGAAGATTTAGCCGGGGATGTAGTCGAGATTGTTCTAAAAAAGCTGGGCCAGGTCCGGTTTCCGACCGCCTTTCTGGTGTGGGCTACCCAGGTTTGTCAGAATGTTTTCAAAGATTATCTTTCAAAAAAAGGCCGGCTTAAGACGGTAATTTTGTCTAAACCTGACCGGGCGGAACAGGCCCAGACCCTGGAAAAAGTCCAGGCGGTTTTAAGGGTGACCGAAATGGAAATCCCAGACACTTCTCCAGGCGCAAACCCCGAAACTGTTGCCCTTGACCACGAACTGCGGGCACAACTTTTAAATATTATCCAGGGAATGCGGTCAAATACCCGCAACAGCCAACTTTATAAGCGAATAATCGTGGGGTTTTATCTTGAGGAAAAAACTATTGAGGAATTGGCCGACTTGTTGGATTTAACACCTCTCAAGGTCACGAAATTAAAAAGCCAGGCTTTGCTAAATTTACGCAAAACCTGGTTGAAATACCCGGAATAAAAAGTCATCTGAAATTCTAATAAAACTTTATATAAAACCAGGAATTATCAGTTAAAATCTCCTTATAAAATATATTCTAAGAGAGCATAAATTTTGGACGAGGCTACCGCAAACAAAATATTAGAGGATTACCTGACAGGAAGGGCCAGCGAGGCTGAATTTCGGCAAGCTCTCGATTTTCTCAGAAAAAGGGCCGAGTTCGATACAGGGTTAGCCGCCCTGTTCCGGGATTTGGATTTGCTGGGAGGAATCGACCACGAAGCGGCCCAGGAGATTATGCCATATTACCTTGAACCGCTGGCCCGCGCCCAGTTGCCCCCGGACGAACGCCGCCGGTTTGTCGCTCATATGTCCCAGTGCCCTGACTGCGCGACCGATTTTCTCGAATTACAGGGACTGGTTGGTGTGCCGGTCCCACTTTTAGCTCCTACTCCTGCCCCGGCTGTGACAGAAACGAAACCCTGGCCCCACTTGGAACCACTCGTTCAGGCTCTTAAAAACATGGTGCGGTCCTCGATTTACGCGATAAGGTTTGAACCAGTCACCGCCAACGGGGTCCACGAAACCGGGTCGGGCTATCAAACTGGAGCTGAAACCAACGACCCTACCGGCGAATATTCGGTCCTTTTTGAAGATTTCCTGGATGAAACAACGGAGACGGGTTTGCAGGCGAGCATAACGGCCTGGCGCACTTCTGCCACAAGGTGTGATTTACAGGTCGAACTGGTGGACCCACTCGAACAAAATCACCAGTCCGGGCAAACCATAACCCTTGAATATACGGACAAGAGAATTATCCAGAAGACGGGGGAGAACGGCGAAACGGTCTTTCTTAGCCTGGAAATAGCCATGTTGCCTTCCCTCAAAATCAAAATTGAAGTTAAATCTTAAATTCCCCAATTTTGACCTTGAAGGTTGGGCCTTAACAAGATTAGACGTGTTTGAGATAACGTTCTTTCATCACCTCTAAAACCCGGTCGCCGGGGGTTTCCCAGATAACCTGGTTAAAAATTTCGACCTCAATCGGGCCAAAATAACCGGAGCCCTCAACCGCTTCCCGTAATTTTCGCAGTTCAATCACCCCGTCACCCATCATCCCCCGGCCCATCAAAATATCCGGTAGTGGAACCAGCCAATCGCTGACGTGAAAACCTAAAATAGTCCCGGCGGCGGCTTGAATCTGGTTATAAACTTCTGGGTCCCACCAGACGTGAAAAACATCGACTACAACGCCCAGGTTAGGAGTTTGCAGTTCTTTGACAATTGCGTTAGCCTGACCGAGGGTAACCATCACCGAGCGTTCAGCCGCGTACATCGGGTGCATCGGCTCGATGGCGAGTTTGACCCCGTAATCGGCAGCAAAAGGCAAAAGCTTTTCGATACAATCCCGTACATATGCCCGCCCTGCCGCAATGTCCTTGGTCGCTGCCGGGCCGCAGACCAGCACCAGGACATCGGTGCCCAGAGTGGCCGCTTCCTCGATGGCCCGGCGATTATCCTCAAGTTTTTTTTGGCGTCCCTGTGCCGTAACGTCATCAAACCAGCCACCCCGGCACAGACTGGAAACTTTCAAACCTGCCTCTCGGACCAGCCGAGCGCTTTCCTGCAAGCCGGTAGCGGCTACTTTATCCCGCCAGAACGAGATATAGGGGATTCCGGCTTCGACACACCCGGCGATGGCTTCTGGAACGGTCCAACGGTTGGTCGTTATCTGGTTGAGGCTGAGCCGGGAAAAATCGGTTAATTCTGCCATAACGCCTCCTATTCGAATCCGGCGAGGGCCAGCACCAACCCCATGCGGTGAGCGGCCAGGTTGGGGTCGGTGAGTAGACAGGCTTTATCGGCCAACCGGAGCAGCTCGGCCAGGTGCGGAACCGAGCGAGCGCTTTCAGCGCCACCAACCATCTTGAAATGGGACTGGTGGCCGTTCAGGTAGGCCAGGAAAACCACTCCGGTCTTATAATAAAAAGTGGGAGCCTGGAAAATATGGCGGGAAAGGGGGACGGTCGGCTCAAAAATGGCCTTGTAGCGGGCAATATCACCGTTATCGAGGGCTTGCAACGCGGCAGCAGCGGCAGGCGCGATAGCGTCAAAAATACCCAGGAGGGCATGGCTGTAGCCCTGGTTGTCTCCGGCAATAAGTTCGGGATAGTTGAAGTCATCCCCGGTATACATCTTGACCCCGGCGGGTAACTGGCGGCGCATTTCGATTTCGCGTCCGGCATCGAGTAGCGAGATTTTGATGCCGTCGATTTTGTCGGTATGGCTTTTAATCAGGGTGAGGCAGGTCTGCATGGCCGCGCCTATATCTCGGCTCCCCCAATAACCTGCCAGGGCCGGGTCGAACATATCGCCTAACCAGTGCAGGATTACCGGCGCTTTTACCCGGCTCAAGATGTAATCGTAGACTTCCAGGTAATCTTCGGCGCTGCTGGCGCAGGCGGCCAGGGCCCGGCTTGCCATCAGGATAACCCGGCCTCCCTGGCCCTCAACAAAACTTACCTGTTCTTCGTAAGCCGCTTTTACCTGTTCCAGGGCTAACCCAGGCGCGGGCACCAGGTGGTCAGTACCGGCTCCACAGGCGATACCACCACCAACATAACGGGCTTCTGCCAGCGAACGCCGGATAAGTTCCTGGGTGGCTTGCCAGTCGAGCCCCATGCCGCGCTGGGCCGTATCCATCGCCTCGGCAACCGAAAAGCCGAGCGACCAGAGGTGCCGCCTGTAGGCCAGGGTAGCTTCCCAATCGAGTTTAGCAGGGCTGGTCGGGGCGTTATCACCGAGAGGGTTAGGCACCACGTGGGCGGCGGCAAAGGCGACCCGGCTTTGGGATGGTTGGGCCGTTTTTGGGAAAGGGCTGGCCTCACCCAGCGAATAAGGTTCGAGCGAACCATCCAACCGGGGTAGTAATAGCTTTGAAGGCATGGTCCCTCCTTTACCGGGTTTCAAGGCCGGGAATATCCAACCAGCGCCGCTCTTTCCAGGATTGTAACCCAAGCTCGGCTAACTGGACGCCCTTGACGCCTTCCATTAAATCCCAGCGGAATGGGGTATCCAGGACAACGTGTTTGAGGAACATTTCCCATTGTATCTTGAAGGCATTTTCAAAAATGGCGTTATCCGGCACTTCCTCCCAGTTGGCCCGGAAGTCAATTGGGTTGGGAATATCCGGGTTCCAGACCGCTTTCGGGGTATTCACCCTGGACTGTGTCTTACACTCGCGCAACCCGGCCACCGCGCTACCGTGAGTACCGTCCACCTGGATGCTCAAAAGTTCATCCCGGTAGACTCTGACACACCAGGAAGAATTAAAGTGGGCGATAATTCCACCTTCAAGTTGGAATGTAGAATAAGCGGCATCGTCGGCGGTAGCGGCGTATTTTTGGCCCTGTTCGTCCACCCGTTCCGGGATGTGGGTAGCACCAAGGCAGGAAACCGCCTTTATTTCGCCAAAAAGATTGGAAAGGACATATTGCCAGTGGCAGAGCATGTCCACGATAATGCCACCATCTTCCTCTTTGCGATAGTTCCAGGAAGGGCGCTGGGCCGGTTGCCAATCGCCTTCAAAGACCCAGTAACCGAACTCGCCCCGGACGGAAAGAATGCGCCCGAAGAAACCGCTGTCAATAACTCGTTTTAATTTCAAGAGGCCCGGTAGAAAGAGTTTATCCTGGACCACCCCGTTTTTGACCCCGGCTTCGCGGGCGAGATTGGCAATTTCGAGGGAAGATTTCAGGTCGGCGGCTACCGGTTTTTCGCTATAGATATGTTTACCGGCCCGGATAGCCTTTTTAATGGAGCCGGCGCGGTGGGTGGTAGTTTGAGCGTCGAAATAGATTTCATCCTGGGGATTTGCCAGACAGGCGTCAAGGTCGGTACTCCATCGGTCCACTCCGTTAGCCTGGGCAAGAGCCTGCAACCTGGCGGCGCTGCGTCCGACCAGGACCGGGTCGGGCATTATAATATCCCCGTTGGGAAGGGTCAGGCCACCCTGCTTGCGGATAGCGACAATCGACCGAATCAGGTGCTGGTTGGTGCCCATCCGGCCCGTTACGCCGTTCATTATGATACCGATGGTGCGCGTACTCAAAGCAAATTCCTCCGGTTTAAAAATTTTAGGACCATTTTCGATGAGAAGACTTATAGTAAACCTTTTCTATTAGCTTAACACGGTTTCCAAATCTGTCAAGAGCTTATAAAGATTCGATTCCTGAATTGTGGCAAGACTGGTCTTTAATGGCAATATGGAAGGTTTTTTCTAACTCTTACGCTTATTCAGGAAACCCCTTTAACTTTATTTAGTTCAACGACTTTCTATTGGTTCTATTGACACTCGTTTTATTGTATGTTAAAACCTTTGCAGGGCTATAGTAAATGTTTTCTACTAATTGCTGGTGACAGCCTGAAGAGTTCAAATGGCAGCATCAATCGTACAGGTGGCCGAACTGGCCGGGGTTTCTATCGCAACCGCCAGCCGGGTTATCAGTAATGCCAATTATAAAGTTAATTTTAAGACCCGCGAAAAGGTTCTGGCAGCAGCGGCTCAGCTAAATTATACCCCTAACGCCCTGGCGCGAGGGATGAAGACCCAACATTCCAATATGTTAGGTATTATCGTGGGGGACAATTCTGACCCTTATTACGCCGAAATCGTGCGAGGGGTCGAGGACGTGGCGAACGAAAACGGCTACTTGACCATTGTTTGCAATACCGACCGCCAACCGGCCAAAGAGCTAAATTACCTTAAAACCTTGCGCGATTTCAGGGCCAGCGGCATTATTTTCGCGGGGGGCGGCCTGACCGAACCGGGTTATCCCGAAAAGTTGGCCGAAAAGGTAGAAGAATTGACCGGGGAAGGGACTGCCGTAATCACCCTGTCTCAGCACACACTCAACGTACCTACGGTCCAACCGGATAATTTTGAAGGGGCGCGCCAGATGGTGCGTAAACTGGTCGAATTGGGTCACCACAAAATTGCTTTTGTCACCGGGCCGTCCAACCTGATTGTGGCAAATGTCCGCCTGCAAGGGTATATGGCGGGGTTGGTCGAAGCTGGACTTTCCCTACAGCCGAACCTGCTTTGGCCGGGTGATTTCAGTATGTCGGGCGGTCAAAAAGCGGTCCAGGCCCTAAATTATCTACCGCCACAGCAACGCCCCACTGCTATCTTTGCCGCCAACGATGAAACCGCTTTTGGAGTGATGGTCGGGTTACGACGGTTGGGTTGGCAGGTGCCGCAGAATATCTCGGTTTGCGGGTTTGGGGATTTACCGGTAGCCCAGGCCATCGGACCGGCCCTGACCACTGTCCGCATCGGCCTGCGGGAGTTAGGCCAGGCCGGGGCCCGGAAGGCACTTTCTCTCCTGAAGAATGAAACCGTCGAAACGGTTGAAATTTCTCCGGTCCGGGTTGTCGAGCGTGACTCTACCGCTACCCTGGCTCAGACCCAATCCCTTTAAACTTCGTAGTTTACATAAAACTTGTCATAAAGGGGCTTAAGCTGACCGGGTTGCAAGCGCGTCTGCAAAAGGTCAAGTAAATGAGCCTGGAACGGCTGGGGCGGCGGGGTCGTGCCGTACCCTTCTTCCTTTAATATGGAATACAGGCAGACAGCAAAGACGTGCAGACCTTCATCGCTCCTTTTCCAGCGTTGGCGGGGCTCGGCGGCAATCCCGATTTCCTCTGCTATAAGCTGGTCGAGGGCCTGGACGCAATCCTCGTCAATTAAACCTTCCAGGGTGTTATAACCAAAACTGGGGTCGTGTTCGCGGAAGACCTTTGTTAAAAAGGGGTCTTGCTTCAAACCTTCAATCGCCTGTTGCAGGTCCGGGCTATTGGCAAGGTTGAAAGGGGGGTGCATCATTTCGTGCCCGGCAGTCCGCAGGACGATGTTGGTGCCCCAATCGGGCGCGGTTATAAAACGGGTTCCGGTTATCTTAATCCCGTGTGGTTTGGTGTAAAACAAAACATAGACGGTTATTTCGTGGGAAGACAGGTCCGCGCCAAGCTTTTTCACAACTTCGCTTACCACATCGAACTGGCCCAATTCCCCCTTTAGTGCGGCAATCCGCTCGTTCAAACCTGGCAAAATTTCTTGCCGCCAGTAGCCCTCAAAATCTATCTGCTTCAAAAAGCTAAATATCTCAATCAGTTCGTTTTGCACGCTGGCAAATTCCTGCCAGCCCTGCTCATCCCAGTAAATGGTCTGGCTAAAATTCTCTTTTAGGGTCGAGTTGTCGCGGGTGTGGGCGATTAGCTGGTCGAGCGTCTCGGCCTCGATAGCCGAAAAATAGAGGCAAAGTTGGGCCGAAATAATGGTTTTAGCTTCGTCTTTAAGTTTAGTTTTGAGCGATTGAAGGGCTTGCCGGGCCTGGGGTGTAAGTTTTGGCTCAAACTTTTCGTATTCGGCCCGGTAATAGGTCAGGTAAAAAGGGTCACCTGTCAGGCTGTTTAAGAAACAGAGGACATCGTATTTAAAAGAAGGTTCAACCTGCCAGGTTGTTTGATTGACGGTCATTAATGAGTACCTTTCCTATATGGATTGTTAACCGAGGTCGAGATAATCTACCGCGTTATCCTGCAAATTTTGTTTGCGTTTTTGATACCGTTCGGTTGTACGGGGGTCGGCGTGTCCGGCAGCGTACTGGACCTGTTGCAATCTGGCCCCACCTTCGAGAGCCAATGTCACAAAGCTGGCTCGCAACCCGTGAGGAGTAAGGCGGTCCAACCCGCACCGGGCAGCGTAACCCTCCACGATCCGTTCGATGTCGCGCCCATCGAGGCCCGCCTGTTTCGGTTTATCAGCCCTCGTGAACCGGGCAAAAAGAGGCATCTGAGGACCGCCCTGGCGCTGCCCGGTCGCTGCCAGGTAGCGTTCTATGGCATCCCGCACCGCCGAGGGAAGTTTGACGATACGCCTTTTATCACCCTTACCGTGCCGGATGGTTGCAATAGGGTAACCCCCTTCGGTCGAGAGGTCCCCAATGGTCAAACCCGCCGCTTCGGCCCGCCGGATACCCGTCCGCAACAGCAACAAAAAAAGGGCGTAATCACGTTTACCTTTGGCGGTAGTCTGGTCAATCGAGGCCAGTAAATCGCTGGCTTCTTTTTTTGTCAGGGCCCGGCGAGTGGTTTCGTTTGCCGTCGTGCCATAACCTTTGAGGGCTGTTGCCGGGTTATCCGGGCGCAATTTTAGCAGGACGGCTACTTCTAATAGACGTCGCATTACCACCAGTTTGCGGGTTGCGGTCGGTTTCTGGTAGCGGCTCCCCAGGTAAGCCCGGTATTCGCTTAAATCGCTATATTCTACGGTTGCCAGGTTGAAGTGATTTTCGGCCAACCATTTGAAGAACTGGTAAACGTCAGTCTGGTAAATTCTTCGGCTGCTTTCGGCTACGTTTTTAAGAAGGGTATTGGTTAACCGCTCCAAATCGAGAGGCGTTAAGGCCGGTTGAACATAATCTACAATTACCGGGAGATTGGAAGTTGGAACAAGTGTTATTTCAGGCTCATCATGGGGAAATTGGGGCAGGTTTGGTCTGTTCACAATACTATCCGCCAAAATAAATCCTTTACGGTAAACGAAACAGAAAAGCTAATGCCAGTATACCAAAAACGAACCGTTTAGAGAAATCCACTCTTTATAAAATATCGGGATTATGAGCCACATAGTTTTTCCGCGAACCAACACTCTAAGAAAGAAAATGCATTATGGTTGAAAAGTGTTATTTTCAACCATAATGCATTTTTATAGGATAATCTCTATTTTCCAACTTTAGATAGCTGGCTCCGTTGCTAGGACCTCCTTTGGCTGGTGAGCAGGTACAGCCAATAAACCCGCTACCCGGTTAAGCCTATCAAGGTATAGTTCTTCGGTTTTGCCAAGGTAGGCCGTTTTTAATTTCCCACCAATGCGCCGGTAAGCATACCAGTACCACCCACCCGGCCTTCTCTCTTTGCGCGAGGTAAAGCGTCCGGTGTCGTTTACAAAAGCGAAGGAGTTCTGGTTTGATAACCATTCGAACCACTGCCGCGACCCTACCAGGACACGCTGGCTTTGTTCAGGGGTGGTCTGGTGTTCGAGTATACCCGAATAAACTTTAGAAGTGTTTCGAACCATTGTTAGCTTCTCTTTCTATTAAAGTTAACCGGCTAATTCAATCCCGGTTTTTGGGTAAAGGTAACAGACTCGACCTGGTTAAATTATTACCGGGTCGGTTGTGGGCAAATACCGGGAAATAGTTTATCGAATTCGTATAAGCTTATAGATGTTATTAGCATATACTAATAATGTAAACCTGTCAATAGGGAGAAGCAAGTTTGAGGAAGTTTTAAGGAAAAATTTATGAAAATAAAAAGGCAACCTGCCGGGGCAAGTTGCCTCTAAAGTTTCAGTTTCTAAAGATTAGCGGACGCCAAGGATAAGCTCGATGGTGAGTTGGTCGAGCTTCTCGTACTTGTAACCCCGGCTCGCCAGCTTGTCCACGTCGAAGGTCGTCCCGCTCAACTTCGCCGCCTTCTCAGGGCTGTACTTCCCTCCCAAAAGACCGCCATAGGTCTGGTCCCCGCCGTTTATCTCAGCCAACAGCCCCTGGATTTCCGCGTCTGCCGCGAACCGCTTCGCCTTCTCCTTGAACATGTTGTAGGTCCGCATACAACCTAAAGCGAAGTCCCACACCCCTTCTTCATCTTCCGTCCGGTAGGCGTGCGCATCGAAAGCGCGTGGGCCGGTGTAGCCTTTTTCTTCCAGCAGTCTGACCAGGAAGAAAGTGTTTTTGAGGCTCTCGCTGCCAAAGCGCAGGTCCTGGTCGTAACGCGGCCCCTTCTGGTCGTTGAGGTCGATGTGGAACAGCTTGCCTGCTTCGAGGGCCTGGGCTACCCCCTGGTAGAAGTTCAACCCGGCCATATTCTCGTGGGCTACCTCAGGGTTAACACCCACCATTTCGGGATTGTCGAGGGTGGCGATAAAGGCCATCATATGCCCCACGGTGGGAAGATAGGTGTCGGAGCGAGGTTCGTTCGGTTTCGGTTCGAGGGCAAAGCGTAGGTTGTAGCCCTGGTCTTTGACATACTCGCACAGGAAGTTGATCGCTTCCCGCATCCGCTTGACCGACTCGGTCGGGTCCTTGCTTGCTTCGGCATCGACCCCTTCGCGACCACCCCAGAAGACATAGGTCTCGGCACCGAGTTCGACACCGAGGTCGATAGCGCGCATGGTCTTCTGGAGAGCGAAAGCGCGGACACCAGGGTCAACGGCGGTAAAGGCCCCATCCTTGAAGACGGGGTGGAAGAACAGATTGGTAGTCGCCATTGGCACGACCATACCGTAGTCGTTGAGGGCCTGTTTGAAATCTTTGACAATCCGGTCGCGTTCGGCGGGAGTGGCATCGAAAGGCACGAGGTCGTTATCGTGGAAGTTGAGGCCGTAGGCTCCTAACTCGGAAAGTTTCTTGACCTGGGCGAGAGGGTCGAGGACGGGGCGGACGAAATCGCCGAAGGGGTCGCGTCCTCTATTGCCGACGGTCCAGAGGCCGAAGGAAAACTTGTCGGCTTTGGTAGGTTTGTAGAGGTCGCTGGTGACCTCGTTGGTCTGCGGTTTATTCAATAAATCGGTCATTCTTTTAAAACTCCTCTTAGTAAACAATAAGCTAATCCAATGATAGCACTCTTGCGCAAATCAGGAGGTTAAAATTCTGCAAGAATAATTTTAACCTGTCTTCCATCGTACCGGATGGCCTGGCTGCCGGTTTTACTTTCACCGGCCAGGGTAACTTGAAATTCCCGGTTAGCGGGCATACCGGGATAACTGCCCTGCCGCTCTCCAATGGTCAGGGTCCGGGTGTTTTCATCCCATTCGATATCAATGGTCGAAAATGCGCCTTGTTCGTAATTATAATTGTCGCCTTCATCTTCGTACAACCTGAACCGTCCATCTTGTCCCGGAAAGATTCGCAGTTCGAGGGGCGCTGTGGACTGCTCGCCGCTAAATTGTAGGTCTGGCCCAATTGGCACGATTGACCCACTCTTTACAAAAAGGGGCATTGTATCCAGCCCGGCGGCGGCTTCAATTGTTTGCCCACCTTTGTAAGTTTGACCGGTCCAGAAGTCGTACCAGGTGCTACCCGCCGGGAGATAGACCGGGCGAGTTTCGGCGATACCGCTTAACGGTTGAGAGTTTGCAGCGTATTGCATGGGATGCGTGACAGGGTTGACCAGGAAAGCAGGTCCAAACATGAATTGGTCACTGATGTTGTAGGTTTTGGGATCCTGCCGGAAATCGAAGGCCAGGGCCCGCAGGATTGTATAGCTTTCGTGAGTTACCTGACCTGCCAACGAATAAAGGTAAGGCAGCAAACGATAGCGTAATTTCAGGAATTTTTCTAGCGAGTCGTAAAAAACTTCGCCAGGCTTGCCAAACCGCCAGATTTCGCGGGGTGTATCGGTGCCGTGGGCGCGGAACATCGGCATAAAAGCCCCCACCTGGAACCAGCGCACGTAAAGCTCCCTAAAACCCAGGTCTTCCACACCCTCGTTATAATCGCCATTCCAGAACCACAGGTCAGGTTTGCGTCCGACAAAAAAAGCCCCAATGTCAAAGGTCCAGTAAGGTGCGCCAGTAACCGTAAAGTTAAGCCCGGCGGGAATCTGCTGGCGGAGGGTTTCCCAGTTCGCTGCTGTATCGCCCGACCAGGTGATAGTCGCATAGCGATGTTGCCCGGCATAAGATGAGCGGGTCAGGTTGACCACCCGTTTTTCCTCGGTAGTGCGGCGCTGTCCTTCGTAAATCCCTTTGGAATGTTCGAGCGAATAGGCGTTGATAAGGGCCGGGTCGAGATAGAGTTTGGCTTCCGCTATGTTTATTTTTAACCGTTCTTCCGGCTCCGGCTTGAAAGCGCCTTTCCAATCCGCCTCAAATGGCTCGGTGCAATCACACCACCAGGCATCAATCCCATGACAAAATAAACCCTCGTAGGCCTGTTTCCAGTACAGGTTGCGGGCCTTTTCGGAAAAGGCGTCGTAAGTGGCCCGGTTGCCGAGCAGGTTGCCCTGTTCGAGCATTTCGATTGAATTGGCTCCATTGGGATTCATAATCGGCCAGATTGAAACCATCAGACGGGCGTTAAGTTTGTGAATTTCCTCCATCATGGCATCCGGGTTCGGGAAACGGGAGGGGTCGAGCGATTTCTGGCCCCATAATCCCTCCGGCCATGATTTCCAGTCGAGGACAATACAATCGAGGGGCAGATTGCGCTCCCGGTATTCTCGCACGATTTCTACCAGTTCGGCCTGGTCAACATAGCGCTCTTTGGACTGGATATAACCAAAGGCCCATTTTGGCAGCATGGGTGATTGGCCGGTCAGGTAGCGCACCCCGCTCACGACCTCGTCCAGTTCGGGACCATAAATAAAATAAAAATTCAATTCGGGGGCAACTTCCGACCAGATATAGGAGCCAAATGCGTCATCATGGAAGGTCATCAGGGAATAGTTGTCCCAGAGCAATCCGTACCCGCGAGTTGATACCAGGACCGGCACTACCGCTTTCATGTTGGATTGGTATAAAAACTGGTGGCTGCCCCGCAAATTCATGACGCCTTCTTCGTGCGAACCGAGCCCGTAAAGGGCTTCGTCCTCGGCCCATTCGAATTCCAGTTTGGTGTGGTAAGCAGTCCGGTCAACCACCTGGCGGACATTGTCCGCCCGGCTTCGGGCCCCGTCCACGCTTTGACCCATCTGGATATTTACCTCGTCGTCAAAGACCGACTTGACGACTTCGGTCGGCATCAGGGTTTTGCCGCCTCGTTCCGGTTCTCCAGTTAAAACCTGCCCTGATTTGTCGAGATATGTAAAAGCCAGGGTAGCCTTATTGACCTGGATAGTAAGATCTCCGGTCGAAAAATAAAGGCTGTTCTCGTCTTCGTTCGTTTCGAAACTTGCGGTGGTGCCACTTTCCGGCACTACCATAAGGCTTGGTTGAGAACTGAATTCCGGTTCCAGGGTATAACGAACCTGCACAATTTTGGACGTGCGTGGGGTAAGTAGTATCCGCCCGGACCCGGTGAGCAGGAGGAGTCCTTCAGGCTGGATACGATATTCGGTTAGTTGCAAAAGTTCCCTCGATTTTCTATTTATTTGTTTTTAATGAATGGGCTCCAGGATTAGTACAATTCTGGCCCATTAGGTCGACACTTTACCCTTTGACCGCGCCGGAAGTCAGACCCGACAGGATGAAGCGTTGGGCTAACAGGTATACAACCAATACAGGCAAAATGGTCAACAAAATATCAGCGGATACCAGGCTCCAATCAGATTGGAACTGTCCGAAGAAGTTATAGACGGCAAGGGTCATCGGCCACAAATCGCTGTTGTTCAAGAAATAAAGTGGGGCGATAAAGTCACTCCAGGCTCCCAGGAAACTCAGAACCGATAGGGTTATCAACACGGGCATCATCAGCGGCATGATTACAACAAAAAATAGTCGCCAGGGTCCGCAACCGTCCACGATAGCGGCTTCATCCAGTTCGCGCGGGATGTTCTGGACGAAGCCATATATAAGGAAGATACCAAACGGAATCTGCCCTGCCGCGTGTAAAATGATAATCCCAAGTTGGGTATTGATCAGGTGGGTTACCTGCATGACCTGGGTCAGGGTGACATAGTTGGTCGGCAGGGCGATACCCATTATCAGAAAAAGGTAGAGAAAGCGGTTAAGCCGGGTCCGGTTGCGGGAGAGGACAAAAGCCCCCATTGCGGCCAGCGTCGTTCCAATGATGGTCGAGCCGACCGAATAGAGCATGCTATTCAAAAAGCTCTGGCCCAATTTACCCTTCTCAATAACGGTTGAAAAGTTTTCAAAGTGTAACGAGGTAGGCAACCCGATGCCCATAGTGGCGGCATCGGTCTTTGTCTTGAGTGAGTTTACGATTATTATGTAAATTGGGATAAAAATTACTACGCTGATTACAATAGCCAAAAGGTTAAAGCCAATGGATTTAAATGGTTTGGTACGCATTATTCCGCCTGGTCCTTTCTGGTCATTAACCGTATGACAAAGTAGCCGCTCACCACCATAATCAGGAATAGCAGGGTGGAAAGCGCGGTTGCCACGCCGTACCGCCCCTGTCCGAACTCCTTAAAGACCGAGGTAAAGACCACATCGGTGGCGTAGCCCGGCCCACCGTTGGTGAGGACGTAGACAATGTCGAAAACCTTAAGGCCGTAAAGCAGGTTCAGGACTGTGGTAACGGTAATGACCGGGGTAAGCAAGGGCATGGTAATGTGCCAGAAACGCTGCCAGGGGTTTGCGCCATCAATGGCCCCTGCTTCGTAATAGTCCTTCGGGATTGCCTGGATACCGGCCAGCAGAATGACCATGATATAGCCGACCCCTTTCCAGGTATCAACCCCGATAATCGAGTAAAGCGCGATGTTGGCGTCAACCAGCCATTTCTGGGCTAGCCCACCTAACCCGATGCCACGCAGAAATTCATTCACCAGCCCGGTTTGAGGGTTCAGTATGGATTTGAAGACAAGACCCACGACCAGCATAGGCAGGACCGCTGGGAGATAGACGATAACCCGGTGCAGGTTGGTTAATTTTTTGACGCCTTCGGTCAGGAGGATGGCAAAGGCCAAGCCGAGGACGGTTTTCAGGATAATCGTAAGGGCCGTAAAGACAAGGGTATTTTTTACGAAACTGAGATAATTTTCGTCCCCAGAAAAAATAGTTGCGAAGTTGTCGAGGCCGACCCAGTGAACATCGGTGGTGTAACTGTTCCAGTCTGTAAAGGAATATAAAAGCCCGGTCAGGCCGGGAATTACCGAAAAAACCGTGTAAAGGATTAAGGCCCCGGCGACAAAATAAAACGGGTAAGTATGGCCTCGTTTGTTTTTTGATTTTATCCTGGCGACCGGGTCCGGCCTGGATTTGGTTCCCGGTTGTGCTTCGGGTTTAGCGTCGGCTTTAGTTTCCACTATTGCTCTGCTTCTTTGCATATTTACTCTACCTTTGCTTTGGTACTGAGATTAGCTCTAGTCTGATTTTGAATTTTGTATATGTACAGGTTGGTAGGCTGGCGATTAGGTCCATTATACTTTACCAACCAATTATCCAGGATTTATAGCAAAATTTTACGGTTAAAGAAAGGTATAAAATTTTACGGTTAAAACCGGCCCGGTTAGGAAAACCGCCGGGCCGTAATTTTTAATATGGTTAGTAGTTCCACCTTGCGAGTTGAGATTGTTAAGGGAAGTGTCGTTTTCAGCCCATACCGGCCCAACCTTGAAGCTTGGTCCGGTAGAGCCAGGTTTAACTTGGACTACTTCCAGGCCGGGTCATTGGCGGTTTTTGCGGCGGTTGCCCGGCGCTGGTCAATTTTCTTCAGCACGTCGAGCGGCTGCATCCCACCACTGAACATCGCGACCATGTCTTTACCCATATCAAACCACTGGGCATTGACGTAGGTGATGGAAGCCTGGTAGACGGTACCGGTCTTAGGATAGGTGGTGAAGAAGTTCTTCTGCTCGGTGTTGAATTTGTCCTTAACACCCTGGAAGTTCAGAGCAGAGAAGGTCGGTTCGTTGTCGAGCAGATATTGCAGGTTGTCCGGCTGGGTCAGGAAGGCCAGGTACTGTTTGGCAGCGTCAATATGCTTGGAGCCGGAATAGATGAACTTGCTCGGACCACCGGGGTTAACAGCAACAATCTGATTGTCGTCGAGAGGCATCGGGAAGTAACCCCAATTTTCCAACTTCTGGTCCGGGTAAGCTTTCACGATTGCGGCGGGTTCGTTCAGGGTGTTCAGGTTCATCGCAAACTTGCCACTTGAAAGCTTGGCTTCGGTCTGGTCGCCTGTATCTGACAGGGCATTTCCCCCGAAATAACCGTTGGTGTACATCTCCTGCATTTGCTGCAAAGTCGTCAGGGCGTCTTTGTTATCGGCAAAGGTCGTCTTGTTGGTGTTCAAGAGGTCTTTGAGGCCGGGAGTATTTTCTTCCCAGCGCGGGCCCTGGTGCGGGAACCACAGGACGTGGTGCCAGCCGTCGGCAATCGGTTCGTAGATGGGGGTAATCCCGGCAGCCAGGATTTTGTCACAAATCGCCTTGAATTCAGCATAGGTCTTCGGAACACTCAGGCCGAGTTGCTGGAAAATCTGTTTGTTGTAGTTGACCACGAAAGTACCGCCCTTGGTATCCCAGACGGTCAACCCGTAGACTTTGCCGTTGACGGTGGTTTCATTGACCGAAATGGGGTCTTCAGTTTTGACCCAGGGTTCGTTGGAAAGGTCAACCGCGTTCTTTTCAACGTTGTAATCGCTGGCAAGCTGCCCCGCGCCGGTCTGGCCGCCAAAAATGTCAGGGCCCTGGCCGGAGTTCAGGCGGGTCTTGAGGACGTTAAAATACTGGTCTGCAGGGATAATCTGGTAGTCAATGTGAATACCGGTCTGCTCCTCGAACTTCTTGCCCAGGGCCTGTTCGGGGTCTTTAATCCAGCCCTGGCTGGCGATAAGGGTCAGAGTGATGTTCTGTTTGACAGCAGCAGTGGTGGCGGCACTCGTTGTTGTCGCCGCCGTGGTGGCAGTTCCGGCTGCGGTAGTTGCAGCGGCTGTCGTTGCAGTCCCGGCGGCAGTTGTGGCTGCGGCGGCAGTTGTAGCGGTAGCCGCTGCCGTAGTGGCTGCGGCGGTGGTAGGTGCTGGAGCAGTGGTGGCAGTGCTGTCACCGCAGGCAACCAGCAGCATCCCTACCATCAAGGATACCACCAGGGAAGTAACAAGCCTTCTCATTTAATCTATCCTCTCTTTAAGTATCGAAGTGAGCTTTCCAACAACAGCGAAGTTAAGGAAACACCCAACCGTAAACCAGCTATAAGAGCTTGAGGCCCTTTTTTATCAACATTGAAAAACGCCTTAAAGTCGGCACCGTTTGGGATATTAAATAGCGAGAAAAAATAAAAATGTTTTATCAAATCAGTTTGACAAATCGGTTTGATAAAGGTATTGTAGAGCCAACCAATATTCTTGTCAAGGATTTTTTCCAGGTTTTGCATCAGAAAATGATGCTGAATAATTATTCAGTAAAGGTTCTATTGGCTGAAAATAATCTTAGGAAAGTCGTTGCGGAAGTTGGTAGAATTATGGCAGTTGTTTTCAAATTGTCGGCGAAATAATTTAGAGCTTGAAACCTTTTCAAGAAGAAAGGATGCACAATGGCGACGATAGATGATGTTGCCAGGCTTGCCAAGGTATCCCGTAGCACAGTTTCGCACGCTCTGAGTGGCAACCGTCCCATCTCTAAAGAGGTTAAAGAACGTATCTTCCAGATTATGGACGAACTGGATTACCGCCCTAACAGCCTGGCAAAAGCCCTCAAAACCAAGCAGACCAGGATTATCGCCCTGCTCTTTCCCTCCCAGCGCAAAGATTTATCGCCAATGCAGCTAGAATTCGTCAACTCGGCGATGCAAGCCGCCAGCGCTAACGAATATTCGCTGCTATTGTCCACGCTCCCCGTCGAAGAACCGAAGATAATCCATTTCATCGAAAAAGGCTTTGTAGACGGGGTAGTATTGCTTGGTGTCAAGATGCACGACCCTCGCGTTGAACTTTTACGCAAACTGAAATACTCTTTCAGCTTGATAGGTCACTGCGAAGATAATACCGGGCTATCGTTTGTTGACCTTGATTTTGAAAAAGCCCTGTATATGTGTGTTGAACACCTGGCCGGTTTGGGACATACCTGTATCGGCTTTATCACGGAAGCACAAACCCTGCTTGACCAGGAATTTGGAGCGGCCCTGCGGTCTAATACCGGTTTTAAGCGAGGTTTAGAGCAATTCGGCATAACCGGATTCAGCTACCCCTGCCAGCCGGAAGCCGCCGCCGGCCACGCATTGATGGACCATATGCTGGCCGAACACCCTGGAATGAGCGCGATTATCACAATTAACCCCTGGGTTATTGCCGGGGTGAACCAGGCTGCCGCCGAGAGAGGTCTGCATATTCCGCAAGACCTGTCGCATATCTCGGTGGTTTCGTCCCAATTCGCCGAGCTCCTTACCCCTCCCCTTACCACGATTGACCTGCCAAACAGTGAGATGGGTCGTATCGGGGTCGAGTTTTTGCTTCGCCAGCTTGAAGATAAGGAGGTTGGCCCTTCGCAGCAGCTTCTGGAACCACGCCTGACCGTCCGGGCCAGCACGATGCCTTACCGGGGCCTCCCGGATTAGCCAAAATTTGGCTTTCCCAGGCTGGCCCGGTAAAGACATTGGAATAATTTAAAACCTTTTAAATTTGTTAAAGTACGCCTGAGGTTGGGACGAGTGTTAGTCCATTACGATGCAGACTTTGCCGCTTTGCCCGGCGTCGGCGACCTGGTAGGCTTCTACCGCCTGGTCGAGCGCGAAACGATGCGAAACAATAACCTCAGGTTTTAGGTTCCATTCGACCAGTTTTTCGACCAGGTCTTCCATGTGAGCAAGACTGGTTACCCAGGAGCCATAGATGGTAATCTGGTTGTGAATAATGGTCTGGCTAACATCAAAACTGACCGTATTGCCTTCGCCGACCATGGCTGCTCGCCCCCAGCGGCGCGTCCCCTGGAGAGCCAGCAAACGGCCCTGGGGCGACCCGGAGCAATCCACCGAAACCTCGCAGCCAAATCCTTCGGTCGCGGTCTTTATTTTCGCCACCGCTTCGGGGTCATCGGCCCGGATACCGAGGTCAATGGCGCCCCGTTCGAGCGCGAAATCAAGCCGCGCCTGGGAAACATCGGCCCCAATGACAAAAGTCGCGCCCATTTTCTTGGCGACCAGACCCGCCGCCATCCCGACCGGACCCATCCCGGTTAGCAGTACCCGGTCTTGACCGGAAACTTTCACCCGGTTAAGAGCCTCGTAGACCGTTCCAAAACCGCAGGCAATCAAAGCCCCATCGACGTAGCTCAGCACATCGGGCAGGGCCACGCAGTTATTTTCCTCGGCCAGTAAATATTCGGCGTGACCACCATCACGCTGCCACCCATAAGCGGCCCGGTGTTCCGAGGTGCAGGAAATCATGTAACCTTCCCGGCAATCGTGGCAGACCCCACAACCGCTTATGTGATAGATAATGACCCGGTCGCCCTCGGCAAATTGTTTACATCCGGGTCCAACTTTGACAATCTGCCCGCTGGGTTCGTGCCCGGCGATAACATTCTGGTAACCTTCGGGACCATGACCCAGGTGCTCACGGTAAATCGCCCGGATGTCGCTGCCGCAAATCGAGGAAGCTTTCATTTTAACCAGCACCTGACCGTGACCGGGTTCAGGGACATCATATTTTCGAAATTCAACCTGGCGGCCACCTGGTAAGACCACACCTTGCATCTGGGCGGCGGTTGTTTCCAAATCCTTAACTGTCATTTTTTTCCAGACTTTCTGTTAATAAACCAATGTCAGGCAGGGGTTATTTCCCCATTTACATCCCAGAGATCTTCCCAGTCCTGGTTATCTTTCCAGAGGAAGACCTGGCCTTTGATAAACCGGTTATTCTTATCAAGCGCGGCGATGTCGGACATGTCTTGCCCGGTCAACGGTTCCGAAACCGCTCCTCGCAAATTGGCGAGATAGTTACGGCGGTTGGTCGAGAAAGGAATGGGGGTCTGACCGTGCTGGATGGCCCATTTGATACAGACCACTGCCGGGTGGACATTCAGCCTTTCGGCGATGCGGACAATTACCGGGTCAGCGGTCGGCACCGTATCCTCCGGGGTCTTATCGCGTTCCGGACGGTTGGGTGAACCGATGGGTGAAAACCCGATAGGCGAAATACCATTTTCAATCAAGTAGTTGAATAATTCCGGCTGCTGGAAATGGGGGTGCATTTCCATTTCGTTGACCGCCGGTTTGATATGGGCATCCCGCAATACCAGTTTCAGTTTCGGAATGGTCATATTGGAGGTCCCGATATGCCGGACCAGGCCCCTTTCGACCAGGCTTTCCATCGCTCCCCATGTCTCCATATATTTTTCGTGGATATAGGGTTTGGCATCGTGGCTGCGCGAGGTTACGTCAGCTTTGGGCGGGTGGTAATTCGGAAAAGGCCAGTGGACCAGGTACGAATCGAGATAGTCAAGTCTCAAATCCTTGAGGGACTGTTCGCAACTGGCGACTAAATCCTTAGGAGCGTGGTTGTTGTTCCAGACCTTGGAAGTAACCCAGATTTCCTCCCGGTGCAGGCCGTTGGCGAGAAGGGTCTGGAAGGATTGGCCGATTTCAGCTTCGTTGCCATAGACCGAGGCGCAGTCGAAATGGCGGTAACCGACACTGGCGGCGCCCAGTACAGCTTCGGCAATCAACCCGGCAGAGGCATGGTCGGAGCCAAAAGTACCCAGGCCAATAGCGGGCATTTTGGCCCCGGTATAGAGGGTCCGTTGAGGCACTTCGGACGGGTTTACCCCATCTTCAGCCAGGGAAAAACCTGTTTGGGTCGGATTAGTCATTAAATTTATCCTTAAATTTCTTATTTTCCGAGTGTTACCTTAAAAGAAAAAGCATGCTGGCAGGGCTTTTGGGCTAGAGGCCGGATACGCAAACCACCTTCTTCCTGAGACCAATCCACTTTTTCGGTCGAGCCAAGCAGGGAAACCGCTTCGACTGGAAGGGCCTCAAGAGAGTGTATGGTTACGGTTTCGGTCGGCCAGGCCAGGCAGATTGCGTATAGCTTCCCGTCTGCCCCGACCGTGAAACGGAAATCCTGGCTGGTGAAATCCTGCCGGGCAGTATCGTTGAAAGAACCACCTACCACCTCAGTCGGACCTTCACCGAATTTCTGCCAGGGCCGGGAGTTATAAATCGCCTCCCCGTTAACTGCCAACCAGGCCCCTATTTCGCGCAGGATTGCCTGCTCCTGTTCCGGTATAGTGCCGTCCGGTTTAGGCCCGATGTTTAATAGCAAAGTGCCGTTCTTGCTCACAATATCAACCATGTCACCGATGATTGACCCGGCAGTCTTGTAATCCTGGTGTTCGGTGTAGCCCCAGGAATTTTTTTGAGTGGCGGTATCAGTTTGCCAGAAGACCGGGCGAATATCAGCCAGTTGGCCGCGTTCGACATCAAAAACGCCCCAGCCGTCCGGCAAAGCCATACCCGGAGCGGCATGGCCCATATTTTTGTAATTAATGGCCGGGCCGGTGGCGTTCCAATTACCCCAGGTTGCGGCCTGGTTGTAATAGTAAGCCGCAAACTCCTGCAAATTCTTCTCGAAATTCTTGTGTTCGATAGCCCAATCGAAATAAAAAATCTGGGGTTGGTATTTATCGACCAGTTCTTCGCAACGGGCGAGCCAGTCGGCCAGGAAATCGGGTTTGGGGCCGGACCCGGAGTTGATGTTGAGAAGGTCAGGCGGTGCCGGGTCGGCGGGTGAGTATAAACCGGCATTGCGAGGGTCTTGCACGTCCGAAGGAAAATTTTTGCCGCCATCAAAGAAAAACCAGTGTTCGGCACGGTGCGAGGAAAGCCCAAAGACTAGCCCTTCCCGGCGGACTGCTTCGGCCAGTTCACCGATTAAATCTCGGTTCGGTCCCATTTTGGCGGCGGTCCAGTCCGAAAGGTCGCTATCATACATGGCGAATCCGTCGTGGTGCTCGGCAACAGGGACGACATATTTAGCCCCGGCCTCATTGAAAAGTCTGGCCCAGGCCGCCGGGTCGTAATTGGCGGCTTTGAATTGCGGGATAAAATCCTTGTAACCAAATTCAGTCTGGGGGCCGTAGGTTTGAACGTGGTGTTCGAATTCTTTGCTACCCTGCTGGTACATATTGCGGGGATACCATTCATTGCCAAAGGCTGGGACCGAGTAAACTCCCCAGTGAATAAAGATACCGAACTTGGCATCCCGGTACCACTCAGGAATCTGGTAGCTTTGCAGGGAAGGCCAGTTTGCTTCAAATTTGGGAATGTTTTGGTTTGATTGAGTCACCGGATTCTCCTGACCAGATAGTTCTAAACTTTTTAAGCAAAACGGTTTGATTGGGGAATTAAACCAAATTGTGTTACCGGAAAAAGGTAAACCAAATAAACCCGCCTGAACGGAAATGCTTTAAAAAGATGTGAACCTTTATAAGTAGGAATAGATGTGCGGCTTTCTCAAGTGCCACCAGCACGCAAGGAAGAAATGAGGTAAGCGGCGCATCTTCGCGTTTTATGATTGCCCCGGTCTTATCGTTAAGCCAGGGGGCAATTTAACTAGAGCTTTCTGTGAAATCATTTTCACAGCCTAGGCTGATATTACAATAGGTCCGGCAGTTTGTCAAGAGGGGTATTTACCGATAATAGCGGTTTTCTTTTGTTAACAACTGTTGACAAAAAAATTAACCCCTTGACGAACTGTCCTTTCCCGGCTATATTTACCTCTACAGGCGCTTTTAAACCGGTTTGACTTGAAAATATTTTCAGAAAACGAGGAGTTCCTATATCCTCATAATTCGGACCGGGTCTAAACCATTTAATCTGGTGATTATTATAATGTTTCGTTAACCTTTTGGGGGATTCTTCACTTTTTCACTTAATGGGCGACAAAGGTTCTGGTTAACACGATCAATATGTAGGAATTTTCAATAAAATATATATAAGGCTGCGACAAAAAGCGATATTGTTTTTAAGAGGTGCGGGAAGTTTATGGCAAATATTCAAGATGTAGCTAAACACGCCGGGGTATCTATTTCAACCGTTTCGAGAGTGTTGAACGGCACGGCCAAAGTAAATATAGATGTGCGCCGCCGGGTGGAAGCCTCGATGCAAGCTTTAAATTACATGCCCAACCCGGCAGCCCGTTCCCTGCGTACCAACCGCTCCCGCATTATCGGCCTGTTAATTTCTGACATCCAGAACCCCTTTTTTATGCGGCTTATCCAGGGGGTCGAGGAAGAGGCCCTGCATCACGAATACAGCCTGATTCTGTGCAACTCAAATGAAAATCCCCAGCGCGAACAGCAATACCTGGACGTGCTGTACGCGGAACGAGTCGCCGGGGCGATTATCGTCCCGACCCGCGAACGCCTGGGCGAGGCAACCCTAAGTAAGTTCCGGGAACGTCAGATTCCGATTGTAGCGGTTGACCGCCGAGTGAAAGATAAAGACGTGGACGCGGTCCTGGTGGACAATGTTCGGGGCGCTTTCGAAGCGATTTCCCACCTTATTACAAACGGTTACCGCCGGATTGGGGCAATTACCGGTCCTATGACGGTGACGACCGGGCGCGACCGCCTGGAAGGTTACCGGCAGGCTTTATTCGAGGCCGGTATCCCGCACGACCCTGCCCTGGAGCGCTCAGGCACTTTTGATGCTGCTACCGGTCGCCGCCTGACCGATGAGCTTTTGGAACTTGACCCACCTGTTGACGCCATTTTCTCAGGCAACAACCTTTTAACCCTGGGCGCCCTTGATGCCATCCATGCCCATAATTTGCAGGTGCCGAATGATATTGCCCTGGTTGGATATGACGAAACTTACTGGTCTTCTTTGAGTTCACTTTCATTGACTACAGTAATGCAACCGGCGTATGAATTGGGACGGACCGCCGCCCTGAGACTTTTCCAGCACCTGCAAAACCCTTCAATTCATACCAGGCAAGAAGTAGTTTTAGCGCCGACGCTGGAAATACGCGGCTCCTCACTGCCAAAAGATGTAAGGCAGCTTAAAGCCCAGGCCTGAAAGTCCAGACTTGCAGCCCTGGCTGGTATTTATAAAATCATAAACTTCTACGATAGGAGAAAACAAAGATGTTACGTGGAAAACTTATTCACCCTGAAATCCTGGAAGCGCTTGGCAAATCAGGGCACGGCAGTAAAATCCTGATTGCTGACGGGAACTATCCTTTTACGACCGGCTCCAACCCGGCAGCCAAAAAGGTCTTTTTGAACCTGGCGCCAGGCCAGTTATCGGCTACGGCGGTCCTGGAAGCCCTGGCCCAGGCCATTCCGGTCGAGGCAGCCCAGGTGATGGGTAAGGATGGCGACGAACCCTCTATCTTTAAGGATTTTCGTGAAATCCTGCCGGGTGACATTACCCTGCAACCTCTCGAACGTTTCACCTTTTACGCCACCGCCAAAGAATCCGATGTGGCCCTGGTAATTGCCACCGGCGAAGAACGGACCTATGCCAATATTTTAATCACGATTGGGGTTGTGCAGCCGCAATCGTAGGTAGCTGCGGTCGTCAAAGGAAATCTGCCCTTTTTGTAAACCTTTGGTGGATTTGAATTCGCGGAAAAGAAGCGGGTCGCAGGCAAGAATTTCGGCCAGCCTCTTTTCCGTCTCATCCAGGGTCGAAAAAACTTCGGGATAGCCGTCTGAAGCCAGGACTAAAAACTCTGTTAATTCAGGTAAATCAAAAACCACGACACCCAGGGCCGGGTCGAGAAAACCGTCCATTACCCACGACTCATAATTCGGGTGGTCCGGGTTGTTCTGAAAGAGGCGGTCCCGTTTAATAAGCGGGTTAATAAATTCGCGCCCGGTGTCATTTTCCTGCAATTCCTCGATACTCTTGCCAAGCAATAGTTCCGTTTCGAGATAAAAAGCCCGGACATTCGCCAATAAGTCGTCGCTGGGCTTGGTACGGCAAAAAAGCTGACCGTCCACCAGGGCTTGTGAATCTCCCACCGACCAGACCTGGTGGTGCTGGCGGCTGTAAATAAGGACACAGGCCGCGCAGCGCTCAACCGGATCCTTTTCAAGCTCGGTGATCCGACCCACCTTTTCATAGAGGTCGCGGAAAGCCTGGTTTATGGTGGCAAAGGCATCCAGGGCTGTAATGGCCGGGTCAAGGCCAGGTAGGGTTTCGAGGACCAGTTGGGCGGCCACCTGCCCGGTAGTCAGGCCATCCCAGCGCCGCTCCGATTTGCTGGTCACGCCATCTATCACGGCGGCAAAATGTTCGTTAACGAAAATTGCATCCTCGCAGGTCGCCAGGTCCCCCGTTTTTGAGTTCAGGTATTGCTCGATAACTTCCACTTTTCCTCCCTAAAAGCCACTTCAAAACCATTTAGCCAGCCAGGCCACCAGGATTAACAGGATAATAAGCCAGAAAACCACAATTGCTACCGCCCCGGCCCGGCTGATAGGACGGGTTGCCATTTGACTGGCCTTCTGGCGGTTTTCTTCCAAAATATCGGGTGGAATAAGCCGCACCGCCAGGGCGATACCAAGCGGTAGCAAAAGCATGTCGTCAAATAAACCCAGCACCGGGATAAAATCGGGAATCAGGTCAATCGGACTGAGCGCGTAAGCCACCACGCACCCGGCGACAAGTTTGGCGTACCAGGGCACCCGTTTATCCCGCACCGACAGGTAAAGGGCCAGCACATCTCGTTTGAGACGCCTGGCCCACTGGCGAAGTTTTCCGGGCCGCTTACTTTTGTCCTGCAACGATTTTTATAACCTCTTCGGGGTGGGGGTTGATTCTTTTTTCGTTGCCGCTATTGTTAATAGCGGTCATATCATCATCGGACAACTCGAAATTAAATATATCGGCGTTTTCCCGCAAACGTTCTGGCTGGGTGGACTTTGGAATAATCACAACGCCTGATTGCAAATTCCAGCGCAGGATAACCTGGGCCGGAGATTTCCCGTACTTGCGGCCAATTTCGACGATGGTCGGGTTGTCCTGGCTATCCCGCAGGGCGAAATATCCTTCAACCTGGATTTTCTTACCCTCGCAGTAGGCTTTCAATTCCGGCTGAAGCAACAAGGGGTGATATTCGTACTGGTTTACCGCAGGCGGAATTTCGGCCACCTGTAAAAGAGCTTCCAGGTGGTTAATCATAAAGTTGCTTACACCAATCGCCCGCACCCGGCCATCTTTATACAGTTTTTCCAGGGCCTTCCACGATTCGAGGTGACCGTTCACCGGCCAGTGGACCAGGTAGAGGTCAAGGTAATCGAGACCAAGTTTCCCCATGCTTTCATCGAAGGCCCGCAAAGCCTGGTCGTAGCCGTGGTCACTATTAGCCAGTTTGGTCGTAATAAACAACTGGTCGCGGGGAATACCGCTTTCCTTGATTCCCAACCCGACCCCGGTTTCGTTCTTGTAGACCTTGGCCGTATCGAAAGCGCGATAACCCAGGTTGGCGGCGGTCTTTACCACGCTGGCAACTTCCTCGTCGGTCTGCCCGGTGTTCATAGTACCAAGACCAAACCAGGGCATTTCTACCCCGTTATTCAGGGTTGTTTTATCATTGATGCTGGTAATTTTCACAGAAATTTCCTTTCGCTAATTGAGCAGTAGAAGCGTGCCAGTTATAAACCAAATTTTCTCCTGGCACAAGTCAAACCGGATTTTAGTAAACAAAAAATGCCTCAACTATCCAAATTCAGATGAATTGAGGCACTATTAAATGGGATTTTTACAAGTTCACCTTATTATTTGGTGGTACTCTCGACCATACGGCGGTAGCGAGCTTCACCCAGGGAATAAAGGCCATACGCAACTAGACCAATCGCCACGATACCCAGCAAGACCTGGCCGTAAGCCTGGGACGCTAACTCATTTAGCGACCCGCCTAACCCTTTAGCCTGATTGGGGTCGTTTTTCAAGGCAGCCACAATCAGGAAGATACCCATTACCCCGAAGACTACCCCACGGGCCGCCAACCCAAACCGGCCAAACCGCACAAGCCATTCCTGCACCTGGGGACTCATTTCACCCATTTCGAGGTGTTTTTTGAATTCAGCCTTGTAAGCTTTGTAAAACTGCCACCCGGCAACACCCAGGACTACCAGGCCCGCGATTATTACGAGGGCCACGCCAAATGGCTTGCTCAAAAGTTGAGCGGTCCAGTCTTTGGCGCTGGCATCCGAGTTTTTACCCATATTCCCGGCCCCGGTCAATAACTGGATTGCCCCAAAGGCAAAAAGCAGGTAAGAAACTCCAATCCCGGCGTAAACCAGGCGGGTCGCAATCCCTTTCGGCTTGGTACCTTTGTTTTCGGTGTCGGCGGCGGCCATAATAAAACTCCAGAGAGCGTAACAGGCCAGGCCAAAGGCGATAGCTGCCAGCAAAAATACCCCGAAAGGTTGCTCGTATATCTTCTGAACGGCTCCTTTACGGTCGGTAGTTTCTCCGCCACCGCCGCCAAAAGCAGCCAGGGCCGCCAGGAAACCAATTACCATGTAGACGACCCCTTTGGCGGCATACCCGATGCGGCCCAGCATAATCGTGACCGGTTTCCGAGCAGTCTGGTCAACCTTTTGGGTGGCCTCACGGACCGGGGCGGCGTTTAGGGGATTCAATTTTGAACTGCCAGGATTCATCTTCTTACATTCTCCTTCTTTTCCACTACAAGAAGATTTTCTTTCTTAATAAGCACTAACCTTGCCATAAAACTTAAAATTCTTGTATTCTTAACCCTTAATTTTTTACCCCTGTTGATTCCAATTTGGATTCGCCAGTCGGGTTTTCGCTTTTTTCCGGTGGAACCCTGACCACCAGGGCTGCCGGGTGAATTTTGTATTCGAGTGGTGAATTCAGGTTGCGGGTTTCACCATCGAAAGCTACCCGCATATGATGTCGTGAACTGTAAACGGTTGCTTCACAAACCTCCGTCCTGACGACCATCGGCGATTCTTCGAGGCGGTTACTTAAAAAACTGGCAACAACCTGGAAGAACTGGAAAAATGTCCCGGCCTTAACCAGGTAAACATCGAGTACCTGGTCATCTAAACGGGCCCGTTGTCCGGCCTTGAGGGGAGTCATATCCACCCGGTTGTTCGAGAAGAAAAGCAAGCCAACCTTCAGGTCTTGTTTTTCCCCGTTTATTTCCAGCCGGACATGCCAGAGGTTGGGGCGACGCATGACGTGCCAACCGGCCAGCAGGTAAGAAAGGGCTTTGCCCAGGCGCTGCTCGTTTTTCTCGCGGAGCCGGACCAGCCGGGGATAAATCCCGATGCTCGAATTGTTCAAGAAAAAGTTCCCGTTGACCTCGCCTACATCTATCCGCATCTCAGTCCCTTCGGCCTCGTCAAAAAGCCGTAAAGCCTGGGCCAGGTTTGAGGGGACGCCAATATCGCGGGCGAAATGGTTAAGGGTGCCAAAAGGAATTACGACCAGGGGTACATCGCTATTGACCAGGCAGGAAGCAACCGAATTGACGGTGCCGTCCCCCCCGGCTACCCCGAACATTTTGACCCCTTGCCTCGTGTAATTCTTGATTAACCAGGGTAAATCATCTCCCTTCTGGATGAGATGCACTTCCAGGTCATTCTGCTTCCGAGCTTCCTCCTGTAAATTGGTCAGGTCGCGAGATTTTTTTGCGCGGCCTGATTTCCCGTTGATAAAAAGTACTTTTTTCATAATTGAGCGTTCTAGCCTGACTTTGCTTTAACAACTAAACTACTTTCCCAACATGCCGGTTATAAATTTCCCAAAATTCAATCCTTATTTTCGAGATACTAAAATCAATGCAAGAATAAGGCCAGGGGAAATAAAAAATGGGTTAACAGCATCAACCGTTAACCCATTCTTCCAAATAAGTTTTTTAGTTTGTCTCCAAGCCGGTTTCGATAGCGTAAGCTGCCCTTAAAACGGTTGCTTCGTCCCAGGCTCTCCCAACCAGTTGCAACCCGAGTGGCAAGCCATCGGCGGTACATCCGACCGGGACCGTCGCAGCGGGCCAACCCAGGAAATTAAAAGGTCCGGTGAAAGTAACCGGGGCAGGTGTACCAAGTGGCGGGGCTTTGGCTGGCATAGTCGGAGTACTGAACAGGTCAATCTGCTGAAAAAGCCCTACAAATCGCTGGCGAATAGCTTGCCGGACCTGCTCTACCAGCACAAAGGCGTTCGGGGCATAGGCGTAGGCGGCCAAGAGACGTTGACGTGGGAATTCGCCGTATTCGTCCATACGAGAACTCAGGTAGGGTTGGTGGAAGGCGCTGGCTTCGAGGCCGAGCAAAGCTCCGTTCAGGCTGCGCAAAATGTCAAAATCAGCCATAGGCACCTCGAAAAGTTCAGCCCCGGCCTTTTGTAATTCAGCCAACCCGATATGCCAGGCTTCAATGGCTTCCGGGGTTGCCAGGAACTCAGGGTTACTCAGGACACCCACCCTTAACCCGTTGATGTCGCGCTGCCAGTCTACCTTCACCGGGGCGACGGGGCGGGAGCGAATATCGCGAGGGTCGTATCCTTCCAGGGCCGATAGCAAAAGGGCGTTGTCCTGGACCGTCCTCGTCATGGGTCCGAGGTGGTCGAGCGACCAGGACAGGGTTGTTGCCCCATAAAGGCTTAGACGGCCAAAGGTCGGTTTGAGCCCGACCAGGCCGCACAAAGCCGAGGGAATCCGGATAGAGCCGCCCGTATCTGTGCCGAGCGCCCCATAAACCAGACCCGCCGCTACCGCCGCACCAGACCCACTGCTGGAACCCCCGGTATCGAATTCCGGGTTGGCCGGGTTGCGGGTGGGGCCATAGTGGGCGTTGTTCGAGCCGGGCGAATAGGCGAACTCGGACATGCGGGTCTTGCCGACGATAATGGCCCCGGCCTCCTGCAAGCGGATTACCCCGGTTCCATCATAATCGGTCAGGTTGTTGGCAAAAATTTTAGACCCGGCGGTGGTGATGGTGCCTTTCATCGCCATTAAATCCTTGACCGCGACCGGGACACCGTGAAGGGGTCCCCGATAATTCCCCGACAGGATTTCCTGCTCAGCCTGGCGAGCCGCGGCCAGAGCCCTGTCGGCCAGCACCAGTTGAAAGGAATTGAGGTCGCCGTCTTGCTGAGCGATTCGGTCCAGGGCTTCGGTGGTCAGTTCGACCGGGGAAACCTCTTTACCCGCGATTTTCGCCGAAATTTCGTCCAGGGTGCCGTATTTTTTGGACCAGCCTGGACCACCTGGAGTTATTTTAGGGTTTTCAATCTGGGGAATTGTAAAGGGTTGGAGTGGTCCGGGACTGGCAGCGGGAGCACCTGTCCCGGCCTCACCCCAGGGTTTGAGGTAATCGGGTAGGTCGGTGGCGGCGTTTTCACGGACATAGTTCTCAAAGGCCATGACAGTCGTAAAAAAGCCTTTATCAAGCATGCCCTTAAAATCCGAATCGCTGAGATTGATTTGGGCCAGCTTCAAATTTACCCGTAACCGTTCGAAAATTTCAGGGGGGATTCCTGATTCGGTCATCTTTCTTTCCTCTCCCAATCTTTAATATTTATTCACATTGCAGTTCAAAGGGATGCGCTATGCAGAGTATACCAGAGCGACTTTGAATGGGTAAAATTTTTGCCGATAGACCCACACGACTAAAATTGCACATTCCAATTTTCTTTGTTAAGGTGCCCCTATCCGCTTAAACCTTTTCCTGCTTCAATACGGCTTCTATTTTTTATGTTAACCTGAAAGGATAGAGTCAGTAAAATGGCTACCGTAGCAATTGTTAACGGGACCTTGCTCGATGGCACGGGCGCGGACCCGGTCCCCAACACCACCCTCCTGATTGAAGACAACACCATTACCAGAATCGGCCCGGCAGCCCAGGTCAGAATTCCCGCCGGGGCAACTACCATTGACGCCGCCGGAATGACCATAATGCCCGGCCTGATGGATTGCCACGTCCACCTGACCATTCCGGGCGGCAGCACCATGAACCTTGTTGAGCCGATGTTGACCTCACCCAGCTTGAAATTGCTTTACGCGGTCCCGCACAGCCGGGCCACCCTGGAAGCGGGTATCACAATGGTCCGGGACGTGGGAATGACCCCGGCGGGAGTCAGGCAAGCTATCGAGAAAAAGATGTTTCCGGGTCCGCGCCTGCAAGTATCCGTTTCGATTATGTCCCAGACAGGAGGCCGCCTGGATGGACATCTCCCCTGTTGTACCGACCAGTTCGCCGGGAATCTGCCCGATGTGCCCTCCTACGTGGTGGATGGCCCGGTCGAAGTCCGTAAAAAGGTGCGCGAAATCCTGCGGGCCGGGGCCGACTGGATTAAACTTTGCGCCACGGGTGGGATTTTAGCCCCTAACGACAACCCCCTTAACACTCAATTTTCCCTGGAAGAGTTGGAGGCGGCGGTAGCTGAGGCGGCGACCCAGGGCAAAGAAGTCTGCGCCCACGCCCAGGGCACCCAGGGGGTCAAGAACGCGCTTATAGCCGGGGCCGTTTCTATCGAACACGGGGTCTGGCTGGACGATGAAGCCATCCAGATGTTTAAGGCTAAAAATGCTTTCCTGGTGGCAACCCTGTTAGCCGAAGTTTCGATATTGGAACGGGCCGAGAAGAATCCCGGCGCGGTAGCCCCTTACGCTATTACCAAGACCAAACAGGCCATCAACGACCACCGGGCCAGTTTCAAGAAGGCGGTCGAGGCCGGGGTCAATATTGCGATGGGGACCGATGCCGGGGCCTGTGACCACGGCGACAATATCCGCGAGCTTGAATTGATGGTCCAGAACGGCATGACTCCCATGCAAAGCATCGTCGCCTCGACCCTGAATTCGGCCAAACTGCTGCGGGTGGATAAAAAATTGGGCAGCCTGGAAGAAGGCAAACTGGCCGATGTGCTGGTGGTGGATGGCGATCCGTTGGGCGACATCCGAATTTTGCAGGACAAAAATAGGCTGGGGGCAATTCTCAAAGACGGCGAAATTTATAAAGATAAAACCAATAACCGGGCTACCATTTTAGCCTGATGTACCATAAATTAGGATGACAGGTTCCTTAGTTTAGTGAAAGGATGGAGTTTTTAAAAATGGCAACCGTAGCGATTGTTGGCGGAACTTTGATTGATGGGACAGGTGCGGACCCGGTCCCCAATTCGACCCTGGTTATCGAAAACGACACCATTACCCAGGTTGGCCCGGCCTCCCAGGTCAATTTTCCCGGTGATGCCACCGTCATAGATGCCGCCGGGATGACTATTATGCCGGGTCTTATAGATTGCCACGTCCACCTGACCTCACCGGGCGGGCATTTAAGCCTGGAAGAATCATTCTTGACCTCGCCCAGCCTGGGCTTACTTTACGCTGTTCCCCAGAGCAAGGCTACCCTTGATGCCGGTATCACCACCGTTCGGGATACAGGCGGCACGCCTGCCGGAGTCCGTGAGGCAATCAAAAGGAAGATGTTTCCTGGACCTCGCCTGCTGATATCGGTTTCGGCCCTTTCGCAGACGGGCGGTCATTGTGACGGGCACATGCCCTCTTGCGTGGATGCCTACGCCGGGCTTCTCCCCGACATTCCGCATTACGTGGTGGACGGCCCCCTCGAAATGAGCAAACGGGTGCGCGAAATCCTGCGGGCCGGAGCCGACTGGATTAAACTTTGCACTACGGGCGGGGTGCTTTCACCGAGCGACGACCCGGCCCACACCCAATTTACCCTCGAAGAAATATCGGCGGCGGTCTACGAAGCGGCGGCCCAGGGGAAGAAGGTGTGTGCCCACGCCCAGGGTACCCAGGGCATCAAAAACGCCTTGCTCTGCGGTGTCGAGTCCATCGAACATGGCATCTGGTTGGACGACGAAGCAATCAACCTGATGAAAAAGAATAATGCCTACCTGGTGGCAACCTTGTTGGCCCCGGTCTCGGTCCTGGAAGCGGAAGACCGCCATCCCGGCTCGGTGCCTCCATACGGGTTGGTCAAGACTAAACAGGTTATCAAGGACCACGCGAAAAGCTTCCGCAAAGCGGCTGAAGCCGGGGTCAATATCGCGATGGGGACCGACTCGGGAGTCGGGATACACGGTGAGAATGCCCGCGAACTCGAACTGATGGTCACCAACGGCCTGACCCCGATGCAGAGTATTGTCGCTTCGACCCTGACGGCGGCGAAACTGCTCCGGTTGGACAAAAAACTTGGTACCCTGGAAGAAGGCAAACTGGCCGATGTGCTGGTGGTGGATGGCGACCCCCTGGCCGACATCAAGGTTATCCAGGATAAAGCCAAGCTGGTGGCTATTCTCAAGGACGGTGAAATCTATAAAGACCTGACCGCCAAACGGGTTACTACCATGGCTTAATCTTAAAAAGAAAAGCCCCTGGTCTGACCGGAAACCCGGTTGCCTGGGGCTTTTTTATTTTATCGAAATTTAGACCGTTTGCCCGTCGCGTTTGACCTTAAACTCTGGTAATGGGGATTGGGCGGTTAACTTTTGCAAGGCCTGGGCCAGGTCGGCGGAATTATTAACCGGTTGACCGTTGAGGGAGGTTATGACATCTCCTTCCCGCAGCCCGGCTTTCTCGGCCAGGCCACCGGGCCGGACTTTCCCCAGCACCGCTCCTGGTTGGTTGAGCAGTTTTGCGGCGTCTGCAACTTGCGCACCAAGTTTTACCCCGGACTCCTGCCTTTTAGCTTTTATTTGAGTTACGGCGGCTTTTAGAGCCGGTTGGTTAAAACCGATGATGAAACTGCCGTTTATCTCGGTCACAGGCACGCCCATCTGCCCGGTAAGCTGGACCATGTGATTTGCGGCGGCACGGTCCTGGGCCACATTCTTTTCCTGGTAACTGACACCTTCCCGGTTAAGGAACTCCTTAACATATTTGCAATAAGGTCAGGTAGGCGTCGTGTAAACAATAGCTTCAGCCATTTTTAAATTAACTCCTCTTTTATCGGTTAAACACCCGGCGAAATGGCCGGACATTCTTCAAAATTTCAATAATCTAATGATAAAACTTTGTTACCTGCTAAAATATATACGCACCTTTGCAAAATCGGTTTCGAGGGTAAATACAACTCTAACACAAGATTTTTTTACCTAATCTTTTAACTCCGTCCATGGGACAGCAAACCAATCAAAACTCTTTTTCCGCCATTTTCTTAGTGGTTTTTCCAATCGCTTGATAAGCTCTTGTAATTGCTCCTCCGTAGCAACCAGAGTAAAAGAAGCCGCCTCGGACCAACCATTCCACCTAATATCAAGTTCTTCCATTTCCTTTGCACAAATTTCTAGAGCATCTTCGTCCATTTCAACAAAATCAATATCAGGTTCATCAAAACCAAAAACGGTGGTAAGATAACCCGGAACCTCCCTGGCAAAATCGTATAAATTAATATTCCGCTTTTTTAGTTGGTTTTCAAGGTCTGCAATTTCACCAGGTTCATCACCTGTAATCAGTAAAAAGGCGTTACCTTCCCAGTCCCAGCCGTTGTTTTCACAAAATACGACCCCGGCCTTTTTCCATTCCTCGCCCGCTTTATGGTCAATTTCGAGGATGGTAATCGGTTGGAATACTGATTTGTTTGTTTGGTCCATAAATTTATCATTTAAAAGCTATCAAAAAATAATCTGTACGTTGAAACATTATTTTAGCTTTGCAAAGATACCGAGTTTATCAAAATGTAGGGCACACCCAGGTTGCCGGTCCAGTTTTCGAGGTTGCGCAGGGTGATGGTGTTCTGGCCGGCTTTCAGGGCCGATGCCGGGACATTAATGGTCATTGTCCCCCAGCCCCGGTCTTTACCGCCTTCCCCGGTGTCATTTTTGGGCGCTGCCGGGAAAGTGTTGGGCCCATTAAAAACCTGGGTATCGTTGACCATAACCTGAAAAGCACATTGTTTAGCCAGTTCATCGTCAATGCCGGTAATCTTCAAGACCGGTTGGCCTGACGGAGCCTTGTCCAGCTTAAAAGTAATGGTCGCCTTGTCATTCTGGCTTCCAACGCCATAAAGAGCTTTTTCGGTCCGGCCAAACAGGGTGCTATCGTTCCTTTCGTAAGCCCCCTCAAGAGAGGAGTAGTCAAAGTTAACTGAGACCGGCGCTGTTGCCGGGGCGGGGGTAGTGGTCGCGATTGCATTGACCGTTGTTTGCGCCGGGGCTGCGGTAGTAACCTGGGCCTGGGCGGTTGTAACAATGGCTGCTGCTGTAGTGTTTACCGGCGCTGAAAGGGGCGGTGTGTTTGGTGGGTTGTTTGCCACCCGGTTTTCGGTTTGCCCTGAAAGCAAATAATAGACAACCCCGCCAATTACGGCCAGCATCACGATAAGAAGAAGCAAAACCCACACCCATGCACTCGACTTTTTTTGTGGAGGAGCCACATTTGACCGGGGACCGGGCCGGTTTACCCTGTCTGGCGGCACCCGGCGATTGGCCTGACCTTGTTTAGGGGTAGAACGGTTGACCCGGTTTGGCGCAACCGGCCTGGGACGGGGTTGTTCGATATAAGCTTCTTCAACCGGACTATAACTGGCTTCATTTGGCACATAATTTTCTTGCACCACATCATATTCCGGCGGCCTGACCGGGTTAAGAGAGGTCGGCTGGCTGGTGACCGATTTTTCCTGAGAGGGCCAGACCGGCGTTTCGGTGGCTGTCGCGGCGTTAAAGACCGATTCTTCCCCACGCTGGTTAGTGACCATTTCAAGAGCGTTGAGCATTTCCTGGGCTGATTGAAACCGCGCCCGCGCATCTTTGGCGAGGGCTCGCTGGATAACTCTTTCCAGGGCCGGGGGGATTTGTTTTCCCTGGCTGGCAACACTCGGAATCGGTTGCTGGATGTGCCCCATTATAACCTGCATAGTATTGTCGCCGGTATAGGGAAGGTGCCCGGTCAACAACTCGAACATGACTACCCCTACCGCGTAAAGGTCAGCGGGTGGGCCGACGGTTTCGCCCCTGGCCTGTTCCGGGGCCATATAGTCAACCGTCCCGATAACCATCCCGACACTTGTCACCTGGACGCTGTCGATGGTATGGGCGACCCCGAAGTCGGTCAGTTTAACCGCGCCATCCTCTTTGCGGACCAGTACATTTTGCGGTTTTACATCCCGGTGGATTATGCCCCTGGCGTGGGCCGCTCGCAGGGCCAGCAAGACCGGGGTAACTAGTTCGATAACTTTCTCAGGCGAAAAAGGGCCTTCCTGGCGGAGCAGTTCTTTGAGGTTTTTGCCATCCACAAACTCCATCACGATAAAATAGGTAAGTCCGTGCTGGCCGTAATCGTAAATGCTGACCAGGTGTTCGTCGGGCAAGGAGGCCACGGCGCGGGCCTCGCGGTAGAAGCGGGCCACAAAACTCTGGTTCTGGCCGTATTCCTCGCGCAAAAATTTGATAGCCACAACCCGGCCCAGGTTGCCGTCCCGCCCTTTATAAACTTTTGACATCGCGCCCTGGCCGATAAGTTGCAATAATTCGTAACGGTTTGCGATAACCGCGTTGGTAGTTTGCATGCCGGACTTAAAGGGTGAGAAATCCTCACTCATTAGCAAAAACTCCTGCCTGTTTAATTTGCCTTAAATTTTGCCATGATTATAACACTGTCAACTAAGAAGGTGGCTAACAGGATGTGGTTGGGCGAGGTATCGAAAGTTGTAAAGGGCATGGTCAGCCTCAACTAACCCCTTAACTTGACAATCCATCGAATGCTCCTTAAATTACTCCTTAATAACCATAAAAATTCTAAAAAGGACAAATATTTGAGCGAACGGGCTGTATCAATTGAAGACATTGCAAAAATTGCCGGTGTATCTCATTCAACTGTTTCTCGCGCCCTGCGTAACAGCCCCTTAATCAGCGAGGTAACACGCCTGCGCATCCAGGAACTGGCCCGCGAGCTTAACTATATCCCCAATGCCATCGCCCAAAGTCTTCAAATGCAGCGCTCGAACTCAATCGGCCTGGTGGTGACTTCGGTCGCCGACCCCTTCTTTGGCGAGGTAGTGCGCGGGGTTGAGGAAGAAGCCCAAAAAGCCAACCTGAGTGTCCTCCTTACCGCTTCTCATAACGACCCCGAACGAGAACTGACAGCAATCGAGACTTTTCAGCACCGCCGGGTAGATGGGATTATTGTCGCCGACTCCCGCCTTGACAACGGCTCCAAAGAACAACCCTCTGTAAGAATTCCGACCGTCTTAATCAACAGCCAGTCGGAAGAGCAAAACAAAGCTTACAACTTCGTGACCACCGAGGATAGCCTGGGCGCTCAGCTTGCTGTCGAACACCTGATTGACCTGGGTCACACCCGCATCGGTTACCTGGGGGTCGGGTACCGTCCCCGCTCGAACACTTTGCGGTTGCAGGGTTACCGGAACGCCCTGAAAGAGGCCGGGATAACCCCGGCGGACAACTGGATGGTCATGGCCGCTGCCGGGCACCAGCGCCACGAGGCCGATGCCAGCGTCGGGCAAAGCCTCCTGCCCCAACTTTTGACAGCGGGAGTTACAGCCATTTTTTGCTGCAACGATATGCTGGCGGTCGGAGCCCTGGTGGCGTGCCGGGAACTGGGGGTGCGGGTGCCGGACGATTTAAGCGTGGTCGGTTTTGACGATATTGACCTCGGCAAATATGTCACCCCACCCCTTACGACCATCCACCAGCCCATGTTCGAGCTGGGACAGAACGCCATGCACATGCTGCTAGACTTGCTCGACCACCGGGAAGTCCAAAATAAATTGTTAAAACCTTACCTGGTCATCCGGGAAAGCAGCGCCGTTCCCAACCCGGTAAATTAATAATAAAAATAAAGGGTTAAACCTTGTTTTTTAGGAACTGGCTGTACCAGTGTCCGCTATCCTTGATAATCCGCCGCTGGGTCGGGTAGTCAAGATAAGCCAACCCAAAGCGCGCATTAGTGCCCAGGGCCCACTCAAAGTTATCGTAAAGGGTCCAGGCAAAGTAACCCTTCAAGGGCACCCCTTCCTTAATGGCATCCAGGGCCGCCCCGATATGCTGGGCCAGGTAAGCGGTCCGTTCAGGGTCATGAACTACCGGCCCCTCTTTAGTTTCTTCCAGAACATCCTCATAAGCCGCCCCGTTTTCGGTAATATAGATTGGTCCCTGGAAGTAATCCTTGTAAACCCGGTTTAGCAATTCTGAAAGACCACGTGGATAAACTTCCCAGCCCAGGGCCGTATATTGGGATTCAGGCGGTTTGGCCTGGCGGATAGTATAGGTGCTGAAATCTTCCACGTTGAGAGGTAAGGTGCGGAAATAGTAGTTAAGCCCCAGGAAATCGACCGGGCGTGAAATTATTTCCAGGTCACCCGGTTCCATGGGAACCATTGGCAAAAAGAAATTATCGGGTAGCTCTTTAGGGTACTGGCCTTTGAAAAGCGGTTCCAGGAAAAGCCGGTTGCTTATTACATCCACCAGCAGGGCTAAATCTTTAGCCTCTGTGCTGTCATTGCCCGGCTCGACATAGGTCGAACTGAGGGTAATACCGACCTGGGCGTCGGGCCGGGTCATGTTATCCCGGATTACCGGCAAAGCCAACCCATGGGCTAACATAAGGTGGTGCCCGGCCCTGACCCCGGCAATAATATCGGTCTCGCCGGGGGCATGTTCGCCGGTAATATGCCCGGTGACGGCGGATACCCAGGGTTCATTCAGGGTAATCCAGCCCTTTACCCGGTCCCCTAAACGCCTGGTGACCACATCGGCAAGTTCACAAAAATACTCGGTGGTAGCCCGTTCTTTCCACCCGCCCTTCTCCTGCAAGACCTGGGGTAAATCCCAGTGATAGAGCGTCACAAAGGGGTCAATATTGTTGGCTAAAAGTTCATCAACCAGTTTATCGTAAAAATCCAGGCCCTTATGGTTGACAATGCCCCGCCGCCCCTCCGGTAAAACCCGCGGCCAGCTAACCGAAAACCTGTAGGCATCCAGGCCAAGTTGACGCATCAATGCCACGTCTTCTTTATAACGCCGGTAGTGGTCGCCGGCAATATCACCGTTCTGGCCCTGGTAAGTTTTGCCGGGAGTGTGGGAAAAAACATCCCAGATGCTAGGTGTGCGTCCGTCCACGTCAACCGAGCCTTCAACCTGGTAGGCGGCAGTTGCCGCTCCCCAGACAAAGTCCGCCGGGAATTGGTTGCGGCTTATTGAAAAATCCTGATTATCTAGCAATTCTTTCCTCCTATTTAGAAATCTTTCAAATTTTGCCTTTTACCAACAGTCAAGGTATTTTTGACTGTCACATTCTATGCCTTGAATTTTGCTCCCCTTCCAAAAATTAATTAAGCCTTAAACTAAACTTTTCTGGAATAGTTTTTGCATAAGTAAACTCTAACAGGATTTAGTGTGAATTACTGTAAAAGTTTTGAGTGTGTGAGTTAATTTTTGGCATATTTGTAAAAGGGTTAAGGGTAAAATGAAAAATAAGGTTGTGATTACCGGGGTTGAAGCCGGGGGCGGACACGTCGCCATTATGGATTCGCTTTTTAAAACTTTAAGCGGGCATGAAGATAAACATTTCCAGGTAGAAAAATATTATTCCAAACAGAGCACTTACGATAACCTCTACCGGATTATTGCCAGGTCGCCTTTGTTACTCGAATTTCTGCATTACAGCTCGATAAAGCTTGTCCACTGGTTCAAACCACTGGTGATGCTCCCGGAAATGAAGGGATCAAAAAAGCTGCTAAAGGAGGACAAACCGCAGGTATTACTCTGCACACATCCCTTTCAGAGTCTTGTTTTCAAAACTTTGAAGGATAAAATGGGTTTGCCGGTCGAAATCGTAACAGTTATTTGCGACTACGGCGACCCGAAGGAATATATAAAGTATGCTCCTATCGTGGATTATTATATTGTCCGGGACGAGGATACTAGACAAAAGGCCCTGAAATATTTACCTCCCGAAAAAACCGATTCGGTCTTAATTTTCGGGACTGCGGTCAATGAGGTCTTTGAAAAATATCACCACGCTTCCCATGAAAGGGTCGAGGACGAGTTCAAAGAACTTCTTACCCAGGCTAACTGTGATAAAGCCGACCAGTTCGATGAAGCAAAACCGACCCTGTTATTTATAGGGGGTTCAGGCTGGGTGAGAAAATCCAACCGCCTGATTCAAAAGCTCAGCCAGACCGGGAAATATAATTTACTGGTGGTTTGCGGTAAAGATGAAGCTTTGAAAAAAGAAATTTGCGCTAAGCCGGGTGTATTTTGTTTTGGTTTCCTAGAACAGCAAAAGCTGGCGGTGCTGGAAGCCAGGGCCGATGCGGCTATTCTTTCGACAATTGCCCCGGCTACGATGTACGAATTACTGACTATCAATAAATACCCTTTATTCGTCCACCGTTACCACGCCCGCCAGGAGCAACCGCATATCAAACTTCTTTCGGACTGGGAAATCGGTTTTTATGAGCCGGATGATGCCGCCATGATGGAAAGGGTAGACGATTACCTGGCAAACCCGGCGAATTACCAGAAGAATATCGAAAATGGGGCCAAACGGTGCGCCGAAGAAAAACAAAAGGCTGCCGACAACTACCAATTTATCCAGTATGTTCTCAATAACCGGGATGTAATTGACCTTGAAGAAGCCAGGGCCGCCCACCAGTGGGCTAATAACCGTGGGGGAGGGGGTTGGATGCGGCACCTGGGGTAATTCGGGCCACGTAATACCAAAAACCTTTAATAAAAAACCGGGCGGTTTTTAGGCCACCCGGTTTTTATTTTTCTTACCACTCGATTGGGTCGGGGAAGCGGCGTTTGACAATTTCCTCGTAATATTTGAGCTTGTGACCGCCCGCGTTATATTTGTCTTTGGTGTAGAGGTCGTAGGCCATAAATTTCCGCATGTGGGTTTCGCGCAGTTCCTTGTCTTCTTTGGTCATCAGGTGGACATAATCGTCCGCGACCGACTGGAAACTGTGATGGCGCACGGTCCAGAGCAGTTCGTAAGGCAGCATATCTTTGAAAATCTGGCAAATATACTCGTCGTGGCCGAAACTCATAGTGACGTTCATCAGGCCGCATTCCGGTTCGTAGATGCCGTATTTGGTGCTGTAAACCGGGTGGTCCCAGTCGGGATTGGCGCGCAGGTAGTCGTAATAGACAATCTTTTTACCGAACTGGCAACCGACCGGGTAAACATCACCGACCGTAAATTCAGGTTTTTCCCCGGCGGACTGCATGATTTTGCCCAGGTCATGGATGAGGCCCATAATAATCCAGTCTTCGTTCTGGCCGTCATTGGCGATAGCGTTGGCAGTCTGAAGAGCGTGGCCTAACTGGGTCATCCCTTCCAGGTCGGAGTCCGATTCGTCATTAACATCCTTGAGCGACATAAGGCGGTCCCAGAGGGTGGCCGGGCCGAGGATGCGCGCTTTATACTGCTCACGTTTCTCGGTCGCGGTCGCCAGCGACTGGATAGCATGGTGACGCATATAGAAATTTTCTTTGTCGCTTTTGAACTGGGTATTTACCAGGGTTTCAGTCGTCATATGCCTCTTCTTTCTGGCCTGCTGAGCTAGACCACTATGTCTAATAAAGCGCCCTACTTTTTATTTTAAGGGGTTTGTCAAAAAATTTTATATGGGATAGAAATTAAATCTGAACCATTAAATGCACACGTGTGCATTAACATTATAACAAGCCTTATAGTGTTGTCAAGGGGGTCTTTTTATCTTAAAGAGAGAAAATAAATCGCAATAGATTAAAAAGGACCCCAGAATTCAAACTGCTTTGAAAATTTAGTCCTGGAAAGTTCCAGGCTGAAACTCAAGCAAGCGCTTGATGTAATATGGTACATCATTGCCAAACTCCCAGCGGCCCGATTCTTCAATCCGGGTGACAATCCAGTGGTAGTTGAGGGCCTGGACCATAATTGCCAGCCGGGCCGAGAGCTCGAAAGCCCGGACCAATTCTGGCATCGGTAGAAACTCGGTCCATTCTCCAAGATAGGCATCGCGGATACGTCTTTGCCAGCCAGGAATCTCGTCCTCAAAAGGCGCGCCCCATTCCAGCAGGGCATCCAGGTCGAAAAAGGGATGCGAGATTGAAAGGTCGGTCCAATCGTAATAGATAATTTCCCCCGAAGTGGTTAAGGCTATATTATTCGAGTTCAAATCACCGTGGATAATCGTGTCGGGCAGGCCAAAGGCAGCCAGTTCGGCAACCTGGTTTCTTATAACCGGAATGAGGTCAGTAACTTGCCTGATTTCTTCACGAGTCAACCCGGCTTCAGGATTTGGGACCAGGCGGGGTGTATCATAGGCTACCGCTTCGAACTGGGCGCTCAGACGTTCCAGGCGGCGGTCCCGGCACCCTTTTTCAAGAAGAATACCGCTCATGCCAACAGAATCAACCTGAAAACGGGCATAGCGGCGGACCGCCCGTTCCCAGAGGGTAATATCGTTAATCTCCCGGATATCCTTTGCCTGGAAATCGGGCATGAGGAGCCACCCACGGTCAGCGTCAAGGGCGGCCAGTTGTGGCACTAAATCGGGGTATTGTTCAGCCAAAAAAGCGGTAAAGACTGGCTCTTTTTGAAAGACCTGGGGCGTGGCTTTGAAGAAATAGTTACCCTGGTCAGTTGGAAAACGCAATAGACAGGAAATCGACCAGCATTTAAGTTGCTCCGGCCTTTCGGTCAGGTGGATACCCTGCGCCTCCAGTTTTTGCCTGACCCAGGCTTCGACCTCGTCAAACCACCCATGAAATATCCAACCAGGAGCGGGCGGTTGACCTGGTTTGGCTTTCGCCGGCCCGGTCAACCACTTTTCCAGAAGCGGTTGCATTTCCGGTACCGCCAGGTTGGTGCCTGCTAGGTCGGGAAGCCCCACCCAGAGGCTATCCTCCGGTTGTTGCCAGGCCGGGTCGTGGCCTTCCAGGAAATAGACTTTGACCCGGCGACCGTTGCTTTTGACCAGGCTGCCGATTTGAGCTTCAAGGAGCGTAACCGGCAACCCCAGCGCCTGGCTGGCAAAATTGTTGGTCACACGGGCTTGCAGTTGAATCCAGACTCCATCTTCCGGCTCCCACTCCGGCACGGTAAAACCTCGCTCTGAAGGAAGCAGCAAGACCCGGCGCGGTTCGGACTGGGTCAGCACCATGTAGTGGTCAAACCGCCTGCTCATTTATTTAGAAGCCTCGTAACGGCGTAACTGCTCGGCCACCAGTTCGGTGATATGGAGAACCCGGAAGTTGCGCCCCTGGGCATCGGCACCGCCCCGCATGTGCATCACGCAACCGGGGTTATCCGTCACGAGCACGTCCGCACCACTATTTTCGACGTTGCCAAACTTACGTTCAAGGATGCGCCGGGAAACTTCAGGGTAATCCGCCGAGGTCGAGCCGCCAAAACCACAGCAAACGTTACTTTCTTCCATCTCGGTAAAGTTGACCCCAAGGGACCGCATCAGGCGGCGAGGCTCGTCCCGCAAACCCTGGACGTTACCGCTCTGGCAGAAATTGTGGTAGGTCACTCTGGCATCGTAAGGTGCGGACAGGGCCCCGGCTGGCAGTTTGGCGACCTTATCCATAAAAGTTACAAAATCCATGACCTTTTTGTCCAGCTTTTCGGCCCTTGCGGCCCAATCCGGTTCGTGTTCGAGCAAGTGTTTGTAATCGTGTAACATCATAATCGAGCAACTGGCCGCCCCGGTTACGATATAGTCGGCCTGGGCCCGTTCGAGCGACTCGATGGTCTGTTTCGCCAGGACAATCGCCCCGGCTTTGTCCCCGCTATCCAGGTTAGGCAGACCACAACAATGCTGGTTCTCTGGCAATACCACCTTACAGCCCAGTTTCTGGAAAATCTCGACCGTTGAAGCGGCCATATCGGGATAGAGGCGGTCGGTCAGGCACTGGATAAAATAAGCCACGGTCTTTCCGGCGGCCCCGTTCGGGATTATGGGGGGCTGGACCGGGGCGGCCAGTTTCGGCTTTATCAGGTCGCGGCCCGGTTTAGCCGCCGGGACCGGCAGACTCCGCCAGGCGGTCATGGTCCTGGCAAATTTGGGCAAGGGGAGTGAACGGCCCAGCACCTTCCAACGGGTGGGTTGGATTAGCCCCTTAGAACCGATGGGTTTCGCCAATATTCCGGCAATGCGGGCCAGCAAATCGAAGGTCTTCGGGCGCTGCCACAGCCACAACACCGGTTTTTTGTACCAGACCAGCCCTTTTTCCTCGACCACTTTAGCCCTTACATCCAGGATCTGGCGGGCCAGGGGGATTTCGACCGGGCAAACCGTCACGCAGGCGTTACACTGGACACACAGGCTTTGCGGGTCTTTGGCGGCGTCAATGCCGTGATGGAAAGGCGTGTTAACGAGTCCGATTGCCCCCGAATAGATGTAGCCAAAGACGTGACCGCCGACCACCTGGTAGGGCGGACAGACATCGGCACAGGCGGCGCAGCGGATACAACGCAACGCATCTTTGAAAGCTGGCAACTCGCGCATCTTGCGACGACCGTTATCGAGCAGGACAAGGTGCATTTCTTTTCCGGGGTCGGAAGGACCGGCCAGGAAGGTGCTGTAGGAGGTAATCGGTTGGGCGGTGGCGCTCCGGGCCAGGAGGCGCAGTTGGAGCATGGCCGCGTCATAATCGGGCACAAGTTTTTCAATCCCGGCTACCACCACGTGAACTTTAGGCAGGGTTGTCACCAACCTGGCGTTGCCTTCGTTCTCGATGAACATCACCGCGCCGCTCTCGGCGATAAGGGCGTTTGCCCCCGAAATGCCCATCCCGGCTTTTAGAAAGTCCTGGCGCAACTCAGTCCGGGCGACCCGCACTTGCTCGGTCACGTTTTCGGGGTCCACCGGGCGACCGGTCACCTTTGTAAAGAGAGCCGCGACCTGCTGGCGGCTTTTATGAATAATCGGCAAAACCATGTGGGAAGGGCGTTCGTGCGATAACTGGGCTATCCACTCCCCGAGGTCGGTTTCCACCGGGTTAATCCCTTCCGCTTCGAGAACGTGGTTCAGGCCGGTTTCTTCGCTGACCATCGTCTTGCTTTTGACGACGGTCGTAATCCCTTTGGTTTTGCACAGTTCGAGGACGTAGTTGTTGAGGTCGGCGGGGGTTTCGGCCTCGTAAACGATAATGCCGTTGTTGCGGGCAGCGGCGATAAAATGGCTGATATAGTCTTCCTGGTTGTCAATAACACTATCTTTGATAGAGGCCAGTTTGTGGCGCATGGCCTGGAAATCGCGCTCGCTGAATTCTTCGGCGGGCATAGCCTCGCTCACAAAGTTCCCGGCGGTGGTGCTGGTGGCCTGGGGCGGGCGGCCTACTTTCTCGCCGCTATCGCCCAGAGTCTTGAACTCGGCAAAGGTTTCGTCCCGGCTGACCCGCCAGCTTCTTTGAAAATTGAGCAGGTTGCGGCTGAGGCGGCTGTCATTCAGGGCTTTGCGGTAGCGCTGCTTAAAAGGCGCAGGTTTATCTTCCATATGGCCTTCGGCGTGGCCCTGGCTCTCCCCGTGACCGGCCTGACTGCCTACCCGGTTGATGATTGGATTGGACACCTTGTTATCTCTCCGTTTCCCCATTTATCAGGACAATATATAGTTCCTTCGGACCCTGGACACCGATGGTCAAAACCCGCTCGATGTCGGCGGTACGGCTCGGCCCGGTCACGAACGAAACGTATTTACTGCCCTCTTGAACCTGTAACTCCCGGATTTTACCCCCGGCCACTACCAGGTCGGGCACAATATTTTCAGCGTAGAGCATTGCGAAGTGAATCGGTGAAAACATCGCCACTAAACGGTCGAGCCGGGCATTGGCAGCGTAGACAATCGAGCCGGTCTCGGCAATCCCGAAGCGGCCCGGCGAAACACCGGCCACCGACCCGGCCACCTTGAACTCGTCCACGGCTGGCTCCAGGGGCAGGAGGCCCGTCAGGCCCGTCTCTTCGAGCAGGTCCGGCGTGGCAACCAGCGGCCCCTCACCCTTTGTTTTGATGGTTTCGGCGATAGCCTGGGCAGCCCCGGCCAGTCCGTTCACTTCGAGGACGGTCGCCCCGGCCTTGGTAGCCCGTTCGACAAACCGTGTTTTCAAAAAGTTGTTAGTCAGATTGGTTTCACTCATAGTCTTTTATCTATTATCTGGCGAAATGTCTGGTAAGCGATATCCCAGGCCCCGGTATCCTGGGGCTGGTAAATTTCGGGCGGAAAACTGCGCCGGACCGCCGCCCTCGCTTCAGCCAGGGTCTTAAACTGGCCGAGAGCCAGGAACTGGACAATGACGTTACCGATAGCGCTGGCCTCAGTGGGTCCGGCCAGGACCGTTTTACAGGTCGCATCCGCCGTAGCCTGGCACAGCCACCGGTTTTGGATGCCACCGCCGACCATATGTAAGTTTTTGAATTGATGCATGCTTAGTTCCTCGATTTGTTCGAGGACCAGGCGGTACTTCAGGGCCAGGCTTTGATAGATACAGCGCAATATCTCACCCGGAGTTTCCGGCACCGGTTGGCCGGTCTGGCGGCAATATTTTTGGATTTGTTCGGGCATATCTCCCGGTGCTGCAAACATAGTGTGGTCAGGGTCAATAAACGAGCGGAACGCCGCAGTTTCAGCAATTAGCCCGGCTTCTTGCTCGTAGGAAATGCTAATCCCGGCCTTATGCCAGGTCCTATAACATTCCTGGGTCAACCACAGTCCTGTAACATTCTTTAACAAGCGGAAAGTATTGTCAACTCCCCGTTCGTTGGTCACGTTAAATTCCAGGGCTTTGTCGCTCAGGGCTGGCTCACGGATTTCGGTGCCGATTAACGACCAGGTGCCGCAACTGATATAGGCAAAAGGTGTCTCCTCTGCCGGGACCGCCGCCACCGCCGAAGCCGTATCGTGTTCCCCGACCGCCACAACCGGCAAAACCGCAATACCGGTTTCCCTGCTTATTTCCGGTAAAATATCACCGACAAGTGTTCCCGGCGGAACCAGAGGGGCCAGGATTTCACCCGGTAGGTCGAGTTTTGCCAGCAAAGTTGAAGCCCATTCGGGGCTGGTCGCGCTCATAAACTGGGTGGTCGAAGCGTTGGTCCATTCGCTCAACTTTTTGCCGGTCAGCCAGAAACGGAGCAATTCGGGAATCAGCAAGAGTGTCCTGGCATTCGCCAGGAGCGGTGAATCGGCCTCTTTAAGGGCATACAACTGGTAAACAGTGTTAAAAGTTAAAAACTGGATACCGGTGCTTTTGAAAATCTCGGCCTGGGAAACTTCCTGCCAGACCTTTTGCATGACCCCGTTGGTATGGTTGTCCCGGTAATGGTAGGGGTTCCCTAAAAGTTCGTCGTTTTCGGCCAGCAGACCAAAATCGACCGCCCAGCTATCAATCCCCAGGCTGGCGAGTTGGCCTGCACTCTGCTGGCGGGCTTTGATTAAGCCCTGCTTGATTTCGTGCCAGAGCCGTAAAATATCCCAGTGGAGGCGGTTGCCGACCTGCACCGGGTCGTTTGGGAAGCGGTGAATCTCCCGAAAACTCAGGGTATCGCCGTCCAGGCGACCCAGCAAAGCCCGCCCGCTGCTTGCCCCCAGGTCAAAAGCCACTACTTCAAGCACAGTTATTTGCTCCATCGCATTAAAAATAAGTAGTCAATATCAAGAGGCCAGTAGTCAGTAAAAACCCCGAACAGACAATACCGGGAACATTTCCCAGGCGTTAGTCCCTTCGGGGTGATTAAATATTTAGTAGGCAGAGGCCACTAGCCAGTAATCAGTATACGCCCGTAGATGTGTCACTTCTTTCTGACTACTGGCTTCTGCCATCTGACTACTGCTTACCGGACGTAGGCATTCACCACCCCACCATCCACGGTCAAAACTCCACCGGTTGTCCGGCTCGAACGCGGCCCGGCAAAGAAACTGATGGCCTCGGCGATATTCTCCGGGAAGACATTGACCTTGAGCGTGGTACGTTTGCGGTAATATTCTTCCAACTCTTCCGGTTTGATTCCGTACCCGGCGGCACGGGCATTGCGCCACCCGGCGTCCCAGATGGAACTACCTTCAATAACGCCATCCGGCAAAACCGTGTTGACCCGGATTCCGGCGGCCCCGCCTTCCTCGGCCAGGCAGCGCGCCATATGGAGTTCGGCGGCTTTCGCGGCGCTGTAGGCGGCGGCGTTCTTCCCGGCGGCCAGACTGTTCTTGCTGGCGACATAAATCAGGTTGCCGCCCATACCCTGGGCCTTCCAAACCTTAAAGGCGGCCCGGCTGACCAGGAAGTAACCTTTCGCTAAAATATCGAAGGTCTTGTTCCAGTCTTCGATAGAGGTATCCTCGATGGGGGCGCTGATAGCGATACCAGCGTTACTAACCACGATGTCTACCCCGCCATAAGCCTCTACAACCCTGGCGAAAGCCTCGGTGACGGCTTCTTCGCTGGTAACATTACAATGGACGGCCATACCGCGCCGGTACCCATGTTTGGCAGAAAGTTCGTCCGCTACTTTCTGGGCACCTTCCAAATTTATGTCGAAAATAACCACATGAGCGCCGTCCTGGGCTAAACGCCGGGCTGTCGCTCGCCCGATGCCGCTGGCCCCGCCGGTCACGACCGCGACCTTACCTTCCAGTTCGCGCGCGGGTGGTTTGAGGCTGAGTTTGTAGATTTCGAGCGGCCAGTATTCGACCTTGAAGACTTCGTCCGGCTTCAGGGCTTCAAAACCGCCAAAGGTCAGGCTGCCTTCGATGACCCGGATGGCCCGGTGATAAAGTTGCCCGCTCACATTGGCAAGAAGCGCGTCCGCCCCGGCGTTAATCATACCGATACCCGGTATCAGGATAACCCGCGGGTAGGGGTCGAACATCTTGTCGGTCGGCTGGGCAAAGGTCGTGAAATATTCCTGGTAGCGCGAGACATACGCTTCCAGTTCGACTTTCAGCTTCTGATTAAGGGCGTCAATCCCTTCTTCGGGTTTCCAGTTTACGAAAAGAGGCTGGCGTTTGGTGTGAACCAGGTGGTCGGGGCAAGCCACGCCAAGCTGGGAAAGTTGGTTAGCTTCGGCGGTCCCCACAAAATCCAGGACGTCCTGGGCTTTATCGTATTCGAGGATAGCCGGTTGGCGGGTGCTGAGAGTGCCTCGTAAAGGCGGCATAATACCCTGCAAGACGTGGTGGCATTCGTCCTCCGCAACCGGGGGAATATCCAGGCCGGGGAAGATTTTGCGGTCGCCCCGGTGGGCAGCGATAAAGCTTTCGGCTTCCTGCAAAATTTTGATGGTCTGGTTGTAACATTCCTGGGCGGTTTCGCCCCAGGTGAGCAAGCCGTGTTTGGCGAGGACCACCAGTTCGGCTTTCGGGTTGGCCCGCACCCCTTCTCCGACCCACTTGCTGAGCAAAAAGCCTGGCCGGGTGTAATCCACCCAGACCAATTTCTCCCCCCAGATTTGTTCGCAAAGCTCTTTACCGTTGGGGGCGCAGGAGAGGCTGATAATCGCGTCGGGGTGAGTGTGGTCAACGTGTTTGGCCGGGAAGAAGGCGTGCAACAGGGTTTCGATGGACTGGCGAGGCCGTCCCAGGGCAAAGGTGCTGTGGGAGAGGTAATCAATCATATCCTCGTCGCTCATGCTCTCCCGCTCGACCAACGGGAGCAGTTCCGCCAATCTTAACCCGGCAAATCCTTTTTCGGTCACAGTCGCCAGGTCGCTACCGGAACCCTTGACCCACAAAACTTCGGTAGGTCGACCCATATGGTCGAGTTCAACCCGCTTGCAAGAGGTGTTACAACCGTAAATATTGGCGATTGTACGGTCACTACCCAGCAGGTTTGAGCGGTAAACCAGCCCTTCCAGGGCCGGGTTCTGCTGGGCCGCCGCGTCATCCCACCTGTTCTTCGGGATACGCAGCGTTTCTTCGATAGTTGACATCAGTTATTCTCTCCTGAAAAATTTTTACTGGAAACCGCCGCTGGTAGCTGCTAACCCGCGTTCCTTCTGAATCTTTTCCTCATAGCCGCTGGCCCGGTATGCCGCCAGGGGGTCGGTCGCGAGGCCCATTTCTTCGCGGACCTGGGCCAGCAGAGGCCGCACGTCCACCCGGTAAGCTTCGGTTAGCAGACGATGCGCTTCGAGGACTTCTCCCGCTGCCTGGGCCTGGGCCAGTTTATCGTGCTGCACCAGCAAAGCCTTGGCGTATATTTCCTGGCAGTTCATGACTGAGTAAATGATTGCCCCGATTTTGCCTTCGATATTGTGGCATTGGTCGAGCATGTAGGCAACCTGTTTGGCGTTGCGCGAGGCTACGGCGTGGTCGCTATATTCAGCCCCGACCAACTCGTGATAAATCAAAAACAACTGGTAGGGGTTGATACTGCCGACCATCAGGTCGTCGTCGCCGTATTTACGGTCATTGAAGTCGAACCCGCCGAGCTTGCCTTCATCGAGCAGGAAGGAGACAATTTGCTCTATATTGGCGGCGTGGGCGTGGTGACCGAGGTCTACCACTACCTGGGCTTTCTCACCCAGTTTCAAACACATCCCGTAGGAGGTGCCCCAGTCAGGTACGTCGGTGCTGTAGAAGGCCGGTTCGTAGAACTTGTACTCAAGCAGCATCCGGGCACCGGCAGGCAACCGGTCGTAAATGGTTTTGAGGGCTTCTTCCATCCGGTGTTTGCGCCCTCGCAAACTGTCCTGGCCTGGATAGTTGGTACCGTCCGCGAACCAGAGTTTCAGGGCATCGCTGTGGACCTTGGTGATAATGTCGCAGCACTCGAAGATGTGGTCGAGAGCCATTTCGCGGGTGGCCGGGTTCGGGTTTCCGACCGAGCCGAGCTTGTAGGCGTTGTCCTGGAAGACGTTCGAGTTGATGGTGCCAAGTTTAATTCCTCGGCTGGTGGCGTACTGGCTCATCGCCAAGTAGTCGCCGTCCTTCGGCACATCCCACGGGATATGCAGAGCGACGGTGGGAGCAACCCCGGTCAGGCGGTTGACCATTGCAGCATCGTCTATTTTCTGGTCGGTAGTTACCGCCGCGCCGGGGTGGGGGAAAGCCTTAAAACGGGTGCCGCTATTGGCAAAAGCCCAACTGGCCGTTTCGATTTTCTGGTTTTTGAGGGCGTCTTTTACCTTTTCGACGGAAATACCCTGGGCGTCCAGGGTTTCGGCCAGGAGTTCGTACCCGGCTTTGTGGTTAAGCTCCGTTAACTTTTGCATAAAACAAACTCCTTTTTTGTCAGCTTGCCGTCAGTCCATATGAAACATTTGAGGTAACAGAGCCGGAAAGTTCTTCTCCGGGTCCACATCTCGCTCGATGTTTTCTTTCATGCTTTCTTCCCAACGGGCCGCCGTTGGGTCGTTAGCCAGGTATTCAGTCATGTAATTGAAGTTTTCGACTTCGAGGGTGGCGATTAGTTGCAAACCGTTCAGGTAAATGTTGTAGTTGCTGATACCGGCCTTTTTGAGGGTTTCGAGCATCTCCGGCCAGATTTCGTTATGCCGGCGCAAGTATTCTTCCTCGCGCCCGGCTTTTAGCTTCATCAAAAAAGCAATTCTTTGCATTCCGGTCCTTTTGGTCTACTAAACGATTGTAACGGCTAGTCCGTTCTCCAGGAAAAGCTGGCTGCGTTCACCTGCCCCGTTCCCGGTGGTAATCAACCGGTCAACCCGGTTGAACGGGCAATAGGTCGAGAAAGAAGTCTGGCCCAGTTTGGTGCTGTCCAGGACCGCAATAACCTGCTGAGTGTGCTGGACCATCAGGGCTTTTAGCTGGGCTTCCTGGATATTGCTCTCGCTCAAACCCTGCTGCAAGGTCAGACCCTGGGCCGAGAAAAACCCTTTCCCGGCATAAAGGCGGCCTAACATCTGTTCGCCAAGTGTTCCGACCAGTGAACCTGTTTCGCCGCGCACAATCCCTCCCAGGCTGATAACGGTCAGGGAAGGGTTGCTGGCAAGTTCGAGGGCGGCATAAAGGCCATTTGTTATAACGTACAGGTTCTTTTTGAGTTCGCGGATACGTTGGGCGATGGCGAAAGCGGTTGTACTGGCATCGAGCAGGACCGTGTCGCCGTCTTCTATCAGTTCGACGGCGGCGGCTGCCATGGCCTGCTTTTCCAGGCGTTGGATTTCCAGGCGGGAGGCAAAAGTACCTTCTTTGCGCCCGGGCACCGGTAAAACAGCCCCACCCCAGGTCCTTTGTAGGGAACCTTCTTTTTCCAGGGCAATCAAATCCTGCCGGACGGTTACTTCAGAAACATTCAAAGCCTGGCTGATTTCGCGCACTGTCAGTTGCTGGCGTTCTTCCAGAAGTTGAAGCAACTGGCGGCGGCGTTCATTTAGATTTCGACCGGTAAAGACGGCTTCCTGGGCCATATGTTTATCCCTGGATTTCGAAAAGTTGGTGTTTCTACAAACGACTGTATAAATAGGTTATAACATTCTTTTGAATTACTGTCAATTGCTTTCGAAAGTTATACTCTCAAAAGAATTTCAAAAGAACCTTTATAATTCTCTTTTTCAAAAAAACAAAAAACCCGGTTAACTCACAAAAAGTTAAACCGGGTTTTCCTGGCAAATTTTAGCTTATTTGCCTTTATCTTCGGGTACATTGAGTCCATCGTAGGTCGCCTTGTTGATGAACTTGGTCAGGTTGACCTTATCGCCGTCAACGTTGGTGGAGGCCACCGCCGCATAGCGTAAGGAAGTGCCTTCGCCATAGGTCTTTTTGCGAATATCTTTGTCACTAACCTCAACCTTTTTGCGGTGCTTCACGCTATAAAACTCCATTGTAGAGTCCTCCTTGTGATTTAATTTTGGTAAACAAGTGAATAGCCTATAGGCCCCGTCCGGCTAACCTACACGCCGGGGAAAGAGTTTTTAACCCTAAAAACGAACTCTAACCCTCTGTTTTTAACAAAGAGCGTGCCACCGGTTTTGAACTCAACTGAACTCAAACCGGCTTTCCCATAAATATACTACTCTTTAGGCAGTTTGACTATTAAATTTTTACCGATATTGTGGATTTAATCATAATTTAAAGTTTTAGGTGCCTTTTTTTAGTTATTTATCCACAGAAGTGGTAATTTTGCTATCTGGGACCCCGGCGGTAGTTGGATTGGCTGGAGGTGTTACTAAAGGACTGTAGGTTCCGCCGCCAAAAATGACAAAGGTTTGGCCCATTTTAGCCAGAGTATAGAAGCTTTCGGGAACTACGTGGTTTGTGTCGTCCTGGGAGGCTGCCTCCCGGTCAATTAGAAAGAAGTTAAACTGGTAAGTTGTACCACAATAATTTTTGTCGGCTGTACATTCGATAATATCGCCATCAAGCTGGTAAATTTTCTGGCAGGTTCCCGGTTGGAGACAGCCATAGCCGGGTTCATAACCAAGACCCAAATCTACCAGGCGTTTCTGGTAAAAATCCCGCACCTGTGCCAGGCCATCTTTAGTAACAAAAGCCCCAAACAAACTATTTTCAAAACCAGCAGGTAATCCGTCAGGAAATACCTCTTTATCCAAAAGCCATTGTGCACCGGGATATGCCAGCTCATCTCTTGCAATGGAAGTCCTTATAGTTGGCACGGGGGTGGCGACACTTGCGGCCCCCCGGGCGGTTGTGTTTGAGGAATCGGCACAGCCAGCCAGTAACGCGGCCAGTAAAACTACCAGTAAAACCGTCCGGCTTTTTCCCATTCAACTTGCTCCTTTAACAAAAACCATAATTTCAAGGTCTTTGAAACGGAAACGGTTTAGATGTAGGCTTTGTTGCTTATTTATTTTTTGGCGAGAAGTTTTTCTTCTTTTGATTTATGTAGGCAGGATTAACCATAATGAGGGTTTAACGGGGTAGGTCAAATTTTGGGTCGAGTTTAGAGCCTCTTTTAGTAATTGTCTGGATTAGCTGTTCGAAAGGTATTTCCCGCCCTTGCCTGAGGACGGCGGCAAAGGCATCTTCTCCGATCTGAGCGCGGGCTTGTCCTTCGAACCGTTCGTAAATAGGACGGTCGTGGGGTTCGAAGGGAGCGCCCAATTCCTCGCGCAAATGCAAAGCCGCCCCGTATAACTGGGCCGCTCCAACCGGGTCGGCTTCTACCCCGGCGATGGCGGCTAACCCTTCTATTGTTTCGGTCAAACCCATTTTATCGCCCAATTCCAGCCGTAAACGGAAACTTTCATAGTAGGATGCCGCCGCCTTGGGGATATTGTTATAATTCAGGGCGATATTGCCCAGGTTGTAAAGACAGATCGCAATACTGCGTTTATCCTCAAGTTCGCGGGCAAGGACAAGGCTTTCTTCCAGGAAAGTTTCGGCACGGGTAAAATCTCCCTGGGCCAGTGCCACGTTCGCCAGGTTGGTCAGGGTATTACAGATGCCCCACTTATCACCGGAATTGCGGCGAAGTTCCAGGCTTTCCTCTAAAAAGATGGTGGCCTGGTCGAAATCGTTCTGGTAGAGGGCAATAATCCCCAGGTTATTCAAAGACGAAGTTATCCCGGCCACATCATGCATCTGGCGTCGCAGTGAGAGGCTCCGCCCGTAAAGACCGACCGCTTGCTGGTAGTCACCCTGAATGGAAGCCAGCACCGCCGCCGCGTGTAGAGCCTTCGCCATGGCTGCCGGTTGGAGGATTTGGTTAGATTCGTCGATTTTTTGCAGGATGCTTTCAAGCCAGCGCCGGCCTTCCGTCAGGTAACCGCGTACCTGCCAGAACCGCCACAATGACCCGGCGAGGGTCAGGGCCATTTTCAGGGCCTGCCCGTCATTCGAGGTAATGCCCCAATCGAGGGCGGCTTGGAGGTTGGGATGCTCTTTTTCCAAAAGACGTAAATAGCGGACCTGCTCCGGGCCGTTCAGGTGCGGCTCGGCCATTTCGACCTCCCGCATAAAATATTGGAGATGGGCCTGACGAATGGCCGGGTACTCCCCGCTGGCCTCCAACCGCTCCTGGGCAAAGCCGCGCAAGGTATCCAGCATAATCATGTTGGGATAATCCTCGCCGCCTTCGGTGTCAAGGGCTTTGATAAAACTGGAATTTATAAGGGTCGTGAGGATTTCCTGGGCATCGAGCCAGGTATCCCGGCCTGCTTCAAAATCGCGGTTACAGATGTCTTCGACCGCTTCCAGAGAAAAAGGCCCGGAAAAGACCCCTAACCGGTCGAAAAGGAGTTTTTCTTCCTCTTGCAATAAGTCGTAGCCCCACTCAATCGCATAACGCAGGGTTTGCTGGCGGAGAGGGCGGTTGGTCGAACCCCCGGTTAATATTAGAAGGCCAAAGCGGTCGGCCAGGTTATCAAGTAAGGCCTGGGGTGTTAAACTCTTTATCTTGGCGGCGGCAAGTTCAATCGCCAGGGGTAAGCCGTCTAACTGGGCGCAGATATTGACCACAATGGAGGCGTTCGCCTGGTTCAACTCGAAGTCAGGCTGCACCAGTTGGGCCCTCTGGACAAACAGGTCAATTGCCGAATAAAGGCGCAATTCTTCCAGGGGCGGCAGATGGTAGAGGTTCGGTAGGGCCAGGGGCGGCACGGGAAATTCGTGTTCACCGTACAGCCTGAGCAAGATACGGCTCGTCACCAGGATTTTTAGCTGGGGAGCCGCCGACAGGAGTTCGTTAACAAGGTCCGCCGCCGAGATAACCTGTTCGAAGTTATCGAGGACTAATAACATCTGGCGCTGGTAGAGAAACCGTTTGAGGTTTTCTATCAGGCGACCCCCACCGCCTTCCTGCAAATTAAGGGCTTTTGAAATTTCTACCAGGGCCTGGTTCGGGTTTCGGGCCGGGGATAAATCTACAAAGAAAACCCCGTCTTTGAATTCGGTCAGTAAACTGGCCCCGACTTGCAAGCTTAAACGAGTCTTGCCGGTTCCACCCAAACCCATGAAAGTTACCAGCCGTACTTCCGGCTTGCGCAAAAGCCGCTGGACCGCCTCTAATTCCTGCTCGCGGCCAACAAGGACATCCGGTTGTTGGGGCAGGTTATTCGGCAGGTTGTTTAAGGTTTTGACCGGCGGGAATCCGGTAGGTAGACCGGGTATGACCAGTTCGTAAAGGGTTTCGGGCTGGATTAAATCTTCGAGCCGTTGTTCTCCCAGGTTGATGAATTCCAGGCCAGGTTCCGGCCAAGTGGTTAAAAGGGAGCGAGTGGCCTGGGATAGCAGGGTTTGGCCGCCATGGACCGCCGCCAGGATATGGGACGCTCGTTTGACCGGCGCACCAATAAATTCACCGTCATAGCGGGTACATTCGGCGCTGTGGAGTATTAAACCTGTTTTCAGGGGGAAATCTTCCCAATTTACCCCTGCAAGAGCCTTTTGGACCTGGATAGCGGCGGCAAGGGCGGCCTGGGCGGTTTTGAAGGCCGCATAGGTGGAACTGGCGATAGTCTTAAAAATGGTTCCACCGTGTCTGGTGAGGGCCAGGTGAAAAATGGAATCGTAAACAACCATGGCTTTTTGCATGCCATAAGGATTTTGCTGCCAGAGCGCTGCGCTGTCTTCAATTTCGCTGAAAAGAAAAGTTATCCTCTCATCCCGGCGAATACTCATTCGCACTCCTGCTAATCAGGTTTAGGTTGTTCAGGGAAGTCAACCGGCCTTTTCGACCAGCCCCGGCTTGCCGGGGTGGTTATTTAACAAGGTAGCCGAAAGCCTCTCCCCCGGCCCACCCTGGGCCATAAAGGTTTCTATTTCAAGAGCAGGTATTGGTTTACAGAATATATAACCCTGGATTTCTTCACACTTGCTATCCCGCAGAAAATCTACGTGTTCCTGTAATTCTACACCTTCGGCAATGATATTCATACCCAGGTTATGACCCAGCATAATTATGGCTTCGACCAGGGCTTTATCTTTACCTTTGGCCGGGTCGTATATTCGCATATCCCGGATAAATGATTGATCTATTTTCAGGGTATCAATCGGTAACTGTTTGAGATAACGCAAAGACGAATAACCGGTCCCGAAATCATCAATAGCGATATACACGCCAAGTTTTTTTAATTCTTTAAGTTTGGCCGCCGCACCCTGGATATCCTGTAACAAGAGACCTTCAGTCAGTTCAAGTTCGAGGTATTGGGGGTCAAGCTGGCTGGCATGCAAAGCCTCCCGAACGACCCCGATAAAATCGTTCCGGTTAAATTGGACCGCCGAGACATTGACCGACATTCTAACCGGTGGAAACCCGGCCAGTTGCCATTTTTTGGTTTGTTTACAAGCGTCGTTTAAGACCCAGTTGCCAATTGGCACCACCAACCCGGTTTCCTCGGCCAGGGGGATAAACTCAGCCGGGGAAATCATCCCCAGTTCTCGATGCTTCCAGCGCAGGAGAGCTTCCATACCCACCAGTTTGCCATTTTGAAGGTTTAGCTGGGGTTGGTAAAAGAGCATCAATTCCTCGAATTCGAGGGCTTTGTGGAGTTGGGTCACCAGGGAAAGGCGCCGCAACTCGATGTCGCTCATTTCCTCGGCAAAAAACTGGTAATTATTTTTCCCCTGGGCCTTTACCCGGTACATGGCGTTATCGGCCTGGCGGATAAGCTCGGTGACGGACTTTCCCAGGTTCGGGTACATACTTATCCCGATACTGCCCGTTACAAAAAGCTCCGTACCATCCACGTAAAAAGGGCGCTGGATGGCTTTTAACAGGTTCTGGGCGACTTTGCCCACGTCCTGGCGGCTTTTAATTTTCGAAAGGACAATGACGAATTCATCGCCGCCCAAGCGGGTTACCAGGTCATTCATGCGGACGCTGGTCTTGATACGGTGAGCCACTTGCTTGAGTAGTTCGTCGCCAACTTCATGACCAAGCGAATCGTTTATCAGCTTGAAGCGGTCCAGGTCAATCATCAAAACGGCCAGTTCATGCTGGCGGCGTTTGGCCTCCTCCAGGTCCAGGCTTAACCTTTGAAGTAGCAAAGCCCGGTTAGGCAGGCCGGTTTCGAGGTCGTGCTGGGCCTGGTAAATCATCTTTTCATCCAGGGCTTCTTTTTCGCGGATGGAATTGGCCCGTTCCAGGGCGACTCCTGCCAGGCTACACAGGATTTCCAGCACCCGTTCATCCCGCTCGTCAAAAGGCCCATCGGCCTTGTTTAGAGCCTGGACTACTCCAATAATGGTCGTGCCATTGAGTTTGAGTGGGACTGCCAGGATGGTTTTGGTGGCATACCCGAAATAGTTACGGACCGGGCGAGGGTCAAGTTCGGCGTCAGTAATATTGATAGGCTGGCCGGTAAAAGCCACTGTCCCGGCTACTCCCCGGCCCATGGGCAGGCGAATTTCTTTGCCTTCCAGGCCCATACCAAGGTGGGTATAAACCTCATGGGAATCATTATCAATTAAAAAGAGGCTGACCCGGTCGGCATTGAGCAGTTTGGCCGATTGGTAGACAATTAACTCGTAAATATAGTCAATGCTATTACTGAGGTTTAATTTCAGGGCAATTTGAATCAACCACTCATAATCAATCTGACTTAATTTTGTTATTTTGGCAGCATTTATGCTCTGGTCAAGCATTCAGTTTCTCTTTCAGGGCAAGGATTTGATTAGCCAGCTTACTCTATTTTGGCCCCTAGTTATGTATACTGCAATAGTAAATCTTTCTCAGATACTGGACCTATTTTAGAAGGATTGGCACCTCTCATTATTAAAGTTTATATATTGGTGGGATTTCTTTATGGCTCATGAAGAAAGGCCAGCCTGTCAGGTTGGCCTTTCTTATTTGACGACTTTGGCAAAAAAACCTGCCTAATTGTCCCAATTATCGCTGTAATTGTTCACCGACGACCAGTTGACGCTGCTCCAATTCACCGACGACCAGTTGACTGAGGACCAGTTGACACTGCTCCAATTCACTGACGACCAATTAACGCTGCTCCAATTTACTGACGAACCGGCCACAGGAGATTGGTTGCTCTGGGTCAAGGCGGTCAGGAGCAACAGGTTAGGCATAATCCCGACATTGGCTTTGTCGTTGAGGCCGTCCTGAGCAATTGCGGCCTGGACATCCAAAAACCCGGCGCCATCAGTGGTAGGGTCAAAATCGGTCCAGCCGGTGCGGTTATCCCAACTGCCTTTGGGCGTGCCGGAGAGGGCCGTTGCTTTGAGGCGATATTTTACCTGGTCAGGAGTCAATTTTGGGTTTGCTTGCAGTAAGAGAGCGGCGGCCCCGGCAACCATCGGCGCTGAGAAAGAGGTTCCAGCGACGGTCATGTAGTTGCTACCCACAAGGTTGCTGCCGTGTAACCGGGCCACCAGGACATTCGGGTTGGCTATACCGCTTATGATGTGGGTGCCAGGCGCCACCAGGTCGGGTTTTGCGCCGCCGGTCTCGTCGGTGCCATAAGCCGAGAAGGGAGCAGTAACCCAATCCGGGTTGTCGGTGGTGCCGGTGTTATTGACCGCGCCGACGGTAATTACAAAGGGGTCGTTGGCCGGGGCGAATAAATTAGCCGAACCATTATTTCCCGCGGAAACCACTACGGTTATCCCACTCAACCAGAGGGCTTCAACCCCCATATCCAGTGGGTCAACCGTGTAGGATTGGGCAACAGTACTGTTAAAAGAAATGTTGACAACCTTGATGTTATATCTATAGCGGTTCTGGTAAATCCACTGCAAACCTACCAGGACATCCAGGGCCGAGGAAGCGCCGTTATCGTCGCTGACCTTGACATTTACAAGTTGGGCCTGGGGCGCTACCCCAGGATAGGCTCCATTCGAGCCTTTGCCGTTGCTGCCGATTACCCCCGCGACCAGGGTGCCGTGACCGTTCTGGTCGGTAATATTCGGCGGATTGCGGTTAGCCAGGGTCTGGCCCACTACCCGGTTATTCCCTCTTGGGTCGGTGAAATCGTACATCCCGGAGTTTATACCGCTATCAAGGACCGCCACCCCAATACCCTGCCCTTGCAGCCATGCGGCGGTCCCGGTGTTATTATTCCAGACCTGGTCCGCGTTGATGGCGTGGGTATAGTTGGTGACGGCGGTGGTATCCACACAATCTGTGCAAGACCGGGTGTAGCCTGTCTTCACAACCTGGGCATCCAGGGAAACCCAGCGGATACCGGGTTGGCTCGCCAGCGAAGGGACGGCTTTAGCCGGAAGTTCGGCTCCGAACGAATTGATGAAAGGAAGTTCGGCAGTAATGGTTCCTCCAAAGCTGCTGACGGCCTGTTCAAGGGAATTATCACCGGAGGCTTTTTGAACTATCACACTTATATTGGTTTCGGGATGGGTCCCGGCCAAAGACAACAATAAAGGTTGTAGATTTAGCCGGGTAAGCGGAAAAGCCAGGGCGGGGAGTAAAGTGCCCAGGACAAGCATCACCGAGATAAAAGCGTTAGCTCTGGATTGCGTCTTTGGCAATCCCTGGAATGAAATCAGGGCGTTCATTTCGTTTTTAATCCTGTATGCAAGCTAACATTCTAAAAATTACTTCAGCCAAGATTATCTTCGGGTTTACCGGAGATAATTTTAGGGTTCAAAGTTGGCAAAAACTCGAGTAGAACCACATACCGGTGCAATAACTTCAAAACTTTTATAATTTTATTCAATTGTTGCGGGAAACTGTAAGTACAAGGTTATGCAACCAAACTACCACAATCCCAGAACCGGGATTTAAAACCCTTTTACGTTACAATGGTATTAATTTCTTGCCACATTTTAATACGGTATTAACTTTTCTTAAATAGTACCTTGTTGTGTTTATGGGACTCAGAACCTGTTCTATTGGTACTACGAGGTAAATAGGACCGGTAAAATTTTAATTAAATGATAGAAACCGCTGGTTTAGCGGAAGGATAAACATCTGAATTTAAGAGAAATTTCTCGGGTCAAAAGCCAGTTTTGGATTTTTCCTTTCTTCCGTTGTAAAATATAATAAGCATTTATTGAGCGAAACATTGGGCAAAAACCGGGTGTCTTAAGATTGAATTTAATTTTCCAAAACACAATATTACTACCAGGTTTGGTCTAACCGGCCCACCTTATCCAGCAGGAGACCCGAAACGTGCCAGCTCAAAATTCCAACCATAAACATGAACTTTTCAACATTGAGAACGTCAAACCCCTGTTACGGGGGTGGTCCCACGCGGTCGCATCTCTTGGGGCTGTTGGGCTTACGATCGGCTTGTGCTGGCGGAGCGCCCACGACCTGCCCCGGCTCTTTTCAATGTTAATTTTTGGCCTGAGTATGATAATTTTATATTCGGTAAGCGCCATCTATAACATCGGGAATTGGGGCGGACCGGCGGGCCGAGTCTTACGTAGTATCGACCATGCCAATATTTTCTTGCTAATTGCCGGGACATACACCCCGATTTGTTTTAACATGCTGCACGGGTGGGTCCGGCCCGCTCTTTTGATAACCATCTGGCTGCTGGCAGCGGGCGGGATTGTCCTGGCAATCTTTACCACCAAAGTGCCCAGGACCTTCCGGACCGGTCTGTATATTGCGATGGGTTGGGTCGGTCTTCTGGCCTTACCGGCGCTGGGTAGCGCCCTGGCCTGGGAGGCAATTGGCCTTTTGTTTATAGGGGGTCTGCTCTATACGGTGGGAGCGGTTATTTATGGCCGGAAGAAACCAAACCCGTTCCCAAGATTTTTCGGGTTTCACGAAATTTTCCACCTGTTCGTAATTGCCGGAAGCCTGGCCTTTACACTGGCAATCTGGGTTTGGGCGGTGCCTTTCCCACGTATTTAACAATGTGGGCCTTTTGTGGGCTTTTAAAACTTAGGTGAATTTGTCTAAAACTTTCACTCCAAACCTGAAAACAAACTGGCCGTATTTTGGCCGGGGCCTGGCGGTGTTGCTGGCCCTGGTGTTTTTTTTGCCCGCCCTGGCAGCCTGGTTCACGGGGGAAGATTTTAGTTTCATCTTACCGGCCGCAACCGGCAAACCTTTCTACCAGACCTGGCAAAATCTTTTCTACCGGCCCCTGCCGAACCTGCTCTGGCAATTTGATTACGCGGTCTGGGGTCTATCCGCTCCCGGCTACCACCTGACCAATTTAATCATTCACGCCGCTAACGCCGGGTTGGTAGGCTGGCTGGTCCGCAAATATCTCAAAAGCGAATATGCCGGGCTTGTAGCGGCGGTCTTGTTTGCCCTGACCCCGGTCCATACCGAACCGGTGATCTGGCTGGCCGGGCGGCCCGACTTGCTGGCAACCTTCTTCGGTCTGCTGGCCCTGGTTTTAACCCTTCATTTTGCCGAGACCAAAAAAGCGTGGATTTATGGTGCGGCCCTGGCGGTTTTTGGGGCGGCAATCTTTTCCAAAGAGTCGGTAGCCGGAATTCCTTTTATCCTGGTGGGGTTTGATTTAATTAACAACGGCTGGCCGCGTTCCGCTAAAAATTGGTTAAATCTGGTTATAAGATACCTTCCTTTTTTCGTGGTTGAAGCCATTTACTGGCTAATCAGGGTTGCCGTCCTGGGGACCCTGGGCAGTTACGGCAACGGCGGCTGGCTGAATGTGCCCTGGAATATGACGGTTGGTATATGGCACCCGCTTTTGTTTCCTTTTAATTTTGATAGTGCCGGGTGGCTGGTCGGCGGGTTGCTTTCGGGCCTTTTGCTGGTATTTTACGGTTGGTTAATCCTGCCCTTATTAAAAAAATTCGCCTTAAAAAGAATTATAAAACCCCTGGCCCTACCTCTTTTGGTGGTGTATGGGGGGATGGCCCCTGCCCTCACGCTGGTCCCTGTGGGGTTGGATTTAAGCCAGGCGCGCCTTTTGTACCTGCCTTCTGCCGGGTTTTGCTGGGTGCTGGCCCTGTTAATCCGGTTAAGGCTACAACCCATTGGTAACCAGGCAGTCGGGACGGGCGAAACAAGGCCAAAAACTCCAAAGGTTTCGAGAAGCACAGCTTTCAAAAATGAAAAAGTATTTTTTATTTTGATTCCTGGCTTGATTTATGTAACCGGGTTATTCCTGGCTTTTTCTCCCTGGCTGGAGGCCGGGTCAGAAGCCAGAGCCACCTTCGAACAGCTACAGCAGGCCGGTTTGCCCTTCCAACCGGGTGATTACATTTACTACGAAGGTTTGCCGGACAGTTACCAGGGCGCTTATATCTGGCGGAACGGCCTCGATGAGGCCTCCACTTTGCTGCTCGGTTCGGGAATAAAAGGCACCAGGCGTCTCCCTGACCAGCTTGTAGATTATGCAAAAGCGGGCCAGGGCCGGGTCTGGTTCGTACGGTTTGCCGCAAACCCTGCCCCGGCTTATCTTTTCGGTTACAGCCTTTCCACCGGGCAAGAAACCAGCCCCGGCCTGGAGACCAATGGTACGCAAACCTGGAATTTTGAAGACTGCCAGGCCGGAGCATGGCAGTTTACACCTACCCAGGGCAACACCGTTTGCCAGCAGGGGGAGGGTCTTTACCTGCAAACCGGCTGGCAAAAGACCAGCCTTTCCCTGACCAGCCCAACTTTGAAGGCCCGGGCAAACTCTACCGGACTTGAGCTTATTTTTACAAATTATGTTGATTTTGATTTCCAGCAGCCCCAGATTTTTAGCGATTTAATGATGACATTTAAGGGCCAAACCTCACCTTTCCAGCAACCCTTTGAACTCGCCGCTGACGGCAAACCGCACCAGTACCATTTTTACCTGCCCCTATCCACAAGCAACCAGGGCGATTTGAACCTGACATTTAATTTTAATAAGTTCCGCAGCAATATTTTGTGGAAGAAAATCGAAATCCGTTTTACTACCGGGCAATAAAAAAGAGCCCGCCGTCTCTGGCAGGCCCTTTTCAATAATTCAGGCTAGACTGCGCTAACGGTAACGCTTTTTTCCTCCTCGATTTCGGCCTCGGCTTCAAGAGAAGCTTCATCCACCAGCGATACATCTTTGAAGAACAAAGTGCCGATTACCACCAGCACGCTCATAACCAGGACAGCAAGGAAACCCTGCTGGATAGCGGTCTCGAACGCCATTTTGAGGGCGCTGAAAATCTGGTCGAGAAGCCCCTGGGCTTGCGGATTGGCTCCGGTAACAGCCTGGACCACCGTGGCATGGTAGGTCGGGTTGACCAGGGCTTGCGGGTTGGTCGCCAGGTCAAGGACCTGGGGCGGTAACTGGTGGGCTGCCGTCGGAAGGCGGTTGCCAAGTTCGCTACTTAAGGTGTTGTTAACAACCGTCCCGACCACCGCTACACCCAGGACGCCACCTAGTTGGCCGAAGAAACGGGCCGACCCGGTGCCGACTCCCAGTTTGGAACGGGGAACGGCGTTCTGGGCAATCAGGGTCAAAATGCTAAAGAACGGACCTACCCCTAACCCGGTGATAATCATAAAGATGATGGCAACCCACAGGCTGGTATTCGAATCCATCCGGCTCAGCAAAAAGACCCCGATTAACATAGTAACCGCCCCGACGATGGTAATACCCTTGAACTTCTTAATTTTGGTCATCAAAATCCCGCCAACCATTGCGCCAACCACCGAGCTAAGCGTAAACGGGGTAATTACTTCCCCCGAACTTGTAGCCGATTCGCCAAGAATACCTTGCAGGTAGAGAGGCATATAGATAATCAATCCCACCAGAGCCATAAATTGCAACAGGGAAATAACTGCCGAAAGAGTAAAGTTGCGGTTGCGGAACAGCTCAAATGGGATAATTGGTTCAAGGGCGAACCGTTCGACCACGACAAAGAGGATGAACAAGACCGCCGCCGCCCCCAGGATGCTCAGGACCTGGACCGAATCCCATGCAAAGTCCTGGTTGCTGCCCCAGGTCAGGCCAAGCAACAAGCAGACAGTCGCGGCGGCAATCAGGATAGCCCCTACGAAATCAATCCGGCGAAAAGCAGCCCAACCCCGGTACTGGGTGTGAAAGGTCTGGCGGTTGGTCGGCAGGTAAAGGACTAACCCAACCAGGGCCAGCAAACCAACCGGTAAATTGATGTAGAAGACCCAGCGCCACCGGGTCGAATCGGTCACGATGTCGCCCAGGACCGGGCCGTGATCGGTCAGTAAACCTCCAATGGTCGGGCCGACCAGGTTTGAGAAACCGTACACCACCCCGAAAAGGCTCTGCCATTTAAGGCGTTCTTTCAGGGTAAAGATGTCGGCAATAACCGAGAAGACCAGGGCGATGCCAACCCCGGCCCCCAGACCCTGTAGGGCCCGGAACGCAATAAACTGGTCCATATCCTGGGCCGCCCCTGACAGGACCGACCCGATTAAAAATAGTACGGTACCGACCAGCAAAAACCCTTTGCGCCCGAACTGGTCCGAGAGTTTACCGACAATCGGGATAGCCGTAATCGAGGCCAGCGAGTAAGCCGTGACCGACCAGGTATAGCGGTCAAACCCCTGTAAAGTGCTGATTATTCGCGGTAAGGCCGTACTGACGATGGTCTGGTCAAGGGCTTCCAACAACAAAGTTAGCAGGAGTGACCCTAACACACTGAATAAAGCAAATCCTCGCAACCCTGAATCGGCCATAGGTGCGTTTTTAGTTTCTCCCTCAAACGACATAATTTTCTCCTTTTATTTTATATACTGGTTTTTATTTGGCGGTCTTCTTAAACAAATTGCCAGGTCCGCCGGCCACTTCCGGTAAAAGTGTAAATCCGAATCCTTAATGCGGCATCACCCGTTTTGGGTGATAAATCAGGTGAAAATAAAATCGGTAATTTAATCTTTTTGAGCCTGAATTGGGGTTTTGAAAAGGTAAAACGGTAAAATGAAGAAAATAAAATCCCGGCTACGCAGGTGTGTAGCCGGGAATAGTCGCAACGCTCAGAGGAAAATGAGCGCCGCTATGTAGGTGTTAGGTTAGGCGGATATAGTCTGAGTGGCAAACCGGCGCGCTTCCCGGCGGTTGTTTATATCGAGTTTGCGATAAATACTTTTGACCTGGGATTTGATAGTGTTGACCGAAACCACAAGTTCGTCGGCAATCTCCGAATTGGATAGCCCCTCTGAAAGCAAACGCAAGACCCGTTGCTCCTGGCGGCTGAGCGGCTCGATTACGGTCATCAGCCGAGCGGGGGCCAGCGCCAGGGTTGGGGGCGATTGGCGCAAAGCCGCCGGGGGTTCCGGCAGCAACCGGTCGCGCAAAAGGGTACGGCCAAAAACCAGCAAGGCCGGTTCGGTAATTCCAGGTAAGAGGGTACGGAGAAGCTCTACCCCACTAATGCCATCTTCGAGAAAGACCTGGCAATAATTTTCGGGTTGAGCCAGGGCCAGGGCCTGGCGTATAGCATGGGTAGCCAGGGGGTTGTTTCCTTCCCCTGAATAAGCCCGGGCCTTTAGATACCAACATTCACACTCGCTGGCGGCCCTCCCTTGCTCCTGGGCTTCCCTCAACCACCGGTCGAGCAATGTATGGGCGACCCCGTAACTTGTCTGGGCGATAAGCAACCGGGCCTGGACCAACCCTTCCCGCTCAAGCAATGTGCGAGGTCCTTCCGCCGGTAGGTTATTCAACATAACCGACCAGTGTCGGGCTGTTTTTAACTCACCCCTGGCGATGTTAAATTGAGCCTGGTAAGCCTCGACTTCCCGTAAAAGTAGGGGCCAGTTCTGGGTTCGGGCTACCAGCATTTGAAGAAGCTTTTCGGCCTGTACCACCTCGCCTTTTATATTCTTCAAGCGAATCAAAAGCAAAGTGCCTTTGACCTGTAAAAGGTCGTCCCCAACCTCCCGTGCCCCGGCCATGGCCTGCTCAAGATAACGGGTAGCCGTCTCAAGTTCGTTGCGGTCGAAACAAATTTCGGCCAGGTGAAAAAGGGTCTGGCTGCGGTCTGAGGGGTCCTGGATGGCTTCTTCAAAAATTTGGTTATAGACCTGGATGGCCTGGTCCAACTCCAACCGGAAGCGGTAAACTTCCGCCAGCATAGACAGTCCGGCCCGCTTGCTATACTGGTTGTTTGAAACCACGTTCAGGCGAATGGCCTCCCGCAGCAAAGAGAGGGCATTGTTAAGCCTTCCTTCGTACAATTGGTGCGGGACCAGGTTGCAGAGGGCGATACCTCGCCAGTAGACCTCAGTTTCCGGTAACCATTCTAGGGCCTGGGTTATCGCGGAAAGACCCTGGCGGTAATCGCCCTGGAACCAGATCAGGCAACTCCTGAAAGCCATCACAGCGCCCAGGTTAGGCCAATTTTCCTCCGCCAACCACTTTTTTTCGGCAAGTTTCAAAGGGATCTCTACCTGTAGGCGAGTGGCCGGGCTGGCCCGGTCCGAGGTAAAAAGCAGCACCATGGCAAAGGTAAAACATAGGGCCGGGCGGACCTGCCAGACCCTTTCGGGCAGTCTTTCAAGCCAGTTGCGGACCCTAAAAATATCTATGGTCAAATTAACCGGGGGAGTTATTGTTTCCAATAAATCGGCCACTCGCTCATAATCCTGGGTTAAAAACTCCATTTCAATGGCTTCGTCCATCCAGCCATTACCGGCATACCAAAGGCTGGCTTTCCCGGCCAGTTCCCGTATAAGGGTTTCACCAAACTGGCGGCGAGCCTGGAACCTTAACGCCCTGGCCAGCAAATCCCGGTATATGAACCACTGTAGCCCGCCCTCTGCTGGTCGTCCGGCAGTTTGTTCTTGCCTGGCCAGGAAGAAATTAGAAGTTGCCAGTTCTTCCAATAGTAAGGCGCTTTCGCTTAACCCGGTCAGGGTTTCGGCCAGGGCCGGGCTAACCAGGTTAAGAAACGAGGTTTTTAGCAGGAAATCTTTAAGATTGTCAGGTAAAGGTTGAAGAATTTCATTTATGATAAATTCACGGAGCGGCGGGAAATCCCCATTAAAGTTGCGCAAGAACTTTTCTATTTCGTCAGCAGGCAGGATACTGGCTCCCTGGGCCGCCAGCACAATTCCGCCCGGCCAGCCGCCGGTTTTATCTAGCAGCCCTTTTACTACCTCCGGGGAAGGGATGACCGCCAGGGTTTGCCCCAGGTATTTCTGTGTATTAACCTGGGAAAAACGGAGGTCGTCTGCCGGTAAGCTGTAAAGCTCCCCATTTGCCCGCCAGCGAGCCAGGGGCAGGGAAGGCTCAGTGCGGGTTAAAATCACCAGGCGCACTTGCCGGGGCAGGTGGTCAATCATAAAGACCAAATTCCGGTGAATTTCCGGGTTTACAATCCGGTGGAAATCTTCCAGTATTACCACCCCCCTACCTGGCAATTCGGCCAGTTCATTCAGGAAGACGGCCAGGGTTTCGGCGGCTGGTTCTCCGGCTGAAAGCATTTCCGGGGCGCTAAATTTAATTTCAGGCCAGGTTTTCCCGCAAGCCGCCATAAAGTAATTCCAGAAAGACCGCCAGTAATTGTTCCCGGCGTCAAGGGTCAGCCATCCAACTTTTTCCTGGCTGGTTCTGGAGCGGGTTTCGGCCAACCATTGGCCTACCAGGGTCGTTTTACCAAAACCCGCCGGGGCCTTAAGTAGGGTCAGGCGGTGGTTATGGATTGAGTGATCGAGCCGGGCCAGTAATTCGGGTCTTTCCAGCAATCCTTCCGGTAGAGATGGAGGTTGCAGTTTAGTTCCCAGGATGGGTATATTTTTTATAAGGTTTAGGTTTTGCATGCCACACCTTAACAGGATTCATTTTGAAATTAATTTTATTTATTTTCTTCCTTCTCAATATAACCTAAAATTTTGGTTTGTCAATAATTTTCATTAGCAGATTAATATATTTGACAAAAATTGTAATAATACTTATAAAAATTTAGCATTGGCTAAAAAGGGTGGTAATTGAAAACAATTCAGGCGCGTGATGTATAATAGCCGGGCCAAATTGTAAACAACCACGCAGAGGATGATAGATGGATTCAATTGTCGAAGCTTTAGCCCGAAACGCCACTGAATATCCCGAAAAAACCGCCCTTGGTTTTGAAGGTCAAAACTTTTCTTATACCCGGTTATACCGGGACGTTACCCGGTTCGCCGCCGGTCTTAAAAAATGGGGTCTCGCGCCGGGCGACAAAGTGGCTCTTTTTCTCGAAAACTGTCCCGAATTTGTGATGGCTTATCTGGGGACGCACCTGGCAGGTGGGACGGTCGTGCTGGTCAATACCCAGTACCGCCAGGTCGAACTTCGCCACATCCTGACCGACTCTGAGGCTCGATTGGTCGTTACCGGGCCGGGCGGATGCACCGAACTCGACCATCTTAAAGCGGATTTGCCGGGACTAGAGGCAATGGTCGTGGTGGGTAGTACAAACCAGGCAAGCGGAATTCCGGCCCTGGATTTTGAAGCTTTTCTGGCCGAACCGACCGCTGCTTTCGACTTTCCCACGGCCAAATCCCTGGCGATTATCGCTTATACTTCCGGCACCACCGGGCAAGCCAAGGGGGCTATGCTTCTTCATTCGAACCTGGCTTCCAATATTGCCACCCTTACCACGACCTGGGAGTGGACCGCCGCCGACCGCCTCCTTTTGGTGTTACCCCTTTTCCACGCACACGGCCTGATGGTCGGGTTACACGGCACTATCTGGACCGGGGCCAGCGCGGAACTCCGCCGCAAATTTGAAGCCGCCTCGGTGCTGGAAACCTTACAGCAGGATACCAATCTGACCATGTTCTTCGGGGTTCCCACGATGTACGGTCGCTTGCTCGAAGGAGCCGCTAAACTAAATGGCCTCCCGCGTCCTTTGCGGCTTTATGTTTCGGGTTCGGCCCCGCTCAGTCGCGAGACTTTTAACGCCTTTGAAAAGATATTCGGCCAGCGTATCCTCGAACGCTACGGCATGACTGAAACTATTATGAATATGACTAACCCTTACCACGGGGAGCGGCGGGCCGGGACGGTGGGTGCCCCCTTTCCCGGCCAGGAAGCCCGGATTGTAGATGTCCAGAGCCGCCAGCCTTTGCCCGATGGTGAGACAGGCGAAATCGAGGTCCGGGGGCCGCACGTCTTCGCGGGGTATTTGCACCGCCCGGAAGCGACCGCCGAAGCCTTCGATGAAGACGGATGGTTTAAAACCGGCGACCTCGGATGGCGTTCGGAAGACGGTTATTATTCTATTAACGGGCGGGCCCGCGAACTTATAATCAGCGGTGGTTATAATGTATATCCCCGCGAGGTCGAAGAAGTTTTGTTGCAGCATCCGTCGGTGGGTGACGTGGCGGTCTTTGGATTGCCTCATCCCGACCTGGGCGAACAGGTCGTGGCGGCGGTGGTCCCGGCCCCCGGTCAGCCTTTGCCTTCGACCAATGAACTGGCCGAATTCTGCCGACACCAGCTTGCAAGCTTCAAAAAACCGCGCCAGGTGGTCCTTGTACCGAGCCTGCCCAGGAACGCCCTGGGAAAAGTCCAGAAACACCTGCTTCGCGAGAAAATCGGTGGGATCTAGACCCTGAAGCTGGCAAAAGGCTTTTTATGAGCGTACCGGCCCTCGAACTGGCTCTATTACAAATCTCGCTATTTCCTGCCCAACCGGGAGAAACAAAATGGCCGGACCACGGTCAAACGATGGCCCGGCTGGTTAAATTTACCCGACCAATCCTTGCCGCCCACGGTGGGTTTATTTATAGCCAGGCTTTTGGAGAATTAAAAGTAGCCTTCCTAGAAAATAGCCCGGCTATTGCCTGCCTGACCGCCTTGCAGGAATTCAGCCAAAAATCCATCTGGAAAGATAGCGGGTTTAACATGGGCCTGAAACTATCGTTTGAACTACTCCAGGAGGCTGGGCAAACCTCATTTATTACTTCGGAATTTCCCCCAGAAACCGGGCTCTCCAGCCAGGAAGAAGCTTATGGGAACAGCGATTGGCTGCTGGCCCGTTTGGCCGGGTTTCCCCAGACAGGGCGGCCCAGGCATTACCCGGTAGACCCCCATTGGTATGACTTCTATTACGGGAGGTACGAGGAAGGCCGGGACTGGCTCCAGAAACAACTCTTTTTTGAACAACCCTATTCCAAACACCTCATTCATTGTCTTATCGCCTTTCTAAACCTGCGACTCGGCAAAGTCGATGAATTTTCGCTGATTTATTTTTTGGGTGTCTTGGGAAAGTTTGGTGGTATCTCAAGGGATATGTCGGATGAATTTCTCACCTATTCCCTGCTGGCTAAAATTGCCAGGGCCAATGGTGGCGACCTCGAAACAATTCAAGAATTTGAAATTAATGCCTCCCGGTTACAAACCCAAATCCGGGCCGGAAGACGTTATGTCGCTTTCCTCTCAGACCTGGGACGGAATGCCCGGCTCCAGAAACAGGCCCAGGCCGCTTTCCGGCTCTACCAGGCTTGCCTCGATTGGAGCAGGCGGACCGGGGACAAGTTCGGCGAAATCATTGCCCTTTCCAACCTGGCCGATACCACCCAGGCCTTGCGGGATTATGGAAAAATGTCCGACCTTTTCGACCTGACCCTGGACCAGTTACACCAATTTGAAAAAGGGTTGAGCCGTCCGGCTTTGCTGGTGGTGCTGGCCTACCTGGTAAGCGAACCGGGCGATACCACGCTCGCCACCGAATTATTGGCCGAAAGTCGCCGGTTGAACGCCCTCACCCGGAAAATTAACCCCCTTCATGAAGACCTGCTGACCCTGACCGAAATTACCCTCGGCCTGGTCCCTACCGAACAACTGCTCTCCCGGCACCAGAAAAGGCTGGCTTTGGCCTGGCGCAGCCTAAACCCTTACAGTTTTTCGTCGGCCCTGGCTGGTCTGGCTGTCCTGAACCTGGAAAAAGGGTTGATAAACGAAGCCAGGCCAACCTTGAAACGGGCCTTTAATATTGCCATGCTGGGCCGTAACTGGCCTGTGTTGGTTGAAATCATCGAAAAGTTGGCTCAATTCTGGTTGAAGCAGGGCCAGGACAAACGCGCTACCAGGCTATATGGTGCTGCTGGCGGATTACGCCAGCGTCTTAACCTGGCCGTTTCTCACCTCGAAAAACCTGTTTACGAACAAAACCTGGATTTATTAAAAAACCGGCTGGGACCACGCCTTTTTAAGCAAGCCTGGGCAAAAGGTAATAACCTGCCCATCCAGGAGATACTAAAAATAGGCCTGGGAGCTAACCCTCGCCTGAACCCCCACCAGCGATACACTCAAAGCCGGCTCAAAACCGAACCTGCCCCCAGCAATGAAACCGCCCCGCTCAGCCAGCGGGAAAAAGAAGTCCTTTACCTGGTTGCCACCGGTCTGACCAACCCTCAAATCGCCCGCCAGATGAACCTCAGCACCTACACAGTCAGCAGCTATTTGCGCTCGATTTACAACAAACTAGGCGTGACCACCCGCACCGCTGCCGCCAGTTACGCCTTTAGAAATTTGTATAAATTACCCTAATTTGAAGGTATTTTGAAAACGCCCACCTTGCTAAAGTGAGGCTGTCATAAAGAACAGCTACAAATAGCTTATGCAAGGAGGCGTTTAATGAGTGTCGAAACCATTTCCAACGAAACCAAATCCGCCTTTATCGGGAACGGTAAAGTGGTCCAGGTGATGGGTCCGGTGGTTGACCTGGAATTTTCAACCGACAAGTTGCCGGAAATCTTCGACGCCGTCGAAATCCTGGTGGAGGGCCGGGCCGAACCCCTTACGGTCGAAATCCAGCAGCTAATCGGTAATAACTGGGTGCGCGGGGTGGCGATGGAAAGTACCGATGGCCTCGAACGTGGCGCGATAGCCAGGACGACCGGGGGACCAATCCGGGTGCCGGTCGGCGAGGAAACCCTGGGACGCATCTTTAACGTCCTTGGCCGGCCCATCGATCTGAAACCTGACCTCGAAACTACCAACCTGCAACCGGTCCACCGGGAAGCCCCTACCTTCGAGGACCAGTCAACCAGCGCCGAAATGTTTGTGACCGGCCTAAAGGTGATAGACCTGATTGCGCCGTTTTCGAAAGGAGGCAAAGTCGGCATCTTTGGTGGGGCCGGGACAGGCAAAACAATCATCATCCAGGAGTTAATCCATAATGTCGCTAACGAGCATGGCGGCTACTCGGTCTTCGTGGGCGTTGGTGAACGGACCCGCGAGGGCAACGACCTCTATCACGACATGATTGAATCCGGGGTAATCAACAAAACCGTAATGGTTTTCGGGCAGATGAACGAACCCCCCGGCGCCCGGATGCGGGTCGGCCTGACCGGTCTCACCATGGCCGAATATTTCCGTGATTCAAAAGGGACCGACGTTCTGCTCTTTATTGACAACATCTTCCGCTTTATCCAGGCTTCCTCGGAAGTATCCTCGCTGTTGGGCCGGATGCCGAGTGCGGTAGGCTATGCCCCGACCATGGCAAGCGAAATGGGCCAGTTGCAGGAGCGGATTACCTCGACCAAAAAAGGCTCGATAACCTCGGTCCAGGCTGTCTTTGTCCCGGCGGACGATTATACAGATCCGGCCCCGGCCACAGCTTTCTCCCACCTGGACGCCTCGATAACCCTTGAACGTCGCATTGCCGAGCAAGGGATTTACCCTGCGGTAGACCCCCTGGCCTCCTCAAGCCGTATCCTCGACCCTAATATTGTCGGCATGGAACATTACACAATCGCCCGCGCCGCCCAGCGCACCCTTCAAAAATACCGGGACTTGCAGGATATTATCGCTATTCTTGGGGTGGACGAACTATCGGAGGAAGATAAATTGACGGTCCGGCGCGCCCGCAAAATCGAAAAGTTTTTCAGCCAACCGATGTTCGTGGCCGAACAATTCACCGGCATACCTGGCACCTTCGTTCCCGTGGAGGAAACCGTCCGAGGGGTCAAAGAAATCCTGGAAGGGAAGCACGATCACCTGCCGGAACAGGCTTTCTTCCTGGTGGGAACCATAGAAGATGCCATTGAAAACGCAAAAAAAATGCAGGGGTAAATTTATTATCTCCAAATAAAACCGGGACCATTTGGGGCCCCGGTTTTATTGTCCTAAAAATATCAAAAACCGGGCTGAATGATTAATTTTTGATGCATGTTTGGCAAAAACTCATTTTAGGGGCTGAATTTTGAAACATTTTCCCCAATTTAGAGTATACTTACTAAGAACTTTTTTTATTTAAATATAATTCTTCAAGATCGGCATGGTTAGAAGAATGAAGGTGGAGGTTATTATATATGGGTAACAGCAAATGGCTAAGAAATAGCTTTGTCTATTTAATAGTCATAATAGCCGTGCTATTACTATTTTACACAATTTTCGGTGGCGGTACCAGCAACAGTGCCCGAACCATCCCCATCAGCCAGGTTTTCCGGGATGCAGTGGCCGGACAAGTTAAAGAAATTGATATTGCCAACGATACTAATGTCGTCCAGGTTACATATACAGACGGTACAGAACGAGTTTCCCGGCGCGAAACTTCCACAACCGATTTCACCAGTCAACTAATTAACGCGGGTTACAACTTTAATACCGGCAACGTAGCGATTAAAGTAAACGAACCATCGCCCTTCGGCGGTATCCTTAACATTCTGACCTTGCTATTGCCGACGCTGATTTTTATCGGCGTGCTCGTCTTTATGATGCGGCAATCGGGCGGTGGGGCCAACCAGGCCCTCAGCTTTGGCAAGAGTCGCGCTCGCAAATTCGTGGGCGATAAAACTTCGGTCACCTTTAACGATGTGGCCGGGGTCGAAGAATCAAAACAGGAACTGGCCGAAGTGGTCGAATTCCTTAAATTTCCCGATAAGTTTGCTGCTCTCGGCGCCCGCATCCCTAAAGGTGTACTGCTGGTCGGCCCTCCCGGTACCGGTAAAACCCTGATTTCGAAAGCGGTTGCCGGGGAAGCCGGGGTGCCCTTCTTCAGCATCAGCGGTTCCGAGTTTGTTGAAATGTTTGTCGGTGTCGGGGCCAGCCGTGTCCGCGACCTGTTTACCCAGGCCAAAGCCGCCGCCCCCTGTATCATCTTTATTGATGAAATTGACGCCGTTGGTCGCCAGCGTGGTTCCGGTCTTGGTGGTGGGCACGACGAACGCGAACAGACCCTCAACCAGATCCTGGTCGAGATGGACGGTTTCGACACAACCACGAACATCATCGTAATTGCCGCGACCAACCGTCCTGACGTATTAGACCCGGCGCTGCTCCGCCCCGGTCGTTTCGACCGCCAGGTCATCCTGGACCGCCCCGACCTCCGCGGTCGCATGGCCGTCCTGGAAGTTCACGTCAAGGGCAAACCGTTGGAAAAAGAAGTTTCGTTGGAAGTCCTGGCGAAGCAGACCCCCGGTTTCAGTGGCGCTGACCTGGCAAATATGGTCAACGAAGGAGCCATCCTGGCTGCCCGCCGCAATCGCCGGACCATCTCTATGTCGGAGATGGAAGAAGCTATCCTGCGCGTGATTGCCGGCCCGGAGCGCAAAAGCCGCCTCATCAGCGAAAAAGAGAAGATGATTACGGCTTATCACGAAGTCGGTCACGCTATCGTGGCGCGTATGACCCCGAACGTGGACCCGGTCCACAAAATCACGATTATCCCGCGCGGTATGGCCGGTGGTTTAACCATGATTTTGCCCGGTGACGACAAGACCCTGGGTACCCAGGGCCAGTTCGAAGACCAGATTGCCTGGGGCCTAGGCGGTCGGGTCGCCGAGGAAATTATCTTCAACGAGATTTCCAGTGGCGCTTCCGACGACATCGAGAAGGCGACCAATATCGCCCGTACGATGGTTATGCGCTACGGTATGAGCAAGAAACTCGGCCCGATTGCCTTTGGCAAGCAGGACGAGATGGTCTTCCTGGGTCGCCAGATTAGCGAGCAGCGCAACTACTCCGACGAGGTGGCCTACGAGATTGACAAGGAAATCCGGGCCTTTATCGACCACGGGTACTTCCGGGCCAAGAAGATTTTGACCGACAACAAAGACAAACTTATCCAGATTGCCGAGTTGTTGATTCAGAAGGAGACCCTGGAAGGCGAAGAATTCGAGCGGATGTTTGAAGACGCCCGCCCAGTTCCCCACTCCTATACCAAGCCCATCCGGTCGCTCCGGCCTACCTATACCGAACCCGGCGAACCGGGCCAGGGAACGGCGGCCAGCATCCTGTAGTCTGGGTTGAAATCATTAAAAAGACGGCTTATAGGCCGTCTTTTTTTTACTCAAAAACTTGTAAACTAAAGGTAACCCCAATACCAAAATTTGTTTAGTTTTATAGATGCACTTTTGAAGGAATAATTATATAACTGATTTGGGGTAAAGCCCCGGTTTTAGTTTAGGGAAAGGAACACAAAAGGAGTAAAGACCATGCCGAGCCCAGAGAGCTTTCAATTAAAAGAGTTTATAAAAAGCCAGTTTGCAGAATCTAACCCTGCTGAAACCATCCAACAGGTCAGGAAAAAGGTCGATGAGAGTATGCTGCTTTTACCTGTATTAGAAGGAGCGCAAATAGAACCGTTTGATGCCAAGGGGGTAACCGGGGATTGGGTTTCAATGCCTGGTGTAGCGACCAACCGGGTGCTGCTGTATCTGCACGGGGGTGGTTATGTTATGGGTTCCGCCCGCACTCATCGCGACCTGGCCGCTCGGTTTTTTCAGGCGGCGGGAGTGAGAGTGGCGGTACCCAATTACCGCCTCGCACCGGAAAATCCTTTCCCCGCGGCCCTTGAAGATGCAACGGCAGTATACGGCTGGCTGCTTGAACAGGGGTATAAACCTGAACATATTGCTTTTTGTGGCGATTCGGCGGGTGGTAACCTGGCAGTGGTCACCTTACTGGCCCTTCGCGAAGCCGGTAAGCCTTTACCGGCGGCGGCGATTTTGCTCTCACCCTGGACCGACCTTACTTTGAGTGGGGAATCCGTCAAGACAAAGTCTGAGGTTGACCCTATGATAAAGCTTGGTGATGCTAAAGAACAGTTTGCCTACTACGTTGGCAATCACGACCCGGCCAACCCCTTGATTTCGCCTATCTTTGCCGAATTGCATGGCCTGCCGCCTTTGCTTATCCATGTTGGAAGCGATGAGGTGCTGCTTGACGACTCGGTAAGGCTGGCTGAGCAGGCCCAGGCGGCTGGTACCGAGGCCCAATTAAAGGTCTGGGACGGGATGTGGCATGTCTTCCAATCGTTAGCGAGTATGCTGCCGGAAGGCCGCGATTCTATTGATGAGCTTGGAGCGTTTGTAAAACACCATGTTTTTTAACGCACAGGGTAAACTCTAATACCGGTCTAACTGATGGCCGCGCCGCTAAGTTGACGACTGGAGTATAATTTAACCAGTAATTTTGTGCTAAAAACAATGGAAGTATTTAAGCATGGCGGTCACAAACTGGCTGGTTTCGGCAAAAAACCTGACCGAATTAAAAGTTCAATATCACAACCTGGCCCGGCAGCACCATCCTGACCTGGGTGGTGATACCGAAATTATGCAGCAGATAAACGCGGAATACAGCCTGCGCGTAAAACTCTTTAAGGCCGGTTTTAACGTGGCCGCCACACCCACCCCTGCCGAACCGACCACCCGAACTCGTAAAACCTCACCCAGGAAAACTACACATTCTGAAAATGCGACCGAATGGGAAAAGCTTGGTATTAATCGAGACGCCTTTGAAGCTTACCAGGCGGTCTGCCAGATGCGTGAGGCCGAACGTTATCCTTTTGGCATCGTGGTAAAGATTGTCAAAGGGCAGGTCCAGGTTGGCGGTAAAGCCACTTATTTCTACCGCGACCGCCTGAAGACCCTTGGGTTTCTCTGGAACAGTTCGGCCCGCTACTGGTTTTTTGTAAAAAAGCCAGCCAAAACAAAAGCCGTTTGAATTCAATTCCCTTCTTGAAAGATAAATAGCTCACTTTCACCTAGTAATTTGTAGGTTTTGTAACATAGAAAAACCTGCAATGTTATTTGTGAGGTCACGCACACCCCTATACGTAGTTCTAACAATGTCTAAAATCGCTCCTTATGACAAAATAAAGATGTTACAGATACCGGCGTCCGCAAGGACACCAATACAACTTTTAACAAATTTTTTAACAAAACAAAAGTCAAAGGAGAATTATTTACAATGAGCAATATCGACATCGCCCGCGCCTGGAAAGACGAAGAGTATCGCAACAGCCTGACCGAAGAGCAGAAAGAGCAACTGCCTGAGAACCCGGCTGGCGAAGCTGAAATTTCCGACGAGGACCTTGGCAACATTTCCGGTGGTATGCGGTCCGAAACTGCCCAGACCCAATGTGGCGGCCAATACTGCAAAAACACTTCCGGCGCTTGCAACCCTTTCTAATTTAATTAGGGGTAAGGCGTTTTACTATACAATGGTAGCGCCTTACCTTATTTTTAGCATATTAAAACTTCCCTTATTTATATATAATTATTCAAAACTTATTTACAGGAAAAGCTTGATGACGCAAACTGCTTCCCAGGACAGTAAAAATTCCAATATTGAAAATCCTGATTGGTTAAAAGCACTCCCCTTAACCGAGCGGTTAACCAATCTCCCAACCGTTATGGGTGATCCCGGCGGAAAAGCGTTGCGGCGATTTCAGAAGTGGCAGGAACAGGGGCCGTTTAACAGGGGAAATTATTTCAAACGCCGCCTTGAAAGTGACCACCTGTCCGAAGCCGAACTGCTTTTCCTGCTGGGTGAAACCCCGGCAAACCTGCAAACCCGTATCCCTAAACAACCGGCCTGGCTAACCGACTTTTTGAAGGCTTTTAACAAGCCCGAAACCGAACTTTTAGAAACAAGCGATTTACCTCCCGCTTTGCAACCCTTTGCGCCCTTAATTAATAGCGGTCTCGAAAAACTACAAACTACCCTGGGCCACCTCGCCCTGCAAAATACCGAGTTACCCTTTGACATTATCAATGTCAAGGGATTTTTCTTGCCCGACTTACTCCAAAAATTTACAAGCCGGTTGAACCGGGTGCTGGCCCTGGAAGTGAACGTAGCCCGGTTGGAAGGTCGTCTTAGTGGTGATACCCCCCAGGCCCGCTTTGCCAGCTTTTTAACGGGGCTGCAAGAAGATGGCGCCCTTTTAAAACTCCTGGCCGAATACCCGGTCCTGGCCCGCCAGTTAACCCTGCTAACAAATAACTGGGCCACTACAACCGGGGAATTCCTGGTTCGGCTTTCTGCGGATTGGCCCGCCATTCTTGAGAAATTTGCGCCTGAAAACCCTGGTAAGCTAACCGGGGTGAAGACCGGGAGTGGAGATAGCCACCGGGGTGGCCGGAGTGTTTTCCGGGCTGATTTCGAGAACGGTTTCAAAATTATTTACAAACCAAAATCGCTTGGCAACGAACTTCATTTCCAGGAACTTCTCGAATGGCTTAACGAGCGGGGCGCTACCCCGGCCTTCCGCAGCCTGAAAATAATTGACCTGGGCACTCACGGCTGGGAAGAATTTGTGGTTGCCGAAACCTGCACCACTGAGGAAGAAATCCGGCGCTTTTACCGGCGTCAGGGGGCTTTCCTGGCCCTGCTTTACACTCTCGACGCAACCGACCTCCACCAGGAAAACCTGATTGCCGCCGGGGAACACCCGGTCATGGTAGACCTGGAAGCGCTCTTTCATCCCAGGATGAGTACTCTCAAACCGGATTTAAACTGGAAACCCGCAATTCAACACCTGGAAAGCTCAGTGATGCGGGTCGGCCTTCTGCCGGACCGGGTATTTGTAGGCAAGGGTCAGGGGATGGACATCACCGGTCTTGGAAGCAAGCCGGGCCAGCTTTCCCCTAAACCGGTCCCCAGTTGGCAGGGTATTGGCACCGACGAGGTGCGGATGGTTCGTGAACATTTCGAAATGGCGGGGTTTGAAAACCTGCCCAGCCTGAACGGGCGGACGGTGAATATCCTGGATTATACCGGGGAAATCAGGGAGGGTTTCGAAAACCTTTACCGGTTGGTGCTGCATAACCGGGCAGATTTCCTTGAAGGGCCGGTGGAAGCTTTCAGGCAGGATGAAATGCGAGTAATCCTGCGTAACACCACGACCTATATCAAACTTCTCCAGGAAAGTTTCCACCCCGACCTTTTGCGAGACGCTCTCGACCGCGACCGTTTCTTCGACCATCTCTGGGCCACCACCGAAATCGAACCTTACCTTGACCGGGTCATTCCTTTCGAAAAGGCCGATTTACATGGTGAGGACATCCCGGTCTTCACGGCTAAACCGGATAGCCAGGATTTATACGACAGCCGGGGTAACGCTATTCCAAACTTCCTGGTAGAGGCGCCCTATCAGGTCGTCAGGCGGCATATCAATCACCTTGGGGAAGGTGATCTGGCCTGGCAATTATGGTTTATAAATGCCTCCCTTGCTTCGGTAGACGGTCCTGACAAATTCACACCGGGCTTTCAACTCCCCGATTTTGCGACCAACCAGAAACCGGTTCCGGCAGAAGAATTTTTGAAAGAAGCTTTGCGGCTGGGTGAAAGCCTGGCCGACCAGGCCCTGGTCAAAGACGGTAAAGTCAACTGGGTGGGCCTGACTTTGATAAACGAAAGCGCCTGGACCATCCAGGCGAGCGGCCTCGACCTCTATAGCGGTGTCCCTGGTATCGCCCTTTTCCTGGCCTACCTGGGGCATTTTTCGGGTGAAACTCGCTACACCACCCTGGCTCGGCAGGCCCTTGACACAATTCGTTATGAAGTCGGAAATCTGAAAAAGGTTGAGTTAGGGATGGGTGCATTCGAGGGTTGGGGTGGCCTCATCTACCTGTATACCCAGCTTGGCGCTCTGTGGAACGAGGCGGATCTTTACCAGGAGGCTGCCGAATTTGTCGCCCGCCTGCCCGCTCTAATTGAAAAAGACGAGGTCTATGACATCATCGCCGGGTCGGCAGGGACCATCCTGGCTTTGCTGGCTCTAAATCAAGTATATCCAAAACCTGAACTTCTCGACACGGCTGTCCTGGCGGGGAACCACCTTATAGCCAGGGCCGACCAAAAGCCGGGCGGAGTAGCCTGGCCCAGCAACCACAAAAGGGAGGTTTTCCTGACCGGGTTTTCACACGGTACCGCCGGGATAGCCTATAGCCTGCTAAAACTGGCCGAGGCTTCCGGGGAAGAAAAGTTTAAGGAAACCGCCCTGGCCGCTATCGGGTACGAACGCCATCTTTTTTCGGAGGAACATCAAAATTGGCCTGACCTGCGGGAAAACGGCGATCCTGAATACATGGTGATGTGGTGCCACGGTGCTTCAGGTATTGCCCTTGGACGGCTGGCAGCTTTGCCCCTGGTTGACGACTCAGCCACTCGCCAGGAAATCGAGGCCGGGCTTGCCACCACCATAAAGCAAGGGTTTGGCTACACCCATTCGCTTTGCCACGGGGACCTGGGGAACCTTGAGCCATTATTACAAGCTAACCAGCTATTTCCCGGTGAAAGTTATAAGGGTGCCCTAAACTCAATCAGCCGGGCGGTCCTTGATAACATCCGGGAGGAAGGGCCAAAATCAGGCATTCCCCTTGGTGTGGAAAGCCCCGGCCTGATGAGCGGCCTGGCCGGAATCGGGTACGGGCTGCTGCGCCTGGCTGCCCCTGATAAAGTCCCTGCGGTCCTACTTTTGGCCGGACCTACTTTGAAATAAATATTTTTCCAAAATCAAAAGAGGCACTTCTTTACAGAATTGAAATGCCTCTTTTTTTCACCTGGTTTAAGGGATATGTACCTTGAAATGAAAGCCCCGCTTTACCCTACACCCTTTTGATGGTATGGATAGTTACCGGAGGTGTCAGGGTCTGGGCTTCGTGGGGCTGCACCTGAATCTGGCGGACCACGTCCATCCCGCTCGTCACCCAGCCAAACGCTGCGAAACCCTGGCCGTCCGGGTTTCGTTTGCCGCCAAAGTCAAGTTCGGGCTGGTCATTAATGCAGATAAAAAACTCCGAGGTGGCGCTATCGGGGGCGAGGCGGGCCATCGAAATGGTGCCGTCTTTGTGGGCCAGGCCCGTGATATTGGTCGTTTCCTGCTGGATAGACGGTTTGCGCTGGTTTCCAATTTTATCAAGGCCCAACCCGCCCTGGATTACCTCGATTTTGACTTCGTTGTCAGGCTGGTTGTCCATCAAGACCGTCCGGTAAAAAATGCTGTCGTTAAAATTGCCGTCATCGACATAGCCAAGAAAATTCGCGGCGGTAATCGGGGCGGCCTTTTCGGCTATCTCGACCTCAATCGTTCCAAAATTTGTTACAATAGCTACCCTGGGGTTTGTGTAATTCTCCACCTTTACTCCATCCTCTCAAACAATTTTTTACAATTGCATCAAACGGTAAAACAGGGTTTATTATACCCACTTCCTAAAAATTTCCCTAACCACAAAGTTTTTATTCCTTTTCTTCAAGTTCTCTGGCAAGTAAATCCTGGTCCATAAATTCAATCAGGTTTTCCAATTGCGTATCCAAAAACTCCCCGATTTTATGCAAATTGACTTCCCAACCAGGCGGTTCACTAAAGGAGAAGATATGAAGTCCAAGCCAGATGTCCCAGGCAATACTTAGCTCACAATCGGGCCGGGCGCAATCGAGATAATAAACATCTATGCCGTCCAGAAAATTGACCATCTCAAAACCAAACTTCTCCAGCAATAAATCCGCGATTTTCGGAAGAATTGCGGACGTGGCGTAATAAATCTCGTAGGTTTGGAGGCCCGTTGGGGTGGTTGAAAACAGACCGGCCAGCTTTTTCACTTTCTTATCCCATCTAAACCCAGGTCAAAATTAAGGTAATTAAGGTTTATTTTATCCTAACACTTTTCCTAAATTTTTGTGGTTTGCCAAAAGGCAAAAAAAAGTGTTAATCTGCCCTCATTCAAGATTTACTCCTGACTGCTCTATTTATCGTTTTTTCACCGATTAAAGAGAAAAGGTACAATATGGCCGAACAAGAACCGATTGAACGCAAGCTAAACGAGGAATTACTGTTGTCCGCCCTCGAAGCAGCCCGGCAAGCCGGGGCGGACTATGCCGAGGTCCGGGGTCTGGCTGAAATCCAGAACGATGTCAGGGTAAAAAACGGCGAAATCAACAAAATGATGACCCGTGAGGACAACGGCTGGGGTCTAAACGTCCGTATCGGGGCCGGTTGGGGTTTTGCCAGCAGCGCCGAACTGACCGGACAGAGTGTGAAGGAAATAGCCGCCCAGGCGGTCCAACTGGCAAAAGCCAGCGGGCGGGTCCAACCTAAAAACCAGGCGGCCAGTTACGGACAGCCTTCCAGGGCGACCGGCGAATACCGCAGCCCGGTCCAGATTGACCCCTTCAAGGTGCCCCCCCGTGAGCAACTCGAAATGCTTTTCTCCGCCGAAGCAAATTTGCGCCGTTTCGGGCGAGTAAAGGTCAGCGAATCTCATTTACAGGCTTTCCGTTCCTTCAAGTTTTTCGCCAACACCGAGGGTGCCCACCAGCGCCAGTTTATCACCGAGACCGGTGGCGGTCTTTCGGCAATTGCGGTGGAAGGCCCCTATAGCTACCAGCGCACTTATGGCCGGGGCGGCAATTACGGTCAGGCCGGGTACGAATACATTCTTGATTTGCAACTGGAAGACGAAGCCCTTCGAGTCGGGGAGGAAGCGCATGAACTGGTTGCCGCCGACCCGGTCCCGGCAGGCCCGACCATGGTCGTCATCGGCTCAAATTTAGCCGCCCTGATGGTCCACGAAAGTTGCGGTCACCCGACCGAACTTGACCGGGTGCTTGGCAGCGAAAACGCCTTTGCCGGGGGTAGTTTCCTGGAACCCCAGATGCGCGGTAGTTTCCGTTACGGCTCCCCTGCTGTCAACCTGACCGCCGACGCCACCATTCCCGGCGCCCTAGGAACCTTTGGCTGGGACGATGAAGGCACCCCCGCCAAACGGACGCCCCTGGTCGAAAACGGTATCTTTACCGGCTATTTATCCTCACGGGATACCGCCGCCGCGATTGGCCTGGAAAGTGGCGGGGCGGCCCGCGCTTCTTCCTGGTCGCGGGTGCCGATTGTCCGCATGACCAATGTCAGCCTGGAACCGGGTGAAGGAAGCCTGGATAGCCTGATTGGGGAGGTCGAAAACGGCCTTTACCTGGAAACTCCGTCCAGTTGGAGCCTCGACGACAAACGTATGAATTTTCACTTTAGCGCCGAAATCTGCCGCGAAATTAAAAACGGCAAGCTAGGCAAACTCTACAAAGGGGCCAGCTTTATGGAACGGACCCCGATTTTCTGGGGTAACGCTTTGAAAGTAGCCGGGCCGGAAGAATGGAAGGTCTGGGGCTTTTTGAGTTGTGCCAAGGGCGAACCCCTCCAGAGCGCCCACGTTGCTCATGGGGCTTCCCCTGTGCTGGTAAGAGAACTGACCGTGCAGCGGGAGGGCAAATAAATGAGCGAAGCGCAAGTCGAACACCTGATAGGGCAGGCTGCCGTCCTCAACCGGTTGGAAGATTTCTTGAAACTGGTCCCGGCCCGGACCGGCCACGTCGAACTAATCCTCGAACGTGAACAGGTCGCCGTTACCCGTTTCGCCCACAACCGGATTCACCAGAACGTCTCGAACCGGGACGTGCGCCTGTGGGTGCGGGCCAGCGTGGGAGGTTCGGTCGCGAGCATGGCCTGTAACAACCTTGACGAAAAGGTTGTGAAGGAGACCATCGAGCAAGCCCTGAAAATCGCCCGTCTGATGCCAAACCGGCAGCACCCCGGTTTTGCGTCCAGCCCGGATGAAAGCGGCCATAACACCGAACCGGGCAGCGAAGGTTTAACATTTCCCGGCCAGGCCAACCCAGGTCCGGCGGGGGCGTCTTTTGTCAAGGCGACTGCTTACCAGACCCCTGAAGACCGGGCTAAAACTATTGCCGAATTGGTTGCCCCGGTCCAGGAGGCAGGCCTGGAAGGTTATGGCACCTATAAAAACGTCCTGACCGAACTTGCCGTCGCCAATACCAACGGGCTGCGTTCCTACGCGGCGGGAACTTCCGGCTACCTCAAAGGTTTGATTGAGACCGCCGACGGAAAACAGGCCGGGTACGCCGACCAGTTGAGCCGGGATGTTACCACCCTGGACCCGCTGGCCCTGGCCCGGACGGCCATCCAGAAATGTTTGTTAAATAAAAACCAGATTGAACTCGGACCCGGCGAATATGAAGCGGTCCTTGAACCTAACACCGTGGCCGACCTGGTCCGATTTATGGTCATTCACGGCTGCGGGGCCCAACAACTCCAGGATGGCCGTTCCTTCATGACCGGGCGTTTTGGAGAAAAGGTGACCGGGGCGAATATCAATATCTGGGAAGACCCGGCCAGCCCCTATGCCATGCCCTTTCCCCTCGATTACGAGGGCCAATATGCGCGGGCCGTCCCGCTGGTGTCAAACGGAAAAGCTGCCGGGGTCGTCTACGACCGGGTCACCGCTTCCAGGGTGCCTGGGCATGTTTCAACCGGGCAGGCTACGACCCCCTGGAACATCACCAGCGACATTGTGCCTATACCTCAGCACATTGTGATGGGTGGCGGCACCGATAAACCCGTGGAAGAACTGGTTAAGAATGTCAAACGCGGCCTGGTCATTACCCGGTTACACTACACCCACTGTCCCGACCCTCGCCGGGTGGTCGCCACCGGAACGACCCGCGACGGTACTTTCCTGGTCGAGAATGGCGAGATTGTAGCGGCAGTCAAGAATATGCGCCTGACTCAGAGCGTTCTCGAACTGCTAGACACGGTCGAGGAATTCGGCCAGAGCAAGACCTGCCAGGACTGGTGGACCGCCAATGGCATGGCAATCACCAACTACAACCTGCCAGCCTTGCGGGTGGGACGTTGCGCTTTCACTGGTAACACCACTTTCTAGGCGGATTTTCAAACCAAAAAAGCCTTTGACTTTCGCAAACTTAGTCAAAGGCTTTTTTTAGTGATAAAACTTAATCTTTAATAGTGGGGTCGAGGGCATCGCGGAGACCATCACCGAGGAGATTAAAGCCGAGGACAGCCAGCATAATCGCTAACCCCGGAAAGATGGCAGGCCAGGGGCTTGTCTCCATAAAACCGTAACCGGTAGCAAGCATATTACCCCAGGAAGGCGCGGGGGGTGGGTTGCCCAGGCCCAGGTAACTTAATGAGGCTTCGGTGAGAATAGCCGCCGCGATAGTCAGGGAAGCCTGGACTATCAACGGGGCCAGGATATTTGGTAGGATATGCCGGATGGCTATCAACCAGGCCGGGACACCCAGGGCCCTCGCCGCTTCGATATAAAGGAGGTTTTTAACCGAAAGGACCGCACCTCTGGTCAACCGCACGAAAACCGGCAGGTTGACGATACCGATTGCCAGGATAACGTTATTCAGGGTTGGGCCTAAAACCGACATAATCGCAATTGCCAGCAAGACCGCCGGGAAGGCGAATAGAATGTCCATCAGGCTCATCAGGGTGCCATCGAGTTTTCCGCCCTGGTATCCGGCTAAGAGGCCAAGAATGGTTCCGACAATCAGGGCAATGCCGACCGAAAAGACCCCTACCTGGAAAGAAGCCCCGGCCCCGTAGAGAATTCGACTAAGAATATCGCGACCAAAATCGTCGGTCCCCAACAAAAAATCTCCGCCGGGAGGAGCCAAACGCTGGCCTGACTTCATATTCATGGCGGTAGGTGACTTTGGAGCCAGTGTTGGACCAAAAATCGCCACGAAGGCAAAAAGCAACACGATTATCCCGCCAATAATCGCCTGTAAGCTGCGAAAAGTGCGTTTAACTATGCCCTGCCAGTAGCTCTGGGACGCCTTTAACGGTAAAACGGCGATATTCTGGCCGGTTTCCGCTTCGGGTTGAATAGTTTGACTGCTCATAATGTTTAAGCCTTCTGCTTACCGGCGCTATCCCCGGCGACTTTGATGCGCGGGTCAACCAGTCCATAAATTATATCAACCAGTAAATTAACCAGGATAAAAACCAGGGTAAAGACCAGGACAGTCCCCTGGATAACCGGGTAATCGCGGGTCGAAATAGCGTCGTAGGTGTAGCGGCCTAATCCCGGCAAGGTGAAAATTTGCTCGACAATAACAGCCCCACCCAGCAACCGCCCGACCTGGATACCCGTAACGGTAATTACCGGGATGAGTGCGTTTTTGAGGCCGTGCATGTAAGTTACCTTCTGGCGGCTCAAACCTTTGGCCCGGGCGGTCCGCATATAGTCCTGGCCATAAACTTCCAGCAAAGACGACCGGGTAAACCGCATGATGGTTGCTCCGAAGGCTAAACCCAAACTTACCGCCGGAAGAAGCAAATGGCTTAAATTGTCCCAGGGACTTTCAAAGAAACCCACATAGCCGATGGTTGGGAACCAGCGTAAGGTAAGCGAGAAAAGGAGGACCATCAGGGTCGCCAGCCAGAAACCCGGCATCGAAATCCCCAGCAAAGCAATCGAGGTTACCAACCCGTCAACGAATTTGCCGCGTTTTTGAGCCGCCAGTACTGCCAGGGGAAGCCCGATAATCAGGCCGAAAGCCAGTGAAAGTAAGGTCAATTCAAGGGTTATCGGGATTTTTTCGATGATGGAATCAGTAACAGAAAGACCACTTCGAATAGAGGTTCCCAGGTTACCCTGAAAGGCGTTGACCAACCATTCCACGTACTGGACCGGCCAGGGACGGTCGAGCCCGTAAAGACGCCGTATTTCGTCAACCCGCGTCCCCTCAATTTCCGGCCCCAGCATGATCTGCACCGGGTCGCCGGGAATTAACCGGATTAGAGCGAAAGTAAGAAAGCTTACCCCTAATAAAACAGGGATAGCCGAAAGCAATTTAACTGTAAGATATTTACCCATATTTTTGGCCGGTTCTATAAAAGCAGTTAAGGAAAGTGTCACAGCTTTGAGGCCGGGACACTTTCCTCGTTAGCGAAACTTACTTGTTAAGCGAAACGTCGCGGAAACTCAGGTGCGAACCGTTGGGGTAGTGCAGGTATCCGGTCACATATTTTGCCATCGCTTCGTACTGGTTGGCCGCGTACAGGAAGACCATCGGGGCATCATTCGCCAGGATAGTCTGGGCCTGCTGGTAGAGTTTGGCGCGTTGGGCCTGGTCGCTGATTTCCGAGGCTTGCTGCACCAACTTGTCATACTCAGGGTTGCTGTAGCTCATGAAGTTGTTGGCTTTGCCGGTAACATAGTTATTGGTGAGTGGGGCATCCGGGTCCACGAACCCGCTATAACCGCTGACGCAGGCTTCAAAGTTCTTACCGAGGTAATCCTTCAGGAAGACGCTCCATTCCTCCGAAACAATTTCGAAGTTAATGCCGACTGCCTTCAATTGCTCCTGCACCACGATACCGGCGTTACCCAGGAAACTGTAGGTCGGAGTGTTTTTCAGCTTGGCGCTAAAGCCGTTCGGGAAACCCGCTTCGGCCAGGAGTGATTTGGCTTTGGCAAGGTCTTGCTTGTAAATCGGCTGTTGTAAACCCGGCCAGTAACTCGGCAGATACGGACCCGCGTCGAGCGGTGTTCCTGCGCCGTTTACAGCCGCGTCCAGCACCTGCTGGCGGTCAACCGCGTAAGCAATTGCCTGGCGGACCTTTACATTGTCAAAAGGTTTCACAGTCAGGTTGAAGGCCAGGAAGCGGACGTTGTTGTTGGCGTCACCGGTCACGACCAGGTTGCTATCCTTTTTGAAGAGGTCAAGGTCTTTGGCCGGAGCATATTCGACAAAGTCCACCGCCCCCGTACGGACGGCGGTGCTGCGGGCAGTATCGTCCGGGATGGGGGTGAAAGTGATACCGTCGAGATAAGGGCGGCCCTGGATGTAGTAATCAGGGTTTTTGACTACCACAATGCGGGTATTGGGCACATATTCGGTCAATTTGAAAGGACCGGTCCCATCGGCATGTTTTTCGTCGAGCTTGCCGCCGTTTGCTTCCACGGTCGCTTTGTTGACGATGGCGGTCGTGATGTTATCGGCCAGGACTGAAAGGAACGGCGAGTAAGCGGTTTTCAGCTTGATTACAACCGTATAATCGTCAGGGGTCTCCATGCTGGCAATAGGCGCAAGCTGGGCGGCCCTGGGCGAAGCTACCGCCGGGTCTTTAACGCGGTTGAGGGAATAGACCACGTCAGCCGAGGTAAAAGGCTTTCCACTGTGGAACTTTACACCTTTACGAAGGGTGAAAGTGTAGGTGGTTGGGTCGTTCTGGACGTAGCTGGTCGCCAGGTCCGGCTGAATTTCCAATTTTTCATTAAATCGCATCAGACCACCATACACGTTTTCCAGCACCCGGTACGAAGCGGTAGCGTTGGTAACGTGCGGGTCAAAACCAACCGCGTCCTGGGTAACACCCACTTTGAAGATGCCACCCGGTTTGCCGTTCGGGTTATTAAGCGCTGCCGTAGGGGCCGCCGCCGAAGTGGTGGCAGCAGCGGTAGTTTGGGCAGCACCAGTCGTCCCGGCGGTGGTAGCAGCCGCTGTAGTGGCTGCCGCCGAAGTGGCGGCAGCGGTGGTTTGGGCTGCGGCAGTCGTGGCCGCCGCGGTAGTCGCCGCAGGTGCCGTGGTGGGCGTGTTGTCACCGCAAGCGGCCAGAATTCCACTTGCCACCAAGGCACCACCGGTCAGGATGACAAACCGGCGGCGGGAAACCCCGTTTTTATTCTTATCCATGGAAATTGCTTCTCCTCCTACTTGGAAATTTGGGCTTGAAAATCGCAGATTCGTTAAACTTGCGCTGTCTAACTGTGCCTAGGAAATACTGGGAAAATTACTTTTGCCGATTTGGTATTGGGCCGTACCCGGAACAAAGATATATTTCAACCCCGGTTTAAATTAGGTTTTTATTTCTTGCTCTATTCCGGTACGAATTAGGTACTTATATAGGCAGACGTTTTTTCGCCCTTACGCTGCCAGGTGATTTTTGATAAACTTGCCGCCCTGCAAGATTACCGGCATAAACCGGCCTTGCTCCTGCAAAAGGTTCAGGTCCGCGAGCGGGTTACCTTCGACTACCAGTAAATCGGCCAGGTAGCCCGGTTTTATAATCCCTATCTGATCGCTCATATTGAAAAGTTCCGCGTTAGTCATGGTCGCGGCTATAATAACTTCGTGAGGAGTGAGGACTTCCGCTTTCAGGGAAAATTCCAGCGATTGGTATTCGTGCATTTCCCCAAGCAGGTCGCTGCCGTGGCCGATTTTGGTCCCGGCTTTTTTGAGGATGTCGAGGGCTACAAAAGCGGCTTCCCGAACATCATTGACCTTGCGCTGGCTTACTTCCGGGAGACCCATTTCCCGGCCCAGTTTGTCGAGCATCTGGTAAGTGACCATGGTTGGGACCACGAAAGCCCCTTTCTCGGTGGCGAGTTCGGCGGTAGCCTGGTCAATCAGGTTGGCGTGTTCAATCGAACGGACCCCACATTCGAGGGCACGCTTGATTGCGCGAGCAGTGTAGGCGTGGGCCATCACATAGGTGCGGGCGGCCTCGGCCTCTTCCACTACTGCTCGGATTTCTTCCAGGGAATACTGGGTATTGGCGACGTGGTCGGTCGGGGAGGCGACTCCACCCGAAGCCATGATTTTTATCTGGGTCGCACCTTTGCGGAGTTCGTCACGGGCGGCCTTTCGGACCTCGTCCACCCCATCGGCCAGTCGGCTCAGAGACGAATGATTAACACCACACGCACAGCCTTCGTAATTATCATTCTTGCTGCGGCTATCGCCATGCCCGCCGGTTTGGCTCAGGGGATGACCGGAGAAAAGGAGGCGTGGCCCTTTGAAAAGACCCAAACGCACCGCCTCGGCCAGACCCCAATCGGCACCACCGGCGTCACGGACGGTCGTAAAGCCCCGCAACAACATTTTCTTAAGAAGAACTTTGGATTTTGCGGTTATCAGGGAGGGAGACATGTCTTCCATAATCGCCAGGTTGGCTTCTACCGCGGTAACGTGGACGTGGGCGTCGGTCAGGCCCGGCATGAGTGTCCGGCCCTGCAAATCAATTTCCAGGGCGTTTTCGGCCTTAATGGGCCGGTCGCTAACCTCTTCAATCCGGTCGTCCACCACCAAAACATCAAAACCTTCACGGACTTCAGGGTAAGTACCATCGAGTAATCCGCAGTTGCGAAACAAAATCTGGCTCATATTTCCCCTTCAAGTTAGAATTTGGAAGTTGCGGGTTTAAGGTTGTGAAGTTTGTTTAAAGCAGAAACTATTAACCAACCAAAAATAAAAAAGGTTACTTAACCCGCGAGCAGCACCTTCCCATTTGAAATGTTTGTATACCGAAAATTTTGTGAGGAAATGGTGCCACCTCACTTTTACTGAAAGAAAAGTCCTTGAAACTAATTTTATTTACGATTAGCAGAAAAGTTGTAACTTATAGTAGCATTAACTCCAGGGTTTGTCTATACTCACTTAATCCGCTAAAATACTAAATTTTTAGCCCGCTTATGGACAAAGTGCCTAATTGGGGTAATAATATTATAGATTATTCTAACGAGCTAACCGCTATTTAGAAACTATAGAGCGATGAGAAAAAACCAAATATGGCGCAGGTTGGGTTTAATCCTCTTAACCCTCAGTTTTTTAATGCAACCTGCCTCAATTCAGGCGGCTCCAATTAAAGCCCTTTTCACGCCAACCACCCCTATTACCGGGCTCAACAGTTGCGGTAGCGGCCAGGAAACAAATTTCACCCTGGCGGCGGTCGGGGATATTTTACTTCACATGTACATTCAAAATGTCGCCGAACAGCAGGGTTATAATTACCTTTTCGACAAAGTCCGGCCTTTTCTACAAAGCGCCGACCTTACCTATGCGAACTTCGAGGGCAATGCCAACCCAAACGTCCCCCGCTCGGACTATCCTGATTTTAATTACAACCCGGCTATTGCCACCGCCCTGAAAAACGCCGGGGTTGACGTGGTTTCTACCGCCAATAACCACGCGATTGATACCGGCCCCTCCGGGATTGACGCCACAATCGACAGCCTCGATAAAGCCGGGCTGCTCCACCACGGTACGACCCGCCGCAACCAGCCCCACCAGCCTTATCAGTTGCTGACCTTCAACAAAAATGGGGTTACGGTCAAGGCGGCCTTCCTTTCCTATACCTATGGCACTAACGGCGTTCCCGACCCCTATGGTCAGGTCAATTATCTCTGGAACGCCCAGGGGAAAATCAACCAGGCAGTTAAGGACTCCATCGCGCAGGCCCGGCAGGAAACCGACCTGGTTATCGTGGCAGTCCACTGGGGTATCGAATACCAGCCGGAGCCGACCGACCAGCAGGTCCAGGGCGCGCAAGACCTGGCGGCGGCAGGGGCGGACATCATCCTGGGCGACCACCCTCACACGGTTGAACCGGTCGCGTGGCTCGATCATAGAGGGCGGAAATCGCTCGTCATCTACAGCCTGGGTAATTTTATCGCCGCCCAGAACATGTTCCAGGCCGAATCTTTCACAATGGCCTCTCTTATTTTCTATGTCGGGTTTAGCAAAGATAAAGACGGCAAAGTGACCGTAACCGGCTACCGTTATTTGCCGGCCTATATCGAAAACGACCTCCGACCTGTCCCAACGTTACCTGACGGACCTTATGCCGGGTCGTTCCAGCATATCCTGGCTCAAATGCGCGACCCGAACAAAGCTCACCTTGTCAGCAACGACCCGGCGGAAATTGGACCGGACGGTACCCAGGTCTGTAACACCGAAAACTTCACCGAAACCGGCCAATCTATCGGTGGTGATTTTTACGATTATTTCTATACACTTGGTTCCGGCCAGGTCCGTCTTCCCCGCAGCCAGGCTATCGCCATCATCGGTTATCCGATCAAACCGGTGGTTTACGAGTTAAGCGGGGATTGCCAGCGCACCGTTCCCGTCCTCTATACCGAACGGCAGCGTCTCGAATTACAACCGGAGGCTGACTGGCCCTTCCGGGTGGTCGGCACACAACTCGGTACTGCCGTTTACCAACAAAAATATCACCCCGGCGAAATCGTTCGGAATACCGATATAAACGGGTCGGCTATCGCCAACCCTCGCTTTAAGGCGTACTTCCAACGTTACGGTGGTGTAACAGTCTTTGGTTACCCGATTAGCCCGGTCCTGACCGAAACCGACGATACCACCGGCCAGACAAAGACCGTCCAGTATTTCGAGCGCGCCCGCATGGAGTTGACGCCTGGCGAAACACCGAACCCAAACCCACTATACGACGTGCAACTCGGTTTGCTCGGCCACGAATACATCGGAATCGCTGCCCAATGTGGTAGTTCCGCAAGTGTGAACCAGCTTTTCCAGGCTATTCAAACCTTTTCTGAAATAATAAAGAAAGCGTTCAATAGACTTTAAGTAACCGGCATTCAGAGCGAAGTCGAGGAATCTTCATTTAACAAAACTTAGGCCTTAATAAGGTTCAACGGACCGGGGATTGCTCTCAAGCTCGGAATGACAATTTGGCGGCAGTGATATTCGCCAGCAGCGGATTACGAAATCCCCTATAACGTTCAAGGGAGTTCCGTTCAACCACATTACATTCCCCTCTGGATTGGCCTTAAGACCTATTGACGGCAATTATTGCTGGTGATATAGTTTGATCAAACTAGTTTTGAAGGAATACAAAATAAATGAATTACCAATTACTCTTATTGGGGTTACTGGTTGAGCAACCCCGGCACGGTTATGAAATAAAACAACATTTTGAAGAAGGAACTTTTGCCGAATACGTCAAGATTAGCGGCGGCGGTCTTTACTATAACCTGCATAAACTGGTAAATGATGGCTATGTAGCCGAGAATAATGTGGAACGTGAGGGGAATTATCCTGACCGCCATGTATACGAAATTACCGAACATGGTCGAAACAAGCTTTACCGTCTGGTTGACGAAACCCTGAGCGACATAAAAGGTCGGAAATTCTTTGACCCCCTTGATGCTGCCCTGCTTTTTGGCACTACTCTGCCCAGGGAAGCAATTATTATCAGGCTCCAGCGTCACATTAACTTGCTCAGGGCCAAATTTCTCGAAATTAGCCTGGTCTACGATACCTTTAACAGTATTCATGGGAAGATTGTTAATGACCCCTACATGCTGCTTCTACTGGACCATTCGGTTACTCGCGTAAAAAATGACCTGGCCTGGCTCGAAAAAGCCCAACAAAAAATTAAAGAGGATGAAGCCTTTACATTAGTCCACCGGGAAAAGCAACCGGTTAGCGCCCTTAACCCGACCGAATGGAAAGGGCCTGGCAAACCGGACGCCGAAAGTATGAGAATCTGGAATGATTTTGATGTCCAGAATGAAAAACTGCTCCAACACTACAACTTGCGCCTTGAGCAAGCCTGGAGCGAATACGCGGTGAGCGAAAAGATTTTTAGAAACTCAAAAAAACAGTTGGAAGTCGCTCAGCTTGAATATGACCATAAGGTACAAAATGCCTGGGAGAAATACCAGGAAGATATTGCAGATTTGCGGGAAAAAATGGAAGATTTTATCAAACAGGGGTTACAAAAATTTACTTTAGGGTAACCTTCTAAATTTATTAAACTACATCAGGTTATAACAATCTTTACCCGGTCTCAAACCGGGTAATTAAATGGCTTTTGGTTTGTGCAAACTAGTTCATAAAAACTAGAAAATCGGAAAGGAAATGAAAATACAAAGACAATGAGTATGACAAAAAGGCAAACAAACCTGGTAACTATCGGTTTACTTCTGGGAGTATTACTGGAAGCCCTGGATGGCACCATCGTAGGGACTGCTATGCCAAGGGTTGTAACCGATCTCGGAGGGATAAGTCTGCTGGGCTGGGTCTTCTCGGCCTATATCCTGACTTCCACCGTAACCACCCCGATTTATGGCAAATTATCGGACCTATATGGCCGGATGCCTTTTTACCTGGGTGGTATGGCAATCTTTATGATTGGTTCTATCGCCTGTGGGTTCGCCCAGGACATGACCCAACTTGTCATCTTCCGGGGTGTCCAGGGTCTTGGCGCGGGCGCTATGATGCCGGTCGCGATTGCCCTGGCCCAGACTGTCTTTCCGCCGGAAGACCGTGGTAAAGTCCAGGCCGCTATCTCCGGGGCCTTCGGAATTGCCTCGATTTTCGGGCCGACGCTGGGCGGTTTCATCGTGGATAATTTCAACTGGCGCTGGGTCTTTTTCTTCGGGGTGCCCGTAGGTATCCTGGCTGTGGCTATCCTTTACTTTAACCTGCCGGAAAGTACCCGCCGTAACACGGAAAATACCGGGAAACGTTCGGTGGATTGGTGGGGCGCGACCTTTTTGACTTTGAGCGCTACCAGCCTGATGCTCGGTTTTCAGTTTGGAGGCGATTCAACGCTCGGCTGGACCTCCTGGCAAGCCCTGGTACCCTTCACCATAACGTTAGTCAGCCTGGTGGCCTTCTTGCTGGTAGAGCAACGGGTCGAAGAACCAATCGTCCCTTTGCAAACCTTCAAAAAGCGTACATTCAGCCTGGTCATTGTTGTTAATTTCTTGATTGGGGCGGTTATGATTGCGGTATTGAGTTATTTACCACTATTCATGCAGGGCGTGCTGGGTACCTCGGCGACCAACTCCGGTACGATTATCACCCCGGCCATGATTGCCCTGGTGATTGGCACCATTTTTACCGGGCGGTTGGTCGGGACAAAGGTCGAGCAATACAAATGGGTCGGGCTTTTCGCCGCCATCCTGTTACTGGTATCAACCATTTTAATGACCACCCTGGGAGTGCAGTCTACCGAGTGGCAGGTAATAGTTTACATGTGTATTTTCGGGTTTGGCCTTGGCATTACCTTTCCGCTCTACGCTATTGTTATTTCGACCTCAATGGAGCGGCGCAACCTGGGGGTGGCGATGGGTCTTTTAACCTTCTTCCGCAGCCTGGGTAATGTTATAAGTGTAGCCCTGTTCGGTTCAATCCTGGCTGGACAACTTAAGACCGAAGTGGTGGACCAGATTGGGGCCCGGCTTCCTGGCGAGGTAACCAGCAAACTGCCACTTGGAGAGTTAAGTAACGCCGGGGCCAACGCCCTGACCAGCCCGCAAGCCCTGGAAGGTCTGCGTCATTCCTTTAACACCGTTGACCCCAGCGGCAACCTTTTCAACACTATCCTGGAAGCGTTGAAAGCGGCCCTGTCCAATTCGGTCCACACACTGTTTATCGGTGGGGCCATCATCGCGGCCCTGGTCCTGGTTGTAACTTTACTGCTGAAAAACGAGCGGATTAACTTCGCCCGTTTGCGCCAGCAGCGGGAAGCCGCCGAAGGCGCTCTCAAACAAAAGGCGCTGGAAAGTAGCGAAGCGGCGGCGGTTTAATACCCATTTTACAGGACAAAAAAACCGGGTGGCTTTGGGGCTACCCGGTTTTTTTACAACTCGACTTAAACTGCGGTGCGGTTCAGGTCGTCGGTTTCATCCTGGTCAAGGATATGGCTGGCAACGGTCGAGGACGGTAACGAAGGTTCCGAGATAGAATCTCCTATCTCCTCCGCCGCAACCACCGTTTCGTGGTCCTCGCCCAACCGTCCGGTGACGGGGCGCAGGCCCAACTGGTCGCCGGTGAAAGGCCGCAGGGCGAACATGTTGACGCCCATCCCCTCTTTTTCGACCCGGTCGAAGATTTCGTCCATCTCGTCGCCACTGATAACCTCTTTTTCGAGGACAGCGGTGGCAATCGCAATCAGGTGGAGGTTGTAGCGGGTCAGTATTTGCTTGGCCCGGCCTAGCGCTTTCTGGACTAAAGCGTGGATTTCCCGGTCAATCAGGTAAGCATAGTTCCCGCTATAGTTGCCGGAACGCTGCCCGCCGCCCAGGAACTCGTTACCCTGCTTGCTGCCCAGGGCCAGGGGTCCGAATTTCTCGCTCATACCATAGTCACAGACCATCGCCCGGGCGATTTCGGTCGCCTTATTGATGTCGTCGCTGGGGCCGGTGGTAACTTCGCCAAAGGTCAGTTCCTCCGCCGCCGCGCCACCAAGCGCAAAAGCCATAAAATCTTCAAGCTGAGTCTTGGTCCAGAGGGTCCGGTCCTCTCCTGCGCCAATCCGGGTATAACCACCCATCCGGCCCCGCGAGATAATCGAAATTTTCTGGACCGGGTCAACCGTCCCGGCTAACTTGGCTACCAGGGCATGCCCAACTTCGTGATAAGCCACGGTGACGCGCTCTTTTTCGCTGACAATCCGGCTCTTGCGCTCCGGCCCGGCCAGGACGCGGTCAATTGCTTCTTCCAGTTCGGACAGGCCGATAGCTTTCTTGTTGCGGCGGGCGGTCAGGATGGCCGCTTCGTTACATAGGTTCATCAGGTCGGCCCCACTGAAACCGGGGGTCTGGCGAGCAATCCGGTCGAGGTCCACCTCCGGGGCAAAGGGTTTACCCTTGGCGTGAACACTCAGGATAGCGGCGCGGCCCTTGTAATCCGGGTTGTCAATGGTAACCTGGCGGTCGAAACGGCCAGGGCGGAGCAACGCCGCGTCGAGGACATCGGGCCTGTTGGTGGCCGCAATGATTATGATGTTGGTGTTGCTATCAAACCCGTCCATTTCGACGAGCATCTGGTTCAGGGTCTGTTCGCGTTCATCGGTGCCGCCACCGGCGCGGGCCCCACGTTTGCGACCCAGGGCATCCACCTCATCAATAAAGATGATACAGGGAGCCATTTTCTTGGCGCGGGCGAACAGGTTGCGGACGCGGCTGGCCCCGACACCCACGTACATTTCGACAAATTCGCTGCCGCTCACGCTCAGAAACGGTACGTTGGCTTCCCCGGCGACCGCTTTCGCAATCAGGGTCTTGCCCGTACCGGGTGACCCAACCAGGAGGACACCTTTAGGGATACGCGCACCCAGGGCGGCGAATTTATCCGGCCTTTTCAGGAATTCGACGACTTCCTGCAATTCCTGCTTGGCTTCGTCGGCCCCGGCCACATCTTCGAAGGTAACTCCGGCCTTCTGGGGAGTAATCAAACGGGCCTGGCTGCGCCCCATAGAGAAAGGTCCGCCTGCAAAATCGTTATTGGAGTCACCTCCGTTACGGCGACGACGTCTCCAATATAAGAATCCCAGGAAAAGGACCATGACAGCAACCATCAGCACGAAGTTGCGTAGCGGGTCGGACATGCCACCGGTATCATTTTCAACATCGGGATATTTATCATCCGGCACACCCGCGTTCGCGAGCATATCATCAATTTTCTGGCGTCCGGCGGGGATGGTGCTGGTGAAGGTCTGATTATCTTTGTTGAGGACTACTATAATATTGCGGTTGTTGGAGTTTGTGGTTATAGACTTTACTTCACCGGCACGGGCCTTGGTCAGGACATCGCTAAAGGCTAATTTCTCCGGCGTATTTGCGCCTGTGAGAAAATAGATGGCTACCAACACAACGATTACTAAGGCTGCGCCTATAGCCAGGATTTTTTTACTCATAAAGTACGCTTCCCTACAAATTTTAAAACTGCTGACAGAACCCCCCATTGGGTTGAGCAAGAGCTTTCGGATAAAAATACGTTGCTCTATACTAACAATTAAACCTAACAATAGACATTAAGAGGCCGTTAAAATTTCTTAATAACCCTATTTTGCTTAGCCCAAAACTAAACAAGTTCCAGCCTTTAATGTTTTTTTATTTATTCAACTCGGCTTCGACGGTGAAAAAGAGTTGGAGTGAGTATAAAGAATTTACGAAGTTACTAATCGCTCGACGGCATTTTAACCGGGAGCCGGATTATTAGCAACCGGTTGTAATTATTTTTGGGGCCAAATCAACCGGGGCCACCGCAAAAATTAACAAAGTTCTAATCTCGGATGGATTATTTATGTTATTCGATAACGATTGATTCCAGGTCTTTTGGAATACTGAATTTTCCCTTGAAACCATGTGTTTCGGTAATTTCACGGGCTAAATCGGCGTGGGAACAACTCATCTGCTCGGAATGATGGATTAAAAGGGTGTGACGGGCCTGGACCTGACTGGCGATTTCGCTAAAGGTTGCTGAAGTCAGGTGGAAGGTAATACCGGCCAACTCGGTTTCTTCGTCGCAGAAAGTGCATTCCATCATCAAATAATCGGCTCCCCTGGCAAATTCGAGAAAGACGGGAGTTGAGGCGGTGTCGCTGCTATAGACCAGGGTCTGGCCGTCCGGAAAAATTATCCGGGAAGCCACGCTGGGAACAGCGTGCAGGGTCGGGGTAGTCCGCAAGGTAAAAGCCGGTTCTTCGATAACCAGTTCGTCCTGGTTGCCTTCGATGGTGTGCAAAACAATCGGAAATTCTTTGATAGGGCGGCTGCGTAAATCCCAGAGGTCGAGTAGGACTTCGATGACCCGCATGGCAGCGGGCAGGGCGTAAATATGGAGCGGCTCGGTGCGCCCTTTAATCCAGAGACACTCTACCAGCGAAGGAAGCCCGCTGATATGGTCAATATGGTGGTGTGTAATCAGTATATGTTTTAGTTTGGCCGGGTCAGCGCCGATACGCAAGAGTTTGCGGAAAGGCGAACCGCTACAATCTATCATCATCAAAACATCGTTACTTTCGACCAGTAACGAAGAATTATCCTGCGAAATTGAAGGTAGGGCTGCGCCGGTGCCTAAGAAAAATATGCGTTGCATTAAAGGTCCTTTCTAACCTTTAGCGTATGAAGTATTTTCTCCATAAATTGGCGGACCTGTCTATGATTTTTATCACTATTCTACCAGGCATACCAACCCCCACGAGGGTATAATAGGGGTCTAATTACAAATATTATTAAAGAGTTTGGAAAAATGGCAAAGAAAAAAGATACTAAAAAAGACCAACGGCCCAACCGGACTATCCAACTGCAATTTGCGGATAAAACCGCCGAGCGATACCTGCAAAGCCAGTTGTCCAAAGGCGAACGGCTTTTTGAAGCCGGGCATTATGACGAAGGGTTGAAAATCCTCGAACCGCTGGCCCAACGGTACCCCGATAATTTACAGCTTCTGGAGTTGCTGGGTGCAACTTACGGCAGCCTCGGTTACCGGGCCGAAGCGCAAGCTGCTTTCGAAACAGCCCTGGCTCTACCGGGTCAGAAGGCCGGGATGCTGACCCGTTTCAACCTCATTCAAACCTATATTTTAAGTGACTATCCCTTCCTGGCCTACGACCTGGCCCAGGAACTGGACTGCCTGGCCCTGGCCCGCGAGACTCGCCAGCCCTCGAACCTGGACATGTGCCGCGATTTAGTCGAAAACGCCCGCCAGCTTATCGAGAACGCCGCCGAGGAAAATGGCCGCGACCCCCTGGCCTTCGAGCCGGTCGGACGGGCCCACGACCGGGGGCGGCTGGCCCTGGGCAAAGAGGATTATAGCACCGCCCGCGAATTCTTCGAGGAAGCGGTCCGGCTGGACGGCAAATTAGCCCTGGCCTTGAACAATCTGGCCCTGGCCTGTCTGCTGGATAACGCCCTACCCGAAGCCGAACAGGCCGCCCGGCGGGTGGTCGAAATAGATCCCGAAAACCGGGCCGCGCTCAGCCTGCTGGTCAGGCTTGCGGTCATCCGGGGCGACACCACTAACGCCGAAAGTTTTTTGAAACAGTTACAGGATTTACCCAACGCCATGGCTTTCTCTGACCGGATGAAGCTGGCCGAAGCCCTGGCTGCTCTCGACCGGGACGAGGAATTGCTGGCCCTGGTGCAACCAATTTTAGGGCAAAACCCCGCCGATATTTTGCTGGACGAACCCTCCTACGAGGAGTTGGTGACCTTTGGGACAGTCGCGGCGGCGAACCTGAGCCAGAACTTGCTGGCGATGCGTTTTCTCAGTGAAGCCCGCCCCTTCACCCGGCCAACCCTGCTTGAGAGGACCCTTTTCGCCCTGGAAAACAACGAACGCGGTCCACGCCAGGACGGGCGGTTCTTCTATTACGACCCGGTGGCGGCCTTTCCCCCGGCGGCAGCTTATTTCACCGAACTCTCGAGCAGTTTGCAAGAGACCGGCACCACCGATTACCGGGCCGGTTTGCGCCAGTTTTTTAAGGAATTTGGCCTGGCTGCGCTGGAAGTAGCCGCCTACAAATACTGGATTGACCGCGAACCCTCCCTCGTGGCCGATTTACTGGTGCAGGCCCTGGTTTCTGGCGTGGAAGGCGGCGAGGAAATGGTCCGCCGGTTAGCCTTCACTCGTAGCGGAGACGATTTGCAGCGCTTAACGGCAGCCAGAGTCTTGCAGGATAACAACTTTATCGGGGCGGACGAGCGATTGAAAATCTGGTTAGGCCAACGCCTGGCCGTCGGAACATTGGCGGAGCTTGAAAAACGCCAGCGGGAGTTAGCTCAGCGCCCGGCCTCGCCTGACCTGGACCACCAGACCGCCAGCCAGTTAAACCAGGCCCTCGACGCCATGCGTCAGGGCGACCGAGCCGGGGCCATCACCCGTTATCGTCAGATTGTCGAGAAAAACCCGCGTCTCAAACAGGCTTACCAGAATTTAGCGGCCCTACTTTCCGGCCAGGGCGATAACGCCGGGGCCATCGGTTATTTACGGCAGGCCCTGGCAGTTGACCCGGACTATATTCCCGCTCAACTGGCCCTGTCCCAGCTTTTAATTGCCTCAGACCAGCTTGAAGAAGCCGCGAAAATACTAAACTATCTCCGGGATAAAAAGGGTGGGTTCTTCCTGGACGAACTGGAAGCTTATTACCTGGCCCTGGCTTCCCTCTATCGTAAGCTGGATAAACCGGATAATGCAAAGGCCGCCCTACAAGAGTTGTTAGGGATTGACCCCGACAACCGGGCGGCCCAGGCTCTCCTTTCTCAGTTCGAATAAGTTCTGTTATAAAATAAAACCCTCCTGTCTGGTTTCGGGCCAGACAGGAGGGTTTTTAAGCCTAGTCTTTGGCTATGCGGACCACTTCCAAAATCATGCCTGTGCGCGGCGGCACTTTGAAGTTTTCAAGCTGCCCACCTGGTAAAATCCGGTAGATGTGGCGGTCCTGGTTACCGGTGTCCATCAGTGTCAGCAAAATGCTATCTTCTTTCAGGTAAGGGCTATCACCGAGGGCCGGGACGGTCACGGTTTCGTTGCCGGTGTTGAGGGCAATCACCATTTTTTCTTCATTATCCTGACGGCCAAACATGAACAATTGACCCTCGGCATAGAGCGGGTCGAAAGAACCACGCCGGAGGGCCGGGTGGTCGTGCCGGGCGTCAGTCGCCTTCTTAAAGAACGATTGGAGCGAGGTATTCCAGCGCGCCTTGTCCCAGGGGAACGCGCGGCGGCTATCGGGGTCTTTGCCACCACCCAGGCCTATTTCGTCGCCATAATAGATACAAGGCGCTCCCGGATAGGACATCTGGAACAGGGTCGCCAGCCGCAAGGCGCTTTCGTCACCCCGTGCAATGTTGATATAACGGGCGGTATCGTGGCTGTTAAGCAGGTTTAGCTGGGCCCCGGTTATTTCTTTGGGGTAGAGCGAAAGCAGGTCGAGAATAGCTCGCTGAAAAGTCTTGGCGTCAACCCGTTCCAACCAGCCACTGATGCCGGTGCCGTCAAGCGCACCGAAGTCAATATCCTGGACGAAGAAAGCGAGGCAACAGCGCGTAAACAGGTAGTTCATAACGCTGTCGAACTGGTCACCCTGCAACCAGCGGCTGGCGTTGGTCCAGATTTCACCACAGATATAGGCCTCCGGGTTAACCGATTTCACCTGGCGGCGGAACTCGCGCCAGAATTCGTCATCGTTAATTTCTTCGGGAACATCGAGCCGCCAGCCGTCAATCCCGAATTCCAGCCAGTAACGCCCAACCGACCAGAGGAATTCGCGGACAGCCTTGGTTGAAGTGTTGAACTTGGGCAGGGCCGGGAGGTTCCACCAGGCGGCATAGTTGGGATAATCGGTATAAGCCCGGACCGGGAAATCCGAGAAATAAAACCAATCCAGGTAAGGTGAGGCGTGCCCGTTTTCAAGAGCGTGGTTGAACTGGTAAAAACCCCGGCTGGCATGGTTGAAAACGCCATCCAGTATTACCCGGATGCCCCGCGTGTGGGCGACATCGAGCAGCTTGCGCAGGGCCGCGTTACCACCAAGAATCGGGTCGACCTGAAAATAATCGTGGGTGTGGTAACGATGGTTTGCGGCGGAGGCAAAAATCGGGTTCAAATAGATGGCCGTAATTCCAAGGTCAGCCAGGTAATCAATATTTTCCGCGATGCCAACCAGGTCGCCACCCTTGTAGCCATAAGTGGTCGGCGGGGTATCCCAGGGTTCCAGGTTAGAGGGCTTGGCAACTGTTTCTGAACGAGCAAAACGGTCGGGGAAAATCTGGTAGAAAACAGCATCTTTGACCCATTCCGGGGTGCGCGCTTCGACCGGTGAAGCGAAAGCCGGGTCAACCGCCGGATTAACTGCCGGGTTAGACTGGGATGTTTTGTCAAGCCTATCTGTCAAAATTCAAACCTTTCTATAAATGAAGGTAAAAGTTTTAGTGTTGTGATAAAAATTAGTACGTTGGATACCCTAAAATGTGCAAATAGTCAAATCTTTTGCCTTATCCCAATTTAGCCCTCTTTTGGTGTCCCCGGTTGGCCCACCTGTGGAGGCACCGGCAAACCCGCCAATCGCATAATTACCAGCGCGTTCGTGGTCGGGGAAGGGCCTTGCCGTAATTTATAATCGAAACGCAACTGGTCACCCTCCACCTCCTCGCGGAAATGGTAATTATGGATAAGCGGGTTAAGCTCGGCCAGGTGAATCAGTTCTAGGTCATGCGTTGAAACCAGACCTACACAACGACTTCCGGCCAAAGCTTGCAAATAAGACCGGCTACCTGTCAGGCGTTCCCGGTTGTTGGTGCCCCGGAAGATTTCATCAATCAAAAAAAAGACCGGGCGTGGGTCAGGGTCACGGACTGCGTCGAGCAGGGCTTTCAGGCGTCTGACTTCGGCATAAAAATAAGAAAAACCATCGGTCAACGAATCGCTTACTTTGATACAACCAAAAAGCCGGAACAAACCGGCGCTAAGGTGTTCAGCATCGACCGGGCCACCCGCATAAGCCAGGCAAAGATTGACACCCACTGCCTTCAAGAAAGAACTTTTCCCGGCCATGTTCGAGCCGGTAATAATCGTCATCTCCCCCATCTTTTCCATGCTAAAACTGTTACGAACCTTTTCTTCAGCCGGAATCATGGGGTGGCCGAGTTGGTCGGCCCGGAAGATGGTTAGCTTGTCCTCCGCCAGGGCCAGGGAGGGGAAAGTATAGCCCTTGTTCAGCCAGCCAAAATTTGCCAGGGAATTCAAACTTTCCAGTTCAAACCAGACTTCCAACCAACCCGGTAACTGTTTTTCCAGGTCAGCTTTGCGCTTTAGGATCTCCCGGCAAAAGTAGAACCTCCACGGCACCAGGGCATTTAGAACCAACCAGAGCGGGTAATTGCGCTGGATGGTAATGCCAATGACCACCCACTCCAGGCCGCGCAACTGGCGCGAAGGTCGGGCCGCTTTGTTCAACAGGGGCGCGAGCAATTCCTTGAGTCGCCGGTTTGCACCATAGCGGTAAGTTTCCAGGTAACCAAAGACCGGTCGCAGGCGAGCCAATCCGTCCCGCAAATTATAAGCTTCGTAAAAGAGGTCATCGGTATCGCGGCCCTTCACATTGTAAACGATGACATAAACCACGAAGGTGGCAATCCAGAGCGGCGGGACCATACCAAAACGGTTCAGGACAAACAAGCCTATATTTAAGGCCGCCAGGACGGATAGGGCCACCAGGGTTGGCGTCAGGTTTAGCGAGGTAGTGTGGCGGCGCAGCCAATCCAGCAAGCGTTGCCCTTCCCAGCGCACACCCGTCTTCAAATCGGAAGAATTCAGGGTAGCCTGTAACCACAGTTTTTCGCGAAAAAGAGCCAATGGGACCAGTTCTTTGACCAACTCCTGGCGGCGTGTGGTAGCAACCAGGTCCGGGTGAGTCTGGGTCAGCCAATCGCGCAATCGCAGGCTGGCCTCACGGCTGGTTGCTGTATCGAGCAGACGATGGACCGAGCGAGGACCGGAAATGTCCAGGTCAATCTCGAAAGGGTGGTCGGGTAGGGTTGGAACCTGCGGGTCGGGCAGGGCCGACCAATCCAGGTTCAGGCGGGCCAGTTGCAACCTTTTCAAACCAAGCCAGCCGTTCAAACGCGCGATACTATGGTCGAGACGGCGGTGATAGCGGGCCACGACATTAAAAATAATAAAAGTGCCCACCAGAAGCGGCCAACCCAACCAGCCACTCACAAAATAAAACCCCGCCAGGGCCACCAGGATACCACCCACGAACAAGGCCAACCTGGACCAGGCGTAACGGTTGCTAATGGCGCGCCGGGCAACCAGTAAACGTTCCAGGCGGCCAATTTGCCGTTCCAACCGGGTCCGGCGGCTTTTGTAATCGGTCAAAATTTCCAGTTTCCGTTAAATCTACAAAACATCCTGGCGGTTGCGGCTAATATGCCGGGAATCCGATAAGCCGCCAATAGAACCTATAGTTTAGGCTATTTCAGCTTAAACCACAACTCAGGATTGCCTGGGATAATATAAATTTTGGATGAATTTTGAGTTAGAGGCTTACTCTGCCCCCGGCGACGTCGATAGTGAGGCCGGTCAACCAGCTTGCTGCCTCCGAAGCCAGGAAAAGCGTTGTTGCCGCAACATCATAAGTTTCACCAAGCCGTTGCAACGGGAAGAACCGGGCGGTCTGTTCCTGTTGCTCTTTTGGCATGTTTTGCTGGACCTTTTCGGTCACAATTAGTGAGGGCGCCAGGCAATTGACCCTGATACCGAATTTCCCCATATCGGCGGCAAGGTGGCGGGAAAACATAATTATCCCGGCTTTTGCGGCGGAATAGGGGGCCGAAGCAGGACCGGGTAGGCGGCCTGCGCTTGAAGCCATCGTGATAACCGAGCCGCGTTTCTCCTTAACCATACCGGGGAGGAAACTTTTGGTAACGAGGAAGGTTGCCGTCAGGTTAGTATCAATTACAGCTTTCCAGCGTTCTTCGCTAATTTCCAGGGTCGGGACCGGTTCACCTCCACTCCCCGCAAAAACGGCCAGGATATGCGGTACACCCCAGGCTTGCTCGACCTCCTGCCGCATCCGTTCGACCGCGGCCGAGTCGGTTGTATCAGCGGCAATTCCCATCGCCTCGCCGCCCTCGGCCCGGATATCCGCGACCACTTTATCGATAGCCGCCTGGTCCCGGCCATTTACAGCTACTTTAACCCCGTTTCGCGCCAGTTGGCGGGCCGTTTCTGCCCCAATACCACGCGAACCACCAGTTACAACCGCCACCTTTCCAGCTAAATCAGGGTAAACCGGGTACTTTTGACTCATTATCAACCTCCAGTCCATTTTTCCTATTGATTCAAATCACGTTGTGCATAATTATTTAATTGAGACCTGTTAAAGGGCCGGAAATACCTCCAATTCCTAGAACTGGAAGTCCCGGTTCTTTACAGGCTTAAGCCGAGGGCCTAATATATAAGCCAACCAAATCATTTATTTAGTCATACAGATTGTATGATTAATTCTTTGAAGGAGTCAAGCTTTTATGAGTCCTCGCGCCTACCGCCTGGGCCAACGCCAGGTCACGACCGAACAGACCAGGGCTAAAATTATCGAAGCCACCCGTGAATTATTAGCCAACCCCGAAGGGCTTAACGGTTTCTCGATTGAAGCGGTCGCACGGCAGGCGGACGTAGCCCGTATGACCGTCTATTACCAGTTTAGTTCTAAAACGGGCTTGCTCGAAGCCCTGTGCGATAGCCTGGCAAATAAGGGTGGGATGGGTCAGGCCCAGATGCGCAACATCTTTATGCAGGCGGACCCGCTGGTGGGATTGGCCGAATTAGTAAATATTTTTAGTCGTTTCTGGGAGGCTGACCGGCTGGTAAACCGGCGGCTGCGGGGGTTGGCCGCAATCGACCCAGAATTCGACCAGGTGATTAGTTCTCGGAACGAAGGTCGCCGCAAAGCCTTGACGGTACTTTTGCAGCGGATTGAGAGTGCCGGGCATGCCCTGGCGGCTCCTGCCGGGGAACTGGTCAATATCCTCTTTTCACTGACAAGTTTTGAATTTTTTGATAGTTTAGCCGGACCAGAGCGGCGTGCAGATGAGGTCGCGCCCACGGTATACCGGCTGGCCCTGGCGGCTTTAGGCTTAGCCGGTACGGCCTGAGCAAAGGTTGGTTCGTGAAGATTGTCGCCGCAAATTCCCATATTTAAGAAAAATCTTATAAAGATTTAACAGTTTTCTTAGAATTAACCAGTAAACTAACCCCTAAAGTTGCTATTTGTAACGGTATCTGGCTGCTTATTATCTTAATGGCTTGTAATCCTTTTTGGGTTCTCGTAATTATTTCAACTTTTGGAAAATATTATAGATGTTAGAAAAGTTTTATCGCGATAACACCCGCCTGACAACCGACCTGGTGATGATTTTATTCAGCCTGGCAGGCTGTTACCTGGCTTCCCTTTATGGGGCCGGAAGTTTTAACGAAAGCGTATCCCTGGGGTTAGGTTATGTTTCCCTTATCCTCCTGACGGCGACCCTCCTTATCGGTCCCATCAATTTGCTCCGCAAACGCAAAAACCCGGTCAATATTAACCTGCGGCGTGATACTGGCATTTGGTGTGGGATTACCGCCCTGGTCCACGTGGTCTTCTCCCTCCAACTGACCCCTGGTAAGAGCATTTTTGCTTATTTCACAGGGGACAGTATTTCGGGGTTCGGGCTCTTTGAAGGCGGTAACGTTGTGGGGCTGGTAGCGACCCTGGTTATGGTCGCCCTGCTCATCACTTCCAACCAGATTTCCTTAAAGTTGCTCAAAGGCAAACGTTGGAAGCTGATTCAGCGCTTTAACTACCCTTTAATGCTGCTGGTGCTGGTCCATACGGTCGCCCTGCAAGTTGCGAACCTGCGGGAAGGCTTTTTCTTCTGGGGCACGATGGGGGTCTCGCTGGCGGTCGTGATTGCCCAGACCTTTGGTGTCATCACCACTATCCGGCGGTCAAATGAGCGCAAGAATATTCATTCACAGCCGCTCGCTCCTATCGCTACGGCTTATAGCCCGGTAATGGCGGCCCCAGGCCACATTACAATGGCCCGGCGGCGTTTCTTGACCGTGACCGGGGCAACCTTGCTGGGTGGGGTCGTAGTAAGCGGCACCGCCGGGTACTTTATAGGCCGCTCTCAGGCCGGGGTTTCTGGTCAGGTCCAGACGGAGGTATTACCAAACACCCCTATGCCCGCCCAAACCCAAAACCCGGTTCCGAGCCAGGGCCAGGCCGGTGGTTTCCAGGGAAATACCGGGTTTAACCAGGGCAACCAGGGCCAAAACAACTTTAATAGAGGTAAAGGAGGGTTTGACCGGCGCGGTGGGTTCAGCCAGGGGAATAATTCCGGTGTAGAGGGTGGAAATGGTTCGGCAAACACCAACAACGCGACCCAGCCTGCTTCACCTGTTACTCCAACGGCCCAGGCCAGTGCCACCCAACCGGCCAGCACCAGCGCCCAGGCAAGTTCCGCCACCACTGCTAGTTCTTCCGGTCGGACACTGGTACTGGGCACCATGTCCTCCCTTGGAGTAGGTAAGGCACTCGAATTTACCACGCCCGATACCAACGAACCAGCCTTCCTCATCCACGAGAAGGACGGCTCGGTCAAGGCTTTTAACGGACTTTGCACCCACCGGCCCTATAAGCTTGTCTATAATGAGTCGTCGCAAGAACTGGTCTGTAATTTACACGGCGTTCCTTTTAACATCATTACGGGTGCGCCGACTCGCAGCCCGGCCCGAACCGCGCTCAGCGCTTACAAAGTCCACGTGGACGGCCAGAACATCGTTTACGACATTTCGTAAACTACCAAAAAGAAAAGAGGTCGAAACCAATTCTCTAGAAAGGTTTCGACCTCTTTTTGATTATTATTACTTGAAGGCTTTGCGTGAGAATTTGACGATGCGGAAACCCTGGTAACCGTGACCCAGGGCGGCCCCGACGTTAATTAATTTGGTCGGGAAACTGGTCCCTTTGAGGGCGAGAAGTGAATAGGCCAGGTAAAAGAGGCTGTAAGCAACCAGGGCAATACCCTGGACTAGCCCGGCAGACCCGGCTCCTTTGCGGTTTTTACGGATAGCCTGCAACATCGCCAGGACGCCGGTAACGCTAATTACGGCGTCAAAAGCGACATAGCCCGGTCCCCACTGTTGGAGTGTTTCGGGGTTAGCTTTTATTTTACCGGCAACCTTTTCGGCAAATTTTTTGTCAGAGGTGAGGACCAATTGGCGCCCAAGTTCGGCTGATTTGCCAAGGGCCAGGAGCCCAATCATACCTTCATCAATGCGTCGTGTATTCATTAAATACTTCTTTCTAATCCTAAAATTGTTTTTAGAATTGTTAGCTTTGCCTAAAATACTTCTTTACAGTTTCCTATTATAACTTACCGGGTCGTCCCCGTAATCCGACGAAGGATTAGCAATCAGTAAGATACCACCTATTTACAAGCCAGCTTCCTCTTTCTAAAGAAAATCGCCCTGGAAAGGTTTTATCCATAAATTTTGCTATAATACCCCCAACATTCCTCCGGGAAGTTGGATTGGATAAAAGAAACCTGCCAATTTATCAAAATTTAGAAAAGTAGAAGAAAACCTTATGTATAAGCCCCAGCCTGGCGACCGCCTGGACAGCCTCGACACCCCTTCGATGATTGTGGACCTCGACCTGATGGAGGCCAATATCGCCAAACTGATGAACCAACTCTTGCCGACCGGGGTCAACATCCGGCCCCATCTCAAAACCACCAAAAGCCCTATCCTGGCCCGCAAGTTAATCGAGGCCGGGGCCAGAGGGTGCTGTGTCGCCAAGTTGAGCGAAGCCGAGGTGATTGTCGAGGGCGGGATTGAAGATTTGTTGATAACCTGCGAAATTATCGGTGCGCCAAAAGTGGCGCGCCTGGTCGAACTTTTCCGCCACCATCCCCAGGTTAAAACGGTCATTGACAGTCCCCAGGGCGCGACGGCAATTGATGCAGCCCTCGCCCAGGCTGGTATCGAAAACCCCATTCAAGTCCTGGTCGACCTGAATGTCGGTCAGAATCGTACCGGGGTTACACCCGGCGAACCGGCCCTGGCGCTGGCCCGGCATATTTCCAGCCTGTCACACCTGAAATTGATAGGCGTCCAGGGTTATGAAGGTCATTTACAACACCTGCACGACCGCCGGGAGCGCGAGGAGAAATGCCGGGCAGCAATGACGGTCCTGACAGGCACCGCCGGCCTGCTCCGCCAGCACGGTTTCAACATCGAAACGGTAACGACCGGCGGTACCGGCACCGCCGAGTTCTGCGCGACCTTCCCCGGTATCACCGAGGTCCAACCTGGCTCTTTTATTTTTATGGATACCGACTACCGCAACGCCGTGGGCCGATTTTTCTCCAACAGCCTGACCATCCTGGCAACAGTTATCAGTAAACCGGGACCGGGACGGGCTGTAATTGACGCCGGGCTGAAATCTCTCTCGACCGATAGCGGTTTTGCCGAGCCAAAAGATTTGCCGGGAGCGGGTTATGTGCCGAACGGGGACGAACACGGCACCATAAGCCGGGAGGATGGACCCGAACTGGCGATTGGTGACCGGGTGGAGATGATCCCCAGTCACATAGATCCGACCATCAACCTGCATGATTTCTACTACGCTTATCGTAAGGGCGTTATCGAAGAAATCTGGCCGGTTGCAGCCAGGGGCAAAGTCCAGTAGGTTTTAAACCCGGTGGCATAAAGATTGTTGATAGCTATCAGGATATATTTGCCCTGGGATTAAGCAAATTATTGCAAGAATTAAGGGGGAGGGTTATACTAATTTTTATAGAGAACTTTCCAGGAATGGAAAGAAAGAGGAATTTACCTGTATACGTTGCTGTGGTGTCCTTATCGCCGATTTACTGCCGGTTGAAGTTGCTTTAAGAAGTTATGCCTGCAAGAAAAACATTTCGGGTAGGGCGCTTAAACAGTTCCAGGAGGATTCAGAAACAATCCTGGAGAAAAGCCCGCAGCCTGGCGCGGACTTCTACCCGCCGCTCCTTTTCCAGCAGTTTACCCTTAATAATCCTGGCTTTGGGCCTGGTAGGCATCATGGCCTTTTTTGGTGGGCCACTCTCCCAACCTACCAAAATCCCAACCTCCGTGGCATCCGGCCCAACCGGGAAAGCCCTGACCGTCACGACCACCCCGGCGGATTCCCAGGCGAGATTGTCTTTAACGGATGGAATTACTTCAACCCTGGCACCTACCCCAACCGAAACAGCTACTCCGACCCCTGTCCCGCCAACGCCTACTCCAGCCCCGGCTTCATTGCAAGAGGCAATTAACCGGGTAATTGCCAAGGATAAAGACAGCCTGGGAGCGGATGCTGGGTTCGGGATGGTCATTCACAACCTCGATACCGGGGAAAAATTTGAAGTTAATGCGGACCAGCTATTTGAAAGCGCCAGCCTTTACAAAATCTTTGTAGCACTTACCGTCTATTACGACATGGCAGGTGGACGGATGAGCCCTAACGACCAGATTACCCTGATACCTGACGCCGACGCTCACGACGAGGACGGCTATACGATTGTTTCGGTCGGGGATAGCTTGCCGGTCAGCACCCTGCTGGAAAAAATGATTGTCGATTCGAATAATACCGCCGGGTTGATGCTGCTGTTCCAGGTCCGGGCCACCCGGATGAAACAGATTGCCGCCGATTTAGGCTTTACCGGCTCCGATTTTAGCGATACCTATAATTTCCAGGTAACCCCCACCGACCTCGACCTTTATTTTAGCCGCCTGGCTGACCTGAAGTTGATGGGTGCAAAATATGACCAGCCTTTGCTTGATTTGCTGAGCAGGAGCTTGCCAAGAGACCGCATCCCGGCTATGCTACCGGAGGGAACGCATGTCGCCAACAAAACCGGTAACCTGGGTGGAGTAATCAATGACGCCGGGATAATCTGGCTCCCAAACGGGAACCGGCTGATTGTGAGCGTACTTACCCACCATGTCGACGAGGACGCCGCCCGCCAGTTTATCGCGGAACTGAGCCTGGCGGCTTACAACTATTACAACAAAGGCCAAAATTAAAATGCCCCAGGTTGAAATCCGGTCCATTACCGGGCCAGAACTTTTAGACATCTCAATAATGTTGCGGGGTTATGCCTTCTGGGGTACTCCGCCCTTACCACCTACCTCCGAAATGGAGGACGAACTTAGCGGCGATACCGGCAGCACCAACCTGGCGCTATTCGAGGACGGTCAACCCCAGGCGGTCGTCGCTTATATGCCCATGACCCAGCACCTGCGCGGTCAGGTCTTGAATGTGGCCGGGGTCTGGGGCGTCGCCACCCACCCGGCAGGTCGCCGGCAGGGTTACGCCCGGCAGGCCCTGCACGAGCTTTTCCAGGCCATGCGGCGGGAAGAAATGCCTTTTACGATCCTCTACCCGTTCCGCGAGTCTTTTTATGAAAGGCTCGGCTACGTGACTTTCCCCAGGGCCAAGAAGGTCAGATTCCCGGTTAACGGTTTAACCCCTTTGCTCAAACGCAGTTATGGCGGCAAGGTCGAGTTTTTAAGTTACCAGGCCGGGTTCGAGCAGTGGCGGTCTTACCTGAAAGAGACCCAAACCCGCATTCCTGGCATGTCGCTGGTCAATGATGCGCTTGCCGGGAAAAATGTAAGCAAGCAAAACTACTGGCTGGCATTTGCCAAAGTAAATGGGCAGGTCGAAGGCGCTATGGCCTACAAACTCAAAGGTGACCATGGCGATATGGTCGTGTCGCGCTTTTACTACCACACTGCCCAGGGGCTTTATCTTCTGCTGGAATGGATTGCCCGCCACGCCGACCAGGCTTCCCATGTCGAGCTAAAGTTGCCGCCTAACGAATTACCCGAAACCTGGCTGGCCGATTTAGATGTCGAACTCGGCTCTTACTGGCCGGGGATGGCGCGGGTGCTGGATTTGACCCGGGTAAACGAAGCAGGATTGCAGGTAGGTCCAGGCCGGTTTACGGCCCATATTCACGACTCTCAATGTCCATGGAACGAGGGGATTTTTACCTTCGAGGAAAAGGAAGGGCGGTTGAGCGTAACCCCCGGTGAGAAGCCCGACTGCGAGTTGAGTATCCAGGCTCTTTCGGGCCTGTTATATGGCACCCACCGCCCCAACGTCTTCGCAATGCGCGGTTGGGGCAATCCGAGTCCGGAGACCCAGGCCGCCATGAAAAGCCTGTTCCCACCGCAAATACCATACCTTCACGAAGTTTTCTAGACAAAAAAGTGCCGCCGACTTTCGAGGTCGGCGGCGTTTTTATAAGTTAGCTTTTTTTGTGTTCGTGCTGTTCTTTGGTTTCGCCGTGTTCGTGGCGTTCTTTGTTGACCGTCCGGGCGGCCCTTTCCTCGGCCTCGTCCTTAGAAACACCTCTATCCTCGTAAGAATCGCGGATATGCTCGTACTGGCGTTCGCGTTTGCTGCCTTCTTCTACTCCACGGGGCATAAGTTTTTCTCCTTTCTCCGTTGATTAAAATTTAGCCTCAAACGTAATAAAGCATATACCGGGCCAAAATCGGAATGAAATAACCTATCCGTCTATTTCTTTTGGACTGGCTGGAATGGTTGAAGGTGATAGGACGGTCAACCGCCGGGCTAATATCCGGCCCTTTAGCGCACCCCTGGCCCCGTTTACCTCTAAGATGTCGCCGGGCTCCAAAGCGGCCATGATGGGCGTTATATTTTTATAAAGCGCGCCGTGACGGTCAAGGACAGTATCGGCGTTTAGCTCAACCAGGAAGACTTTGCCGTTTTTGGTCCTGACACCCGTTATAAGGTTGACTCCCAGTTCGCTAACCTCTAAACGCAAGGTCGATTTGTCTTTGGGTGAATCCGGGACTTCGTCCGAACCATACTCGCCCTGAATGAAGGCGGGTAAACTGTTCTTCCGGGAAAACAAATGGCCGTTATAAGTAGCCGGGACCAGGGTTGTAACCCCCTTGGCGATAACCGAAAAAGCGTAGGTTGTGACACCGTCACTTTTCTTGTATTTGAGCGCGCCGCCATCGAGTTGTAAGGGGAGCGGTTTGGGGCTGGAAATACTCAGGCGGCCCGCCCGGTAGAGCTCGGCACTTTGTGGGTTGGGCTCATGCTTCACCAGGAGCGGGTAGAGTTGCCCGGCTAAACTCAACGGGTCAAGCGCAGTCAGTAGGCAAAGGTCGAGCATGCCGTCATCAGCCAGGGCCTGGGGGGTTAGGCGGGTAAAACCGCCGTATAGCCGGGTATTGCCGACCACCAACTGGGCCACGCGGCCAGACCAGTGTAAATCGCCAATCTCAGCCTGGATTGTGGCCGGGGCAAACGATGGGAGCGAAAGGAGTCCGGCCAAACCAACTGCCAGGCGACCCACCCGGTTTTTGAGGGGCTTGGAGACCCGCCCCATAACCGTCCCATCAAACCCGAGCCCGGCCATAAGTAAAAAATGATGGCTTTTGCCACCATTTATCTTGACCTGCCCTATATCAACTTTGCGCCTGACCGACCCGATTAACTGCCGGGCCGCTACTTCTAAACGGGGCGAAATCCCCAACTCCTTCGTCCAGAGATTGACGGTCCCACCGGGTAAGCACCCTAACGCTACATTAGTGCCGAGTAGCCCTGTCACGATTTCGCGCAATGTCCCATCCCCGCCGCCATTGATAACTACATCAAAACCTTCCTCGGCAGCTTGCCGGGCCAAAGTGGTAGCCATACCGCCTTTGAGCTTGGAACGGACCGTCACGTCCCAGCCATGCGCTTTCAAGATGGGTAGCACTTGCGTTAAATCAATTCCGCCCCGGCCCGACCGGGGATTGGTAATCAAGCACGCCTTTATTTTGGGAGTCTGGGCACCAGTAGCAAGAATGGGGAGCGATTCTATCTCAAGCATCACTTTTCCTTTTAGCTATAACTTCCGGTTGCTCCGATTATTATACTAAATTCCTCAGGAAATTATCCCGCTACCCGGCCTTTCCGGCCCCGGAAACCGGGCTTTTTTCCGGCTCCGGTGAAAAGGTTTCGGTTTCAAGCTGGGCCTGGGGCAGGATTTTTAATAACCATTTAGGCGCGTACCAGTTCCACCTTCCCAATAACCGCATGGTGGCCGGGACCAGCAAAGCTCGCACCAGGGTGGCATCGAGACCCACCGCCACCGCCACGCCAAGGCCAAGAGCCTTTACCAGCACAATATCGGCGGTTACGAACGAAAGACAGACCACCACCACAATCAGGGCCGCGCTGGTAATAATCTTGCCGCTCCTTTGCAGACCAAGGGCCACGCTGGCGGTGTTATCCCCGGTATGCTCGTAATTTTCCTTGATACGGCTGAGCAAAAAGACCTCGTAGTCCATCGAAAGGCCAAAAAGGGTACAGAACATGATGATGGGCAAGCTCGGTTCAATCAGGCCAAGCGGTTTGAAATTTAGAAACTCGCTGAAATGCCCTTCCTGGAAGACGTAGACCAGCGCCCCATACGAAGCCAGGATACTCAAAGCGTTCATCAGGATGGCTTTGAGCGGCAAAACCACCGACCGCAACAGGATAAGCAGGACGAAATAGGTCGCCAGGACAATCACCAGGGCCGCGTAGGGGAAGGTGTTATAGATGCCGTCGACCACGTCCATAATTCCGGCGGTCCCGCCTGTCACCTGGAAAGTGAGGCCGTTACCGATACTGCTATTGCGGAGTTTTTGGACCAGGGCTTTGGTTTCGTCGGAAGTCGGCGGGTATTTGCTGACAATCGAAACGAGCGTGAGATTATCTTTAGCATAAGTCTGTAAGAACTGGCGTAAGACTATATCCTGGATACGGGAGGGGTCGGAGTAAAACAACTGGTACTGGGTCTTGGTCAGGCGCGGCTCGAAAGTCACGATACTGTCCACCCGTGCCACGCGAGGGTCTTGCTCGACCGCCCTGGCGAAGTCGTAGAGGTAATAGACGTTATCAGGCGTCAAAATGCTCTTACCCGCCGGGGCTTGAACCGCGAGCAAAATCGGGGTTACCTCGCTCTCGTTAAAGTTTGTCTTTAAGATGTCAAAAGCCTGGCGGCTGGCGACATTCGTCGGGAGAATCGAGGCGTCCGGCGAACTGAACTTAACATTGAGAAAAGGTATACCCAGCACCAGCAGTAAGATTAGGAGCGGAATGAAGAAGGTAAAAGGGCGCTTCATTACCAGGTGAGCCAGCCAGGCCCAGAAACCGTGGCCCTCTTGCTGGCCGGGGATATAGCTCGTAACGGCCTCTTTGCGCCGGAACAACCTCGGAACCGAAAGGGCATTTACCCTGGAGCCAATCAGGGTCAGGATGGCGGGAAGCAAGGTCGTAGCGGCCAGGACCGATACAATTACCACTACAAACCCGGCTATACCGACCGAAGTCAAAATGTTTATTTTGAAAAGGAGGGTGCCGCTCAGACCGATCAGGACCGTCAGGCCGCTAAAGGTTACGGCCTTCCCGGCGGTAGCCAGGGTTATAGCGACGGCTTCCTCGACCGGGCGGCCCCGCGCCAGTTCTTCCCGGAAACGGCTGGTCAGAAAGAGGGAATAGTCAAGCCCAAGACCGAGACCGAGCAGGGTCGCCAGGTTGACCGCAAAAATTGAAATGTCGGTCAGGTGGGCAATACCAAAAATCGAGGCCAGGATAATTAAAACTCCAACCCCACCGACCGCGACCGGGAGACACCCGGCCACGACCGAGCCAAAGGCCAGCACCAGGGCGATGACCGCGACAGGGAAAGCGATAAGCTCGGCACGTTGCAGGTCGCGCTGGCTGACCAACTCGACATCTTCATAGAAAGCCAGCCCACCGCCGACCGTCATATTCAAATCGGCGGGTTGTTTTATAAAAGGGCGGATTTCGGGCAACTTTTTGGCGGCGGTTTCACCGTCAAGTTCGAAAGTAACCACGGCATAGGCGGTCCGGCCATCGGCGGAAACCTGGCGCGGGTTTAACGAAGGTGGCACAACCTGGGTAGGTATTGGGGCTTTGGGCAGGTCGGCCAGCGACGCCAGGATTTCCTGGTTGAATTTAGGGTCGGTAGCTTTTAGCTGGCCGTCTTTGCTCTGGTAGAAAATAACCAGGTTACTGGTACTATAACCAAGTTTATTCTGTAAAAGGGTTGCCGCCTGGGATGATTCCAGGTTGGGGTCGGAAAACCCTCCCGTCTTAAGCGGTTCGAGGACTTGTGGTACGAAAGGGGCCGAGACGGCTACCGCCAGGAGCCATGCGCCAATCACCCACCATTTATGTCGAAAAATCCATTTGCCGAGGTTATAAAAGAGCATCTAAATTGCTTCCCAGTCTTAAATATGTTTCCCATCACACCGGACTATTATAACACCCGGCAAGGTTCTCCCCATAAACTTTGTGATAAATTTCCGTATGCGAAATTCCTATCTATAAATATAAGCCGTTCCCGGAAGTATCCCAAAATAGCTAAATAAGCTATAATAGAGAAAATGGCAAGCAGGGGCAATGGGGTCCCCAATGCTAACTCACGCCGCCCTCAATCCACTCCTAATAATTTTTACACCAGGCAAAAGCGTGAATCAAATTGCTCATTGCTTTTTGCTGGGCCAATAAGCAATTTCTAACCTTTAGAATGGCCCAAAATACCTAATGTGTACCGGATTCCAACGAAGTAAAATAGAGCCGTGACTATTATACAGGTACATAAGTTGAGTGAAAATGTGAACGAAACCGCCAGTCTGCCAGTTTCTCTCAATATGCACGCGGTGCCGTTGGTCGAAGACCTGGACGGCCAGGTTAAACGTTGCCGGATTTGTAACTACCGTTGTGAACTTGCTCCTGGACAGTCAGGGGTTTGCGGGGTGCGCCTCAACCAGGGAGATACAATCCAGACAACCAATTACGGCCTGGTGAGTAAGGCTGACCTGGAACGGATAGAAGACCGCAACTTTTATCATCTTTTTCCAGGCAGCCGGATTTTCACCCTGGGCGGTTACGGCCTGAACTTCCCGCCCACCCTTGAACAGGGCCGGTTCGTGGAACCACCTTCCGGCGGGAACAACCGCTTTTTGCCTCTCGAACGGCTGGCGCACTTTACTATTGAACGCCAGTGCCGGGGAGTGGTTTTTGCCTTTAATGAGCCGACCATGTGGTTCGAGTATATTCTCGATGCCGCCAAAATTATCCGCGCCAACGGCATGTTTACGGCAATGGTCACGAATGGCTACATGACGCTGGAAGCGCTCGAAATGCTAGGTTACTACATGGATGGTGTCCTTATTGAGGTCAACGCCTTCCACGAACGCAGTTTCAACACGCTGACGGGACGCGATAATTTCCAAAAAGTGCTGGAAATCGCTCGTAGGGCTTTGTACAAATACAAATGCCATCTTGAAATCCAGACCCGTATCGTTCCCGGCGTAAACGAAAGCAACAGCGAAATGGAACTGCTGGCGACCTGGATAAAGCAGGGCCTGGGAGCGAATGTCCCCTGGCACCTCGTTGGCGGATTTCCAGGGGCAAGGCCCGAACTCGACCGGATAAAGGAAGTCGGCCTTAACTGCGGTCTGAACTATATTTATGTGAATGAAGGTACATCGGTGCCCGCCACCGAAGAACCACTCGCCGCAATCTTTGATAGCACCGTCAACGGCAACACTTATTGCTATCGCTGTCATAGCCTGGTGATTGACCGGCATAACGAGGAGGTACGATTTTCGGGCCTCGAAAAAAATAAATGTAGCCTCTGCGGGGCCACCCTTTCGATTAACAATACGCTCTGGAAATAGGACCCTTTAGTGGTTCGTTGAGCCTGAAAAATTAACTATCAGCCTATAAAAAATAGTTCAATTAGGCTGAAAAATAAAGTTTCAAGCGAAATTGGTACTATTGCACAAGCCATGTTTGTAGCATATAATTCTGGCAAAATTACAACAGCGGCCTACCCTGGTTTCAACTGAAGCGATTTTGAGTGTAAAACCTGACTCATTAAGCCAAAAAAGTAACTTGCATAACCCTTTTAGCCGGTAAAAAATTAAAATGATAATCAAGAAAATCGGTACCACAAATTTATCCAAACCAAACGATTCCGAGTCGGAACGGAACGATAAGAAGGATGAAACAACTTCCCTCGAAGCCCTGCGTAACAGCCTGGGCCCTGGGAACACCTTGCCCCGCGGCCAATTACTGGAAGGCCGTTACGAAATTGAACAGGTCATCGGCTACGGTGGTATGAGTACGGTCTATCGCGCCCGCGATATTCGTTTTGCTTCAACGGTGCGGGTTTGCGCTGTAAAAGAAATGTTTGATGTCTCGACCGACCCCAACGTGCGGCTGGACAAACTGAAACGCTTCGAGGAAGAAGCGAACTTCCTGGCGATGCTAAACCATCCTTCCATTCCAAAAATTTTCGATTTCTTTGCCGCCAACGACCGGCGTTATCTTGTCCTGGAATACATTGATGGCAAAAACCTCGAAAATGTGCTGGAAGAACAGGGCACGCCTTTTGAAGAACAGCAGGTGCTGGAATGGGGTATCGCCCTTTGCGACGTTTTAGGTTATTTGCATAATCACAAGCCTAAACCGATTGTCTTCCGCGACATGAAACCTTCGAATATCATGCTTACCGGTACCAACCGCCTGGTCCTGATTGACTTCGGGATTGCCAAGACCTTCCAGGAAGACAAAAAAGGAACCATGATTGGTACGGAAGGCTATTCACCGCCCGAACAGTACAAAGGTTTGGCCCTCCCTGGCGGAGATATTTATGCCCTTGGTGCGACCCTCCACCAGTTGTTGACCAATTCCGACCCGCGTATGGAAGTGCCTTTCACATTTCACGAACGGTTGCCGCGCAGCAAAAACCCTAAAGTTTCGGCGGAAACCGAGGCGGTTATTATGAAGGCACTTGAATTCGATATTGCCAAACGCTGGCAGACCGTGGGTGAATTCCGCCAGGCCATGCTTAAAGTCCTTGAGGGCAAATTTAGCCAGTACCAGCAAACCGGCCCGGAAAGAAACGGGAACGGTAATGAAATTGGCCGCAACGCCGGGACCAGTAGCCTTAATCCGATAACCAGCAGCCTGGTGGCGGCACGCGGGGCCGGTATGACCGGCATTAATCCAACATCCCTTAACACACCAACCCAGGCGCCTGTACCCGTTGCTCGCCAGGAAACCATGACCAGCGGGGTTACCAACAGCCGGTTCCGCCAGACTGCTGTCGAGGAACCCGATACCCTGGTAGCTCCCGACAATTTGCCAATGGGTGAGCTTGTCTGGACTTTCGCCAGCGAGGAAGAAATCCGCAATAACGCCGTGGTCCATCACAATGTGGTCTATTTCGGTTCTTACGATAGCAACCTTTACGCTATTAACTCGGTTAATGGCGAGTTTTTGTGGAAAGCAGCCACGACCGGTGGCATATGTACCGTACCGGCCATTGCCGAAAGAGGTATTGTTATCGGTTCGGAAGACGGCACCCTGTATTCTTTCGATTTAGAGCAGGGCAACCAGATCTGGACCTTCCGCACAGGTGCCCATATTCGCAGTTCGGCCCGCTACTATACTCCCCTGGTATTTTTCGGTTCGGACGACCAGCATATTTACTGCGTAGAGGCTCGCACCGGTCGGATGGTCTGGAAACAGCGCACCTGGGCCCCTGTCCGCAGCACCCCCACAGTTGCGGGCGGTACAGTCTATGTAGGCAGCATGGACGGCCAGTTGTACGCCCTGGACGGCAATAACGGGAACGTCAAATCGAAGTTCAGGGCCCTCGAAGGGATTATCAGTTCGCCAACGGTCCACGACAACATGGTAATTTTCGGTTCACTCGATAACAACCTGTATTGCCTCGATACCAATACAAACTGGGTCCTCTGGAAATTCAAGACCAATAGTTATGTAAATAGCTCGCCTTTATTCCACAACGGGAAAGTTTATGTAGGTTCGGTGGACGGGTATCTTTATTGCCTGGAAGCTAAAAATGGCCGGTTGGCCTGGAAATTTAACACGGGCAAACAGGTAACCAGTTCGCCCCGTATTGCCGATGGGGTGGTATATTTTGGCTGCGTGGACGGGAACCTTTACGCGCTTGACGCGGAAAAAGGTACTCCCCGCTGGTACTACCCTACGGAAGGACCAATAAGCGCATCGCCTGTTATAGATAACGGGCGGGTCTACATTGGGTCACTCGATTACAAAATGTATGCTCTGACCGCTCCGAGTTCTGAAAAAATTTAACTATCAGGCAAGAAAACTGCCATATCGCGCAACCAAAACTAAGGACGACCAAAATGGATGAAAAACCCAAACGCCGGGCAAAACTGACCGGCGCCACCTCGCGGGGCAACAAAACCGTTGCCACCATTCAACCCGCTCCCGCCGAGGCGGCTTCACCGGTTAAACCCGTAACTGCTTCGCAACTGGTAGCCAACAAGGTCGAAATTGGGTTTTTGAGTAATGTAGGTAGTGTCAGAACAAATAACGAAGATAGTTTTAGCGCCTTTACTGCCTCGGTCCCTCGCCTTAACAATGATGGGCCTGAACTGGTTTTCTCTTTCCTGGCTATCGCCGACGGGATGGGCGGGCACGAAAATGGGGAAATCGCCAGTAACATGGCCGTCCGCAAAATAAGCGAAGGAGTTTTGCGCGACTTTTATTTGCCGAGCATCGAGGGGCGCCAACCAGGGCGGGACGGTGAATCCCCCATCGAAACTCTCACTTTCTTGATGGATAACGCCAACCTGAGTATCTTACAGGAAAGCCAGCGTAACCGGACTTCTATGGGTACAACCCTGACCTGCGCGGTTTTAATCGGGCAGACCGCCATTATCGGTCACGTTGGGGATAGCCGGATCTACGTCCTTGAAAAAAGCAGTAAAAAATTACGCCAGGTCAGCCACGACCATTCGGTCGTCCAACGCCTGGTGGAGATGGGCGCCCTTTCAGCGGAAGAAGCCCAGTATAGCCCCCAGCGCAGCGTCCTCTATATGACGGTCGGCCAGAAACCCCAGATTGAACCCGATGTAGAGGTAGTATCCCTGGTCGATGCAAGCGCTATGCTGTTGTGCAGCGATGGACTTTGGGAATTAGTGGATGACCAGGTCATTGAAGAAGCGTTAAATAAGGCTGGTTCGGCAGCCCAGGCCTGTGAAAAGTTAGTCAACGCCGCTATTGAGGCTGGAGGGGTGGATAACGTTACCGTAGTTATCGCTAAATTTTAGAGTCGAACGCCCCGGTACATTTTTGCTAAATTGGGTTGGGTCAAGGTAGTTCATGGAATTAAAAAATGGAATCAGCTAAATTCGATGAAGTCCATCCCTTTACGGTACGAAAAGGAATGGACAATTCCAATGAGATGGGCCTGGTTCATTCAAACGAACATGCAACCCTGGACGAAGAATTCCTTTCGATTGATTATGTCCCGGCCTTCCAAATTTTTCCCTCCAGCCGTGAAAGCCAGGTAATTTATGTCCTGCTTAAAGTTGCGCTGGGTAAAGATCGCCGGTCCGCTCCTCGCACCCCGCTCAATATTGCGCTCGTCCTCGACCAGAGCAGTTCGATGCGCGGCGAAAAACTGTATGCCCTGAAAGCGGCAGCCCGCCGCCTTGTGGACGAATTGGCCCCTGGCGACTATTTTTCCCTGGTCAGTTTTAACGACCGGGCCACGGTAGTGGTTGGCTGCCAGAAAGTTACCTCTAAAGAAACCATAAAGCAGCATATCGACAGTATCGATGCCAGGGGTGGTACTGAACTGGCAAACGGCCTTTATACCGGAATCACCGAGATGAAAGGGGCGACCGAACACACCTCCCTGAACTTTTTGCTCCTCCTTACCGACGGCCAGACTTATGGCGACGCCGAACGCTGCATCCAGTTGGGCCAGGAAGCGTCCCGTCAGAAAATCACCATTCATGCGATGGGGGTAGGTATTGACTGGAACGAAGATTTGCTCGATACGGTGGTAAACCAGTGTGGCGGAAATACCGAGTATATCGCCAGCGCCGACAAAATTATGTCAGTCTTTCTGAAGAAAATAAAAGACCTGCGCGATACGGTGACACCGGTCAGCAATTTACGGTTCGAACTGGCGCCCCAATTCCGGTTGAAACAAGTTCACCGGGTATCACCCCTTATTGCCGAACTACCCGCCCTGGATATTTCCAGCGATGCCGTGGAATATAACCTGGGACAGTTGGCCTTACATACCCGTTACACTTTGCTGCTGGAAATGGTGGTATCTAACACGGTACCGGGTGTCTTGCCGGTCGGCAATGTCCGGTTGGCCTTCCAACCTGCCGGGACCGAAAACCCCAATATCCAGTTTAAAATGGCCCTGGGATTAAGCTTTTCCGAAAATACTGCCGGGATAACCATTGACCCGGAAGTGCGGAGCCTCATTGAAAAAGTTACAGCCTTCCGGTTACAGGCCAAAGCCTGGCAGGATATTGCCCAGGGCGATATAAAGAGCGGTACTCAACGCCTGACAGCGGTTTCGACCCGGTTGCTTAATATCGGGGAGAAAGAACTGGCGAACCAAGTTCTGCAAGAAATTCGCAACCTGGAACAGCGCGGCACGGTCAGCAGCGGCGGTCGCAAACGCATCAAATACGGTACAAGGGGCCTGGCTAACGAAACCGAGTAATAATTTACCTGATTAAAAATTATTAGCGGTTTTTTCCGAAAGGTTTCATTGATAATGAACCTGACAAGCTTTATAATTAAGTGAACATTTCTCAAATGTTAGAAGGACCCGGTCAAAAATTACAATTTAGGAAATCTACCAGCCTGGCAATTTCAAAAAGGATAGGGCTATGATAGTTTGCCCCCATTGCAAAACTGAACAAATGACGGGAACAATGTTTTGTTCGGAGTGCGGCTGGGATTTGCAAACTTCCGGCCCAAAAGGCCGTGAGTTTGACCTGGGCGAGCTTTTCTCTACCCCGCTGCCAGGAAGCCCGCCTGTTATGCCGGTCCCGCCAAACCCGGTGACACGGCGCAATTCGACTACCCCCAAAAAACCATCCTTTACGCCCGAAGGGAAAGTCACAGGCCCCCCTCAGACGGATTACCCCGACCTTTCGGCGGTGATGCCGTCTATCTTTTCGCCACCTGCGGTGCCGGTAACGCCCGCTGCTCCGGTGAGAAACGCGGTAAGCCGGTGGTACCCGGACATTAGCTTTATGGTGCTAAATACAGGGCGCATGATTGAAAGCCCCAAACACGACGAAGTTACCATCGGGCGCAGCGATAAAGCCCTCGATATTAACCCCGATATTGACCTGGCCCAGGACAAAGGCGCGGAACTGGGTGTTAGTCGCCGCCATGCCCTCCTGACTTTCCAGGACGAGCAGGTCTTTTTGACAGACCTGGGCAGCACCAACCGGACTTTTATCAACCGGCGCCCTTTGATGAAGGGCCAACCCCAAAAATTGCACAACGGTGATGAAATTCGCCTTGGCAATATTATTTTGAAAACCATCTTCAAAGAGGAAAGTTCACTGGGCTAGGGTTTTCCGGCTATCCCTACCGGACTGGCTACTGGCCCGTCCAGGCGGTTTTGTTGATTTACCAGAAGGAGTTTGTACGTGCCAAAAACTGTTATTTTGCATATCCTGAACGAAGACCCTATCCTGGCGGACATGGAAGACCTGCCCGACCCTTCCTCAATCTATGTCTCTTGCAATAACCTGCGCAAACGCGATGGCAAACCGGTTAATTACCTGACCCCCGGCGCAAAAACCATTCTGTTTCCCTGGAGCCGGATTAACTTCATCGAGATTATGGTCAGCGCCGAGGAACGCCGCGAGGTTATTGACTTCTTCCGCGAGAGTTAAGTTCCCTTTTTAAAATATAAATAGCTATAAAATAATGTAAGTCCACCCCGGTACTGGGTGGACTTACTGCTTTAGGTTGGTTAGTGTAGATAGGAGGTCTAAAAAAGAAAAAGTAAAATTTCTTTATCAACAAGCGCTTTGGGCGGGAAATTTCTTCGACTTTGTTCAGGTTTGGTGCGTTTAGCATTTCTTGTTGACAATAAAATAATAGCTCCGCATTATTTCATCTATGCGAAGCCATTGTTACATGAAAATAAATTTTAGTTGGCTGTGTTACGCCAGGATTAACTTGCTGCTTCTATCACCGTTTCTTCCGATTCGTTGCCGGTAATACTCCAACGGCTTTGCTTTTTTTGCTTGTTTTCAAGATAACGCCGGGCTCGCCCGTTGACGACATCTTTGGCGTTACGAATAGTCAGGGCCAGAAGTTCCTGGCTGTTGCGGCGGTCCTCAGCCTGTTCCGGTTTGGACAACTGGGTCGCAATCAGCTTGTTAATGACCATGTCGATTACCTGTAAGACTTCCTCGGTGATAGCCCGGTTGTTCCAACCGTCATAAACGGGTGTAACCATCACGCTATCAACCACTTCCCGCAGGAGTTCCGGTTCAGGGGCTCCCTGGCGAGTAATTTCGGCCATCGCGTCAAAAAGACGATAGAGCCGTTCCTCCAACTCCTCCTGGGCCAGGTCGGCATAACCCACCCCAAACATCACTTTGAGCGAGGTTGCCGCTTGATCGACCAATTTATCTTCGTACTTCGAAATTAAGGTGGGTAAACTGGTTTCCATCCTGGGTACGCTCCTTTGAGTACACTATCGTAACTATTAAAAATTAAGACTGAGCTTATTTAATAATCCTGATACCAAGTTTGGCCGCCACGTCTTCTATTGAAGAACCTTCCCGGCCAGTGTTGGGGCGGGGCGGAGGGGTTTGACCGTCGGTTGGTGCGCCATTAGGTTGGACTTCCACGGTGGGACGGAGAATAGTCAGGTCGGGGAAGTCGGGCAAAATCGTATCGGAAAACTCCTGCTCAAGGTCACCGGCCCCGGTTTCGATAAAATCCAGGGTATTAAGCAGTTCCAGCATTTGCATAATATCCCGGAACTTCTCCATGCTGAGCAAAACGGCGACTTCCTGGTTATTGCGTTCGATAACAAAATGGGTTTGACCTGAATCAAGCTGGTCGAGGACAGTACCCAATTGCGACCTTAGTTCACTAACCGTTATTTTTTTTCCCATAACTGTAGTACCTGCTAAATTGCCAATCTGGTAACCCGGTTAAGGGTTCTTGGAGCGCCGGACGGGTTCGACCTCATCCAGCACCTTGAGAAGGAGCTGTAACCGGTCAATCGTTTCCCTGGCAGTCTGGCGCTGGCGATTAAAGCTAACCAGATCGAGTTCATTGGCCCAGGCCCGCATCGCGGCTTCGTCTATTTCCGGCCACTTGGCATCCTGTTGCATTCTGAGCCGTAATTTGCGGACCGGGTCGTTGCGGTGGATTGTTTTAGGGTCGAGTGGAGCGGTATCCTGGGCGGGTTGGAGTTCGGCTGCAAGCTTTTCGACATCTTCTGTCCGTACAAACGGGTTACCGGGTTTGCCGCCGAAAGTGCGTAACCGGCCTTCTTCCACGAATTTCAATACGGCCAGGCGGTCGGTTTTTAACAGGGCAGCGGCTTCCACCGTGTCCATAAAGGCGAACCGGGGCCGGTTTGAAGGAATCGAAGTGGTTGGTTTGCTGCCAGGATTTTCGTTTGACATTATTCTCGTGAAAGTATTAGAAGAGTCCAGAAATCTTTACGACTTTTATAATAGCTTATATCCAACCGGCAAGCAAATCCAGGTGGCGTTGAACGAGAGGAAAGCAAAGTGTTTAGTTTTTTGTGTTTAGTAGTTAGAAAAGAAGAAATCAACAGGTAAATGTCGTTCCGTGCTGGTCAATAAAACCTGGCCCTTGGGCTCTTTGGACATGGGTAACGGTGGCGAATAACCAGGTCTTAAAGAAAGTCGCAAAAGTTACGAACTTTGTATTCCCTCTCTTACTGATAAATGAAAACTAAAATCTCGTTTACCGTTGTTTCGTTCCACGACTGAATGCTATACTCTATTTCAGGTTAAACTCACTTTCACTTTCAAATTTTGAAAATAAACCGGCATAAAAGATGGCACCGATTCTGGTCATAATTTGCGCCTGGCTGACCGGCATTTTCCTGCAAGGCTGGCTGAATTTCCCGGTTGAAACCCTTTATTACACCGCCGGGGTTAGTGGACTGCTGGCCGGGGGAGGCTGGCTTTATTCTCGCTGGAAAAGTCTTCAAACTACCGGATTAAACCTTTCACTGGTGGGTCTGATCATGTTGGCGGTTTGCCTGGGTGGTCTGAGATTGTCCTGGGCAGCGCCTTCCACCGGGCCAGACGGATTGCTTTTTTACCAGGGTCAGCCCGGTATAACTCTGAAGGGCGTCGTTTCGGCGGAACCCTTTTATACCGGGCGTAGCGGAAGTTTTCGGCTCGAAGCCAGGGAAATTCAGGTCACCGGGAGTGATAAACCGCTACAGGTAAATGGACAGGTATATGTCCGTACTTCTGCCAGCGTTCCGGTTGTGCAGGGCGACCTGTTACAACTGACCGGGACCCTAACCCAACCTCAGGAATTTTCAGGCGACGATTTCCCCTACCGCGACTGGCTCAAACGCCAGGGGATATACACTACCCTCGATTTTCCAAGGACTGAAAAACTGGCGACCGGGCAGGATTTCTTCCTGGGCCGCTGGTTCTACCAGCTAAACGCCCTGACCCGCCAGACTGTAAATCAATACGTTCCGGGGGACGAAGGCGGCCTTCTATCCGGTCTGCTGCTCGGCTACAAGAACGATTTGCCGGCTGACCTGCGCCAGGACTTTACGACGGTTGGCCTGGCCCACATCATCGTGGTATCGGGCAGCAATATCGCTATTGGGATTTTGCTGGTGAACCTGGGCCTGGGCCGTTTCTTCCAGCGCCGGACGGTTATTTTTCTATCCCTGGGAATCCTAATCTTTTATGTGCTGCTGGTGGGGGCTAACCCGGCAGTCCTCCGGGCTGGGATAATGGGTGCAATGGCCCAGGTCGGTCTGCTAGTAGGTCGAGAATATAGCGGCCTGATTGGGCTTGCCACCAGTGCCTTTATGCTGACCCTCTGGCAACCCGACATTTTGATGGATATTGGTTTCCAGCTTTCGTTTATGGCAACCCTTGGGCTGCTGCTTCTTATTCCCCGCTGGCGGTTTGACCATAAATCCTGGTGGTTCTTTTTGAAGGAAGCCCTTGGTACGACCCTGGCCGCCGAAGCAATGATTTTGCCCCTGGTGATTTATTATTTTCACCAGGTTTCGCTGGTATCCCTGATTACCAATTTGCTGGTCTTGCCGGTAATCCCGGTCATAATGGCGCTGGGCGGCCTGACCGTTGTCTTAGGTATGCTGCCCTGGTTAGGCTGGCTGGCCCAGGGTGTGGGTGGATGGTGCTGGCTTTTCCTGGCCTATATAATAAGTGTGGTGAAAATATTCGCCGGGCTACCCTTTGTTACCCTCGAAATCCCACTGTTTCACCCGGTCTGGATATTTATTTATTATTTGGTCCTGGGTGGACTTTTCTGGTGGTTCAGGCTGGAAGATACAAACCCGGTCAAAAAACGTCTATGGCAAATTGCCGGAAACGGTTTAGCCCTGGGAAGCGCTTTTTGTGGAGCGGTCGCGGTTTGGGCGGTGGTAATATCTCTCTGGCTGGCCTGACCGACCTTGAAATTTATCGGAACCAGGATTTGTGGCTTAATTAAGCCTGAAACTCGGTGTACCTTAACTATAAATTACCGTATCTTATTTTAGAGGTAATTTTTAAAATGAGTGATAAACTCTCCCGGTCAGACAATGAAAGTCAGCCCGAAAACCAACCTTCCCGGAACCAGCCAGAAACCGAACGGCCCTTTCCGCCCCGGCGAAACTGGCTCAGGTTTATCTTTCGCTACGCCGCCATCTATGTCGCAATAATTCTCCTTTTCAGGTTTGTTATACCTTCGTATATGGTGGAAGGGTCGAGCATGGAGCCAACCTACCAGACCGAAGGAGACCGGGTGCTGACGGATAGAATCATTTTCAAGCTGCTGGAAGGACCGCAACGGGGCGAAATCGTTATCCTGGATAAATCGGTCACGCAGGGTTATAGTTCAAACGACGATTCACTTATTAAGCGGGTAATCGGGCTACCGGGCGAGAATATCGAAATCCGCCAGGGAACAGTCTATATCAACGGGGAACCGATGGCCGAACCATATGTCCAGAACCACGCCGATTACAACTACCCGGCGACCACTCTGCCCGCCGGTTGCTACTTCGTCCTGGGCGATAACCGGCCAATTAGCCTGGACTCGCATTACTTCGGGTGCGTCAACAAAGATAAAATCCTGGCGAAAGTCTTGCTTAAATTTCCACATCTTTAACAAACATCGCCGGAAAGTCAAAAAACCGCAAGAGCCATAAAGGAAGCGATACCCTTAAATAGCCTAAAAGGGATATTGTGCGGGCGGTTGACACCATTAATAATACCTCTATCTTTATCACAATTGGGCAGGCTAAGAAGCCTTTTATAAGGGGTAAAAATCAATGAGCAATCCGGTTTCCGGCAATTCCCAGAACATCCCAGCCAGTAATCTATTTAGCTACAAAAGGACCTGGGCCAGCGGTTTCAGGCGTTTGCAAATGGCCCTGGGCTGGTGGGGAGTGCTTCTACTGGTCGGGGGATGGCTGCATAACACTTATAGCTCGGCCTGGGGCCAGCCTTTAACTTTGGTGTTGTGGCTTTCGATTACAATACTGGGCTTCGGGGGGAATTTTTTATTGGCTCCCGCCCTGGTTAGCTCTGGAATGGGGTTTTTGTGGGGTAGTGTTATTCTGCTGGGTCTTGTAATAACCTTGATTGTTTTTTATCCGTTAGGGAACGGACCCTGGCCGGCCCTCTCGGTAACCTGGCACCTGGTTTTCGCACTGGGTTATAGCTTGAACGGCTATTTCTCGGACCGGAGGCTCTGGAGGCTGAGCGCCTGGGAAGTATTTATGGCGCTGGTGATGGTTTACGTGGCTTACAACCCGCCTCCCAACCCCAATAATCCGCTAAGTAGTGGGGCAAATCCACTCAGAATAGGTGATTTCACCTTTTACTCCAACCAGGGTCTTTTGCTGGGCCTGACGAGCGGGATTCCGCTCATCATCGCGGCCCTGCCTTTCTGGCACGAGCGGTACAGCCGGGGTTAGGGGTTAAGCCGCCGATATTTGAGGGGCTTTATCCGGTAAAAATTTCAGGAGATCGGTGACGCGGTCAAGCCAGATGTCGTAGGGATAAACTTTCTGGGGAAAGCGGAAGGCGTGTCCGCGCTCCTGGGCCACCAGGGCCACCCGGCACCCTGCCTCGCGGGCCCCGTCAAGCTCACCATCCCCACCGTCCCCGGTAAACAAACAATCCTCGGTCGTCAGGCCAAGGCGTTTGGCGGCTAACTGGTAGATGGCCTTTTCCGGTTTGACCAGACCGACCTGGCAACTCAGCACCAGTTCATCCATCAAGTCAGGCAGACCCATCCGTTCAACGACTGCCGGGGTCAGGTAATTGCAGTTTGAAACGAGGCAGATTTTGTAGCCCCGTTTCCGCAAAGCCTTCAACATTTCCGGTACGCCATCGTAAAAATGGACCTGTCCGCTCAGGTTTTCGGCTTCGAAGTGAGCCATGGCAGGGGCGACTTCAGTCGGGCCACCCAGTTCGGCCAGCACTTTCAAAGCGCGTTCTTCGCCCGATTTCAGGTTTCCGCGCAGGGCGTCAGGGGCATAACTTACCCATTTTTTCCAGATTTCCTCGGCGGGCCTCCCGACCCGGCGTGCTATCGGCTCGTATTCTTCGCGTTTGTAACGCGGGACGTTATAGATGAGGGTTCCCCACAAATCAAATAAAATACCTTTGGGGTTGATGTCAGAATTCAAAGTTGTTTTACCTTTACCAGGGCTGGCTCCCTTATTGACGCCTATTGGATTCGGCTATATAATACAACCGGCTAAGCGTTATGCTATTATCTCTTAAATTATAATGTTACAATTTTAACAGAAAGCGAGGATAAACAAAATATGAGTGACCACTTGACCCAAACGGAATCAAATCAAGATGAAAATACGACCAATACAGTCCTGGAAATTACCACCCGGCAACTAGGCAAACTTGAAAACCTGTTGGAATTCGTCAAGACTATCGGTTCGACGGAACAACTGGCCCTGGCCGGTCTGCTGGCAACCCAGGCCGGTGAAACCATAGCTGTCGCCGATTTAATCCCCAAATTAAGCGTCCGAACCCGCAGTAACTTACCGCGCCATCTCCGCCAGCTTGAAAAAGCCGGGTTTATCCAAATTAAAGAATGGCAGGCCCCAAAACCGGGCCTGGAGCCGGAACCCGCCCTGGTAATCTTTAACCCGGACTACGCCCGCCAGGCCCAGAGCATGATTTCGGCCCTGCGCCAGGTAATTACCCTGGAAACCGAGGAAGCCAGGCCGCTGGTAATGGACGAACGGGCCGCGACTATTAAGCGCTTTATGAGGGACGGCAAACTGGTTGGGATGCCCGTCCAGGTCAAGCGGCAGCAATATATTCTCGAAGAGGTCGCAAAGACTTTTGAAACGGGAATTCGCTATGCCGAACGAGAAGTTGATGCTATACTTAAGCCAATTTATGAAGACCATTGTACCCTGCGTCGTAGCCTGGTAGATTTCAAATACCTGCGCCGGGAAAATGGAGTTTATTGGAAAGAAAACCCGGTATTAGCCCCGGCTTAACATCTAAAATCAACTTTGCTCAAAATATTTAACCCCCAGGCTTTCGAAGCCCTCGGTGTGCGTGATTACCGGCTTTACTGGACCGGCAACACGCTTTCCAAACTCGGCACCGAAATGCAACAGGTCGCGCTGGCCTGGCAAATCTATCTTCTTACCGGCCAGCCCCTTAGCCTGGGCATTATCGGGATTGTCCGGGCCGGACCGGCCATTCTTTTCTCGATTTTCGGCGGCGCGCTGGCCGATATTATGAGCCGCCGGAAACTCCTGCTTATCACCCAAACCACCCTGCTGACTCTCTCGACAATAATGGCCGTGACCACCGCGACCGGTTTTGCCACGGTTGGCTTTATGTACCTGCTGGTCTTTCTTTCATCGACCGCCGCCAGCGCCGATGGCCCTGCCCATGCGGCGGTCATTCCGTCGCTGGTCCCCCGCCATTTAATGACCAATGCCATAACCATTAACAACCTGGCTTATAGCGTGGCGGGAATTCTCGGCCCGGCCCTGGGCGGTTTGATTATCGGCTGGTTTGGGGCCAGCGCAGCCTTTGGCTTTGACGCTGTTTCCTTCCTGGCGGTTATCATCGCCCTTTTACTGGTTAAAGCGCCCCTTTTACCAGGGGAAGTTCCACCTGAACAACGCGGTATTAAGGGCAATTTGAAGCGTATAGGCGAAGGCTTCCAGTTCCTGGGCCGGACCCGCATGATATTGGCCCTTTCACTGCTCGACTTTTTCGCCACCCTTTTTGGCGCGGCCATGACCCTCTTACCGGTCTTTGCCAAAGATATTTTGCACGTCGGCGCGGAAGGGTTGGGCGTGCTGGCAGCAGCCCCGGCCATTGGTGCTATCATAGGCGCTTCCGGCCTGACTTTATTCCGGCGGCCAAAATTTCCGGGCCGGGTCGTCCTGGCGGCAATTACCATTTATGCCCTGTGTGTCTTTGCCTTTGGGATTTCAACCCTTTTCTGGGTTTCCTGGCTGGCCCTGGTCGGGACCGGGTTTGCCGATACCATCAGCATGACCATGCGCCAGAGTATCCGCCAATTACTTACCCCAGAAGAATTCCGGGGCCGGATTTCCGGGGTCAATTACCTTTTCGCGGTTTCGGGGACGCAACTGGGAGAATTTGAGTCGGGCGTGCTTGCGCAAGTTATCGGCACCCAACCGGCGGTTGCCCTGGGTGGGTTGGCCTGCCTGGTAACGGTGGGTTTGATAAGCTGGCGTAACAAGGGAATTCGCTACTTTGAGGAAAGTCATGCTGTAGACGCCATACCAGCCCCGGTCAAAACGGTCGAGAGTAAACAGCCGGGGTAAATTAACTAACGGACAGTCTGGACCTGGGTCGTATCAATAATGAGGATATAGCGGCAGGGGATTTGGCCGGGGTTATGGAAGCGGTGACCCATGTCAGCCGGGAAATAAATGGTGTCGCCGGTATTTAACTCGACCGGCTCTGTATTCTCACCCAGGTAGCAAGCCAGTTTTCCTTCAACGACTGTTATATGCTCGACCGTACCGCGCTGGTGAGCCGGAAACTGGCCGGTGGTCTGCCCGGCGGGAATAATATATTCGACTACCTCGATGCCTCGCCCCAGCAAAACCCCACTTAGTAAGCGACGCTCCAATCCCGAATGAGGGTCAACCATAAGCTGCTGTTCGTCTCGCCTTAATACCTGCAAGGCCCGGTGGCGAGTGGTATCAGCCTCGCCCAGGAGTTCGGAAATACTACAATCGAGCCCTTCCGCAATCTGGCTGACAATTGCGATACTGGGATTTTTCAATTCGCGTTCTATATCCGAAATCATAGCCCGGCTAACCCCGCTGCGCTGGGCCAGTGTTTCAAGCGACAGGTTCAGGGCCTGGCGGCGATTCTTCAAATTTGCCGCTAAAGGTAACTTGCGGGCAGGTATTTCCATTATCGCGGATTTCTTTCTTTTATGGTTGACAACCTTAGTGTATCTTCTATAATAGAGCAATATTCTACCATAAAAGATTTTTAAATCAGGCGGGGATGGCAAATGAGACCATTAAAAGTTGTTTTTGTGGCGGTCAGCCTTTTTATTGTAACCCTGGCGGTCAACCTGGAAGTGCCGCTCTACGCCGATTATGCTAAGGCCGCCGGGTTCGGCAGCGGCCTGACCGCGCTCGCTTTTGCCGCCTATATAGCCGGGTTGGTCCCTGTCCTGATATTGTTAGGTGGCATTTCCGACCGGGTCGGGCGCAAACCGGTCCTTTTTGCCGGGCTGCTGGCGACCCTCTCCGCCACCATCTTTATTATACTCAGCCCGACTATCTATACTCTTTTTGTGACCCGGTTGTTACAGGGCATCGGGGTCGGCTTCAGTGTCGGTACGGGGACCGCCTTCCTGGCCGAACTAATCGGTGAACCGGACGGCCCCACCCGCAGTGCCAGGTTTGCCGCCCTGTCTACCTCGCTCGGTTTTGGTGGGGGAGCTTTGTTTACCACCATCGTCCTGCTCTTTCACCCTACCAATGTCCCTGTTAGCTACCTGGTCGTGACCGGGTTGTCCGTGGCAGCACTGGTGATGGTCCTGACCTTGCCGAATCACCGCTCGAACCGGACCGCCTCCCTGGTACGCCTGCCCCATTACCCACCCGGCACCATCTTTATCGGCCTGACCATCGCGGTTGGCTGGGCAGTCTGCGGACTGGTGGCATCAGTGGTGCCGACCCAACTGGCCCATAATGGTCTGGCCGTCTGGAGCGGTCCGGCCCTGTGCCTGGTCAACTTTACCGGGGCGGCCTTTCAACCACTGGTTAGCCGGATGGACGCCCGCAAAGCTCTCCAGATTGGTTTTATCCTCCTGCCAGTCGGCTGTGGTCTGCTTGTGTTGGGAGTATGGAGCGGAATTATAGGTCTGGTCTTCCTGGGTGCGGCTGTTTCAGGGGCCAGTTGTTACGGCTTTACCTACCTGGGCGGTTTGGCCGAGGTAGCCCGGTTGGCCGGGGCGCAACGGGCGCGGGCGGTTTCAGGCTACTTCCTTTTCGCCTACCTCGGTTTTGTGGTACCAAGCATCGTTATCGGGTTCCTGGCCGACCTGATTGGCGGCCTGACGGCCCTCCTGTTTTTCTTCGCCCTGGTCACCGTTAGCATCCTTGCCCTGGCCTACCACCTGAAACAACAGGGTCATAATTCAAAAATTGAACTGGCTTTTGCTCCTGAACAAAAATAAAAGGAGCCGCCTCACAGACGACTCCAGAAGAAATTAAGGCCGGGGCGGTCCACCCTGCGGACCTTGCGGCCAGGGCGAGTAAGGCTGGGGATTACCAGGCTGCTGCGGATTTTGTGGCGCGTTATACTGGGTGGTAGGCTGGTTCAAATTACCTGGCCCGGTCGGACCGCGTTGAGGCGCGGGAGGTTGCTGCGGTGGATTGTTCCGGGCAGGGTCGCGTGACGGGATTCTAGGCGCGTTTGGCAAAGCCTCCTGGCTCAACCCCGCCAGCCCGCTGATTGTCCCCAGACCGAGCGTTTCGACCGCGTTATTAGGGACGATAACCAGGGCCCCCCGTTCCTTGATAGCGTCGGCCAGCAGGTTCATGGAGCGAAGGCTCATTGCCGCCGGATTAGTTATGTAAATCTGGGCCGCTTCATCAAACTTCTGGGCCACTTCCACCTCGGCCTGGCTCAAGATAACCCTGGCGTGGCGTTCGCGCTGGGCCTGGGCTTCTTTCGACATCGCGTCCTGTAACGCTTCCGGTATCAACACGTCGCGCATTTCGACCGACTGGACCGTGATACCCCAGGGCTCGGTCCGCTCGTCAATAATCCTTTTTAGCTCAAATTCAATCTGGCTGCGCCCTGCCAGAAGCGAGGCCAGGTCGGACTTACCGATAGTGTCCCGCAAGGCTGTCTGAGCGGCCCAGCTAACCGCTTCGGCGTAATCGGATACAGCCAGTGACGCCTTGGATACGTCCCAGACAAACCAGAATAAAACGGCGTCAACATCCACCGGGACGGTATCGCGGCTGAGGGTCTGTTCGGCCTTGAATGAGGTTATTTGCACGCGCGTATCAACCATGCTGGAAATAGAATCAAAAGGCCACAGGAAGAAGATACCCGGTCCGCTGATATGGCTGAACTTGCCAAGACGCAGGATTACCGCTTTCTCCCACTGGCGGGCTATCCGAAGCGAAAGATAAAGCAAATACCCCAAAATCAGCCCCGCCACCACCGGGGCAAAACCTACCAACCAGAAGGTAATAGGCTGAACCCCATCCACCGGGGGTTTTATTAACAGAAAAGAAACTATTGCTCCAATTGCGGCCATTAGTATAAAAAGGCTACAACCGACTCCATTGGTTCCGGGCGCTCCGACCGCCCGGCTGGTGCTATGGGACTGCGACAAATTATTAAATTGGAAATTTTGCATCTGAGGCAAAGCCTCCTTTCAAGGTTCGGGTTTTCAAGCGTAATAAAGCACGATATAACACGCTCATAAAGAATGGCATACCTTATTTATAGCAGAGTTTAGGTGTTTTGAGTAGGGTGTTTTCGAAAAAGGAGTATAATACTCATTGCGAAATAACGTTGAACAAAACAACGTTAAACGTAAGATAAATTTGAGGGTTTTTCATGGCACGCAGTATTGTTTTGAATAGTGGACCGCGCGGGTTCGAAGCCCATTCGCGGAACTGGCGCAGTTTCCGGCTGTGTTACCCGGTTATTTCGCGCCGTTCGCGAGGGCTTTCGCTTGGAGTTAATCTCAACCCGGACCGGGTCTGCAACTTCGACTGCATCTACTGTGAGGTGGACCGGCGTGACTTCCGTCCAGGCAAAAGTAAACTCCCCCTGCCGCCCCGGAACGCTCCTCGACCCCAGGTCAGCCTGGAAGAAATAAAGGAAGAACTGGCCGAATTGTTGCGCCTGGCCCGGAGCGGGGAAATCTGGCAAGAACCTGAATTCAAAGAGGTTGCTCCCGAACTGCGCCGGGTGAACGATATAGCCTTTAGCGGGGACGGCGAGCCGACTACCTACCCACTTTTCGACCAGGCCGTCCAGGTCGCCCTTGACGCTCGCGCCGAGGCCGGGTTTGCCGAGGATGAAGTTAAACTGGTGCTGATAACCAACGCCACCCAGTTGCACCGCCCGGTGGTTAAGGCCGGGCTGCGCTTGCTGGACGCCCACAACGGCGAGGTCTGGGGCAAACTTGACGCCGGGACCGCTCCCTATTACGACCTGGTTGACCACACCAACGTGCCTTTTGAAAAGGTCTTGCGGAACTTGCTGGAAACCGCCCGGCACCAGCCGATAAATATCCAGACCTGTTTCCTGCGGGTCCACGGCGAAGGCCCGTCCCACGCCGAAATAACGGCCTATTGCGACCGTCTGAATGAAATCCGGGCAAGTGGCGGGGATTTAAGGCTGGTCCAACTCTATACGGTGGCCCGGCGGCCTCCTAACGAGTGGGTCACCAGTCTGCCGGATACAGAACTGGAAGAAATCGCCGGGGTTGTCCGGGAAAAAACAGGGCTGGAAGTAGAAACTTTTGGCGGGAATATCGGCCTTGACTGACCGTAAAAAAATAAAACTAAATAGACAACGAGGGTTTTATGTTTGAAATGCTGCGGAGTAAGACCGGCAAACTGGCCGTAACCGGACACCGGGGCGCGGCGGGGTATGCCCCTGAAAATACTATGCCCGCCTTTGAAAAAGCCCTGGCGGTAGGCGCGGACATCATCGAGTTTGACGTACACTTTAGCCGGGATGGGCGGGTAGTGGTCATTCACGACGAAACTTTGGAGCGCACTACCAATGGGACCGGGCCGGTCCGCCAGCATAGCTGGGAAGACCTCAAAAAGCTCGATGCCGGGACCTGGTTCGACCGCAAAAACGAGGTGGCCCGGCTCGTACAGGCTGAAATCCCGCCCGGCACTCGTCCCCTGCCTATACCTCAAGAAAAGTTCGCCGGGACACGCATCCCCCTCCTCGAAGAAGTCCTGGAATGGTCTACCGCTGTCCGAATGCCAATTTCGATTGAAATCAAAGCGCCCTGGCCGTTTTATCACGGGCTTGAAGTCTACCCCGGCCTGGTCGAAAAAGTCCTCGAACTGGTCGCTCGCCACGGCGACGAAGAACTGACCAGCCTTCACTCTTTTGACCACCGGGCGGTCCTGCGCAGTAAAGAGATTAACCCCAATATCACGACCCTGGTCGCCTACAGCGGGGCTATCCTGGTCGACCCGGCCAGCCCGGCCCGCGCTGCCAGGGCCAACGGTATCGCTATCGGGAGCAACTGGGTCACCCCCGAACTGGTCGATACGCTGCACGCCGAGGATATTTGTATATTCGGGTGGGGGCTGGGCGAAGAACCGTTTACCCAGGCCGATGACCTCCGCCGCCTGGTCGAGATGGGCGTTGATTTCGTGAGTGGCGGCTTCCCCGATTTGCTGCGCCAGGTGGTCGAAACCCGTTAATTTAGCGAAAAATACCCCGTTAACAACCCCTTTTCTGTGTATATAGGGGTTGTTTTTATAGAAAATTACAATCGGAAGGTTGTTTCAGGCAAAACTTTCGGATATACTTACCCCAAGACTAATGGCCGGGCCGGACCCGGCATTGGAAAACCTATCTTTTTAGTCTCGCGCCTCACCGGGTCATTATCTCGCAGGTCCGGGCGAGTGTTTTAAAACTTTCAAACCGGTATAAATTTGGGACGCCCGGGTTTTACCCGACTCTCCCGGCAGTTTCCCCTGTTCTCGGTTCACTTAACAGGCGTGACATTTATGCGCCCCAACTTTAATTATGCCCGGAGGTGTGGATGTCGTTGACCCTGAAACGACGCGTTACCGTATTGGTCGTTATTTTGCTCGGTTCACTTTTTTTCTTGAACCTGTCGGAAGCTTCTGCCTTCGACCGGACCGAGCCACCAACCTACTACGGCGACCCTCCACCTGAATTACTCGATTTCCACCCCGACCTGACCAATCTACCTACCGCTCCGCCTACCCAGAAGTTCGGAATAGCCGCGCATCCCTGGTGGCTCGATATGTTCCTGGACCAGTTTATCGCCTACTATAAAGACCTCAAAATAACCACGGTGCGCCTTCCTGTCGAATGGAAGACCCTGGAACCCCAACCAGGCAGCTACGACTGGACCCTTAACGACCGCCTGCTAAACCGCTTGCAGGCCGAGGGCTTTGAAATCGTGGCCGAGTTTGTGACCATGCCGCCCTGGGCCAGCCTGAACCCGGAGGAATGCGCCAAAAGCGACCTGGCTTGCCAACCTGACCCGCAAGCACTACCCCAAATGGCCGCTATGAGCGCCGCCCTGGTCAAGCACTATCCTTTTATTCGATACTGGGAATTCTGGAACGAACCGGACGAATGGCCCAACATGGGCAAAAACCATATCGAGATTTACGGCAGCTACCTCAAAACTTTCTATGACGCCGTAAAAAAGGTCGATCCAACCCTGCAAGTAGCCGCGACCAGCCTGACCGGACCCGATTACGTGGACTGGCTCTATAACCATTGTGACACGGTCTATGGCTACCGGCCTTTTGATGCTATCGCCTATCACCCCTACCTTGATACCTTGCCGGACCCAACCCAGGACGCGCCATTTTCGGGAATACGCAAAAACCGGATTGACCAACTCCGGGCTTTGATGGTTGCCAGGGGCGACGGCAACAAACCTATCTGGCTGACGGAGGTCGGCTGGCAAGACACCCCTGAAAAACAAAGCCTTTTCTTGAAAGATACTTTTGACTGGGTAGCCCGCCGCCCCTATATCACACTGGTGCATCTCCATATGCTCCACGACTGGGACGCAGAGCTTTACGGGCTAGTTAAACCCAAAGAAAAGATTTACTGGACCCGTCCGCTCAACAAAGACGACACTTTCGAACCCAAACAACCCTATTACGACACCTACAAAAACTACGACAAACGGCCCTTACCGCCCCAACCCGCGCCCGGCCCGAACTTGCTGGTCTTTCCCCAGACCGGGCATACCGTCCGGGATGTTTTCAAAAGAGCCTGGGAACAAGGCGGCCTCGAACTCTTTGGTTACCCCGTAACCGGCCAGTTTTACGAGAAAAACCCGGCAGACAGCCACTATTACCTGGTCCAGTATTTCGAGCGGGTCCGCATGGAATATCACCCGGAAAACCTCGGCACCCCTTACGAAGTACTGTTCGGCTTGCTCGGTAAACAGGTCCTGACCTCGAAAGGCTGGTTCACCCCGGCGGGTGACCCGGTAGCCCACCAGACCGAACCCGAAAGCTCACCCGCAAACAGCGACGCCTCCGCCACCTATTTTCCCGAAACCGGCCACAGCCTGAGTGGTCCCTTCCTGGCCGAATGGCAAAAAGAAGGCGGCCTCAAAATTATCGGTCTGCCGATAAGCCGGGTCTTTGATGAAACCAACCCCGAAACCGGCGAAATCTACCAGGTCCAGTATTTCGAGCGGGCCAGGGCCGAGTTACACCCCGGTACGGACACCCAACCGGCCTATGTCGCTTTTGGCCTTTTGGGAAACGAGGTGCTGCGTGACCAGAACCGTTTGCTCGAAAATAACCGTCTCAACACCGAAAACTACTACAACCCGGCTTTACCGGAATTTAAAACCGTGGATTAGACCAACTTCAAAAATTGGCTAACAATCTCTAATAATTTCCTCTTTTCCCTGTAATTTTTTCCCGACAGGGCGCGTTGTTAAAAATGTGGTACAGAACAACAGACCGCAGGGAAACCTGCCAGACGCCCCCCTCAAACGGGGAAGGAGATTAGGAAAAATGAAACAAAGCAGGATGTTGTGGGTAGGAGGCGTTGCCATTGTAGCCGCGCTGGTACTCGGCTTTATGGTCGCTGTGCTGGGGCAGAAATCGGCTACCCCTGCCCAGGCCCAGACTACCCCGGCTGCCGGGCCAAACGGTTATAGTGGGATTACCGTCCAGGGGACCGGCGTAGTCATCCTCCAACCGGACGTGGTCCGCCTGAACGTCGGCGTCACACTTAAAGCGGCGACCGTCTCGGACGCCCAGAAACAGTCCGCCGACACTTCGGCCAAAATTACGGACGCCCTCAAAGCTGCCGGTATCAAAGCCGAGGACATCAAAACCGTCAACTATAGCATCAACCCGGACTACACCTACGAACCGAACCAACCGCCGAAACTGAACGGCTACCAGATTGATAACACCTTACAGGTAACTATCCGTGACGTGACCAAGACCGGCTCGATTATTGACGCCGCCAGCACCGCCGGGGCGAACCAGATTAACGGTATTAACTTCACGGTTGAGAACAACACCGACGCCCTGAAACAGGCTCGGGCTGCTGCCGTCGCCGACGCGAAAGCGAAAGCCGACCAGTTAGCCGCCGCCGGTCAGGTCCAGGTCGGCAGCATCATCAACATCGTGGAAGTCGCCCAGAACGCCGACCCGGTGCCGATGGTTGCGAACGACGCCCGCGCTGCTGCTGCCGGGTCCGCTGCTACTCAGATTGAAAGCGGCCAGTTAAAGGTCGTGGTCAATGTCCAGGTTACTTTCGGTATCAGCAAGTAAATATTTAACACAAAGCAAAAATACCACACAAAAGGCGGGGGCGGCCATTTGCCTTCGCCTTTTTTTTATTTTTAACCTCTAAATCTCTTAGAAATTCATCCCGGCCCGGCGCAGGGTGCGTTCAGCCATCTTCACGCTGGCGGCGTCAATCATTTCTCCCTCAAACCGGACCGCCCCTTTGCGTTCGGCCAGGGAAACCCGGTAAGCCTCTACTAAACGCTGGGCTCGCTCCAACTCGTCCTGGGCCGGGGTAAACATTTGCTGGATAGGCTCGACCTGGCCGGGGTGGATGGCCCACTTCCCATCGCAGCCGAGCAATTTTGCCTGTAAAGTGGTTTCTTCCAACCCTGCCGGGTCTTTGAAGGCGGCGTACGGGCCGTCTATCGCTTCCAGGCCGTTCGCCCGCGCTGCCACGATAATCCGGCTGAGCGCGTAATGCCAGAGGTGGCCGGGATAGCCATCGACCTTGCCACCAATGGTCAGGCCCGGTACCCCCAGCGAAGCGGCGTAATCTCCCGGCCCGAAAATAAGGGCTTCGAGGCGGCCGGGTGCCACCGCCGCGATTTTCTCGACATTATTCATACCTTCCGCCGACTCAATCTGGACCTCGATGGCGATTTGCTGCTCGAAACCTTTGTTGGTTTCGATGGCTGAAAGTATAGCCGCGACGGTATAGGCTTCTTCGGGCCGGTTGACCTTTGGGACAATCACCGCTCCCAGTTTATCCCCGGCGGCTTCGGCAACCTCAATCAAATCCTGGTAGAAGTAAGGGCTTGAAACCGGGTTAATTCGCCAGGCCAGCCTTTTACCCTGCCAATCGAGTTCGCGGGCAGCCCGGACGATGGTCTGGCGGGCTTCTGGGCGGCCTTCCGGCGCAACGGAGTCTTCCAGGTCAAGCAAAACCTCATCCACGTTCAGCCCCGCCGCCTTGGTTATCATCTTCATATTGCTACCCGGCACGGATAGCTCGCACCGCCTGGCCTTCATGACTTTCTCCTTTTTGGAATTTCCCCACCCCTGATCCCTCCCCAAAAGGGGAATTAATAAAATTCTGGTCCAACCAAAACGGGACTAAACCAGCCTAGCAGCCCTGGGGCTTTCCGGCAAGTTTAATCCCGTTCTGGAAACTTTTACTTTCAGGGTGCACCGGTCCGGTGTAACAATGGACCGGCGCATCTTGTTTAGGCTTTTGGCCGGATAACCAGGCGATACCGCCGCCAGCCCAGGACCCCCGCAGCGAGCAGCAGACCGGCCACCGGCAGTTCCCCACCGCTTTGAGGCAGACTGTTGGTCGCGGGCGGAAGCACAGCAGGCGTACCTGTATCCAAACCGTTTACGAAGGAGAGAACTCCTATGCTAATGACATTGGCAATCGGGGCCAGGTCCGGCGTATCGGTTACCGGGGTTGCCTCGGTCGAGGTGTCAATTGTCGGGACAGCCGTCGGCGCAACTGTAGCGGTAGCCGGGGCTGTTTCACCGGAGCTATCAGGCAGCACTTCACCCTTATCTCCAGGTGGGACCGGTACCCTTGTCGGGGTCGGAACCGCCGTGGCTGTCGGGTCAGCCGCGACCGAAGTCGGAGCCGCCACCGCCGCGCTGGTAGTTGCCGCAGCTACCGTCCCGGCCTTGAAGATGAACTGGCCCTGGCTGACCCCTGAACCGTTGGCATTGGTTACATTGATTTCGGCAATATAACCGCCACTGGGCAGAGTGCCATTTTTGAGTGTGTAAGCCGCATTACTGCCCAGGTCACCGCTGGCGAGAGCCACCCCGGTGCCATCGGCCCGGAAGACCGTTATAGAATACACGTCACCGTCAGCCCGCTTGGACCAGTTGAGGGTCAAAGGCAGGGTAAACGAGGTCCCGGCGGTGCCCGGCTGCCCGACCGTAATATCGCTCAGGTCGGCGGTGGGGGCGCTAACCTGGCCACCGCTGAAGGGGAAGGAGGTCGTGCTCCAGTTGCGGAGGGTTTTGGTGCCGTTAATATTCGTGTATTTGACGTAGTAAACCTCACCGGTAGTGGTCGGCTGTACGTCCAGGAAAGAATATTTGCCTGTCCCGTCAATGGTGCTGCTGGCGACAACTTTTTCGGTGCCGCCACCACGCAACACCAGGTCCACCCGGTTGCCGGATAGGGCGGAAGCCCCCGCGCTGGCGCTGAAGCTACCACCAATGACTCCGGTGGTCGGGGCGGAGGTAGGCGCTGCCGTTGTTGCTGCCGCAGTGGTAGGTTCGGCGGTAGCCGTAGCCGCAGCGATGGTCGCCTGTTCGGTCGAAGGCGTCCCGGCCTCACCATTACCAACAGCGTTAGGCGGGGTTGTCGCCTTGGCCGGAGTCGGCGTCGGGGCCGCAATGGGTGTAGCAGTCGGGGGTTGGGCAGGAGTCGCCGTTGGTGGTACTGCCGTAGCAGTAGGGGCGCTGGTTGCCGTAGGCGGGACTGATGTCGCGGTCGGCGGAGCCGCCGTAGCGGTCGCAGCAACCGTGGTCGGCGAACTGGACCCACCCACCGTTACATTGACCGCAGCGGAAGTAGCGCAAACCAGGCTGGTGTCACAAATCTGGGCAGTGCTTTTGACCGTTCCGGTCGCGTTCTTGCTGAGTTGGACCACCAGGACCAGCGTAACGCTATCCCCGGACTGGAAAGCAGTCGAGGTGCCGGTATAGGTAAGGGTGCGTTTGTCCACGTTGTACTCGGAATTATTCACCCGGTCACAGTTGGGCGGAACGCAAAACGAATTGACATAGTTCAACTGGTCGGGTAGGACCGTGGTCAGGCGTCCGAGAGTGGCGGTGCGGTTAGCTTTGATAGCAAAGATGTAATTATATTGCTCGCCTGGGGCCGCGTTGGAGACCGAGGCCGTCGTTGTAAGGGTAAAAGACGAAGCTGCCTCACCCTGGGCGTTGGGAGGGAAAACCGCGCCCACAGCAAAATTTAATACCGGCCAGCCGATCAGGCCAAAGGCCAGGATTAGACCCACCAGTTCAAACCAGGTCCATTTGGTTTGTGTCGGGGTGTTTGATGGGTTTCGTGTTGTCATTGTTTGTCCTCGATTTGTGCCGGGAGAAAGCCACCCGGCTGGATAATTTTACAAACCCTAGGAGTCCCTTTTTACAACTGTTTACTGAGTAGGAGACCTCATTTCTCTAAAGCTGCTTTTAGGACCAGGCGATGGGTCGCCAGGCCGATAGGAGTACAGGTTATCAGAGTAGCGGTCGGGTCAATAGTAGGATTCAGGACCGAAACTTCGGTTGGCTCGACCACCCTAACCTCGGTTATAATGTAGCGATAGCTCGAATTTGCGGTAAAAACCTGAAATTCGTCGCCCTTTTGAAGCTCGTTCAGCCGTAAGAAAACACTGCCCCGGATGTCCCGGTGTCCGACCAGCACCATATTGCCGTTCTGGCCCGGCATGGCAGTGCCCTGGTGATGTCCAGCCACGAAATCGGCCACCTGCCAGGTGCCAAGGTTGATGGTAACTTCCTCGACCGCAGTATCCACGCCGATTTTTGGAATGACAAGGCGGGTAGGCGGACTGGGAGGCGTTTTGGGAGTTGCCGCGCCCTGCTCCAGGCTTTGCTTGATTGGCTGGACAATCGCCGGGGTCGGGGTCGGGGCCACCGCTACCGCCGCTGGTTCAGCTGTAGCTTCCGGTGACGGGGTCGGCGTTGCTTCGATAGTGGCAGTAGCATCCGGTGAAGCGCTCGGCATAATCGCCACTGGCGAAAGGCCCGCCACAACGGTGGCGGTCGGTAAAGGCGCAGCGGTAGCCGTTGGAGCGACTGTCGGTGCGACCGTAACGGTTGGAGCGGCAGTAACCGTCGGTGGCAGGGCAATCGTCCCGGCAGCCTGGGCGCTGAGGAACAGCCCTTCCGAACGAGAAGGCGCTACCAACAAATCGCTTACCTGGGCCGGGGCAAAAAGGTTCAAATTGATTCCGAACTGCTGAAAGAGCCAGTTGCCGGCCAGGCCGAGCGCGGCCACGATTACTAGTATTTCCAGCACGTACCCGGCGAAATTGCGGGCAACCTGGAAAGGCCCGTTCTTTTTGACCGGAACGGTTTTTGGCTGGACGACCGGGACTGTCGCCACCAGACTGGCCGGAGCAAACCGGCGACTTGGTGCGTCTTCAATGGCAGAATTGGTAAAATTGTTACCAGCGCCAGCCGGTCCGGCCTGAAATAACGTTGGATCAGGCCGGAACCGGGCGCTGAGCGAGGAGGAGTCAGGAGAGAACTGGTTCGAATTCGAGAAATTTCTGGTTGGGTTATGGCGGGCCTGTTCGGCTTTTTTGCGGGCCAACAAAGCTTCCAATTCTTCAATTGATAAATCTTGTAAATTTACCTGGCTTTTTTCCTGGTTACGGGCAAGTGAAGTGCCTTCGAGCAAGATTTGCTGAAGTTCAAGTAAAACTGGGTCGTCCGCCGCCACGGGTGGCGCCTGCCTGCCAGGTTTGGAGAAGAATTTTTGGAATTTTGAAGAATTGCCGTCGCGGGTCAAAGTGGTTGTGCCTCCCAACCTCTTTGCCGCCCTTCGAGGAACAAAGGGCCGGTCTGCTTATCTACAATAGATACCACAATATATGTTTAGTTGCGTGATAACTGAATTCAACACCAGGATTCTCAACCGACATGTTGTGCCCGGTTATCAACACGACTGCTAAATATTGTGTTAGTGGCCCCTTTTCTCCCAATAACATAACACAATGCGTGGTATTTTGCAATAGCTGCCACGCAAAGATTTAGAATGCTTAACGCAAGATATAGTGCTATAATTCGATTTCTCGCAAGTTTTCCACAGAATACAATAATGGCTTATAACAAAAGGCTTTTTGATGAAAATTAGGACTATTACTTATGGCATCCCCGGTTCCGTGGCCGCCCCTGCTCAGGCCAAGAAACAGTTGGACCGGGCCAGCCGGACTTTGGGTGAAGTTGGAGAGCTTTTCACCGAAGCCGGTTGGGAGGTGCAAACCACCCGGCTTAGCCTGACACCGGTCTTGAATGAACTTACCCGCCCTAAACGAATAGGCTGGTTAAACGATTTTGCCGGGCTCTGCCAGACTGCTCAAATTGAATTCGTATCGCTCGGTGCCTACCTGGGCGGAGAACTGACTGTCGAAGAAATCGTGGGAGCTATCCAGGCGCACCCCTCTTTCAACCTGACGACCATTATCGCCCAGGAAGGGCACGTCCTGACGGAAGGTGTTCGACAATCCGCCGCTGCTATCCAGGCTCTCGCCTGGGCTACCCCGGACGGCCTATTGAACTTCCGTTATGCCGCTATCGCGCACTGCCCGCCCGGTATACCCTTTTTCCCGGCCAGTTACCAGGCCGCCCGGCCCGGTGAACCGGCTTCACTGGCGCTGGGGTTGCAAATGCCCGACCTGGCCCTGGAAGTTATTCGCAACCTTGCCCCGGAAATCCGCTCGAACGGCCCGGCAGTCATCAGCGAAGGGCTGGCGGCAGTGCTTGTCAACGAACTAAGCCCCCTGCAAGCCCTGGCTGAAAAGATTTGTCACGACCAGGGACTGGTCTTTGGCGGGATTGACCTTTCGCTCGCGCCAATGGGAGAAGAATCGGTCACGGAAGCCTTTGAAGCCGCCGGAACTCTCCGGTTCGGGGAAACCGGGACGCTCGCTTTTGCCGCCGCCATCACGCGGGGGTTGCAACTTGCGGCGGTCTCACTCAAAACTACCGGGTACAACGGCCTGATGCTCCCCGTCCTGGAAGACCGCTTGCTAGGCAACCGGGTCGACCAGGGCCTGGTAGACGTTAGTAAAATCCTGGCTTTCTCGGCAGTCTGCGGGACCGGGCTGGATGTTATTCCACTGCCGGGTGATTTAGCCCCGGCTCAACTGGAAAACCTGCTCTATGATGTAGCGGCGCTATCGGCCCGCTATCGCAAACCGCTTTCGGCCCGACTGTTCCCGGTGCCAGGCAAAAAAGCGGGCGAGAAAACTACTTTTGAAAGTCCATATCTGACCAATACCACGATTATGTCGCTCTAAATTTCGAGGGAGAAATTATGATAAATCTTGTTGTAGCCGGGGCCGGAAACCGGGCCAAAGTTTACGCCCGTTATTGCCAGGAAAATCCTGACCAGGTGCGGATTATCGCCGTGGCCGAGCCGGTGCCGGAAATCCGGGCCGCCTTTGCCGAGGCTAATAATATCCCGCCGGAAAATTGCTATGAGGATTGGCGCGACCTGTTCGCCCAGGGGAAAATCGGGGACGCGGCCCTGATTACCACCACCGATATGCTCCACACCGAACCGGCCCTGACCGCGCTTGACCTTGGCTATGACGTGCTGCTCGAAAAACCGATGGCCCCCAACCTGGCCGAAAACATGCGCCTGGTCCATGCCGCCGAGGACGCCGGGCGACTACTCCAGATTTGCCACGTCTTGCGCTATACCAACTTTTTTGGGAAAGTCCGCGAAATAGTCCAGAGTGGCAGGCTGGGCCGGATTATCAATGTCACCCACTCCGAAAACCTGGTCTTCTGGCACATGGCCCACAGCTTTGTGCGAGGTACCTGGCGCAATACCGAGGTAGCCGCCCCGATGCTGCTGGCGAAATGCTGCCACGACCTCGATATTCTCGGTTGGATCCTGGGAGAGAAAGCCGAGTGGGTCAGTTCTTCCGGCACCCTGACGCATTTCAGACCCGAAAATGCGCCCGCCGGGGCCCCTCTGCGCTGCACCGATGGCTGCCCGGTGGCGGATACCTGCAAATTCTACGCGCCACGCCTTTACGCCAACGACAAACACGGCTGGCCTTTTGACGTGGTTACCACGAAAGCGACCGCCGCCGACCGCCTGCATGCTCTCGAAACCGGTTTGTACGGACGCTGCGTATATCATTGCGATAACGACGTGGTGGACCACCAGACAGTCAATATGCAACTCGAAAGCGGCACGACCGTCACTATGGTAATGAACGGCCACGGTGACGAAGAATGCCGGACCATGCGCTATGACGGGACCCTGGCGACAATGCGTGGTAAATTCGACTACGGCGAAAATTCTTTGACCATTACAAACCACCTGACCGGGGAGGTCGAAACGGTTGACCTCAACGTGGGAGATAGCAGCGGGCACGGCGGCGGCGACACCGGCATCATGCGAAGCTTTATCAATTCTTTGAATGGTATACCTGACGAAAATGTGACCTCAGCCCGCCAATCTCTGGAAAGCCATCTGCTGGCCTTTGCCGCCGAAGAAGCCCGGTTGCAGCACCGGACTATTAACATGCCAGCCTTCCGGGAAATGGCGAACCGGCTGGATTAAAAAGCCGGTTCCGGTCAAATTGAACAAAGAAGCCGCTGGCCCAATCTTTGCAGGAATAGCCTGTAAGATTAGGGGATATCTTACTCCGGCAGGAGATAGACTTGGCGGTATTCAACGAAGTATACTTTAGCAAGTGAGCCTGCTTTCCCGGAAGCCTGGCTCATTTTAATGAGATTTGCCAGGATTGAGAAGCAGATATTTATACCCTATTTTTAACTGGGTGGATATAAAATTTCTGAAACGACACGCAGAAAGGAACTCTATTTAGATGGCTGATTCAAAATTTTTGAATGATTATTTCACTATTGGCGGCGACCTGAAGGTCCGGCGTTTTGGCTTTGGGGCCATGCGCATCACCGGGAAGGGCATCTGGGGCCAGCCGAAAGACCACAAAGAAGCCGTCGCGGTAGTCAAAAGAGCCGTTGAACTGGGCATTAACTTTATTGATACTGCCGACTCTTATGGCCCCTACGTCAGCGAAGAAATCCTGGCCGAAGCCCTTTACCCCTACCCGGCGGACCTGGTAATTGCCACCAAGGGCGGGCTTTTGCGGCCCGGTCCTGATAACTGGGTCCCGGATGGCCGTCCCGAACACCTTAAAGAGGCCCTGGAAGGTAGCCTTAAACGTTTGAAAGCAGACCGGATTGATGTTTACCAGTTCCACCGGCCCGACCCGAAAGTACCGTTTGAAGAATCTGTGGGATTCCTGGCCGAAATGAAGAAACAGGGTAAAATTCGCCATATCGGTCTTTCAAATGTCAACGAGGAACAACTCAAACAGGCCCAGGCTATCGTGGAAATTGTGTCGGTCCAGAACCTCTACAACCTGTCCAACCGCAGTTCGGAAAGCCTGGTAGATGTAACGAACCGCCAGAACATCGGGTTTATTCCCTGGTTCCCACTGGCGACGGGCAAACTGGCCGAATCGGGCGGCAAACTGGAAGAAATCGCTAAAAACCACGGCGCGACACCTTCCCAGGTAGCCCTGGCCTGGCTGTTAAAGCGGTCACCCAATATGCTGCCTATCGCGGGGACAGGCTCGGTCGAACACCTTGAGGAAAATATCAAGGGAGCCGACATCGAGTTAACCGATGATGAATTCAAGGCCCTGGACCAGGCTTCGGCTTAACCCACTGTAAAACAAAAAGCCCTCCCCGCAAAGGAAGGGCTTTTTGATTCGTAAATTTAGCGCGGGTTGCGGCGGGTCCGGTAACGCTCGATGAGGGTATTGGTCGAGCTATCGTGGGTGAGTTTGGGCGCTTCCGGGCTTTCCAGTTCAGGGATAATCCGGTTAGCCAGCACTTTACCCAGTTCCACGCCCCACTGGTCGAACGAGTTGATTTTCCAGATGGTGCCCTGCACGAAAACCTTGTGTTCGTAGAGCGCAATCAACTTTCCGAGCGTTTCAGGGGTCAGGCGGTCGGCCAGGATGGTATTGGTCGGGCGGTTCCCCTCGAAGGTGCGGTGAGGCACCAGCCAATCCTCGACCCCATCGGCTTTTACTTCCGCTTCGGTCTTGCCGAAAGCGAGGGCCTCGGTCTGGGCGAAGAAGTTCGCCATTAATAGGTCGTGGTGACGGCCCAGCGGGTTCAGGGTCTGGTTAAACCCGATAAAGTCTGCCGGGATAAGCTTGGTCCCCTGGTGGATGAGCTGGTAGTAGGCGTGCTGGCCGTTGGTGCCGGGCTGGCCCCAGATAATCGGGCCGGTCTGGTAGTTGACGGTGTTGCCATCCAGGTCAACGTGCTTGCCGTTGCTCTCCATATCGAGTTGTTGCAGGTAAGAAGGCAGGCGGCCCAGGTAGTGGTCGTAGGGCAGGATAGCGACTGTCTGGGCCCCGAAGAAGTTGTTGTACCAGAGGCCGATTAAGCCGAGAAGGGCGGGCAGGTTCTTTTCGAGCGGGGCGGTCCGAAAATGCTCGTCCATGGCGTGGAACCCGGCCAGCATTTCGCGGAACTGGTCCGGCCCAATCGCAATCATGAGGGAAAGGCCAATCGCCGAATCATAAGAATAGCGGCCACCGACCCAATCCCAGAACTCGAACATGTTGGCTGTATCAATGCCGAACTTCTTTACTTCGGTGGCGTTTGTCGAGACTGCCACGAAATGTTTGGCGACCGCCGCATCGTCCTTGAGCGTTTTGAGGGCCCAATCGCGGGCACTGCGTGCGTTGGTCATGGTTTCAATGGTCGTAAAGGTCTTGGAAGAAATGATAAAGAGGGTTTCCTCCGCGTCGAGGTCGCGGGTGGCTTCGACAAAATCGGTGCCGTCCACGTTCGAGACAAAGCGGCAGGTAATATCGCGGTGGCTGTAGTAGCGCAAGGCTTCGTAAGCCATTACGGGGCCCAGGTCGGAGCCGCCGATACCGATATTAATCACATTTCGAATCCGCTTGCCGGTGTAGCCTTTCCACTCGCCACTGATAACCCGGTTCGAGAAATCGGCCATCTTATCGAGGACGGCGTGGACTTCGGGTACGACGTTGACCCCATCCACCAGGATTTCGGCGTCACGGGGCGCGCGCAGGGCTACGTGCAGGACAGCCCGTTTTTCGGTTGAATTGATTTTCTCACCGGTAAACATGGCCTCGGTCCGCTCCTTGACGCCGGAAGCCTCGGCCAGGGCCAGCAATAAATTGAGAGTTTCTCCGGTTAGCCGGTTCTTGGAATAGTCGAAATACAGCCCTTCGGCTTCAAGGGCAAATTTTTTGCCGCGCTCCGCGTCCTCGGCAAAAAGGTTCCGCAGGTGTTGGTCACGGATTGATGAAAAATGTTCTTCCAGAGCTCGCCATTCGGGAAGCTGGGTCGGTTGCTTCAGGCTCATTAAATTATCGCCTCCGAGTTCAAAATGAATGTAAGTAATTACAAAACTTCAAGACCAACCGGGTAGAGCTTCAACAAAAACCAGTTGTTGTTCGTGTACCTACCTATAATACCAGCTAAGTCAAAGCTATATCTCTTGTGTTTCGGTTTATTTTAAGGGTGATTTCAGTCACAATTGGTTTGTGTGATGCATCATCCAGGGAGCGTAACTAGCCCCTTAGAATAGGGTGGCCCTGGATATTTTGGGAATTCAAAGGCCATATCTGGATGATAATACCGTTACTTATATTAAAAAACCAATTATTAAAAAAGAAAATAATTTATAAAAATGAAAAACTCCTTTTTTAGACTGAGCCTGGCAATAATTTCCCTTGTGACAATGCTTGGCTTGCTGGCGGCATGTAGTGATACCGAAGTATCATCAAATGTCACGAACACCCCGGCCCAGACCGCAGTCCAGACTGTGGTCCAGACCATCTCAAACCCGACAGCAACCGCTACCATTTCAACACCGCCTACAACTACCGTGGTAGTATCTTCAACTATCGCGGCCACCACGTCCCCGGCGACCACTTCCGTCCCGGTTAAAACCACCGTGGCTTTGCCGACCGTAACACCGCAGCCTAAAACGACCGCCGCGCCAACCACCACCCCGAACTCGCCGGCTCCGACCAGCGCGCCTACTTCGACTCCTGAACCAGCCACCACGACCGCCCCGGTGGTTAAAGTGACAGTGCCTGGAACCACCCCGGCGGCCTCGGCGAGTGGAAGCAAGTTGCCTGGCAAGATTGTATTCGAGGCTTCTGGCATTTACATTGTCAATCCCGACGGCACCAACTTAAAAAAGATTGCCGACGGCCATTCCCCGGTCTTTTCACCGGACGGGAAGCGGGTCGCCTTTATTTCTGATGATGATTCGGATATAAACTCGGTGGACCTGAAAGGCGCGAATTTACAGTACCACTGCCCCACCGAAGGGCACCTGGCCCGGATTATTCGCTGGTCGCCGACAGGTAAATGGGTAGCGGTGGACAGCCTGAACGAGGATGGCACCAGCGAGGTCCGGCTGTGCGACATGACTTACAAAGGGATTGGCGCGCTCGAAACGGTCTACCGGGGCAATGACGAAGCAAAGTTGGTTTTTGACTGGTCCCTGGATGAAAAGAAAATACTGTGGCAATCAGGGTCGCGCAATTCCGCCGGGGAAGTTGGGTTCGACCTCTGGTACAGCCGCCCCGAAGACCCGGCCAGCAACTGGAACATTGTAGCAGGCCGAAAGTACGAAATTCCCCTGACGGAAGGCTATATGTACGTAAATGCCCGGATTTCCCCAACCAACAAAACCGTCGCCGTAATTGGCAATCAACTATTTTTCATGAGCGTACCCGGTTACACCAGCAGCTACGACAAACTGGTCCTGGACCAATTTGAGAACGTGGATGGCGTGGCCTGGTCGCCGGATAGCGCCGTGGTCCTTATTTCAGCCGTTTACCAGGGCAATCCGGGGATGTACCTCTACTACTTCGAAAGCAAGAAGGTAATACAGCTAACCGATTATTTGTCCAACGGTTACCTGGACTGGACCCGCAAATAAATCACTGGCCAACTAAAAAGAACCGCCCCAAAACCGGGCGGTTCTTATTGATTCAACAAATAGCCAGGAATTTATTTCTTCTGCCAGTCGCTGACCGTGTTCAAGGCCGAAAGGTCTTCCTGGGTCAACTTTAGTTCGGTCGAGCCGACCAGTTCCTGGACGTGGGCGGCGGAAGTCCCGCTGACAATCGGGGCGGTGATACCGGGGCGAGCAAGCAACCAGGCCAGGGCAACCTGGCTGGGTGTCGCCGAATGAACCTCGGCAATCCGCTCGACTTCGGCCAGGATTTTAAAGCCTCGCTCGTTCATGTAAGTCCGCTGGACCCCCTGGGCCCTGGGAGTATTCGGCAAAGGCTGGCCCTGGCGGTACTTGCCACTAAAGAAGCCGCTACCGAGTGACGAATAAGGGATTACCCCGATTTGCTGGTCGAGGATAAGGGGTTCAAGTTCGCGCTCGTACCCCTCGCGGCTGTATAAGTTGTAGAGCGGCTGCAAGGTTTCGTAGCGGACGTAGTTATTTTTGTCGCTGGCCCAGAGGTTGCGGGTCAGACGCCAGGCCGCGAAATTCGAAGCCCCGATATAGCGGACCTTGCCCTGGGCCACCAGGTCGTCATATGCGCGGAGGGTTTCCTCAACCGGCGTTATGAGGTCGTCCCGGTGCGACTGGTAGAGGTCAATATAATCGGTCTGCAAATATTTAAGGGATTTCTCGACCGAGGCAATAATATGATGGCGGGAAAGGCCGGTTTCGTTGGGTTTATCGCCCATCGGCGCGCCAACTTTGGTCGCGATGATAACATCGCCCCGGTTGCCCCGGTCCTTCATCCACTTACCCAGGACTCGCTCCGAATCGCCGCCGGTATTCCCAGGAGCCCAGCGCGAATAAACGTCCGCCGTATCAATAAAGTTACCACCCGCCGCCACATAAGCGTCCAGCACTTCCTCCGATTTAGCCTGGTCGGTAGTCCAGCCAAATGTATTGCCCCCCAGGCAGATTGAAGAAACTTGCAGGCCGGTCTGGCCCATTCTTCTCGTCTCCAAAAATTTTCTCCTTGTTTTTAAGAACAACCCGCATAAATTTAACTTTTTAGAACAGCACTGGTATAGAGTAATTATATGGTAATACTCCACAATTGGAAAATGTTTTCACCTTGTGAAAACTGTTTTCAAAATATCGCTGGCCCTACCCTTGCAGAATAGCAATTCACATGGCCTGTGAACTATAAACTGAAAAGTTGGTAAAAGGAGTTGGAAGATGTTTGAAGGGAATTTCTTTAAGGTGATATGGAAGCACAACCTGTTTTTAAGTGAAGACCTGACCGGGGGTGAGGACGAGGCTCTCCGTTCGGGTGGGCAATCGGAAGAAACTGAACCTTCCGCACCGACAGGTACACCGGGTGAACGTCCTACCGACCCTGAAACAGCCAGGGGGAACGGGGCGGCAACCGAAGACACCAGTGCCGGGTATGGCTTTGGTGAGGCGACCGGCAACAGTAGTAGCGCCGAAACCGGGTTGGGAAATCTGCCGGAAGTGGAGAACACCGAAACAAAAGGCCAGTAAAGCCTGGCCCTTCAAATTTGACCTATTTTTGAAAAAAGGAGGTTTTAGACCTGCTGTTCTTCTTCTTCCAGGTTTGGTTCGGGTTCAAGTTTGGGACTGCGGTAGCGGGGAGCATCCTGGAAACGCTCGTACCAGGCAATATCCTCCTTAGCCCGGATAATCTGGAAGAAGTTCAGGGCAAAATGGGCCACAATAACCGTTAAAAGGCTCCCGGTGATGATAAAAACGGCTCCGAAAAGGATACCGACTGCCCCGGTCAGGACGATGCCGAGGTTACCTTGCGGCGCGTGCATCAGGCCAAACAGGACACCTCCCGCGACTACCAGCGCCCAGGGATTGACGATAGTCGAAAAACCACCGATCAAAAGGGCTCGGAAAAGCATTTCCTCGACCGCCACCGAAAGTAAAAGCGGGAAAATAATTAAGACCCACTCAAGCTGGTTACGTGGGATAAGACTTTTCATGATGTCGGGGGTATAAATATCTTTACCCCAGATTCGTATGGCGAAGACCGAGAGGAAGTTTATGATAAAAGCGGTTACGATACCTATAACCAGGCCGATAACGAGGTCCACCAGGGGTTGGCGGCTGGGCCAGTTGATATAATTTTCGACCCGGCTGACCGAGAGGGTGTTAGCCAGCCCAAAACAAAGCCCCAGGGTTACCAGCTTAAAGACGAACTCCGGTACACTCAAAAGCAAATTCCCGGTAATCTGGATGGTTTTACTCTTGAGGGCGCGGGCACTCTGGTAGGCAGCCCAGTAAAAGAAGCCAACCATAGCCAGGGTACCAATGAAGAATATTGGGGTCATGCTTTTCCAAACCAGGCGTTGGACTTGTATTCATAGCCTCGTAGGCATAACCTCGCAGAAACCAGTTAAGGCTACACCTGCGAGGTCAAACGCCGTTTGCTATAACTTTTTAGGAAATCGGTTCTTCGATGATTTCTTCGCTACCATCGGGATGTTTGATAATCCGGCGGCGGATAGTCGGGGCCGGGACGCTGCTGCTCGCATTAATGGAGCCGCTCGCAACCGGAGTGGCGATGGTGCTGGTGGTAGTAGAGGGGGTGACGACTTTATCGCCTTTATCACCTTCCATACCGTTGGTGGTTTCATCCTTAAATTCTTTGATGCTCCGGCCCAGAGAGCGGCCAATGTCAGGAAGCTTACCTGCGCCGAAAATTAAAAGGACAATCACCAGGATAATAATCCAGGTTAAGGGTTTATCGAAAGCAAACATTACTAAACCTCCGGGTCATTGATTTCAAAGTGAATTCGCGTTTAAGATACGGTTCCGGGGCACCCTTCTGAGCAGCCCTTTTATCTATCGTGAGTATAACACACTGGTTCCCTAAAGTCTACGAGTCCAGGTGCCTTTCAGATTGGCCGAATTTCTGTTAGTATACGCCCTAATTATTACAAAAAACATTTCTTTATAGAGGACTTTTGCTTAAAAAACTTCTTAAAAAGTTGTTTTTCTAAGGACCCTGGATGTTTTTAGGGCCAAATAGAATTTCGTTTTCATAACAATTTGTTGATTAGAGTTTGATTACTGGCAATAACGGGGGTTTCGTTGAGCGGCATTTTATACATCATCAGCACACCGATTGGTAACCTGGAAGACATCAGTCTGAGGGCTTTACGGCTCCTGCGTGAGGTCTCGGTCATCGCCGCCGAGGATACCCGGCATACCCGTAAACTGCTAAACCATTTCGAAATTGAGACCCCGGCTACCGCCTACCACGAACATAACAAGCTGACCCGGCTCGATTTTTTACTCGATAAGCTGCGTGCCGGGGAGAATATCGGCCTGGTTTCAGACGCCGGGACACCCTGCATCTCCGACCCCGGCTGGGAACTGGTCCGGGCCGCCCTGGAAGCTGGTATCGCGGTAGAAGCCGCTCCCGGCCCTGCCGCCCCCATCGTGGCCCTGGTGCTGAGCGGGTACGCTCCCCAATCCTTCACCTACGCCGGGTTTCCGCCTCGCAAGAAAAGCGAACTGGTGGTCTGGTTGGCCGGGTGGCGTTCGGTGGTGGAAAAACATCCCCTGATTTTCTTCGAAGCGCCTCACCGGTTGGTGGCTACCCTCGAAACAGTCCTGGAAACCCTGGGCGACCGCCCGGTGGCAATTTGCCGCGAACTTACCAAATTGCACCAGGAGGTCCGGCGCGAGAAACTTTCCGAAAGCCTGGCCCATTTCCGGGCCACCGAACCGCGCGGTGAATTCACCCTGGTCCTGGCTCCCAGCGGTGAAACCCTTGATAATGAGACAGACGAAGAAAAGGCCTCGGCTGAGATAGACCCCCGCCAGCGTTTGCTCGAATTAAAAGGGGCTGGTATCCGGGCCAAAGAAGCCGTCGAGACTGTTTCCAGGGAAACAACGCTGCCCCGCCGCCAGGTTTACGACCTGTGGCTGAATTTGACCAACAACTCTTAACTTTAACGCCCAGGTGCTCCAAAACAATAGTTTTCCACATCTTAGCCTTGAATAGAAACGGACTTCGTTGAAACAAAGACCAAATTACGATTCTAGAAATTACAATTACCGGAAAAAACGTCGGCGGTATTCGGAACCCTTTGATACCTATTTTATTTTGGCCGTCATTCTAACCATCTTACTGACGGCCGGTCTTCTATTCCTGAAGGTTCCGGTCTACCTGGCTTATCTGGCCGCGATAAACATCGTTACCTTTTGTTTTTATGGCTTTGATAAATTCCAGGCCAAACGGGAGGGCGGGCGCATACCCGAAAAGATTTTGCATATGGTGGCTATCCTCGGGGGCGCTCCGGGTGGAATTGCCGGGCAGTGGGTATTTCACCACAAAATCCGAAAGCAAATCTTTCACATAATTCTTTGGACCAGCCTGTTCGTCCACCTGGTTATTTTCCTGGTCTTCTTCCAGGTCTTAACTACCACCAACTTCAACGACCTCTTAACTGCTATCACCAGGACTACCACCCGGCGTTAAACCGGCGCCTGGCCCTATTGTCTTTTAATCCATAATATGTTACCTTTTAGGTAGAATTTATGTTCTATCAGGATTTTAGAAGTTGGCTTAAAAACGGTAGGTAGGTAGGTGTCCTATGCTGGAAGACCGGGTGAAAAGCGAAAGAAATAACCAGGGCCGGGAAACGCCTGCCAGGTTAAAAGGAAAGACTACCAGCGCGCTGGTCCAGGACGGGCCAGTCCATTATGAACCCATCCAGGCCCGTACGGTTTTGAACCGGGTCAAAGCCATGATGCCGCTTAGCTGGACTATCAACCCTTACCGGGGGTGCCGCCACGCCTGCGTCTACTGTTTCGCCCGCCCTACACACACCTACTTTGACCTGAACGCAGGGATCGACTTTCACACCCAGATTTTCGTTAAGATAAACGCGCCCCAGGTCTTGCGCCAGGAACTATCCCGGCCCGGCTGGAAACGCGCCCCCATCTGCCTGGGCAGCGCCACCGACCCCTACCAACCGGCGGAAAGGCGCTATCACCTGTCCCGTAAAATCCTGGGGGTTTTGTGCGAGAAAGCCAACCCGCTCGATATAATCACCAAGTCGCACTTGATCCTGGATGACCTGGATTTATTGCTAGAACTCAACCGCCGGACAAGTGGGCAAGTTGCGGTCAACATTAGTCTGACCACCCTGGACGAAGCCAAAGCCCGCCTGATAGACCCCGGCGCGCCTTCACCCACCAAACGCCTTGAAACCCTGGCCCGCCTGAGTGAAGCCGGCATCAAGACCCGCCTGTTTATCATGCCGGTCCTGCCGGGCATAACCGACGCACCGGACGAACTCGAACAACTGGTCAAAACTGCTGCCGAAATCGGGGTGACTTCGGTCAGCGCCGACTCGTTACGGATTGCGAGAGGTTCAGAGGAGTATTTTTACGAATTTATTGACAAAAATTTCCCTGAATTGAGGCCCCGTTACAACCGCCTGTATAACAACGGGCGGCGTAGCATGATTTCGGACGCCTACAAAGAGGCTTTGCGCAATAAGATGGCGGAATTGCGCTCTAAATACGGTTTTCCTGAAAAACGGCTGCGTTCGGAGGAAAATTTCTCGCAAACCGAGCAAGCTCAGCTTGAAATGCGGTTTGAAGAACCGGCTCGTTTACAGGAAGCCCTGGAGGCCGCCGAGACCCAGGCCCTTACAAACCAGAACCCTTCAAGCAACAACTCAAATAATCAAATGGGAGTTTCTATCTCAAAATTTACTCTGCCACACCCAAAACCAACCGCCCGAATAATCCAACTCCAACAGGCCAGCTTCGATTTGGCTTAAACTGCCGGTTTATAATACTTCATCCAGGTGGGTGGCGTAGTAAGTAATTGGTCGTTTAAAATAAAGCAGCGTTTCGTCAGCAGTCGTTTCCATCAGGTTAGTAAGGCTAATTTCAAGTGCCTCTTTGTACTGGCCGGAATTGTAAAGTGTCATTGCCAGGAAAATCTGAATACCTCTGTGGTTGGGGAACTCCTTTACTCCTCGCCGCAGGGTTTCCTCGGCTTTAGCATATTCGCCAAGCAACCGGTAAGTGCTGCCAAGTCCAAGTAGGCACCGTTCCAGGTCTTTACCTGTCAGCCCTTTTTCTAAAGCCCGCACATAATAGTTTACTGCCGCCGTTTCCAGGCCCATGTTATCGTGCGCGACCCCGGTCTGAAAGCTGATTTCAGCATCGTCAGGGTATGCCTCCGCCAGTTCCAAAAGGAGCGTCCGGGCTTTTTCCAGGATTATTTCGTCCTGTTTGGCGCGTCCCTCTTCCCGTAATTTAATTGCTTCCGCTAACCGTTCTCGCTCCATTAACCTTTTCCATTTTGTGCATTAGATTATTTTTTCAATTCTAACAATTTTGGGACTTCGCCTGGTAAATATAATGAAAAGTTGGGGATATGTCCTGTTTGTACTGCCTATATAACCAATACCAGGGCCAAAACTTATTACAGGCCGAGGGCCATTTTTCCCAGGTTCAGGATGCTGACATCGTCCATCGGCGGGTTGCCCAGCCCGGCCCGGACATCCCGGTAATAACGTTGCAGGGGCAAGTCCTGGGAAAGCGAGGCACTCCCGACAATCCGCATCGCCAGGTCTACCGCTTCGATTGCCCGGTTGGTTGCAAGCAACTTGGCCGCCCCGGTCAATGCCACCATTCGAGAGGGGTTACGGTCGGCCTCACCCGACGCCGCCAGATCAGCCACGGCAAAAAGCGTATTTTCGGCTTCGAGCAAGGCCAACTCCATGCGCCCGGCTTTTTCCTGGATGTGCTCCAGTTCGGCGATAGATTTATTCAGAGAGTTCGGTTTGCGTTCGCGGGCGTAACGGGCGGCAAACCTGGCGGCGGCCCGGCCAATCCCGAAATAGACTGCCGCTACCGGCAGACCCCAGGCCGCGCTGAAAGCCGCCGCTTCCGGGCTCGGTTTCTGGGCGCTCGACAGCAGGGCCGACCCATCCACCCGGACATTGTCCAGCACGACATCATCGTTCCCGCACAACTTCAAAGACATTGCATTCCAGGTGCGCTCGACCGATACACCCGGCTGGTCGCTCTCCACCAGGATATTGACGACTTGCGACCTGGCCCCTTCCTCGTTGGTCGGAATGTGGGCTGAAACCACGAAATAATGCAGTACCGGCGCGCCCGTCGAGTAAGTCTTGCGCCCGGTGACGACATAACCATCTCCGGTTGGTGTGGCGCTAGTAGTGGGGATACCGCCCCGGCTGGGGCTGCCTGTGGCCGGTTCGCTGATGGTCGAATTGAGCAAGTAACCGTGTTCGACTATCCCCTGCATCACCCGCTCAAAGGTGGCCTGGGGCCAACCGGCTCGGACCGCCCGCGCCACCTGGGTAACCTGCATGGCGACAACCAGGGCTGTCGAGGCGCAACCTTCCCCAAGCCGGGCCTGGGCGCGGGTTAAATCGGCCACCGAAAGGCCCCAACCGCCGTATTCTTCGGGCACGGTCGCCAGGTGGTAGCCGCTCCGGCGCAGGTCGTCGTAATTCTCGAATGGGAAAGTCCCGGCTGCTTCGTGGGCAGAAGCGCGAGAGCCAAACAGGTCGGCCAGTTCGGCGGCGGTCTCGTAAAGGCGGGTAACGCGGGATTTTGCGAGGTCAGTCAAACCAGAATCTCCTTCTATTGTTCGTGCCCGATGACACCGTCCAGGCGCATTTTCTCAACCTGTTCGGGCGAATAACCGAGAGCAGCCAGGATAGCGGCATTATGTTCACCATAACCGGGGGAAGGCTGGCGCACTACCACCTGCGGTTCAAGCCCGTCCAGGACAAACGGCAAACCTAACTGGCGCACTTTCCCCGCTTTGGGGTGGTCCAATTCCACGACAAGACCCCGCGCCTGGGCCTGGGGGTCGTCAAAGACCTCGTCCAGTTCGTAGGCCGGGCCGACACAAACTTCCTCGTCACCGAGCAGTTCGAGCCATTCATCCCTGGTTTTGGCCTTAAAAGCCTCGGCCAGCTTCGAGCGGATAAGAGCCGCCCGCTCTGGGTTGGCGTTTACCTCGTCATATTCCGGCATACCGAGCAGGGTGCAAAGCCGGTTAAAGAACTTGGGTTCAAGCGCCCCGACAGTCAGGTATTTACCATCGGCGGTTTCGTAAACCCCGTATTCCGGCAGACCCCCGTTTAGCCGCCACTCCCCCCGCCGGATGGTTTCCTGGCTGGCCAGATAAATACCGGCCTGGTAGGGCATCAACCCGGTGACACTGCCGGTCATCGCCACGTCGATATACCGCCCTTTCCCTGTGACCTGGCGACCGTGGAGGGCGGACAAGATACCGACCAGCGACATCAGCGAACCTCCCGCCAGGTCGGCCACCTGGACCCCCGGAATAACTGGCGCACCATCTTTTGGGCCGGTCTGGCCGAGCGCCCCGGCGTACCCGATATAATTCAGGTCGTGGCCGGGCCGGTTTTTATAGGGTCCGGTCTGGCCGTACCCGCTGAGACTGCAATAAATCAGGCCTGGGTTTACTACCTGCAAATCCTCGTATCCAAAGCCAAGCCGGGCCATTACGCCAGGCCGGAAACTTTCGAGCAAAATATCGGCCTCGGCTACGATTTTCTTAAAAATGTCTTGTGCTTCCGGCAACTTCAGGTTGAGCGAAATGCTCCGTTTGTTCCGGTTGAGTTGCATAAAAGCCGGGTTCTCGCCGGGCGGCCAGCCCCAGCGCAAATAGTCGCCCATCTGGGTATCTTCAATTTTTATCACATCCGCGCCAAGGTCGGCCAGCACCAGGGTAGCATGGGGGCCGGGCAGCAACCGGCTAAGGTCGACCACCTTCACACCCGAAAGAGGCAGGCGCGGGTCAATATCTTCGGCATAAGGAAACAACCGGCTCATAAAATTTTATCCAGTTCTATAATCATTTCGCGGGCTTGCTCGGCCTGGACTCCAGCAGGGTCGGGCGTGAGCGTCAGGAAAGCCTGTAAATCGGCGCGGGCGGGGAAAGCCTCGCCTTTATCAATAAAGACCAGGGCCCGGTAGAAATAGGCATCGCAGCCCTCACGGGGGTCGCCGGACAAGGCCCGGCCATAATCCCGGATGGCTTCATCGTAGCGCTCGAGGCGGTGCAGGGCTAACCCTCGCGCTATATACGGTCCGACCACCGCCCCCGCCTGGTCGTCCTGGTGTAATTCGAGGGCCTGGGTGGCATCTTCGACCGTCTTATCGTATTGTTCGAGAGCAAAATAGATGCCGCCCCGCCGGAAATAAGCCTCGCCATCGTGCGGTTCAAGTTCAATCGCCTTTGTGTAGTTGTGCAAAGCGGTTTCAAGCTGGCCGAGCCCTTCCCAGGCCAATCCGAGGTTATAATGGGTGCCGGGCAGGTTGGGTTCGATGGTCAGGGCCGCCTCAAAAGCCTTGACGGACTCGCCATATCGCTCCATTTCCAACAAAGCCACTCCCTTGCCGTTCTGGGCCTCGGCAAAGAGAGCCGCCGGTTGGCCGCCTTCGACCGGGCCCAGCAAAGCGATGGCCAGGTTAAATCCTTCCAGGGCTTCGGCCCACTCCTGGTTGACTAAATCCTGTTCGGCCTGTTCGATTAGTTCTTTAGGAGATTGCTCCACGCCGTTCACCTTCCGAGTTAAAAAATAATATTCCTGACCATGATATACGCTGCCAAAGTTTTCTTCAACTGAATTAGCTAGTTTTTAGTTTTCAGTGTTTAGTGTTTAGATTTTTTTGCCAGGAATAAGCTTGTTACTGGGTCAAATGCAGTTTTCAGGTTTAACTCCTGAAATAAAACCCCTGGTTTTAACACCAAATTTGGCCATTCTTTTTCACTAAAAACTAATAACTAAACACTAAACACTCTCTTCTAACCTTGCCAAAAAGCCTCTAAAATGCTAAAATACTCTTACAAATCGCCCTGCCGAGTTTGTGATGTTAACGAAGTTTTGTTCCAACAGCTTCTTACTAGGGAGTTGATTGCCTCGGAAGGTAGGCGGAGTCGTGGCTACGGCCACCTGGCTTGACGCTGATGTCCTGGGATAGACGCCCACCTGTTATTACAGGTTCAGAACCTAGTGCACACGGCCCGGCGGGGTTTTTTATTTGAAAATTCTCCCGACAACCTTCAAAATAAGCCCCATCCGGCTAAAATTCTTGCCATGATATATCTTTTTTACGGCGAAGATCGCTTCTCCCTGACCGAGGCGCTAAATAACCTCAAAAAACTGCATATTCCGCCGGAAGCGGAAGACTTTAACTTTGCCCGCCTGGATGCCCTCAAAAACTCTTTTACCATTGATGAACTATTCCAGGCCGCCGAAGCCTATCCTTTTTTGAGTGATATGCGGCTGGTCGTCGTGACCGGGTTGATTGCTCGCCTGGGAAAAAGCGCCCTAGCCGAAGAAAGAGCCGCTGCCCGCGCCTCGACCAGGCCAACCAAAGGGGGCAAGCTCAACTCCCCGGCACGACCCACCACCCCACGCGAACGCTTTCTGGAATTTATTCCCAACCAAATGCCTTCCACGGTCCTGGTTATCGTAGAGGATAAGGTAGACAAACGGGACGCGGTCTTTAAGGCTGTCGAAAAAGATGGGGCGGTCCGCGAATTCAAGCCGATGGAACCCTTTGCGGTAGAAAAATGGATTAACGAGCGTGCCGTTTCGCTTGGCATCAAACTCGACCGGGCTGTCGCCCCTTTATTGCGTGAGTTTGTCGGCAACAACCTCTATAGCCTTAGCAACGAGTTACAAAAACTGGGCGCTTACGCCGGGGAAGGGCAAACGGTCACGACCGATATGGTCGAAATCCTGACGCCAGAGGTCCAGGAAAGCAAGGTCTGGGACCTGACGGATGCCCTGGCCCGCCGCGACTACCGCTCCGCCATGGTCCAACTGTCCCGCCAGCGCAACGAAAGCACCCTGAGCCGTTCCGGTTTCACCCGCAAGACCTTTGCGATTATCTGCAACCAGATGTACGATTTGCTGCGGATGAGCGAACTCTACAACGCCCGCCAGACCAAAAATGAAATCGCCCAGGCGCTCAACATGAATCCATTCCGGGTGGAGAAAACTCTGCCTATGCTCCGCAACTTCCAACCGGGTCGCCTTGAGAAAATCTACGCCCGCCTGACCGAAGCCGATTACAGCGACAAATCAGGCAAGGCCGACCTCAATATTCAGCTTGACATGCTGGTCGCTCAAATCTGCCTCGAAAAATAAACTCATCTTTGCCAGTTCTTTTCTTTCAAGACTTATAGTTATGGATTGGAATTTTTATGACCGTCACAACCGAAAACACCGGGGCTGACTTTGAACAGCTATTGGAAAAACTAAAAGATAGTGACCCCGAAACGCGCCGACAGGCTGCCCTTGACCTCAAAGATTTGGGCGATGTCCGGGCTGTGCCATTTCTGCTTGAAAGATTGCAAGATAACAACCCTGAGGTGCAATACGTTTCTATCTGGGCTTTACAAGAGCTAAAAGACGAGCGGGCCGTTGAACCGCTAATGGAAATCCTGCAAAACCGGAAAACACTGTCTCACTTCGTAAGTGAGTCGGCTGCCGAAACGCTCGGAAAACTTCAAGCGGAGCAGGCTTTCGAGCTTCTTGCCTCCATCATACAAGACCATACCGAAAAATTAAGTGTACGGCTATCGGCCCTGGAAGGCATTTCCAAGTACGATATTTCCCGGATAAACCCCCAGGTAGACGAACTAATCTTGAACTGCTTCCGGGATAAAACCAACCCGGAAGACCTGCGTTACGAAGCGGTCGGCCTTATGGGTGAATTGTCCGTACCTGGTAGTTTCGATCTGCTGGTGGAAATTTTGAAAAACCCTGACGAAACGGACCATATCCGGGCCAACGCCGCCTACGCCCTCGGTATTTTCGATGAAGATGCCGCCCTGCAACCCCTTCTTGATGCCACCACCGACCCAGACGATGAAGTCCGCTACTGGGCTACCAACGGCCTGGGCCATCTTGAACTAAAAGAGGCAGTTCCCCGCCTGATTGAAATTCTGGGACAGGACGAGGATGGTGGCGTCCGTAGCGCGGCGGCTTATTCGCTTGAGGTCATAAAAGACCCTCGTGGGGTCGAACCCTTAATTGCCGCCCTAAAAGATAAAAACTGGAACACCCGCTGGTGGGTAATTGCCGCCCTGGGTGATTTAGATGATGTTCGGGCGGTCCCGGCCCTCAAAAAGATGCTTTATGATAAAAGTGCCAGGGTGGCCGAATGGGCCGCCAAGATACTCAATGGTTTTCCCGGTACAAACGTGGTCGCCGATTTAGAGGCCATGCTGGGGAAATTAAAAGGCCAGGGTAAAGACAGCCAGCGCCGACGCAAAGCCCTCGAAAAAGCCCTGGACAGCGTAAAAAAAGCCAATGAAAGAAAAGCCAGCGAAGATCGACAATCACAAAATGCGAAATAGAAAGATAAAGAATTAAAAATGGCAGAAATTAGGCAGTTCGGTCCCGATAAAAAACAACCTGCTCCTTTTCCCGGCCCGGTCAACCTTTCCAGCGTCATGATTCAACTTCCGAGCGAGGTCAAAGGAAAAATACCGGAAGACCAACTGCGCGAACGGTTCGCTGGATTGCCCCTCTTTATAAACCAGGACGTGGCCGTGGCTGCCCTTTACCTCGAACCTCACGGTGAGATAAACGAGCACGATTCCGACCGGCCTACATTGCTGCTAGTAATTGGGGGAAGCGGGTTTGTCCAGGTAGGTGGCCCGACGGCGCCGATCCAACCCGTGAAAGCCGGGGACGCCCTGCTCTGGCCGCCTTTTGTCTTGCACAAAGCCTGGACCGAGGACCAACCAATGCAGGTGATTACCGTGGAATATTCGGCGGAAGAAAGACTGGTTTAAGGCTGCTTCTGGTAGAGGACACGAAAGCGACGAGTCGGGGAGTCGGCCTTCTCGTCGAGGAAATCTTCAAAAGATAGGGTTTGAAAGCCCAAAACATCAAACTGGCTCAGTTCGGCTTTCGAGAGGGGCCAGGGAAGGTTACCGGGTTCAGCCTGGTCATCACGGCCCCGGCAGATAATCAGCAATTGCCCGCCGGGAGCCGCCAACCGGCCCAGTTCGAGGAAAGCCTGCGGACGGTTGGCCGGGGGAAGGCATTGCAAAGTATAAACTTCGAGGACAAAATCAAACCTTCCCACCCAATCTTCGGGCGGGTTGAGCAGGTCGGCCACCTCGTAGGTCACGCTACTCCGGGGAAACCGCTCCTTACACCAGACCACCGCACTCGGAGCCACGTCAAAGGCCGTCACCACGAAACCACGGCGGGCCAACTCCTCCGCATCATCCCCCAGGCCGCAACCCACCACCAGGGCATTCCGGCTATCCCCATGTACTGCTTCGCGGTCAAGCCACTCTATTAAATTTGGATTGGGGGCTAAATCGGCCCAGGAGATATTATGTGGGTTCCCGGCAGCGCTGGCATAAAACGGCTCAAACCAGCCAGTAGCATTACCGCTTTCTAAATAGGGCTTTGCTTCTTCGCGGGCGTTTTGCCGGGAAACCTCTTGCGACATTTTAAAACCTTCGAGGAATTATTAAATCCGGGGCAGGATAGCCTTGACCAGGCTTACCAGGCGCGGCCCCACCATTTTGCCAACCTCGATAACTTCCTCGCCGTTAGCCTCCACGGTGGTATCAGGGTTGAGTGTATTGGTGATAGTGCTGATACCCAGCACCCGCATACCGCCGTGGACCGCCACGATAACCTCCGGTACCGTTGACATGCCAACGGCGTCCGCGCCCCAGGCCCGCAACATTCGCATTTCGGCGCGGGTCTCGAAATTTGGCCCGGTCAGCATTACATAGGTGCCCTGGTGAAATCGGATACCGAGTTTGTTGGCTTCTTCCTGGGCAATATCGCGTAACTCCTGGGTGTAGGAATTCACCACCGGCAGGAATCGCGGGCCAAGTGAATCGTCGTTGGGGCCGCGCAGGGGGTTCTGCCCGGCCATACCGGGCAAAAAGATGTGGTCGTTCAGGGCCATAAGGTCGCCGGTCTGAAAAGTTGGGTTGAGACCACCCGCCGCGTTTGTTACCACCAGGGTGCCGATACCGAGCGCCCGCATTACCCGCACCGGGAAGGTCACCTGGGCCATGTCGTGCCCTTCGTAGAAGTGGAACCGCCCCTGCATCGCCAGGACACCCTTGCCGCCAAGCTGGCCTATCACCAGGCGTCCGGCGTGGCCGGGTGCGGTCGAACCGACAAAACCGGGTATAACATGGTAGGGAATGGTGATAGGGTCTTCTATTTCGTCGGCCAGGCCGCCCAGGCCGCTACCCAGGATGATACCGACGGTAGGGTGGCGGTCGCCAAGCAGGGGCTGGATAAATTCCTGGGCGTGGCGAGTCAGTTGAGTTAGGTTATCCACGGTTGGCAATATTCTTTCTATTTGGCTAATTTCAAAATTTAGAAATTAGAGACGGTTCATTAACTCGGTTTTCTTGCTCTGGAACTCGGCTTCGCTGATGATGCCATTATCGCGCAACCGGGCCAGTTGGGCGATGCTATCGGCGATTTGCTGCGGGGTGGCCGGTTGTTGCTGGGCGGGACGGTAAGCGCTGGTGGCCTGGGCCGAGGGCTGCTGGTAGGGTTGCGGCTGGGGTTGGGGTGGGACCACCGGGCTGTAACCACGCGGGTCATTCTGGTAGACCGGTTGAGGCGCCGGGGCGGGGCGTTGCCTGACCTGTTGCTGTTGTTGTTTCAAGTTTTGCTGGTGGACGTGCCGGTTCGAGGGTTTGTCTTCGCCATCGGTGCTGTAGGAGCGGGGACCGCCGGGCGCAAAGTCGCTGGCGTCACCGTAGTAGCGGTTCTTGGCGTTTAGCATGATTTTCTTGAACTCGAACGGTTTATCGAGATAATCGAGCTGGTTTATACCGGTATCGCTGCCGGTCAAAAGCCGGACTGTGCCATAACCAAGCATCCGGCCAAACAGGGTCTGGTCAGTCTCTATGTCGTTAATTTTCTCGATAGAAGTCGTGTATTCTTTTTTGTTGATGATACCTTCAACCTGGATAACCCGCTCGTTGGTGATGATATATTGTTCGGCGGCCCAGACCAGGTAGGAGATGCCAAAAGCGATAAATGCGACTAGCATAGCTACCATGCAGATTATACTAACAAAAGGGCGGATGGTCGTCACAAAACCGGAAGCATCACCTTGAGGATTATAAGCATTAATAAAAATTAATACGGCAAGGGCAAAGATAAAGAGTAAAATCCACTGGATAGCAGCCCGAATCAGCACAATTACATGCTTATGGGCCACGTGGACAATCTGTTCACCGCTACTCAGGTTTGCTTTGTTGTAGGCCATGCCATCCCTCTTTCTCAGCGCGTCAACTGAAAGTTTAAAAACTAGCCGCCTGCGATAACCACTTTTACGGAATTAAATACGCAAAATTTTGTAGATAGTTTGAAAAACGCCAGAACTTTTTACGAAACGGTATGAATGAACTCAGCCGATTTCAAATCGCGTTCCAGGAGATACCGGGTGTAACTCCGCATAGCCTGTTCCAGTTCGCGCCGCAAATTATCACTCAGGCGCAGCTTGGGAATTTCATTGAACGGCGTGCGCTGCAAATGGCGCAAGACTTTCAGGGCATCCACGCTTAACTCAGCGCTGCGGCGCTCGATGTTCCCGCATTCGTTACACAAAACCCCACCCAGTTCCGGGCTAAAAAAGTTCACGACCGGGCGCAGTTCGGCCTGACAGCGGACGCATTGTTGCAGTTGGGGCCGGTAGCCCATGAAGGAAAGCAGGTGTAACTCGTAGGCCCGCAGGGTGATGTTGGGGTCGTCCCCCGAATTGAGGCCGCTAAAGGTATCCACCATCAGTTCGTAAGCGGGGTAATTCTGGCTGCCTTCCTCGGTCAGGCGGTCGAGCAATTCGGCCACGTAAGAGGCATGGGCCACCAGGTTCAAGTCCTCGCGGAGCTTGCGATAAATATTTATCGGCTCGCTTTGCGTGACAATATCGAGGTTGCGGCCCTTGGCTATCAGGAGGCGGCTCTTGGTAAAGAGCTCCACGTAACCTCCCAGGCGACTGGTAGTGCGGCGGACCCCTTTCGCCACCACCCGCAATTTTCCGTGGTCGGGCGTGTAAATGGTCAGGATTTTGTCGGCCTCGCCCACGTTCATCCGCCGGATAACCACCGCCTCGGTCCGGTATAATCTTTCATTTTCCTTAATTTCGTTCGCCATAATCAAATTATAACATTTCTTTCTTTACCTGAACAGAATTTGACCTTATCTATCTTATCCACAAAATCAAATATTACGGCGTACCCCTTGATTAATAGCGGTTTAGAGGATAACTTTTGGCCCGCTCGTCCGTTTCAAATATAAGTCCCTGGCAATTATTTGAATTAAAAACGAATGATGCGAATGTAGGAGTAAACGCCTTGAAACAAATAAGGAACTTCTGGCGGCAGGGCCTGGTTTGTCTGCTACTTTGCGCCTTATTAACCACCCTGGTCACGACCCTACCGACAGCCAGGGCCGAAACCACTCTCCCGGCCAACCAGTTTAGCTGGTGCGGGTTTTCAAGGGTCTGTGTTAACCCTCGTGATGGCAGTTTGTGGGTCGCCTATGGCGATTCCCCCGAACCTGACCCAACCGGTTATAACCTGGTTCATTTTTCAAAAGAGGGGCAACCTCTGAAAAATTTACGCATCCCGGCCAATCGGCACTTTCTAACTATTGTTTTTGAGCCAGGCAATGACCGTCTATACTACGAGGAAAGTAGCAGCTTGCCGGAGCCTGTCTTTACCGCTTTTGGCTACATAGACCTACAAACCGAACAACCGCATAAGTTATTCGATACAGCCACTATCGCGGGTGGTTGCAGAAGTGCTGACACTTACCCGGTTGAAAAGTGGTATTACAACGCGTCCCGCAAGCAGTTTTATCTGCCCTGCACCAGTTATTACAACGCCACCGGCCGGCCCGAACCGCCTACCCGCACCGTTATCGTGGATACCACTACCGGCAAGGTCGTTAAACTGGTCGATTACCAGGTTTTAGCTTTGCACCCCGATGGCGGTAAACTTTACGCTTACAGGGAGTATTACGAAACTATATCCTCCGGCTACGATGATAAATTTTTCGATGTCTTCCTGGTGGACGACCAGACCCTTAAAGCTACCGCCGATATACCCTTAATCCAGCACGAACAGCAATATACCGCCCTGACCTCTTTCAAGGTGAATTCCAAAACCGGCCTGGTCTACCTGACCAAACGTTATTGCTATGCCAAGTGTGGTCAGACCCAGGGCGCGGTGATAGACCGCGCCGGTAACCTCGTGGTGCCATTTTCGATACCCAAAGCCCAGGTCTATATTGCCATCAACGAAGCCACTAACCAGGTTTTCGGTTGGGATTATCATGCCTACCAGGGTGGCCGGACCGAATATGACTCGTTCGATGGCGCAAACGTCATGGGCGAACGGTTGGCCCAATTTTACTCGGAACCCGTGGCAATTGACTCGGCCAACAACCTGATATATACCCCGGCACCGGGAGGAACGGGCTTCGGTTTACTGGTGATTAACGGCAATACCAGCAGTGTCGTTAGCTTTATCAAGGTTCAACCGCCTGACGAAGCTTATCTCGAAAAAGCCCGGACTTCCCCACCTCCACCGGAACTGAATGGCCTTTACTTCAAGGAAACCGGCCACACTTTGACCGGCAAATTCTTAGACTTCTGGCAGAAAAACGGGGGATTAGCTAGCCTCGGCTATCCCATTACCGAACCCTTCGAGGAATATAACCCTGACCTGAACCGGGATTTGACGGTCCAGTATTTCGAGCGAACCCGCCTGGAATTGCATCCTGAAAACGCCGGAACTCCCTACGAAGTCGAGCTTGGGCTGTTGGGGCACGTCTTTAGCGCCATGACCGGCCCACGCGTCAACGACCTGTTCGGTTCGGGGGAAACCAGTCCGGTTGAGGGCGGTCTGTTGTTCAAAGAGACCGGTCACACTGTAACGGGTAAATTCCTGGAATACTGGCAGACTCACGGAGGGCTGACCCGGCACGGACTTCCCCTTACCCAACCGACCAGTGAAGTCAACCCGATAGATGGTAAAACCTATCTGGTCCAGTATTTCGAACGAAGCCGCCTGGAACTGCACCCTGAGTTCGCCGGTACAGAGTACGAGGTGCTTTTGGGGTTGCTGGGTACCCAGAGTTTGCGCGCCCACGCCTGGCCGGTTTAATAATTTCTATAAAACAAAGAAGCCTTTCATTACAGTTTTCCTGAAAGGCTTCTTTTTATTAAAAGCTAATTTTTAGTTACAAAACTGGCGATATAGTTAAGGAGGTTTTCCATATCGAACGGTTTGCTGATATAGCCGGTACAGCCCGCCGCCAGGGCGCGCTCTTCGTCCTTGCGGGTTGCGTGGGCGGTTAAAGCGATAACAGGGGTGGTCTTAAACTCGGCCAACTGGCGCAACCGGTAGACCGTTTCCCAGCCGTCCATACCCGGCAGAGATAAGTCCATCAAAATAATGTCGGGGTGCTCCCTTTTGGCCTTTTCCAGCCCTTCCTCTCCGTTGGTGGCAAAAACCAGATTATAACCCTCCGCTTCCAGGAGTTCTTCAAGCAAAGTCCGAATATCCTCGCTGTCCTCAACTACCAGCACCCGGATATGCGGTCCGACTTCCAAATCGTCGGAAGTTTGAGCCAGTATGGTTGTAAATGGCAGCCGCAACGTTGTATAAAATTGTAGTTTAAAGCTCATAATCTTACTCTTTCTCGCCTTCACAATTACAGGGCCAGGGGCCGATTTGCCGAAAATCCATAAATTTTTTTATTCCGGCTAGCAGGTCTTATTTGGTAGCTTCTTCTGTCAGGAAGCTTTTGTGAGCAAAGTTTGCAGTTCATCCAGGATTTCTTCGAGCGGACGGCTTCCTTTTTGAATAATCTGGTTAGCATCCCGCTGCAACCGCTCGTAATCCTGGGCGGTTAAAATCTTGGCCGTCAGGACCACTACCGGTATTTGACTGGTCAGCGGGTTGCCGCGGATTCGCTGCAAGACCTCAAAACCATCCATATCCGGCATCATCAAATCGAGCAATATAACCCCCGGTTGGGCCTGGCTCATCAAACGCAAGGCTTCCAATCCACCGGCAGCAGTCCGTACCGTATAACCGGCCTCAGAAATGGCCTGTTCAAGGACGTTACGAATATCCGGCTCATCATCAACCACCAGCACATCCCTGGCCTTAACCCCCCGGCTACCGTTCTCATTGGGCCCGCTCTTGCCCGGTTCCCCTGAAGCCACCAGTTCCAACGAGGCGACTTCTTCGTCAGTACTGCGGGTCAGGCGGTCCAGGGTCCGCAGCAGAAGGTCACGGTCAATCGGTTTGACCAGGTATTCATTCGCGCCCAGGACAAACCCTGCCGAGCGGTCCGCCACCACCGAAAGCATAATGACCGGGATAGAAGCCGTGGCTGGTTCAGATTTTAACTGCTGCAAAACCTGCCAGCCGTTTGATTGGGGCATCATCACGTCAAGAGTAACGGCGTAAGGGCGCAAGCGCGTTATAATGGAAAGGGCGCGAGTCGGTTCGGAGAGGCCCACCACATGGTAAACGGTGCCTTCCAGGGCGTGTTGAATCAGGTCAACCACGTCCTGGTCATCATCAATCGAGACCACCAGTTTCTTACCAAGGTCCCGGCTGGCCTGCAAAGCCTGGTCCAACGCAGTGTCCCCGTTGGGTGTTTCAGTCGGCTGGGAAGCAATCAGGACCGTATTATCCGGCTCACCAACCAGGATTGGGCTGAACAGAGTAGGCCGCAACGGGAGAGACTCAACCTGAACCCTGGTAGGTTTGCGGGGCAACAGGATGGTAAACGAACTACCTGCACCCGGTTGGCTTTCAAGTTTGAGTTTACCTTCCAATAATTCGGTAAGTTTTCGCACAATCGAAAGGCCCAGGCCGGTCCCGCCATAATTGCGGGTACTCGAATTGTCCACCTGGTAAAACTCCTCAAAAATCTGAGCCTGCTTTTCGAGAGGAATACCGATACCGGTGTCTTTGACCGTAATAGCAATCCATTCCTTGCCAGTCTTGAAGCCCTCCGGCCCATCCGGATCAAGATAGGCGGTCAGAGTAACCTCGCCTGTATGGGTAAATTTGATAGCATTCGAAATCAGGTTTATCAGAATCTGGCGTAATTTGTCCGCGTCCGTCTCTACTGTCCCGATATTATCATCCACTTTGGCCGTAAACTTGAGACCCTTTTCGGTCGCCAGGGACTGGGTTTGTTCGATAATGGAATTCATGAACGGTTCGAGTTCGAGCTGAGAGTGGGAAATATCCATCCGACCCGCTTCAATCTTGGCTATGTCGAGGACATCGTTGACCAGGTTTAAAAGGTGCTGGCCGTTTTTGAGGACTCGTTCGAGGTTCGATTTCTGACGTTTGGAAAGGTTGGCTACCTCCGAACCGCGCAAGGATAGCTGGCTGAAACCGATAATCGCGGTAAGGGGTGTCCTTAATTCGTGCGACATAGTGGAGAGGAACTGGCTCCGGGTGCGATTGGCCTGTTCCAGGGCCGAATTGAGGATAGAGAGTTCGTCCCGCTGGCGGCTAAGCTCGGTATTGCTGCGCTGTAGTTCGCGCTGGCGGCGTTCCAGTTCTTCGGCCTGACTCTGGATATGGAGGTAAGCCTGGCTGTTACTGATAGCAACCGCCAGGTTGCCGGTTATAACGCTCAACACGTTACGGATTTTCTCGTTCATCGGGTAGAGGGTACCGGCGCTGATTACACCAAAAAAATCGTCGCCCTGGGCCAGGGGTAAATGATAGAGAGTCGCGGGCAAAGCCTCCCCCATTAAGGTTTTGACCACAAAACCCCTGGCTTCGGGAGTATCGGGGCGGTCCAGGATAAGCGGTTGGCGAGTCTGGGCGACCCGGCCCGACATGCCCTCACCCAGGCTGAAAAAAGTTTGAAGCTGGCTCTTATCCAGGCCCTGGGAAGCGTACAGGGTAAGCAACTCGGTCTCTTTATTAAATAAATAAATCGCGCCGACCTGCAATTGCAACTCATTGACCAGGGCTAGCAAAAACTGGTCGAGCATAGGTTCGAGGGCAAGGCTGGTCGTCAGGGCGTTATTCAAGACAAGCAGGCTTTGCTGAATATCCTGCTGGCGGAGGGCGTTTTGCTGCGATTCCAGCGAGGCTGCCATGCTGTTAAAATTTGTTGCCAGGCGCCCAAGTTCATCGTTAGAGGGGTTCTCTATCCTGGCGGTCAGGTCACCATCTTCCAGGCGGTCGGTGACCCCCATAATCTGGTCGAGTTGGGTCTGCATTTTCCTGATAAAACCGCCAAAAGAACGCCAGATTATTATGACCGCGCCCAGGGCCATCACTATTGAAATTATTAAAAGGGTCAGGTTGAAACCGTTAACCCGGTCCTGGAGTGCGTTATAGTCGGAAATTACAGCCGTTTTAAGGTCACTGGTAGAGCTACGGACCTGGTCAAAATACCCTTTACCTTCCAGGGCGCGGGCCGGTAGGCGGGCGTTCCGCAAGCTATCGCCGCCTGCCTGGACAAATTGAATTTGCTGCTGACCAAAATTTTGATACCAGGCATCGCTCTTTTGCTTCACGACCTCGAGGGCATCGCTGGAAGCCTTAAAATAGGTCTTGTAATTAGGTTGGATGGTAAAACTTTTTTGTAGATCGGCGTAAGCAGAAAGAAAATCGTTGCGGCCCTGGTTGTAAGGGTCAAGGAAAACCGGGTCGGTAGTAGATACATAAGCGCGTACACCGGTTTCCTGGTTTAGCATAGCCGTCAAGATGGTATCAACATCCTGGAGGGCTTCGGCTTTACCATCGTCACGGGAGCGCTGGTTATTAATTATGGCAATACCAAGTCCCAGGTCTAAAATGAGGACGAACAAAAGCAACCCAATTGTTATTAAAAGATTACGCGTTAGCCGCCGAACCAACCCGGTCGAGGAGCCGTTTTTCGCCACAAATTCACCCTTTCCTTGGTTTTTAATATACCGTATCTGTTCGTTTCTTTATATTGCAGGATTGGCAGGGTTATATAATTACCGGTCCACCTAAATTGCACCTTAAAGCTCTTATCCAGGGCTTTAAAACAGGTATTGCACACAAATTTTAACTAGCCTTTTAGCTGAAATTAAAATGCCAAATCTTTTGGTACAGGTTTATACCAAGTTAACCAATAAGTCAATGGTACTTATTTGGTTTGTTTATTTCCTCAATTTTGCTTCCTTTGAAGAGGCAGATCCCCACACTAACTATACAACATAAATCTGGTTTTTACACTTTTCCCGCCCAATTTGGCCCCTGCCAGAAGGGCCGGTTGGCCTGGTAAAGAACCTACTTGCCTGTTTGAACTAAAAATAGTTATAATCGGGATAATTTTACAAAAGGGATTAATTTAGTGGGGGTTAAATATCGCAACTCCACCCACGGCCCTCTTAACCGGGCGGACTAACCTTAAACAAACTAAGCGGCAATACCAGCCAGTGAAGTCTTTTGCAAGCAAGAGTTTTCCTGCATAAGTACCTGAATTTATTAGGAAAGTGAATCTAAATGAGCCTTACTTTTTCGCCTTCCCAGGGCGACTCGCAACCCGCTCCGGCGGCAAAAAAAACCCTTGTCCTGGTCTCGCACACCCACTGGGACCGGGAGTGGTATCTCACCTTCCAGCAATACCGGTTTAAACTGGTCCGGCTGGTGGACCGTCTGCTGGCAATTCTCGATAGTGACGAGGAATACGCCTTCTTTATGCTTGACGGCCAGACGATTGTCCTTGAAGATTACCTGGAAATTCGTCCTGAACGCCGGCCCGACCTGGAACGCCATATAACGGCGGGCCGCCTGCTGGTCGGACCCTGGTACGTGCTGACCGACCAATTTCTGGTCAGTGGTGAGGCGCATATTCAAAACCTGACCCGCGGCCTCAAAATTGCCCAGAGTTTTGGCCGGTCCATGCGGGTGGGCTACGTCCCGGACCCCTTCGGCCATATCGGCCAGATGCCCCAGATTCTTAGCGGTTTTGATATTGATAGCGCGGTCTTCTGGCGCGGGGTCGGGCCGGAGATGGTCCAGGTCGAGTTTGTCTGGATTGCCCCGGACGGCACGGCAGTCAACGGGGTCCACCTGCCCGGCAATGCCAATATCGGGGGGTATAGTTCCGCTGTAGCCTGGAATAGCGGCCCAGAAGCGGCCCTGACCCAGTTAAAAGCGGTCAAGGACCTGATTATTGACCGCACCGGCTCTAACATCGCCCTTTTAATGAACGGCAACGACCATGTCGAGCCTGCCGCCGACCTTCCGGCCACCCTTAGGGCCGTCCGCGAGGAGTTCGAAAAACAAGGGGAATCTTACAACCTGGTCCACGGCACCCTACCCCTTTACCTCGAACTGGCCCGCCAGAGCGGGGTCTGGGATAGGCCGGAGACCCCACGCCACATCGGGGAATTCCGGGATAGCCAGCTAGCCTTTTTGTTGCCGGGTGTCACAAGCAGCCGGATGCCTATCAAGCAACAAAATGCCCGTATGGAGAATTTGCTCGAACTGGAAGCCGGGCCGGCCCTGGCCTGGTCCTCCTCTTTACCCGGCCAACCTGCCCGCAAAGATTTCGACCCGCGCTCGCTCCAGGGTCTTTACCAGACGGCCTGGAAATACCTTTTGCAAAACCAGCCCCACGATAGCATCTGTGGGTGCAGCATCGACCCGGTCCACGACGAGATGCAGACCCGCTTTACCTGGATTGAGCAAATTGGGCAGGATTTGTGGCAGGAAGGTAATCGCAACCTGACACGGGCCATCAACACAACCCTTTCCGGTGTAGAGAGGGCCCAACCCATCGTGATTTTTAACCCGGTGCCGAGCCGCCGGACCGACCTGGCAAGCCTCTCCATCACCGCACCGGACGGCCTGACCGATTTCGTGGTTACGGACGAGCAAAATAATGTCCTGCCGCATACGGTGTCCAGTTTTGATGAAGAAATGCTCTTTACAATGGACATACCGGCTTTTGCTCTCAACGGCATGGCTGCCCAGGCCGGGGACGAAGGTCGCATAATGGATTACACCATGTCATCGCTCGATTTCAGGCCGACCTCCGACCAGTCGACCGTTGAGGCCCGCGTGGTGGTGATGTATATGTCGGCAGCCCCGACCGACCCGACCCTGATGCAGCGGGCCATGACCGAGGTCCAGCATTATATCGAGAGCGGCACCGAAACTTTCCGGCTGACCGTCTACCGCCAGACCGGGGCGAAACTCGATTTTATCGCCCGTGATATGCCGCCAACCGGTTACAAGACTTTCTTCCTGCGGCCCAACACCACCGAATACGCTCAACCAGAACCGGCCCTGGAAGAAATCTCTGATAAGACGCTCACTATCGAAAACGAGTTTTACGAACTGACTGCCGACCCTACCAGCGGCCTCTTTACCCTGACCGACAAAGAAACCGGGGCGGTTTTTACCGACCTGAACCGCTTCCGGGACGGCGCGGACGCCGGTGACGAGTACAATTATTCCCAGGCCACCCGCGACCTGGTTATCGAAAGTTTTAGCAGTCTACCGGAGGTTACCCGCCATATCAGCCCCTTGCAGAGCAAGCTAATCGTAAAGGCTACCCTTGAATTGCCCCTGTCGCTGACCGCCGACCGCCAGACCCGCACCTCTGAAACGGTCGTTTGCCCGGTAGACATCGAAGCAAGCCTGGTACCGGGCGTCAAAAGGGTCGATTTCGCGGTGACCTTTGAAAACCTGGCAAAAGACCACCGCTTACAGGTCGTCTTACCCGCGCCGTTTGCCGTAACCGAAGCGGACGCCGAGCAAGCTTTCGACGTGGTCCGCCGCTCCACTCAGCTTCCGGCCTTTGATAGCAACTGGCGCGAAGACCCGGTACCGACCGCGCCCCAGAAGACTTTCGTTTCGATTTACGACCCAGAAAAAAATCTCGGCTTTACGGTCATGAACCGGGGCTTACCCGAATACGAAATTCTCCCGGCGGACGAAACCAACGGTTCGGCGGTAGCCATCACGCTTTTGCGCTGTGTCGGCTGGCTCTCCCGCGCTGACCTTTTAACCCGCCGCGACCACGCCGGGCCGGGCCTGGAAACTCCCGGCGCCCAACTGCTGGGCCAGCACAAGTTTAACTACGCCATCGAGCCGCACCGGGGCAACTGGCTGGAAGCGGGCGCACAGCAACAGGCCCACGCCTTCAACCATCCCCTGACCGGTCTTAACGCGGCGGTCCAGCCTGGCCTGGGTCTCCCCGCGACGGCCAGCCTGGTTGAAATCGAACCGGGCAGCCTGGCCCTCTCCACCATCAAACCGGCAGAAGACGGTGAAGGACTGGTCGTACGGGTCTGGAACCCGGCCACCACGACTATCCCGGCGGCGCGGTTCCGGTTCTACCGCCAACCGGCCCATCTATGGCAGACAAATTTGGCCGAGGATACACTGGCCGAAATGAACCCTGACGGCGAGGGCTGGTACACCCTTCCCATCGCGGCCAAGCGTATCGTTACCCTCAAAGCCGATTTTCACGGCGGTACGGGAGAAAGCGAATAGGCGCGTGGAGTTAAACTGGCAAACTATCGCCCAGAGATGTGTTTATGGTTTGCAGGTCCAACCGGGCGAATTAATTCAGGTCCGGGCCCTGGTCGACCGCTTGGAAGTCATCCAGGAGATGCTCCTGGCAATTGAAATGGCCGGGGCTACGCCTTTACTTGAATTCCTGCCGCCCCCCTATCTCGAAAAGCTGGTCGTGGAAGCCGGGGACAATTACCTCGAAAAGTGGGATAAATACCGGCTCGGCTGGATGGGCCAATACGACCGGATACTGGTGTTGCAGGGTGAGCCGCCCAAATTCGGGGAAATACCCTCCAAAAAGCTGGCTTTATGGCGGGCTGCCGGGAGCCGCCTGGGCGAACTCGAAGAAGCGCGCCGCCTTCCGTTCCTGCTGGTGGCAATCCCGACGACGGTCCTGGCCGGGGAGCGCAGCCTTGCCCTGGAACAGCTAGACGGGTTACTCATGCCCGCCCTGGCGGCTACCCCTGCCGAGTTAAACGCTCGAATTCGCTCAGTCCTGGCGAAAACCGAGGGAGGTCACGAAATGACCGTCCAGAGCGGTAAGGACTGCGAGTTGCAACTAAAGCTAACCGACCGGCCCTGGCTTAGTGATGACGGCCTGATAGACGAGCCGGACCGGGTCCGGGGCGCGATTGTCTCGAACCTCCCTGCCGGTTCGGTCTACACCACTGTCCTTGAAGAAGCGACCGAAGGTACAATCTGGCTACCGGAATGCCGGGGTGTGAAAGATGTGGTGTTGCGGTTCGAGCAGGGGCGGATTAAGGAAATTATTACCGGTGATAACGAAGATGCCGACCGCCTCAACAAATGGCTGGACGGTTTTAGTGGCGAACCCAGGCGGGTCAGCCATATCGGTATCGGCCTCAACCCGTTTTTGCACGAATTCCTGGATTGGACCCTGGTAGACGAACACCTGGAAGGCCGTCTTTTCCTGGCCCTGGGTGAAAACCGTTATATGGGCGGCGAAAATATTTCTTCCCTGAATATAGACTTCACCATTCCCGGCGTTTCCTTACAGGTGGATGGCCGGAAGATTGTTGAAGCAGGCCAGGTAGTGGCCTAGACCTTGAGCGTTCCGGTTTGAGTTTTTGTATAGATTAAGAAATTTATCACTGCGCCATATAGAGACCGGGTCCGGCCTGACCGGATTAATTGTTAAACCTATTACCTGGGAGATATACCCATGTCAGGCCGCTTGCGAGAACGAATAAAGCCTAAACGAATATCCCGGTTGGCCCCGGTCTGGTGCTTGGCGCTCTGCCTGCTGGTAACGCCTTTGAGCGCCTGTGGTGAAACATCGACCGGAAGTGTACCCCAAATCACTTCGCTTCCTACTTCCGGCCCGGCTAATTACCCTGTCCCAATCAATCCTAAAATCGCCGCCCTGCCGCCTTTTACCCTGACCGTCTGGTTCGCCGACGACTACTACAACCAGGCTCCTATCGTTGACCTGATGAAGGAGTTCAAACAGGCTTACCCCAATATCACCATCGCCGTTGACCACAACGAATGGAGCAAGCAACGCAATCGCCTTAAAGAGGCGGTGGCAGCGGGTAACCCACCGGACGTAGCCCATCAGCACGCTTTCGTCTTCGGGGCGCAGGGTTACGCCGAACCCCTGGACGACCTGTGGCAGCAATGGGGTAAGGATGCTGCCGCCGCCTTTCTGCCCAATTCATTGGATGACGTGACCTGGAACGGGGTCAAGTACGGGGTGCCGCTCGACATCAACACCACTTTTCTGATTTACAATAAACAGATGTTCAAGGACGCCGGTTTGGCCGAACCCGGTCCTGATTACAATTTCACCCGCCTGCGTGAGGACGCCCGCAAATTGACCGTGGCCTCGCAGGGACGCTACGGTCTGGCGTTGACGCCGGGGGCCTGGGACATTTTCGGGCTGGTCAGCGCGAACGGCGGCTACCTTCTCGACACCCAGAACGGCCAGGTGACAGCCCAACTTGACGCCGCTCCGAATGTCCAGATGTTGCAGTTTATCTCCGACCTGGTTAATAACGACAAGGTTTCCCCTACACCCCGCTTCACCCCGGAGGCGTCCCCGGTCGAGCTTTTCAAGCAAAGCAAAATCGCCATGTTTTTTAGCGGACCCTGGGACTTGAAGGAAATCGAACTGCGCGGCCCGGCAGGGCTTTACTCCAATGTCGGCACCGCCGTGATGCCGCACGGGATTGATGGCAAGACCACCGGGAGCGTCCAGGGTGGGGGGAGCCTGTTCGTACCTAAAGGTGCTAAAAACCGGGAGGCCGCTTTCGAGTTCATGAAGTGGGCGGCAGCGCCGAAATACCAGTTGCGGTTGGCCCGTGAGATGGGCCGTTACCCGGTGCTGAACGACCTCTACAAAGACCCTTACTTTACCGGGCAAACGATTTTGCAACCCTTTTTGGAGCAGTTAAAGACGGCCCGGCTTTATCGCCTGGAAGCCTATGCCCAGGCAGATGTGACCTGGGAGCAAAGTATCGGCTCGATTCTAAACGGCAGCGACCCCAAAGCTATCCTGGCCGACGCCGAGCGGGCCATCCAGCCTACGCTTAATAATCCAAGAAAGTAACTTATTGAAATTTATCGGTTGTAATTCCCACAAAAATTTCGCGTTCTTAACTTTATGAGGAAATTCCAGAAATCCAGGCGAATAGCGGCTTTACTTCAGGCAGGCGCTCTTTGCATGTGCCTGGCGCTGGCAGCTTGTGGTGACTCTACCCCGACCACCGCCATTAACACCACACCACCCGTCGTAGGGACCGCGCCTGTAACGCCCTTCTCGCCGCGTGTCTTTTCGGTCGTGACGGCGGACGCGGCCACTTCCGTTACCAATGAAACCACTCTAACGCCGGGTACGGACGCCCAAACCCCGAAACTTGCCACTGATACACCTGCGGCTCCCGGCATAGGGAATAACTGGTTGCAGGGTGTGCCCTGTAAAGCCCCTTGCTGGGAAAATATTACGCCTGGAAAGACCACACCAGAAGAAGCTCAAACCCTACTCAAAAATAACTCTTCATTCGGCAGATTTGAAATAAATGACCCTCAAATTGCCAATAAACCTGTGTTAATAAACCTGTTCGAGGCAAACAACATTACATCTCTGGGATTTTTAACCTATCATAACGAGCCAAAACCGGCTGTTGTAGAAATAATAAAACCCCTTGTGCAACCTTACCTGCTGAAAGATGCAATTAGCATTTACGGGGTGCCGAGTCATATCATAGTTATGGAAAAGACTAATAAGATGGGTCACGGAACCGGGGAATACAAAACCTATTTTGTCTACTTAAACCAGGGTTTAATCCTGACAAACAATTATTCCGAAAACACCAACCTTAACTCGGAAAGCCAATTCAACGAAGTTTATTTCTTTATTCCCGGCCAGAAAGGTCTTGATATTCTCGATACCCAGGATGATATGATTGGTAAGAATCTGGTAAATTGGGAAGGTTTTAAGGATATAAAATATTATTGCCGCTTCCCAACCGAAACAGGCACAAAAAACTGTAACTAAAAAATTAACCCAACCTTTCTCATAATTAAAGGAAACCATGCCCAAAGAGGACCAAAACGAACTAAATAAATTGATGCGGAACCTGCCCGGCGTTGAGAAATTACTTCAAACACCAGTCCTGCGAGATTTAGGCCAGACCGCCCCGCACGACCTGCTGGTGGAAGCGGCCCGCCAGACCCTGGACGAAACCCGCCAGAATATCCGGCAGGGTCAATTTCTATTTACCGATCTGGATTTGGAGGTGTTGGCCGGAGAGGTCGCCCGCCGGGTCGAGCAAAGCCTGGAAAGCAGTTTGCGGGAGGTTATAAACGCGACCGGGGTAATTCTCCATACAAACCTGGGCCGGGCTCCGCTCAGCCGGGAAGCTATCGCTGCCGTAGCCGCGAGCGCCGGGAGCTACTCAAACCTCGAATACGACCTTGAAAGCGGCGAACGGGGCAGCCGTCTATCCCACATCGAAAGTCTCCTTGCGCGGTTGAGCGGGGCCGAGGCCGCAATCGCCGTAAACAATAACGCCGCGGCGGTTTTTATGGTCCTGACCGCGTTCGCCCAGGGCAAAGAGGTGATTCTCAGCCGGGGTCAGGCCGTCGAAATCGGCGGGGGCTTTCGTATTCCCGACGTGATGCGCCAGACCGGGGCCAGGCTGGTCGAGGTCGGCACTACCAACAAGACCTATGCGACCGACTACGAAAGCGCCGTGACGCCCGAAACGGCCATGCTCATGCGGGTACACAGCAGCAACTTCAAAATAATCGGGTTTACGGCCAACCCCGACCTTAAGGAACTGGCCGAGATTGCCCACCGCCATAACCTGCTCCTGGTAGACGACCTGGGGAGCGGTACGTTGCTCGATACCGCCCGTTACGGCCTCACCCACGAACCGACCGTTGGCGACAGCATCCGGGCCGGGGCCGATATCGTGACCTTTAGCGGCGACAAGTTATTGGGCGGACCCCAGGCCGGGCTGATAGCCGGAAAGAAAGAATACATTGCCAGGCTGAGAAAACACCCCCTGGCCCGCGCCCTTCGACTCGACAAAATGACCCTGGCCGCCCTCCAGGCGACCCTCCAACACTACCTGCGGGACGAGGCCGAGCGAAAAATCCCGGTCTGGCAGATGCTTTCCCGCCAGCCCGGCGACCTGCGCGAACAGGCCGGGCGCTGGCAAGCACGGTTGGAAAGGGTCTGGCCCGGCGCGACCATTGTCCAGGGCGAATCTACCATCGGCGGCGGCTCACTTCCGGGTGAAACCCTGCCGACCTGGCTGCTGGCTCTCCCTGTGCCGCCGGACAGTTCGATCAACCGTCTACAAGCCGAGTTACGGTCCCAGCGGCCTCCCGTGATTGGGCGGGTGGAACACGATTGTCTCCTGTTCGACCCCCGGACGGTCCTCGATTTCCAGGAAGAAACGCTCCTGGCGACCCTGGAACACCTCGCTTCCCAGGATTCACAATAATCTAAAACTTCTTTGTTTTAACCCTTTTTTAGCCTCAAATGAGGCTAATTTTTATGAGAAATAAATTCTTGAATATATGGGACAACCTAAATTCTACCTATCAGGCTAAATAATGGCCTGATTATTGCGATAAAATCTGGTGACAAGGAAACCGGTATTTTACGTGTCCAGGTCGGACTGGATCACCAGAAAAGCCAGCCTGGAAAGAAAAGACTGTAAAATATTTGGAAATGAAAAGGAGATAAGAATGGACGCTATTGAACTTTTACTTTCGGACCACCGCAAGGTTGACAGCATTTTCCAGCAGTTCGAAAAAGGCGGCAATTCCGATGAATTTGCCCGGCTCTTTGCCCAGCTAAAAGAAGAATTGACCGTACATACCCAGATAGAAGAAGAAATCTTCTACCCGGCGGCCCGCAATAACCCCGATACCGCCAACCTGGTAGCCGAGGCTTACCAGGAACAGGCCGAGGTCAAAAATTTGCTGGGGCAGGTCGAATCAATGGATAATACCTCCACCGAGTGGGGCCAGCGGATGACCGAAATCATGCGGGATGTCCAGGCTCACGTCCAGATGGAGGAGACCGAGATGTTCCCTAAAGTGCGCCAGGCTTTTGATACGACCACCCTGGAACAACTGGGCCAACAACTTCAACAGCGCAAGTCCGAACTTAAAGGGCAATCAGGCGCGACCGAAGCCCCGGCAACCCAGGCTGATTACTCGGCGCAACCGGGCTATACGGCTCCTCAGAACAGCACATCGGGTCAGCTTGGAGCGATGGACGAGAATCGCGACATGAACCAGCCCTCAATGTAGGTCAGGTCAGGTTACTAAGCAAATAGAAAAAGAGAGGGAGCGTCTGAAAAGGCGCTCCTTTTTGTTTCATTACATAGATTTTTGCAGGCCAAGATATTTGCCGTTTTTCTTTGATAAACCGGTGAAGTACGCTCAAACATCTTTAAAGTGTGAACTTTTTAAGTTAAAGGAATTTAGCCTGTTTTTACTTATTGTTAAGTTGACAAAAACAGTCGGGAATGTTAGACTAATTACACATAGTTCTATTTTATCGCGGTGCTGCCCTGCATAGTGGCGGGACGACCTTGCCAGTGGCGCTCGTTACCCGGTTTGGGACAGACAAATGACACAGGAAACAGATACAGTAACCCCAAAAGGAATTAATACCCAGAACGGTATATCGCTAACCGTAGACGTGGTTATCTTCAGTCTCCGGCCTGTTAACTTGCCAAACGAGGAACAGCCGGAAGCGCAAAGTCACGACAATGACGAACTACAGGTCTTGTTGGTCCGCCGGGCCCGTCCGCCATATGAGAACTACTGGGCCTTGCCGGGCGGGCGCGTCCACGCCACCGAAAGCCTGGAAGATGCCGCCCACCGTCAACTCCTGGAAAAAACATCTCTTAAAGCGTCCTACCTGGAACAACTCTATACCTTCGGGCGCAAGGAGCGCGACCCGCGTGGACGGACCGTTTCGGTTGCGTATTATGCCCTGGTCCGTACCGACCGCGAAAAAGTCGAGGCCGGGCGGGATACCGCCGAAGCCCGGTGGTTCCCGGTGGACGAATTGCCGGTTGAGATGGCCTTCGACCACAAAGACATCCTGTCCTACGCCCTCTGGCGTTTACGCAACAAAATAAAATACGCCAATATCGCCTTCCAGTTTTTACCCCCTACTTTCACCCTGACTCAACTGCGCGAGGTCTACGACCTAATCCAGGGTCGCCACGCCAAAAAGGAAGACCCGGCCAACTTCAAGCGCAAAGTTGAAGCCAGCGGCGCTATTATCGAGACTAACGAGCGGCTCGAAGGGGGCCGTCACCGGCCTCCCCGGCTCTACCGGGCGGTTCTGAACGAACAAGAACCTTATCAGCGGGGCCCTGAATCTTAGTCCAGATTTTCCTTCACCTGACTGCAAGATTTTAGGCAGGCCCCGCGAAAACGGTAGGGTTTTTAAGCCATGCCAAAAATTACGCAGGCTCCAATAGACGCAATAAATAGACGTTCTCAGGAGAGTGCGGCTTTTTGGGCAATAATTTTTAGAAAGCAGCCTGGAAATGAGCGAGAATACGAACTCTAAATTTGTCGAAGATATTACCGACAAGGACGACGATTTTTCAAAATGGTACAACGAGGTTATCCGCAAGGCCGAACTGGCCGACTACGGCCCGGTACGGGGCACCATGATTATCCGGCCTTATGGCTACGCTCTCTGGGAGAATATCCAGAAGCTATTGGATGCTCGTTTTAAGGAAGTAGATGTCGAGAACGCCTATTTCCCGCTCCTGATTCCCCGTTCTTTCTTCGAACGCGAGGCCGAACATATCGAGGGTTTCGCGCCTGAATTGGCCTGGGTCACACGGGGCGGCGGCGAGGAACTGGAAGAACCGCTGGCAATCCGGCCTACCTCCGAAACGATTATCGGCCACGCTTACTCGCGCTGGATTCAAAGCCACCGCGACCTGCCGCTCCTGATAAATCTCTGGAACAACGTGATGCGCTGGGAGAAACGGACGACCCTGTTCCTGCGGACCAGCGAATTCCTATGGCAAGAAGGCCACTCGGCCCACCGCTCAATTTCCGAAGCCGAGGAACGGGCCCTTATGATGCTCGAAACCTACCGGGCCCTGGCCGAAGAAGACCTGGCGGTCCCGGTGATGGCAGGCCGCAAGAGCGAAAACGAAAAATTCGCCGGGGCCCTGCGGACCTACTCTATCGAAGCCCTCATGGGTGACGGGAAAGCTTTACAGGCCGGGACCTCGCACAACCTGGGCGAGAATTTCGCCCGCAGCTTTGACATCCAGTATTCGGACACGGACGGCCAGCGCAAGTATTGTGCGACGGTAAGCTGGGGCGCGAGTACCCGTCTCATCGGCAGTATCATTATGACGCACGGCGACAACGCTGGCCTGATTATGCCGCCGAAAGTGGCCCCAATCCAGGCGGTTATCGTACCAATCTGGCGCAAGGAAGAAGAAAAAAGCGCGGTGGCGGTCCTTGTCGAGCAACTTGTTAAAAGGCTCAAGGCCCAGGGGGTGCGGGTCAAGGCGGACTGGCGCGAGGAAACGCCGGGTTGGAAATACAACGAATGGGAACTGCGAGGGGTGCCGGTGCGGCTGGAAGTAGGGCCGCGCGATGTGAAAAACAACAGTGTGATGCTGGTACGGCGCGACAACCGGGCTAAAGAGGCGGTCCCGGTTGAGGCCCTGGACAGCCGTTTACCGCAGGTCTTTGGCGAAATCCAACGGTCGTTGTTTGAGCGCGCCCTGAAATTCCGGGCTGAAAATACCCGCGAGGTCAGCGACTATGACGAGTTCAAACAGGTGATTGCCGGGCAGCGTGGGTTCGTCAAGGTGAAGTGGGTCGAAGACACGGAGGCCGAACTCAAAATCAAGGAGGAAACCAAAGCGACCCTGCGCTGCGTCCCGCTCGACCAGACCGGTTTTGAACCGGGTCCAAGCCTCTATACGGGTAAACCGGCGACCGGCTACGCCCTTTTCGCCAGGGCGTATTAGGGAAAAGTAGTTAGAAGGCAGAGGTCAGAGGTCAGAAAGTAGGTTTTTGATTGACCAAAAATAACTTACCAGTAAGTTATACTGACTACTGACCTCCGCCTTCTGCCCTCTAAATGTGGTATAATCAAACATCACTTGTGGGAAGCGAGCTTCGCGGCTCAAAATCCTATCCCAGGATTTTTGGCTAAAAGAAAATCGAATTCTAAATAATTTTAAGAAATCGCCATTATCTGCCTGATTTCCAGGGTTTGTAGCAAATAAATTTGATAAACTTTGCCAAATTGGGGCTAGGTTGAGATGCAATCCTGGCTTTAATATTGTATAATTAAGTTTCAGTTGTATCTTTCGTGTAGCAAGCAAAGTTTGATAGTCCCTTATTTAACGCCGGTGCGATTCGGTCCTACCGGCTAGCAGGAAGGAAAGCATTAAATTTAGATGAATGTAACCCCAGTTACTAGCACTGAAAATGATGGGGAGGAGCTTGTGAACAACGAGGAGGCCCAGGCTACCTCCACCCAGGAAACTTCGAACGAATCCGGTGCGGCTGAAGCAGCGGTCGAAGGTACCAATAGCGTTGAAAGTGCCGCCGCTCCCGCAGATGCCGGTGACACCGAAGGCGCGGTCGAGGTAGAAGCTCCGGCCTCTGAGGAGAAGGCCGAAGAAAATACTGCGCCCGTTTCACTCATGGAACAGCTTCTAAATGAAAATGAAGCCGCCAGCTCGGTACGCCGCCTCGAATACGGCCAGGCTATCGAAGGCATTTTGATGTACAAAGACCGGGATGACCTGCTGGTAGACATTGGCACCAAAAGCGAGGGGATTGTACCCCAGCGCGAACGCCAGAGCCTGAGTTCCGAGAAACTCGATGAAATGCACGTCGGCGACAAGGTGCTGGTCGTAGTCGTTCGCCCCGAAAGCGGTGTGGACGGCGAAGATGGCCCTATCCTCTCGATTGACAAAGCCCGCACCGAAGTTAGCTGGCGCAAGCTCCAGCAGCAGTTCGAAGCCGGTGAAGTCTTTGAAGTGGACGTGGTCGGCTACAACAAAGGCGGTTTGATGGTCGAGGTGGAAGGCGTCCGAGGCTTTATCCCTGCCTCCCAGGTTAACGCTCTTTCGGGTATCGGTGACAGCGAAGAAAATCGCCAGAGCCAGATGTCCCGGCTCGTCAACACCAAGCTGCTGGTCAAGATTGTCGAAGTCAACCGGGACCGCAACCGGCTTATCCTCTCCGAACGCCAGGCTGTTCGCGAACAGCGCGAAGCCAGCAAAGGCCGCCTGATGAACGAACTGGAAGTCGGGCAAATTCGGGAAGGTGTCGTTACGACCCTGGCGAAATTCGGCGCGTTTATTGACCTGGGCGGAGTTGACGGCCTGGTCCACGTGAGCGAACTCAGTTGGGCTCGCATCGACGACCCGAAACAAATCCTTTCGGTCGGGCAGCCGGTCAAAGTCTATATTCTGGGCATTGACCAGGATAAGCAGAAGGTCGCGCTCTCGATTAAACGGACCCAGCCCGAACCCTGGAGCCAGGTTACCGAGAAATACCACGTGGGCGAACTGGTCGAGGCGACCATCTCCCAGTTGTCCAACTTCGGCGCGTTTGCCCGGCTTGAGGAAGGCCTGGAAGGGCTTATCCACATCTCCGAGCTGGCTGAAGGCCGCGTGGAGCGCCCCGGTGACATCGTGAAGCCGGGCGACAAGGTGAAAGTTCGCATCCTGCGGATTGAACCCGAAAATCGCCGCCTGGCCCTGAGCCTGAAGCGGGCCGCCGAAGATACGACCGAGGAATAAATCCCTCCGGTTTCTTCTGCAAAACCGGTAGCCCTGACCCAGGTTTGGGCTACCCGGCAAAAATTTTCGGTAGGAAAGTTAGACCGGGCCGGATAAGTTGGAACAGGTTCAATGGATAACCGATTTTGGGGTAGCGGAAGAAATTTTGCGCCACAAAGGTTTCCGAGAAGTCACTTTTAAGGGGCTTGTTCCCCTGGTCGGTCCGGTTATCGTAACCCTCGAAGGTCCGGTTCACCGCGAACGACGGCTGATTGGCAGCAAACTTTTCACGGCGTTGCGCCTCAAAACGGCGGAAACGAGTTTTGTAGCGGAAATCACCCGGCGTGAAGTGGCTGAAGCCTCCCGGCAAAGTCAACCTGACCTGGTCCGGCTGAGTTACAGCGTCATGGCGCAAACCGCCGGGCGGATGGTCGGTTTAGACGGCCTCGGTTCGCCTGAAAACGCTGCCGAGGCGGTCTACCTTTTGAGTGCGCTGGTCAGTGGAACCCAGGCCAGGCAAGAAGGCAAGCCCGTTTACACCCGGCGCGCCGCCAGGGACGAACTCCGCAAACGCTTTATCGACCCGGCTATTGCCCGGCGTCGAAACCTGCTAAACCTGTATGGGGCTGGAAGACTCTCTGTAGGAGAGTTACCTTCCGACCTTATCACTTTGCTTTTGCTACACACCCACCAGGCTGAACGGAAGTGGGATACCCGGCAAATCGCCGGAGAAGTCGCTTTTTACGCCGTAGCGGCGATAGACACAACCGCCAGCCTGGCCCCTCACCTTTTTCACCACCTCTATCACTATTGCCAGGCGAACCCCGTTCAAGAAAACCGTTTGACGGACCCGCGTTTTCTTAGAAACGCGGCGGCAGAAGCTTTGCGCCTTCACCCGGCCATTCCGACCATTTTCCGGCAAGCCACTACCTCCCTTAAACTAAAGTCGGGCCTGGAATTTGCCGAAAACCAGACCGCCGGGATTTACGTCAAAGAAGCTAACCGCGATGCTTCCATCTTTGGTCCCTACCCGGAAGAGTTCCGACCCGACCGGATAATCCAGGCAAAAACCAGGCGAGCCGGGCTAAGTTTTGGCGGTGGGTCGCATCTTTGCCTGGGGCGCGAACTGGCCGTCGGCACCCCCGAACTGGCGCAAACCTCTTTTGAAAATGACGATTCCCCCAACGAAACCGAACTGTTCGGTGTTGCGGCTATGCTGGTCAAAGAGCTTTTCGCGCAGGGAGCAAGACCCGACCCTGGCCAGGCGGTACCGGAACTATCCCCCTTCGCCCGCGACGTTTACCACACATACCCGCTTAATTTCCAACAATTTGATTAAAGCTCAAAAACATTCACCTTTTTTTTGTGGTTTCTAAACTTTATTCCCAGCCCAATCGGTTAAACTGAAAACGGCTTTCTTGCCCTCAGGTTTTTGAATAAAGACTGGAAACCCCATGCCATCAATTGCTATCCACTGGTTCCGGCGCGACCTGCGCCTGCATGATAATACGGCCCTGGCTCTTGCAACCCAGAACTGCGAACAGGTTATCGGTCTATTTATCCTGGACCCCACCCTCCTGGATAATCCCAAGACCTGTCCGGCCAGGGTAGGCTTTATGTATTCCAGCCTGGCCGAACTAGCGAGCAGCCTTGCGGACAGGGGAGGTCGGCTTATTATAAGGCGAGGCAAACCCGTGGAGGAACTCAGGAAAGTTTTCCGGGAAACCGGGGCCAATCGCCTTTACTTCAACCGGGATTACACCACTTTTGCCCGCAAACGAGATGAACGGGTCGAGAGTGAACTGACCAAGGATGGAATAGAAGTCGTAACTTGCAAAGACCTTGTAATTTTTGAAAAAGAAGAAATCCTGAATGGAAGCCAGGCACCCTACCGAATTTACGGCTCCTATAAAAGACGGTGGTTGATCGAGGTCGGGCGGAATTTGCCTCCAGAACAGCGCCTTCGGACCGGTTCCCTGAAAATCGAAAATAACGACCTCAAAAAGCTAAAAAGCCTGGACATGCCCAGAATACCAGGGGATTTTGAAAGGACCTACTTTATGCCTGCCGGTGAAAAGACCGGGCTAAAACGGCTGGAAGAATGGGCTCAAACCAAAACCGCGAAACCAAAGAAGGAACCGGACATCCTGGATTATGCCGCATCTCGCGACCTCCCGGCCCAGGATGGCACAAGCCAGCTTTCGGTGTGGCTGCGTTTCGGGGTGGTGTCACCCCGCCAGTGTTACCGGGTGGCCCTGGATGCCCGCGAACAGGCCGGGCATAAAGACGAGCGCGAGGGCTGCGATACCTGGGTCTCGGAGTTTATCTGGCGAGACTTTTTTTACCAGCTTACCTGGAACTTTCCGTTTGTCGCCACCGAATCTTTTCAGCCAAAATTCCGCAAGCTTGCCTGGGAAACCAACAATAAACTTTTCAAAGCCTGGTGTGAAGGCCAAACCGGCTTCCCGATTGTTGATGCCGGGATGCGCCAGTTAAACTCAATTTACTGGATGCACAACCGGGTCCGCATGATTACTGCCGGGTTTCTCGCCAAAGATTTGCTCCTGGACTGGCGGCTGGGCGAACGCTATTTCTGGGAAAAGCTGGTCGACTACGACCAACCGGCCAATAACGGCAACTGGCAGTGGGCCGCGTCCACCGGGGCCGACTCACAGCCCTATTTCCAGATTTTTAACCCGACCGCACAGGGCAAGAAATTTGACCCCACCGGAGACTATGTCCGGCGGTGGGTGCCTGAACTGGCAAAAGTGCCCGCTAAATATATTCACTCACCGGAAAAAATGCCCGCCGAAATACAAAAAGAATTGGGCCTGGTTATCGGGAAGGATTATCCGCTCCCAATTGTTAATCACACCGAAGCGCAGGAGCGGACTTTACAGGCTTACCGGGCTGCTTCCAGGGGATAATCTTTGATAAGAACATTTAAGGATTTCTACCGGCCCGCCTGCGTGGTAAAAATTGGTGAGCCGGTTATTAGAAGACTTATTTAACCAGTTCGGTCACGGAGACCCAGGTATATTTTTCCAGGCCGGGGAATATTTTTAGTAATAGGCGGTCAATCGCGTGCAACCCACCAAAGATAGGTTTGAGAAGCCAGGCCCTTTTCTGGATGAACCCGACGCTGGCTAGCGCTGTCAACAGGTAGAATCCACTCGTTTTTTTGTAAGAAAAGGGTTGGGCCAGCAAAGCTAAATCCCCGCGGCTGGTCCATTTGGGCTTGATACCCTTGTAACTGGAGAAAAGCACCCGGTAGAGCTTAACCAGGGGATGATGGGCTAACGGCTCTACAAAGATAGCTCGGCCTCCCGGTTTCAAGACCCGCCAGACCTCCTGCCCCACTTTTTCCGGGTTGACGTGCATTAGAAAGTTCTGGGCAAAGACCGCCTCGATACTCCCGGTCGCCAGGGGGATTTGCTCCACGCTGGAACGCACCGCCTCAGCCTTCCCACCCAGTCCCGCTTTTTCGAGACGTTGCAAGGTCTTGCGAAGTCCTGTGCCCGATAGGTCGAGGGGAATAACCCTGGCTCCCCGGCTGGCTAACTCCTGGGTGCTGTAACCAACCCCACAGGCCAGGTCGAGGACTAACTTGCCGGTTAAAGGAGCGCCGTCACCCAGGCGGGCGAGGGCGAATGCGAGCGCGCTGGGGTTCTGCCGGAAAAACGGCCACGATTCCCAGGCTTCGCCTTCTTCCTCGGTCCAGACCTTATCATAATGTTCGGCCACGCTGGGGTGTTCGGATTTGAGGGTTTCGATGGGTGCGGCCACTTTGGACAAACTTGCGCTCCTTATCCTAGAAATCTACTTATTCAAACAGGGTCTTTACAGCAACCTTAAAGCCGGGAATCACTTCTTCGCCGCTCAATTCACCGTCAAGGCCCACCACCTGTACAGGGTTAGCCTGACCGGGATGATAAACTTCAACTGTTTTGCTGGCCGGATTGATAGCCCAGACCAGAGCCACACCAGCCAATTGATATTTAAGGATCCGGGCAAGAGACTCTTCCCGGCGTTTCTGGCTATCAAGGTCGTGAGGCGACCAGATTTCAACTGCCAAATCCGGTTTGGGTGCCGCTTTTACGGTCATGCGAGGTCTATTAGCGGCAGTCCAGAAAGCCAGGTCCGGTGCGGGCACATTACGAACACTTAAAACCGTGCTGACTTCCTGGACAAATAACCCATTTTCTTCATCCGGGTCAAAGCGGTCATAGGCTTTAAGCAGGCGGCGGGCGATAACGCTATGTTGAAAACCTGGCACTGGCTTCTCCACCAATCTACCTTCGATTAACTCAAAAGAGGTGTCAAACTCCGGCAGTTCCTGGAATTCCTCGGCGGTATAGATTTTTTCGAAATCAGCTTGTCTTGCTCGTAAAGCTGCCATAATTACTCCAAACCTGCCAGAAATTTATTCTTCGTCGTGCATTGCTGCTTCTTCTTGCTCCTGGGGCGTAACCAGGGGCCGGGCCGGGTCGGTCTGGACCGGCGTCCCGGCGGGCGCGGCTAACTCGGTCCGGTTTGCCAGTCTGTTCAGAAGTTCAGCCTTTAGTTGTTTGTACTTTTCGCGGAAAGCCAGTTTGGTAATTTCATCCGACCACATTATATAGGCGTCTTCGTTGTTATCGGTGTAATAACCCTTGCGCCTGCCCGAAACCTTGAAAGTATACTTCTCATAAAGGTTCTGGGCGGTCTTGTTGCTTACGCGCACTTCCAGGGTCAGCCAGGAGGCTCCCAGGGCCATTGCCACGTCAATCAGTCCGATAAGTAAAAACTCACCAAGCCCTTTGCCCCGGTATTCGGGACTGACGCCAAGGGTAGTAATGTGGGCCTCGTCCATCATCAGCCAGAGCCCACCGTAGCCCACCAACGGGTTCGGATTGGGGGCGTGGGCCGGGGACGCTTCCTGGTCTGATTTGAGGAAGGGCAACACCTTCGCAACAAAGCTGCTCTTGCGGTGGGACGGCGCGTCCAGGGAGGGTAGGACCGGTTCGGCCACGTAATGGCGGCAAACCAGGTAGCGAGTCGAACTGGGATTTTTTAGTTCCCGCTTATAGGCGCTGGCGGGCCAGGGCATGGCAAAACAAGCGCGTTCAATTTCAACAACTTCTGGAATATCTTCCAGCCTCATCGGTTCGATGGCGAAGCCCGTTGGCAATTTTGTTCCCTACCTTGCTAAAAGACCGGCCCGCAAGCCCGGCCAAATCCACCCTTTAAGAAAGCCAGACTGGCAATCCTTAGCCTCTATTCTACCAAATTTAAACCTTTAATTGGGGTTTAATCGCTTTATATAGCAAAGCCTTTTGACCGGCTTCCTGGATTATGGAAAAGTGGGGAAACCGGCTACTTTCTATAGAACGCCCGGCAAAGAGCTTTAGTTACGGTCCGAGGGCGCTTTTACCGGCTGGTGAAGGTAAATAGGTTGGAGAGTGGTCAGGTCGTCGCCCGGTTCTCCCAGGCTGAGACGCTGCCAGGCCAGTTCGGCCAGCAGACCAGCCCGGCGCTGGCTGACCGCCGCCGGGAGAATCAGGGCTTTAGGTAGCCTGCGGGTCAGTTCAGCCCGCTCCGCCGGTTTGAGTTCCCCGGCGATAAAAGTCGGCCCTTCAATACGCTCGATAAGCTCGTTGAGGTCAAGGTTTTCATATTCACCCTCTTGCCGCCACTTCCCAGCCTTCACCCGGTAGAACCCGGCCCCAAAACGGCCCCGCCCCGCTGCAACCAGGGCGCATAAATTCCCGGTCAGGTAGGTATGGGCTGCGGCCAGCACATCCAGGCTGCTAAACCCAAAAATCGGAACATCGAGGGAAAGAGCGATACCTTTAGCCTCGCTCAGGGCCACCCGCAACCCGTTGAAAGAGCCAGGACCAAGGGCCGCCGCTACCCCGGTGATTTGCTCCGGCGAGAGATTTTCTACTTCAAACATTTTCTCGACCAGGGGAAGGAGTTGTGTGGTCTGGTCGCGGTGGGAAAGCCACGTGAACTCGGCCAGGATACCGGTTTCGTTATAGAGGGCCGCCCCGGCGTAGGCGGTAGAGCTATCGAGCGCCAGAATCATAAAGAACTCCCAAAAGCGCTCTTTTTGAATTCTTGCATAAGCCCGACATATTCAGGACCGACCGGTTCCACCCGCAAAGAGCGTTTGGTTTCATTCAGGTAACTCAGGGTTACCCGGATATAGCTGCTGGGCCAGATTTCCCGGATGCGCTCCGGCCACTCGATGACCGTCACCCCCTCGCCGTAGAGGTATTCTTCGATACCAAAATCTAGGGCTTCCCGGCCATTTTCGAGGCGATAACAATCGAGGTGATAGACCGGCAACCGCCCTTCGTATTCGTTGACCAGGGTGAAAGTCGGGGAATTGACATAGCCTTCCACCCCCAACCCCTGGGCCAGCCCCTTGGTAAAGGTGGTCTTGCCCGCGCCAAGGTCGCCTTCCAGCAAAATTACCGTGCCGGGTCCAAGCTGCTGAGCCAGTTGAGAGCCGCACCGCTGGGTCTGGGCGACCGAATGGCTGACAAAATCAACGATTGCCGAAGGGGGCGTGGAAGGCCGGGCTTCCCGGTTGGCGCTGGTGATAAGAGAGGGCTGGTCTGGGATTTTGGGCTGGTTTTTCTGGGTCATTTTACACGAAGTTCAAATTACAAAACGCGAAACATTTTTAAACCACAGCGAAGAAACGCTGCCGGTTGCTTCGTCGCAATTATGGGAAATCAAACGCCGGCAGGGTTAGTTGACCCGGCCTTTGCCTTTACACTTGGGGCAAACCCCTTCCAGGCGGTGCCATCCACCCGGCGCGTTGGGGTCGGGCCATTTCTCGTTGACCTCACCCGTACCACTACAACGGGTACAGACATTCCGTCCTGCCCGGCGGCCCCTACCGCTGAAAATAAAGTAGACGAGGACAACGACGCCCATAAAAACTATAAAGATGATACTAGATGGGTCCATTTGGTCCGGCTATTCCTAAACTTATTTAAAACTACCCTACCCGACAATTTGCCGGTATATCCCAAGAGTCTGGCGGGCCGCCTCCTGCCAGGTAAACCGGGCCGCCTGGCCCAATCCCTTCTCCCGGTAGGCCGTCCAGGCAGTTTCATCCGTCAAAAGACGGTTGAGAGCGGTGGTCAGCGCGGCTACATCATCAGGTTTAACCAGTATTCCAGCCTCACCAACCACTTCCGGAATGCTGCTGGTATCCGAAGTGATTACCGGGCAACCACAGGCCATTGCTTCCAGTGGGGGTAAACCAAAACCTTCGTAGACGCTGGGATATACAAAGCATCGGGCACTATTATACCATAACGGAAGGTCAGCCTCACGCAGGTAACCCGGAAAATCTACCACCTCACCCAACCCTAATTGTTCGACCAACCGGAAGATTTCATCGTAAAACCACCCCTTCGCACCACCCAGCACCAACCGCACCCCAGCTGCCTCGGTGGGATTCTCCGAACGCCATTGGGCAAAAGCCCTAATGAGCGCGGGGATGTTCTTGCGCGGCTCTAACGTGCCGACATACAGTACGAACTTCTCCGGCAGACCATTTTCACGGCGGAATTGCTCGACTTCCTCAGGCGGGAAGGGCCTGAAATTCGCGGAAACACCCTCGGCAATAGCGGTTACCCGCTCCGGCGGAATCTTTAAGAGTTCGATTACTTCCTGCCGGATGGCCTCGGAGGGTGTGATAAGGTGTTTGGCTCGTTTTGCGCTGAGAGCGGTCAGGGCGTGCAGGTAAAGCCGCTTGGCTTTTTTGTAACGCTCTGGGAACCGCATGAACCCCAGGTCGTGAATGGTTATGACGGTCCGGGACAGGGCCAGGAGCGGCATCACGTTGACCGGACAATGCAGCAGGGCCGGTCTATCCCATAGCAACCGGAAAGGAGCGATAAACTGCTCCCAGGCGATACGGATAAGCGGTTTTTCGGTATTGAAATGACTCCGGACCAACCGGAAGTTAGGGGTGGCGGCAAATTCGGGCGGGTGAGGGCCGTTCCCGAAATAAACCAGGTATTCGTTGGAAGAATCAATCTCGCCCAGGTTGTTGATGAGCAATTCGGTGTACTTGCTGACCCCGGCCTGGCGATAAGTGCCGCTAAAGGAGACCAGGTTAGCGTTGATGGCAATCCGCATTAAGAACAATCCAGTTTTTATTTATAAAAAACCTGTTTTCAACCGCGCATAGGCGCTGCCGGGATGAATTGGACCAGCTAAAACCGGCCCGGCTATTATCTATGAGTTGGGGGTATGTAGCAAGTCGGTTTAGAAAAAGGTTAGATTATTCGATTTCTGCAAAGTTCCGGCTTTTTATGCGAAGGATGGTACTATTTGTGCCAGCTTTACAGATAGAAGGCGGTTTTAACAAGCAGTGTAGCTCCCTTGACCGGCCCGGCTTTTGTCTGGCCGTGAAAGGACAGAATGGAAGGGTTAGCAAAATAAGGAAGATTCTTGATGTTAAAATTTGAAAACTTACTTCAAAAAGCCACGCATAATTTGACCGGTAATATTACAGATAAAGATGATGAAGCTAAAACCGGACCGGCCAGGGTCGTCGTGGTCGGGGCCGGTTTTGGCGGGCTGAACGTGGTAAAAAAACTTGCCGGAAAAGAAGGGGTCGAGGTTGAATTACTCGACCGCAATAACTATCACGGGTTCTGGCCGCTTCTCTACCAGGTGGCGACCGGGGCGCTCCTGCCCGGCTCGATTGCCTATTCCTTACGGGAGATTGCCAGTCACCACAAAAATTTATCTTTTCGCATGACCGAAGTCCAGCAGGTGGACCTCGACCAGAAAAAACTGGCAACCGATACCGGTGAGATTGGTTACGATTACCTGGTGCTGGCCGCCGGGAGCGCCAACAACTACTTTGGCAGCGAAAGTATTCCTCACAATTCTTACAGCCTTAAAGACGTGGACGAAGCCCTGGACCTGCGTGAATCAATACTTAGCAGCCTGGAAAGGGCCTCGGTCGAAACCGACCCCGAACAACGCCGCTTCCTGCTCACTTTCGCGGTAGTTGGGGCGGGACCGACCGGGGTCGAACTGGCCGGAATGCTCGCCGAAGTGCTGGTGCCACTGGTCCGCAAAGAATACCCAAACCTGGATGCCGCCGAACTGCGGCTGGTGCTGGTCGAGGCCCATACCAACTTGCTCGAAAGTTTTCCCAAAGGGCTGCAAAAAGTGGCCGGAAAACACCTTGAGAAGAAGGGGGTCGAAATCCTACAGAACTCCCCGGTCACAGCGGTCGAAAACGGCACCCTCACTTTCAAGGATGGCCGGACCTTCCGGGCGAACACGGTCATCTGGGCGGCGGGCGTTACCGCTTCGACTCTGGGTCAGGGCCTGGGTATAAAGCTGGCCCACTCCGACCGCGTCCCGGTCGAACCGACTCTCAATCTAAAAGAACACCCTGAGGTCTTCGTAATCGGGGATATGGCTTACCTGGAAGGTTACAAGGGTCAGGAGGCTTACCCGATGGTGGCCCCGGTCGCCATCCAACAGGCCAGGGTAGCGGCGGCAAACATACTGGCCTCTATTCGCGAGCAGCCCTTGAATAAATTCCATTATTTTGATAAAGGTAATATGGCAACTATCGGGCGCAAGGACGCCGTGGTAGACGCTTTTGGCATCCAACTTCACGGGCAACTGGCCTGGCTGACCTGGCTGCTCGTCCACCTATATTTCCTGGTCGGGTTCAGGACCAGGGTTTTAGTCTTTTTAAGCTGGGCTTATAACTATTTCACCTATAACCTGGGGGCTCGCTTTTTGGGAGGCAAACGTCACCAGGACCGGAAGGAGATTATTACCTTCTAAATTTCTCAGGCAGGCTTTTAATTATTGTTTTATTTAAGTCACGCATAGTGGCATAGTCAGGAGGCATGCGGTGTTACTTGAAAATAAGGTTGCCATTGTCACGGGTGGGGATAGCGGGATTGGACGCGCGATTTGCATCGAGCTGGCAAAAGAAGGGGCGGCAGTAACTATCAATTTCCGCCACAACGAGCAGGCGGCCAACGAGGTCAAGCAACAAATCGAGGGAGCCGGGGGTAAAGCCCTGGTGGTCCAGGGAGATGTATCATCGGTAGCCGATTTGCAAACCCTGGTAGACCGTACCGTCGAAACTTTTGGGCGGCTCGACGTGATGGTTAACAACGCCGGGATGGAAACCCGGACCTCGACTCTCGACTCGACCGAGCAGGATTTCGACTCGGTTATTGGGGTCAATCTCAAAGGGCCTTTCTTCGGGACCCAGTTCGCGGCCAAACAGATGATAAAACAGGGCGGCGGGGGACGCATCATCAACATTTCTTCGGTCCACGAAGACTGGCCGATGCCGGGCAATTCGCCCTATTGCTGCTCTAAAGGGGGCATCCGCATGCTCACCCGCAACGCCGGGGTCGAACTGGGGCCGCACGGTATTACGGTAGTCGGGGTTGGACCCGGTGCGATTGATACCCCAATCAACAAAAACACCCTGGCTGACCCCAAACAGGCCGCCGCCCTGGACAACGCTATACCGCTTGGCCGGGTCGGGGAACCTGAAGAAGTGGCGGGGTTGGTAGTCTGGCTGGCCTCGGCTAAAGCTGCCTATGTCACTTCCAGCACCTATTTTATTGACGGCGGAATCATGCAGGGGAGCGTCGGGTTATAACAGCCACGGCCTGTCAAACTCAGGCTTTAGCCAGTTGCTGCCGGAGCGAGGAAAGACCCCGGTGGATAAGCTGCTTGACCGCGCCTTCGGTCCGCCCAATGCTATCGGCAATCTCGGCATAAGATAGGTTCTGGCCGAAACGAAGCATGATAGCCTGGCGCTGGTAATCGGGTAACTGCCGGACCATGTCAAGCAGTTCGCTGTTACGTTCGCCGGTCAAAAAAGACTCTTCCGGGGTCGGGTTGCCGCCAGGGGTCTCGATAGCTTCCTCGAAAGGGGCGCTGGGACGGCTCTTGCGGAGTTGTCCGGTGATTATATTGCTGGTGATGCGGTAAAGCCAGGCCCCAAAAGGCACCCCACGCCACTCGAAGCGGTCCAGGTTTTCGAAAGCTTGTTTGAAAGCCTGGGCCGTTACATCCTCGGCATCGGCATGCTGGCCGGTGTGGTTATAAGCGTAAGAATAAATCCGGTCGAAATAGAGGTCATAGATTGCGGCAAAATTCTGGGGATTAGCTTTTGCGGCGGCAATTAACGCCTGTTCGTCTACCTGTTCGTTACCCAATTTCCGTTTCCTTTAAGTTTACCGGGCGGTTGTGCGAGTTGTTCCGCCAAAAGCTTTCGCTGCGCCGTTAGTGACCCCTGCTGCCTATTATCTCTTTAAACAGGAGGGTTTTCAACCCCGGCTTTAGTCCTATTGAGCCAGTAGTCAGAGGGCAGAAGGCAGAAGCCATTAAAATTGCATTGAAACTTACTGGTTTGAATTTGCAGAAAAGGGCTATCCAACTCGTCTTAAACAAGTACCCCTTCGAGAAGGCAGTCAATAAAACCCCTGAATTATACTAAAAAATAACCCCTGACCTCTGACTTTTGGCTTCTATACTCTAATCTCTGACCTCTGACTTCTGGCTACTGCCTTGCTTGCCCTTTTAAGACCCCTTTGTTACAATGCAGCCAACAGCGGAAAAATTACTCCGTTTTAAAAATCACACATTTGGCAAGGTAAGACAAAGGGAAGTTACAAAGTTATGCGTGTAAGCGGTTCTGGCCTCGGCGCAGCGGCGGGTAATGTCTTTGGCAAAATCCTAAAGTTGTTCTTCGGTCTGTTGATGGTTGTCATCATATTAGCGGTTGGGATCGGGATTTATTTCTTTTTCGAACTGGGCCAGCGACCCAGCACTAAAACTGACGAAATACCCTTCACAATCAGTAAAGGCGAAACTTTCAGCCAGATTACCGATGATTTGTACAAGCAAAGTTTTATCCGCAACACTTTTGTCTTCCGGGTCCGCGCCCGCATGCTCGACGCCGAACCAAAAGTCCAGGCCGGGGTTGTCAACCTGCGCCAGAACATGACCGTGGACGAAGTGCTGGAAAGCATAACATCGGTCCGCCTCAACGACCGCACCGTGACAATCGTGGAAGGCTGGCGGCTTGAACAAATAGCCCAGGTATTGGGTCAGAACGGTTGGGACCCCAATAAATTTATCAAGGCCGTCCGCGAAGAAGACTGGCAGTTTGGCTTCCTAAACGATAAACCGGTCAACGCCTCGGTTGAAGGTTTTCTGTTCCCCGATACCTACAAGATTCCGGCTAACTATACCGAGAGCCAGATTGTCGAGATGATGCTGAACCGCTTCGGAGTCCAATATGACGCCACCCTGCGCCAGACCGCACGCGACAATAACGGCATCTACAAGACGGTCATTATGGCTTCTCTTATCGAGCGAGAAGCGGTCAAGTCAGACGAGCGGCCCAAAATCGCCAGCGTATTTTATAACCGCCTCAAAGCCGATATGCCTTTGCAGACCGACCCGACCGTCCAATGGGCGCGTGATACCCTCAAGGCCGGGAAAGATTTGTCTTTCACCGACTGGTGGAAGGCGCCTTCGAAAGAAGACCTCGACATCGTATCGGACTACAACACTTACCTGAACAAAGGTTTACCGCCCGGGCCCATCTGTAACCCCGGCCTGGCTTCTCTTAAAGCCGCCACCGACCCGGCTACCACCGATTTCCTCTATTTCGTGGCTACCGGCGACAAGGACGGCAGCCATGCCTTCGCGACTACCCTGGAAGAACACAACGCTAACGTCAAAAAATACCAGGGAAGCTAAAGCGGAGGAACACTAATGACCGGAGCAGGTACAAACCTTGCGACCCAGACCTGGCCGGGGGTAACCCCCCGGCTATATCGCGCCGATGGCACTCCCCGCCCGGTCGGGGTGCTGGGTTTCCCGGTCAAACACAGCCTTTCCCCGGCCTTTCAAAATGTTGCCTTTGCCCACCACAATTTGCCCCATCGCTACGAGAAATGGGAAATCAGCCCGGCTGAGTTTGCGGCTTTCCTCGAAAAAGCCCGCCGGGAGGATTTTTTAGGCTTAAACCTGACCGTACCCCACAAGCTAAGCGGCTGGGAAATCTCGGTCCGGCGAACCCCAGCCGCCGATGCGACCGGGGCAGTCAATACCCTGTTCCTCGACGAGGAAGCAGGCGGGTGGTTGGGTCACAACACCGACGTGGGCGGTTTTCTCGAAACTTTACCCGATGCGGGTTATTCCCCGGCGGGGCAATCAGCGGTTATCATCGGGGCAGGCGGAGTGGCCAGGGCAATTGTTTATGCCCTCGGCGCCGGTGGGGCGACTACCCTGACCATCGCCAACCGCACTGCTAACCGCGCCCAGGCTATCGTCGATACCTTGCAACCCCTCCTGCCCGGCACCCTTTTGCAGGTAAGCGGGCTCGAACCAGCAGAATGGCCCGCCGACCGCTCGCTAATCGTAAATGCTACCTCGCAGGGGGTCCTAGAACCGGACCGCCCTTTCCCTATCCCGGTTCCGGCCATGAACGGTCCGGCCAATCCCCCGGCCCTTTTCTATGACCTTACCTACGGGCAAACCCCTTTTATCCGGGCAGTCCGGGCCGCCGGTTACCCGGTGCTGGACGGTCTGTTGATGCTGATCTACCAGGGGGCGCTGGCCTTCGAAACCTGGACCGGCCTCGCCGCCCCCCGTTCTGAAATGCTGGCCGCTGCCGAGGCGGTCCTGGCCGAACGTCTCAAGGGAAAAACCAGTTGAATGCCCTGCCCTATGTGCTGACCTTCCTGGTTGGTTTGTGCGCCGGGTGGGTTACGAACGTCCTTGCCGAGCGCTTCCCGGTAGTCGAAAAACCACTTTTTGGCCCCTTGCGTTGTGTCCGAAGCGGTGAAAGACTGGGTCTACTTGATTACCTACCGGTTTTGGGATATGTATTACAAAGGGGCAAGTGCCGCCACTGCGGGAAAACCCTACCCTGGCGCTTTCCCCTGGTCGAAATCCTCCTGGCCCTGGCCTTTACCTTCGCCTGGGCCAACTACGAAACCCAGCCATTTTACATTTATCTCATCAACGCCTTTTATATCTTTTTACTGGCAGTTATCGCCCTGATTGATTGGCGTTACCGCCTGATTTACCCGGTGATGATCTGGGGTGGGGTTATCGTTGGATTTATCGTGGGCCTGGTGAGTGGGCCGCACCCGGACAACCTTCTACCGGATGGGATTATCAGTGTCCTCCTGGGGGTCGGGCTGGGGGGCGGGATGTTCTACCTGATTTACCTGGTAGCCCTGGCAATCTACCGGAAACGGGCGCTCGGCTTTGGCGATGTGCTGCTGGCAATCCTTATCGGGGTAATCCTGGGCTTTCCGAGAGCAATCTCCGGCCTGTTCCTGGGGGCGGTCCTGGGTGGAGTGGTCGCCATTGGATTCTACTTCTTCGGGCGAAAACGCTGGCGCGACTTCATCCCCTACGGTACAACCCTCTGTATTGGGGTAATTTTAATTATTATCTGGGGCGAGGCTATCTGGTCCTGGGGTCCGTTCGGCCTGATAACCGGCCTGTTACAACTTTTCTTCCTCGTTATCCTCAAAGTCGTTTTTAACCAGTAAGGACGCAACCTTAACTTTCACTCAAATTGTGCAAAATAATACTCCCCTAGTAATAACTTAGTTAACCAAAAATCACCGCAAATCCTTAATTTAGACCTAACTTATTTCCAAAAAATAGGCAGGAAATAACTATTCGTGTGCTACAATATTTGTACAAACTTGGTACAAACTATCAACAAATCAAAAGGAGTTTTTATGGCCCTCTATTTATTTCAGGCCAGTTTCACCAATACCGCCCTTACAGCCATGGTAAAGGCCCCCCAGGACCGTCCCGCTGTCTTTAGCAAACTTCTCGAAAAACTTGGGGGTAAGTTGCACAGTTTTTATTATGCTTTTGGTGGTAGCGATGTGGTCGTTATTTTTGAGATGCCCAACGAAACCGATGCCCTGACTGCGATTATGGCTGTAGGGGCTGCCGGACACCTGACAAATCTACGTACCACTCAGCTATTCACCAGCGAAGATACCATGGCGGCAATGGCAAAAGCCGGGAGCATGATTGTACCCGCGCCAAACAATCCTTCTTAATCCATCCAACCTAGGTGAGGCGGAATTTGTAATAGAAGAGTCCGCCTCTTTTTTTTTTGAAAATTTCGAAAAGTTAGAGTTGAGGTCTTGCACAGCATGAAATTCGAGGCTTCAATATATTATAATGGGGCCGGAAATCCCTAAACACTAAATGAACATCCTTAACTGTGCAAAAAGTAAGAATTTTATGGCTGATACAGTTACTATCCTTGAAAATATTATCGTCATGGTCTGCGACCCGGAAGGGCCAAAAATAAAAAGCGAAAGCGATGCCGCCGACCTGATGGGCGAAATGCTGGGGTCCGGGGCGGAATGGATTGTCATTCCGGTGGTGCGTTTAACCGAAGATTTCTTTGAGTTAAAAACCGGGGTAGCGGGACACCTGGTCCAAAAGTTCGTGACCTACAAGCGCAAACTGGCGGTCCTGGGCGACGTTTCTCAATTCACTTCGACAAGCCGGTCCTTCCGCGACTTTGTCTACGAAACAAACAAGGGCCAGCAAATCTGGTTTTTGCCGGACATGGAAGAGTTCGCCAGGCGGCTAAAATAATTATTAAGCTTTTGGCTGGGTGCTATGCAGACAGGCAGCGACCAGTTCGCGGACTTCAGTCAGAAGATTTTCCCTGGAATAAGCCCCTTTTTGCAAAATCTTCTCGACCGACCCGTTCAAAAGCGCCCGGTCTTCGGCGGTTATATCCTTGGCGGTCACCACCACCACCGGGATGTCGCGCCATTCCACCCTCTTGCGCAACTCGGAGACAAACCCGAAGCCGTCCATCTCCGGCATCATCAAATCGAGTAAGACCAGGCCGGGCCGCTTTTCCTGGACTCTTTCCAGGCCCACCCGCCCGTTTTCAGCCTCTTTGACAGTCCAGCCTTCCTTTTCCAGCATACGCCGCAACATCTCGCGAGTGGTCGGATCATCCTCGACCAGCAATACCGAAGCCAGTGCCGGGACCGGCAGGTGCTTTTTCAATATAGTCAGCAGCCTTTCCCGGTCAATCGGTTTGGTCATATAGTCGGCGGCCCCCAGGGCGTAACCCATCTTTTTATCATCCACGATGGTCAACATGATAACTGGAATATCTATTAAAACCGGGTCAGATTTCAACTGGACCAGGACAGCCCAGCCATCCATTCCCGGCATCATCACATCGAGGATAATAACCTGGGGCCGTACCTCACGGATAAGTTGCAAACCCTCCAGGCCGCTTAAAGCGTTTTTGACGCGCAAACCTTCCCTGGTAAGGGTCCGGGTCAACAGTTCGCAGACCTGCGGGTCGTCGTCTACCACAACTACCAGGCCATTTTGGCCCAGTTCTTCGACGGGAACCTCGGTAGGGGGTTTAGTGTCGAGGGTTTCCTCGACCGGGTAGGCCGGGAGGCGGACAATAAAGGTCGCGCCCTGCCCAGGTTTGCTTTCGGCATCAATCGTACCGCCCATCATCTCACAAAAACGGCGGGTAATCGCCAGGCCCAGGCCGGTGCCGCCATATTTGCGGGTCGTGGAAGGGTCAGCCTGGGTAAAAGCCTGGAACAACCGGCTCATCTGCTCGTGGGTCAAGCCGATGCCTGTATCAGACACTTTGAAGGTAATCCAGTCCTGCCCGCCGGTCTGTTCCCGGACGGCCTGTAAGGTGACCGAGCCGTTTTCGGTAAACTTCGAGGCGTTACTCAGCAGGTTGAATAAAATCTGGCGGACCTTGGTCAGGTCGGCCCGCATCATGCCGATTTCGGGGTCAACCAGCAGTTGCAGGAAGTTGTGATTCTTTTCGGCCAGGGGTTGAGCTGTCGAAGCCACCTCTTTAAGGACATTCGCCAGGTTGAATTCTTCCAGGTATAGCTCCATCTTTCCCGCCTCGATTTTCGACAAATCGAGAATGTCGTTAATGAGGGAAAGCAAATGCCGCCCTGCCGTGTGAATCTTGGTCAAGTCCCTGGCGAAGCGGGTCAGGCCCTCGTCGGCGGCCTCCTCTTGCAACATCTCGCCGTAACCGATGATGGCATTGAGGGGAGTACGCAACTCGTGACTCATATTCGCCAGGAAGGTGCTTTTCGAGCGGTTGGCGGCCTCGGCGGCTTCTTTGGCCCGGCGCAGTTCTTCATCGACCCGCTTGCGCTCGGTTATATCCTGGATACTTCCCTCGTAGCGAAGCAGGTTATTATTCTCGTCGTAAACGGCGCGGGCGTTCTCGGAAATCCAGATTACTCGGCCATAGCGGTCGTAGACCTCGACCTCGTAGTCGCGGATAAACCCGTTTTTGTGTATCAAATCCAGGACTTCTTCGCGCCGGTGGGGGTCGGCGTAATGCTGGCGGCCCACGTCATTAACATCTGACATCAACTCCTGGGGCGAACTGTAGCCGAAGATGCGGGCCTGGGCCGGGTTGGCGCTGAGATACTTACCTTCGGGGGTAGTCTGGTAAATCCCTTCCAGGGCGTTCTCAAAGATCATGCGGTAATTTGCCTCGGCCTTATGCCGGGCTTCCTCGGCCTGTTTTCGCTCGGTAATATCCACGAAAGTAACGACCGTTCCGGTAATTTTCCCGGCCTCGTTAATCGGGTAGGAAGAATATTCGACCGGGAAAAACGTACCGTCTTTGCGGCGCAAATCCTCGTCCTCGAAACGAAAACTATGGGCGGAATGGGCGGCCATATTAATCGGGCAATTGAGAGCGGTCCCGTTTGAATGGGGATGAATCAAGTCGTGCATTTTCAGGCCAAGCACTTCATTGGCGCTATAACCTAGCATCGTACTGGCCGCCTGGTTGATAAACGTGCAGCGTCCTGACAGGTCCATCCCAAAAATACCTTCGCCGGTCGATTCCAGCAACAACCTGATATTGTTCGCCAGGCGTAACTGTTCTTCCTCGGCCCATTTACGGACCATAAACTGGCCGACCTGGTTACCGATAGCGCCAATCATACGCAAGAGGGCCGGGTCTGGTTCGTTCATTTCCTCGCTGGAAAACTCGATAACCCCCAGGAAGGTGGCGCCACCCATAATCGGGAAGGCAAAAGCCCGGCGCAAACCCAGGTTCTTCGCCAGGGTCGCCCGTGGAAAACGGTTCTGGCTGTCGCTGGCGGCATCCTGGGTGATCCAGGTCGGTTGTTCGCTGGCCCAGACCCGGCCCGGCAACCCCATATCTTTCGCGTAGACCATTTTGCGAGTGAGCGTGTCAAACTCGCGAAATTCGGCGGTCCGTTCGGACGGATACCAAACATTGACGCACCGCAACATTTCGCTTTCCGGGTCGAACCGCCAGACCACCCCCACTGTCCAGTTCAGACGATTGCCGATAACTTCGAGCAGGCGGGGAGTAGCCTCGGTAATTGTGTTAGCCTCGGCCAGGACGCGCGTGATTTGGTTCTGGACAGACAATAAATTCTCGTTACGTTTCCGCAGGGTGATGTCGCGGGCGATGCCGATATAGGTTGTTTTGTTGCTCAGGCGCATTTCCCCGACCGCCAACTCCATTGGGAACCGCGAACCGTCCTGGCGCAGGCCGACCACTTCCCGGCCCGGTCCGGTAATTTTGTACTGTTCTTCGAAAGGCGGCGGAATGAGGTCGCGGATAGACTGGCCGATAATCTGTCCGCCCGGATAGCCAAAAATTTTCTCGGCAGCGGGGTTAAAGGAAACGAGGGTACCTTCCTCGTCAATCGTCATAATGCCGTCTACGGCGCTATCTACGACCGCCTGGCGATAGGCGCTGGCCGAAACCATGGCCGTGGCAATTTTATTAAAGGAATTGGCAACCTGGCCCAATTCGTCCCGGTTGTCAAGATTGACCTTTTCCTGGACATTGCCCGAAACCATGCGCCGGGAGGCCGCTTCCAGGTTGTTGACAGTCCTGATAATGGCCCGGTAGAACCCTTCCAGGAGGTAGAAAACCAGGATCAGCACCACCAGGGTAAATAGCAGGGACAATATCTTGCGGAAGTTAAAATCGTCAATGCGGTGGCGGAGCAGGTTGTCAAGTTCGTCGGTTGCCCGGTCCCACAGGGTAAAATCCTTTTTGAGGGCGTCGTTTATTTTTTCGGTATAAGTTGCCGTTGGGATAGTTAAAACGGCCCTGTTTATCAGTTCCGAATTTAATACATCGAGCATCTGGCTGCTGGCTGTGTCGTAAGCCTCGACCAGGGTGGTAAGAGCGGGGACGAGGGTGCCTTTTGGATTGTTTTTAAAAGCGGTATCCAGGTTCTGGATGGTCGACTCGCGGTTGGACTTGATCAGGCCGTAAAGGACGATTAGCTGGGCGCGTTCGTCGGAGGTCAACACCTGTTTCGAAACCGAGTCCACCCCGGTAAAGCGGGCCTGGGCCAGCAAATCCTGAGATTCCGGTAAGGTCACCAGGACAACATCTTTGAGGTAGCTCGAATCGAGGTTGGGGTCGAGAATCAGTTTGGAGCTATCACCAACCTGGGTTATCAGCGAACGGGTGCTGCTGATTAAAAGGTTGTAGGAATCAACCGAGGTTTTAAGGTCGAGGGTTAAACCGACCTCACGCAAACGGTTCCAACTTGAGCGCAAATTGATAAATTGGAGGGTCGTGTTGAACTTCTGACCGAGTTGGGCGTCAACCTGGTGCAGGGCCTCGAAATCCTGGGCCACCTGGGCCTGTTTTGCCAGGACCAGCGACTTCAAATCCTGGTTACCGCTTACAAACCCGGTTGCCAGGATTTTTTCTTCGGGGAGGTGTTCGAGTAACTGGCGTAAAGGGCGCAGGTAGCGAGTACCGTCAAGCTCGCTCTGGGCCATTGAAGTGCTTTCGTCAATGCCGGAAAGCAGCAAAAACAGCACCATCGCCAAAGGTGCGACCAGCAACAGGGTAATCAAAACAAACTTTTGCCGGTATTTCAACCGGTTCATTAATTTGATGGCAGGATTGAATAAAGATTTCATTATAATTTTATAGTTGGTTTCTTACCTTGTTGCCGAGTTATCGCCCTAAAGCAAAAGTGGCTTTCGTTAGCCAGTTTTTCTTTTTAGTTTACCCCAAAAATCGCCGAAAATACGAAAAGTTTAGCAAAGACATTATAAGAAAGACGTCTGGAAAAACCAGACCTTTCACGTAAACTTTAACATAATTATGGCGGTTTGACATAGCCCGAAACTATGGGCTTTATCACAGTCCGAAAACCTCTTTTTGGGCCAGATATGCTATAATTTCCCCTACATTGGCTCGGTGTGTAGGACCTAAAATTTCCCGGCTCGAATAGCCACGGCGGGCCTGCAACGGGGCTTTTAAGAACGCCAAACCCAAATTTACAAATTTTAAAACAAAGGATTTTGACAATTAATTTATGCCTGAACTTCCTGAAGTAGAAACTACCGTCCGGGACCTGCGCCAGTATCTGCCGGGAAAGACCATTGATAAGGTCAGCCTGGCCGATTGGCCGCGTATGATTCAAACCCACCCGCCCGAAATCCTGAGCCAACTGCTGGCCGGAGAACAAATCCTGGGCCTGGAACGGCGGGCCAAATATATCATTGTGAACCTGACCAATGACAAATACCTGGTCTTTCACCGCAAGATGACTGGCAACCTGTTCTTTCGCCAACAGGACGCCCCCGCCGATAAGTATACTCACGTGGTTATCGCCTTTACGGACGGCACGGAACTGCGCTTTACCGATTTGCGCAAGTTTGGCCGGGTCTATCTATTCCTGGGAAAGGCCGAACTGGATGGGTTGCTCGGTAGACTGGGACCGGAACCGCTCCTGGATAGCTTCACGCCCCAGGATTTTCAAGAAATTATGCGGCCCCGCAAGGGTAACTTGAAAGTGCTTCTGCTAAACCAGGATGTGCTGGTAGGGTTGGGTAATATTTATGTAAACGAGGCCCTTTTCGTGAGCGGGCTAAATCCCCAGCGGACCGCCCAGAGCCTGACCGACGGCGAACGGGAAAAATTATACCACGCCATCCGGCAAGTCCTGAATACCGGTATCGAAAACCGGGGTACGACCCTGAGCGACTACCTGGACGGCGAAGGCAACAAAGGACGCAACCAGGAGATTCTTTTCGTCCACAACCGGGACAAAGAACCCTGCCGTACCTGCGGAACTACCATAGCAAAAATCGTGGTCGGGCAGCGCGGCACCTATTATTGCCCGACTTGCCAGCCGGGCGAAAGTAGCCAGTAGTTGGTGGTAAGTAGTCAGGTGGAAAAGGCTTTTTAAGGCTGACTTCTGCCTGCTAACCCCTGACTACTTTCCCAGTTCAACGAATCTGCTATAATTGGCCGATAGGTAAAGTAAGCTAACAGGAGAATATTTTTTAAATTGCAAACTTTAGAGGCAGGGGGAGCGACCAATCCCGAAATAGACCGGCAACTGGCCGAGGCGATTGACCCCTGGCTGGAGCACATGCGCTGGCGACCCGATTTCGAAAAATGGCGCAACGGACGGCTCTGGCAGGAGACCAAACAAAAACGGACCCTGGAAATTCTGCGGCTCTTTATGAGCGTGGCTGGAAAAGGGCAATCCCTGAAAGGTTTGCGTATCCTTGACCTGGGCTGTGGGATGGGTGGTCTAAGCGTGGCTCTGGCCCGTGAAGGGGCGGTCGTCCAACCCTATGACTACAACCCGGCCTACTGCCGGATTACCCGGTTGCGGGGCCAGCGTTACGACTTGCAGCTAAAACCGGTCAACGGCGGCGGTGAACACCTGCCTTTCGAGAACGGTTACTTCGATATTATCGTTTGCATGGACGTTCTCGAACACGTCCAGCGGCCCCAGGATTTGTTGTCCGAGGTTAACCGCTGTCTCAAACCGGGCGGCTTGCTCTATATCACGGCTATCAACCGGTTCGCCTTTAACGACCCGCACTATCACGTGCGCGGCGTAAACTGGCTGCCCCGCCGCCTGGCAACGCCCTTCCTTAAACTGACCCGACGGTACAAGGATAACTCGCGCTTTACCGACCGGCAGACTCTTGAGGAAATGCACTATTTTCGCTATAACCAGTTGCCAAAGCTGGCCCGGCGCAAAGGGTTCTCGAAAACGCTCGAAATGGGCGAGTTGGAGTGGGGCCTTACATCTGCCCCGGCCTCGGCTCGGACCAAACTTAGCTCGGCCAAAGGCTGGAAAGCCAGAGTGGCCGGGATGCTACACAAGACCGGTCTGCTCGGTCCGCTCTACCGGCTCTACCGCTACACCTACAAAGGAACTTATCAGCTCTTAATGGTAAAACCGACCTAACCGTGAAAGTTGCCCTTTTCAACGTTACGACTACCACCATTACCGGCGGGGTAGAATCGTTTGTCTGGGAACTGGCCCGCTACCTGACGGCCAACTACGCCGATTGCCAGGTGGATATTATCGGCGGGGTTTCCCCTAAAAAATTTCATCAGCCAGAGCTTGACCCGCGCATCCGGGTAATCACCCGGCCTTTCGTGGCGCGCGAGAAACTGCGCAAAATTCCCCTGCTCAACCGGCTTTACGGCCAGACCAAGCTTTTGGAGCGGCTAAGTTTTGGGCTGGCCTGTTTGCCTCTCCTGGCCCGCGAACGCTACGACATCATCCATATTCAAAAACCCTACGACCTGCCTATCGCCCAACTGGCCGGGAAACTCTTTGGCTCTAAAATCCTCTTTGGCTGTCATGGTAAAGATTTCTTTCCGGGGGATAAACTTTTTTCTGGGAAACTACCGGCGGTATCTTGCAGCCGCTATAACGCCGGGATTGTCGAGGCCCATTTCGGTATCAAGCCCGTCGTTATCTACAACGGGATTGATACCGAACTCTTTTCGCCTCGCCCGGTTAAGCCGGAGTTACGCAACGCGCTGGCCGCCCCCGAAGAATTCGTGATAATGCAGGTCGGGCGGCAGGTCCGCTGGAAGGGAGCCCAGTATTTAATCCAGGCGCTCGGTCTGCTGCAAGCCAAAGACCTGCCGGTAAAGTTGCTCCTGGCCGGTGACGGACCCTACCGCAAGGAATTGGAAGCCCAGGCCCATCGCTGCGGGGTTGCCGAGTCGGTGCTCTTCCTGGGTAACGTGCCAAACCGCGACCTGCCAGACTATTACGCCCTGGCCGATGTTGTGGTCGGGACCAGTTTCGCCAATGAAACTTTTGGGATTGCCCTCTGTGAAGCCTCGGCCTGTGAACGCCCGATAGTAGCCAGTGATTTTGGCGGTTTCCGCGAGGTCGTGGTCGCGGAGGAAACCGGCCTCTTTTACCACCCCCAGGACGCCCGCGAGTTAGCAGCCCAACTGGAAAGGCTCTTGCTCGACCCCACCTGTCGCCGCCAGATGGGACAGGCCGGACGCCGTTACGTGGTGGAGAATTTCGGCTGGCCTGCCGTGGCCCGCCGGGTCCATACCGAATACCAGGCCCTTTTAAACCAACCCTGAATTTAATCCTTTAATTCACTTGTCATCTTAAAACGACGGTTAATCGTACCGGGTTAAGGTGTTATTGGGTCTGTGTTATAATCAAAATGAGGTAAATCGAGCGCAGCAAAGGTAAAGAGTTTCAACTATGACTACCAGAACCAACCATATCGAACGCTACTACGATTCACACGAGGTGGAAGGTGCCGAGTTGACCCAAAGTGTAGACCATTACCTTGTGATTCAGTATTTAATTGTGGTGCTGCAATGGATTTTTCAGGGTAAAGGTATCGGGGTTGTCAGTAACGTCAACTTTTACCAGACCGCTAATCCTCGCGAGACTCCCATTAGCCCGGACATCGCGGTAGTGGAGGGACTACCCGAAAACCGCAAACCTGAAGATAAATCGAGCTATTACGTGGGTGAAACCAGCCCGGCCCCACGGGTGGTCTTTGAAATAGCCAGCAAAGAAACCTGGCGGCAAGACCTGGAAGAAAAACCGGCCAGGTATAGCGCTATGGGGGTTAGCGAATATTTTGTTTATGCCCCGAACGAACAAACCGTCTGGACCAGGCAATGGCGCGCTCATAACAGACTGATAGGCTGGCATCGAAATGCCGCTTCGGGTGAATTTGAGCTAGTCAAGAAAGATGCTAACGACCACCTGTGGAGTGAAGAACTGGCAAGCTGGCTGGTGGTCGAACCGGCGGGGTTGCGGCTGTACGATGCTAACGGTCAGCTTCGCCTGACTGAGTCGGAAGCCTTGCAACAAAATCTTGCGGCGGAACGGTCAAGAGCCGAAGCCGAAAGGCACCGCGCAAATCTGGCGGACCTGCAAAAACAAAAGCTGGCCGAGAAACTTAAAGAGTTAGGTATCAACCCGGAAGAACTTTTATAAACCAGGGTAACTAGAGAAAAAGAGGAAGAAGCATGTCGGAGCGGACAGGAAAGGCAGGCATAGCCGGGAATTTCGAGGAATGGGACGAGCGAATGGTCCAACCGGCCCTCAAAAAAGCCCCGGAACGCAAGGACTTTAAGACCAATTCGGGCCTTTCCATCAAAAGATTATATACTCCCGACGACCTGGCCGGGCAGGATTACGACCGCGACCTGGGTTACCCGGGGCAATACCCTTTCACCAGGGGCGTCCAGCCGACCATGTACCGTTCGCGTTTCTGGACCATGCGCCAGTACGCCGGGTTTTCCTCAGCCGTCGAGTCAAACAAACGCTACCATTACCTTTTAAGTCAGGGTCAGACCGGACTTTCAGTTGCCTTCGACCTGCCAACTCAGATGGGTTATGACGCCGATCACCCGATGTCCGACGGTGAAGTGGGCAAAGTGGGCGTTTCGATTTGTTCGCTGGATGATATGGAAGACCTGCTTAGGGGTCTGCCGCTCGACAAAATCAGCACCAGCATGACCATCAACTCGACTGCTTCTATCCTGCTGGCCTTCTATATTGCTGTAGCCAAAAAGAACGGGGTCGCACCGAGCAAAATCAACGGCACTGTCCAGAACGACATTTTAAAAGAATATATCGCCCGTGGCACCTACATCTACCCGCCCGAACCATCGCTCCGCCTCATCACCGACATGATTGCCTACTGCACCACCGATGTACCAAACTGGAACACCATTTCGATTTCAGGCTATCATATCCGGGAGGCGGGCAGCACCGCCGTCCAGGAAGTCGCCTTTACCCTGGCGGACGGTATCGCCTATGTGGAAGCGGCCAGGGCTGCCGGGCAGGACGTGGACAAATTTGCAGCCCGGCTTTCGTTCTTTTTTAACGCACACAACGACTTTTTGGAGGAGATCGCCAAGTTCCGGGCGGCCCGCCGCCTCTGGGCCAAAATAATGCGCGAACGCTTCGGGGCGCAGGACCCCCGCTCCTGGATGCTGCGCTTCCATACCCAGACCGCCGGTTCGATGCTGACCGCCCAGCAGGTTGAAAATAATATCGTGCGGGTGACGGTCCAGGCCCTGGCGGCGGTCCTTGGCGGTACCCAATCGCTCCATACAAACGGCATGGATGAAGCCCTGGCTCTGCCTACCGAAAAAGCGGCCAGGATTGCCCTGCGGACCCAGCAAATCCTGGCCTACGAAAGCAACGTGGCCGACACGGTGGACCCCCTGGCCGGTTCTTATTATATTGAGAGCCTGACCAACGAAATCGAGAAAGAGGCCCAGGACTATCTCGACAAAATCGACGCGATGGGTGGCACCCTGAAAGCCCTCGAAAACGGCTTCTTCCACCAGGAAATCGAAGATGCCGCCTTCCAGTGGCAGACTGAGGTCGAGAGCGGAAAGCGGGTTATAGTCGGGGTTAATAAGTTCAACATCGAGGAACAAGAAAAGGTCGAGCGACTGGAACTAAACCCGGCTTTGCGGGAAGAGCAAATCGCCCGGCTGGCGGCTTTACGGGCGCGGCGCAACCAGTCCGAGGTCCAGGCCCGGCTCCAGGGGCTGGCCTCGGCGGCCCAGGGTCGCGACAACCTGATGCCCCATATTATAGGATGTGTCGAAAGCCTGGTGACGCTTGGCGAAATCTGCGACACCCTGCGGGGAGTTTTCGGGGTCTACCGGCCCTTCTAATCTTATGATAAGTAAACTGATAAGGAAATTTAACCTGAAAAGGCGGCAAAACCGGGGTATCAATGGCGGATAAACCTCGCGGGTTGTTGCGCGGGCCAAAGTTCAACGGCAAACATACGACCCTGATTGCCCCTGCTTTTTCGATGGTTGAAATGTTGCGGGATGACGACCGGGTGACGAAAATCGTGATTGGGGTTATCAAGCCGCGCAAAGGGAGCGGCATCAGCCTGAAAGCCGTCACCATCGAGGCCGGGTTGCGCCTGACCGTATCCGGGCCTTCGAGTGTCCAGCAATTCTATGCCTACACCTCCGAACCGGAAGCGGTAAAAGAAGCCCTGGAACGCCTCTATCCTAACTAAACCACCCAATGCACCTGAACTCATTATCAGGCCAGTTTAACCTCTACTTCGAGTGTGCCACTTTCAAATTGATAACTCACCGGCATATTCAATTTTGAAAGGACCTTTCGCATAACGCGGTTGGTCGGGTGAATTTCCGAGTGAAGGCTCGTCACCCCATCCCGCCCCGCCAACTCCACCAACCTTTTTAGCAAGACGGTCCCGATACCCTGGCCCTGCCATTCATCCCTCACCAGCAAAGCAAAATCGGCCTGGGTGCAATCGCGGGGATTGATGTGCCATTCCCCAAGCCCGATGATTTTCTCCCGAGAATCTTCCCGGACGGTTGCCAGCAAAACCTGGGTCAGCCAGGCATTTTCCAGCCAGAGTTGCCGGGCCATCGTTTCGGCCCGCGCCGGGTTAAAGGCCGGGACCGGCGAGAGGAAGCGCAGGTAGCGCGTATCGGCAGAAACCCCCATTAGAAGGTCAGTTAGCAGGGGCAAATCCTGGGCGGTTGCCAGGCGCAGGTTGTAATCATGACCCGCTTTTGTGGCCCAGGCCGCTTCTTCGACCTGCTGGTAAAGCCGCCAGCCCAGTTGAATAGGTTTCTTTTTATTGATAGTTAACAATTGACACCTGCTTTTCCGGTTTCTTGTTCGTTCTAAGTTATAAAACAGACCGATTGGTCTGTTTTTAAGGCATAAAAAAGGGCGCGTTTAGGGCCGCAAATTTTGTTCCAAAATATATTTAAGGTACTCAACCACCGCCTCGATATGCGAACTATCCTGGTAAAGCCTTGATAGCATGATACCACCCTCGACCGAAGCGATTACCAACGAAGCCAGTTTCTGGCTATCCACACCGGGCCGCATTTCGCCTCGTTCGACCCCTATTTTAAGGGTATAACGGATTGACTCGAAAAGGCGGTTTAGCTCGGAATGGGCCCGCTCTTTCAGGGCCGGTTGGGTATCATCGGCCTCTATAACGGTCTTCATAATCGGGCACCCGCCCGGCAGGACCGGGTCGGTGGCGGTCAGGGAAAAGGCTTCAATAATGGCGACCAGGCGGTTATAGGTGTTGGGCTGGGCCAGGATAGCCGCCCGGATGCGCTGGTTGACCAGCCCAACCGAGTAGTCGAAGGCTTCCAGGGCCAATTCTTCCTTGCTGCCGAAATGGTTGTATATGCCGCCTTTTTCCAGGCCGGTCGCCCGCATAATATCACTGAGGGACGCGCCGTAATAACCCTGCTCGTTAAAGAGGCGGGCGGCGCGGTGGATGATAACTTCGCGGGTCTGTTCGCCTTTTTTCATACTGGCCTTTCATTTTCAGACCGACTGGTCGGTCTGTTCCTATGGTAACAAAATAGGCAAGCCCTGTCAATACGCCAACTTGCCTACTCTATTTGCTACTCTTCTGATGTGCCCAGTATCAACCGCCGCGCCGCAAGCGGTCGGCCAGGGTATTGTAAAAATACTGCTTGGGTTGGAGCCGGGCAAAATATGCGTTGTTGGGCGAGTTGGTAATGTGAAGCATATCCTGGTCTTCAATCGAGAAATCAGGCTGGCCGTCAATTGTGACCGAAGCGCCCTTGCGCGTACCGACATAAAGGGTCACAGTAGAGCTTTCCGGCACAATCAGGTGGCCGAGCAAATTGAGGTGGGGCGCAATGGCGCTGATGACCATCGCCCGCATGGTCGGGGCCACCACTGGACCGCCAGTTGCAAGCGAATAGGCGGTCGACCCGGTCGCGGTGCTGACAATAACGCCGTCCCCGATATAGGTCGTGAGGGGTGAACCATCCACGTCCAGCTTGACGTCAATCACGCCCGACAGGAACGAGCGGCCCACCACAATATCGTTGAGGCCGACATATTCGCCGACCACCTTATCGTGGCGGATAAGCTGAGCCTTGAGCATGGCCCGTTCTTCCAGCCAATGCTTGCCCTCGACAAAAGCCGGGACCTTTTCGAGGGCCGTCGCCGGGTCGAGTTCGGCCAGGAACCCGAAACGCCCGAAATCCACCCCGGTGATGGGTTTGCCGTGCATGGCGGCAGTCTTGGCGGCGTGCAGGATGGTACCGTCACCACCAAAAACAAAGACCAGGTCCAGTTCGGGTACAACTTTGGCGAACTCACCATTATCCGGCACAATTCCCCGCCAGACCTTTACGCCTTCTCTTTCCAGTTCCTTGCTAAAGGCATCCGCCAGGCGGTCCGCTTCAGGGGGCGGCACCGGTCGCAGCACTACACCGACATTTTTTAACACGCGTTCCTCGCTCCTTTTGTTTTAGTTTAATTTTCCGGTGCCGAAGCCATAACTTCTTCTATCAAAAGCTGCGGGTCAGTCAAAGTCTGTTCGCCTGCCTGCGTGCCGTTCAGCAGATAGGCCAAAAACTCGCGGTTCCCTTCCGTACCCAGGATGGGCGAGTTTATCAGACCGCGTATTTCAAAGTGATGCTCACCGCACCATTCTATCAAATCCTTCAATACTGCGCGATGCACGGCGGGGTCTTTGATAATCCCGCCCTTGCCGACCTGTTCGCGGCCTGCCTCGAACTGCGGTTTGACCAGGGCCACGATAGGGGCCTCCGGCTGGCTCAGCCGCCGGGCCGCCGGTAAGACCAGTTTGAGCGAAATAAAACTGACATCAATCACGACCATTTCGGCCAGGGGTGAGGGGGTATCCCCTTCCGGAGTTGTGCCGGAAACGTCGGGCAAAGCGGGCAGAGCTTCCAGGTAGCGGATATTGGTCTTATCCAGCACCAGCACTCGCGGGTCGTTTCGAATCTTCCAGTCAAGCTGGTTCTGGCCCACGTCCACGGCGAAAACGAGTTTTGCCCCTCTTTGCAAGACGCAGTCGGTAAAGCCGCCCGTACTGGCCCCTATATCGAGGACCAATTTCCCTGCCGGGTTGACCCCGAACTGGTCGAGGGCTTTTTCCAGTTTGAGACCACCCCGGCTGACATACTTCAGGGTTGCACCGGCCTTGAGAGTAAGCCCGGCGGCGGCAGCCTGGTCGAGGTTCTCGCCCGGTTTATCCACCCGGCGCGTCCCGGCCAGTACCTGCCCGGCCATCACCAGGGCCTTGGCTTTCTCCCGCGAGTCGGCCAGCCCCAGGTCTACCAGCCACTGGTCTACCCTGCGTTTTTCCTTCAAAATTGTGGTTCCTATCTAGTCAAACCTACCCGAAAGGCTCTCTGAGCATAAAATGAGCCTGGCCTTTCCCAAAAGCCCGGCGTATTTAAGGCTTTATTATAATCATTGTTGGGGTTAATAACAACCTGAAAAAAAGCCACCTCCCCCAAAACGGAAAGTGGCTTTTTTGGTTCAACTCGAAGATTTAGCCGACAACCTCGATATTATCCAGGCCGCCGTAGAGATCGTACCAGGGTTTCGCGCCTTTATAGACTGCCCGGTTGACCACCTCGATATTTTTGACGCCCTGGTCGAGCAACCATTCTTCGAGAGCGTCACCACCGGACCTGGCAAAGACCGGGATACCCTGTTTCCAGGTCGCCCGACCACACAGCACCCCACTATAGGGTGTACCGGCTTCGGCTGCAAGGTCGAGGTTTTCCTCAAAGACATCGTTATCAACCCCGGCGGAGAGGTAAATAAACGGTCTTCTGGCAACTGCCGCCGCTGCTTTGAAAGCTTCGATGGCCCCGGCCTTGTCGTAGGCTGCTTCGCCACCTTTGAAAGCCCGGCTCCCTTCCAGGTAAGCCACGTTAATCGGGATTTCCACCTTCAAAATATCCACCAGGTAACGATCCTTGGAAAATTCTTCCATGTAGCGGGCCACGTAGTCGGGCTTCTTTTTGGCAAATTCCAGGCCGTTCTCGTCCAGGCCATCCTGGTACGCGATAATTTCCAGGAAGAAGGGGACATCCAGGGCCTGGCACTCCGCGCCTACTCGTTCGACAAAAGCGTGCTTGATATTGTTGATTTCGGCGGTGTCATAGGGATTGTAATACAACAAAATTTTGACGGCGTCAGCACCGGCTTCAACCAGGCGGCGGGCGCTCCAATCCACAAGAAGGTCGGGCAACCGCCCCTCCACCGTCGCGTCATACCCGGTCTTTTCGTAAGAGAGCAGCACCCCAGTGCCGGGGGCCTTTTCTTCCAGGGCGGGGAGGCCATATTCAGGGTCCATCAGGATAGCGCTGGCATGACGGGTCAGGACTTTTGTAACCCGCTTCTTGAACTCGGTCAATTCCGAATCGGGAATTGGCTCTCCGCGCAACTTTTCAATACTCTTTTTAAGGGAGCCGCGCTGGTCCATCGCCGCAGCCGCAATAATCCCATTGTTGTCAGCGGTAGCTTGGAGATGATTAAATTTACCCCTGCTCATTGTAACTTTAGGCATAACACTCCTCGTAGTTTACCTATCAACTTAGACTCAAATCGCTTCGTTTACCGTGTTATTTGTGTTCTCTCCGAAGATAATCCAACTTGCTCACTTTGGCAAATCTTCTTTAGGTTAAGGCAACCGTCTGCCAAATAAGGTATAATTACACCCGGAGATTGCCCCATCCGGTAGTTCAGTACCCTTACATGATACCACTAACCGTAAATATTTGGGTAAATTTTCACAATATTTTTTTATTTTTTATAGAACGGATGCAGGGGTGGCTGGTAACCGGCCCTGTAACAGACAATGAGCCAACAAACAATCTTTCAACGAATAGGTGGCTTCCCAACTTTCGAGCGCCTGGTAAACGATTTTTACAGCCGGGTGGAAGCCGACCCCGAACTACGCCCGGTCTTCCCGGCGGAATTGGAAGAAGGCAAACGCGCCCAGATGCTTTTCCTGGCCCAATATTTTGGCGGGCCGGATGTTTACAGCCAGGAGCGGGGCCACCCTCGCTTACGCATGCGCCACGCTCCTTTTGAAATCGGCCAACACGAACGCGATTTATGGCTGGGTCACATGCTGGCGGCTATTGATGCGGTCAGTATCACCGAACCGGCCCGCACCGAGATGCGCGAATATTTCAACCGGGCGGCTACTTTCATGATTAACAAACTCGACCCAGGCCATCCGTCGCTTAAAGTAGTCAGAAGCCAGTAGGCAGAGGCCAGAGGCCCGAAGTCGGTAGGTAATGTTTAGTAAAAAGTGTTGAACGTGTGAAGTTGGGCAAAACAAAACCCTGCCTTTCCTGGTGGATTAGCAGGGTTTTGTTTTTGTCAGATATACGAGCGCGGGATTTCTAGATTTCGCCCGCCCTCATAGAATAGCAACCATTAGCAGACATTTTTTACTGGCTTCTGGCCTCTGCCTACTGGCCTCTGCCCTCTGACTACTAATCACCGTCCCTGGACCGCGTTGGCCCGACGAATAAGCGCGTCCACCGTAACGGCGGCGACCAGCACGATACCCTCGACGATTTCGCGGATTTCCTGGCCCTGGCCCAACAGGTTCAAGCCGTTTTCGAGGCCGCCAATGATGATAGCGCCCAGCACGACCGCCCAGACCGAGCCCCGGCCACCAAACAGCGAAACGCCGCCAACCACCGCCGCCGCGATAGCGTTCAGCAGCAAGGTCGGGTTAATTTGCGAGTCGGCAGCGGTACCGCGAGATACCTGCAAAATACCGCCAACCGCTGCCAGGCTGGAAGCCAGCGTAAAAATCGCGATCCTCAGACCGACCACGTTAATACCGGCGCGGCGGGAAGCCTCGGCATTACCACCGACCGCGTAGACGTGGCGTCCAAAAGCGGTCTGGGTCAGGATTAGCCAGAAAATGATAATCAGACAAATCCAGATAAAGAAGGACTGCGGGATACCGCCATTAAACTGGTTGGATTGGAAAATCGCAATCGCCCCGGCTACTGCTATAAGCAGAACGACGATGCGGACGATTAACCCTCCAATGCCACCCACCTTTAACCCGGCCCGGAGCCGCCGCGACCGGTTATAAAAGAGCGCTACCGCGTACAAAGCCACCCCAATCAAAGGTACGGCATAGCCCATGATAGCGTCCTGGTAGTGGGTCGCGTTAATATCGAGAATACCCCGGTCCCTGATTTGCAGGGTCGTTTGCGGTTGCAATACCAGCAAGAGCAACCCGGCGTAAGCGATAGAACCGGCCAGTGTCACGATAAAAGAGGGGATCCGCAGGATGGCGACAAAGAAACCGTTGACCAGGCCAATCAAAGCCCCCACTACTACCGCCCCCAGGATAGCCAACGAGGCCGGTAGGCCCTGCCGGACCAGCAGCACGGCCATTATCGCGCCGCAGCACTGGGAGACCGCCGCCAATGACAGGTCAATTTCGCCAAGAAGAAGGACCAGCATGGCCGCGATACCGACCGTACCAACCGTTACAATCTGGTCGGACAGGTTCGAAATATTGCGGGCTGTCAGGAAATCGCCCTGGCTCAAAATCTGAAAGACAATAATGATAATCGCCAGGGTAACCAGGACCGGGACGAACCCCAGGTCGCCCCGGAACAAATCCCGGAAAGTCCGGCCACCTGCCGCTGCCCCTACCCCGGCGGCTGCCGTTGGTTGGGCTTCCTCACCGGTAGGGGATTTCGACGCGCTTTGGGATTCTTCGTTTGTTGCACTCATTCTCTCTAATCCTCCTAGGCCGGGCCATTTTCAAATGCTGAAGGAGTCGGGGCAGGCATTGCGCCAAATTCAGCCCCGGTAATCGCCGCAATAATTCTCTCTTGAGTGGTGTTTTTAATATCGAAGATTCCGGCCAGCCTACCCAGGCGTAACACCGTAACCCGGTCCACTACTTCAAAAACATCCCGCAAGTTATGGGAAATAACCACTACCGAGAGGCCCTGCTCTTTAAGCCGGAGAATTAAATTTAGCACCTGGCGGGTCTGAACCACCCCCAGGGCCGCCGTCGGCTCATCCAAAAGGACCACTTTCGGATTACGAAGAATAGTTTTGGCAACCGCAATACACTGGCGTTGCCCGCCGGATAGACCCGCTACCGGCACCCGCACCGAAGGAATCCGCACATTCAGGACTTTAAGCACTTCCAGGGTCCGGCGTTCCATTTCGGCATCTTTCAGAAGGATGCCCTGCTTAGCCTCGCGGCCCAGGTACATATTTTTAACCACATCTAAATTGTCACAAAGGGCTAAATCCTGGTACACCGTTTCGATACCCTGGCGGTTTGCCTCCTGGGGACTGGTCAGATGCACCTTGTTACCTTCGACAAAAATGTCGCCAGTATCAGGTGTATAGGCACCGGCCATAATTTTAATAAGGGTAGATTTACCGGCCCCGTTATCGCCAACCAGGCCCATTACCTCACCGGGAAGTACCTCAAAATCAACATTTGTAAGAGCTTGAACAGCGCCAAAGGCTTTACTGATATTCTTCATTTCCAGGCGGGGGCGACCATACGGATTGCCTGAGCTCGCAGTCATTGACCATCTCCTCCTTGAGCTACTGAGCGAATTTTGAAGAAACGCGGGGTAGGTGCTGGTTACCCGGCCCTACCCCTTGTTGTAGCAGATTAAACCGCAATTGCAGACGGTTCAACCTGCCTTGTTAACTATATAGATTAGCTACCGCAAATGGTCTTGAACAGGTCGTTGGTGATACCGGTTAAACCTTTGCAGATGTCAGCTTTGGTCGCGTAGCCGTCTTTGACAACGGTGGTCAGGATGTTAGTCCCATCCAGGGCAACCGGGACGGACAGGGCCGACGGAATCTCTTTGCCGTTGCTATTCTTGGTGGTGGCATTGATAATACCGGACGGTAAGTTACCATCATAGAAAGCTTTGACCAGTTGCACGGTCGAAGCGACTTCTAACGGAATGGCTTTGTAAACCGACATGGCCTGGTCGCCCGCGATAATGTTCTGGATACCGGCAACGGTGGCATCCTGGCCGGTGACGAGGACTTTACCGTTCAACTTCTGGGCTTTGAGGGCCGCGATGACCGTATTAGCCATACCGTCGTTGGCGACGTAGGCAATCTGGACATCATTCTTCTGCTGGGTCAGGGCCGCTTCCATTTCGGTCTGAGCGGTGGCGTTGTTCCAGTCCGGGGTGTACTGGTCGTAAACTTTTACCAGTTCGCCGCTATCGTAAAGCGGTTTGAGCTTGTTCATAGCGCCCTGGTAGAACAGCAACGCGTTGTTATCGGTCTTGGAACCGTTAATCATAACAACTTTGTCGCCCTTTTTGTGGTGGTCTACGATGTACTGGCCCTGGATTTCACCGACCTTGACGTTGTCGAAGGAAACGTAGAAGGTCAGGTCGTCGTCCTGGATCAAGCGGTCGTAAGCGATAACCGGTACTTTAGCGGCTTTGGCTTTCTGGACGATAGCCGAGGCTTTGTCAGCGTCTTTAGCGCCAACTACCAGGATACAAGCGCCTTTGGACAGGGCAGCTTCAGCCTGGTTCTGCTGAGTATCAGCGTTGTTGCTGGCGTTAGCGTAGGTGATGGTTACGCCGGGGATAGCGGCTTTAATACCGGCTTCAAGTAACGGGTGGTCAAATTGCTCCCAGCGAGCCGAAGAATCGGTTTCAGGCAGCAGGACACCAACGTTTTTGCAGCCTTTAGCGGCGTCAAAACCAGCCGGTAATGAAGCGCTCACGGACGCCGCAGTTGTAGCAGCAGCCGTAGTCGCAGCGGCGGTAGTGGCGGCAGCCGTGGTCGCAGCGGCGGTAGTAGCAGCAGCGGTGGTGGCGGCGGCGGTGGTGGCGGCGGCCGTTGTAGCGGCAGCGGTGGTAGCGGCAGCCGTAGTCGCAGCGGCGGTAGTAGCGGCGGGGGCCGCCGTTGTGGCGACGGGAGCGGTGGTAGCCGTATTGTCACCGCAGGCAGCCAGCAATAAGCTGATAGCCAGCATTGAAACGGCTAGAACTCTCTTGTGTTTGTGAAGCATCCAGGCTTCTCCTCTCTTATGCGCCCTGCACAGGGCCGTTTGGTCAACAACAAAGTAGAACCAACGAAATTCTACCAGGCTAATGTCGAAGTACCATTTTCTTTCAGCACTAATCGAATCTCTTCCGAAGATATTATTCGCTACTGAAAGAAATTTAAGCTGGCGCAAGCTGTTTCCAGCTTGAATCCTCCTAAAGAAAATTGTAAGAACTTGACTGACCAGGTCGAACTTTCGCTGGCGATTTCCCAGTTCGATAGCTTAAATTCGCGAGGAGTTATTTGAGTGATTAGGGCAGCTCCAATGTCAATGCCCTGTTGTTTTCAATTATAAAATAATTTGATTAATGGACGCAACCCCCTTCTAATAAGAAGAATTTATCAAACTATTCTCATTTATAAGTTTAGCCTATCCCCAAAACGTTTTCGATAGCTTTGCCCTATACAAAAACGTTTTCATAAACAGGTTTTAACCTGACTTAACTTCCAGGATTTCCACAATTTAAACTGCCCTCAAGGCTTTTGGTTAAATAAAAAACAGCCCGCTTTTAAGGCAGGCTGCATTTAACTTCAAAAACTACCGGGTCGGAGTAGCACCCCTTGTCAGGGTAGCACCCGGCGTCCCCGGTGTACCGGCTGAGGTCGGGACCGGCGTGGTCGGAACCGGCGTGTAGGCGCCTGGTGCCGTCACCGTAAAGTTGTCCGGTGTCAGGACCGCACAGGCAATTCGCGCTCCACTGTTGCCGTTCGGGTCGGTCTTCTGGTCGTCGGGATTGGCCGTTAAGACCAGCGAAGCGCCATAAGCGCCAAAAAGAGCGTCGGGACCATCCTTCAAGGTAAGCAGGTTGGTGGTCACGTTATAGAGACCATTGCCGGAGGCGGGAACCACCAGGTCGGGCAGGTCGCCCGCGTGGGGGCCGTCCGGCGCTAAAAGCCCATGGTTTTTATTTTCCGGGTTAAAATGCGCTCCCGCCGAAGTGAAGTCTGGTGGTACACACTGGCCGATAGCGTGAAAATGGATGCCGTGGTCGCCTGCCGGGATACCGTTATAAATCAAATCAACCTTTACTCCATCATTCCCCTGGGTCAAAACCACGTGACCCAGCGACTTTCCATCCGCGCCTACCAGGTCGCCCTGGGCGCTGGCGTTCGTGCCGGTATAGCCGGAGGTTTGCGGGTTTGTCGCACCGCCAAGCGGGGTAGCGGTGGGCGAAGGAACCGGCGTACTGGTCGGAGTCGGAGTGGCCGTAGGAGCAGGCGTATTGGTCGGAGCGGGGGTAGGCGAACTGGTCGGCGTAACCGTGATAGCCGGACCACCGGTAGCGTCCGCGGTGCCGCTCCCATCGGTAGTGGAAACGGTCGAAGTTACCGCCGCCGTAGTCGGAGCGCTGGTAGCGGTAGGAGCAGTAGTAGCGGCATCTTCACCACAGGCAGCAAGCAAAAAAATAAGAAGGGACAGACCCCCAACCCTTTTGAGGGTCTTTCCCGGTTGAAAAATCATCGTGTACGGTTCTCTCCTTTCAGGCCAGGCCCGATTTGCCTGGACCTCGTTCCTCTTTTGGACTTTCGCCTAAAACCCTCTGTTTGAGGTGGTTTAGCGCTAATTCGCGGATTTTTCCAGGCTCAAAGCAAAAGTCTTACTTTTTATAAGTGTGTAACGACTTTGACTGCAAGGAATATACCATATTTGGCTGCCACCCGGTTTTAATGATTGGTTAAAGATAAGCGGCTCTTTGAGAAAATAAGACTAATGGTGTAGACCGGATTGGTAGGTAAATTGGCCTGGTATTGTAATAGTTGCAACTTTAGAAGAACAACCGCATTGTATAACTATCAAAAGTATAAACGGGCCTACCTGAAAAATGGTATTATGTAGACTTAAAGACCGGAAAACCGGCGATAAGAAATAAGAGTTGAGGAAGAATGGCAGAGATAAGAATCCCTTTTAATAGGCCGGGGCAAACCGGTCTCGAACAAACCTATATGGCCGACGCCCTCCAACGCGGCCATCTTTCGGGGGACGGCTATTACACCAAAAAATGCAACGCCCTTCTTGAGAACGAGCTTGGGGCCGGCAAGGTGATGCTGACAACCTCCTGTACCCACGCCCTGGAAATGGCGGCTTTGCTGCTCGATATTCAGCCGGGAGACGAGGTGATTGTGCCTTCGTTCACCTTTGTTTCTTCCATCAACGCTTTTGTTCTGCGAGGCGCGAAACCGGTCTTTGCCGACATCCGGCCCGATACTCTTAACCTGGACGAAAAACAACTGGAAAGCCTGGTGACAGAAAGGACACGTGCGATTGTCCCGGTCCACTATGCCGGGGTCGGCTGCGAAATGGCGGTTATCACCGAAGTTGCCCGAAAATACAACCTGGCGATTATCGAGGATAACGCCCAGGGTCTCTTTGCCCGCTACGAGGGCCAAAACCTGGGTACGTTCGGCCAGATGTCGGCGGTCAGTTTCCACGAAACAAAAAACTTTGTCTGCGGAGAAGGCGGGGCCATCTTTCTAAATGACCCTCAGTATTTCGAACGGGCCGAAATCATCCGGGAAAAAGGGACCAACCGGGGACGTTTCTTCCGGGGACAGGTGGACAAATATACCTGGGTGGACGTCGGTTCGAGCTATCTGCCTTCCGAAATCCTGGCCGCGTTCCTGTACGCCCAGCTTGAAGCCCGCGAAACCATTACGGCCAAACGCAAGGCCATTTTCGAGTTCTACCGGGAAAACCTGGCCGAGTGGTCCCGCGAGACCGGGGTTAAAACACCGACTATCCCGGCCAATTGCGAACAGCCCTATCACATGTTCTACCTGATTTTTGGTAGTCTGTCCGAACGAACCGCATTTATCAATTACATGCGTTCGCGGGGAATTCAAACTTCCTTCCATTATCTACCGCTCCACCTCTCGGACATGGGTCGCCAGTGGGGTTACCAGGAAGGCGATTGCCCGGTCACGGAGAAATTGAGCGACTGCATGGTGCGGTTGCCATTCTACAACGACATGACCCGCGGCGAACTGGAAGAAGTGGCCGAAACGGTCCGGGCCTTTTCAGGTGGGCTGGTAGGGATTCAGTAGCCGTTGAGCAGTTTGACGCGCCAGAGATTACAGGTTAAGAGGAAAATCCATATTCCGCTACTAAATTAGGTGAGTGGTATTTTGGAGCTAATCGCCTATAAACCGTAGAAGTCAATAACTTACCCGAATTTACGGGCTAGTTATCACTTTCTCTGCTTCAACCCTCTCTTCTAACTCTATTTCATCGGGTAAATTCTGGCGGAGCAGCGAAATATCGCCCCATAACTCGGTCCAGTTCAGTTTTGCAACAATCCCGAACCCAACCAGCCCGGCCAGCGCCGCCGCCGCCAGCCGCACTATCGCCGGTAAATGGGCTGCGCCGGTGAGGATTTGGGCTGCCAAGATTGGCGGTACGGTGCTGAAGGTCAGGTAAAGCGGTAACCGAGCGGCCTGCCAGGTAGCCTCACCCGAAGGGCGGCAATAATACCAGCCTAAACCCAACCACACCAGCGAGGTAAACCCGGTCGAAACCAGCATAGCCCAGGCGATACCGTCAATCCCGAAACCCGCCCCAATCAACAAAGTGACAATCGAGAGAACAAGGCTAAACCCGTTAATAAAAGCATAGATCCGGCTGTGCCCAAAGGCCAGCAGCAGCCCTGCGCTGGGGTGCGAGATAACCCAGAGGGCTTGCAACAAAAACAGGGGCAATAATACCTCTACTGCTGCCGCCCATTTATCGCCCAGGGCTACATCAACCAGTTCTTGCCGGACGAAAATTGCGCCCAGGAACAGGGGAAGCGTTACCGCTGCCAGCAACCCGGTAGCGGTCAGAAAAACCCGCTCCAGGTAGCGGCGGTCGGTCTGCAAACGGGCGAAAGTAGCGTAACCGACATTGTCAAAGGTCGCATTTATCAGTTTCGCGGGGATTTCGGTGGTCTTCCAACCAAGGTTATAGACGCCGAGCGCGTCGGTGCCGAGCCGGATGCCGCCGATAATAAAATCGACGTTGAAGCGGGCAAACTGGGCCAGTTCACCGCCACTTGCCGGGATACCAAAACCCAATACCTCCCGCCAGGTCTGCCAGCCGCCCCAACCCTGACCCGGTTTCCAGCGCACAATCAGCCAGGCCACCACGGTATTCAGGACGGCGCGGAGCATGGCATAAATCACCAGGCTAAAGACCCCCGCCCCCAGGAAAGCCGCCGTGATGCCCACCGCCGCGCCAGCCAGGATAGCGATGCTTTCAGGCAGAATCCGGCGGCGAAATTCAAGTTCACGGATAAGAATCGCGTGTGGTACCACACCGAGCGAGACCGCCAGAACCGCCGGGGCCATTATCCATAACACCCCAACCAGACGCGGCTCGTTGTAAACCAGGGAGAAGGGCCAGCCGGAAAGGCCACACAACAGCATTCCGCCAAGCCCCAGCACAATCGAGAGGCCAAAGGTCGCCTGGGCTACCTCGTGGCGGCGGCCCGGCATCCTCACCATCGCTCGAATCAGGGGCGTTTCAATCATTATGGTTAGCGCAGAAAAAATCAGGCTGGCTTCGGTGTAAAGTCCGAAGTCGCCCGGTTCGAGTTTGCGGGCCAAGGGCAAATAGAGCAGGCCACTGACCGCGTAGCCGATAATAAAAGAGGCGGTGGCCCACCCCCCTGCGCTAAAGGGAGTGGGCCGCCTGGTAGTGCGGTTTTGCAAGTTTTAACTCACACCTAATTTTTCGAGCAATTGGGTCGGGGCTTGCCAGTTCTGGTCGTCGAGCAAGGCCATTTTCAACTGGGCAATCGCGTCCTGTTTCTTGTTGGTGTTCATAAGCGCGATAGCATACTCGTAACGGGCCTCGGCGAAAACTTTGGCCTTCTCGATTTCGTTAGGGGCTATCTTTATAACCGCCTGATAGTTACCGAGCTTGTTATAGCAGCGAACCGGCCAGAGTTGGTACCAGAGGAAGCGGTTGTAGGGGCCGTTCTCGCTCGGTTTGAGCATCTTGGTCAGGTGTTGCTCCCAGACATCAATCGCACCCTGGCAATCGCCATTGACCGAGCGGAGATAACCGAGGTTGCGCCAGCCGTCAATATCGCCGGGATTGGCTTCGGTATATTTGGCTGCCGCGCTCAAAGCCCGGTCCATGTTGGCCTGGGGGGTAGCATCCGCACCCAGAATAGCCATAACGGTTGGTTCTTCGGTGGCGGTATAGACCGGGAAGTAGCGGTTGTCATAGCCCTTCCAGAGGGTTGTCTGTAAATCAACTCCGACCACGGTTTTGGCCTTGCGGTCCATCGAATCGTTGAAAATGAGGGTGTTGGTAGCCGTATCGTAGCCACGGATGACCCGGTAGTGGCCGATGTCGTCGCCTTCGTGCAGCCACTGCTGGGTAATCACCGGGATACCCGCCGAAAGGAACTGCCGTAAAATATCGAGCGTGCCGTTCTCCCGTATCATTGTCTTGAAGCCCTTGCTCTGGATAAACGCGGCCAATTCTTCCGGCTCGACGTGTTTATCGCCTGCGTTGGGCCGAAGCGCCGCCATACACTGGGCCTCGGTCAAGGTCACGCCATAATAGCTGAGTGCCATCACCGCCGAATCGGGCGCGCAATTGTTCCAGGTCTGAGCCAGCCAGGTCATCGGTTCGAGGACCACACCCTTTTTTATCGGGGGTAAGGCCGCCGCTTTAGTCGTGGCAGGGGCCGCCGTGGTTGCCTGGACCGCTGTTTTAGCAGGGGTGGTCGCCGGGGCGGTAGTCTTAGCCACTGTAGTCGCCAGGGCCGTGGTGGCAGCGGCGGTCGTAGGGACCGTCGTAGTCGCGGCTACCGTGGTGCTGGCGGTGGTTGCCGGGGCCGTGGTAATGGCGGCAGTCGTGGCAACAGCGGTAGTTGCTGCATCGGTAGTCGCCGCTAAGGTGGTAGCGGCGGTGGTTGTAACAACTTGCTGGACCGCCGCCGGGGCTGTGATGACTTCCAGGCCCTGGGGGACCGGGCTGCTTTCGCCCGCGCCACAACCCGCCAGTAACCCGGCTAAAATTAAAAGGACGATAAAAGATGAATACAGGTGAAACAGTTTACTTCTAACCAAACCAAAACCTCCCAATGCCGCACAATGCCACCTGGCACCCTGCGGGCCGTACGCGAGATAAATTCTTTTTTTCTTAAAGGTAAAACACGCCGTGATGTCTGGCCTTATTTAACACTAATTGGTCCTAAATGTAAAGGTTTGTTTAGGTTGATGCAAAGCTTTCTTTAAATTCTTCCTTTAACAACCTGTTAACAACATCGCCCATTTCCGTAAATCTGCACACGTGGGCATTAATCTGGAAATTATGGTATAAATATTTCATTGGCCTGAAATTGATTGGATTTGCCTATCGCGACTCGCCCCACAACTTGTTAACAAGTTGTTAAATTAGGACTATAATCAGGTTTAATTTGGCGTGAATTTAGGGACAAATGCTATGGACTTTCTAAACTTCTCCAGCCTTAACAATGAACTTAATATGGCCTTGCGCCTGGTCGCGGCTTATGTATTGAGCGGTATAATCGGTTTCGAACGGGAAAAAGCCCACCGCCCCGCCGGGTTACGGACCCATATCCTGGTCGGGGTCGGGGCTACCGCCTTCATGTTGATTTCTATCTACGGGTTCGATGGGATTGGAACTAACCGCGACCCTGCCCGCCTGGCGGCCCAGGTAGTGACCGGTATCGGGTTCATCGGGGCCGGGGCTATCTGGCGCAGCCGGAATAGCGTGGGGGGCCTGACCACCGCCGCCAGCATCTGGATTACCGCCGCCGTCGGAATGATGGTCGGTGCCGGGATGTATATTATGGGGGGTCTGGTCACTTTGATGGCCTGGTTTACTTTGCGCTGGCTTAAACCGGCCAATCACCGCCGGGTCGACTCCGGTAAAAGCAACCGTTACGGCGAACCTTCCCTAATAGAGGATGATACCGACGATTTTAATTAGAAGCCTTCGTGGTTTCTATAATTTACCAAAAATGGTATCCTGAAGACCTGATTCGAAGTATAAGGAGTCTAAAGAGCCATGCCAGCACAAACCCCCAATGATTCACCTGAAACGGGAATATCCCCAAAAGACATGGCGTTTGTTACAAAGAACGCCACGTCCACCGAACCCTACCAACCCGGCCCCGATGCCACCCATCACGAGGGGGTACCGACAGGCATTTTAACCGGGTATCATTTTACCAGCGAGAAATTTTACCCCGGCGTCGAACGCGATTACTGGGTCTATACGCCCAACCAATATGACCCGGCTAAACCGGCCTGTCTGATGGTCTTCCAGGATGGTAAGTTGTACCTGGGACCGGACGTAAATCCCCTCGCTGTCTTTGATAACCTGATTCACCGGGGAGAAATGCCGGTGACTATCGGGGTCTTTGTCCAACCGGGCGACAAGGGGCCGGGTCTGCCCATCTGGGGTGGGACCGACAACCGCAGTATCGAATACGACTCGCTGGGCGACACCTACGCCCGCTTCCTGCTCGAAGAACTTTTGCCGGACGTCGAAAAGAACGTTTCGATTACTTCTGACCCGGCGGGGCGGGCCATTTGCGGCATCAGTTCGGGCGGCATTTGCGCCTTTACGGTTGCCTGGGAACGGCCCGACGCCTTTAGCAAGGTGGTTACTCACTGCGGCAGTTTCACGGATATTCGGGGCGGCCACAACTACCCCTCGCTTATTCGCCGCAACGCCGCTAAACCGTTACGGGTCTTCTTGCAGTCAGGCTCAAACGACCTGGACGTGGTCTTTGGCAACTGGCCGCTGGCTAACCAGGAAATGGCGTCGGCCCTGGCCTACCGGGGCTACGATTACCAGTACATCTTTGGGGAAGGTGGTCACTCGCTCAAACACGGCGGCTCGATTTTCCCCGATACCCTGCGCTGGCTCTGGCGGGATTATGAGAAGTAGTCGGTGGTCAGCAGCCAGAAGTCAGTAAATTCTAAAATTTTGTGATCTGAATCAAAAGGGGACACTCGTAAAAGTGTCCCTCTTTATTTGTCTGAAAGCAGTTTATTAAGCCTTTGCGCGTAATCTCGCTGACTACTGGCTTCTGACCTCTGACTACTATTTTACGACCTCGGCTTGGTCTGGGTCCGGTAAACCAGGTTGCCGTCCTGGATCTGGTAGACCGCGAAGTCGCTCAGGGTTGTGTCGCCGTTCTGGTCAAAACTCCATTTACCGGTAACACCGTCAAAATCTTTGGTGGCGGCTACCGCACTCAGGATAGCGGCCCGGTCCTTGGCGTTGACCTTCTGAATAGCGGTCAGGGCTACGGTCATGGCCTCGTAAGCGTAGATGGTATAGTTGGAAGGCGCGCCATATTTGGCCTGGTAGCGTTTGAGGAAGTCCTGGCCTTTAGCCGGTAATTTGTCCACCGGCACCCCGCTGATAGAGCTAAAAGCCCCTTCCCCGGCGACCCCCGCTTCCTTGACAAAAGCCGGGTTGTTCAGACCGTCACCGCCCATAAACGGCGCGGTAATTCCCACTGCCCGCAGGTCGGCCAGCAACTTGCCCGGTTGCTGCTGGGCAATCCCGCCGAAGAAGATAAAGTCGGGGTTGAGGTCGCGAATCTGGCGGGCCAGGGCGCGATAGTCACTCTCCCGGCCATTTATCGAAGTCCGGCCCAGGACGGCCAGACCCCGCGCCCTCACCTCGTTACTGAAAGCGTCGGCCAGACCCTTACCGTAAGATTGAGAGTCGTCAATGACATAAAACCGTTTAGCGTTGGCTGCGCTCACGGCGTAGCTGACGTCCGCCGGGCCTTGCAGGTCGTCGGTCACAACCACCCGGAAGAAATTGCGAGGGCCGTTCGGGTAATAGACCGCCGGTTCGTTACCTTCGGTAACACCCGCCACGGCTTTGGTCAGGCCGGGGTAAGTCGCCGCCGGGCTAATCATTACCATATTGGCGGCGTTGAGAATCGGGATAGAAATTTTGGAAGCGCCACTGTTATAGGTTCCCAGGTAGACCATCGCGTCCGGGTCGGCCACGGCTTTATCGGCGTTAGCCTTTTCAACAGCCGGGTCCCACTGGCCGAGCGCCGCCGAGGCGTCGTCCAACTTCTGATAGTTGATCGTAAAATTGCCAATTTTGCCGGTGCCGTTGGTGAAATCATCCAGGGCCATCTGCATGGCGTTTTCGAGGGTGATAGTCTGGTCTTTGCTGCTGCCGGTCCGGGGCAAACTCGAATAAATCGTGATGGTGCCGCTGGTCTGCGCGCCGGGGGCGGCCACGATAGCCGGTTGGGCGGCGTTTACCGCACCCTGAATCAATTGGTTCGGACCGGGCGCTCCGGCCACGCTCCCGGCCAGCAACACTATGTTTGCCAGGACGGCCAGGGCCAGGACCGCCGCGATTTTCGAAATATTCTTCTGGGGTAACTTCACCGTAAAGTTCTTCATAAGTTTCAGTTCCAGTTCCTCGCTGTTCTTCGGAAAGACGCGGTGAAAGGCCATTTTAGAATTCCCGCCGCCAGTTTACAATCCCGGCCTCGGCCAGTAACAAAGCCAGGGGGAAGACCACCCAGGCCAGGAGTAGCGAAAGGCTCAGGCTGTCGTTACCTTCCTTGCTGCGCTGGTTGTAATCGGCTACCGCCTGCCCTTTCAGGGTGTTGAGGTCGTTGGTTATAGCTCTATAAGCGGTGGTGCCATCCCCGGATCGGATATTTAGCCCGGCGGCCACGTTACCACCCGTCACCTGGGCCCGGAAATTGGTGTCACTCTGGAGCCACACTTTGTAATCGCGGATAAAATTGTTCAGCGAGTTGACCTGGGCCGTATCGGTCAGGCCCCGACAGACATCGGCCAGGGTGCCAACCGCTTTATAGGCATTCCGCCCCGCCTGCGAAGTCGGACAGGTCGGAAGCGAAGCCGGGGTCGTGACGGTGTTGCCGTTCGCGTCTTTGGTCGCCAGCAAAAGCTCCAGTTGGTCCTTAAAATCCTGCTCGTAAAGGGGATCCCCGGTAAAAGTGGTCCCCTGGATACTCCCACCGATAACCCACTGGACCTGGTCGGCGGCGGCGTCGGTCGCGTGAAGCTGGGCGTCATTTAAAAGAGCGGTCCGGTTATAGCTGGATACGACCTGCTGCAAATTCTGGCTGCTATTGGCAAAAGTCACCCACAGGAAGGCCGAGTAAGCGATGATGATGACCAGGGCCAGGTTTACCAGGGGAATCAGGACGCGTTTAGTCCGCACGGTCAGCCAGATGTTGACCACCAGCAAAAAGACCACAAAGATGATAGTAGCGGCGGCGGCCAGGTAGACCTGCAGGTTTGCCGCGTTATTGGCATCCTCGGCGGCTTCCTCAAGCTGGTTGATATGGACGCTTCGCAAAAAGTAGAGGCTTGAAATGACTGGCTGGTAATAATCGTTCTGGCCGTTGAGGAAAGCGGTGGTCGCCTGGTCAAGCTGGTTGTTGTCGGCCAGGCCGCGCGCGTAGGCCAGGGCATCGTGAAGCCGGGAGTTCCAGGTGCTGAGATAACCAAGAGCAGTCTGGGCATCCGGTTTGAAACCTGCCGGGTAAGAGGCCAGGGCCGTATAACCGTTTTGCAGGGCGTAATCGTACTGGGCGCGCTGCGACTCAATCTGTTTCAGAATTGTCTGCTTGGCCTGGGCCACATCGGTGGTGTTGCTTACCGTGCCGGAAGCGCCAAGGGTCGGGGCTTTCTGGGCCAGGATGTAATCCGCCGTGTTAGAAACCTCACCGGACAACAATTGCGTCGCCTGGTTGGCCGCGTTGATACCGGGCACCGCTACCGAAGCAATCTGCTGGAACTTATCAATGCGAGAGCCGGTCAGTGTTATGGCCGCCAGGAAAGCCAGGGCTGCCAGAAATGCCAGTATCCAGCCGCCCAGGGTTAACTGGCCGCGCAGGGTATCGAGGCGAAATTCTGGCCGGAAACGGCTGCGCCGGGCTGGCCCAATCATCGAAGTAGGCGCCCGGTTCGGACTGGGCGCAGGTGGCCGGTTCTGGACTGGCGCCGGGGCAGGGGGTGCCGGGCGACCGCGATTAACAACGGACAAAGGAAAAGCCTCCTGGTTTTGTGGCTCGTAGCCAATCGCCAACTACATTCAATAGCAAGTTCCTACCCTGGTATTACGCAACCCGGGCAATAACAGTTTCGGTATCTTCGCTCTTTTTTCAAAACAGGCTCATTTTTGCTAACGAGTTTCTAACACATTATATGCTACAATACGCCAACTCAGTCAAAATTTATGGCTTTTGCTTTTAGCAAAGAGCGCCCTACCTTTCCCCACCGAAACCAGGAACCCATTTATTAAACGTGCAACGATTTTTAATATATTTTTAGATTAACTTTCCAGGTGTTATTAGAGAGGGTTTCTGATATGCAAGACCAATTTCAAGATTCTTCTTTTCATGATAAGACCGCGCCTTATAAATTAACAGCCGGGTCCGCTACTGCCGGGGTCGGCGGGTCGGCCACCAACCATTTTGATACTCCCGAGGAAGCCGCCGACTTCCTCGATGCCTACAGCCAGGCCGTTGTGCGGGTCGCGGAGACAGTCAGTCCCGCCGTCGTCAATATAACAGTTAATAAACCTCTGAGCGGTCGCCAGGCGCGTTATAACGGCTGGCGCGGCTACGGTCAGAACCCTTATGAGGTAAAAGGGGCCGGAAGCGGCTTCTTTATCGCCTCGGACGGTTATATCCTGACCAACCATCACGTGGTCGGGGATGCCTCCAAAATTAAGATTACCACCTCCGATGGGGCCGATTACGACGCTCACCTGGTCGGGCAAGACCCTGAAACTGACCTGGCGGTTATCCGGGCCAGCACCGGTAACAACATGCCCCAGGTAACGCTCGGCAACAGCGACACCTTGCGGGTCGGCCAGATGGTTATCGCTATCGGCAACCCCAACGGTCTTCAAAATACCGTCACAGCAGGTGTGGTCAGCGCGACCGGGCGGACTCTTAACAACCAGAGCGGGCGGTTAATTGAGAATATCATCCAGACCGACGCTGCCCTGAACCCCGGCAATAGCGGCGGTCCCCTGGTGGATAGCCACGGGCGGGTTATCGGGGTAAACACGGCTATTATCGCGATGTCGCAGGGTATCTGCTTCGCCATTCCGAGCAACACCGCCCGCTGGGTCGCTGGAATGTTGATGAAAGATGGCAAGGTTTCGCGCGGTTTTATCGGGATAAGCTGCCAACAACAGCCCATCCCGGCCCCGGTCATTCGCAGCCTGAACCTCAACCACAAAACCGGGGTTGGAGTCGTGGAAGTGACCGAGAACGGCCCTGCCGCCCGCGCCGGTCTCAAACCGGGCGACCTGATCCTCTCGCTCAACAACCAGCCGGTCGCCAGCATCTTCCAGTTGCAGCGCCACCTGACCAGCGAGGTCATCGGCAAGGATATTCCGCTCACGGCCCTGCGCGGTAACAGCCGCCTCGACCTCTATATCAGGCCAACCCTCCAATCGGCCCGGTAAAGTTGAGAAAATAAACTAAAGAAAAATAAAAGAGGGGTCCGAACGGACCCCTCTTGTTATATTTGCCTGAAATCGAAAGTTTTTTATTTATCTAAGGGTAGAGGGCAGGATTTTTAGCTGGGCCCGGTACTTGGCGACGGTCCGGCGGGCTACCCGGATACCGCGGTTTTCCAACCGCTCCACAATATCCTGGTCGGTCAGCGGTTTGACCCGGTTGCGGCCTTCCGTTTCGATGATCTCCTTAATAACGTCTTTGACGCTCAGCGAAGCCGTAAAGAAATCGCTGTAAGAAATTACCTTGCGGTTGGGTAACATTACGTACTTACCGGCGGTGGCCCGGCTGACGGTGCTTTCGTGGATACCGATATAGCTTGCCAGCATCGAGCGGGTCAACGGTTTCAGGCCGCGCACGCCGTCGCGCAAAAACTCTTCCTGGGTCTCGACCAGGCACTTTGTAATCTTGAGCATGGTCTCGCGGCGCTGGTTGATGTTCGACATAAAGAACTTCGCCCGCGCCACGTACTGGCGGACGTGTTCGCGGTCGGCATCGCTGGTGTCGACACCGGCCCCACTCATCTCGCTGCTCAACTTCTGGTACATCGAGTTAACCTTGAGGTAGAACCGTTTCGACTCGACCACCTCGACCTCGTACTGGCCTTCGCGCTCCGAGATAATCACGTCCGGCACGACATACCCGGCCTTGGCCCCACCGCTTTTCATCTGGACCCCGTTAACATCGCTGGTCTGGCCTTCTGCCGGGAACGGGTTGAGATACTTCTTGATGAATTCGCGGGTGGCGTGGACATCATCGACGGAAATGCCCATCTGCTGGGCGATATAGCCGTATTTATGCTCACCGAGGGCCGTAAAGTGTTCCTCAATCATCTTCTGGACATTCGGGTCTTCGACGCCCTGCTCTTTGAGGAAGCGGACCTGGATAAGCAGGCATTCCTGGAAGTCACGAGCCCCTACGCCTGGGGGAGCCACGTTCTGCAATTCTTTCAGGACCGTCAGGACTTCTTCCTCGTCGGTCTGGAAGGTATCGGCGACAGCTTCGAGACTGGTCGAAAGATAACCACGTTCGTCCAGGCTACCCACCAAAAATTCGGCAATGGGCATCTGGTCTTCGTTCAGGACGGTCGAAAGGTCGACCAGGATACGCTCGGAAAGGGACATTTCCGCCGCAACAATCGTAATCGGGTCGAATTCTTCGTCCCCACCCCGGCCTCCACCGCTCGACCAACCTTCATCAGGAATGTAATAATCTTCATTCGAATCGGTATATTCGTCCGAGGTAGATTTGCGCTCCCCGCTCAGGCGGTTAGCGGCACCACTGCCGGGGTTCTCGGCCAGGCAGCGCTGGCAGACCCGCCCGTTATATGAACTGCCACAAGTTGGGCAGACCTGGCGTTCGTCCAGTTCGAGGGCCGGATTTGATTCTATTTCGCGGCGGATTTCTTCTTGAAGTTCCTGGCTACTAAGCGCCAGGATCTGGTTCAAAGCTATCAAACTGGGCGAGACTCTGACCTGTTGCTCCTGCGATAATCCAATACTTAGGTCCAATTACTCGCCTCCTCTTAAATTGTTAGTAACCATAGTTAAAGTGCTTGCTTTCTAGCCTACTATCTAATGGTTTTCTCAAAACTTCCTGATAAATAATTTTTTGGTTTTACCCTTACGGCTTTTTATTACCTGCCGCGTTCCCGGACGCTGGCAAAATCATTCCGGCAATCGCCCATGTTATAATGCCCCAGGTAAATAAATTACCGAAACCATATATACTATGATAGACGGTTTTCTAAAATTTAGTGTTTAATTTACGTTATAATCTATAAGCAAGAACTGTGCCAGCCCTTTTTATAGCATAATCGGTGCCACGATACTAACTTCTGGCTAATCTTTTGTCTAACCGGCGCCAGGGGATTGCTAACAATTTAACGGGCAAATATGCTAAACTTTAGCCCGTTGTATACTGCCAAAATCTTTTAAATCCGGTAATTTTAACCCTTACTTCCGGCGCTTTACGCCGCTATTCTCAAACAATTATGAAAAGCCTGGTTGCCTACCTGAATCAAAAATCGGCGAGTGAATTACGTTTTATCGCGGAAACCTGGCAGGCTAACCTGACCGACCGTCTCTTTACCGGCAATACTTTCCAATTGGCCCAGGAGATGCAAAACGAGTTCCTGGAACGCCGCTACGTGGACAGTCTGACCCCTTTTCAGGCCGCCTGGCTAGCTTTCTTTCTCGAACTGCCCGACTATACCATTTCCTCCGACGAACTTGTCCGGCAGCAACCGGAAGCCGCCGACCGGGAGTTAATGGTTAAAACGCTCAAAGCCGCCGGGGTGCTCATGGAAGAAAAAAACCTGGTCACCGACAAAAGCCCATCGCCCCAGCCCGATCCTGCTCCACCCAAACCCCGGCCAGGCTGGGGAGAGATTTACGGCGGGCGTAACCGCGACAAACTGGCCGGGTCTTTGAAAACAATCCAGACCAGCCTGGTAGTACCCCGCGAACTGGCCCGGCCCCTGGCCCGCCTGCTGGCCGAGAAAAAAACCGACAGCGATCCGGGGAACGGTCAACCTACCCTCAAAAAGACCCAGTTACCCCTGAAAAACTTGCTCTACGCCCTTGAAATCGAAAGGTTGGAGCAATCCGCCGAGACCTGGAACCTGACCGGGCTTTTAGGTAACGCCACCCCGGCCCAACTAATCGCCGAACTGGTCCAGGCTCTCACCGACCAGGCTCAACAAGAGCGGGTGCTGGCAGACATGGGCGAGACCAGCCGGGAACTTTTCAAGCTGCTCAAAATGAAAGGGGGCCGAACTACCCTTGGAGACTTGCTGGGAGATTATGTCAGCCTGAAACGACTGGGGCGGAGTTTGCGCCCGCTGCTGGATGTGCAACTGGTCTGGGAAGCCTTCGAAGGTGGAGAAAACATGGTTTTTATCCCGGAGGAAATCCAGCAACCCCGGAAATCGGCCCCGGTAGCTCCTACCGAAGCCCTGCAAACGGTCAACCCGCCGGGACGGCCCACGCTTTTTCCGCCTTACGCGCTGGCCTGGGACATGTTGACCTTTCTAAACTACATTACGACCAATGACCTTAAACTGACCAACCAGGCCCTGATACCCAAGCGCGACCTGAAAAAAATTAGCTCTCAACTCTGGCCCCTTTCCCTATCAGGCGAGGACACCTCCGGGCCGGAATACCAGCGTCTCGACTTCCTGGTGCGAATGTGTTTTGCCCTGTCGTTATACAGAACCGAATCCCAGACCTGGCGGCTGCAACCGGGCGCAGAGTTTGAAGCCTGGCTTGAACTCGATTTTTCCCGACAAATGCGTAAAGTGGTTGACCACTGGCTCAACAGCCCCGGTTGGAGCGGACCGGTGGAATTTCCTTATTATTACCACAACATAAAAACGCTTGGACAGGCCAACCGGACAATGGTGGAGTGGCTCAAAGAGTGCGAGCCGGGGGCCTGGTATTCCCTGGACGACCTTATCCAGAAGGTCCAGCGCGAAAACCCTTACTTCATCCTCCCGCGCCGCGACCTGTTGCAAATGATTGGCTTGAAACGGCTGACCGATTTGAGCAAACAATGGCTGCAAATCGAGGGCACCATTATCCAGAAAACCTTTCAAACAGTCCTGGAATGGCTCGGTATCGTCCAGATTGGCCGTTCGGAAACGGGTAGGGCGGTAGCATTCAGCCTGACCGAGTTTGGGGCCGAGGTATGTGGTCGCACCAATCCAGGCTCTAGCGAATTGCCCCGGACACCCTATCCCTTGCTGGTCCAGCCCAATTTTGAGATTATGCTGTTTGCGCCGGAAGTAGAAACGCTCTGGACCCTGGAGAAATTTGCCGACCTGAAGAAGCTTGACCAGGTTAGCCTCTACACCCTGACAAAAGAATCGGTGCTGCGCGGCCTGGAAACGGGTCTGACCGTGGCCCAAATCCAGGAGTGGCTCCAAAAACGCAACCCTCAACCTCTCCCCCAGAACCTGGCGATTTCGTTGCAAGACTGGAGTAAAGGGTTCAAACGGGTCCAAATTGCCGAGGTGACGCTCCTTGAGGTAGAAGACCCAGCGGTGCTGGACGAATTGATAAACTCGAAACAGTTCTCGGACAGTATCGAGCGGCGCATCTCACCGACCGCCGCCCTGGTGCGTCTGCCGGAAGTTAGCGAGAACCGTCGTAACAACCCGCTCAAGACCTACAAAACGCGCCTGAAAAACGGCGGCTTCTTTGCTGACTAGACCTTTTTGCTAAAAAATCCTGACTAAGGGAGGTAGCAAATATGACCTGCTTTAACCGAAAAATTCCCGCCTTTCTATTGGCCGGGCTACTTTTCCTGGCGGCTTGTGGCGACCTTACCACCCCAACGGCTGTACCCGCCCCTACTCCTACGGGTAAAACCCTGCCAACTTCGGTGCCAACCTCTGTAACAACGGCTACGACGGTGGCAAAGTTTACCCCGGTAGCAACTATCGCAACAACTACCTCAACCCCTGAAAGCAACCTAGAAGCAGCGCCGGGGTGGGTGATTCCAACATCGGACGGGGCACGCTGGCAGTTACTCCAGCCCTATACATCTTCAAATGGAGCCTTAACAGGAATGCCAATGGAAGCAAAGGGGAATAACGGCGCGCTCTGGATTAAATACCCAGCTTTCAAAAATGGGGCAGGGGGTGGTTGGCCCGATTGGCCGCTTGGAGATTACGAGATTAACTACCGGCCTTCAAACTCAAATAAAGACGAGTTACTTAAAATTTTTCCGGCCATTTCCGAACCTTCCAACCCACCCTGTCAAAGTTGCCAGCTTTACAATTATGTAAACATGGTTGCGACAGTTGCGGACAATCATTTTCTGGTGGAAGTCGGGATGAGAGAGACTAACGCCCAGAACGGCGGCAACATACAACTCTGGTGGTTCGAGCCGGACACCCAGACCGTCAAATTAATCCTGACCGGACCAGAAATCGGGGGTGGGCGCTTCTCGGTGGAAACGCATAACACTAACTGGCTCTTTTTCAACCAGTGGCGCACCGCTCTTAACCCGGAACCTTTTTCCACTGACGATGCCCAGGCTTTCGTAATAAATCTATTAACAGGTGAAAAGACCGAAGTTAAGCTAGGCGATGAAAATGTGGCGAACCAACCAACCTGGCAGCCTGATAACAAATTATATTTTGCGGTTAAGGACGCTAACGGGAAAAATAATAGTCGGGTGCTAGACCCGCAGACAGGCGCGGTCAGCCCCGGCTAATTCGGGTTTGATTAGGAATTTAACCCGGTAACTCGATTTGTGGGAAGTCATGGGCCCAAAACTCTTGTATAGCAGCTAGAACTCTTTGCTGTTCGGCAGGTTCAATACCCATTTCCTCGAAATTTTCCTTTTTCCAGTAGGGGAAATGCAAAAAGACCGCCAGGGGATTTACCTTTATCTCCATGTGAAAATCCATAATCCCATGGGTAAACGTCCCGGCCATAATCATGAATTGCCACCAGGCGTTTTTATTACGAAACCCGCCCCGGTCAGGAATATAACCTTCGAAACCGGGTCCGAAAAAAGCCCCGTTCAACCGGATACGACCCTCAATATGCCGGTTCAATTCTTCGAGTTCTTCCGCCGGAACCCATAGCTCCTCGTGCTGGCGTGCCCCGACCACCCGCCGCTCGTACCGGGAAATAAAATCGTCGCTAACCGAGAACTCGGTGACGTACCCGGCGAAAGGAGCGCTTTTGGCGTTCCAATCGCGGGCAATCTGGGCGGCGTATTCGTAATTCAAGACCGGGTAGAAAATTGGTTGCTCCGGTAACCGCGGCGGCCAGGCCCGCATCCCCGAATCGAAGACCAGTTGTAACTCTTTAAGCCCGGTAGGGCGAAAAAGAAGCATAAGCTTAAAACTTTCTCTTTAAGCTTCCCTGGTTTCTATAAGGCGGTCAATCAGGGGCTGGGCGGTCGCTTCCGACGCCCACTGGGCGGCGTAGAGTTCTTCCAGCTTTGGCATAAGGGTAGCCGCTTCCTGCAAAAGCTCGACCCCGGTCAGGAAATCGTCCTGGTGAATATTTTCGGCTTCGAGGCGGTTATTCTTGCCCATGTTATGGTAATTATCGAGTGGGAACGCCAGCCCGGTGGCGGTATACCCCATCAGGATAGCCGTGCTGGCCTCGCACCGCCCACCACTCATAAGCTGGCGCTGGACCTTGACCGGCCCATCCTCGGAACGCTGCTGCAAATTCTTCCCGGCCTGTTTCAGGACAAACTCGGCTTGCTCGCTAAAGGTGAAAGCCCTATCCCCCACCCGCACGACCGGGCCTTCCCCCTGGAGGGCGCCCGGCAAGGTCCGCGAGGCTTCCAGCGAAACCACGAAAGTATCTTCCGGGAGCAGCTTTTGCTGGAAGACCATTTCGGCCCCGACCAGCCCCACTTCCTCGGCCCTGGTAAAGACCCCGTAGACATTGGTTTCGGCACCATCCCGGACCAGTTTCCAGAGGGTGAGCATCGCGGCTACACATCCGACCAGGTCATCCAGCACCCGCGCGTGGATGAACCCATCCCTTAATTCGAAATCGGGCAAGTCCCAGATGCCAAAGTTTCCCGGTTGTAACTCCTGGCTGTCTTCCTCAATCTTTAGAAAAAGCCGGAAATCACGCGGGCTGCCCAGCCTGACCCCACCCACGACTGTAGCGGGTATTGGCCGGGAAAGGTCGTTGCTAACAAAGACCCGCACCTCGAACGGCTCTTTGAAATAATCCGGCATCACCCCACCCAACAAGCGGCCTGACCAGTTGGCCTGTGGATATTCCGCAAAACTGCCCGCCGCTTCCAGTTCGAAGGCCGGGTGGTCGGTATGAGCCATCAGGGCCAGCGGGCGGCAGGGCGCGCCTTTCTGATAATGCGCGATGATATTGCCGTAGGGGTCCACCTCATATGGGATAGCGTAGCGGTCGAGAAAAGCCCGGATAGCCCGGCCTATCGCCTGCTCATGATAGGAGGTTGTCGGGATAGATACTATCTCACGTAAAGTATCGAGGTAAAACTGGGCATCAGGCGGAATATACATGTGATTAACTTTCTATATTAGTGCTACTAAAACCGGCAGTTAAAGGAATTTTAGCATATAACCAAACAGCGTACTTTTTTACTTCCTTTGCATGTATAAAAACTTTAACTGTAAAACGGGGACACAACCAGCCCGGTATGTTAAAATGCTTCAAACCTTTAGCTTTCCGCCAACACAAAGGGTCGGATTATAGAGCGCGGGCCCGCCCGTTCAGGTTAGTTAGCAGTTCAGTCCTGGATTTTACGGTAATTTTCATTATAGACATTGTCGAACCCAACGGGACCAAAAGTCCTATCCTAAAAGGCTATTTTGAGAGCCATTTTCATAACGTATATTAAAGCCCAGCCTCTTTTCAGGGGCCGGTATATCATTGACTTGTTTTTCTTTCGCCTGGCGCCAATGTTCTTTAATCTGAACAATTAGTCGTTCAGTTGTTACCCCAATCATACAAGCTTTGCCCAAATTATTTTCTTTTCCGGGCTCTTATCTAAATTTTACTAACCAAGGAAGTAGTAATGACCTTTTCGAAATCCTATACCGGTCAATATTTTAGTCAAACCAAATTCAATTTCTGGCTGGCGGTCCTGTTAGTAGCCGGGCTAACCCTGGCCGCCTTTAGCGCAGTTCCCACCCAGGCCGCCTTCCCCACGGTCGGGACTGGCTTTGACTCGCCATTTGGCATGAATGTTATGGGGGCATCGCGATATATGGCTAACGGTGGCGGCGATGACTACAGCCTGCCCTACCAGCAAGCAAAAGACATGGGCGTGGGCTGGACCCGCGAGGAAATCGGCTGGAACCGGGTCGAACCCAAACCCGGCCAGTGGAATTTTGGTTTCGCCGACAAAGCCGTCAACGCCGCCCTCTCCCGGAACATCCAGGTGCTGGGGTTGCTCGAATACAATGTTTCCCGTGATGGAGCCGGTAACGCCAGCATCTCCTATAGCATGCCGGACCTGAACGCCTGGGCCAACTACGTCCGGCAGACCGTCTCACATTTCAAAGGGAAAGTTAACTACTGGCAAATCTGGAACGAGCCGCAAGACCCGCGCTATTTCGCCAGCGCCGACCCCGGCCAGTACGCCCAATTGCTGGCGGTCAGTTATGATACTATCAAATCCATTGACCCGAATATAAAAGTGTTGTGCGCCGGTTTCGTCCCGGTCGGCAACGGCCTTGACTGGATGGACGCGATGATTGCCGCCGGGGGCCGCGATAAATTCGACATCCTGGCGATTCACCCTTACGTAAACGACCCGACCCCTAATACCCCGAACGGCTCGATGAGCCCCGAGCGGGGCTACTGGTTGAGCGCCGGAATGAACCTGGCCCAGGGTCTGGCCGCTCGGCTCGGCAACCGCCCTATCTGGGCCACCGAGTTCGGCTTTAACCTGACCGACACCGACCCCGGTCGCTACAATCAAGTGACCGCCGACCAGCAAGCCAACTATATCGTGCGGACCTACGCCATGGGTCTTTCCACAAACGTCCAGAAGTTCTTTGTCTACCAGTTCCACGACGACACTTCCAACCCCCGCGACCAGTATGGCCTGGTTGGGACCGATTGGAAAAGTCACAAACCTTCTTACAATGCCTATGCGTCAATGGTAGCCCGCTTGACCGGGGCAACCCCGCTCGGCCAGGTCGACCCCTACGAAGGGACAAACAGCTACGCAACCCTGTTTAACTTCGACAATGCCGGGGCGGGGACCAGTTGCCAGGCGACTCAGCCTAATAATGGCTACTGGAACTGCTATGCTTCCAGTTCGGCAAGCGTCACTATGAGCTATACCTCGGACCAGGCCCGGAGCGGCCAGGCGCTCAAGGTAGACTATAACCTGACCAATACCAGCCGGGACCGCTATGTCAGTCTGATTCCGCCCAGTTTCCCGGCCCTGAATTTCGCGCCAAAGAAAATCGGCTTCTGGGCCATGGGCGACGCCACCCAGACTGAAATGCACCTGCACGTCATTGACGCCAACAACGTGCGCTATGTCTATACCATCGGACGGATGGGTGCGCCGAGCCAGGGCTGGCAGCGTTATGAAGCTCAACTCTCCACCCCGAACGTCCCGGCAGGCCCGGTAAGTCCGGCCATGCCGCTCAAAGGGATGGAATTGGTGCTGGACGGCTGGCCGAAAAGCACAACTTACAGCGGCACCGCCTATTTCGATGATTTCTACGCCGAGGATAGCCTGCCCCTGGAAATGTACCGCTTTGCCAAGAATGGCCAGAACGTGGACGTGGTCTGGGCCGATGGCGCGTCGGGTACGGTCAACATTCCGACCGCCAGCGGTTCGGCCAAAGTTTACAGCCGGGACGGCCAGCAAAGTACCGTCAACGCCCAGAACGGCATGCTAAGCATCCAGGTAAGCGACGCCCCGACTTATATCGAACATCAGGCCCCGCCTAAAGCGGCCCCACCGGCACCAACCAATAATAATGGAAGTTGTGCAAGTTCAGGGGCTCCGAATTTACGGGCCAGTTTTCAGCCGACCTGGGATAAATTCGATTCGGCTATTACTTCTGGACTGACCAAACGAAGCTGGATGTGGGGTCCGACCAACTACCGTTACGTCCAGGAGCCCTACGACGAGGCGCCCGGCGGCTGCCGAACGGTCCTCTACTGGGATAAGAGCCGTATGGAAATCACCAACCCGAACGATAACCCAACGGATAAATATTATGTGACCAACGGCTTGCTCGCCCGCGAACTGGTCAGCGGCCAGATCCAGGTCGGCAACAACCATGTTGTTCCGGCCAGCCAGGGTCCGGCCCAGATTCCGGCGGCGGGGGACAGTGGCAACAACCCGAATACGCCAACTTATGCCGCCTTCGCTCGCGTTACAACCCTAAATAACGACAACGGCCAACCCGACCGGACCGGTCAGACAGTGATTGACACGATTGATCGCAATGGGAACACTTCTACCAATGGCTCGCTGGCAGGGTATAACGTCCATCTGACCAATTATGTAGGCACCACCCAACATAACATCGCGGACGTATTCTGGTCATTTATGAACAGCCAGGGTCCCATCAAGATAAACGGTAGCTTTATCCAGGGTGACGCGGTAGACTGGATCTACAGTATCGGGTTGCCCTTGAGTAATCCGTACTGGGCCAGGGTCACGGTCGGTGGCGTGGAGAAAGACGTGCTGATTCAGGTCTTCGAGCGGCGCGTCCTGACCTACACCCCTTCTAACCCGGATGGCTTCAAGGTTGAGATGGGCAATATCGGGGCGCACTACGCGACCTGGCGGTACGGTTCCGCTAACTAATATTTTCTCGAAACACTAAAAAACCTCTGGCTAAACGGTTAAAATCCTTTAGCCTGGAGGTTTTTTAGTGTCGGGATAAAAGGTGTTTCAAATACCAGGCGCAACTAAACCCCTTGAAAGGGAAGATAGATTGAGTATCAATTTATCACCACTTTATTTTGGTTGTGCTGCCAGGTAGATAGCCGGAAAATGCACACCACCAAAACAGTTAAGAGGTATTAGACTTTTACTAATTTATCTGAAGGTTGTTCCTTTGCCAGGACATATTTAGCCTGATAAGCCCTGAAACCCTCTTTTTTATAATGGGTTGTATACAAAAATAACAAACCCTTAAGCGGATTAGGAAAAAATTTACGAATAGTTTTGAAAAACGGTTGCGGGTGATCCCACTCCTCGGAAAGCCAATGCCCCGATACTTTCAATTTCGCACCCAATGCGCCACCACCCAGGGCATAGCCGCGAAAATGGTTTAGAACATTTTTTAGGCCATACCTGCGCCCGTAAGTATGGTAAATAATAGATTTTGGGGTTGTCCACATAACAACTCCTAACAGTTCGGCCCTTAAACCGAAGTCTACATCTTCGGCTGAAGGGAATTCCGAGCCAACCCCAAGGTTATTATCAAATGGCCCTACTAACTCGAAGCAAGAACGGCGAACAGCTAAATTAGCCCCGCCCCAATAAAAACCTTTAGGTCCTCTATAACCTGACTCAGCAGGTTTGTAAATACATTCAATAGTATAAGTTGCAGGGCAGGCTGAAATGTTAATACCTTTTACCTTTGGAGGTATTAAATTACCAGCCACTATTCCAACACCTGGCTCTTGCATAAAATGGTGGTTGATTATTTCCAGCCAATCTTCGGCAGCTTCACAATCATCATCGGTAAATGCAAATATATCGCCACGTGCTAATTCCACGGCTTTATTTAAAGCGCGACTTCTGCCAAATTGGTCCATATGATAGGTATGAATACGAGCATCCTTTTTCATGGCTTCTTTTATTGTATTTTGTAATCCCTCATCATTACCTTGCGTTACAATAATAAGTTCCCAATCCTGAAATTTCTGATTGATTATCGAATTTATTAAATATTGAATAGTGCTTCCTCTGATAGAACCAACACAAACTGAAATCAAAGTTTACCTCGCGTTTGTATCTCTAAAGGTTTAACTCTCTTGCCCGAAGCGGTACAACTATTAATACCTTACTTAGGCTTTGTTCTCCTTAATAGTTATTTCAAAATCACACTCAACTAAACCCTTGAAAGGGAAGATACATTGAGCATTTTTTTGAGTTTCTCCGCAAGAAGTTCGGGGGAAATATAAAAATTGGAGTTCTGACTGCTCTTAAACTCCGGTTCTCCGGCTAAATCATCCCAGTCGTAACCCTGCACCCTACAAATTGCCTTGAAATCAGGGCTAATATAGCCCTCGCAATGCAGCTCTAGAACGGATAAAGGGGCATCCTGCCGGAAAATAATATTGGTGAGACCGGCCCCGTGAATACCTACAAGGTATCTCGTCTTGTTGAAAATCTTCATTTGCTCGGACACAGGTAATTTCGAAGTGTCCACGACCTTGAAACCATAGTCGCGGAGTACCGTCATAACCTCGTCGTTGTTCAGTATTCGCCTGGTGGCGGAAGTGCCCCTGGTCAGAAAGATTTTCTCGTTGAAGGCATGCTGGTCACCCGGTAAATCCAATCGTTGAAGTAAATAATCCGCGATAAACTTATGCCCCACTTTCTGGCAACAATAAATTATCTCGTCTGCCAGGACATAAGAATTATCCTGGATGATCCAATTCCTATTTTTGAATTCGCCGCTGTTAATAATCTCTTTGACGAAAGGTAATTCCATGGCGTATCTTCCCAGGACAATGGGGATAGAAGGGTCAATGTTCAGGGAGTCGATCAGGCTCAATTTTCCCAAAACATCAAAAAAAAAATGGTAATAATTCCATTCCCATAAATATCTCAGGGAGATGACTTTGGGATATTTTACAATTTTCGGATATTGCTCTTTAGGAGCCTTAAAACCTTCAAGAGGAGAAGGTAGACCAAACCGCCAGGATATCAGGGTAGAGGCCGCCCCGCGGGGTAAAGAATTCTCGATAATAACCCCTTTTTTGGTGATAATGTAACCCCATTTCGGCTCAATATAAGCCGGTTCCTTACATATTTTTACGAATTCAAAAAACCCTGGCTCATATTCGGCCTTCCGAGAAAAGACGGTTTCAATTTGAGGACGGGGTTTAGATTTTTTGATTAGCTCCCAGGTACCCTTGTAAATGACTTTTTTTGACTTATTTATTAACGCCGCCATTTCATTCTCCAATTACACACATTTAAAAAACTGTAAATTTTACTCAACCAGAATGTTGAGGAATCACCCTTTAGAAAGGGACAACCCCAGAAAATTAATAAAAACTTCTAGATTTGATGGGAATTGAAACTGCCAGAAACCTGGGAAACCCCTAAAAGCCTTATTTCAAATTGACATATAATCTTTTATTCAACCAGTCAAGCGAGCACGATCCAAAAGGGTTGTTAAAAGATTAAATAGAAGGTATCAACCCCAATAAGATTATTTTCAAGATTAATTTTGCACAGTGAAAGAAACCTGTTTGCTATTTGATTGGCAATATGGGCCAGTCTTGTCTCAGGAAATTAAGTTAATACATGCTGCCTTAGACATGGATTAATCTAATTTTAACTTGAAATTATATTAGAGTCAATAGTAATTTTAAGAGATTCCTTATAATAACCGGATAGAATTGAAGGGTTACGGTTTTAAATGGGGATATATTTATACTAACCTTAGCCCTTCTTGAAGAAACGGGGGAGATAACCAGAAACACCTCATATTCTACCTTTGAACCATGGAAAACTTTTAATCATTTAAGTGATTTTGGAGAAAATAAAGAAGTAACAAAAAAGCTAAAGGTTACTCGCCATTTCCTTTAGCTTCTCTTTTTATATAACGGTTAAATTAGTAATTAATTTTTACCCGGTTTTGGGGAAAATGTTATTTCTTTTTAGCGAGACATTCCTGCGTCCGAGCTACAATTTTAACAAAATCCCCGGCCTTTAGACTGGCCCCCCCGACCAAGGCCCCGTCAATATCGGACTGGGACATAAATTCGCTGATATTATCGGGGGTAACACTCCCGCCATACTGGATCCGCACCCGGTCGCCCACCGACTGGTCATAAAGGCGCGCCACGGTCTGGCGGATAAACTTGCAAACATCATTGGCGACTTCGCCCGAGGCGGCCCGTCCGGTCCCGATAGCCCAGAGCGGTTCGTAGGCGATAACAATGCCGCTGGCGTCGTAGGAGTTTACTTCCCGCAGGGCAATCTCAACCTGAAGACCGATAATTTCTTCGGTCAGGCCCGCCTCGCGCTGAGCCAGGTTTTCACCAACCGCGATTATAGGGGTCAGGTCGTATTTGAGGGCAGCCTTAACCTTGAGGTTTATATCCTCGTTGGTTTCGTGGAAATAACCGCGCCGTTCGCTGTGCCCCAGTATAACGTAGTCACAAACTTCCCGGAGCATCAGGGGTGAAATCTCCCCGGTAAAGGCCCCGTTGTCCTTGAAATACATGTTCTGCGCGCCAAGCTTGACCTCGGTATCCTCGATCAGTTCCATGGCCGGGAATAGGGCAATAAACGGCGGGCAAATCACCGTTTCCACTTCTTCGTAGGCGTTCAGGTCGTCCAGCATTTCGTCAATCAGGGCCAGCGACTCGTCCACGGTCTTATTCATCTTCCAGTTCCCGGCAATAAGTGGGATGCGCTGGACGGGGGGCGGGGGCGGAGCATTATTACCCCGGTTAATCTGCACCATTTCTAAAATCTCTCCTCATAATTTTTAGCTCTCTTGCGAGCTTCTTTAGCGTAACTTATAAAAAATTTCGCCTGATAAACTTCCCAGGGTAAAAAACTTATCACCAAAAAGTGAATTTCCGGGTTTATAGCGCCAAACAGGCAGCTTTTACGGGTTGCCATTTACCCGCCCAACCTACTGCGCCGGGGCAGCAGTCGGTGTGCTAAAATTAAAGTTGACCGGGACCAGTCCATCGGTCTTGACGGTTACGGTCGGCCCAGGCTGGTTATTGACCAGTATGGTAATCCATTTGCCGCCCCGCTCCTGCCAGCTAAAGTAGTAAGTCCGGCCCGGATTCAGCTTTATCACGAAACCGCCATCGGGGGCCGTATCAAACCCTTTGACCTCACCTTTCGCCGCGATACCCTCCTTGCGGCCCTGGCAATCGGGGTCGTTATCGGGGGTGGAGGCTGTACACAGCTTGAAATCGGTCGAGAACTGGACCGGGCGACTGCCAAGCGGTTGGCCCTGGTTGTTGGTAATCTTGCCCGTCATGGTAATCTGGGCGTTCAACAAATCCCTGGCCTGGCTGTTGTAGTCCGACTTGGGATAATTGGTCGTGATGCTTATCAGCAGGGTTCGAGCTTCAGTCAGCTTGTTCAGGTCGGTTATGACCGTATCGCCCTGGCGGCCCTGTGAAATTAACTGGTTACTCAGGGTAAACATCGCTTTCGGGGCAATCGTAGCCAGGCTTTTGCCACTGGCGCTATCCTTGAAAAGCGGGTCGGCGGCCAGGTCGTTGTAGACCTTGATAGCACCTTCGAGGTCATTCTTGGCCTCGGCATCGGTACCCCGTTTGAGCAGGATACTCCCGCCCGCATCCAATGCCAGGGGACGAGTGGCCGCGTCAAAGATATTATTCTGCAAACCTTCTTTGTAAATTTCCAGGGCGCGGTCGGGGTTGTTGGCCTGTTCGGTTTGCTGGCCCCACTTGTAGTAACTGCTCGAAATTTCGGTCTTGGCCGTATTAATCTCGTCCTGGCTAAAATACTGGGTGTTAAGACCATCCCGGAAAAGGGCAATCGCACTCGGATAGTCGGCCTTTTGCTCGGCAGTCTGGGCCTGAGAGAGATATATCTTACCCAGGCTGGCTTTTGGCCTGGCATCGTTGAACGAGTATTTCTGGTTTAAATCGAAAGCCTGTTTGAAACGGTTCTTGGCGTCGTCGAAACTGCTGCGGGCTTGCAGGTCGTTGCCATACTCGATATAGCTATTCAAAAGGGCCTTCGCGATAACATTCCCGCTATCCTTGGAGCCGTAGGTCTTGAGAGCACCTTCCAACCGGTTGACCGCTTCGTCGTACTTACCTGCTGTGATAAGCTGCGGGGCCAGTTTGCCAAAGTTATCAATAATTTCGGGCGTGACCGAATCAACCTTCTTGGGGTCATAGCTGGCGTACCGCGATTCAGCCTTTTCCAGGAGAGTTAAAGCCTGATCGTAGTCAAGGTTAGTCGTGGCCTGGCGGCTCCATTCCAGGTAATTCTGAGCCATCCGGCTTTCCAGTTCAGAGAGCGATTGCGGCGTGCCATCCAGGTATTTTAGAGAAATCTTCTGGTAAAGGGCGTCGAGGTCTTCAAACTTGTTCTGGTTTTTGAGGTCTTCGGCCTGGCGGTAGAGAATATTCCGTACGCCTGACTTGGCCTGGTTTGCCAGGGATTCCGAGGGTTGGGCGTTGATAGCCGAGTCGTACTTGGAAAGCATGTCATTATCCAGGCTGGCGCGCTGGTCGGCGGTAAACGTCGAATAAAGCCGGGCGTTATCGGTATCGAGCTTGTCGGCCCAGGCCAGGTAAGCCTTGGCGCGGGCATCGGGAACCTGGACTTCAAAGCCGTTCGGTTTGAGTTCCGGGCTGATAACCTGGGCGTACTGGTCGAGGGCTTTCTGATAATCCCCCGCTGCGGTCAACTGGTTGCCGTACAAAAGATAGGATTCGGGCAACTCCTTGTGAAAATAAGTTGCTTCGTTGGTCAGGCGATATTCGGTGATGGCCCGGTCGTAGTTCTGCTGCTGAAAAGCCTGGTTTGCCTGGCTGGCATGGGCGGTGTTGGAAAAGATAGGCGCGGCCCCGGCCAGGGCGGCCCCCGCCAGCAATAGCAACGCCACCGAAACCCAGCCCAACCCCAGGAAAGCCTTACCCCGGCGGGCGGCGATACCCAACCCGATCAGCACAGCTAACCCGGCAGCGATCCAGCCAAAATAACTAAAGGTGCTCAGCACCCCCGCTACATCGTCAGTCGCAATGACCGCCGAAACGGCCACGAAAAAACCGAGCACGAGCAACGCCACCAGGAATACGGGGGCGTTGGAGGGTTTGCGACGGGCGGGCCGGATAGTCGAAGATGAACCTTTTGAGCCAGCAGAAGACGAGCCTTTCGGCGGTGAAACAGTTGCCATTAAACCAAAAATCCCTGGAATTAACTTGTATTACTCTTAAAACAAAAAATAGCGGAACCCCTTTCGCTCAAAGGGTTCGCGCTATTTTAACAAACCTGGCCCGATTGAACAACCTAACCCTTGAGAATCAAACGGGCGGCTTTCTCGCCACTAATCATGGTGGCGTTGATACTGCTGGCCTCGGTGAATTCGGCGGCGAAAAATAGACCCGGTTGTCCGGAACGGTTGGCGGGTAGAGTCGGGTGAATACCGGGCGGCTGGGCGAATTGGCCATACGGAATCCGGTAGAGGGCCAGCGGTTTGTAACCTTCCAGGGCCGTTTCGGCGCGAGTATCACCTTTGAAAATACGCTTTAAATCAGCCAGCCCTTTTTGATAAAGAATTTCGTCACTTTCATCAGGCACACCCAGGACGGTGCAGGAGAGCAGATGCTGACCGGAGGGGGCGTGTTCGGGTGAAATGTTACTAACCAGTACGAGATTATTGATAAAAGGGTCCGGGTTCGCATTGAGGACCAGTTTTTTGCCTGGATAAAGTGGAGCCGACCCGCGATAATAAAGATTGATGGTGCTGGTCCGGCCCTCGGGCATGGGTAGCCCGGTCAGGCGGGCCGCTTCCGGTGCGGGGGTCGAAATGACCACGACATCCCCCGTTACCATCTCACCGTCTGCCAGTTTGGCCCCGGTATAACGTCCCGCGTTATCCTTTACCAGTTCGCCCACTTTTGAATTGAGGCGGATTGCCTCCCGGTTGAACAGTTCGGCGGCAATTTGCTCCGGTATCCGGCTCATCCCGGCGGCAGGGATAGTCGTCCGACCCTGGCTGAGCATCTTGAAGTCAAACTTAAAAGCTTTCGCGCTGGTCGTGAGACTATCGTCCAAATAAACCCCACCAAAGAAAGGCCGCACAAAATTATTGATATATTTGTCGGAAAAACCCTTTTGCCTGAGAAATTGGGCGGTGGTGGTATCCGGCCCGGCAATAGTGGCGCCGATAGTCTGGCGGACCAGGTTGGCTGCCAGGAGTCCGGTCTTGATTTTATCGCCTAGGGTCACGACCGGGGCCAGGGCCGAAGGCACCGCCGTCAGGGGGTCGCGCAACGGGTCGCTCAGGGTAAAGCGCTGATCATCTTTAGCGATAATCGCTCCGGGGTCAAAGGTTTGTAAATCAAGTTGAGCAAAGTCCAACTGGCGTCTGGCGGCAGGGTAGGCTGTAAACAAGACCTGGAAGCCGCGTTCCAGGATAAACCCGTCCACTTTATCGGAGCGGACCCGGCCACCGACGCCATCGCTTGCTTCCAGAATTTCGACGGTATGTCCAGCTCGTTGAAGTATCCGCCCACACACCAGGCCACCTAACCCGGCCCCCACAATTACAATTTTCAAGTTTCCTTTTCCTGTTCTTAAATCTCTATTACTGATCAGTTGTACATTGAATCGAGATTCCTCGCCAAAATCGCACTCGGAGAGCGAAACAAATTAGCAAGCCTCCCCATCAAATCTAATAAGCAAGCTCTGGGCCAATTATACCTTTAGCAAACCTGGGAAGAATAAAATTTTGGGGGTAAGTGGTTTAAGGCTTTGTGATTTTTAACAACTTTTATTATTTTTATTGCAATATCAATAATATGTGATATTATAGCAATAAATATTAATATTAGTCATTCCGATATTGAAAATCTTAAGTCCCTGTTTGCCAGGTATCGGCTTTCTTTGGTTTTGCCCGAAATTCTGCTTCTCGAAAGCCGGACCGGTAGAGAAAAAGTGTGGTTAATGTGATGGAGATTTCGACAACTTCAACGGCACCAACCTCCCGAATCCCGGTTATCGCCCTTTTCACCGCCAACGCGATTTCGGCCATCGGCAACCGCATGACCCAACTTGCAATTCCCTGGTTTGTACTGGAAACCACCGGCAGCGCCGCCAAGACCGGCTTGGTGGCCTTCTTTGTCATCCTGCCAACCATTTTTGCCGCTTTTGTGGGCGGGCCGTTAATTGACAAACTGGGCTTCCGGCCATCCAGTATTGTGTCCGACCTTATCTGCACCGTAACTATTGGGGCGGTTCCACTGCTACATTCTTTCGGTCTGCTGGAATTCTGGGTGCTACTGGCCCTGGTCTTTACTTCCAGCCTGGTTGAGGTGCCAGGTGCCACTGCCCGGATAGCTATCCTGCCGGAACTGGCCGCGCGGGCCAACCTCTCTAACGAAAAGGCCGGTTCGTTTGAGCAGGCCACCGGGCAAGGGGCGGCCCTCGTGGGAGCGCCGCTGGCCGGGTTGCTGATAGCCTGGTTGGGAGCAAGCCAGGTCTTGTGGCTGGACGCGGCCACTTTTGCCATCTCGGCGGGGCTGGTGCTGCTTTTCGTGCCGAGAACCAAAACCCAGCCCGCCGAAAAGACTGAGGAAGAAAAACCCGGCCACTGGCTTGAGGGTGTGCTGGACGGTTTCAAGTTTATCTGGAACGACCGCCTGTTCCGTTACATTATGATCGTTGCCCTCTTTATCAATATGCTGGAAAGCGCCAAGTACAGCGTAATCATGCCTTACTATACCCAGACCTTTTTCGGGCAGGCGCTTGACCTAGGCCTGCTGGTCGCGGTAAGCGGGGGCGGGTCGGTAGCCGGGGCGCTTATCTTCGGGGCCTTCAGCGAAAGGCTGCCCAAGCGCATCTTTATTCTTTTAGGTCTGGTAATTATGGGTCTGCAATACCTGGCCCTGGCCGCGGTGCCACCTTTCTGGGTGCTGCTGGTTGTTTTCGGCCTGACAGGACTGGCGGAGGGCCCGATTAACCCGATAATGATTGCGGTTGCCTTCAACCGGGCCCCACCCAGCAAAATGGGCCGGGTTTTTGGCACAATTACAGCCGGGACCCAATTGATAACCCCGTTCGGGGTACTGGCAGCGGGGTTTATCCTTGAGCAACTTGATCTCCGGTTGTTGCTCCTGGTGATGGGGATAATTTTTATGGTCATAACCTCCACTATGTTTCTAAACCGCTATCTTCGCGAGCTTGATGCTATAAAAGGCGCTCCGCAAGCCTCGCCTGGCGCTGAAAATTAATCCACCTGAAAAGGACCCTGGCCTGATGGAAAATTTAGTAGCCACCAAAAGCAAAGACGAAATTTTACAGCCACCCGCCCGTCTGCCGGTAATCGCCCTGTTTACGGCGAACGCGGTTTCCTCGGTTGGCACCGTAATGACCCAACTTGCCCTGCCCTGGTTTGTCTTACAAACCACCGGGAGCGCCGCTAAAACGGGCCTGGTTTCCTTTTTTGTAATCATACCTACGATTTTTGCGGCTTTCATAGGCGGAACCCTGGTGGACCGGATGGGCTTCCGGCGGTCGAGCATTCTGGCCGATTGGGCTTGTACCCTCACGATAGCCCTGATACCCCTTCTTTATGCCGCCGGGATGCTCGAATTCTGGGCTTTGCTGGTGCTGGTCTTTTTCACCAGCCTGTTCGATACCCCCGGCGTGACGGCCCGGACCGCCCTGCTGCCCGTTTTGGCCGTAAAAGCTAACATGACCTTTGAGCAGGCCAGCACCGGTTCGCAGGTAATCAACCGGGTTTCTCGTCTCATTGGCGCACCTCTGGCCGGGTTACTTATCGCTATTTTTGGAGCGACCCAGGTCCTGTGGATTGACGCTTCGACCTTTGCTTTCTCGGCCCTGCTCATTATGCTGACCGTTCCGGCGGTGCGTAATCAATCCAAAGAGAAAGAAGAAAAGGAAAAGACCTCTTTCTGGGAGGAATTGCGCGAGGGAATTACCTTCCTCTGGCATGATCGCCTGATGAGGATGGTTATTATGGTCGTGATGGTTACAAATATGCTGGACGGGGCTGTCTTCGGGGTGGTGTTGCCTTTTTACGCCAAGAATTTTCTCGGCGCAGCGCTCGACCTGGGGTTACTTCTGGCAGCCAACGGCGGAGGCGCGGTAATAGGCGCTTTAATCTTTGGGGCGTTCAGCCAGAAATTACCTCAACGCTACCTTTTCGTCTATGGTTTGATGTTTGCCAGCCTGGAATTTTTCTCCCTGGCCCTGATGCCTCCGTACTGGGTGCTGATAGTCTGTTTCCTGCTGGTGGGAATAATGGTTGGACCTATCAACCCGATTATTGTCGCGGTTATGTACGCCCGCATCCCTGAAAAAAACCTGGGTAAAACAATCGGGGTGGTGGCCGGGGCGGTAAATGTCGTAACTCCTGTTGGGGTCCTTATAGCCGGGTTACTACTCGACCAGGTAAACATCCAGGTGCTGCTTGCTGTGACCGGGATACTCTATGTAGGAACAACCTCGGTCCTGGCCTTTAGCCGCGCGGTACGCCAGATTGACCAAAAAGCCGTGACTGTTAAGGCGAACTAAAAAGGACCGGAAGGATTATCGGGTTCAGTTAGCGGCAGGAGTACCAGCCCCGGTTTGCCCATCATAACGCTCCTGGGCATCAATCAGGGCGGTAAGGTTTTGACGGGACCAACTCAGGATGGCGGCTATCGGTTCTTGCATGGTTTGTCCCAGCGGGGTTAACTCGTATTCCACCCTGGGCGGCACTTCCGCGTAGACGGTCCGTTTTACCAGGCCGTTTCGTTCCAATTCCCGCAAGGTTTGCGTCAGCATCTTCTGAGATAGGCCAGTTATATGGCGTTGAAGGAACACAAAGCGGCGCGGTCCCCCTTTTAATAGATGCATCACCAGGATAGACCACTTATTAGAAAGTAAATCCACCACCTGCCGGTATGGACATGTGGACCCCAAAATGGGGCTATTTGAAATAGTATCCATTAGTAACTTTCGGGTAGCAATACCACTTTAAAGTGCCATATTGTGTTTTGAATAAATCTTTTTTATCATAATTTCTATCATAGAAACCGCCAGAGATATTGTCAAACCCTCTCTTATCTTTTCGGGATAAGGGAGTGGATTTTAATTTGCCTGAATCAGGCGACAAAGTTCTATGAATAGATAAAAAGGAGCATTTTATATAATGTACGCGCTTACCGGGGCCAGCGGACAGCTTGGCCGCCTGACAATTACAAATCTGCTTACTAAAATCCCTGCCAACCAGATAATTGCTACCACCCGCAGTCCTGAGAAACTGGCCGAATTCGCCGCCCAGGGGGTTATTGTGCGTCCCGCCGACCTGAACGACCCGGCCACGCTTGAGCCCGCTTTCGATGGTGTCACGCGGCTACTCATTATCAGTACATCCGAATTTGGGAAACAGACGGTCCAGAACCGGGCCGCCATTGAGGCCGGTTTGAGGGCCGGAGCTTCGCACCTGTTTTACACGTCGGTCCCACAAGCCGATTCGGATTTATCCCACTGGCTGTTAAAAGAACACGCCGAAACCGAAAACCTGTTGAGAGATTCGGGGGTAGCCTGGACGGCCTTAAGAAATAACGCCTATACAAATTTGTTACCGGGAATTTTGAAGTCTTTAATTGACCGAAACAAACTATACGTCTTAGGTGGCGACTCCAGGCCCGGCTGGATTAGCCGGGAGGATTGCGCCAGGGTCGCGGCGGCAGCTTTAATTGGCGGTAACCACCCGACCGGGCCACTTGAAGTTACCGGCCCGGAGGCACTCGGTCTTGCGGGGTTAACCGGGCGGCTGTCAGACCTACTGAGAGAAGAAATCACCGTCCAGGTGGTGAGCGGGGAGGAATTGGTAACTCGTTTGAAAGCCAAAAACCTGCCGGAAGTGGCGGCCTACAGCCTGGTGAGAATAGTCGACTGGCTGGTCAACGGCAATTTCAGTGGGCCTACCGACGTGGTGGAGCGGATTGCCGGGGTTAAACCGGCCCCAGTTGACGAATTCCTTAAAGAGTTTGCCGGGTCAAAAGACACGGAAGCTTTTGTACCGGGGGCCGGTAAAGCCTCTTAATCAAAAACTAAAAGGCCGCCTCGTGTGAAGCGGCCTCTTTTATTTCGCAGGAGTTAATCCAGGATACCGGCGGGTAAACCGAGCGGCAACGGGGCCGGGCGGTCCACCTGGCTGGTTAAGTGGATATGTTTCTCCTCTTTGGAGGCTTCCAGGATAGATACCATTGTATCCAACACGTGGAAAGCCAGGTCGCCACTGGCCCGGTGCTTCCGGCCCGACTGGATGGCATAGGCCATATCGGCCACACCCAGGCCGCGACTGTTAGCCGGGTAGTTGTGGCTTAACGGAATCTCGTACCAGGTGTCGGACCCAGCCCGGCGCAGTTTCACCGGCCCGCCAAAAGTATTAGGGTCCGGGACCGCCAGGGTACCTTCGGTGCCGTAAATTTCAATCGGCGGCAGATTGTGTGACCAGACATCGAAACTGGTGTTCAGGTTCGCGACGATTCCGCCTTCAAAATCGAGCACCCCGGCCACGTGGGTAGGAGTGTTGACCTGGATTTTGGTGCCGAACTTGGGCTGGCTACCGATGGTCCGTTCGACCCGTACGGCCTGGGCCGAGCCTGTAACCCGGTTGATAGGTCCAAGCAGGTTGACCAGGGCTGTCAGGTAGTAGGGGCCCATATCAAAGAGCGGTCCCGCGCCTGGCTGGAAGAAGAATTCCGGGTCCGGGTGCCATCTTTCAGGACCGGCGCTCAGCATGAAGGCATTGGCGGCCAGGGGCTGACCAATCCAACCATCATCAATTAGCTTGCGGCAGGTCTGGAGACCGGCACCCAGGAAGGTATCCGGGGCGCAACCAACTCGCAAACCTTTTTCCGCCGCCAACTTCAACATTTTTGCGGCATCGTCGCGGTTAACCGCCAGCGGCTTCTCGCTGTAGACCGATTTCCCGGCTTCCAGGGCGGCCAGGCTGACCTGGGCGTGGACGGCAGGAATGGTCAGGTTGATAACAATGTCTACAGCGGGGTCGGCCAGCAGTTCGTCAACTGAGCAGGCTTTGGGCACGCCATACTGCTCGGCCCTGGCTTTGGCCCGAGCCATATCAATGTCGGCGATGGCGGCAATTTCGAGAATACTGAACTTCTGGGGCGATTCCAGGTAAATCCCACTGATGTTCCCGGCCCCAATTATCCCTATACGGGCTTTTTTCGTAGCCATTATGAGTATCTCATTCCCTTTCTCTTAAACAATCTCAAATCCAACCGGATTATTTACTGGCCCAGAGCATGCCGCGCCGCATAATTTCGCGGGCTTCCGGCACGTCGAAGTCTAACCGGACGTGGCCGAGCGAGGTATAAAAGACCCGGCCCTTGCCCCACTTGCGCTTCCAGGCTACGGGCATTACGGTGCCGTCAATCCAGTAGGCGTGGTCGCCGTTAAAAGTGGTCGTCGCCAGGACTTCGTTGGAAGGGTCAACGTGCATATAATATTGCTCCGAGTGCATGTTGAAGTCCTGCAACCCCTCCATAACCGGGTCGTCCGTACGGATGATGTTTACCCGGTAGTCAATGACGTTACCGGGGTGTGCGACCCACTGCCCGCCAACCATAAACTGGTACTCGGTATTGTTACGGAACGAGTCACCCATACAGCCGTGCCAGCCCGCGATTCCTGCCCCGTTCTTGACTGCTTCGAGCAAGCCTTTTTCCTGGGCGTTGGTTATTGTGCCCATGGTCCAGATAGGTACAATCAGGTCGTACTCGCCCATTTTAGCGGTATCGGTATAAATGTCGAGCGTATCGAAGATGTCCACCGAGAACCCGGCATCCTCCAACAGCGGGGCAAAAAGCTCGGTCTCTTTTTTAGGTTCGTGACCTTCCCAACCGCCCCAAACCATCAGGGCCTTTTTCTTTATCGAGGTATCCAAAAAATTTCTCCTATTTTAGGACTTTAAGAAGCGAAGTCCACCCAGATGCTACCCTTTTGCGAACTTTCGACCACCTTGGTAATAAATTGTAAACCGCGTAAACCATCGTAGACGGTCGGATAACCGCCCTGTAATGGCTGACCGGCCTGGGCCCGGCGAATATCGGCGATAGCCAGTTTGTAGATATTGGCAAAAGCTTCCAGGAAACCTTCGGGGTGGCCCGGCGGTATCCGCGCCATGGCGTTGGACTCCTCGCTCATGTAGGGCTGGTTAGTCCGCCAGATTTGGATGGGCTGGCCCGGCGTCTTGATAACGAGGTCGTTGGGGTCCATCTGCCGCCATTCAAGACCGGCTTTAGTGCCATAAATCCGAATTGAAAACCTGTTTTCTTCCCCGGCGGCAATCTGGGAGCAGGTCAGAATGCCTTTCGCGCCGTTTTCCATTCTTAGCAAAATGTTGGCGTCGTCATCGAGGGCGCGGTTAGGGACGAAAGCGGTCAGGTCGGCACAGAGCGACCCAATTTTCAGCCCCGTGATGTATTCGAGCAGGTTTTCGCCGTGAGTCCCGATGTCACCGATGCTGCCACCCAGGCCCGACCGGGCCGGGTCGGTCCGCCACTGGGCCTGTTTGTTGCCCTCTTGCTCCTGGGCGGTCATCAACCAGTCCTGGATATATTCGACCAGCACCTTGCGGATTTCGCCAAGCGCGCCCGACTGCACCAGGTAGCGAGCCTGGCGAACGGTCGGATAACCGGTATAATTGTGGGTCAGGGCGAAGACCAGTTTGCGCTCCTCGACCAGTTTTACCAGGGCCTGGGCTTCTTCCAGGGTCAACGTCATCGGTTTGTCGCAAACAACCGGGATATTGTTTTCCAGGAAAGCTTTGACCACCGGAAAATGCATGTGATTGGGGGTCGCCACGATGGCAAAATCAATACCGTCCGGGCGGGCAGCCTCGGCGGCGGCCATTTCCTGGTAGCTGTCGTAAGAACGGTCCAAAAACCAGGCGGCGGCGGAAGCTCTGGCGCGGTCGGGGTCGGAAGAAAGCGCCCCGGCCACTACTGTCGCCTGGCCGTCCAGTTCGGAGGCAATCCGGTGGACCTTACCGATAAAGGCCCCGGCCCCACCGCCGACTATCCCGGCCCGCAATCTTCTAGAAAACGGTTCTTGCGTCATAAAACCTCGTCTTCTTTGACTAAAATTTCTAACTACAATTCCTGCAAAGCCTTGTAACTGTCCGTGATGTCGTCAAAAACGATGCGCGGGCGGTCCATTTCCACTACATAGTAGGCGGTGTTTGTGGTTTCGGCCTGGGCGTAAATTTCCTTCCAGGGCAAAATCCCCTGCCCGACCGGCAAGTCCACCCGGTCTTCGGTCGCAGCCATGTCCTTCATATGAAGGAGGGGGAAGCGGCCCGGATACTGTTTCAAAAGACCGAGGGCATCGGCACCACCGGTAGTGGCCCAGTAGAGGTCGAGTTCGAGCTTGACCAGTTCCGGGTCAGTCTGGTTGATGAGGGTTTCGAAAAGAGAAGTGCCTTCTACCTTATCGAACTCGAAAGCGTGGTTGTGGTAGCCGAACTGCAAATTCTCGGCTTTGGCCTGTTCGCCCAACCGGTTCAGAGTCGCGGCAACTTCTTCCAGTTGGGCGCGGGTCTGGCGGCGGTCAGGGGCCAGGAATGGCACGATGGCGTACTCGCAGCCGAGGGCGTGCATGTCGGCAAAAGCCTGGGCGGGGTCTGACTCGAAAAGGGCGAACTGGACGTGGGCGCTTTTCGCTTTCAGGCCGTAGTTAGCCAGCCTCGTGTTGAGTTCGGAGGCGGTCAGCCCGTACAACCCGGCCAACTCGACGTTCCGGTAGCCAATCTCGGCTATCTTTTGAAGGGTGCCGTCCAGGTCTTGCCCGGCCTTTTCGCGGACGGTATACATTTGTAAAGAAATTTTGTCGTTATCCATTAGAAAATAGTCCTCTTCTTAAATCAGAAATCGTCGTTGAACGTTTGCCCGTAAAGGGCCCGTCAAACGTTGAACGTGTAAAACCATTTTTAAATGGTCTGGTGCAAATTCAAAGTGTGGCGCAAGATAAAGGCGGCTTACTGCCCAGTTCGCTCCTGGCGGTAAGCCTGCCTGGTATCGAAATTACGTTTTACGTTCAACGTTTAATGTTTTCGTTATACTAGCCCCAAAATCTTCCGGTTGGTCGCCTCGTCGGAAGCGCCACCCGCGAAATCGTCAAAGGCGTGGGTCGGCGGAGTGATGAGCATCTCTTTGATGAAGGCGGCTCCTTCACGAGCACCCTGCTCGGAGTCCTTCAAAACATCTTCCCATTCGAGGACCGCCCAGCCTTTGTAACCGTACTGGGTCAGCTTCGAGAAAATCTTTTTGAAATCAACCTGCCCATCACCCAGGCTGCGGAAGCGACCGGGCCGGTCCGCCCAGTCCTGGTAGCCCGCGTAGACCCCGGCGCGGGGCGAGGGGTTGAACTCGGCATCTTTGACGTGGAAGGCTTTGATGTAATCCTTGTAAACGTCGATGTAGCCAACATAGTCAAGTTGTTGCAGGACGAAATGGGAGGGGTCGTACAGGATGTTGACCCTGGGATGGTTGCCGGTGGCGGCCAGGAATCGCTCGAAAGTAATCCCGTCGTGCAAATCTTCGCCGGGGTGGATTTCAAAGGCGAGGTCTACACCGTACTCTTCCGCCGCGTTCAGGATGGGCTGCCAGCGCCGGGCGAGTTCCTTAAAGCCAAGTTCGACCAGGCCACCGGGCCGCTGGGGCCAGGGGTAGAAGGTGTGCCAGAGCAACGCGCCGGAAAAAGTCGGCATGACGGTCAGACCCAGGTTGTGAGACGCCTTTACAGCCAGAATCATCTGGTCAACGGCCCACTCGGTGCGCGCTTTGGGGTCGCCGTGGAGTTTGGCGGGGGCAAAGGCGTCAAAGAGAATATCGAAAGCCGGGTGGACCGCTACCAGTTGGCCGCGCAGGTGGGAGGCCAGTTCGGTAATCGCCAGGCCGTTGGTGCGGCCTTTGAGTTCGTCGCAGTAATCTTTTGACTCAGCAGCCTTTTCCAGGTCAATCAGGCTGGCCGCATCAACCGGAATCTGGACTCCGACAAAGCCAAGTGACTTGGCCCAGGCCGTTATATTTTCGAGGGTATCAAAGGGAGGTTCCGTTCCGGCATATTGGGCTAGAAACAACGCCGGTCCTTTTATTTGTGCCATCTTGCTCCTCTCCGTTGCAGGTGTTTCAGGACCAAACACGGTCCTGGCTTTTAATCAATACCGTTCTATTTAAGCCCCGCGGTGCTATAATGTCTATAAATTATTTGCCCAAAAGTTGACTTATCTGGCTATCATTTCAAAAGGGGCTTGAATGGGAGAGAGAATTCAAGAAGTTTCAGTCCTGGGCGTTGGCTATTCGTTCCACACCAGGGGACATCACACTATCCAGAGGGATGGCTTGAAAAATTATCTTATAAGGCTGCAAACCGAAGGTCAGGCCCAGCTTCTGGTCGACAACCAGCTCAAAACCCTGACGGCTGGGGACCTCATGATATACGCGCCGGGGCAACCCTACGAGCTTAAAGTCCTGCCTGTCACAAGGGACACACTAGCACAATCTGCCAGCGGCGATTACTATGTCTTTTGTGAGGGGCCCTGGATTGACGAATGGTGGAGGAAACAGCCGCGCAATTTCCCTTTTAGAATTACCCTCGATGAAGGTTTGCTATCTATCTGGCGTTTGTTGATTGCCGAAAAACGGCGGGTCTGGGACGAAATTGACGAGATTTCCGGCAACCACCTCCGCAGCCTGTGCCTGGCGCTCGACCGCCTGATTCTAACCAGCAGCCAGGACTCCAGGGGCAACGCCGCGATTGCTTATAAGGTCAAGCATTTTATTGAGCAAAACGCCACGACCAATTTTTCCCTGGAAGAAGTAGCCGAGTACGCCGGGCTGAGTGTCTCGCGGATTGTCCATCTTTTCAAGGCAACTTTCGGCCAGACCATTATCGAATATGCCATTGATGTGCGGCTGGCGATTGCCTCAGAGCGGATCAGGCTGACCAGTATGCCGCTCGAACAGGTCGCCGAGACGAGCGGGTTTCGCAACTACTGCTATTTCAGCCGGATTTTCCGGGCCCGGTACAAGGTTTCACCCCGCCAGTACCGTAACGCCGCTTAACCAAGCAAGGCCCTAAACCGCTCCCGCAGAATAGCCTCGGCTTCCTCGCCAAGGCTGGCGACTACTTCGGCGGCAGGGCGGACCCGGTTGACCATTCCTACCGCTTCCCCGGCGTAAATATTGGCAACGTTATAATTTTTGGCGGTAACAGCCTGTTTTAACTCGGCCAGGGCCGCCTGGTCCTGCACCAGCGATTGTTCATGCCCATCCCAGCGGTCGGTAAAATCGTTGCGCAAGGCCCGGCCCGGCATGCTTTCCGGCCAGGGAAGGTTGTTCGCCCGGTCGTAAACCGAGGTCAGGATGGTATCGGTCTCCCTCGCAGCCAGGACGCGCTGGCGGGCCGCTTCGACGGCGTTGGTTTCGGGGCAGGCCAGAAAAGCCGTCCCCGACCAGATACCAGCGGCCCCCGCCGCCAGGACCGCCGCCACGCCGCGCCCGGAGGCTACCCCGCCGCTTGCCAGGACTGGCACCCGCACCGCTTCGAGGACCACCTGTAATAGCGGCAGGGTCGCAACCCTTTTGTTGGTATGGCCGCCCGCTTCGGTCCCCTGGGCTGCCATAAGGTCCACCCCCGCCGCCTCGGCGGCCAGGGCGTCCTCGCGGCTGTGGACCTGGGTCGCCACCAGGATACCGGCTTCTTTCAAACGCCCAACATAAGGTGAAATATCCCCGGCGGAAATCGCTACCAGGAAAGGCCGGGCCGCCAGGGTCACTTCAAAAAGTTGGGGCTCGTTTTCGATAGCCCAACCCAACAGGCCAATCCCGAATTTTAGACCTGGCGCGTCCTGCCGGATAACCGCGACCTCACGCTCGATAAAGTCCGGGGTATTCCGCCCAACGCCGAGCATACCGAGGCCGCCCGCCTCGGAGACGGCTTTCGCCAGGCGGCCATGCGCGATATAAGCCATCGGGGCATTCAAGACCGGGTATTTCAAACCCCATTGTTCGGTCAGAATTGTTCGCAGCACCCTTTCCCCTCCTTTTTAACTTTTTAGCCTTATGATTTTTCTTATCATTCTACAAAATCCTTTCTCCTGGCACATCCGTAGAGCGGCTTAAAAATTGGGTCTTTACAAAATTGTAAAATTGGATACAATATCCATCATGGAGACAAAACAAGAGCTACAACAAGCAGAATTAAACGAATTAGTCCTGCCCGAATTGAAAAACTTCAAGACGACCCCGACCCTGGTCGCGGAGGCGCTCCGCAACGGCATCCTGAAGGGGGTCATCCGGTCGGGCCAGACCCTGCGCCAGGAAGAACTGGCCGCCACCTTTGGGGTGAGCCGGATTCCGGTGCGCGAGGCCTTTCGCCAGCTTGAGGCCGAAGGGTTGATAAAAATCTATCCCCACCGGGGCGCGGTCGTCAGCAGCCTGTCGGCTTTCGAGGTGCAGGAGCTTTTCGAAATCCGGGTGCCGCTCGAAACTACCGCTCTGCGCCTCGCGATACCCAACATGACCGTCCTTGATTTGCAAAAAGCGGCCCGAATTCTCGACCTGGCCGACCGCGAGGAGGCCAGCGGTCGCTGGGGCGAATTGAACTGGGATTTTCACGCGTCCCTATATGCGCCCGCCGCCCGGCCTCGCCTGCTGGCGATGCTGGTCAACCTGGAACAAAACGTAGACCGCTATATGCGGCTGGTGCTGACCGGGCTGGACTACCAGCAACATTCCCAGGCCGAACACCGCGAACTGCTGGCGGCCTGCCGGGACAAAGACATTGAAAAAGCCGTGGCCCTATTGACCGGGCATATCGAGGCCGCCGGGCAAAAACTGACTGCCTATTTGCGGCAATCCGAGGAACCGAAACCTGTTTAGATTTATATATAGATTGGATTTTTAGCCCGGTAAGGGTAAAAGGAGCAGTTTGAACCATGCTGACCGAAGAAGAAACCGCGCAAGACCCTGCAAAAGAAGAATTGTTTGAAGTCCACGACCCGGCTATCCTGGGCGCAGCCCGGACCCTGCTTGACAGTTGCAGCACGCCGGAGCAGATGCAGCAAGCCGTCCTCGATGCCGTCAAACGCAATGAGAAATGGCGCGGCCAGGAATGTATCAACCTGCTGGCCCCGGAAGCACCGACCAGTCCGACCGTCCGCGCCCTGCTATCATCCGAGGTAGGCACACGCGCCGCCGAGGGACATATCGGCGCGGTCAATCGCTGGTTCGCCGGAACAAAACACATTGACGAAATAGAGTCGCTTTGCGTCGAACTCCTTAAGAAGCTCTTTAAGGCCAACTACGCAGACCATCGTCTTTGCGCCAGCATGATTGGGAATATGGCCGTCTATACCGCCCTGACCGAACCGGGTGACGTAATCATGAGCCTGCCTCAACCGGTAGGAGGCCATTCCAGCAACCGGCCCGACGGCCCGGCAGGGGTACGCGGCCTTAAAATCGTGGATATTCCCTTCGACCAGGACGAACTGGTGGTTGACCTCGAAACCTTCCGCAAGGTCGCCCCGCTGGTCCGGCCTAAGGTAGTGGCGCTGGGCGCTTCGATGACCCTCTTTCCTTTCCCGCTCAAGGAGATGAGCGAAATAGTGGCCGAGTGGGGCGGCAAACTCTTTTTTGATGGGGCGCACCAACTTGGCCTGGTGGCCGGGGGCCAGTTCCAGGACCCCCTGCGCGAAGGCGCTGCAGTCATGACAGGGTCGGCGGGCAAGACCTTTAGCGGACCCCAGAGCGGCGTGATGGTCTGGAACGACCCGGCCATTACCGAAGCGCTAACTACGGCGGTCTTCCCGGTGCTGGCTGCGACTCACCAGGTCAACCGGGTCGCGGCCCTGGCGGCTTCGGCGGCGGAACTGCTGGCTTACGGCCAGACTTACATGGCCCAAATCGTGACAAACGCCCGCGCCCTGGCCGCGGCCCTGGAAAAACGTGGTATACCGGTGCTGGCCGCGCATAAAGGCTATACCACCACTCACCAGGTTATTGCCAACGTGCGGCAGTTCGGCGGGGGCCTGGAAGTGGCCCATCACCTGGCGAAAGCCAACCTGATTACCAACAAAAACCTCATTCCCGGTGACTCCCCGGCGGACTGGGACAGGCCAGGCGGTTTGCGTATCGGCACCATCGAAATTACCCGGTTGGGTATGGGTCCGTCCGAGATGGAAACAATTGCCGGTTTCATGGCGCGTATCCTGGTAGAGAAAGAAGACCCGGCCCAGGTCGTGAAGGAAGTGGTCGAGTTCCGGGCGGCTTACCAGACCCTTTACTACTGTTTCGAAAACGGTCTGCCACCCAACCTCAAAGTCTGAAGACCGTCTCTTGCACATAAAAAAGACCCAGGTTTCCAAGAAAGGAGCCTGGGTCTTTTTACTTAAAAATTTACTTCAGGGCGACGGTAGCCCAGCTTTCAATCCCGGTCGGGTTGGCGTTGTACCCAATAACGTTGGTCCTGAGCGCTACCACGCCTTTGACGTAAGCCAGGGGTATAACCGGCAACTGGTCGTAGATGATGTCCTGGGCCTCTTTATAGGGTTCGCGCCGTTCTTTGAGGTCCGTATCGGCTAAACCCTGCTGGACTAACCCGTGTAGAATGGGGTTCTCGTAACCACCCTCGCCACGCTGGCTCCCAAAAAATTCACCGAGAAATTCATCGGGATCACCATTCTGCCCCTGCCAGCCGAACATATAAAAACCGAGGTTGCCGTTCTGGCGGTCACGATAGAAGTCGGGCCAGGACTTACTATCCTGCACGTTGATAGTAACCCCGACTTTCGCCAGGTCGGCGGCGATAGCGTCGGCGGCTTTGCGGGGGTCGGGATAATAGGCGCGTGGGACCGGCAGCACCCACAAATCCAGGGTGAGCGGGTTGGTGGCGTTGTACCCGGCATTATCGAGCAACCGGCGAGCCCGGTCGGGGTCGTAGGGGTAGGGGTCGTGCGAATCTATCTGGCCCAGGGTAGCCGGGGGCAAAAAGACACTGGCCGGGGTTCCAAGACCAAAATAAGCCTTATCCATCAAATCGTTCAGGTCAATTGCCAGGGCAAAAGCCTGCCGGACCGAAGAATTACTGAAAGGTAACCTGGTCACATCCATGCCAAGAAAAGCCAGGTTGAGCGGCTTGCGGTCGAGCAATTGCAGGTCGGTAGCCGTAGAGGCGGCGGCCACTTCCTCCGGGCGAATCTTGTCGGTGGCGGCGATAGAACCCCGGCGCAGTTCTTCCAGGCCATCCTGGTTTTCCTTCAAAACCCTGGCGACAATCACCGGCGATTTAACGTAAGGCGTGTTGGGGTCATCTTCGGCATAACGCTGGATAAAATAGTTCCGGTTTTCCTTCAGGGCGACATATTTGTTCGGCTCACGGGCCATACTATCAATTTTATAAAGCCCGCTGCCGATATTTCTTTCAAATTCGCCGGTATCATTGTTAAAGGCGCTGGGCGCGACAATGCCAAATTGGGGCATCGACAGGACCTGGTAAAAACTACCCATCGGCTGTTTTAACCTGATAATGACCTTGTTATTGGCGGTATCGGCTTCAACCCCGGCCAGGTTACCGGGGAAACCACCAAAGTAAGTGCCCCAGGTCTGAAAATCGCCTTTGTGATAGAGGTTGCCGGGGTCGGACCAACGGTCAAAATTAAATTTGATGGCCTCGGCGTTCAAAGGCGTCCCATCGGAGAACTGCAAACCCTTGCCAATCCTGATGGTGATGGTTAGGCCGTCTTCGCTTTCGACCGGGGGATATTTTTGGACCGCCGAGTTGTTATATTGCATATCGGACGGTTTGAACTCAAAAAGGGTTTCGTAGACCTGGCGGCTGATTTGGAGCGATGGACGGTCGACCAGGTTAGCGGGGTCAAATTTGCTGTTTATCAAACCGACCGGCTCCTGGGCCAGCCCGAAACAGAAGACTTTAGTGCAGTCGTAGGGCAAACCGGTATTGCTCGGTGCCGCCGTCGGAGCTGCCGGGGGGTTGGCGGGATTGGAGGCCGGGGCGCTGGCCGAAGTCGGAGAAACCGTGCTCGTGCCGGGGTTATCGGAGCAGGCGGCCAGCAGCATACCTAAAAGGAGCGCCACCAGCCAGCCTGCCAGTTTTGGAAAGATTTTTACCGGCGTCGGATTACTACTCATTCCTGCCTGTTACTTAATCAAGCCTTGCGCGACTAAAAGCTCGGCGTTAAGGATACTTGCCCCTGCCGCGCCCCGGATGGTGTTGTGGCCGGTCAGGACGAACTTGTAGTCGAGGATAGGGCAACTCCGCAGGCGTCCCACCGTGGTCGCCATCGCGCCCTCACCCTCGCGGTCCAGGAACGGCTGGGGCCGGTCGGCTTCGGAGCGCAGGATAACCGGGCGAGCCGGGGCGCTGGGCAAACCCAACCGCTGCGGCTCGGCTTCCCACTCGGACAGGGCGGCGGCTACTTCTTCCAGGCTGGCCCGGCGTCCAAGCTCAACCGAAACGGACTCGGTGTGGGCCTCGCGGACCGCCACGCGGGTACAGGTCGCGCTTATAACGAAATCGGAGTCGATAAAATTGCCGGTTTCCAGGCCACCCATGATTTTAAGGGGTTCGATTTCGACTTTGTCTTCCTCGCCACCGATGAAAGGGATAACATTATCGACGATGTCGAGCGAAGGGACACCGGGATAACCCGCACCACTGAGCGATTGCATACTGGTGACGAGCACTTTTTTGAGGCCAAAGGCGTCCTGCAAGGGTTTGAGTGCCAGCACCAGGTGGATAGTGGTGCAGTTAGGGTTGGTGACGATAAAGCCGCCCTTCTGGCTCCAACCCCGGTTTTTCTGCTGGAATTCGATGACGGCGGAGTGCTGGGGGTTGATTTCGGGCACCATTAGCGGGACATCGGCATCCATGCGGTGATTTTTGGAGTTTGAAAAGACCTTATAACCGGCGGCGGCGTATTCTTCTTCGACCGGACCGGCCATTTCCGCCGGTAGTGAGGTAAAAATAACGTCGCAATCCCAATCCGGGCCCGGTTTGCCTTCGACCAGGGTTATATCGCGGGCGTAGGCCGGGACGTTAGCGGAAAGCCGCCAGTTAGCGGCCTGGGCGTATTTTTTGCCGAGAGAGCGTTCGCTCCCGCCGAGGGCAGTCACGGTGAACCAGGGGTGGCCTTCGAGCAATTGGACGAAACGTTGGCCGACCGCGCCGGTTGCGCCCAGCACTCCTACTTTGATAGGCCGGGATGGCTTAAACCCGGCCTGGCCTGGTAAAGGGGAAAGCGGGTTCGAACTCATGGGCTATCTCCTGAATGATAATAAGTTGTCTTTACTGTAAATAAATAAGAAATCGCGCCGGTAGATAGCCGCTTCGTTGGGGCCAATTCCCAAGCATTAGCCTATTATAACATTTCCAGGCAAATTGCTTCACAATCTTTACCAGTTTTTGGGCAATTTGCTTTAGAGGTTTTTAAGAGTTTTCAATTAGACCGGATTGCTTCTAAATTGGGCAGAGGGTATTATACGGGCGTTGAACGAAACAACCTTAAACGTAAAACGGGAAAGAAAAAGTACCACTGCCTGTCATTCCGAGCGCAGTCGAGGAATCTAGCCCGGAGGGTTCCCTGGGGGCAGCGCCGTTGACGAACAGGCCGGACAATGCCAAAAGCCGGATTAGGCTAAAAAGCGGGTTACAGGGATAGGCAGTTCGGGTATTCTTGTGGTAACAGCAATAGTTATTTAGTTAATTATGTAAAGTAATGGCGAAAAATAAAAACGAAATCAGGATTTTAATCACCGGGGGCGGCACGGGCGGGCATGTCAGCCCGGCCCTGGCGACCGTACAGGAAATAAAGACGCTGACCGGGAGCGCCGACTGGCAACCGGTCTTCCGGTATATCGGAAGTAAGACCGGGGTCGAAAAAAGGCTGGCCGAGGAAGCGGGGCTTGATTTTGTGGGGGTGGAAACGGGAAAGTTGCGCCGGGCCAGCAGCCTGCGAGGTCTGTTTACCTGGGCCAACTTCAAGGACGCCTTCCGGGTGCCAGTGGGCATCTTCCAATCGCTGTGGCAGGTTGCCCGGTTCAGACCGGACGTTATCTTTAGCACGGGCGGGTTCGTCTGTGTGCCGCCGGTCGTGGCCGGGTGGACTTTACGGGTGCCGGTCCTGACCCACGAACAGACCGCCACGGTCGGGCTTGCCAACAAAATCGCCAGCCGTTTTGCTCGCCGTGTGGCCCTTTCTTTTGAAGGCTCTATCCCGGCCCTGCCAAAAGGCGTAAGAAAACGCGCCTTCGTGACCGGCAACCCGGTCCGGCCTCTTATCTTCCGGGGGGACCGGACCAGGGCTCTCACAAGGTTCGGCTTTAATTCGCTCGAACGCGACCTGCCAACTCTCTACGTGACGGGCGGAGCCCAGGGGGCGCGGGTAATCAACCAGGCGGTCGAGGCAGCTTTGCCCGAACTTTTACAAGTTTGCCGGATAATCCACCAATGCGGCCAGCAGCCCGCCGGGCAACCCCAGGACTTCGACACCCTCACGGCAGCCGCCGAAAAACTCCCGGCGGAATTGCGCGAACGCTACTTCCTGACCCGGTTCGTGGGCGAGGAAATAGGCGATATTTTCGCCCTGGCCGACCTGGTACTGAGCCGGGCCGGGGCCGGGACCATAACCGAGCTTTGCGCCCTCGGCAAACCGGCTATCTTCGTGCCGCTGGTGCCGACCGGGGGCGACGAGCAGACCCGCAACGCCCGGCGGGTCGAGGAAGCGGGCGGTGCGACCATTATCAAACAGGGCGAGATAACCGGGCCGCGCCTGCTGGAAGAAGTGAAGAAGCTATTGGCCGACCGGGCGAAACTGGCCGAGATGGGGCGCAACACTTTATCCCTGGCCCGGCCCAACGCCGCGCATGACCTGGCCGAAGCTGTCATAAATCTGGGCCGGGGTAAGAATGGCTAACACAGTCGAGCCGGTCGGCGCGCCCGGCCCTGAACTTTCGCTGGTCGAAAAGACCAGCCAGGGCTACCGCGATTTCCGCAAGGGTTTAATCCTTATCGGGCTGGCGACCTTTGTTTTCTCAACCACCGGGATTTTTATCGACAAGCTCTTTACCGATTACCGTCTTGATGCGGTCCAGATTAGCCTGAACCGCTCGGCCCTGGTGTCGGCGGCCCTGGCCCTTTTTATCCTGGTGCGGGACCGGAGCCAGTTTCGGCTCAGCCGCCGGGAAATCCCCTTTTACATGGTTTATGGCCTGATAGGTATCGGCTTTTTCAACCTCGTCTGGAACATCTCGGTTGAGGTTAACCGGGCGGCAGTGGCGACGGCTCTCATCTTCTGTTCGCCGGTCTTCGTGGCGATTGGAGCGCGTTTTCTCTTTGGCGATAAACTCAAGCCGGTCCAGTACGGCGCAATTTGTCTAAATTTAATCGGCTGCGGTCTGGTTGCCGGGATAACCGACCCGGCCCAGCTTTTGCAAAACCCGGCGGGACTACTCATAGGGCTGGGGAGTGGTATGTGCTATGCCGGGACGACCCTTTTCGGCAAGGTCGCTACCAACGCCCAGAAACGCAGTTCGGCCACGATTCTTTTTTACACTTTCTTTTTCGCCACCCTGGGGCTGTTTGTCTGGTCGCTCTTTAGCGAAGGCCCGGCCCGGATTGTCCCGCAGATGGACGGGTTCGGCTGGGTGCTGCTGGTAGGGCTTTCGCTCGGCCCGACCCTGGGCGGCTACGGCCTGAATATCGCCGGGCTGCGTTATTTACCGGCGGCGCTGGTCAGCATGTTAAATACGCTCGAACCACCTATCACCGCCTTACTGGCCTGGGTGCTGCTAAGCCAGGTGATGAGCGGGTTACAATGGCTGGGGACCGCCCTAATCGTGGGTGGGGTTATAATTATGCAGGCGGAAACGACCCGCCGAAAAAGGCGTGACTTGAGGATTGAAACCCCGGTACCGGAAATCTAAGTGGTAAATATAAGAGGAAGTAAATTTATGGAAACACCCGGCGAAAAAACCCCTCAATGGTGGCAAAACGGCATCATCTACCAGGTATATCCCCGCAGTTTCAAAGACGGCAACGGGGACGGCATCGGCGACCTGAACGGCATTACCGAAAAGCTGGACTATTTTAGCGAAACACTTGGTGTGACGGCTATCTGGCTCTCGCCTTTTTACAGGTCGCCTATGGCCGATTTCGGCTATGACGTGGCCGACTATACCGACGTGGACCCGATGTTCGGCAACCTGGCCGACTTCGACCGGCTGGTAGAGGAAACCCACAAACGCGGCCTCAAAATAATTGTGGACTGGGTTCCCAACCATACTTCCAACCAGCACCCCTGGTTTTTGGAATCGAAAAGCTCGAAGGACAATCCCAAACGCGACTGGTATGTCTGGAAAGACCCCAAACCGGATGGCAGCCCGCCAAATAACTGGGTGAGCGGGTTCGGCGGGAGCGCCTGGGAGTTCGACCCGGCCACCGGGCAGTATTACGAGCATACCTTTTTAAAAGAGCAGCCCGACTTGAACTGGCGCAACCCGGCGGTGGTCGAGGCCATGTTCGGTACGGTCGAGTTCTGGCTAAAACGCGGGGTGGACGGCTTCCGCATTGACGTGGCCCAGTCTATCCTCAAAGACGCCGAGTTCCGCGACAATCCCCTGCGCACCGACAATGCGGTTGCAGGCCATAAACCGATGGGTGATTACGATACCCAGGTGCATCTCTACGATGGACCGCAGGAAGAAACGCACGGTATTTACCGGCAATTGCGCCAGTTGATTGACCGCTACAGCGCCGAGCAACCCCGCATGATGGTGGGCGAAATCCATATTTTCGATGTGGTAAAGTGGGCTCAATTTTATGGGGAGAACCTCGACGAACTGCACATGCCGTTTAACTTCGGGCTGCTCAAGGCAAAATGGGAAGCCCAGGCCATCCGCGAAACGGTGGACAACCTGGAAGAAAATATACCCGAAGGAGCCTGGCCAAACTATGTCCTGGGCAACCATGACGAACCGCGCATAGCCTCCCGGATTGGCCCCGGCATGGCCCGCCTCGCGATGCTGCTGCTCCTGACCCTGCGCGGCACACCCACGATGTACTACGGTGACGAACTGGGGATGCAAGATGTTAAAATCCCGGCAGACAAAGTGCAAGACCCCTGGGAGCGTCTAACCCCCGGTATGGGCCTGGGCCGTGACCCCGAACGGACCCCGATGCAGTGGGACGCCTCGCCAAACGCCGGGTTTACCGGGCCGGAGGTCACGCCCTGGCTGCCGGTCAGCGACATTTACGAGCAGGAAAACGTGGCGGCGGAGTTAGCCGAGCCCGGCTCGATGCTGAACTTTACCCGCCGCCTGATTGAGCTACGCCAGAACAGCCCGGCCCTGCTCAGCGGGTCTTACCGGGCCGTAAACGGAGTACCGGTCGGTTGCTTTGTCTTTCTGCGGGAGTCCAGCAACGAACGCTTTCTAATCCTGCTTAATTTCTCGGATGAGACAGCTACAATTCAGTTACCGGACCTGGGCGAAGGTTTAGTGGTGCTTTCGACCGAGGAGGAAGGCCTGGCGGAAAAGGTAATCGCTCTGGACGAGGTCAGGCTGGGTCCAGCCGGGGGTCTGCTGGTAAAACTGGCTTATTAACACCCGGCAAAAAATTGGAGGCCGGGAAATACAGCGTCGTACAACACACCTGTTTTAGAAGAAAGGAAAAACTACAATGGCGGGACGGCTTGAGGGCAAAGTAGCCTTGATTACAGGGGCCGCCGGGGGCATTGGCCGGGCTTCGGCCCTCCTTTTTGCCCGTGAAGGCGCGAAGATTGTGGCGACCGACCGGGATTTAGCCGGGAGCGAAAAGACGGTCAGCCTGGTAAAAGAAGCGGGTGGAGAGGCGTTCGCTTTCCAGTTAGAAGTGACCGACGCGGCCCAGGTAGCGGCGGCTATCCAGGCCGCTTTCGACCGGTATGGCCGTCTGGATGTCCTTTTTAATAACGCCGGGACCGGCGAACGGGTCGTTTCGGTCATGGACCTGGCCGAAGACGAGTGGGACCGGGTGATGGCCGTAAACGTGAAGGGGGTCTTTTTAGGCATCAAATACGGGGCGGCAGCCATGCTCAAGGCGGGGATCAAAGGCTCGATTATCAATACGGCCAGCGTGGCCGGGCTGGTCGGTTTCGCGGGTCATGCCGTCTACTCGGCCTCTAAAGCGGGATGCCTCCATCTGACGAAAGTAGCAGCCCTGGAACTCTCCAAAAGCAACATCCGGGTCAATGCCATCGCCCCGGCTTTTACGGCAACCGCGATGGTGGACGAGTTAGCCGCCGCCAGCCACAACCCTGAAAGAGCCATGCAAAAGCTGGCCCAGTCTATCCCGATGGGGCGGTTGGGTACGCCGGAAGAAATCGCCAACGCCGCCCTTTTCCTGGCAAGCGACGAATCTTCCTTTATGACCGGCGCGGTGATGACGTTGGACGGAGGCCTGACCGCTCAATAAACCAGCGCTTAACATTTTTGTAAAGCGTAAATTTGTAAAAAGCGTGCTGAAAGCAACCCTTAACAAAGGTTTCATAAAAAGTGTGATCCATGTCACATCCCCAATGTGACGACTCGCATAAGAGAATTTGAAAATCGGGAATAGAATAGGAATGTAAGCAACCGGTCAGTCCGAATAAAAACGAACAACGGTAAACGAAAGAATCATCGAGTAGGCAGCTTACAAGAAAACCTCTAACAAATCCCATTTTCTTCTCTTCTTAGAACTCCTCTAACCAAGCGGACACTGATGAGCAGCAGTGTCCGTTTTCATTTTTATATTTCCCATACTTGCATTTTCTCCCCTTTTATTCTTTCTCAACCAAACCTTTCCCTTTAAAGTGCCGGAGTAAATTTCCCCTGTTCCTCTACTTGGTATAATACCCACCCGGTATGGTTTGATATGACAATGACTGTGGCAATGTACAATAGACCGGGGACAGCCGCAGGTGCGACCTACGGGCGTGTGCTGCGCACGGAATGATAATAACAATAGGAAAAGGTGTAAATATAACCGCCAGCGAAATAAACAAAAAGGACAGCCCCATAACTACCCTGACGGTCTTTCATTTTGCAAAAAGAAACCGCTTCTGGGCTTTTGCGCAGATGGGCCGGGCCGGGCGAAAGCTAAAACAGGTGGACGGGTTACGTTTTTATAAAATGCTGGGGTCAGGCCGGGGCAAGGTTTTTTCGTTGCGGCCCGACTGGTCGCGATACGCATTGCTGGGGGTATGGGACAGCGAGGAAGTTGCCCGCGAGTTTTTCGAAAATTCGGCTTTTATAAAAAATTATCGCCAGCAGGCCGAGCGGATAGCTACCGTTAAATTACGGACCATCTCGGCACACGGACTCTGGGACGGCCAGAACCCGTTTTTGCCACCGGGCGAAAGCTACAAAGGAGGTCAGGTTGCCGTACTGACGCGGGCCAGCATCCGGTTAAACCGGTTGGTAGCTTTCTGGCGGCAAGCGGCCACGGTCAACCGCCAATTCGAAAAGACCCCCGGCTACCATTCTTCAATCGGTATCGGGGAAGCGCCATTCGTGCGGCAGGCTACTTTTTCAATCTGGGAAAATCTTGAAGCGGTCAAAGAGTTCGCGTACGGAGCGAACGAACACAGGCAGACCATCCAGCGGGTGCGAGAGGAAGGCTGGTACGGCGAGGAGCTTTTCGCCCGCTTTGCCGTGATTGAGCTAGACCAGCCTTTCCCCTGATTACAACATTTAGTCGGCCTCGTCGCCTTCGAGGTCGGAGTCGGTGCCTTCTACGCCGTAGCTGCCTTCCTCGTCCTCGTTTTCCTCGAAGTTAAAATCGGCATCTTCCTCGTATTCGTTTTCGCCTATATCAACCCCCAGGGCCGACTGGACTTCGTCATCCGGGTTAGCGCCACCTTCAAAACCCTCGGCAGCGTCACCAAGGCTCAGATAGCCGCCACCGTCAATTTCGTTGCCGGTATCGGGGCCAATATCGGCATCCTCGCTGTCCTGGTCATAACCGACGCTAAAGCCGGGTTCGATGTGCATCCCGATGTCGTCAGCTACCCCGGTCGAACCCTGCAAGGTCGTGTCGTCTCCGCCAGGGCCGGACGAACCGGAATTTTCATCGTATTCGCCCCGGTGGTGGGCGAAGCTGTGGTCGAAACCGATTTTGCCGACATTGCCGTGCAAATCGGCGGAATCGACCCCGACATCGCCAAGCTGGCTATCGAGCTCATCATTTTCCTGGAAATCTTCTCTTTCCTGTGACATTTTTAATCCTTTCTCCTTTGCCTTTACCGTAGAGTTTGCAACTTATGTGCCACTGGCTGCCAGTGTCAAAATGCTTTCCGGGCTTCCTTGTTGAACCCAGTATACACCCTAGATTAACTCTTTACTTTGTCAAAATCCGGGGAGCTTGAAACAAAGTAAAAACGCCCCCAGCCCGGCTAAACCAGGGGGGTTTAAAAACCCTGGTAAAAACCGGATTGAAGGCGTTTCTGGAAAAATCTTAAATCTTACCGCCGGTCCGAATAGTTCTGGTTAGGTTGGTTAGGAGGATAATTCGGGTTCGGGTAGCTCTGATTTTGATAATTCGGGTTCTGGCCCTGGTAGGTCTGTTGCGGATAGCCCTGGTTCTGGTAATTCGGGTTAGGATAGTTCTGGGCCGGGCGCAAGGGCTGGAGCTGGTCCTGATTCTGACCATGGATATTAGCCTTGGCAGGCGGGGTTTCCGGCGCTTTGGCTTCGGGTTTCTCCAACCAGACCGGCAAGGCGGCTACTATCAAAGGTATCCCGCCCACCAGGCCAAAAATCAGGGGCGAATAGGTGTCCAGAAATGTGATACTGACGACCTGGCGGCTCGAAAGTTCCAGCAGGGCACCGACTAAAAGATGGACCCCGGCGACAATCAAGAAACGTTTATCGACCTGGAAAGCGGTCGCGATATAGCCGATGCCCAGCAGAACCAGCCAGACCCCCGACAGGTCGCCAAAGAGGTCAATGTGCGCGCCGTTGTCGAACTTGACCACGTAATAGGTAAAGAGCCAACCAGCCACCATCAGGCCAGCCCAGATGCCGAGGTTGAAGCCGAGACCCTTCACCATCGTGACGAGTTGGGCCGCTATTCCCAGGACGGTTATACCGACCCACAGGAGGAGGGTAAAGTCGGCGCTGAGATTAAACCACTGGTTGATAACACCGCCCAGGAAAATCAATAAACCCCAACTACCCAGCAAAATAGTGACTTTCGGGACGCGCAGGTCCAATTCCGTACTGTTAAACATTTCATTATCCTCGTGGCTACTAATTTTATCTTGTAAAACGATATTTCCCGGAGGCTCACCAGAAGGGGGAAGGTGAACCGCCGGGAATGGGTTTGTAATTAGGCCACGACGATTATTGTGGCGGTCATGTTTGGGTGAACTTCGCAGTGATAAGTTACAGTGCCGGGTTTGTTAAAGACAAAGCTGAAACTCTGCCCGGTGTTGAGGATACCGCTATCCCACGAACTGTTGTCCGAAGTCGCGGTATGGGGCGCGCTGTCCCGGTTGGTCCAGGTCACCTTGGTCCCGGCCTTGATGGTAATCGGATTCCTGGAAAACTTGAACCCGGTAATATCCATCTTGATTTCCTGGCCCGGCCCACCCAGGGCGTCGCTGCCAGATGCGGCGGTCGTCGGTTTGGAAGCCGCTGCCGTGGTCTGTGACGTATTGGCGGCAGTCGTGCCGGAACTGGCTACCGGCGAGGTCAGTACCACCGGGGCCGGGGTATGGTCGTGACCGGTCCCACCCTCACCCACAGCCGTATCGCCGGGGAAGGTCAGCGGGATAGAGGCCATCAACTGGGCGTGCTGGTAGCTGGTGACGACCCCACCGCTCCCCGGTATGGGCAGAATGATACCGTCGCCGTTCACGTCCACCCCGTTCAAAATCTGGTTGGACAGGACCGAAATCTGCTGCACCAGCGGGGTCGCCGCCTTTATATCGTTGACTTTCAGGACGGCCAGCGATTGGTCGCGGACCCCCGTGACCCACCCGGTAGCATTATCGACCGTGATGGCGACGTGGCTGGCGTGCAGCTTGATAGCGGGGGTCGCACCTTCGGCCTGGGCGGCCAGGTTGGCATGGTCCTTGGAGCCTTCGAGATAGCCAAGTTGGTCCCCGTTTTTCAAGAGGCCGTAGCCGTCTCCGGGGTTAGTGACCTGGCCGTCCTTGTTGAGGTCGCCATAATCGGGGCCTTTGGAGCCTTCAATCAGGTTTATCAGGTGTTCGGCGTGCAGTTTCACGGTCGCCAGGTCGCCCGCCTTCAGGGCATCCACCATAAACTCGGTGTGACGGCGCAGGATGGTGGCCTGGTCGCGCAGACCGACTTCCAACCCGACCTTATTCGGGGCCGCCGGGAAACTGACCAGCAGGTGCCGGATATGGATTAGGGAGGGGCCGGGTAACTGCCCGGTGTAAATCACCATCGAGGAGGGGGCGTTAGGAGTAGGGTCAAGCTGTTCGTGCGTAATGATAAATTTGTCAAAGGTCGCCAGGAGATTGCGCTGTTGGGGGTCGGAGAACTTCTGGTTGACGGCCCCATTCGCGCCGGGGATAAGCTGGCCCAGCCGCAGGAGACTGCCATCGGCGCTATTGACCAGCCAGGCAAAGTAGACGTAACCGCTCGGCAGGGGGGCCATCTTGTCAAAAGCGACCTGAAGCTGGTCGGTCTGCTGCAAGTCGTCCCGGAAATTCACGACACCCGGCGGTTGGGTCGCCGCCGTGGTAGTCGGCTGGGCCGCTGTTGTAGCCTGGGCCGCTGTCGTCGCGGCCTGGGTAGCCGGGGCGACGGTGGTCTGGGCGGGAGTCGTGGCAACCGCGACCACCTGGGTCGTGGAAGGAGCCGCCGCTGCCGTGGTATTCACAGGGACCGCGCCCGCCTGGGCCGGGGTAACCACCAGCTTGCCAATCATTCCCTGGCCGGGGCTACCGTGGAACTTGCAATAGTAAGTGATAGTGCCGGGAGTATCGAACTTCCGGGTATAGGTCTGGCCTTTATCAAGGACGGGCGACTCGAAAGAGTTGTCGTCAGCCACCACGTCGTGTTTGGCCGCGTCTTTGTTGGTCCAGATAACCGTCGAACCGGCGGGGATTGAAATCTCCAACGGGGCAAATTTAAAACTTGCCATGTCGATGTTAATCGTGACCGGGGCGGCTGCCGCAGCGGCGGTGGTCTGGGCAGCCTGGGCTGCTGCGGTCGTGCTGACAGGCTGCGCCGGGGCGGTGGTAGGGGTATCTCCACACGCCGCCAGGACAGCGGTCAGGAATATTATGGCCAGTAAGGGAAGGTTAATTTTCCCTATAACGGGCCTTTTTGGGTGTGTTTTAAAACGAAACATTGAGTTTCTCCTCGGACTACTTAACTGCTAATCGTCTGGCCTGTTAAAAACAAAAGAAAAGGTTTTGGGAAGCCGGGCGGCCTCGGATGAATCCTTTTAACCATGAAGTCGGGGGCGCTTGAAAAACTTTGTTGCAAAGAAGTAGCTAAACTTCTTCAAAAAACTGCTAATCGTCTGGTCTTGAAACAACTGCCTACTTTCAGGCAAACCGAAGGGACCGGCTAACCGGAAGATTAGCCTCAAAATTGGAAACTTCTAATTACAAACCGGGTTAATCTGGAAAGGCTGTATCCAGGAAGGTTTCGGCAAAGTTCAGGTAATGGTAAACATCGCTAAAGTTTGAGACGATGCCCAATGAAGCCCTTAAAGCCCCGGTTGTCTTTCCCTGGATAGCCTGTAGAAATTGCTCGTAGGTCTGGCGGTCCTTATTGGCGAAACATTTTGTCAGGGCTTCTTCCGGCATCGCCAGGGCGATTTCACGCGCTCCCGGATTACAGTGGCACCCCGCCCGGAGTGAAATGCCCCGGTAGTTCGCCAGTTTCTCGACCTCGTTGCAATCGAGCATTTTGCCGTTGCTATCGAAAAAGTTAACCTGGACGGTCCCGCCCCGGCGATAGCGGTTGATGGGGCCATAGAGTTGGACCAGGGGACGACCGTTGCGGTGGCGCAAGGTGGTGAGCCGGTCAATCAGCCAGCCGGTCAGGCACATCACGCGGGTATGAATCAGGTCCAGGCCCACCGCCTCGATATGCCGCAACCCGAACTCAATCGCCGGGATATTAAGATAATTCACGGTTCCATCTTCGAAACCGGCAGGGCCGGGTGTCAGGTAATGGTTCTGGCCCGCCACTGTCGAAAAAGTGATGGTGCCGCCCGCGTACCAGGGCCGTTTTAGTTTCGCTACCGCCGACTTCCGGGCCAACAAACAGCCGGTCCCGGTCGGGTAGCCAAAGATTTTATAGAAAGAGACAGCGACAAAGTCGGGATGCCAGCGGCCCAGGTCGAGGCGGTTGGCCGGCACGAAGGCTGCCGCGTCTAAAAGTACGTCCCAACCCGCCTTTTGGGCTAGCTCAATCCATTCGAGGGGGTGCTGGACCCCTGAAAAGTTCGATTGAGCCGGGTAAGCCAGGAGATTATTCCTGCCGGGACGGCCCAGGTGCAACCCCTTTTCCAGGTCGTGGCTGTAGACCCGGAGTTCGGGCGGGCAAAGCGGGATATAGCTAACCCTGGCCCCCCGCGCTTTTGCAAACTCGCGGATACCGTTTACCGAGTTATGGTTATCATAGGTCAAAAGATAGGTGTCGCCGGGCCTAAAAGGGTAGGACTCGCCCACCAGTTTGAGAGCGCCGGTCGCGTTGGGGGTGAAAATCACCATGTATTCGTCCGGCGAAGCGTTGAAATACTTGAGGACATAACTCCGGGCCTGCTCGACCAGGGCGGTCATCGCCAGCGAGGTCAGATTTTTAGAGTGCGGATTACCAAAGACCCCGGACGCCAGCAGCGAAACGTGTTCTCGAAGCTGAGACTCGGCGTAAAGACTGCCGCCGGTATAATCGAGATAAACCTGGCCCTCCCGGTCCAGCCGGGCGTATTCGGTCGCTCGCAGGTCGTCCAGCTTAGAGGTGGCGGTATAGGCCGGGTACTGGCGTTGAAATTCATCAAAGGCGGCGGCTTTATCGCACATCCGGTATTTCGTATTCGGTTTTAATTCTTCCATTGCTGTCATTTTCAAACTACCAACTACAACGCGGGTTAACCACTGACCCGCACTCTTTTTACGTTGTGCCAACCCTGCACAAGTACCCTTTGCTTACACATTTAAGATACCGCCAACCGGGAGAGTTTCCATCAAGGAAAACCTGTATATATGAGGGTGTGACCTGGCTCACACGGGGTTGTAATATATAAAGGGTGGCCTTATAATTTATTCAACTTCATAGGTTATCAAAAATTTTTCTAAAGAGTCGTGGCAAACCCGTTATAAGGTTGAGTAGTACCATGAATTACCCTACCCTGGCCCGGCCTTTATTAAGCAAAGATTTAATTGGCCGCGAGACCATCCTTGAAACGCTGGACGACCTGCTAAAACAGGCAGCTTCAGGTCGCCCGCAACTGGTCTTGCTATCGGGTGAGGCCGGGCTTGGCAAGACCAGGTTGTGCCAGGGGCTAATCGAACAGAGCCGCGCCAGCCAGGGTCTCTTGCTGTTCGGCCAGGCCCTACCCCAGGACCAGACTTTGCCGTTCGGCCCTTTTCTCGATGCCTTCCGGCGTTACTATTCGAGCGTAAACCCGGAAACCCAAACCCCGCCGGGGCTATCCTTTCTCTTGCGGCTCATCCCGGAAATCGGGGCGCTCTTTCCCAACGTGACCCCGGTCCCGCTTGACCCTAGCGGCACCCTGGCGTTGCAACAATCCCGCCTTTTCCACTGCGTCCTGAGCGGGTTGCGCGAACTGGCCCGGTCGCGGAGTACCACCACGCCTTTGGTAATCATCCTGGAAGACCTCCATTGGGCCGACGAAACGAGCCTGGAACTGCTGGCTTACCTGGCCCGCCAGTTAGGTGTGAACGCCGGGCCGGTGGCGCCGCTGTCCGAGGAACCGATTCTCATCCTTGGCACCTACCGGAGCGAGGCCCTCGAAGAAAATACCCCTTTTGCAAACTGGCTCATCCGTACCCAGAAACAGCGCCAGTTGCAGGAGTTACACCTCGCCCCGCTCGACCAGGCCGCCCATATCCGGCTGGTAAGCAACATCCTGGGCCAACCCATCCCGCCTGGCCAGGCGAACTTACTCTATAGCCGCGACGAGGGCAACCCCTTTTATACCGAAGAACTGCTGGGAGCCTTGCGGGCAGCCGGACATCTCTCCCGTTCCGAAGAACGCTGGGTCTTAAAGGCGGATGAACAGGTCGATTTGCCTATGTCGCTCAAGGCATCCATCCTGGAAAGGGTCGCCACTTTGCCGGAAGAAGACCGCCAGGTTCTCACCTGCGCGGCGGTTATCGGGCGAGAATTTGATTTCGAACTGCTGGCAAAGGTCACCGGGTTAGCCGAAAAAGAGGTGCTGGCAATCCTGCGCCGGGCCATCAACCAGCAACTGCTCCGCGAAGGTCCGGTCAACCCAACGGCAAGGGCAGGGAGTCCCTATCGCGAGAGTTACCATTTCCGGCATGCCCTGATGGGGGAGGCGATTTATAGCGACCTGCTGGCCCGCGAACGCCGCCACCTGCACCTGAAAATCGCCGCATCCCTCGAAAACGGTGAAAATCCCCCGGTCCGTATCCTGGCGGAGCATTTCGCCCTGGCCGGACAGCCCGAAAAAGCCCGCCCTTACGCCCTGCAAGAAGCCGAAAAAGCCCGGCAGGTGCTGGCCTACCGCGAGGAACGCCATTTCCTCGAAATCGGTCTGCCTTCCCTGGCCCTCAACAGTCCCGAACAACTCGGTACCTTGCACCGGCTGGGCCTGTTGAGCCTGGCCCTGGGAGATATTCCCGCGACTTTCAAATGGCTGACCAGGGCCAAAGAGGGTTACGAACAGGCCGGGCAGGAAAAACAGGCCGCCCTGGTGCTGATAAACCTCTCTTTTCTGTTCTGGTTCTACGACCCCGCCCGCCTGACCAGCCAGATGGCCCAGCTCGAAAAAGCTTCCCAGGTGAGCCTGAACGGGCAGGACGAAAGCCTTGAAGCTCTTTCGGTCTTTTCGCATACGGCCTTTAGTCTCGCTTCGGGTGACATGAACAGCCAGGCCCAGGTCTGGGTAGGGCGCGCCTTCGAACTGGCCGCCAAAATTCCAGGCCCGGCGGCGGGTGGAGCTTTGCAATTTACCTTCCTGGCCCAGGGTCTTATCCAGGCGGACGGCCCGGCCAGCGAAACCGAAAACGGCCTGGCGGCTATCCAGCAGGTCGTGCGGCTGGCCTTACAATACAACCTGCCCGAACTGGTCATGCTCGGCTACGGCATCCTGATTACCGCCCTGGTCAACCTGGGGCAGTACGAACGGGCCGGAACCTTGAAAGAGGAAATCATCGCTTACCAGGACCGCACCAACTCGCCCCGCATGACTAATCTGCTGGCCTGGCACGACTTTTTCAGCGGAAACTGGGAAAAAGCCGAGCAAGATTTGCGCGAGGAGTTAGAACATCACCCGGCCCCAACCGTGGATGCCCTCTGCCAGGTGGCCCTGGCCCACATCCTGGTGGCCCGGTACGACCTCGAAGAAGTCCCGGCTATGCTAGAAACGGCCTGGGAAAAGGTCCGGTTCTTACAGATTGCCTACCGGGCCCCGGCCCTGTGGGGCTTCGCCCGCTATTACGAGGTCAGCCGCCAGCCCCACCAGGCCGCCGAGTATTACCAGAAGCTACTGGACGACTGGCAGACCACCGAGGAAAGGGGGCTGGCCCTGGTCTTTTTGCAGGACGCAATTGAATTTTATGTTTCGCAGGACGATTTGTGGAAAGCCGGGCGCTGGCTAAATGAGCTAACCCGGTTGGTGAGTATTACCGGGAACCCGGTCGGACATGCCGCCTTGCTTTCGGCGGAAGGGGCGCTGGCAACCGCCGAAGGGCGCACCCAGGATGCGCAAACGGCTTTCCACAGCGCCTACCGGAAATGGGCCGAGCTTAAGCGGCCATACTCTCAGGCCCGGACCGGACTGAGGTTGGCTCGCCTCCTTTTGAACCAGCCTCGCGCCGGCAAAGTTGACCGGAAAGAAGCGGGAGAACTGCTCGATGAGACCGAGGCTATCCTGCGGGGGTTAAAAGCGAAGCAACTCCTGGTAGAAATCGAAAAACTCAAACGTGAGACCCGGCTGGAAGGGCAAAGCAAGCGCCGGGCGACCCTGGCGGCGGCCCGCACCCCTTTTGAAGGTTTAACCCGGCGGGAAATCCAGGTGCTGGTCCAGGTCAGCGCCGGTCATTCCAACAAGGAAATCGCCCAGAACCTGAATATTACCGGGGCCACCGTTGAAACCCACCTGAACCATATCCTGAGCAAACTTGGTTGCGATAGCCGCACCCAGGCGGTTAGCTATGCCGTGGGAAAAGGCTGGCTAAAACCACCCTTCCGGGCCGATTAATTTTTATTTATTTCGCGTTTATCCCTAATAGCGGGAGTAAGCAGGGTCTAACCCCCATATCGGTATATTGGAACAAGTAAATAGGGTTTTAAAGAAGAGGTTAGAAAATGATGCAGCCGGGCGATAAACGGATGTCAATCGTGATGAAGCTGATTTATCTTTTCGTAGTAGCCAACGCCTATGCCGGGGCCATTTCACTGATATTTTTCCCCGGCAGCACCGATAGTCTCTTTTTCTGGAAAATTACGCCTAATATCAACGCAGTGCTTTTTGGGGCGCTCTATCTGGTGGCCGGTTCGGTGGTGTTGCTGGCGGTCATCCGGGGCAGTTACGAACTGGCCCGCTACCTGACCCCCATGATTATCCCCTTCAGCACCCTGCTGCTCCTGGCAACCGCCTTGCACCAGGATAAATTTACGCCCGGTATCAAGCTTTACTATTGGTTGGCGGTCTATATCGTCGCGCCCCTGGCAACTATGTTTTTTTACTGGCAGTTCGAACGGGCCGGGGCAAGCTGGCAGGTCAAAAGCAGCCAGGTTAAACCGCTGGCGCGCTGGTTCGCCATCATCCTGGGGGCGCTGCTGGCCCTCTATGTCCTGACCAGCTTTATTTTGCCTGATGTTATCGTGAATTTCTGGCCCTGGCTGTTGACGCCGCTCCTGGCCCAGGCCTTCGGGGCCTGGCTGGCGGCCCTGGCGGGAGGTCTGCTCTGGTTTAGCTGGGAGCGCGACTGGAAACGGCTGCAACCGCTGGCTTACCTGATGGCCCTGATTCCAGTTTCGACCCTGCTGGTAATCGCCTTCGACCAGGCTGACCTGAAGACGACCGGGATAAATTTGATTATCTTCGTGGCGGCCCTGGTCGTGCTGGGGTTATGCGGGGTCGTAATAGCCGTCCTGCAATACGCCGGGAGGGAAGAAGTCAGCCCCCAGTATACCCACCAGCGAAATTAGTCTGCTAAACGGGATAATCCGCCTCGCTTTGAAAGCGGCTCCATATTTAATTCTTCGGCCGCTTTCAAATTTTAAGAACGAGAATGAGACAGGCCAACAATGGTGCTATTCGCCGTGGGCGCGGTTCCAGATAGTGTTTATATTGGCCGAAAGTTGCATGGGGTCGAAAGGCTTGGCAATCACATCGAGCGCGCCCAACCGTTTGTATTCGGCCACTTCGTAAGGCTGCACTTTGGCCGTCATGAAAATAACCGGGGTGGTAGCGGTCTGGGGCAGTTCCCGTAGGGCCCCCAGGGTAGTCGGCCCATCCATACCGGGCATCATAACATCGAGCAAAATCAGGTCCGGCTCGAAACCGGGTGCTTTCGCCAGGGCTTCCTTCCCAGAATTGCACAGTTCAACCTGAAACTTTCCGATGGCTTCCAGGGCCAGGCGAGCTACCACTTGAATATCCGGTTCATCTTCTACAAATAACAATCGCTTTAAAGTTGGCACAGGCATCTATTATCCCCTCGATTTATCAGGAAAAGTTTAAAATTCCACTTCTCAATTTGCTGGCACGGTCAGGAATGGTTAACTCCTGCCGAACCTTTAGTAGCCTGGAGTCATTTTAACAAACATTCTGGCAATTTAATATGGTAGAATAGTATCATAAAGCAATGCAGTTTACGGTCTAGTTTCGCCCATGCACTTTGTCAGAATAACCCGGTTCGGGTTATATGAATACAATAAACCGCCTTTTTCTTAAAACCCGACTTTCGCTTCGAGCCAGGACAATCCGCCGAAATAGGGGTGCTAAACTACCTGAAAAGGAATATCCAAGCGAAAGTTTTAAAAAAGTAAAATCAAGGTCGAGTTTAAGATGGATGTATCCGCCAAAAAGAATCTTTTTGCCGATGTGGACCCGACTAAACCAGCTACCAACCCGGCGACCGAAATAGCCGCCCTGAAAGAACGGGTTGCCGAACTTGAAGCCCTGCTTCGTGAAAAAAACGAAGCCAATTTATCACCTTTTCGCTTCGAAAAAGCTTCTTCAAAACCCAACCAGGAGGTCTGGCAGCGTGAAAGTGACGAACAGGTCCGGTTCGCCCTGGAAGCCGCCGGTATCGGCACCTGGGAATGGAACGTAATAAAAAATGAAGTCAAGTGGTCGGCTAATATGGCCGGAATTTTTGGCCTGACCAACGGCGCTACTCCCCAGACCTATGATGAATACCTGGACCTTATTCATCCCGGCGACCGCCAGGACTTTGTCCAGGCCGTTCGCCAGGCCATAAAAGATAAAGAGAATTTTGAAGTCCAATTCCGGGTTATCCGCGCCGGGGGCGCCTATCACTGGAACATTGGCAAGGGTAAAATAATTACCGGGGATAACGGCCAACCGCTGCGCCTCCTGGGAGTAATTTACGACATAAACGATTTCAAACATACCACCGAAGCCCTCCGCTTCCTGGTGGATGCCTCCCACACCCTTACTTCTTCGCTCGACTACGAGACAAACCTGCAACAACTGGCTGCTTTAGCCGTCCCCAGGTTTGCCGACTGGTGCATGGTCTTCGTCCAGGAAACCGACGGAGAAATAAAACAGGTGGCGGTGCGCCATTCCGACCCGGCCCGCACCGCCTGGGCCCTGGAATTTCAGAGCCATTATCCTTACAATACCCGGATTGGCCGCTCCCTTCTTAAGGAGATTATCCAGGTGGCCCAGACCGGCCAACCCCAGTATTTGCCCGAAATGCCCGATGGATTGTTGAAGGGAGTCGCTATAGACCCGGTCCATCTCGAATGGATGCGCGAACTGGGACCGCGTTCAAAAATAGCGGTACCCCTTGTCGCCCGCAACCGGATTTTCGGGGTGATTTCTTTTATCACCAGCCACGAGTCGGGACGCAACTACACCCTGGCAGATTTCGAACTGGCCCAGGAATTGGCTCGCCAGGTCGGTCAGGCTATTGACAATTCCTGGCTCTACCGGCAGGCCCAGGAATCTATCGAAATCCAACGCCAGCTCGACAGGCTCAAAGACCAGTTTTTATCTATCGCCAGTCACGAACTCCGCACCCCCCTGACAACCATCAAAGGATACTCGCAGATTCTTCAACGCGACTTGCTGCGTCTAAGAACCGGAAACCAACCTGTTTTAGACCAATCTACTTCCAGGAGTGTGCGTATCCTCTCGAACCTGGTCGGCCAGGTCGGACGGATGGAAATTCTCATAAACGAAATGCTCGATATTTCCCGGATTCAAAGCGGCCAATTTCATTTGAAGTTAACCGGAGGGATAATTCTTAATGAGGTCGTGCGGAGAATTGTCGAACAGCAGCAAGACGCCGACCCCGACCGGCCTATTTTATTCCAGCCCAACACCTTTGAATTAGAAGGTATGTGGGATGAAAACCGCCTGGAACAGGTCATAAACAATCTTATCAGCAACGCCATCAAATATAGCGAACCGGGGAAACCGGTGGAAGTGGGGGTAGGCTACGCTACTATCACCAATGAGGCCGTAGTCTGGGTCCGCGACGAGGGCATCGGTATCAGCGCTGAACACCAGAATCAAATCTTTGACCGCTTTTATCGCGTCCGAACACCCATGAACGTCAGCGTGGATGGTCTTGGCCTGGGCCTGTATATCAGTTTCGAAACCATCAAGCAGCATGGCGGTCATATGTGGCTCGAAAGCGCTCCTGGCGAGGGCAGCACTTTTTATTTCTCATTACCTTTACCGGATGAAGCTCGCCCAGGTGGCACAGAGGTTGCTCCTTAAGCAATAAGGAAAGCTTTGAAAAAGGTTATTTAGAGCTTGAAAAGGAGAAACCAATAATGGCAACAGCCGAAGAACATATGGCACAGCTTTTAAAGCAGCTAAAGAAAGACCCCGGCCTGGTCGAGGAATTGCCGGGCAAGGAAGGGCATATCGTCCATAGCGCCCTGGCGGGACAGTCAGTCTTTGAAATCGCCCAGGCCAACCGGATGAGCGAGGAAGCGGTCTGGGGCGTCTTGCGAAGCGCGGCCCGGAGCGCCAGCGGCCAGAAAATTACCCCGGTCGAAAGCGGCGGTTTCGGCAGCGATACCGACCCTGGCGTGAACGGCGGCTATGGGGATACCGGTTTTGGCAGCCTCGAAGTCGAACCGGAGCAAGGGGGATAAAACCCACACGTTAAACGAAACAACGTTCACCCATAAAGGGCACGTAAAACGGAGAACGAAAAAAGCGGCCAAACCTATTCGGGTGGCCGCTTTTCGATTATGATTAAAAGAGATATGTTACTCCTGAAATCAGGACCGCCGACCGGATTCCTCGGCGGGAGCAATCTGGGCAGAATGGTTTTCGACCGGGATAAAGCCAATCCGGTCCACCCGCAACCCATCCATTTCCTCTACCTTCAAACAGTAGTTGCCCAGCGTCACCGAGTCGCCTACCTGTGGCACCCGGCCCAGGTGACCCTGGATATAACCGCCCAGGGTATCGTACTCGTCGAGTTCCTCCTCGTCCACCTTCAGATCGAACCGGTCGATGGCGTCCTCCAGGAGGAAAAGACCACTTACCAGGGTTGTACCATCGGGGCGGGCTTCCACGTCATTTTTGACGCCTTCTTCGTTGGTATCGAACTCGTCGCGCACATCACCGATGATTTCTTCCAAAATGTCTTCCAGCGTGACAATACCGGCGGTACCGCCGTACTCATCAATCAGGACAGCCATGTGGACCTGGCGCTGGCGCATAAGGGTTAGCAGGTCGGCCACGTGGACCGAGTCGGGTACGGTCAGGACCGGACGCATTACCTGGCTTAGCTTGAAGTTTTTGTGGGCTTCTTCGGTCAGATAGCCATTATTCAAGAGGCCAAAGAGGTCTTTGACGTGGACCACCCCGATAATCTTATCCAGCGATTCGTGAAAGACCGGGAACCGGGTATAGCGTTCCTCCGCCGCCATTTGTAACACTTCGACCAGGGTTGCGGTATCGGCAATCCCGACCACCTCGGTCCGGGGAAGCATCACCTGGCGGGCCGTCTTGTCACCAAAATCAAAGACCCGGTGGAGCAACACTTCCTCGTTTTTATCGAGATAACCGGCCTCGCGGCTTTCCGTCACCAGGATTTCAAGCTCATCCACCGAGTGGACCTTGGCGTTTTCGCCTAGCACCTGCATACCAAGCAACCGCACCACCAGCGAACCCAGGCCGTTTATAACCCAGATAAAGGGGCGGAAGACCTGGCGGAAAAGTTCCAGGGGCGGAGCCACAAACAGCGCCACCGCTTCGGTCTTTTGCAGGGTGATGGTCTTGGGGACCAGTTCGCCCATGACGATATGGAATGTCGTAATAAGAATAAACGAAACGATAATCCCAACAGTATGGGCCAGGGCGCCGTCCCGCCCCCCCGGCAGCACCAGGCCGACCGCCGGTAGCACATAATCCGTCACCGCCGGTTCGCCAACCCAGCCGAGAGCCAGGCTCGCCAGGGTAATCCCGACCTGGGTGGATGCGATTACGTTGTTAAGATGCAAGATAGAGCGCTGGACCGCCTTGGCGCTGCGGTTGCCTTCCGCTACCAGTTGTTCAACCCGCGAGCGGCGTACGCTCACCAGGGCAAATTCTGCCGACACAAAAAAACCGTTAAGGGCCACCAGCACCAGCACCGAGATTAACCCAAACAACCCAAAACCTGATGAGGCGGTTTCGGTGGTTGTTTGGGTCTGAGCTAACACGGAGAACGTGGTGCCGAGGCCCAAAATACTACCAATATCCAAAGTGTAAAAAACCTCCTGAATTACCTTCCCAAAACCCGGCGCATGCCGATGGCCGGTTTAAGCTCAATCATAGGGCAGCCATACAAACATTAATCCTGCTTTAATTATAGCCTTATACAGTTCATACGCAAGTGCTACCCCAAAAGTTTAGCCCCTGGTCCCCTTCTGGCATAATCATTTTACAATTTTCGAGCCAAGAATATAAATTCTGTGACGATTCTTGAATTTATATTCTAATAGGCCATTTGGCCCTTGCATAAGTTTATAGACTTTGTCATAATGGTCCAGGATGTTTATTCATTAGGAAACAAAATAACCTTGCTGGCCTGATTAGCGTAGGAAACGGGGTGTGTGTCACGCACCGCTAAATTATAAGTAAAATACAATGGATTTAATAAGCCAGGCATGGGATTACGGCCAGAGTCACTCGGACGAGTTCTGGCAAGCCACTATCGACCACCTACAGTTAAGTTTTGTCGCTCTAGCTATTGCTGCCGTCATTTGTATTCCCTTAGGGATTTTTACAAGCCGTTTTGGCGCGGTTTCCCGTGTAATTATTAACATAATTGGCGTTGCCCGCGTAATTCCAAGTATCGCGGTCTTACTGGTGTTGCTGCCGGTCATGGGGGTAGGTTTCGCCCCGGCGGTGGTAGCGCTGAGCTTCCTGGCTTTTCCGCCCATTTTGATTAACACCGATACCGGGCTGCGCGGGGTTGATCCCGCAACTCTCGAAGCAGCCAGGGGAATGGGTATGAGCTGGTGGCAAAGTCTGGTCCGGGTGGAAATCCCCCTGGCCCTTCCGGTAATCATCGGGGGAGTGCGTACAGCCACCGTGGAAGTTATTGCCAGCGCGACCTTGGCCGCCTTCATCGGGGCCGGAGGTTATGGCAACTTTATCACCCAGGGCCTGGCCGGTAGCGATAACCGGGTGTTGTTGGTCGGCGCGGTACCGGTCGCTCTTCTGGCCGTTATTGCCGAGCTAATCCTGGCCTACCTGCAACGCCTGACCAGCCCTAGAATTGACCGGCCCCGTAAATTGAAAGCCACTCAAGCCTAATTTTTGTTCCATATTTTTCAAGGAGAGATTAATGAAATTCAAACCTTATGTCGGGTTAGCCCTGATTTTAACCCTTCTAACGACCATTTTGCTGGCTGCGTGCGGTGATGCGACCAACACGGTGGCCCCTGTAGCGACGACCGCCGCGGCGGCTGCGACTACGGCCCCGGCCGCAACTACCGCTGCCGCCACGACTGCGGCTGCGACTACGGCCGCCGCTACCACCGCGGCTGGAACTACGGCTGCGGCCACCACCAGCGCGGCTACCACCGCGGCGGCCACAACTGCCGCCGGGACGACCGCCGCTGCGACCACCGCCGCCTCCGGTACTTCTTCGGCCCCGGCAGGCACAATCGTAGTCGGTTCGAAGAATTTTACCGAATCGATTCTTACTTCCGAAATGTACGCCCAGGCCCTTGAAGCCGCCGGCTTCAAAGTAGTCCGTAAATTCGACCTCGGTACCGTTGATATTGCCCAGGCCGCGCTGGTTAAAGGCGACATCAGCCTTTACCCTGAGTATACCGGGACCGCTCTTTTGAACGTTTTGAAAGAGCAGAAGACCACCAACGACCCTGCCGCGGTTTACAAACAGGTGGCTACCGATTACCTTTCCAAGTTCAACCTGGTCGTGCTTGACCCGGCCCCGATGAACGATACCAACGGTATCGCCGTCACCAAAGCGGTTGCCGACAAGTACAACCTCAAGACCCTGAGCGACCTTTCGAAAGTGGCCGACCAGTTGCGCTTCGCCGCTATCCCCGATTTTATTGGGCCTCGCAGCGACACCGATGGTCTCGGTAGCCTTCAGAAGACCTATGGCGGATTCAAGTTCAAGGACGTTAAGAGCTACGAAATCGGCCTGCGCTACCAGGCCCTGCTGAACAACCAGGCCGACGCGGTCGTGGCCTTCAGCACCGACGGTGAAATCTCCGGTTACGGTTTAGTCCTGCTCCAGGACGACAAACAGAACTTCCCGCCTTACCAGTTCGCCCCGGTCGTCCGCAAGGACGTGCTGGATGCCAACCCGAAAATCAAGGATGTCCTGAACGCGGTTTCGGCCAAAGTCACGACTGAAAAGATTTCGGCCCTGAACTGGAAAGTTGACGGCCCGGACAAGCAGGAAGCGCAGGACGTAGCGAAAGCCTTCTTGCAGTCGGAAGGCATCTTGAAGTAATCTAGCTTAAACAGTTTTATTCCGGGAGCGTCTCTGCTAAAAAGGTTGAGGCGCTCCCCTTTGAAATTTTAAGAAAGCCGGGGTAACCCTTTTTGAGTGGTATTATCGAGTTCGACCGGGTAAGCAAGAATTTTCCGGGCGCGTCGCGTCCGGCGGTAGATGAAGTCAGCCTGGACGTGCAGGAAGGCCACCTTGTCGTATTGCTGGGACCAAGCGGTTGCGGCAAAACCACCCTCATGAAGATGGTTAATCGCCTTTACGAACCGACCAGCGGGGAGATTCGGGTCGGTGGCACCGAGATTCACCGTCTTAAAGTGACCGAACTGCGCCGCAAAATCGGCTATGTCATCCAGCAGGTGGGCCTTTTCCCGCACATGCGCATCAATAAAAATGTTGGAATCGTCCCTAAAATGCTCGGGTGGGATAAAAACCGGATTGAAAAACGGGTGGATGAACTGCTCGAACTGGTGGGCCTACCCCCGGAAGAATATCGCCAGCGTTTCCCCGGCCAGTTGTCAGGTGGGCAGCAGCAAAGGGTCGGGTTAGCCCGTGCCCTGGCAGCAGACCCCTCGATTATGCTTATGGACGAGCCGTTCGCCGCGATTGATAATATTACCCGCACCCGCCTCCAGGACGAACTTGTAAGGATTCAGCGGACCGTCCGCAAGACCATCCTGTTCGTTACCCACGATGTCGAGGAAGCGATAAAGCTGGCCGACGAAATCGTCATTATGGAGAGCGGCAGGGTTATCCAGTACGACAGCCCCTTGAACATCCTGACCCACCCGGCCAACGAGTTTGTGGCCCGGTTGAGCGGCGCCCACGACGTTTTGCGCCGTTTAAGCTTGCAGACGGTTGGCTCGGTAATGCTCCCGCTAGGTGACAACTTCCGTAATTTCCAGCAAGTTACCCAGGATACCGACCTGCGCGATGCCCTGGCCCAGTTGTTAAGCAGCCAGCAGGAAGAATTGACCGTGGTGGATGGGCAGTCCCAACCGGTCGGACGGCTAACCCTGGAATTGCTGCGCCAGCAGACTAAACCCGCCGAAGTGTCCGCGACAACACCCGTACCGGCAGAGGGTTGAGATTATGTCAACTCCGTTCACACTCGCCCAGGCTACCCTCAACCAGAACTTTTTCGAATACATCGCTTCGGGCTTTCAATACATTTTCGAACACTGGGACAGGGTTTCACCCAGCTTTATTGAACATTTGCAGATAACCGGGTTTTCCCTGGCCGTCGCCCTCTTAATCGCCATACCGTTCGGTGTCCTGATAAGCCGGGTCCAATGGCTTTCGACCCCGATACTGAGTGTCCTGGGCGTCCTCTACACCATACCGAGCCTGGCCTTCCTGGCTTTCCTGGTACCTATTTACGGCCTTGGTTTTACCACGACCGTTATCGTGTTGATTATTTACGCCCAGACTCAGCTTGTCCGTAATATCGCGCTCGGTTTCCGGGGAATAGACCCGGCCATTCTCGAAGCCGCGCGAGGTATGGGTATGAGTAACTGGCAGATTTTTTATAAAATCGAAATACCCCTGGCCGCACCTATCGCCGTAGCCGGGATGCGAATTGCCACCCTCTCGATTATCAGTATCGCCACAGTCGCGGCTTTCGTGGGTGCGGGAGGGCTCGGCACCCTTATTAAACCGACCAAAGCGCCCCGCATTATCGCCGCCGGGATAATCATGGTCATCTTAATCGCGGTCATTGCCGACCAGTTGTTCCGACTGCTTGAGCGGTTACTGGCCGGGTATCGCACCCGCCGCATGCCCAAACCCAAAGCCAACCCGGTGCCTAAACGGGCTTAACTTTCTTCCAACGCCAGGGCTGTCTTAAGCAGCAACCCCAGTTGGGGCCAGGTCCATCTTGAACCAAAAAAGCAGGCTGCTCGATGCAACCTGCTTTTTTATTTGAAATATTCTGGTTAAACGACCCTGGCTTCCTCGGCGGGATGCTGGGGTAAAATATGCAGTTCGTTTTCGGTCGTATGCTCCATCAAATAACGCTGGGCGCTAAACGGCTCCTGTCCGTCTTGCAGGGTCAGACGTTTGTAGGTGCCATCCGGCAGCAGCACATGCGTATTCGAATTATCTTTGAGATAGGTCGGCAGCAGCGTATCCATCACATAATGCTTGATATGGGGGTCTTCCAGCGGAAAGAGCGTTTCCACCCGCCGGTCCAGGTTGCGCTGCATAATATCGGCGCTACCAAGGTAGACTTCCTCATTTTCGGCATCACCGTTGCGGAAATAATATATCCGGCTGTGTTCAAGGAAGCGTCCCACGATGCTGGTAACCCGGATATTTTCGCTGAGACCCGGCACCCCCGGCACCAGGCTGCACATCCCGCGCACGATCAGGTCAACCTTTACCCCGGCCTGGGAAGCCCGGTAAAGCGCGTCGATACAATCGAAATCGACCAGGGCGTTCATTTTGAAAATGAGGTGGCCCTCCCGGCCCTCTTTGGCGTGCTGGATTTCCCGCTCGATTTTCTCCATCAGGGCGTGCCGGATGCCACCCGGCGACACCAGCAGTTTGGTGTAGGTAGCCTGCAAAGAATAACCGGTCAGGCTGTTAAAAAGGGTGGTGGCGTCGGCTCCAAACTCAGGGCGGCTGCTCAGCAAGCCCAAATCAGTGTAAATCTGGGCTGTCTTGACATTGTAGTTGCCGGTGCCAAGGTGGACATAGCGCCGGATGCCATCGGCCTCTTTTCGGACGACCAGGGCGACTTTGCAATGGGTTTTGAGTTCTATGCGGCCATAGACCACGTGCGCCCCGGCTTTTTCAAGTGCGCGCGCCCACTCAATGTTGTTCTCCTCGTCGAAACGAGCTTTGAGTTCGACCAGCACCGAAACCTGTTTGCCGTTGGTGGCGGCCCGCGCCAGAGCCTCGACAATAGGCGAGTTGCTCCCTACCCGGTAGATGGTTTGTTTGATTGCCAGCACCTCCGGGTCGGTCGCGGCAGCCTGGATAAATTCGACCACCGGGCTAAACGAGTCATATGGCTGGTGGAGCAAGATGTCCTGGTTGCGCAACACCCGGAAAATATTGTTGGGTTGTTGCAAAAGGGCAAGCTGGCGCGGGCGGTAAGGGGCATCCTTCAACCAGGGCATATCCAGGTCGTAAAGCTGCATCAGGTCGGAGAGACCCATCGGCCCGTCAATCGGGTAAATATCTTCCTGGTCGATTTCGAGGTTCGCCGATAGAATCAGGCGGATATTTTCGGGCATACTCTTTTCGACCGAAAGGAAGACCACGTCGCCAAAACGCTGCCGGTTGAGACTGTCCTGGATGGCCTGAAGTAAGTCGCCCGCCTCGTCCTCGCGGATTTCCAGGTCGGCGTCGCGGATAACCCGGAAAGGATAACTTTTTAAGACTTTCACGCCTGGGAAAAGCATCTCCAGGTTGGCGGCCACCAGTTGTTCCAACCAGACAAAACCGCGCTGGCGGGCCGGGGCCGGGTCGTCCGAGGCAGTAGTTTCAATAGTCCAGTCGACCGGGACCAGGCGCGGCAGGATACCGGGGATTTTCACCCTGGCGAAGTGTTCACCTTCCGGCCCGCGTATCACCACCGCCAGGTTCAGGCTGAGGTTAGATATATGCGGGAAAGGATGCCCGGGGTCAAAGGCCAGCGGGGTCAGGACCGGGTAAACTTCCTGCTCGAAATAATCGCGCAGTTTCTTTTTCTGAGCGTCGTTCAGGTCGTCGTAGTTGCAAATATGGACCCCGGTAGCGTCAAGGGCAGGCAGCAATTCATTTTTGAAGAGCCGTGAGCTTTGCTTGATAAGCTGCAACACTCGCGTCCTGATTACCGCCAGTTGTTCAAGGGGGGTCAGGCCGTCGTCGCTCGGCTCGATCAGACCGGAGTCGACCTGTTCCAGCAAACCAGAAACCCGGATCATAAAAAATTCATCCAGGTTGGAGCTAAAAATTGAGAGAAACTTGACCCGTTCCAAAAGCGGATTACTAACATCCTCGGCTTCCTCAAGGACACGCAGGTCAAATTCGAGCCAGTTTATTTCCTTATTAAAATAGCGGTAACTCGCATCCGGTTTAACTCGTTTGGGCGGCCTTTTTACAGGCATGTCCCCATCCTTTCTGTTCTTGGCTTTATGCCTTTTCCCTTTTGCTAGTGCCATATTAATGTACCAACTCCCAATTCGGTCGAATATCTAAACTATAATCTCTAGGGACATCAGGACCGGACTGCAATTTGAAGTAAGCCGCCGCGCCTACCATCGCGGCATTGTCGGTACAAAAAACCTGGGGCGGATATGTTACGGCAAGGTCGAGCCCAGCCGCCTGTTCGGCCAGGGCGGCCCGCAAAGCCTTGTTAGCGGCGACCCCACCTGCAATAAGAATCTGGCGGGCCCGGTATTCCTCGGCGGCCCGGACCGTTTTGGTTGCCAGCACTTCGACCACAGCCTGCTGGAACGATGCGGCAATATCCGCCACCGGCAAATCTTCCTGGCCCAGCTTAATCGGCACAACTTTAGGCCGGGCTTCGGCAGGCACGCTGCCGGAGAAAGGGGCCGGTTTGGGTAGAGGGGCCTGGTACTCGCCGACCTTGCGCAGGACGGCGGTCTTGAGGCCACTGAAGCTGAAATCGTAGGTACCTTTTAGCCAAGAACGAGCAAACGGGAACCGGGCCGGGTCGCCCCCGACGGCGGCTTTTTCCAGTAGCGGCCCACCCGGATAACCCAACCCCATCACGCGAGCAACCTTGTCGTAAGCTTCCCCGGCGGCGTCATCCTGGGTCTTACCGAGAAGCTGGTAATCACCGTGACCCCGCATGAGGACGATTTCGGTATGCCCACCCGACACAATCAGGGCGACCAACGGAAACCGGGGCGCTTCCGGCAGGACGTCCTTTTCCAGGGCAGGTGGTATCAGCCAGTTGGCATAGACGTGTGATTCGAGATGATTGACCCCGACCAGCGGTTTTCGGCGGGCGAAGGCGATAGCTTTCCCGGCGTTTACCCCGACCAGCAGAGCCCCGGCCAGACCCGGCCCATTCGTTACCGCGACAGCGTCAATCTGGTCCCAGCCCAACCCGGCCTGTTCGAGGGCCTGTTGCAGGACCGGCGTGATAAGCAGGATGTGCTGGCGGCTGGCGACCTCCGGCACGACCCCGCCGAATTTCTGGTGAATCTCAATCTGGGAGGCAATAATACTTGCCAGGACATGCCTCCCGTCCCTGACAATGGCCGCGCTGGTCTCGTCGCAGCTTGTTTCAATGGCTAAAATATTCATGTTTTTAATGTATTTCCCCGGTCAAAAACCGGGTCAATTTTTGCAATTGGTTATCCCGGCAGTTCTTTGACAAATTATTTCTAAATATCATCTAGACATAATTATATCATTCCAGGCTAACGCTGTCTTGCTTTTCTTAATCTACCCTAAAGTTATTATCGAAATATTAACGATATGTTTTTAACCTTGTGAATAACTATAATGGGTTTCGATTCCCCTTAAATGCATGGTTTCTATTTATTTTAATTCATCCTGCAATAACCCCTGTAAGACCGGGTAAGACACAACTTCGGTATCAACCTGGATAGCCCGGTGAAAACGGGCAAACCGGGCCAGCCCCGCCGCCAGGGCTTGACCAAACACGGCATCATCTGCCAGGCTTTCGTCGTCGAGCCAGAAGCCCTGCAAAGTCAGGCGTCCGCTCTTGCGGTCGAGCTTGGGGTCGAGCCGGGCCACCAGTTTATCGCCATACAATACCGGCATGGTGTAGTAACCCCAGCGCCGGATTGGTTGGGGCTTATAGACCTCCCACATATAGTCGTAATCAAAGAGACTTTTCAGGCGAAGCCGGTCCCAGAGGACATTATCGAGCGGAGCCAGCAGATTGACCTCCTGGCGAGTATCCGTTTCAAGCGGTTCCCACCCGGCAGGGATTTGACCCTTTAGCAGGGCGTCCAGTTGGGGCGCGGCCTCGGCAGGGTAGTAATAGGGGTCTTTTAGTCCTTCGATTTTGACCTTAAAGGCTTTCCCCTCCTGTTCGAGGCGGGCCAAAAACCCGGCGCATTCGGTCGGCGTCAGGGCGCGCCGCAGCATGATAACGCCCCGGCGAGAGAGGGCGGCGGGGGTCGCCAGCGATAGCTCCCGCAAGACCTTATCCATTAAAAATGCGTCGGTAGCGGCATCGGAAGGGAGCGCTTCCGGCGCGTGTTCGCCCGGATGGAGCTTTTCGGTCAGGTCGTAGACCCGGTCGAAGCCCCGGCGGGAGTGGACCATGAATTCGCCGGTAATCCAGAGATGGTCGAGGGCGTGCGAGGTATCCTTGACCGTGTTGAAGCCGCCCGACACCCGGTTGCGGTCCTTGAAGTCGCGGGAGGCCATCGGCCCGGCTTCGGCCACTTTGGCCCGGACCATCTCGACCAGTTCGGGCAGTTCGTGCTTATCCAGGCGGCTCCAGAGGTTTTTGCGCTGCATGACGGTCCGCCAGTAAGGCCATTCGTCGAGCGGGTAAATCATCAGGACGCGCCCGTACTCAAAGAAACGGCGCTCCTGGTATAGCCAGTAATTGAGCCATTCCTCCCGGTAATCCAGCACCCGGCTCCACAGGGCCAGGTCATGATTTCTCGCTACCACGCTGATAGTATCCACCTGGACTAGCTGGCTCGTCTTTATAGCCTGCTCGACCCCGTCCCGGCCCTGCCAGCGCCGCCCCGGCCATAACCCTTGCCGCCCCAGCACCAGTTGACGGGCCACTTCCTTTGAAATAGTCTCCGGCATTTCCCTTCCTTTATATATATTGGCTGTCTTGCTAGTCTTTGAAAGCCAGCCGCCGCTCCCGCAGCGACACAAACCGCCCGTGACCGATAACCAGGTGGTCGAGCAAGTCAATCCCCAGGAGTTTCCCCGCTTCAATCAGTTCGGTGGTGACCGTCACGTCCTCGTTGCTCGGCGTGGGGTCGCCGCTGGGGTGATTGTGCGCCACGATGATGCCGACCGCGTTCTGCCGGATGGCCTCCCGGAAAATCTCGGCCACCCGCACCTGGCTGCTGTTGATAGTGCCGACATAAGCCGTTTGCATCTTTAAGACCCGGTTTTTGTTGTCGAGGGTGATAACTTTTAGGTTTTCCTGCTCCAACCCGGCCATTTCGAGGATGAGCGGGTTCGCCAGGTCGCCGGGAGAGCGGACCTGCAACCGCTGGTCCGGCTCGGATAGCAGGAGACGCCGCCCGATTTCGAGAGCAGCCTTTAGCTGGGCCGCCTTGGCCTCGCCCACCCCGCGCAACTCGCACAACTCGGCCAGGGGCACCCGGCTCAACCCTGTAAGACCGCCATGCTCCCGCAAGAGCCGCTGCGACAGGCTAATGACATTCTCGCCGGTGACGCCCACCCGCAGCAAGATTGCCAGCAGTTCCGAATCGGTCAGGGCGCCCGGCCCGAACTTGACCAGCTTCTCGCGGGGGCGGTCGTCGGCGGGCATTTCGCGCAACGACTGCCGGTAGGAGGCGTTACCGTTTTCCTCGCTTCTCATTCGGGTTTACCGGGGTCTTTGTAGGGGGTGAAGGACAGGAAGGCTTCCCCTTTGTAGGTCAGGGCCTGGATTTTAAAGGTCTGGCCGTCCTCGAAGGTAACCGTGAAATTTTTCAGGTCATTGGTGGCCGAGCGGATTGTCCGGCCCGCCAACCAGTCCCAATCGACCGAGCAGCCGTCCTGGACGGCCTGTTTTACCTGGGGTGTTGCCTGGGGTGTTGTCTCGGATTCTTCCATAGCTAAAGTTTCTCCTGGGTCAGGGACAAAAATCAGTTTGTAATGGGTTAAAGTATTTTAGAACGTTTGTTGCGACCTGTAAAGGGTCAAATAGGTGTGGTCCGGGGGACTTTATATTCAAGCGCTTTTACTTTACAAGTTCAAATTTCTATGATAGCATCAAGGCAGCTTAAAATATTTTCATCTTTATTAGCAAAAAATAATACAGGGGGCCGGGTGGGCGATGCTGGCAAAAGTTCTGGGCTGCGCCGTAGTTGGGTTAGATGGTTCGCTGGTCGAGGTTGAGGTTGACATCAGTAACGCCGGGCTGCCGCTTTTTACGGTGGTGGGGCTACCCGACGCCTCGGTGAACGAGGCCAAGGAGCGGGTCCGCTCGGCCATCCGCAACAGCCTGGCGATTTTCCCGATGAAAAGGATTACGGTCAATCTTGCCCCCGGCGACCTCCGCAAAGAAGGCCCCGCCTACGACCTGGCGATTGCGGTCGGTATCCTCCTGGCAAGCGAGCAGCTTACCGCGAATGTCGAACGGACCCTTTTCCTGGGTGAGCTTTCCCTGGACGGCACGGTCCGGCACACCGATGGCATCCTGGCGATGGTCTCGGTGGCCCGGCGCGAGGGCATCCGGCGCGTCTTCGTCCCGGCCAGCGACGCCCAGGAAGCGGCCCTTCTCGAAGACCTGGAAGTCTACCCGGTCGAGTCACTCGCGGCCCTGGTCCGGCACCTGACCGGGCAAGACCCTATTCCCCGCCACTATTTCGACCCTACCACGCTCGATTTTGATAACACCGGGGCGGACGATGGCAACGATTTCGCGGTTATCAAAGGGCAGGAGCACGCCAAACGGGCCCTGGAAGTGGCCGCCGCCGGGGGTCACAACGTGATTTTCAACGGCCCGCCCGGTTCGGGCAAGACCCTGCTGGCCCGCACCACCGTCAGCATCCTGCCGCGTTTGAGCATTGACGAAGCCCTGGAAGTGACCAAAATCTACAGTGTGAGCGGCCTTCTTCCCTCCGGGATGCCCCTGATGCGGGCGCGGCCCTTCCGTTCGCCCCACCACACCATCTCGAACGCGGGGCTGGTCGGGGGTGGGCGCATGCCGCGGCCCGGAGAAATCTCGCTGGCCCACCGGGGTATTCTCTTTCTCGACGAACTGCCGGAGTTCGGCCAGACCCTGCTCGACAACCTGCGCCAACCGCTCGAAGACCGGACCCTGGTCATCAGCCGGGCCAGCGGCACCCTGGCGTTCCCGGCCAACTTCATCCTGATTGGGGCGATGAACCCATGCCCCTGCGGTTTCTATGGCGACCCCGGTCGGGCCTGCACCTGCTCTCCCTCGATGGTTACGCGCTACCAGAAGCGGCTCTCCGGCCCCTTGCTCGACCGGATTGACATTCACGTGGAAGTGCCGAGGGTCGAGTACGAAAAGCTTTCCGACAACCGCCTGGGTGAAAGTTCGCAGCGCATCCGCCAGCGGGTCGAGCAGGCCCGTGAAATCCAACGCCAGCGTTTCAAGGACCGGCACGCCGTGGTCGAGCCGCCCACCCCAATTTATGACGACGAATCCGCCGGGGACGAGGCTGCTCCCGCCGCACCCACGAAGTTGCCCCGGTCTTCCACTGGCCCTTCGACCAAACCCTCGACCCGGCAAATCCTGACGAACTCCGAGATGGGTCCAACGGAAATCCACGACTTCTGCCAGCTTGACACGGCAGGGCAGGCTCTACTCAAGGCCGCCACCCGCCAGTTACAACTCTCGGCGCGGGCCTATCACCGCGTGTTAAAGTTGTCCCGCACTATCGCCGACCTCGCCGGGACCAAAAATATCCAGGCCAGCCACCTCGCGGAAGCCATACAGTATCGAAGGAAAGAAGCACAGTAGAATATAAATTTCGGCCTAATTTGTAGGTTTAAGATTACAAATCGAAAGGTAGAATTAGGTGCTAGAACAAGAAGTTAGAATTACACCCAAAGGAATAGAAAAGGCTTTACAAGAATATACTCCTGAAAAAGCAATTGCACAGTATATATGGAATGGATTTGATGCAAAAGCGAGCCTTATAAGTGTTAATGTTGAACTGAACCCCATTAAATTTATTGAGTCAATTTCAGTTACTGATAATGGGTATGGTATACCTAGAGATGATTTAAAAGCTAAATTCAGCCCATTATTTCAATCTGAAAAAGAGTTAATTGAAAAGATAAAAAATACTTCAGCTACTCATGGGAAAACAGGAGTTGGAAGACTTACATTTTTCTCCTTCGCAAAAAAAGCGATTTGGGAAACCATTTATAAAAAGGGAGAGAAAAAGTTTAAGTACTCTATTGAGATAAATAAAGGAACTTTAAACAGCTATATTCCAACAGAAGAAATCGAAACAATTGAGGAGCCTGGAACAAAAGTTACCTTTTCAGGTATTTTTGAACTTAGATCTATATTTCTAAAGGATGTATTAGAACCTTTTATTATTCGTGATTTTAGTTGGTTTTTAGAGCTAAATAAAGAAAATAACTTCTCATTGTTTTTAAATGGCACGAATTTAGATTACTCAGGATTAGTCGGAGAAAAGGAAATTTTCACTATTGAACCAGATTTTGACATTAAATATGTCCGCTGGAACGATACCTTAAACGGTGAATATTCAAAATATTATTTTATTGGATCAGATAAAAAAGAGAAAAGGAAGTTTAATACCACCCTAAATAATAAGGGGGATCATTTTTATCATAGCGTTTATATAAGTAGCTCATTTTTCAATTTTTTTGATTCTTACGACATAAAAGTTGTTCCACAACCAGTACAACCCCGACTTTTTGAAGATGAAATAACTAAAAGACTGAAATCCTATGTAAATCTTCGAAATGTATTAGATAAATTTCTGATTGAGAAAAGGAAACCATTTCTTGAGCAAACAAAGCATATAATTATTGATGAACTTAAGCAAGATGGAGCTTTCCCAAAGTTCACCGATAATAGTTGGGACCAATTTCGTAAAAAAGAGCTTGAAGTAGTAATCGGTGAACTTTATCAATTTGAGCCGAAAATATTCAATTCTTTAAATGTCGAACAAAAGAAGATTCTTACTAGATTGCTCAACTTAGTAATGGATTCTAATGAGAGAGATAACCTCCTAAAAGTTGTTGAAGGTATTTTAAGCCTAGATTTTCAGGAAAAAGAGAGATTTGCACGTATTTTACAGTTAACAACTATGTCGAATGTATTAGCTACTATCAAATTGATTCAAGATAGATTCCAAGCTTTGAAAGATTTGGAAGAACTTGTATTTAATCCAAACCTAAAAGCTACGGAATTAAAACAACTACAAGAAATAGTTGAAAACCACTATTGGCTTTTTGGGGAACAATTTCATTTAGTAGCTGCTGCTGAACGTAAATTCGAGGAGGTGTTACAACGCTTTAAATATTATTTAACTGGTAATGATTCGAAAAGAAAATTGATCATCCTGATAAACTTAAGGAAATGGATATATTAATTGTTCGCCAAACAGTTAATACTAGGGAGACCATAACAAATAACATTGTTGTCGAGCTTAAAAGCCCAACCATTAGGTTGTCTAAAAAAGAATTTGACCAAGTAATGACTTATATGGATGTAGTTTCGCGACAAGATGAGTTTAATGGAGATGGTTATACTTGGGAGTTTTATTTAGTTGGCAACGATTATGATTCGACAGATTATATTAAAGATTTGAAAGAATTTGCTAGTTCTAAAGGTTATGTAGAAAAATCTTTGGTTTTCTCAAAGAGAAATTATAAAATTTATGTAAAACTTTGGAGTGAAATATTTAATGAGGCTAGAATAAGGTTACAATTCGTGATGGAAAAGCTTGAGTTAAAAAAAGATTTATTAGAAGTGTCTGGTAAAACGGCAGATGAAATAAAAGAGAATATGATGAAACAAAATACGGCTATCCAACCACAAGAGATAAACTTGCCAAAAAAAGGAAAAACCCGAAACCCTTAAAAGCATTTCATAATTGGAAATGCCAAATTAACTTTATGCAAGATCAAGAAACTACAAAAAAAGCCAGCCCATTACGACTGGCTCTTTTTTTTCCGTATTTGGTGTTAGTTAAGCGGTTTCGGTGAAGCTGAAGAACCGCGCCGCGATAAAGAGGCAGACCGCCCCGTAGATTAAGAGGGCCAGCAGGTTCGGCACAATCTGGCTCAAGTCCTGCCCGAAAATCATCAGGTTGTTGAACCCGTTCATCGCCCAACTGTTGATGGTGATTTTGCTGGCCGCCTGCATCCAGTCCGGCATCAGCCAGAGCGGAAACCACGACCCACCCAGGAGCGCCCCCAGGATACCCACTATCAGGATGACCGGGCGGATGCCGTTCTCGGTCTTAATCAGGCTGGCAACCAGGATACCCAGTGAGGTAGCCGCGAAACTCAGCAGCACTACCAGCAAAAAGACCCCCACTATGTTGTTACCGTTGATGTGCGCCCCAAAGAATAGCGCCGCCACCGCCAGCATAATCGCCACCTGCAAAAAGCTGATGATAAACTGGGCTATCATCTTGCCCAGCAGGAAGGCCCAGCGCGGCACCGGCATCACCGCCAACCGCCGCAGCGTTCCCCTGGTCCGCTCGTTTATGACCGTCGTCGCCACGATGTTCAGGCCGAGAATGACGAACATCGTCGCGTAACCGGGCGCGACCTGGTCGAAACTGTTGAAGTTAGCCCCGCCCGCCGTCTGGATGTCCAGGTCAATCGCCGGTTTGGCGTTTTGCTGGATGGCCTGGGCTTGCTGGGCCGCTGCCCCCGCGTTGAAAGCCGCGCCCTGTCCGCTCTGCTGGGCCTGCGCCTGGGCTGACTGCACCATCAGGCTGGTCGTGTTGAAGCGGTTGGCGACCGCCTGGACGAACGAGCGCACCACCTGCCCGCCGCTATCGGTCGAGGTCACCACCGTCAGTTTGGCGGGCTGTCCCGCCGCGAACGCCTGGCTGAACCCCGGCTCAATCACGATATAACCGCCCCGGTCGCCCTTGGTCTGGACGTGGGCCTTCGCGTCAGCCAGGCTCATTTCTTCGAGGGTCACGCCCGGTATCTGCTGCAAAGCCGCTTTGAAAGTCTGCGCCCCCGCCCCGGTGTCCTCGGTTATCACCGGGATGCTGATGGCAAAGTTGCCCGAACTGGCCCCGCCAAAGTTTATCTGGCCCAGCGCCACGATTAAAAGAATCGGCAGCAACAGGTTTATCGCCAGGGGCACCGGGTTCTTGCTGAGTTGCTGCAACTCTCGCCGGACTATCGCCCATACTTTACGCATTATGTACCCCCTTCCTTAGTTGTCCCGGAATTCCCGGCCAGTCAGTTGTAAGAAAAGCTCGGACAGGCCGCGCGGTTTGGTGGCTTGTACGGGGTGCTCGCTCTTTTCCAGCAGTTCTTCCAGCGTGCCCTGGATTTTCAAAACGCCGTTGTCGATAATGGCGATGCGGTCGCACAGCAGTTCGGCCTCTTCCATGTACTGGGTCGTGTAGAGGACCGCCTTGCCCTGGGCCTTGATGCCCGCGATGATGTCGTAGATACTCTGGCGCGACTGCGGGTCAACTCCGACTGTCGGTTCGTCCATCATCACGAAAAGAGGGTTGTTCAGGAGACCGACCGCCAGGTTCAGGCGGCGTTTCATCCCGCCCGAATATTTTTTAACTAAATCTTTGCGGCGGTCCCACAGTCCCATACTCTTAAAGAGACTTTCAATTCGTTCCTTGCGGACCGCCGAGGGCATATCGAACATCTCGGCGAAAAAGAGCATGTTTTCTTCTGCCGTGTTGTCCTCGTAGATAGCCAGTTCCTGCGGCACAACCCCGATGATTTGCTTGATGTTGGTGCTGTGTTTGGCCGCGTCGAAACCGTTGATAACAACCCGGCCCGACGTCGGTTGGAGATAGGTGGAGAGCATCCCAATCGTGGTGGATTTGCCTGCCCCGTTGGGACCGAGCAGGCCAAAGACTTCGCCGCCACGCAGTTGCAGGTCTACATGGTCAACTACCGTGCGCTGGCCGTACTTCTTGACCAGACCCGTCGCTTCTATCGAGACCGCGCTGCGCACTGGCGCAAAACCGGCAGGCGCTACCGTGCCCGCCTGGATACCATCATTCATTTTCCCACATGTCTTTCTTTAAGAGTTTTTCCTTGAAGTTATATTTCCCTCAAGATTCAAACAAGCCTACTGCCTTTATCTAAAATTCTAGCAAAGTGGGGGCAGGTTTTATACAGGAATAGGACACGTGGGAAAATTGGAATGTTTCAAATTTGCTTATTGTGCTGGCAAATTCTTCTCCCAGGAGTAGTTCCGGGCGAATTCTTTAAAACCGACCGACCGGTAAAGATGGGTCGGGCCTTCCTCACTACCGCTGCTGCACAAAATTGCCGTCACGACACCCAACTCTTTCAACCGCCGCAACCCTTCCAGCAAGAGAGCCCTGGTCAGGCCGCGCCGCTGGAAAGCTGCCGCGCAGCCGACCGGGTCGAACATGGCTATCCGGTTGGCAGAATCGTGCCAGGCCAGGGCAAAGGCCGCCGGTTCATCTCCCGGCCCGACCACCAGCAAATCGAGTTCGGGCCGGTAGGTCGGCGCGTCCATCACGGTTTGATATTTAGCCGGGGTCAATTGGGAGGCGGTAAAAGCGGCCCGGTGCAGGGCGACCCGCCGAGCGGCATCGAGCCCGTTTTCGAGGACGCTGCCAAACTTGAATCCTTCCGGCAAAACCGGATTAGGAACTTCCCCTTCCAGGTCGTAAACCCAGTAGAAGATAAAGTCGTCGGTCCGAGAATAACCGGACTTTTCCAGGAGAGTGTTGCGGGCGGCGTCGCCGGTATAACTCATGATGCTGATAGAGGAAGGCGACTCCCCGCCCTTTCCCAACAAATAACTTTCGGAATAAGCCAGCAATTCGGTTTCAAGGGCTTTGTACCGGGGGAGGGCGAACAGGTCGAGCGGTTTCTCGCCTTCGCCGGGCCAGGCAAAGGCCACCACCTGCCCGGTTTCGTCCAGCCAGAGCCGGGTCGAATTCATCACCGTAGCGGAATCGTCCTCGGTAAAGCGCCACCAGTCGAGGTCGCCGACCGTGCCGTAATCGGGCGAACCACCCAGGCGGTAATTTTCCATCAAAAACTGGCGAAGCAGGCCGTAATCAGCTTCGCCGGAGTAGGGGCGAGAGGTTAGAGGCATTAAACTTTCTCCTATACTGCTTTTATAAATAACCGATTTTGAATAAGCAGTCTGAGGATAACCGCAAAGTGAGCCTGCGGGCTGTTAAGTGGCTCACATTTGCGGCGTTTCTAATACCGTTCCCCCTGAAAGATTAGTGCTTTGGCTGGTTCTGGGAAATGTATTCTTCGACCCTGCCCAGCCATTCGATGGTCAATGCCCCTAAAAGTGAGGCTTGCTCGACATCCAGCAGGTGCCCGGCCCGGTCGAGGACCGCGAAGGTGGCGCGCGGGTAATTTTTCAAAATTTCCCAGGCCGGTTTGTAGCCGACCATCGCATCCTGGCGTCCGGTCACGATGAGGGCCGGGGCCGGGACCGGCGCGGGCAGTTTGTCTACCTCGAAGGAAAAAGGCGTATCGACAATGCGCCCCTGGAAAGTCCAGTCGGCCAGTCCGAAAGCGGGTTGCCCGACCGCCTTGAACCAGTCGATGAGTTCAACACTCTGGACGACGGCCATGTCGGTCACGAAACCGAGGGAGGGCGGAAGGGCGGCCTGGAAAGCCGCGTCCTCGACCAACACCTGGTGCTGCTCTACGTTAACTCGCTCTTTAGTCTGTTCGATGGCCGGAATCCAGAGGCACACGCCGTCCAGCCGTTCGCTCATCCGGTAGACCACCCCCTGCGAGAGATAGCCTCCATAAGAGAGCCCGGCTACCACGAACCTCTGACCGGGCAAGAGGGTATCGATAAAGCCGGTTACAATATCGAGCATCTGGTCCTGGGTGGTCAGCCAGTCCGCGCCGGGAGTCCGGCCATGACCGGGCAGGTCGGGGTAAATCCGCCGCCAGCCGGGGTGATTCTCAAAGATTTTTTCCCAGGTCGCCATCAACCAGCGATGGTCAACCGGGGTGCCGTGCAGCATAACGATGGGGATGCCGGTCCCGTGTTCCTCGTAATAAATTGGGATAGACCCAACCGTTACTTCCATTGGTTTCTCCTTTGTCTTCTCCTTCGAATTTTTCAAGAAATTCAGGGTAAAATACTGCGGTAAAAGTTGTTGCAACAATTTAATACAGGCCAGGCAAATTCTTTCTACTGAGGATAGTATCAAAAGTTCGACCGTTTTGGTGCCGGTTGTCGCATTTTTATAACAAAATCCGTTTATTTATAGAAGGTTCATCCTGAATGGACCCTCTATAGTGCGAGGTAAGGCAGTTGTCGGAAAATACAAAATAGTAAACACAAGTGAAATTTAGCCATCTAATATTCTTTGGTAGATCTTAAGAAAAGACTTCGTCAATTAATACAAATAAAGCATTTGTAAATTTTTACTAGAAGACATAGCCACATGGTAAATTATCTGGTAAAATACAAAAGGCGTCAGAGTTGATGCCTTTGTACAAGTAAGACTTAGAAAATAAAGGAAATAAACAGTTCGACGATGAACAGTGTTAAATCCAGATGCTATGACAACGCTGTCATAGAAGCCAAACGCCGCCCAGGCCGGGCCGGGAATTTTTATAGTTCGCCAAATACTGCTTATCTCCCGGCAATTTTCGGCAATTTTTCGCACCAAAACCGCTCTTTTAACTTTTTTACAACTCTGCTCGAACCCGACATGGTGAAATCTGCCACCTTACGCTGGTTCTCTCTTTATATCTGCTCAGACCAGAGGCCCTCACTGGTCTCATTACCATCCCGGTCGTTGCCCAGAGCAAAATACCGTTCCGGTTTAACGGGTCACGGTCGGATCTTTGCGCCTACTTTGGAAGCGCAACCGGATTTTTATTCTTAATTTTTATTTTTGGAGGCAATAATAATGCGTTCGACTAATGAACCTACTGCCAAAGACCGCCGCAATATTCCGCCTAAACCGGAAGTCGCCGCCGACTCCGCGACCCCACGCTGGCAAGAACTGGGGTTGAGCAAAAACGATTTGCTCGAAATGTATTATCACCTGGTGCTGGCCCGAACCCTGGACGAGCGCATCTGGCTGCTCAACCGCCAGGGCAAGACCGCCTTTGTGATTTCTTGCGCCGGCCAGGAGGCGACCCAGGTCGGTTTCGCCAAAGCCCTCCAACCCGGTCATGACGTGGTCTGGCCGTATTACCGCAGCCTGGCCCTGACATTGGCGATGGGTATGACCCCCACCGAAGTGATGCTGCACCAGTTGTCGAAGGCGGAAGACCCCGCCAGCGGAGGCCGCCAGATGCCCGCCCATTTCGGCCTGGCTCGCCTGAATCTCGTCAGCGTGTCGAGTCCGGTCGCGACCCAACTGACCCAGGCCACAGGCAGTGGCTACGCCTCCAAACTCAAAGGTGACGATAAAGTAACTTTCACCTTTGTAGGTGACGGCGGCACCAGCAAGGGCGATTTCCACGAAGCCCTCAACTTTGCCTCCATCCACAGCCTACCGGTGGTCTTCGTGGTCGAAAATAACGGCTACGCCATCTCGGTGCCAATCACGAAACAGATGCACATTCAAAATATTGCCGACCGCGCCACCGCCTACGGTATGCCCGGCATCGTGGTGGACGGCAACGACTTGCTGGAAGTCTACCGGGTCGCCCGCGACGCCACCGAACGGGCCCGGCGCGGCGAAGGCCCGACCCTGGTCGAAGCCAAGACCTACCGCTACCGCCCCCACTCCTCCAGCGACGACGACCGGACCTACCGCACCAAAGAAGAAGTGGACGAATGGCGGCACAAAGACCCGATTATTCGCTTCGAACGCTATCTCGAAGAACAAGGCCTGATTGACAAAGATGGCGAACAGGCCGTCCGCAGCCGGGCCAAACAGGCCGTGGACGAAGCCCAGCGTTACGCCGAGGCCGCCCCGAACCCATCGCCCGAAACCATTATGCGCTATGTCTATGACGAGGAGGGTCAGTAGGAAAAATGGCGGTAAAAACAGTTTTAGAGGCGGTCCGCGAAGCCCTCTTTGAAGAAATGCGCCGGGACGAGAACGTCTTTGTCCTCGGTGAGGATGTCGGGCAGCGCGGCGGGGTCTTCCGGGTCACGGATGGCTTGCAAAAAGAGTTCGGCGAAATGCGGGTGCTGGATACCCCCCTGGCCGAAAGCGCTATCGCGGGGGTCGCCATCGGCGCGGCGGTGCGAGGAATGCGCCCGGTAGCCGAGTTTCAGTTTGCCGATTTCATCCACCCGGCGGTCGAGCAGATTATTGACGAAGCGGCCCGGTTTCGGTACCGCTCCAATAACACCTTTAGCTGCCCGGTGGTCTTCCGGGCTCCTTATGGCGGCGGGGTCCAGGGTGGTATGTACCACAGCCAGAGTGTCGAAGCCATGTTCGCCATGTGGCCGGGCCTGAAAGTGGTCACTCCTTCGTTCCCTTACGACTACAAAGGCTTGCTAAAAGCGGCCATCCGCGACAACGACCCGGTGGTCTTTTTCGAGCATAAGAAGACCTACACACTCCCTTCGGTCAAACAGGAAGTCCCGGCGGGCGACTATATTGTCCCGCTCGGCAAGGCCAACGTGGTCAAGGAAGGGACCAACCTGAGTGTTTTCGCCTACGGAATGATGCTTCACCAGTCCTTACAGGCCGCCCGCGTCCTCGAACAGGAAGGCGTTTCGGTCGAGGTGGTGGACCTGCGGACCTTACGGCCTCTCGACAAAGAAACGATTCTAAATTCGGTCAAAAAGACCGGGCGAGCCCTGATTGTCCACGAAGCGAACCTCTTTGGCGGGTTCGGCGGCGAAATCGCGGCCATTATCGCCGAGGAAGCCTTCGAATGGCTGGATGCCCCGGTGCGGCGGTTGGCAGGGCTGGATGTACCCGGTATGCCTTTCGCTTTACCCCTGGAAGAAGAATTTATGCCCAACCCGACCAAAATTGCCCAGGCCATGCGGAACCTGGCGGCCTATTAAAGGAGATTTATTGATGGCAACCAAAATTACCCTGCCGCAACTGGGAGAGAGCGTCCACGAAGGCACCATCGGCCAGTGGCTTAAAAAAGTGGGCGACCATGTCGAGGAATACGAGCCTATCGTGGAAATCATTACCGACAAGGTGAATGCCGAGGTACCCGCGCCTGTTTCCGGCACTTTGACCGCTATCCTGGTGAAAGAAGGCGAAACGGTCGAGGTCGGCGCTTTGCTCGGCGAAATGAGCGAGGTTGTGGCGGAAACGGCTACGCCCGCCCCGACTATTTCCCCCAACGGCACCGAGAAAGCAGCCCTGGAAGCAGCCTTTGCCGCCCCTGATTCGGCCCAGGCCAGCCAGTTCAACAAACAACTTGACCACCAGGCCGAGGAAGCCGAGGCTTCCTTCCCGAATGGCCGGGCTTCCGGCGGCTGGTACGATGAAGACGAGGAAGATACTTTTGCCGGGACAGTCGCCCCGACTCCCAGCCCGGCCACTGCCGCCGCGCCTTTCGAACACAAAAAAAACCGGTATACACCCTCGGTGCGCCGCCTGGCCGAGGAACACCAGCTTGACCTGGAAAAACTTGGTCTGCGGGGGAGCGGCATCAACGGGCGCATCACCCGCGACGACGTGTTGATGTACATCGAGCAGCAACGCAAACTCCGCCAACCGGTCCCGACCCGCGCCTTGCCGGGCGACACAGCCAGGGCCGCGCCCCCTCCTCCAGTCACGCCGATGCACGAACAGATTGCCGCCAACGCCATGCGCGGCACTCCCCCGGCCCAGGTCACACCACCCCCGGCAACAATAAAACCCGCCGCGCAACAGCCAGCGGTAGCCCCGGTCACGGTTAAACCTGCCTCCGTTCCGGCCCCGGCCCTACCTTCGTTCAGCGAAGCAGCGGTACAGCAGGCTGGCGCGGGCAACACCGGTGACGAACTGGTGCCGTTGACCCCGATGCGCAGGGCGATTGCCGAACACATGGTCCGCAGCGTCCAGACTTCACCCCACGCCTGGACGATTGTCGAGGTGGACATGACCCGGCTGGTAAAACACCGCGCCAGGATTAAAGAGGATTTCAAACGGCGTGAAGGGCTGGACCTGACTTACCTCCCCTACGTGATGCTGGCAGTAGTGGAAGGTTTGCGGAAATTTCCTGAACTGAACGCAAGCTGGTCGTCTGAAAATAACGGTATCATCCAGAAACGCGACCTGAATCTGGGCGTGGCGATAGATGTGCCGGACGGCCTGGTAGTTCCGGTCATCCACAAGGCCGACGAGAAAAGCCTGGTTGGGTTGGTCCGGGCCTTGAATGATGTCGTAACCAGGGGCCGTAACAAAAAGCTGACCCTGGCCGACGTACAGGGCGGCACCTTTACGGTGAACAATCCGGGCGCGTTCGGCTCGGTGATGAGCCAGCCGATTATCAACCAGCCCCAGGCGGCTATTGTCACGATGGAAGCTATCGTGAAACGGCCTGTGGTGATAACCGACACCGAAGGCAACGACAACATCGTGGTCCGCTCGATGATGAACATGTGCCTTTCGTTCGACCACCGGGTCGTGGACGGTGCAACCGCCGGGCGTTTCCTGCAATTCCTCAAAAAATGGCTGGAAACCCAGGATTACAGCCGGACGGTCTAAAGCAACCCTGGAAAGATTTCGAAAAATACTGCCCCAATAGTAATTCAAAAAGCCTCTTTTGTAGAGGCTTTTTGAATCACCTGTTAAGATGCAATTGCAGAGCTAACTCATTCCAATAATAAAAAATAGAAATTCGTTAAAACTTGATATTGCTTTAAAGCAAAATATAATCTAAACTGAATTAATAAAAGTTTATAACGGCTTGTTAAACCTTTCTTAAAAATTAACCAGGACCAAACGAACTCATTCAGGGGAGGGCTTGTTGTGGCTGAGTCTTTAAATCCGGTAGATAGTTCCGAACAGAACCCGGCCCAATTAAAAATAATTGCCGGTTTTTTTAAATTTAGCACCTTCCTGGCAACCCACCGCCTTTTTGCTTCCCTGGGTCTGGTTTTCTTGATAGGCTTACTTATACCGGCCAATCTACTGGCGGGTTCTCCGGCAGATTTTAAAGCGGCCCCGAAGCCCGCTGGGGTTCAGCCGCAAAACCTGGCGAACGAAACCGGCTGGATTACTACCACCAACATGTCCCAGATGCGATTAGCTCATACTCAAACCCTGATGCAAAATGGCAAGGTACTTGTAACCGGCGGTTTTTATAATGCGGGGCCTTTCACTACAACTGCGACTGCTGAAATCTATGACCCCGCGACCGGCAAATGGCGCAATGTAGCCTCGATGCAAGTTACCCGCGCCTATCATACGGCTACCCTGCTTCCAAGCGGTAAAGTACTGGTAGCAGGCGGATTAAACATTAGCAATGGGGTGACAACCAATACCGCCGAACTTTTCGACCCGGTAACGGAAACCTGGAGCAGCGCTGGGACATTTAACCAGGCTCGCCAATCAGCTACAGCAACTTTGCTAAATAATGGGAAGGTGTTAATTGTTGGAGGCTATAATTCTTCAAACACCGGTGGTCTTGCCAGCGCCAACCTGTACGATCCCTCTACAAATAGCTGGTCTACTACCGCAAATTTAGCAACGGCAAGGCACGACCAAACTGCCACCCTTTTACAAAATGGGTTGGTCCTGGTGGCTGGAGGAATTTCAGCCACATCGACCCCTCAAAATGGTACTTATCCGGTTAACACCGAACTTTTTGACCCGGACGGTAATGGAGGTGTTGGCACCTGGACTGCCACCGGCGATCTCACCAAAGGGCGGTCCGGCCATTCGGCTACCCTCTTAACTGATGGCCGCGTTTTAGTGGCCGGTGGTTATAATAACTATCAATTACCCAATGGCTCCGATAGTAATTTGGCCGGTGTTGAAATCTATGACCCCGACCTGGGAACCTGGACAGCAGGTGCTTCCCTGAATACTGCCAGGAGTACACACCGTGCCGCCCTCCTACCGGATGGAGAGATTATTGTGGTGGGTGGCGCTATATCAGGAACGGTTTCGACTGCAACCACGGAAATTTACAATCCAACCGGAAATAGCTGGACAGCCGGACCAAGCATGAGTGTAGGCAGATCAGTCCACCGGACAACCCTCCTACCAGGCGGTAGACTACTCGTCACCGGCGGCACCACTTATGACGGAAGCCAAACGACTTACCTGGATAGCGCCGAACTGCTCGATTATAACCTGGGAAGTTGGTCGGTTGTAACCGCAACGACGACCGCCAGGGCAAACGCCACCACGACCTTGCTAACAAACGGCAAAGTTTTAATCGCGGGTGGTAGCAATTCGGGCACCACTTTGAATACCGCCGAACTCTATGACCCTGCTACCCAAACTTTTAGCCCCGGCGGAACCTTGAATACCGCCCGGCGCAATCATACGGCCACCCTTCTTCAAAATGGCAAAGTGCTGGTAGCTGGAGGGCTTTCCGGCGACGGGACACCCCTAGACAGCACGGAACTATACGACCCCGACACCAATAGCTGGATGGCAGGCGAAAATTTACTAAAACCCTTATCCAATCATACTGCCACTCTACTGCCTTCCGGCCAGGTATTACTTGCAGGGGGCGAAGATGCCGGCGGACCTATGAAGGAGGTTGAACTTTTCGACCCCACTCACGGGACCTGGTCTTACACCACGCCCCTGGGTTCCGCCCGGACTTCCCATACAACCACCCTTTTGGCGGGCGGCAAAGTCCTGGTTGTAGGGGGCAGTGCCGGCAGCACGATTTTGAATACCGCCGAAATTTATGACCCTTCAAACGGCACCTGGAGCACTACCCCCACTTTGAACAGCCCAAGAGCCGGGCACACGGCCACCCTGTTACCGGGTGGACAGGTTTTAGTAGCGGGAGGGGCCAGTAGTTTAACCCCTGTAACAAAATTGAGTTCCGCCGAAATCTATGACCCGTCTACTAATACCTGGACAGCAACGGGAAATATGGCGGTTACCCGGCAAAAAGCAGCGGCGGTTTTAATGCAAGGCGGCAAAGTTTTGGTAGCCGGTGGCGACGATGCAGGTACGGACTCAGAATTATACGACCCGGCTACGAGCCAATGGCAACCCACCGCCAACCTCAATAATACCCACGCCTACCAGGGTATGGCGCTTCTGCTTACGGGCCAGGTGCTTCTGACCGGCGATACCAGCCAGGCAGAGCTTTATGATGCAGGTTTGAATTTTGAGGAGGCATGGCGGCCAACCATAGATACCGCTAATACGACCCTTGCCCCGGGTGAAGCCCTGGAATTAAGCGGTAACGGCTTCAAGGGATTATCGGAAGCCTCCGGCAACTCCACCAATAATTCGTCCAGTAATTATCCGCTGGTCCAGCTTTCCAGCCTCGATAACGAGCAAACCTTTTTTGTCCTGCCGGACCCGACGAGCGGGTGGGCCGATACGGCTTTCACCGGAATAACCCAGACCATAAATACTTTACCTCCCGGTTATGCCCGCCTGACTATCTTTTCCAATGGTATTCCAAGCTTAGCCAGGATTGTACTTATAACCGGAAGTGCTTCTTCTACGGTTATAACATCTGCGCCAAACCCGTCCGACTTCTTCCAAACCGTAACATTTACGGCCACAATAACAACCGGCCAGGGCCAACCGACCGGGGCCGTAAATTTTATGGATGGCAGCACTCTCCTGGGGACCGGGTATATAAATGATGGTAACGCCACTTTCGTTACTAATACCCTCTCCGCTGGCACACATACGATTGTTGCCGAATACAAAGGGGACCTGAATTTTGCTGGTAGCATATCTCCCGGCCTGGACCAGCAGGTCAATTGCACTCAGGTCTATACGGTCTACCTGGCGGAGGATAACGGCACAAATGACTGCGGCACTTTGACTTTTGCCTTAAACCAGGCTGCTACTGCCAATGTACCGGTTACAATCACTTTGACCCCTGCCACTATTTCACTCACCGAGGCTCTGCCGGTAATTACTCCAACCGTAAAAGTTACGATAGCCGGGACCTGTACCCAGGCAAATGGTCGCGGTTTGCCTGGCACAAAACTGATAGCCGGAGTGGGGGATATACCGGTTGGTCTTCAACTTACCTCTAACATGGCCCTGACCGGAGTAGCGATAAGTGGGTTCCAGGATTACCAGGTGGAGCTTACCGGAAATAACAATACTCTCACCTGCGACTGGCTAGGCACCCTGGATGGCTTAAATTCGCCGGCCAATTCCGCCGGGGGCGGCCTCAAGATAAGTGGTAGCAATAACCGGTTGGGCATTGAAAATACGCCCTCAAGCGGCAACCTGATAAGCGGGAATGCCGGGACAGGGTTGAAAATTGATAATGCCAGCACCGGTAACGAATCCTTTTATACCTGGATAGGTGTGAAAAGCGACGGTATAACCAGTTTAAAAAACCTGGTAAGCCTGAAGATTGACCAGGGTGGGCAATTAAAATTTGGCCCTGGCAACCGCATCCACAGCTAAGATGCTTTAACCTGGGTGGCTGGAAACCCAGGATTTCAACGGGGCGGGATAAACCTGACAAAATGAAGAAAAGGGTTCTGGAAACAACCGGAACCCCTTTTTATATGGATTTTTCTTTACCAAATCATCACGCAAGCCCTGGTAAATCGGAGTTGTGACGGTATAGCTTTTGTGACAACTTAGCTTGATGTGAATTATCTCTTGGAATAAGAGAGGGAATGCTAAAAGCTAAAGGAGTCAATGATGCCAAAGAAAACCACAACAACCAACCAGGGACCCCTTGCCAGGGAGACCGGGCCAAATATCGGGTTTGTCCTCTCCCACGAACAGTTTCCGGCCCCCCAACTGGTGGAATTAGGGGCAAAAGCCGAGCAAGCCGGGTTTGACGCGGTTTGGACCAGCGACCATTTCCAACCCTGGCAGGATAACGAGGGTCACGCCGGGTTTGCCTGGGTCACTCTCGCCGCGACCGGCCAGCGAATGACCCGGATTCCGATGGGCACAGGCGTGACCTGTCCGACCTATCGTTACCACCCCTCGATTGTGGCCGAGGCTTTTGCTTCGTTGGGCCTCCTCTATCCGGGCCGGGTCTTCCTGGGGGTAGGATCGGGTGAAGCGCTAAATGAGGTCGCCGCCGGGGGCGGTTGGGGCGATTACAAAGAGCGGTCGAGCCGCCTGATTGAAGCGGTCGAAATCATACGCAAGTTGTGGACGGGCGAAATGGTGAATTTCGAGGGCGATTATTATAAAGTCCAGGGCAAACTCTACGATGTGCCGGCCTCACCGGTGCCGATTTATATCGCAGCATCAGGTCCCAAGAGTATGCGTATCTCCGGGCAATATGGTGACGGCTTGATTACCGATTCGGAACGGGCGGTCAAGCCAGAGTTACGCCAGGCTTTCGAAGAAGGGGCCAGGTCCGCCGGGAAAGACCCGGCCACCCTGCCCATTATCGCGGAACACTGGATTGTGGTCGGGGAAGAAAAAGAGGCCAGGGAACTAACCAAACTCTGGAATTTCTTACCCAAAGCCTGGGATACTTTCGTGGGTGACCCCGACCCGACCCATATCCGCAAGAAGGCCAACACCGAAATAAAGCCAGAAGAAGTCCTGAAAAGCTGGACGGTTAGCCCAGATCCCCAGGTACATATCAAAAAGCTCCGGGAGTTGATTGACCAGGGCGTGAGCACAATTTTCGTCCACTCGGCCCAACCGGACCAGCAGAAAGTAATTGATTTTTATGGCCGAGAGGTTCTACCGGCCCTGGCCCCCGCCCGCCAATCGGCCTAAATGCCGGGGGTTTAGCCGGGTTCCACGGTTTAAAAGTCTAAATTTGTTCATGGAAATGGGGCTCGATGCCCCTTTTCCATTATTGAAGGTTTTTTCGGCTTTGTTGAAGCAGACTGGTAACAGTTTCTTTTAATTTCCAGGTAGGTTTGCCGAACTTTAAATATAAGGTAATATATCATTTATGGAAAACAACCTTCGCCAAAAACCAACAGTGATTTAATTATAATAAAGGCGTAATATTATGTTATTGCATTAATTATAATACTGTGTGATGATTAATTTCAGAGTGTGTAGCATTTGGCTGACCAAAAACTTCAAAAAGAGGATATTTCTACCGGAAAGGGTAATGAAATAAAGCCCTTTTTCTATTTTTAACTTTTGGTGCCAGCGTAAATAAGGGTTAAAGGTTAGCTATGTTATCTCAAGATTATGATTTGCATTCCAAAAAAGAGCTTATCAATGAACTGGCCGAGCTAAAAATTGCTTACGATGAGTTAAAAATTCGGTATGATAAGCTGGAAGCCACAGTGCAAAACAGCCGATACGAAAAAGATAAAGCTATCGAAGAAACCCTTGACCGGATTTCCAATTGCTACCTGGCTATTGATAATAACGGGCGGTTCACTTTCCTAAATAAAGCCGCCGAAAAATGGCTCTTTCGCTCAAAGGCCGAGTTGCTAGGTAAAAGTATCTGGGAAGTTTTCCCTGATGCGGTAGACGGTCCATTTTTCGCTAATTATCATAAAGCTATAACGGAACAGAGGGAAATCGAGTTTGAGGACTTTTATCCGCCCCTCAACTCCTGGTTCAGGGTCCGGGCTTACCCTTCCCCCAACGGCATAACTGCTATTTTCGACAATATAAACGAGTTAAAAAAGGCCGAAGCAGAGCGGCAGAAAAGCCTCGAATTGTACCGGATACTGGCCCGTACTTTCCCAAACAGCACTGTCTTTCTTTATGACCAGGATTTACGCTTTTTGATAGTTGAGGGTACGGCCCTCCAAAAAAATGGTCTAAAAAAAGAGCTCATTGAAGGTAAAACCCTCTTTGAAACCCTATCACCTGCCCAGGTAGCCTACTACGAACCCAAATACCGGGCCGCTTTGCGGGGCGAAACAATCGTTGACGAAAGATATGTTGAACTCTATGGCCGGACCTACTCCAACACCTATCTGCCTATAAGGAATGAGCAAGGCCAGATTTTCGCCGGGATGATTGTTTCCTATGAAATTACCGAACGCAAAAAGACCCAGGAGGCCCTCCAACATAGTGAAACAAAGTATAAAACCCTATTCCAGGTGGCTCCTTTCGGAGTTTGTGTCACCGATTCCACCGGGAAAATTATCGAGGTCAACGAAACCCTGGAGAAGCTATTAGGGCTGACCCTAAACAGTGAGAATAACTGGACAATTTACGATGAGCGGTTGGAAGTTTTCCGGCCTGATGGCACTCGCTGGCCTGCAAGCGAATTTCCTAAAGTCTTATCCCTCAAGGAAAATGAAACCATTTACGGGACCGAAATGGGGATAAAAAAACCTGATGGCACCATTTCCTGGCTGATGGTTAGCGCGGCTCCCATTCCCCTGGAAAACTATGGTATAAGCGCCGTTTTTGTGGACATCACCGAACGCAAAAAGATGGAGCAGGCATTGCGCCTCTCCGAGGACCGGTTCAGGCTGGTGATAAAGTCGACCAATGACGCCATCTTGGACTGGAATATCGCCACCAGCGAAATGTGGTGGAACGAAAATTTTTACGACTTCTATAAATACCAGCCTTCCGAAGTTGATTTTTCATTGAGCTGGCTGGCCGAACACATCCACCCGGAAGACCGTCCCAGGATTGCGAAGCAAATGTATGAGGCGTTCAGAAATGGCACAGTCTACGTTTCGGATGAGTGCCGGTTTTTGCGCGGCGACGGCACCTACGCCTATGTCCTGGGCCGGGGTTATATTGTTCGGGACAGTGAGGGCCGGGCCGTCCGCATGATTGGCTCCTTGCAGGACCTCACCGAACGTAAAAAAGCCCTGGAAACTCTTCTGAAGACCGAAGAACAGTTGCGCCAATCCCAAAAAATGGAAGCGGTAGGACGGTTGGCCGGTGGAGTGGCCCACGATTTCAACAATATCCTGACCGGGATTATGGGCTATTGCGAACTGATTCAACTTAACCTTGAACCAACCAACCCGATAGCAAAAGACCTTGAGCAAATCCAGAACGGGGTCAACCGGGCGGCAGCTTTAACCCAACAACTCCTGGCCTACAGCCGTAAACAGGTTTTGCAACAAAAACCGCTCGACCTCAATAAACTTATCCTGAATTTTAACAATTTGCTCAAACGGGTCATCGGGGAAGACATCGAGCTTGTTTTACACCTCGACACCGACCTGCAAACAATCCTGGCCGATACCACCCAGCTCGAACAGGTTTTATTGAACCTGAGTGTTAACGCCAGGGATGCCATGCCTGGTGGTGGCAAACTCATTTTCGAAACAAAAAATATTACCCTGGAAGAAGCCTCGAAAGGGGAACTGCCCGAAGCGATACCCGGCTCCTACGTGATGTTAGCCGTAACCGATACCGGGCACGGAATGGACGAGATTACCCGTTCCCAGATTTTCGAGCCATTTTTCACCACCAAAGAACCGGGCAAAGGGACCGGGCTGGGTCTTTCGACCGTTTACGGTATCATCCACCAGAGCAAAGGCTTTATCGAGGTCAGTACCAGGGTCGGCGGCGGCACTACTTTCAAGATTTTTCTACCGGTCCTCTCCTCCCCTGACAAACCTAAACGGGCCAGCGCGACCGCGCGCCTGCCCGAAAAGTCCGGTGTAAGCCAGGGCCAGGCCGCCGGAGAACAGCCCGCCACCATTTTGCTGGTGGAAGATGACAAGATGCTGCGGGAAATTGTCCAGTTGGTGCTTGAATTGAACAATTACCGGGTGCTGTCGGTGGCCCGGCCCGAAGAAGGCGCGGCCCTCTTTCCAGAACATGCCGACCAGATTAACCTGGTTATCACCGACCTGATAATGCCAGGTATGAACGGACAGGATTTAATCAAGAAAATCCAGGAAACCCAGCCGGATGTAAAGGTAATTTATATATCAGGCTACACGCATAGTCTGACCAAGAATACCTTGAATTTCGAACTGGAAGGCAAAAACTTTGTAGGCAAACCTTTTAGCCCTAAAGACTTGCTGGAAAAAGTTAAGGAAGTCCTCAACGATTCCTGTGCTGACTCCGAGTAAATCGGTTGCCTGGCCAGAGCTAGCGATTAGCGCTAACTCAAACTTAAAAACTTAACATGAATCATCCAGAATTACCCAGGTCCGTACATGGCCTGGGTTTTCTAATTTCCCATCTTGATGCGCCTCGGAAATTATACCTGCGCAACTGCCACCTCGAACACTACAAGGGTGAAAACCACCAGGAAAGTGTCGACAAAAGTCCTATCCCTATTATGTTAAATTTGTTCTATATTTATATTAGAAGTAGTCACCAGGATTCCAGAAGTAGCTCCCTTTCATTTTTATAGTGCGCTACGTTGCAAAATCGGGTGGTATTGGAGCAGTACTCGCGTTAGACCATTTTACAGGATTGAGCCTTATAAAAAGGAGAAATAAGGTTGAGTTTGATTAAATCGCCCAAAGAGGGGAAGATACAGGTTGGCTACTCCTTAAACCCGGCCAGGTTAAGTAACTGGCTTTTAGTAGCTGCCCTGGTTTTGGTGGTTCTCTTCTCTGGATTTTCCAGCCAGGCGACCGCGTCCGCCAGTTCGAATAATAGTAGTGGGAAAGCGTCCGCTTCCGGCCAGGATGGTCCCATTGCCAGCGGCACTATTCTTACACCCAGCGTTACCTTAGCCAAAACAGGCCCTGCTACGGTAAAGGCTGGGGGAGCCTTGACTTACAACCTGAAAATAACCAATTCCGACCCAATTAGCTATTTCGGAGAATTGGTGGACCTGTACCCGACCGAGGTGACTTATAGCGGGCCAATTAGTTTCACCGATGAGACCACTCATTACTGTGAGAACGAGCCAGTGACTCCCACTTTAACTCCACCTGGCCTAACCCAGATTGATGAGTCAGATGTAGGCGGCCTGATTTTGTGCTATTATGTCGTGCAGCCTAATTCTTCAGTATCTATAAATGTGGAATTTACCGCCAATGGGACCGGAAGCGCCTGTTTTGTAAACCAGAGCGCAACCATCTTTATACCTTACGATGGTCCTGGACCCACGCTCACAAGCATTTCCAAGCTAGACCCTGGAAAAGCCATTCAAAATGACGCGCCACCTACCAGCATCCTATTCTCAAACGCTTCTACCTGTAGCACCCCCAAAACGCCAAACCCACCCGCCGATCTGATAGCCCAGTTGCGGGTAGACCCTGACCATACCGCTTTCATTGACCCTGACAGTGACATCAGTTACAACCTGTTGGTCAAGAATATCGGAATCGGCGAGGCCAGCCGGGCTACCGTAACCTTCCCCTTCGACGGTAACCTGGACGTAGGGTATTTAAGTTCGGAAGACCCGAATGTTTGGGTTACCGGCATAGATACCACCAGCGAGCAACATTCTATAACACTCAGTTTCCCGACCATCCAACCGGGAGGGGTTTACTCGGCCACCCTGGTGATGCGGCCATCGGCGACAGCGGTCCCAGGTTCGACCGAAGTCACTCGCTTTACGGTTAAGTGGGATGATGCCGAAAGAGCGGGAAAGAGCGCCGGTAGCAACGCGGTCCACTTCGCCTTTAGCGATCAGAGCGGTTCGACCTTTAACCTGAATGACGGCGAGGTGCAAACGTTCGATCCGGCGACTGCCACGGTTAGCAACGGCAACCAGCAGGTCTTTAACGCCAACTTCTTCGCGCCAGGCGAACTTGTATCGGCCTGGTATACCGCGCCGGATGGGACAAGCACCTCGCTCGGAAGTGTCCTGGCCGGACCGAATGGCGAGGTTAGTCTCACTTTCTCCCCGGTCGGTCTGACCGCCGGAGACAATTACAGCATTTCGGCTTATGGCAACCGGAGCGGTGTTTACGCCAGCGCGGTAGCTACTATCGGTTCTTAGCATCCGGCTTTAAAATAAAAAACATGAATCATCCCGAATTTTAGGATGAAGTAAGAATAAAGAAACCTCTTGAGCTAAAATAGGTTTGCCTAGAACCGAAATAGCCAGGAGGTTTCTTTATGAGAAAAGAGTATCCTACATTTGAT